>Ga0209257_1000060_pt1 | contig 372267 bp, 362 predicted proteins | sample AraplaCvi_mCL_r2_FD_184277 | JGI IMG/M metagenome (GOLD analysis project Ga0209257, IMG submission 184277) | Arabidopsis root microbial communities from North Carolina, USA - plate scrape MF_Cvi_mCL_r2 (SPAdes) (version 2) | ecosystem: Host-associated > Plants > Roots > Endosphere | place...
GACGCCGACAAGGAGGGCTTCCTGCGCTCGGAGACCAGCCTGATCCAGAGCATCGGCCGCGCGGCGCGGAACGTCGACGGCCGCGTCATCCTCTACGCCGACCGCATGACCGGCTCGATGGAGCGCGCCATCGCCGAGACCAACCGCCGGCGCGAGAAGCAGGTCGAATACAACACCGCCCACGGCATCACCCCGGAGTCGGTCAAGCGCGACATCAAGGAGATCCTGGCCAGCCCCTACGAGTCCCGCGAGATGGACCGCCTGACCAACCCGGGCCTGAAGGACGAGTCCAAACCCTTCGTCGGCACCAATTTCCAGGCCGCCCTCAAGGACCTGGAAGGCCGCATGCGCAACGCCGCCGCCAACCTGGAGTTCGAGGAGGCCGCCCGCCTGCGCGACGAGATCAAGAAGATGAAGCTCCTCGACCTAGAGTTCGCCAACGAGGTCCTGACCGGGGCGGGAGAAGAGATCGACAAGGCTGCGCCGAAGCGGTGGCGGGCGGAAGCGGCGGCGGAGAAGGCGGAGGCGTTCAGGAAGGGGCGATGAGGGGGCATTGCCAACATTTACAGGCGGGCGAGGCCCGCCCCTCCCTCTTTGATGCCCTGCCGTGGCCTGAACGGCATATCGCTGCACGTTGTGGTACCCGGGTGTTGCCTTCAGCCTCTGATGGTTGAGCTTGGCTGTTCAATCCTGCCGCGATATCGCTGGGGCGAACAGCCGAGAACGATCGACAAATGCCTCTGATGCCAGCCGCGCGACCGACATCAAAAGCGGTATACATTCCAAGCGATTATCATACCTACGCTTTCCGGTATCTGTACTCCACCTACAGCGGGCCGATCCAGGCGGCTCTCATTGAGACCGGCTTGGAATTGCGTCGTGCAAAGCTGAGGCGCCGTGTCCGGGGCAAGCGTCCGGGTACGGTCGAAGAAAGCTGGGATCTGGTTCGTCCCTATCTGGACGACATCGAGATCGAGTTGGAGCGCCGGCTATCGAAGCACTCCACCGCGTACTGGTTCCATCTGTATAGAAGGATAGCGCCGGCGGTCTCCAAGCTTCACGACGGGAAAACCGACTATGTCACCGCCGTGCTGATGAGAAAGATCGCGGATCAAGCCATGGTCCGCTTCGCGGCTGAAAGATCAGATGATCTGGTGATGATGGAAGAACGCGCTCCAAACAAGCTGTTGGGGGGATATTTTGCGAAAAGTGCTCAACAGATTGGCGCGGCAGATGTGGATGTTCTCTACAAGATGTTCAACGCGTCCGGCCCTCGCTGGGTCCTGGCGGATTTTGACCTGAACGATTTTCTCGAGATCCATCGTCTGGAGAGCCTGTTTTATGAGTACTGGAGAGCCACGGCGACGCTGAGAACAATTGGGAAAGGTGCGGTTGCCTGCTGGAAAGAGGAGCGGAACTGGTTTTCTTACGAATCGACTGTCCCAGGCGAGCTTTATGATCTCTATGACGGGAGGGAGCTTTCGGGTGGATTTCAAACTTTGTTCGGAACTTGGCATCCGCAAAGAAAGAGAAGCGATGATGGTCTTTGCTTTGTTTGGGCTCAGTACAATAGTCGTGGAATTTATGCTGAGAAGGCGGGTGGGTTTTTAGTCCCAAGAGCAACTAATTTCAAAGTCGGCGTCGAAAGCCTATCTCATTTTTGGGCGGCGAACGGTTTCATGGCGGAGAAATTTCTTGCTCTTCACGGCGTTCGGCTTGAGGCGTTGGTTTTTCTGCTATGTGCCCTTTCTTCAAGCATGCTTGTTCCGCCGAATGTTCTTGTGGAACACAACCCAAGTGCGGAAATCGAGCGCTTGGTCGACGTAAATAGCTTGAATCTAGCTATGAGGGCCTATCGGATACTATCCCTCTCCAAGGATCAGATTATCGAAAGAGCCCGCAGCGTAGCGAGCGAGTTCAAGGGCTCCATTACCGTTCCCAGCGAGGAGGAGCTTGAGCGGTCATTCGAATTTCTGGTGTACAATAAATCGAAGCAGCGAACGGTCAGCCTTTGGGCGAATGGAAAGAAATATCCGTTGGTGCCGTTTGGGGATGGCTATATATTTGATATCGTTTCGGTTATCGACTGGTTGTCGGGATTGTTCTTCGGTGTGAGGGACAAGATTGGCGATAAAGGCTTCAAGTTCGAAGATGTGTTTCGTCAGTATCTTTCTGATGAAGGCTTCGACGTCGCGTTCTTCGGCGATATCGAATGGCCGGATGGGACCAAAAGAGAGGTCGACGCCTTGGTCCGAGTGGGAACTACCGCCGTTGTCCTTGAGTGCGTGGCGGCTGAACGACCGGTTGATTTCGAGATCGCTGAGCCACGGCGGTTTGCGGCCCGAAAGGACATCCTTGAGGCCAAAGCTGTGCAAGCCAGATCTCTGAGGGACAAGATCGTTGGAAGTCCAATCGCGAACAACGTGAATTTCGACTGGGCTAAGGATGTTCGATGGGCGGTGGTGTCCCATCTCCCTGAGTTCTTGTGGACAACGGCGTTCCCCTGCTTCGATGGCCCGCACGAGAGCATCGTGGACCCGCTGACCGCGGCCAAGCTCCTGCGAAATATCTAAGGCCCATCGTCATTCTTCGACGGGCAGCAGGCGCCGCCCAAAAAGAAAGGCGCGGAGGCCTTGGCCTCCGCGCCCATCTTGTTCGACGTGGATGTCGATCCTTAGAGGATCTTCAGGTCCACAGCCGAGGTCTTGCCGCGCTGGGATTCCAGCTCGTATTCGACCTTGGCGTTTTCATCGAGGCCCGCGAGGCCGGCCTTCTGAACCGCGGTGATGTGGACGAAAACGTCCGAGCCGCCGCCATCAGGCTGGATGAAACCGAAACCCTTGGTCGGGTTGAACCACTTGACCGTGCCGGTCGCCATAATGCGTCTCCGTAAACGCGCTTTCCAGGCGGATGCCCCGACGGGGTCATCCGTCAGCCCATCTGGACAAGCTCGTTCCGTAAGAAGGAGCGGTGCACGGGTGTGGAGGCCGCGCGAAATCCGGACTGCGGGCGAAGTTCTCTCCCGCAAAACCGGACTGGTCAACAGCAAAGAGATTCGTTCGCAAGGCGAACATTATGAGCGGGGTTTAACCACACAGGCCGCGCGGGGCGCCGTCGAGGTGCAGGTGGTCCTTGTGCGCCTCATTGTAGTCCGGGGTCAGAACGGTCGAGAAGACCCGGCAGCCGCCGTCCTTCAGGCGGTGCAGGAAGCGGGCCCCGGGCTCCCCCGCCTGGCCCTGGCCGGTCCAGTCATTGGCCACGGAGACGGTGCGGCCGTCCTCCAGGGTCACGCCGGCGACGTCCAGGGCATTGGCGCGGGCGTGCTCGCTGGGCCGGTCCTGGGGCTTGTCGGAGTTGTAGATGCGGCGGCAGGCGTAGGAGCCGTAGTTGTCGACCCGGGCGACCTTCGAGCCGAGGATCTCCTGCGCGGCGGGGCGCAGCACCTGCCGGTCCCAGATGACGTAGCGGACCGCCAGCGGGCACTGCATGACCAGGCCGCCGGGGGCCAGGGGCGTGATGTCGCCGCCGGTGATGCGCACGGCGCCGCGCACGATGCAGAAGCCGCCGTCGTCGCGGTCTGGCGCGCGCTCCACCGTGACGCCCGCGTCGCGCAGGATCTGGATGCAGGCGTCGGTGACGGCGGCGACCTCCTCCGGGGCGGAGACGCGGGTCAGCTCGAAGTCGTCGACCTTGGCGGCGGTGGCCTGGCCGATGGGGTGGCTGAGATCCAGAGGCTTCCACGGCAGGTCCTGGGCCGGGGCGAAGGCGTTCAGCAGGGCGAAGGCCGCGCAGACGCCCAGCGCGGCCTCCCACATCAGGTTCCAGAAATCGGCGAAGTCGCGCTGCATGCCCGCACAGCGTTAACCGGCCCGGGCGGTTCGGCAAAGGGCGATCGGGGGGCGGCTGCAACGGCCCGCAAGCTTGGGCGTTGCATTGCCCGACGCGCCATGACGGCGCAGGGTGGGCGCATGGCCAAGACCAAGAATGACTACGACGACGTGCTGGAGCGGCTCCAGATCGCGATCGTCGACACCCAGGCGTGGACGATCGACAATGGCCGGCGGACGCTGATCGTGTTCGAGGGCCGGGACTCGGCGGGCAAGGACGGGGCCATCAAGCGCCTGACCGAATACATGTCGCCGCGGCAGACGCGGGTCGTGGCCCTGCCCAAGCCGACCGACCGCGAGACGACCCAGTGGTATTTCCAGCGCTACGTCGGCCACCTGCCGGCGGCGGGCGAGACGGTCATCCTGAACCGCTCCTGGTACAACCGCGGCGGGGTCGAGCCGGTGATGGGCTTCTGCACCCCGGCGCAGCACGAGCAGTTCCTGAAGGACGCGCCGCGCTTCGAGCGGATGCTGGCCGATGACGGGGTGACCATCATCAAGCTGTGGCTCGACATCTCCAAGGACGAGCAGGCCAAGCGGCTGGGCGAGCGGATCGAGGATCCGCTGAAGCGGTTCAAGGTGTCCTCGCTGGACGCCGAGGCGCAGGCGCGCTGGGACGCCTATAGCGCGGCCCGCGACCGCATGCTGGACGAGACCGACAGCAAGCACGCGCCGTGGAGCGTGGTGGCCACCGACGACAAGAAGACCGCGCGGCTGAACATCATCCGCCACATCCTGCGGACCATCGGCGGGCCGGGCGCCAAGGTCGAGGCGCCGGACAAGGCCGTGGTCTTCTCGCCGGCGAAGAACACCGACGGGCTGTTCCGCTAGAAGCCCAGCTCCGCGCGCAGGGTGGCCGGGTCCAGTCCCTCGGACCGCAGGTGGGCCAGGGCGACGGAGCCGTCGCGCTTGGCGTAGCGGCGGCCGTCCTCACCGGTGATCAGCCGGTGGTGGCGATAGAGCGGCGTGGGCCAGCCCATCAGGGCCTGGATCAGGACCTGGATATGGGTCGCCTCGAACAGGTCCTGCCCGCGGATGACGTGGGTGACGGCCTGCAGGGCGTCGTCATGGGTGACGGCCACATGATAGGCGGTCCCGGCGTCCTTGCGGGCCACGACCACGTCGCCGGCGGTCTCGGGCCGGGCGCGGATCAGGCCGCGGTCGCCGTCGCCCTCCTCGACGAAGGCCAGGGCGTCCCAGGCGCGGGCGCCGAGCGTCTCGCGGGCGCGGTCCAGCGACAGCCGCCAGGCGAAGGGACGGCCCTCCGCCAGCAGGGCGGCTTCCTCGTCTGCGGGATGCGGGCCGGGCCGCACCGCCTCCGCCGCGCCGTGCGGGGCGTCGCCGATGGCGTCCAGGATCTCCTTGCGGGTGCGGAAGCAGCGGTACAGCAGGCCGCGCCGGTCCAGGGCGTCCACCACCGTGGCGTAGTCGGCCAGATGCGCCGACTGGCGACGCACCGGTCCGTCCCAGTCCAGCCCCAGCCAGGCCAGGTCCTCGAGAATCCCGGCGTCGAACTCGGGCCTGCAGCGGGTGGGGTCGATGTCCTCGATCCGCAGCAGGAAGCGCCCGCCGGCCGCCCGGGCCGCGCGCCAGGCGGTGAGGGCCGAGAAGGCGTGGCCCTTGTGCAGCCGTCCGGTCGGAGAGGGGGCGAACCGGGTGATCATGCGGCGGGCGCCTCAGACCCTTTGCAGGGCGCCGGCGGCGAGAGCGGCTTCGACCCCCGCGCGGATGTCGGCCTCGGAGACGAAGTCGAAGCGGGCGACGGCGTCCTCGACGGCGAACTGGCGCTCGAACTGCATCCACTCATAGCTCACCTGCACGCCGGTGGAGGCGCGGGGGAAGGGTCGGCCCGTGATCCGGCACAGCGTCACCGGCTTGCGCTCGGGCAGGCTGAAGCCCGAGGGGCGGGCGACCAGCTGGGTCTGGGTCATGGCCACCTCGTCGAGGAAGGCGGGCGAGGCGGACAGGGCGGCGAGCAGCTCGCCCAGCTCCTTGAGCCGCCGGCCGAGGGCGGCGCCGCCGTCGCGCGAGGCGGGCGGCAGATAGGCCCGGAAGGCGGTGTTCTGCATGGCGGCGTTGTCGAGCAGCTTGAGCAGGATCCGGCCGTAGAGCGGGGCGACGGAGAAGGTCACGTGCAACGACCCGCCGTCCTGGGCGAGGGCGTCGTGATACCAGCCGCGCGGCAGGTAGAGGACGTCGCCGGGCTTCATGACGACCTTCTGGATCACCGGCCCACGCGTCTGCTCGAAATAGCGGCGGGTCTCGGCGTTGTCCGGCAGGGGATCGACGGGGTTGGCCGCGCGGCCCTGATACAGGTTCCAGACCTTTTCGCCCTCGGTGTGGATCACGAAGACGTCGTGGTTGTCGTAGTGGGTGCCGAACGCCTGCACGCCCTGGAACGAGCAATAGACATTGGCCCCGACCCTGGCGCCGAAGGCCTCGCCCAGCGCGGCGGTGATCGCGGTCAGGGGCGGGTGCAGGTACATCACGTCGTTGGCGACCAGGCTGGCGCCCGTGGCCAGCAGCATCTCGACCTTCGCCGGCACGGGCCGCGGGATCGCGCCCTCCATCGTCGTCAGCGTCGTGCAGTACTGTTCGGGCGGCACGGCCTGATGGTTCATCATCAGGCGAAGGGTGTTGGCCGACCAGTTGGTGGTGCGGTCCAGCATGGCGTTGAAGTCGGCCCAGGCCAGGACCTGCCGCTTGCGGCGATCATCGCCCGCCGGGACGTGCAGCGGTTTCCGGCCATCATAGTCCGCGAAGAATTGCGCGGGCGTGATCGGGTGCAGAAGATCGTCCAGGGTGAACATGCCAAACGATTAGATCGCCCGCTTTCCCCTGTCGATGAGGTCCCATGCCCGTTCCGCCCGACCCCGCGCAGATCGCCGCCGCCCGCGAGGCGCTGATCGCGCTCGACCCCGCCCTGGGTGAGGCGCACCTGCGCCTGCCGGTGTTCGAATGGCGGCAGAGGACCGGCGGTTTCGAGGGCCTGTTCCGGATGATCGTTGAGCAGCAGGTCTCGGTGGCCTCGGCGAACGCCATCTGGAAACGGGTGGTGGACGGGCTGGGAGGCGTGGTCACGCCGGAGCGGGTGCTGGCCACCGACATCGAGACGCTGCGATCCTTCGGCCTGTCGATCCAGAAGGCGACCTACGGCCACGAGATCGCCCGCGCCCACGTCGAGGGGCGGATCAATTTCGATCATCTGGAGACGCTGTCGGACGACGAGGCGGTGGCCCGGCTGGTGGCCATCAAGGGCGTTGGGCGATGGACGGCCGAGACCTTCCTGATGTTCTGCGAGGGACGTACGGACGTCTTCCCGGGCGGGGACATCGCCCTGCAGGAAGCGATGCGCTGGGCGGACGGCGCGCCGCTGCGGCCCCGCGAAAAGGAGGCCAATCGCCGGGCCGAGGCGTGGAGCCCGCACCGCAGCGTCGCCGCCCATCTGCTGTGGGGCTGGTACGGCGCGGTGAAGCGGGGCGAGATCGCGCTGGAGACCCCGCCCGCGTAGAGCGAAACCGGTTTGGATGCTTTGGCATCCGAACTCAGATTTCGCTCCAACGTCGTGCCTGGAGCCTGATCCACGGCATCGATGGATCGCGAAGCGATTCCATCTCAACCGATCAGGCTCTAGGCGCTACAAGCGAAACCATGACGCCGATCATCGATCCCGCCATCGCCAATCACGAGACGGTTCTCGGCGCGCTCGACTTCGCGGGCGTGGCCGTGTTCGCCGCGACCGGCGCGCTGGCGGCGGCGCGGCAGAAGCATGATCTGGTCACCTTCGCCTTCTTCGGCGCGATCACCGGCGTGGGCGGCGGCACCCTGCGCGATCTGCTGATCGGGGCGCCGGTCTTCTGGGTGCAGGACTGGCGCTACATCGCCGTCTGCCTGGCGGCCTCGGTGGCGGTCTGGCTGATCGGCGCACGGCCCTGGCGGTTCCGCGCCCTGCTGTGGCTGGATGCGGTCGGGCTGGCGGCCTATGGCGTCATGGGGGCGGCCAAGGCCGGCGCCTTCGGCATCGCGCCGCTGATCTGCATCGTCATGGGCGCCCTGACGGCCTGTTTCGGCGGGGTGGTGCGCGACCTGCTGGCGGGGGAGCCGTCCATCCTGCTGCGGCGCGAGATCACCGTGTCCGCCGCCCTGCTGGCGGCCACCGTTTTCGTCATCGCCCGCGTGCTGGGCCTGGACATCTGGCCGGCGGCCATCGTCGGCGGCGCGCTGGGCTTCGGCCTGCGGGCCGGGGCGCTGGCCTGGGGCTGGAGCCTGCCGGCCTTTCCCGGCACCGTTGTCCGTAACTGAGGTAGACCCGTGATGACCCTATCGCTCGACGCCTTTGGCGACGCACCCCGCTGGGCGTTCGGGGACAGCCCCGAACTGGCTGACGAGCTTCTGGCCCTGGTTCTGGCGGGCGGAAAGCGGGCGACCTGTTCGTCGCTCGCATCCTGCCAGGCCGACATCATGCCCACGGTCGGCGAACTGAGCGTGATCCTGGACGGGGCGGGAACGCCCACCTGCGTCATCCGCACAACCGAAGTCGAGATCATGCCTTATCGCGACGTGAGCGAGGACTTCATGCGCGCCGAGGGCGAGGGCGATCTGTCGCCCGAGTACTGGCGCACGGAGCACGAGGCCTACTACCGGCGAGAGGGGCATTTCTCGCCGGATATGCTGGTGGTGTGCGAGCGGTTCGAACTGGTCGGCCGCTTTTAGGCGGCGTCGCGAAAGCGTCGTCGTCCAGTCATCGCCAAGCTGTCGAATCAGGTCTAGCCTTCTCCTTGCCCTCATTGGGGCCTGACGAGGGAAGGAGACGTGTCTTCAGTCCTGTCGCTTCCATAACCCTCCGTCACGCGGAGCGGACCTGATGCAGGTCCTCAGTCGCCCCCCGTCGGGTTGGCCCGCGCTGGTGTTGAACGCCGACTTCCGTCCGCTGTCCTACTACCCGCTGTCGATCTGGCCGTGGGAGGAGGTGGTAAAGGCGGTGTATCAGGACCGCGTCGACGTGGTCTCGGTCTACGACAAGGTCGTGCGCAGCCCGTCCATGGAGATCCAGCTGCCCAGCGTGATCGCGCTGAAGAGCTATGTGGATCAGGATCGGCAGCCCGCCTTCACCCGCTTCAACGTCTTCCTGCGCGACGGCTTCGCCTGCCAGTACTGCGGCGACAGCGCCGAGCTGACCTTCGACCACGTCATCCCGCGCTGCCGCGGCGGCCGCACGACGTGGGAGAACATCGTGGCCGCCTGCGGCCCCTGCAACCTGCGCAAGGGCGGGCGCACGCCCCAGCAGGCGCAGATGATGATCCGCCGCGCGCCCCATAGGCCCAGCGCCTGGCAGCTGCAGGAACACGGCCGCCGCTTCCCGCCGCACTACCTGCACCAGAGCTGGCTCGACTACCTGTACTGGGACATCGAGCTGGAGCCATAGGCTTCTAGCCGGTTCGCCGGATCAGCCGATCCGCGTCAATCGCCGCAACCCCTCCTCCATCTCCCCGATCACCCGGTCGACGTGCGGATCCTCCCGTGACAGGCGGGCGTAGGTGTCGAGGGGCGAGCCGGGCTCGAGCAGGTCCAGTCCGAGACGGTCGGCGGTGACCGCGACCGCGAACAGGGCGGGGGCCAGGGCGCAGTCGGCGATGGTGAGATGATCGCAGAGGGCGTATTGCGGCCCCTCCAGCAGGCCATCGACCATCTGGAGGCCATTCAGAAGATCCTCGACCGCGCGTCGCGCGCCCGCGCTATCGGTCCGTGGATCGGCGAGCGTCACCACCGGCGGCATCAGATAGAGATCGACGTGCTGCACCAACAGCCGTGCGGTCGCCCGGTCAAAGAGATCGACGGGCATCAGCGACGAAGGGCTCGGGAAGCGCTCCTCCAGATATTCGAGCAGGACGGAGGACTCCCAGAGGGCGCCCCGGTCGTCGAGCAGCACCGGGACGCGGCCGGTCGGGTTCAGGTCCCGAAACTGGCGACTGTCGGGCCAGCCCGAGGGCGGCGGGACGATGTTGACCGGCAAATCCTTGGCGTAGATCGCGATACGAACGCGAGCCGCGAACGGCGAAACCGGAAGGCTGATCAGGTCCATGCCGGGGCTCCTCCAAAGCCGGTCCCCGGAAAATCGGAGTCGGGCACTCTTCGGTCTGCCCCTCCTGAGTCAATGTCGGAACGGGCTTCGCGAACCGGCCCTCGCGGCTCGTGATGATTTCCCGGAACGCCGCTTCCATCGCCGACGTTGACGGCAGGTTCCGCTTGGCCCAGTCGAGACCTCATGAAAATCCGCGTCCGCGCCGACCTCGTCTACAGTTTCGATCCCCCCACCGACGCCATCTACAAAATCCAGGTCGCACACTGGCCGGGGCAGCATGTGCTCGAGGAACGGCTGACGACGACGCCGCATGTCGACTTCATCGAGGACGAGGACGATGAGTTCGGGGCCCGGACCCTTCGCGCCCACCTGTCCGGCGAGGTGGCCCTGACCTATGAGGCGGTGGTCGACAACGGCACCCTGAAGGGCCTGCCGCCAGTGACGGTGCAGCACGACTGGAACGACCTGCCGCCCGAGGTGCTGACCTATCTGTGGCCCAGCCGTTATTGCCCGTCGGACCAGTTCGGACGGTTCGTGGAGCGGACCTTCGGCGGCACGATCGGGGGTGGGCGGGTGCTGGCCATCCTCGACTGGATCAAGACCAACATCGACTATGAGCCCGGGGCGTCGGACAGCGACACGACGGCGGCGCGGACCTTCATCGACCGGGCCGGGGTGTGCCGCGACTTCACCCACATGGGGATCACCCTGTGCCGCGCCTCGGGCATTCCGGCGCGGGCGGTCAGCGCCTATGCCGACCAGCTGCAGCCGCCGGACTTCCACGCCATCTTCGAAGTCTGGCTGTCGGACGGCTGGTGGCTGGTCGATCCGACAGGACTGGCCCCGGTCGAGGGGCTGGTGCGCATCGCCTGCGGCCGCGACGCCGGCGACATCGCCTTCCTGACGACGCAGGCGGGCTGCCGGCTGGTGCGGCAGTCGATCAGCGCGGCGGCGGTCGACTAGCGGGGCTGCCGCCCCTTCCACACCTCGATGAAGTCCTGCTGGCGCAGGACCTTGTTCTGCGGGTCGATCAGGACGTGGGCGCCCGCGGGCGCCGTGACCTGGCCCCGGCCGCCGGTCATCGGCACGGTGACGACGCGGCCGTCGATCTCGACCTCGACCGGCATGGGGAAGACCCCGCCGTCGCCCGTGACCCACTCAAGCGTCAACCGGTCGCCCTCGCGCGTCTGACGCAGGTCGGGCAGGGCGGCCTGATACAGATAGCCGCGGAAGAACCAAGTCAGGTCCCGGCCCGCCTCCTCGTTGACGATGGCCAGGAATTCGTCGGTCGTCGCATAGCGGGTGGTGAAGTTGCCGGGGCGCGGGTCCGGGCGTCCGTAGACCAACCGGGTCACCGACCGGAAGAAGGCCTCGTCGCCGATCAGCAGGCGCAGCGAGTGCGCGATCAGCGATCCCTTGTAGTAGATGTCGTTTCCGGGGCCGACCTCGCCCTTGTAGACCTCGTCCTCGGCCTTCTCGACGCCGGACACCACCGGGAAGCGATTGGCCAGGTTATTGCGCTGGCTCAGCAGTTCGGCCTGGAAATACCGGTCGCCGTACAGCCAGCGCAGGTAGAGGGGCTGCATGTAGCTGCCCAGACCCTCGTGCAGCCACATGTCGTCGGCGTTGCGGTTGGTCATCTGGTTGCCGAACCACTCGTGCGCCAGTTCGTGGTGCAGCAGCCAGTCGTAGCCCTTGCCGTCCAGCCGATAGCCGTTGCCGTAGGCGTTGATGGTCTGGTGCTCCATGCCCAGGTGCGGGGTCTCGACCACGCCCATCTTCTCGTCGCCGAAGGGGAAGGGGCCGACGGTGGCTTCGTAGAAGTCCATCATCGGCGTGAACTCGGCGAACAGGGCCTGCACCTTGGCCGGGTCGTCCGTGCGCAGGTACCAGTAGGACATCGGGATCGTGTTGCCGAAGCGGCTGCGGTAGCCGGTCGTGACCTCCTCATACGGCCCGATGTTCAGGGCGATGGCGTAGGTGTTGGGATTGGCGGCCGACCAGTTCCAGGTGGTCCAGCCGTCGCCGTGATCCTGCTTGCCCATGAAGCGGCCGTTGGAGGGGGCGGAAAGGTCCGAGGGCACGGTGATGTGCAGGTCGACCCGGCCGGGTTCGGCCAGCGGGCTGTCGATGCAGGGCCAGAAGATGTCGCAGCCCTCGGGCTGGACGGCGGTGGCGATCCACGGCTTGCCGTCGACGGTCGTGGCCCAGACGAAGCCGCCGTCCCATGGGGCGCTGGGGGCCACGCGCGGGGCGCCGGCGTAGGCGATGCGCACCGCGACCTTGCCGCCCTCGGCGAGGGGACGGGGCAGGGGGATGGTCATGCGGCCTTCCGGATTGCTCCAGCCGCCCGGTCCGACCTCGGCGCCGTCGATCTGGACCGACGAGACGGTCAGCAGGGTGTCCAGCTCCAGCACCACGGCCTCCAGCGGTGCGGTGGCGGTGATCTCCAGCACGGCGACGGCGTCGATGGCCTTGTCGTCGGGGATGACCTTGATCGACAGGTCCGCCCGGTCGATGCGCATGGCCAGCTGTTCCGGCGTGCGGGGCTGATCGGTGCCCAGGGTGAAATCGGTGGATTCGCGGGTGATCTCCGGCGTGCCGGCGTCCTGCGCCAGGACAGGCGCGGCGGCGGTCAGGGCCAGAAGCGAGGCGCCCAGCAGGGCGGCGCGGCGGATGGATGCGGACATGGCGTGACTCCCCGGCGAACAGGCGGGCAGACTGGCGGGGCGGCGACCGTCACGCAACCGCCAAGGTCTGGCTTCAAGCCTCCAGTCCGCGCGCCTTGCGCTGGGCCCGGGTCGCCCGCCGGGCCCAGGCCTTGTCGATCTGTTCGCGCAGCCGGTCGTCGTCGGCCGCGGCGTAGCGCACCAGCACCGCCGGCCAACCCTCATAGTGCGGGGTCTGGAAATAGGTCCCTGGCTCGGTCTCCTTGAGGAAGTCCACCGTGCCGAGGTCCAGCGCCAGGGCCAGGGCGTCCGGCTCGCGCCCTTCGTTGACGATCCAGTGGCCGCGCACCCGCACACAACGCCCGCCGTGCAGGGTCGAATCCTCGGCCCCCGGCTGGGTCAGGGCGTAGGCGAACATCTCGTCGCGGGTCATGGGCGCAGGATGCGCCGCCTTTCGCGCAAAGCAAAAGGGCCGGTGTTTCCACCGGCCCCTTCAAACGTGATGGTCGTCGCGGATCAGGCGGCGGCGGCTTGTTCAGCCAGCTTGGCCTTGATCTGGCGCTTGATGCGCTGGGCGGCGATCGACAGCTGCTCGTCGCGAGCCTTGACGATGAAGGCGTCCAGGCCGCCCTTGTAGTCGAGGGTGCGCAGGGCGGCGTTCGAGATACGCAGCGAGAAGGTCTGGCCCAGGGCGTCCGAGCTGACCTTGACCGCCTTCAGCGACGGCAGGAACCGGCGCTTGGTCTTGATGTTCGAGTGGCTCACGCTGTGGCCGACCATCGGGCCGATACCGGTGAGTTCGCAACGACGCGACATCTGACTATCCTTCGGAGCCGTCCGCGAAGCGTGCAGACGCATGAAACAGGTGCGCGCGGGACGACATCCCGCGCGAGAGGTGGGGCGTATAGAGGAAGAGTCTGCCGGGCGTCAAGGCGTGGGGCCGTTCAGCCGCCGTTCAATTCCGGCCATATATCCCTTCTAGTCATAACGGACCAATCGCCTGAGGGGCCACGAGATGAAGACCGTCCTGACCCGAGCCGCCGCCGTCGCCGTGCCCGCGATCATCGGCGCCCTGTTCCTGGCCGCGCCCGCGACCCCGCAGGCGGCCATGGCGGCGCAGACCGGCGGCGACACCGTCCTGCCCGGCTACTGGGAGTATACGACCAGCGCGGTGGGGTCGCGCGACACCCAGCAGAAATGCGTCCGCCCCAGCGAGATCAACCGGTTCTTCGGCGGCCTGTCGACGCGCCGCTGGCGCTGCACCTATCCGGTGCGTCAGGTCGGCAACGGCAACGCGCGCTTCGAGGGCGTCTGCACCGACCACAAGAACCGCCGGGTGAATGTGCGCCTGAACGGCACCTATACGCAGGAAAGCTTCACCTTCCGCGGCGGGGCCCAGCTGGCGCGCGGCACGCCCTACCTGCCGGCCTCGATCACCGCCCGCCGTCTGGCGGCGACCTGCCCGGCCGACGCCGAATACTTCTGATCCCGGAGAAGGACCTCCCGCCGTCGATGACGGCGGGAGGACGCCCGCGGGCCTACCAGTAGCCGCCCGGGCAGGAGCCGACGGCTTCCGCGACGACGAAGTCCGACTTCGAACCGGCGAGCGGGCCGGAGCCGACGTTGCCGTTGACGCACCGGTCGACCTGGATGCCCACCACCGTCGTCAGGGTGGCGTCGCTGTAATAGGTCTTCTGGTACATGAGCCCCGGGGGCACGGCCGAGGCCGCGCCGGCGATACCGGCGACGGCGACCGCCGCCGCGAGCGCCAGAGACTTGATGAGCTTCATAGCAGACCCTCCTTTGGTGAAGGTCCGCATTGGGGCAAACGGCGACGCGCCTGTACAACCCCAAATAAGGTGAATGGATAACGTTCGCGTGTTTGGAGAAGCTAGTGTGTGGCGGCGCCGGGCTTCAGCTTCAGGATCTGGTGCAACACGACCGCGATCACGGCGCCGACGACAATCCCGATCACCGCCGAGATCAGGGCCGTGGTCAGCCAGCCGGCGAGGCCGCCGATCGGGCCCAGCGCATGGGCGACCGTATGGGCCAGCTGCTCGACCGGCACGGCGGGCCAGTCCAGCCCCAGGGTGTGCGTTCCGTGAAGCAGGATGCCGCCGCCGACCCACAGCATGGCGGCGGTGCCGATCACGGACAGGGACGACATGACGATGGGCATGCCCTTGACCAGCCAGCGGCCGACGGTCCGGCTGAAGCGCGACGGGCGCTCGGCCATGTGCAGGCCGATGTCGTCCATCTTCACGATCAGCCCGACCGCGCCATAGACGATCACGGTCATGCCCAGGCCGACGACGATCAGCACTCCAGCCTGGGTCCACAGCGGGGCGTCCGAGACGTCGTTCAGCGCGATGGTCATGATCTCGGCCGACAGGATCAGGTCGGTGCGCACGGCGCCCGCGACGGTCGTGGCCTCCAGATGGGCGGCGTCGCCCTCGACGGGCGCATCTTCGCCATGGCCGCCGCCGAACATCTCCATCAGCTTTTCGGCCCCCTCGAAACAGAGGTAGGCCCCGCCGCACATCAGCAGCGGCGTGATGGCCCATGGCGCGAAGGCGGTCAGCAACAGGGCGACGGGCAGGATCAGCAGCAGCTTGTTGCGGATCGAGCCGATGGCGATCTTGCCGATGATCGGCAGCTCGCGGCTGGGCGACAGGCCGGTGACGTATTTCGGCGTGACCGCCGCGTCGTCGACCACGACCCCCGCCGCCTTGACCCCGGCCTTGCCCGCCGCGGCGCCGACATCGTCGATCGACGCCGCCGCAAGCTTGGCGATCCCCGCCACATCGTCGAGCAGGGCGATAAGTCCGGAGGGCATGGGCGCGGTCACAGGTGAGAAGGGGAGGCCGCAGGGGTACGGCAGGCGAGGGCGCGTGTCGATCCGGGCACCCTCCGATGCGGCGTCCAAAAACATATAAGGATATCCTTATATGTTTCTTGACTTTGCCCCGACGCCCGGCATTGTAGCGCCTGTCGTGGTCTGCGCGTCGTCTTCGGGCGGCGCGGAGCTAAGAGGGAAGCCGGTGCGACGCCGGCGCTGCCCCCGCAACTGTAAGCGGCGAGCCGAAGGTCCATCACGTGTCACTGGGGGTTCGCTCCCGGGAAGGCCGGACCCGAAGCCGTGACCCGTGAGCCAGGAGACCTGCCCCGACAGATAACGTCCTCCGGCGGGGTGTCCGGTCAGGTCGCCTGTGCGCCGCCGGACCGTTTCCGCGCGGGCGTTCGCGCGTCCCTGCCCGAAGCCTTGCCACCAGCAAAGGCTTCGCATCATGACCGCCCGTCTCCCCGTCCAGGTCGCCACCCTCGGCTTTCCCCGCATCGGCCCTAAGCGCGAACTCAAGACCGCGCTTGAGCAGCATTGGTCCGGCCGGATCGACGAGAAGGCCCTGCTGGCCGCCGCCGCCGAGCTGCGCGGCCAGGCCTGGCGACGCCAGCGCGAGCTGGGCGCCGATATCGTCCCGTCCAATGACTTCTCGCTCTACGACCATGTGCTGGATGCGACCGCCATGGTCGGCGCCGTGCCGGACATCTACGGCTGGAGCGGCGAGCGGGTCGGGCTGGAGACCTATTTCGCCATGGCGCGCGGGTCGCAGGGTGACGGCGAGACCGTCTGCGCCCACGGCCATTCGCACGGCGGCGACGGGGTTCCCGCCGCCGAGATGACCAAGTGGTTTGACACCAACTACCACTATCTGGTGCCCGAGTTCACGGCGGACCAGGCCTTCCGGCTGGGTTCGACCAAGGCGCTGCACGAGTATCTGGAGGCGAAGGAGCAGGGGATCGAGACCCGGCCCGTGCTGCTGGGACCGGTCAGCTATCTGTTGCTGGGCAAGGCGCGGGCCGTCTCGAGCGGCGCGGCGGCGAACGACGCGGGCTTCGACCCGCTGACCCTGCTGCCCCGGCTGCTGCCGGTCTACGCGGAGGTGCTGCGGTCGCTGGCGCGGGCGGGGGCGACCTGGGTGCAGATCGACGAGCCCTGCCTGGTCACTGACCTGAGCGACGCGGCGCGCGAGGCCTACACCCATGCCTACGCCGTGCTGAGCGATGTGACCCCGCCGATCAAGCTGATGCTGACGACCTGGTTCGGCGCGATCGGCGACAATCTGGAAACGGTGCTGGCCCTGCCCGTGCACGGCCTGCACGTCGATCTGGTCCGCGCGCCGGGGCAGCTGGACGCCGTCGTCGCGGGGGCGCGGCCGGACCTTGTCCTGTCGCTGGGGGTGCTGGACGGGCGCAACGTCTGGAAGGCCGACCTGAACGCCGTGCTGGACCGGATCGAACCGGTGGTCGCGGCGGGCCGTCAGGTGATCATCGCCCCCTCATGCAGCCTGTTGCACACCCCGATCGATCTGGAGCGCGAGACCGCGCTGGACGCCGAGGTGAAGGACTGGCTGGCCTTCGCGGTGCAGAAGATCGCCGAGCTGGCGACGCTGGCGAAGGCCCTGAACGAGGGGCGCGGCGCGGTGCGTGAGACCCTGGACGCCTCGACCGCCTCGGTGGCTTCGCGCCGGGTCTCGCGGCGCATCAACGATGCGGCGGTGCAGGCCCGGGCCGCCGAGCGCGACCCCGACCTGAGCCGGCGCACGGCCTCGTTCGAGGTGCGCCGCCTGCTGCAGGACGCCCGCCTGGGCCTGCCCGACTGGCCCACGACCACCATTGGCTCCTTCCCCCAGACCCCCGAGGTTCGAAAGGCCCGCGCCGACCACGGCAAGGGGGCCATCGATAACGCGGCCTACGAACGGTTCCTGCGCGAGGAGACCGCCCGCACGGTCAGATGGCAGGAGGAGGCCGGTCTGGACGTGCTGGTCCACGGCGAGTTCGAGCGCAACGACATGGTCCAGTATTTCGGGGAGCAGCTGTCGGGCTTCGTGTTCACCAAGGCGGCGTGGGTGCAGTCCTACGGCTCGCGCTGCGTCCGCCCGCCGATCCTCTACGGCGACGTGTCGCGGCCGAAGGCCATGACGGTGGAGTGGTGGCGCTACGCCCAGTCCCTGACCGAGCGGCCGATGAAGGGGATGCTGACCGGTCCTGTGACGATCCTGAACTGGTCCTTCGTGCGCGACGACCAGCCGCGCAGCGAGACCTGCCGCCAGATCGCCTTCGCGATCCGGGACGAGGTGGTCGACCTGGAGACCGCCGGCGCCCCCATCATCCAGATCGACGAGGCCGCTTTGCGCGAGGGCCTGCCGCTGCGCCGCGCCGACTGGCAGGCCTATCTGGACTGGGCGGTCGAGGGCTTCCGCATCGCCGCCTCGGGGGTGCGGGACGAGACCCAGATCCACACCCACATGTGCTATTCAGAGTTCAACGACATCATCCGGTCGATCGGCGCCATGGACGCCGACGTCATCTCCATCGAGACCTCGCGCTCAAAGATGGAGCTGCTCGACGCCTTCTCCAGCTATCGCTATCCGGCCGGGATCGGGCCGGGCGTCTACGACATCCATTCGCCGCGCGTGCCGGCGGTGGAGGAGATGACGGCCCTGCTGAAGGCCGCGGCCGCCAAGCTGCCCGTCGGCCAGCTGTGGGTGAATCCGGACTGCGGGCTGAAGACCCGCCAGTGGCCCGAGACCGAGGCCGCCCTGCGCAACATGGTGGCGGCGGCCCGGGAAGCGCGAAGTGGGGCGGCGCGCGCATGACCGTTCGCCTGATCGACATGGTGTTCCCCGGGGACGCCAACCACCACGGCACCCTGTTCGGGGGCGTCGGGCTGGCGCACCTGGACAAGGTCGCCTTCCTGGCCGCCAGCCGCCACGCGCGGCGGGCGGTGGTGACGGCCGGGTGCGAGCGGATCGACTTCGCCGCCCCCGCCCGCATCGGGGAGATGGTGGAGGCCACGGGCCGGGTCGTGCGCACGGGCCGGTCGTCGCTGGGCGTGGAGGTCGAGCTTCACGCCGAGGCCCTGCTGACCGGCGAGCGGCGGCTGTGCACGCGCGGCCTGTTCAACATGGTCGCCCTGCGCGGCGACGGAGACGAGACGCCGCTGTCGCCGGTCCAGGACGAGGCGGAGCAGGCCGATGGCTGGCTGCGAACGGTGGAAATGGTGTTCCCCGGCACGACCAACCACTACGGCACCCTGTTCGGCGGCGACGCCCTGAAGCTGATGGGCAAGGCGGCGTTCGTCACCGCGACGCGGTCCGCCCGCGCCGTGGTGGTGATGGCCGCCACCAACCGCATCGACTTCAAGGCCCCCATCGACGGCGGCGACATGATCGAACTGGTCTCGCGGGTGAAGATGACGGGGCGCAGCTCGCTGGCCGTCGAGGTTCAGCTGTGGGCCGAGGGGCTGGTGAGCGGCGACCGGCGCCACTCGGCCACGGCGGAGTTCATCATGGTCGCCGTCGACCGGACGGGGATACCGACGCCGGTGTCCTGAGGCTCAGGCGGTCCAGAAGCCAATGCGCCGCCGCGGCGGCCCCGTCGCTCCGGACTTCGCCTGCGAGCGCCGCAGCCCGCGCTGTCGTTTCGGGCCGCAGCGCCGCGTCCAACGCCGCCGTCAGCGTCTCGACCGTGGGCGTCGGGCCCTCGTGCGCCACGCCGACGCCCAGGCCGGCGACCCGGGCGGCCCAGTAGGGCTGATCGACGAGCTGGGGGACGATGACCTGCGGCGCTCCGGCGCGGGCGGCGGCGGTCGTGGTGCCCGCCCCGCCGTGGTGGATGACGGCGGCGACGCGGGAGAAGAGGGCCTGCTGATTGATGTCGCCGACCCGGAAACAGTCGGCTCCGTCGTCGGGCAGGGCGAAGCCGGCCCAGCCGCCGGCCAGAACCACGCGGCGGCCATGGGCGCGGGCGGCGGTGACGGCGGCCCGCGCCGCGTCCTGCGAGGCGGCCATGCTCATGCTGCCGAAGCCGACATAGACAGGCGGCGCGCCGGCCTCGAGAAAGTCGTCCAGCCCCTCCGGCAGCGGGCGCGGGTCCGGCAGGATCCAGGCGCCGGTCTGGACGGCGTCGCACAGGTCGGTCGGCGCCCAGGGCCACAGGGCCGGGTCCGAGGCCAGGAGCGGGCGATCAGAGAAGACCTGGTCGCGGACATTGTCGGTCGGCGACAGGCCGACGGAGGCACGCAGACCGTTCACCGCCTCGCCGAACAGCGCGTTCATGACGCCGATGTTGAGGTCCCACAGCGCGCGGTTATCGGTCACCTCCGGCGGGTGGGGATGGCCGGGATAGGGGAAGGGGGCGTGATGCTCGGACGGCAGGATCAGGGGGCAGAAGGAGACGTGGGCGTAGGCCGCGCCCTTCTGCTCGGCCACGGCCTGCGAGGCCGCGCAGGACGGCATCAGGCCGGTCGCCACGATCAGGTCGCACCCCTCGGCCGCCCTGGAGATCGCGCCCAGCTGGGCGAAGGCCATTTCGGCCGCGCGTTTGGGCAGGTCCACCGGCGGCTTGCCGGCGACGGCGATCCAGTCGCGGATACCCATGAAGGCCGGGACGAATGGCACGCCGGCGCGGGCCAGCAGGTCGATGAACTCCTGATCGGGCGGGGCGCAGACCACCGCTTCCGCGCCCTGCGCCTGAAGCGCCGCGGCCAGCGCCGCCATCGGCTCGACGTCGCCGCGCGATCCATAGGTCGTCAGCAGAATACGCATTCGGTCACCCTCCATTCCGAGGGTTCCGGACTCTGCGCATAAAAGCCGGCGCGCCAAGCCTTGAACGAAACTGTTTCGTGCCCACTTCCAGTCCAACTGGACGGTCAGTCGGGCAACCGAAGCGCCTTCCACTTCAACACAGCCGGAAGTCGGGTCCCCTCCGCCCAGGCCGTGAACGCTCCCAGGATGTCCTCGAATTCCAGAACTGTCTGGCCGCCTTCCGTCTTCTCCGCGCGGAAGTGGCGATCCGCGCCGCCGTCGCGACGCTCGAGCATGAAGCCGCCGTCGGTCCAGCGGGTCTGGATGTAGTCCTCGGGGGCGGCCTCAAGGATCAGGATGTCGTTCGGGCCGGTTTCGGAAAGCGCCTCCTGCAACTCGGCCGCGGAGATCACACCGGTCCGCGTCGTCTCGTTGACGATCAGGGTCAGCGTCCGGAGCGGAGCGGTTGCAGACGGCGTTCGCCTGGACGGCGCCGTCGCATTGCGCACGAAGCGGACCAGAGGGTCGGCCTCAACATGCATCGCGTTCCGCAGCCAGACGCCCAACAGCCACAGGGGGATGAAGATCGCGGCCATGAACGGGATAGACCGCAGGGCTTCGGTTGCATCCCGTCCAGTGAGAAGCGCCACGAGCGGGACGAACAGGAAGGCTACGCCGATCAGGGTCACGCCAATGACTCCGTTCAGGTCGGAGCCCGCGCGGCCGGTGATCCGGGCGCCCGAGGGGGCGGAGGAAATCCAGCCGATGAGCATGGGGCCTCGGGTTATGCCCGTCCACCACAGGCAGACCAGGGAGCCGAGGATCCAGCCGCGGGCGCCGTTCTTCTGTTCGAACCAGCCCTTCGCCCGGCGGCGAATGCGGGCCTTGGCCTCGTCCGGCGAGAGGGGCGACAGGATCTCGAACGGATAGCCGAACGGTTGCAACGCCATGAACTCTCCCGACCTTCCGCGCTCGCCGGGAGTCTTGTCGGGCCCGCCGGTCCGCGCAAGACAGGGCAAACAAAAAGGCCCGGGATCGCTCCCGGGCCTTCTGTATTTCAGCGATGCGCGTCGATCAGGCGGCTTCGGCCTCGGCGGTCGCCGCGACGATGGCCTTCTTGGCGCTCAGCGACTTGCCGAGCAGTTCAACAGCGGCGTCCTTGTCGATCTTGTTGGCGGCGGCGACTTCACGGGCCATGCGGTCCAGGGCCGATTCATAGAGCTGACGCTCCGAATAGGACTGTTCCGGCTGGCTGTCGGCGCGGTGCAGGTCGCGGACCACTTCGGCGATCGAGATCAGGTCGCCCGAGTTGATCTTGGCTTCGTATTCCTGGGCGCGACGCGACCACATGGTGCGCTTCACGCGGGCGCGGCCCTTGAGGGTCGTCAGCGCCTTGGTGACCACGTCGTCGGCGGCCAGCGAACGCAGGCCGGCGGTCTTGGCCTTCTTGGTCGGAACGCGCAGGGTCATCTTCTCGTGGTCGAAGGTCACGACGTAGACCTCCAGCGACATGCCAGCGATTTCCTGGGTCTCGACGGCCGCGACCTTGCCGACGCCGTGCGCCGGATAGACCACCGCATCGCCTACCTTGAATTCCAGACCGGTTTTGCTCGTCATGTCATTCCTTTCCCGGCTTCAGCGGGAGGGAGAGGCGAAGGCGCAAGGACAATAGATAAACAGCCGCCGGAAACACGCCCGTCGGTGATGTCTTTCTAGTCGTCAAATGCGGAAACGGATCACCCAACCTCTGGCCGATCCCGTCTTCGTGGACGGGATTCTGTCGCAAACGCGGGCGGCGCGAAGAAATCGCATACCGCCCGACCCAATGACAGGAACCTATCACAAATCTGCGGAATTTCAAAACGTCCACAGCGTCAGTGTGGAGAAGGCTGGAAATCCTCTCCGTATCAGGGCAGCGCGCGGGACTAGTCTCAGCTGCCCTTGCCGGGGTTGGGCGAGAAATACTTCTCGAACTTGCCGGTCTCGCGCTCGAACTGTTCCTTGTCCGCCGGCGGCTCGCCCTTGACCGTGATGTTCGGCCAGACCTTGGCGTACTCGGCGTTGACCTGAAGCCATTTGCCGTCCGGTTCGTCCTCGGTGTCCGGGACGATGGCGTCGACCGGGCATTCCGGCTCGCAGACGCCGCAGTCGATGCATTCGTCCGGGGCGATGACGAGGAAGTTCTCGCCCTCATAGAAGCAGTCGACCGGACACACCTCGACGCAGTCCATGAACTTGCAGCGCACGCAGGCGTCGGTGACGATGTAGGTCATGGGGTGAGGCGGGGCGTTCAGTTGGGCGCGGGAGGCGCAGATGACCCCGCGGGCCTCAGGTGTCAACAGCAGCAGACCTCTCGGGGTTGCGTAGCTGGGCTATCGGGCTATTTGTATCTAATCCGATTGCAGTTTTTCACAGGTCTTCCTCCATGCGCTCATCGTTCCGCTACATCGCCTCCGGCGTCGCCGCCGTCGCCCTTCTGACCGCGGGGGGCGTGGTCGCCCAGTCCGCCCTGACCCGCGTTCCCGCCGAAGTCAGCGCGGGCGCCTACAAGCTGGATTCCGACCACGGCAAGATCACCTGGTCGGTCAGCCACCTGGGCTTCTCGACCTACACCGGCCAGTTCGTGAACGTGCAGGCCGAGCTGAAGCTGGACCCCGCCAATCCGTCGGCCTCGACCCTGACCGCGACCATCCCGCTGACGGACGTGGCCTCGGGCAACGCGGGCCTGAACGGCCACCTGCAGACGGCGGACTTCTTCGACACCGCCAACCATCCGACCGCGACCTTCGTCTCGCGCTCGGTGACGGTCGACGCCGACGACGCCAACGAGGCGACCGTGGTCGGCGACCTGACCCTGCGCGGCGTGACCCGTCCGGTGACGATGGAGGTCGAGTTCAACCAGGCGGGCCCGTCGATGGGCAACGCCTATCGGGCCGGCTTCGACGGCGAGGCGACCATCAAGCGCTCGGAGTTCGGCATCACCTACGGAACCCAGATGGGCCTGGGCGACGAGGTGAAGCTGCACATCGAGGGCGAGTTCACCCTTCAGCGATAGGCGCATACAGGGCGCGGGCTTCCTCGGCGGGCCCGCGCCGCTCGCCCAGACCGGTCACCTCCAGATCGATCAGCCGTCCGCCGAGGGCGAAGACCAGCCGGTCGCCGACGTGGACGGTGCGGCCGGGCTTGTCGAGGCGCACCTGGCGGCCCTGATGGGTCAGCCGGATCGCGCCCTTGTCCACCAGCGCCGCGGCCTGCGTCCGCGTCTTCGCGAACCGCGCACGCCATAGCCAGACATCGATGCGGCAGCCCGTTTCGCTCATTCGGCCGCGCCGGATTCCGGATCCGGGGTGCGGGCGTAGGCCGCGGAAAGCCGCCGGTAGTAGGTCGAGTTGAAGGCCAGGACGGTCATCAGGACGCCGGCCAAGCCCGCAATGGTGAAGACCAGGGCGATGCCCCTGTCCGGCCCCCGGCCGAACCAGTCGCCGATGGCGTCCGCACCGGCGCCGTCGGTCATGAAGGGGATGACCACGAACTGGGTCAGCGGTCCGATCAGGAAGGCGGTCAGGGGCGCGGCGGACATCTCCACGGACTGGGCGAAGCCGAACACCCGGCCCTGACGCTCATAGGGCACGACCTTCTGCAGGGTGGTCTGTTCGGCCGCCTCGGCGAAGGGCCCCACGAACATCCAGATGAAACAGCCGACCGCCAGCAGCAGGATCCACGGCTGCAGGGTGAAGACCGCCGCCGTGCACCAAGCGATCAGGTTGACCAGCATCAGGGTCCGCAACGGGTTCCGACCCAGGCCGGTTCGCGAGATGACGATCCCGCTGAGGATGAAGGCGACCGAGACCGCGCCCCACAGCAGGCCCCAGTGTTGCACCTTCATCAGCGACAGGCCGTAGGCGTCCATCAGGGCCATGAAGACTCCGCCCAGGAAGTTGTTGAAGGTCGCGAACAGGATCAGGGCGAACAGGCCGGGCACGGCGCCGATGATCCGAAGCGTCCCGCGCAGATCGACCTTCCTCAACCGGGGTTCGCCTCCGGGTTCCGCGGTCGGCGCGGGCTCGTCCAGCCGGACCGTCAGCAGGTGGGCGAAGGCGACGGCCGTCCCGATCAGGCCGAAGGCCAGGGTGGCCGTCAGCCCGCCCCAGGCGACAAGGAAGCCGCTGATCACCGAGGTGGTCAGGATGCCGACGCCGCTGACCATGCCGACCAGTCCGTTGGCCTTGTCGCGGCGATCCTCGGGGATCAGGACGGTGACCAAAGTCGGCAGGGCGATGCCGCGGATATTGCCGGCGATGACGCCCAGCATGATCAGGCCGATCAGCAGCCACAGGGGTGCGCCCCCGACGTCGGCCAGCGCCTGCTCCGGCGCCAGGGCGTAGGCCATGAAGGCGGCGGCGTAGAAGACCAGCGAGGCGATGCTGGAGCCCAGCATGACCCGCTTCTTGCGATGATGGTCGACCAGGCTGCCGAACCACAGGGCGAAGGCGGCGGTCAGCACCAGATACAGGCCGGCGATCATGCCGGTGGCGAAGACGGATTGCGTCTTGATGTAGACCCAGAAGGTGAGCGCGAACCACACGGTGTAGTTGGTGATGCTGGCCAGGGCGTTGTTGGCGAGCACATGATGAAAGGGCGTCATCGGGCCTCTTTCGTCCGGCGGCGGCGGCGTGGGCGGGCGGGCTTTGCAGTCGCCGGCGCCGGGGGCGGCGCGGTCAGGACCGACAGGGCGGCGAAGGGCGAATCCTTGATCGGCTTGACGGCCTTGTCCAGACGGTCGGGTTGCCGGGCGCGGGTGGTCCTGAGCGCGGCCAGCAGCGCCCGGGCTTCGTCGGCCGTGACGCCGAGATCGCGCAGGGTCTTGTCGGACAGCCGGATTTCACCGCCCGCCCGTCTTTCAGGCAGGGCCTCCAGCAGCTCCACCGGCGCGGCGAACCGACCGACGGCGCGCAGGCCGAAGGCGGACAGCAGGCGGGGAGACGGCGGCGGGTCGGGCAGGACGCTGAGCCCCGCCGGCTTCGGGCGGAACGGTTCGCGGGCCACGAAGGCCTGGGCTGTGATCCGGGCGCGGTCTTTGAGCAGGGCGGGTTGCCAGACGGAATGGGCTCCCACCCGGATGCCGAATTCCTTTAGCGTGCGGCGCTCGGCCTGGCTGAGGGCGGCCAGATCGCGTTCGACCTCGCGCCGGTCGATGATCCCGCCGGCCTCGACCAGCCGGTAGGCGACCCCGCGCGGCAGGCCCTTCAACGTGCCGTTCTCGATGGCCGTCTTCAGCCGGCGCAGGGGACGTAGCGCGCGCCCGGCCTCGCCCGCCAGCCAGGCCTCCAGCCGTTTGGCCGCCCGTTCGCGCGCGGCGACGGCGCCGAGGTCGCCCAGCAATCGGACCTTCGGCGTGAACGGTTCGCCGCCGGTGATCACGCCCGCCTGCACCCCGCGCCACAGGACCGCCCCGTCGGGGGTGACAGAGAAGGCTTCGTCCGGTTCGGCCGCCAGCTTCCCCAGGCGCCGGGCGATCTCGGGCGTCACCGCCTGTCGGGCCGCGTGGCGCAGGGCGCGGTCTTCCAGCGCCGAGGAGCCCTTGTCGATCTGGAAGTCGACGCCCGATAGGCGGCCGACCGAATGGCCTTCGACGATGACCTCGCCGGTGTCCTCGACCTCGGCCACCGCATCGCCGCGCACATTCAGCGCCTGCATCAGGGCGGTGGTGCGCCGGTCCACGAAGCGGGCGGTCAACCGTTCGTGCAGGACGTCGCTGAGCCGCTCCTCCAGCGCCTTGGTCCGGTCGCGCCAGCCCTGGGCCTGGTCCAGCCAGTCGGGGCGGTTGGCGATGTAGCTGAGCGTGCGCACGCCCGAGAGCCGGGCCGACAATTGATCGATCTGGCCGTCGTCGCGGTCCAGTTCGGCGAAGCGCGGCGCGATCCAGTCCTCGGTCAGGCGTCCCCGCTTGCCGGTCAGGGCCTGGAAGATGTCCTTGGCCAGCCGCCCGTGCTCATCCAGCGTGGTCTTCTGGAAGTCCGGCAGCTGGCACGCCTCCCACAGGCGCATGATGGCCCCGCGCGAGCGGCCGATGCGGGCCACCTCCTCGTCCTTGATCAGCCGGCGCAGCAGGGTCTCGTCCAGCGCCGGGGCGGTGAGATTCAGGCCGAAGGTGTTGGGCGTCACCGTCAGCGAGCGCAGCAGGTCGTTCAGGGTGTCGAAGTCCAGCCGGGCGTTGCGCCACTCGGCGCCCTGGACCGGATCGAAGCGATGCTCGACCACCTGCTCGACCAGGTCGGGGTCCAGCTCCAGCGCCTCGCCCGTGACACCGAAGGCGCCGTCTCGCAGGTGGCGGCCGGCGCGGCCTGCGATCTGGCCGATCTCATTGGCGTGCAGCCAGCGGGTGCGGCGGCCGTCGAACTTCCTCAGGCCGGCGAAGGCGACATGGTCGACGTCCATGTTCAGCCCCATCCCGATGGCGTCCGTGGCGACCAGGAAGTCGACTTCGCCCGACTGGAACAGTTCGACCTGGGCGTTACGGGTGCGGGGCGACAGGCTGCCCATCACCACCGCCGCCCCGCCGCGCTGACGCCGGATCAGCTCGGCGATGGCGTACACCTGGTCGGTCGAGAAGGCGACGATGGCGCTGCGTCGGGGCAGGCGGGTCAGCTTCTTGGAGCCGGCGTAGCTGAGGGTCGATAGCCGGTCGCGGGCCACGATCTCCACGTCGGGGACGAGCGCCCGCATCAGCGGCGCCATGGTCCCGGCCCCCAGGAACATGGTCTCCTCGCGCCCCCGGGCGTGCAGCAGCCGCTGGGTGAAGACGTGGCCGCGCTCCGGATCGGCGACCAACTGGATCTCGTCCACGGCCAGGAACTCGACCGTCCGCTCCAGCGGCATGGCCTCGACGGTACAGACGAAATAGTGCGGCCGGGCGGGGATGATCTTCTCTTCCCCCGTGATCAGGGCCACGGCGGCGGCCCCGCGCCGGGCGACGATCCGGTCATAGATCTCGCGCGCCAGCAAACGCAGCGGCAGGCCGATCATGCCCGAGGCGTGACCCAGCATCCGCTCGACCGCCAGGTGGGTCTTGCCGGTGTTCGTGGGCCCCAGGATCGCCGTCACGCGCGAGGGGGCCTTGCCTGTGCCGCGGTCACTCATCTCAGGTGAAAGGTGGCGTGTCCCGCACGGTTCCTCAAGCGGAAGTCTCGTCTTCGGGACCGGCGTAAACGTCGCGCTGTCCCGCAGCGGAACAGGGGCGAAACGAATCAGGACCGAATCACCGACACGGCCCGATTCGGGGTTTGTTCCCTACAAGATATTGTATCTTAAGGGCGATTAACCACAATCCATTTTGAGGCGGCTCGCGCCGGGGCGGGCAAGAAAAAGGGGCGACGGGAAGAAATCCCCGCCGCCCCGCTTCCGTCACGCTTTGCGCTCCGGTAGTTCACCCGGCCATGGCCCCGTAGCTCAGCTGCATAGAGCAAGGCTTTCCTAAAGCCGAGGTCGCAGGTTGGAGTCCTGCCGGGGTCGCCAAACCCATTGTCGAACTGTCCCGTCCGCGGAGCGTCATGGCGCGCTCAGCGACCGGTGCGGCGAGCCTCAGCCAGTTCTTCAGCGGCGATGGTGAAGTCGGCCTGGAACTCGGGGTCGGCCTTCAGGGCCGCGACGATCGCCGCGCCGACGATGCGGCCGGCCTCGACGTCGCTGGCGTAGTGGACGCCGCAGATCATCCGGCTTTCGCCGTAGGCGACGCCGCGCGACAGCAGGGCGTCGGCGCGGTCCGGCGCCATCTCCGCCAGCACCAGGGCCCAGGCCCAGCCGAGGGCGGCGTGGCCTGACGGATAGGAGCCGCTGGCCCCGAGCCACGGTTCCGGCTGGAAACAGGTCTCGGCTGGTTCGACGACGAAGGGGCGAGGTCGGAAATAGTTACGCTTGGCGGGGGTCTGGATGGTCTCCAGATCGCCCAGCATGCGCCCCAGCAACAGCGTCAGGGTGGGCATCCGCTCCGGGACGAAGGCGATGCCGAGCGCCTCGTCGAAGATTCGGGGCGCCGACGGCGTCTCGATCTCGTTGTCGGCGGCGGCCTGGGCCCAGCGCGGCATGCCCTTGAGGGCGCGGGTGGCGCGGTAGACGGCGATGTCGTCCTGTTCGCGCAGGGAGCCGGGCCGGGGCGGCGGGGGCAGGAAGTTCGCGGCGTTGGGCGCGGAGCCCTCATCCAGGTAGCCGTGCGGATGATCACGGAAGCCGGTCCAGAAGATCGGGTCCCGCGCCGGCGCGGCGGCGCAACCGGCGAGGACGAGAGCGAGGGCGGCGCCGACCAGAAGGGGGGCGTTGGGAAGGTTCATCATGGGCGTTCTGGAGCTTGTTGGTCAGGCGGACTGGGCGCCGGGGCGGCCGTTCTCGACCACCCAGGTGTTGAGCGTCGACAGGGACGCACGCGGGTCGCGGACGTCGCTGATCTGCTGATAGCGGGTGGTCATCAGCTCCGGCGTGACGTCCATCGAGATGTAGCCGCGCACCCGGCCGTCGAAGAATTTGATGTGCGGATTGGCGGGCATGGCCGACATCAGGCCCTCGTAGGGCGGGCCGCCCGAGGTGATGGAGGTGCCGACGAACTCGGTCGCCACTTTCGGCGAGGACTCATCCTGGCTGTCGAGCAGGACATCGTTGGTCCAGAACGAGTGGTAATCGCCGGCCAGCACGACCGGATTGTTCGGCTTGAGCGTATGCAGGGCGCGGGTCATGCGATCGCGCGCGGCGGGGAAGCCGTCCCAGGTGTCGGTCCAGTAGCGGGTCTCGTCGCCCCGGTTCTCGAACCGCAGCCCGGCCATCACGAGGTTCTGACCCAGGATGTTCCAGCGGGCGTCCGTCCGAGCCAGGCCATCGTAGAGCCAGGTCTCCTGATCGAAGCCCAGGAAGGTGCGCGACGGATCCAGACGGTCGGTGCACTGGCTGTCGGCGACGATCTGGCCCTTGGCGCCGCCTTCGACCGTACAGGCGCCGCGCGAGCGATACTGACGCCCGTCCAGCATGTAGAATTCGGCCAGCCGGCCATAGCGGACGCGCTTGTAGATCGGCATCTGCAGCCGGGCGTCGACGCGCGTGCGGCGGATCGGCATGGCCTCGTAAAAGGCTTGGTAGCCGGCGGCGCGGCGCTGCCGGAAATCGGCCGTTCCGCCGTCCTTGTCGGGCCAGACGCCGGAATAGTTGTTCAGCACCTCGTGGTCGTCCCAGGTGACCAGACAGGCGGCCGCGGCGTGCAGGCGCTGCAGGTCCGCGTCGGTGCGATGCAGGGCGTAGCGGTTGCGGTAACCGGCCAAGGTGGTGGCTTCCTCGAAGCCGTAGTGGCGCACGTTCGAGGCCGCGCGCTCGCCGGTGCGGCTGTATTCGTAGATGTAGTCGCCCAGGAACAGGGTCAGGTCCGGCGCCTCGTCGGCCATGTGGCCATAGGCGCTGAAATAGCCGACCTCCCAGTTCGAGCAGGAGGCGACGGCGAGGCGCATCCGGTCGACGGCGGCGTCGGGCGCCGGGGCGGTGCGGGCCATGCCGACCGGGCTCTGCTGGCCGGCCGCGGTGAAGCGGTACCAGTAGGGGCGGCCCGGGCGCAGACCCTGCACCTCGACATGGACGGCGTGGGCGCTGGAGGCGTCCGCGGTGATCCGGCCGCCCGCCGCGATCCGGGTGAAGCGCTCGTCGGCCGAGACTTCCCACAACAGATCGATGGGAGCGGACAGGCCGCCGAAGCCGTCCGGTGCGATCGGGTCGGCGGCCAGGCGCGTCCAGATCACGAAGCCGTCGGGCCAGGGATCGCCGCTGGCGACGCCGAGCGGGAACAGATAGGCGCCCCCGGCGTGGGCGCGACCGAACTGAAGCACCACCGGCGCGGCGACCAGGCCGCCGATCAGGGCGCGGCGGTTCAGGGATGGCGGGGCGATCAGCAGAGACATCGGCGGCGTCCGGGAAGACGAAAGGAAGGACCGGCGGGTCGGAGGACCGACCCGCCGGAGGGGGCGACTTCGCTTAGAAGTCCATCGACAGGCGCAGGCCGACCGTGCGGCCCTGGTTCGGCGAGGCGGTCGGACGGGCCGAGCCGTTGAAGCCGTTACGGGTCTCTTCGTAGTAGGTGTTGAAGAGGTTGCGGCCCCACAGGGTCACGCGCCAGTTGGCGTCCGAGGGTCCCATGCTGAAGTTGGCGTTCCACAGCCAGTAGCCGGGCAGGACCGAGCTGGACGCCGCGTTGTAGATGGCGTCGCGCTGCATGTAGTTGGTCTCGGCCCGCCAGTCGAAGCCGGCCAGCGACCAGTCATAGGCGACCGAACCGCCGTAGTTGTATTTCGGGAACTGCAGCGGTTCGCCCGAACGGTCGTTCGAGATGATGACGGTCCACGGCCCGTTGACCGGGTTGGCGGCGTCGGTCGCCGCGCCGTCGATGGCGAAATACTCGGTGTATTCGCCTTCCTTGTAGCCGAAGTTCTGGCTGATCGTCAGGCCTTCGAGCGGCATCCAGGTCAGCTCGATCTCGCCGCCGTAGATTTCCGACTTGGGCACGTTGGTGATCTTGCCGAGGCGACCCGCCTCGCGGTCGTACTCCAGGCCCTGAACCTGCTGGTTCTCATAGTCGTAGAAGAAGACCGAGCCGTTCAGGCGCAGGGTGTTGTCGAACAGGTCCGACTTGAACCCGGTCTCGTAGGCGATGACGATCTCGGGCTTGAACGGGGTCGCCGAGGTGCCGTTGTAGGTGGTGAAACCGCCGGACTTCACGCCCCGCGCCACGCTGGCGTAGAGCATGGCGTTGTCGGCCAGGTCGTACTCCAGACCGAAGCGGCCGGTCACTTCCGACAGGTCGGTCTCGTAAGTCACCTTCGGGCCGACCGGCACGTTCAGGCGACGGGTGCCCGAGGTGGTCAGGCTGCGGTCCTCCTGTTCCCAGCGCAGGCCGGCGATCAGGGTCAGGCGGTCGGTCAGGGCGAAGCTGTTGTGGGTGAAGATACCCATCGCCTGCACCGACTGCTCGTAGGGCGTGTTGATCAGCTCGCGGTTGGCGCCGCGGAACTGGGTGTAGAAGCCGCCGTCCAGGCTTTCATCGGCGTAGTGGGCGCCGACCATCCAGTTCAGGCGGCCGATCTCGTTCGACAGGCGCAGTTCCTGCGACAGCACTTCGAGGTCGTTGTAGAAATAGACGTCGGATTCGTTGAAGCGGGTGCCGTCCCAGTCGTTGTATTCCGAGCGGTTGAAGGTCTGGTAGGCGGTGACCGAGTTCAGGGTCGCCCAGCCCAGGTCGGCCTGGACGCGGGCGGCCAGGTCCAGACCGTCGTTGTCGCGGCCCGGCTTGGAGCCGAGCGCGCGGCCCGAGACGGCGGCCATTTCCGGCGACAGCTGCCAGCCCGTGATCCGCCAGGCGGTGTCGGTCGGATAGGTGATGCTGCCGTCGTTGACCGCGTAGGGCCCGCGCAGGCGGAAGCCCAGGCCGTCCGACTTGTCCATGGCCCAGGTCGCGGCCAGGTCGACGGTGACGTTTTCGGCGGCGTCCCAGGTCAGGCGGCCGCGGATGGCGGTCTTGTCGCGATCACCGAGGCGCTGGCCGGTGTCGCGGTGGTACTGCCAGGCGCCGCCCTGTTCGGTGACGGCGGCCAGGCGGCCCAGCAGGCCCGGCGCGATCCGGCCCGAGACGAAGCCCTCGACCTTGTAGCGGTCGTACGAGCCGTATTCCGCGGTGAAGCCGGAGCGCAGGTCGGCCGTCGGGGCGTTGGTGATGATGTTCACCGCGCCGCCGGTGGTGTTGCGGCCGTACAGGGTGCCCTGCGGCCCGCGCAGGACCTCCATGCGGGCGATGTCGAACATCGCGCCCTGGGTGGTGATCGTATAGGGGTGCGCGACCTCGTCGACATAGACGCCGACCGTCGAGGAGTTGTTGCTGGAGTATTCGCGGGTGCCGATGCCGCGGATACGGAAGCTGGGCTGGCCGCTGCCGAACTGGCTGTCGACCTCGAGGTTCGGGACGACATTCTCGATGTCGTTGACGACGTTGACGCCCTTCTCGTCGAGCTCCTCGCCGCCGATGACGCTCAGGGCGATGCCCACGTCCTGGCTGTTCTGTGCGCGGCGCTGGGCGGTGACCACGACATCATCGAGCGCCGAGGCGGCGTGCGTCGCTTGGGGCTCGGAAGCGGTCTGGGCCATGGCGGGCAGCGCCGCCAGGGCCAGAATGGCGCTGGACGCGCCGAAGAGGAGACGTTGCATTTTTTGACCATCCATCGGGCGACGCGCGGAGTACCCCCACCCTCGCGAGCCGAGTGTTTTGGGATGTCGTCGAACGCCTGCTGGTCCGGTCGAGGGTCGAGGCGGCTCCCGCAATGGGGAGGAGCTGGAGCCACCGTCGCGACGAAGAAAAACAAACGTTCGACAACGATGCGGCAGTAGGATGGGCGAGCTATGCTTTTGTGACGCCCGCCTGAAGTGTTTTTGTCAGATGTTCTGGGGCTTTGTGACGCCCTGGAGAAAACGCCTGTTTTACCGCGCCTTGCGCGCGACCAGCTTGCCCGCCGCGGTCTGGAGGTCCGTCGCGCTGACCGGGGTTCCGGTCGTCAGGGCGATGAGGGCCGCGCCCTTGTACCAGAGCGCGAAGCGGGTGGCCGCCAGCCGGGTGAGGTCGAACTCGGCGGGCCAGATTCCCGCCTGGTTGTAGTAGGTGCCGCCGCCCTCCGGGCCGCGCAGCAGCATGGCGAGATCTCGCAGGGAGGCGTCGCGACGGGCCTCCACGCAGATGCTGGCGATCAGGCGGGCGTAACGGACATAGAACCCCTCGGCGTCCGGCTGGACGGAGGCGAGCGGGATCATCCGGGAGGCCCAGCGATCCAGGTCGACGCAGGCGGGATCGTCGTCCGGCTTCTGGCCGGCGAGATAGCGCGGCATGTCCCGGAAGACGGCGTGCCAGACCGCGTCCAGGACGAACCTGCGCATGTCCGGCCAGTGGTAGGCGAGGGTGGAGGTCGAGGTCCCGGCCACCGCGCTGACCGACCGGTTGGTGATCGCCGTGAGGCCGCCGGCGAGGATCTGGTCCGCGGCGATGTCCAGCAGCTTCAGGGGCATGGAGTCCGGGTCCATCCCGTCCGTCGGCGCCCTAGGCAGGATCAGGCGGTGGCGATACCACAGGGTGGCCGTCGGCGGACCTTCTGGAAGGCCCAGAATCCGGTCGGCGAGACCGCCCAGGCCCTCGGCCGCGATGACCTGGTAGTCGGGGCGGCCCGCAAGCGCTCCGGCATAGAACTGCTCGATGGTCAGGGTCGCGACCAAAGGCTCGGAAAAATCAGCTGTTCGATCTTCGGTTGCGAGGTGGGCGCGCCACGCGTCTACCTTGAGTGCATGCCAGCGCCGCATCAGGTCGCGGCGTTCGGCGCCGGCGTCCGCATCCAGCGTCAGGGCCTCCCAGATGCGCACGAAGCCGGCGTCGTCCGCGGCGCGCCGGTTAAGATAGTGCTGCACCAGCGCCAGCAGGCTGTCGCGCCCTGGGCTCAAGCCCTCCGCCGCGCGGAAGAATTCGGCGTGGAAGGCCGCGTCGCGGCGCAGGGCCTCCTCGCCGACCGCCTGGATCAATCCGGCCTTGGTCCCGAACAGATTGACGATGACGGTCGTGCTCTTGCCGACCGCCTGGGCCAGGTCGCGCATGGTCAGGCTGTGCAGGCCGTCCTTTCCGGCATGGGCGATGGCCGCATCCACGATCTGCTGGGCGTCGGCCGCGCGACTGGTCGCCTGGAGGAAGGGCATGGCGTTCAATGCCGGTGAGGTCGCGAGATGTCGAGAGTGGTGAACTCGGGCGATATCAACCTGAAATTGGGTTGCGCATTTTCACTATATTAAGTTGTATTCCCCTTCAGGGCGCCATCCGGCGCGATCTGGGGGGACTATCCATGACTACGCGACCGATTGAGGGTTCGGGTTCGAACCTACTGACGCTCGACAATGCGGGACCGATCCAGATGGGGTTCTGGGTCCCCAACCGGGTCTGGGCGACGGCGAAATTCCTCGTGCCGCTGCGCGACCATATCGCGGCGAAGAAGGCGGCGGGCACGCTCACGCCGATGGTCTCCGCCGTCCAGGACCTCAAGGACTGGGTCAGTTCGAACAGCGTCTACCGGATGTGGGTCAACTCGATGATCGAGCAGGCCAACGCCTTTGTCCTGACGCTGGACCCCGCGACCCGGGAGCAGATCCAGGACCAGGACGGAGACGTCGTATGGATCCCGGACTTCGACACCTTCTTCGACATGCTGAACGAGATCATCACCACCTCGCCCTCGTTCAACACGACGGCCCAGGTCGGCACGCCCATGAACGGGATGATGGCCATCGGCATGGCCACCGAGGCGGGGTTGGCCCTGTTCCACGACACGACCTTCAACGAGCAGTTCCGCACGGTGCTGGACGCCTGGAACGCCTTCCTGAAGAGCCCGGCCTCGCTCGACAAGCTGGATATCAACGATCCGGAAAAGGCCGGCTCGTGGATTTCGCAGGCCGCGTGGTCGGCGGGCGTGTGGAACCAGATGCAGTTCGACGCGACCCAGCCCGGCTACGGCTTCGACTCGTGGAATTCCTTCTTCATCCGGCTGTTCGTTCCCGGCGCCCGGCCGTTCCAGGGCGACCCGACCACCCAGATCAACATCGGCTGCGAGACCACGCCCTGGGAGTACAGCAACGGTGTCGCGCTGGAGACCGAGTTCTGGATCAAGGACGTGAACTACTCGCTGACCGACCTGTTCGCCGGACAGACCGCCATCGCCTCGCTGTTCGAGGGCGGCCAGCTGTACCAGGGCTTCCTGTCGGCGACCCACTATCACCGCTGGAACTGTCCCCTGGACGGCCGGCTGGTCCGCTCATGGGTGCAGCCGGGCACCTATTTCGCCCAGCGGCCGGGCCAGGGCGAGGATGTCGGCACCTGGGAGGGGACGGAGTCGCAGCCCTATCTCGGCCACGTCGCGGCCCGGGCGATCTTCATCTTCGAACACCCGACCTGCGGCTATGTCGCCCTGATCTGCATCGGCATGGTCGAGGTCTCGACCTGCGTCATCGATCCGCAGTTCCTGGTCGGGCCCGGCGATCCGGCGGTGATCGTCTCGCGCGGCGTCGAGATCGGCCATTTCGAGTTCGGCGGCTCCACCCACATGATGGTGTTCCAGAAGGACCGGGTGGTGCTGGAGGACTGGGCGGTCAACGCCGTGCAGCACCAGAACGACCCCAATCCGACCCCGCTGGGCAGCGTCATCGCCACGGCGGTGGCCTGAGCGCAGGGGCTGGATATCCGGCGCTGGGGTTCGCCCCAACAAAAAGGGGCGGCGGGAATAAATCCCCGCCGCCCCCCTTCTAGTTCGCCCGGCCATGGCCTTGTAGCTCAGCCGCATAGAGCAAGGCTTTCCTAAAGCCGAGGTCGCAGGTTGAAGTCCTGCCGGGGTCGCCAAGGGTATTCGATCATGACTAGTTCACGAGTGCCGAAATGGCAGGCAAATTTCATTGTTCTATGGCCCGCCTCGATCGAATTTTCACCTTTAGCGATTTGCTCTTCTAAAAACGACAATTAATCTCGCGTATTCAGGCAATATTTGTTCGTTTGTTTCGAATCCAAACGCCCGTTCGATCAATTTCATCCAATAATGAACCGATTCCTTCTTCTAGTGCTGAGATGTAGTCGTTCTTGTTGGTTTTTATCTGTTGGTTTTTTTCAAATTCCGAAATGGGGCTTATAATTACAGTCTCGCCGTCGAACGACAAATCAGCCAGCGGATATCCTGAAAGCTCTAGTGCGTGATCTGAGCTTTCTGAGGAAAGCTTATGCTCTCTCAGTATGTCTGACAGCACGGTGCCCATATTCGCCGGATAATACCGAAAATCTTTGTCATCAAAAGAAATGACGATGTCGATTAACGGCAGATTAGAGTCAGTTGTTCTCCAAAAAATTTCCGCATGATCTATTATTTCCGATGGATTCCAGCGAACCCCTTTCGGAAATTCTGGATTGAAAGTGATTTTTATCATGGGCACCCCGAGTAAACGCTCACAACAGCTCGCTCACGAGTTCTGGTTTGCGGATTCCATCTGCTAGCGGACAAAATAATAGTCAAATACGTCGTGCTCGTGCCGCTACGAGCGTCAAATCCCACCGTCCTTCCGGTATCGAACACGATGCGACGTCGTCCCAGAATTTCAGGCTGTGCTTCATATCGGGCTACTCCCCAAGCGGTCAGAGATTCGATGTCTGCTAGGCTCACCTGTCCGGTATAGAAATAGCTTTGCCCCATTCCACTGAGTGGGTTTCTTGGCACCGAGTGTTGTGCATATTTTGCGGCAACAACAGGCAGTGACCACCCCCAGTTTACTGAAAATCGTCCTCCTCTGCCATCTTGTTGAGCTGAACTTGCGGCATGGCAGCGATCCGACGGGAGAGAGGCGCCGCCGCCACCGCCACCGCCGCTACCCCCGCCGCTGCCACCGTAGAATAGATTGGTTGTAGTGTATTGGTCATAGTTGGACCAAATTTGGTAAGGTTCTCGTTGTGTAACCCTGCATCCGTAGTAGTCAGAAAGCCTGTCTCCGGCGCGGTTCGTCACGTAACTACAAAACCATTCCACCGGATTTCCGCCAGTGATCTCGAAATCGAGTCCATACGGATCGGTTCGGTTCACCGGATCCCCGCCCACATAGGCGTACAGGTTCGCACCCGCCTGATACCCGATCGGATCCGTCTGCAGGAACCGCCCGACTTCCGGCAGATAGGTCCGCGCCCGGTAGTGGTAGGCGCCCGCTTCCGGCAGCCATTGCTGGCCGGTGTACTGGAAGCGACCGACGTTGCCCGAAGCCGGGACGCCGTATTCGTCGTAGGTGTTGATGTTGGACACCGCGCCGCTCGCGCCGGACTGGGCGATGACGGAGCCGCGTTCGTCGGCCAGTTGCCAGCTGCGGTTCGAGGTTCCTGACCCGTCATAGGTCGCCGCTACGTCGTCCAGGCCGAGGCCGGGGATGTAGCGGCGCGTCAGGGCGCCCGTGCCGGCATTGTATTCGGCCGCCAGCTGCTGGCCGGCATACTGACGCCGGGTCGTGGCGCCGCCGACAGTCGAGGTCGCTAGGCGGCTCAGCGGGTCGAAGGTGAAGGCCGTCGAACCTGCCCCCGCGCTGGCCGAGGTCAGGCGATTGGCGGCGTCGTAGCCGTAGGTGTCGCCTGAAATCCCGGTGGTGTTGCCGTTGCCGTCATAGGTCACGGGCGAACCGCCGACGACCGTCGCCTGGTTCAGGCCGTTGACCGTGTAGTCCACGCCGCCGCCGGACCGGGTGTAGGCGTTGTTGGACACCGTTCGGGTGACGAGCTGACCGGCCGGATTGTGGCTGAAGCCGAAAGTCACGTCGTTGGTGGAGCCGTCGGCGTTCTGGGCGAGGCTGGAGAGCCGGCCCCAGGCGTCGTAGCCGTAGGTGGTCGAGGCCCCGCTTCCGCCGGCGCGGGTGATCGACGTGGATTGGCCCAGGTCGTTCCAGCCGTAGCTGGCCAGGACGCCCGCCCCGGACGTGGCGCCGTTCTCGCGCACCGTCTTGAGGCCGCCGTACAGGTCGTACTCATAGTCGGCGTAGAAGGCGTCCGGCCAGGTGATGCGGGTCACACGGCCGGCGGCGTCATACTGATACGCCATGGCGCCGACGCCGCTGGAGCTCTCGCTGACCGGGCGGGACAGGGCGTCCCAGGTCGTGTTGACCGTGATCGTTCCGTCGCTGGTGCTGAACACCCGCCCGAGATTGTCATAGGCCGTGCTGACGTCCGGGGTGCCGGACGGCAGGTTCAGGGTGACCAGCCGGTTCAGGGCGTCGTAGCCGAAATAGGTCAGCTCGCCCGCCCGGTTCCGCGCGCTGTAGGGGCGGCCGACGGCGTCGTAGACGGTCTGCTCATAGTCCGTGGTCGAGGTTCCGCCGCCCGTCGCGTTGGGATAGCGCAGCTTCGCCTGGCGGTTGAAGCCGTCGTACTCGAACAGCGAGACATTGCCCCTGGCGTCGGTGAAGGACGCGAGCTGTCCGCCGGCGGTATAGGTCTGGCTCTGGGGCCGGGCGTCGCCGGTGCCGTAGGCCGTGGTCACCGACAGCGGCCGGTCGGCGACATCATAGGTCATCCGTGTGATCCGGTCCGGGCCGAAACCGCCGGTCGTGGCGGCCGTACAGGCCGAGGACGGCAGGGCGCCGAAGGTCGAGGGGTTCATCCGCACCGCGGTGCAGGTGACCCGTCCGGCCGCGTCATAGCTGGTCTGCTGGACGCCGGAGACGGCGCCGGCGGCGGACATCTGACGCGTCTCGACCGGCCGACCGAAGTCGTCATAGGCGGCGCTGCTCTTCTGAAGCGGCGAGAACGCCGCCCAGTTCGGATCGGTATGGCCGGCGGTCGTTCCCACCTCGCTGAGGATCGTCTGACCACGATCATTGTAGGTCACGCGCTGGGCCCGATTCAGGCCTGCGCCGACCCCGTCAGGATCGGGACCGATCACGCCGAACACACGCCGCGACGTGTCATAGCGGTAGGTGGTCGTGTCGTCGGATCCGCTGAGCGGACCGTTGACCGAGGCGACGTCGCCGTCCGGCGTATAGGTCAGGGCCGTCACCGCCATGGCGGGGACGGCGCCGGAGCCCTGGCTGATCGAGGCCGGAAGCAGGTTGTTGGCGACGCCGGAAGTGACGCCGTAGTTGATCGTGGTCAGGACCTCGTCAGCGGTGGCGTCGCAGGTGGCGCCGGTTACGCAGGCGGAGGTCTCGACCGGCAGGGTGACGGGGGTCGAGGCCGCCACGATCACGCCCGCGCTGTTCTTGAACTGGGCGGTCTGGGGCGCATAGGCGTAGCGGGTCTGCGGTCGGACGGCGCCCACCGTCGGTGCGGGCTGGGTGACCGTCAGCGGTCCGCCGTGAGTGCTGTCCCAGGTGTAGTCGGTCACGGCGCCCGTCGCGTCCGTGGTCGAGGTCGGCCGGTTGCAGGTGACAGGGTTGGCGCAGGTCGCCGGATAGGTGGCGCTGGTGACGATGTCCGCCTCCGTTCCACCGGTCTTGGGCGACAGGGTCACCTGGGTGACATTGCCGCGGCCGTCATAGACGTATTCCGCGGTTTCACCCTCGGGCCCCGTGGCGGTGTCGACACGAGACCCGGCGTTGTACGTCCATGCCCAGGTGCGGCTCGTCGTCGGCGACGTCGACGTGACTTCGGTCGCGGAGGTGACGAGGCCGGTGGCGAGGTCCGAGACGACCTCCGTCTTCTGCCCTAGCGGACCGTAGACATGGGCGGTCCGGGTCGCGCCCGTATCCTGAAAACCGTATTCCCACCGGCCTGTCGAGTCGGTCACCGCCTCGACCCACTGGTTGATATGGTCGTACTGGACCGACACGAGAGGGGTGGTGCTGGCCCCGACCGAAAGTTCCACCAACCGGTCGCCGTCGAGCAGGGTGCTGTAGCGATAGCGCGTCTCGACGCCGGCCTGATCGACGAAAATGCTATCTTGGTAGCCCGGCCCCTCCGCGTAGCCGAATGTTACGCTGGGCCATGTGCGAGTCAGACCCGTGCAGGTGAAGGCGGCCTTGTCACAGAAGTCCACCGCAAGATTCAGCCCGGTGACTTTTGCAACCCTGCCCCAGCTGAGAGCCATCGGGTCTGTGTTCTGCTCGTAGTCATAGTGGATCTGATAGCCGGTGTTTGTCTGATAGGACTGGAGCCGGGCGGTATGCGTTTCATTCCACCAGCCGCAAGGATCGCCGGGGTTCTCCGGAAGGCAGTATTTGTCGATGGTGTAGGTGTAATCCGTTCGTAGCCCGTTCGGCTGCTCGCGCCGCGTCAGCATCGGGGCGGACAACAGATTTTCAGGGCCGACGGGCTCAATTCGATAGGACGTGCCAGCGCGCACATAGGTGTAGGCGTTCGCGACCGAGTCGTAGACCAGCGTGGACCCGTTGTTCTCGACAGGAGTCCAGGGGCCGCCGAACGGGCCGTCGAAGGCTTCGGAAATGCCATCGGCGGTGATGATGACGCCGGTGTCGGTGTATCGGACAGCGGCGATCGCGTTGTCCCACCACGGCTGGTCATAGGCCAGTTGGACCCGGCTGTAGGACAGGCCGGTCTCGCCGCCGATCGACACCTGGGCGCTGATGGGCGTCCATTCCCTCCGCACCAGATCGATGCCTCGGGGATCGAGCGTATAGCGCGCGGGCGGGAGCGTCTGCGCGGCGGCGTATTGCGGGGCGATGAGGCCGAGCCCCAGCGCGGTTGATGCGAGAAGATGGCTCAGGCGCATGGGGTGCTCGATGTCCAGAGGGTGGTTCCGCCCGCGCTCTTCAGGATCGCGACGCCGGAATTTTGAAGGGTGAGAACGGCGCCCGGATTGCCGGACGCGCCGGCGGTCCAGAACGGAGCGCCGGTGGTGTCGAAGATGGCCAGCTGGCCGTCGGACGAGACCCGCACGAACCAGGAGCGTCCCTGGCCGGTGCAGCTGTTCCAGACCTGAGCGCCGGACGTGTTGCGGATGACCAGGTCGCCGCTCGGCTCGAACGCCATCGTGTACTGGCCGTTGGCCGAGGTCAGCTTCTGGGTCGGGACCAGGGTGTAGGGGAAGGTGAAGGTATCGCCGGCCGGCGGGGGGCTGACGGGGACCGCCCCGTGGCCCAAGCGGTTGTCGGCCGCGTCCAGGATGTAATACGACCGCACGGAATCGCCGGTCGTTCGCGCCGTCGTGTTCGCCGTGAGGCGGCCGTTGGCGTCGTACAGGAATGTCTGGGCGTCCTGGGCCGTCGCCGAGCCTGCGAGCAGGATCGCCGCACAGGCGAGGACGTGAATGGGTGTTCGCAAGTGTCCCTCCGTCTATAGGTCCGCCCAAGGCGGGCAGGAAATAAATCCTACAGTACGGATGCGTCAGAAATGGACGTAGGCAGGAATATATTCTTGCTTGATTGGCCGGCTGATCTTTCGGCCGGGCGGGCGGGGCTCAACCTGTGATTGACGGAAGACGTGGCCGACGCGGCGCTGCACCGCTTCTGCACGCCGTCTGCGCCGAAGCTCCCCGGGCCGCCCCGCACGTCTGAACCGCACCGCGCGACAAGGGCCCCCTCATCGAGGGGAGGCCCATGCTCAGCACTCATCCATTCACGCGATCGTCGTTCTGGCTGAAGGCGGGGGTCGCCGCCGGCCTGGCCGTTCTGGCGGACGCCCTGTTCTTCCAGTCCATTCCATGGGGCGCGGTCGTCGGCGGGTTCGCGGCGGCGTGGATCGGCGGATTGCTGCTGATCCGAAAGGGCCTGGCGCGCGACCGCCGGGCGCAGTTCGCGGTGGTCGCGGCGGGGGTCATGGCGGCGGTGATGATCGAGCGGCCCGATGCGCTGTCATGGCTGCTGTTCGGCCTGATGCTGACCGTCGCGGCCCTGTCGGCGCGGGTGCGCGAGGGGGAAGCCGTCTGGCGGTGGGCCCAACGTCTGGTCATTCATGGCGTGGTGTCGCTGGTCGGGCCGATCCTCGATCTGGTCCGGCTGGCGCGGCTGCGACGGCGCAGACCCGCCCGGGTGTCGCCGGCGGCCGTGCTGAAGGTGCTGGCCCTGCCGGCGGCCGGGGGATTGATCTTCCTGCTGCTGTTCGCGCGTGCCAATCCCCTGATCGCCGACGTTCTGGACACGGCGCGGATCCCGGCGCCGTCCGGATCGACCCTGCTGCGCCTGATCGGCTGCGGGATCGTGGCGGTGATGGTCGGCACGACCCTGCGGCCGCGCTGGTATCGCAAGCTGATCGCTCTGCCGTCCCTGGGCGAGCGCCGGATCCCGGGCGTGAACACGGCCTCGGTGACCCTGTCCCTGCTGGTCTTCAACGCCCTGTTCGCGCTCCAGAACGGACTGGACGCCGCCTTCCTGTGGAGCGGCGCGCCGTTGCCGGGCGAGATGACCCTGGCGGACTACGCCCATCGCGGCGCCTATCCGCTGATCGCGACGGCGCTGCTGGCCGGCCTGTTCGTGCTGGTGGCCCTGCGGCCCGGATCGGAGACGGCGCGGCGTCCGCTGGTGCGGGGACTCGTGGTCCTGTGGGTGGCACAGAACATGGTGTTGGTCGCCTCGTCCCTGCTGCGCACGGCGGACTATATCGAGGGCTACGCCCTGACCCGCTTCCGCATCGTGGCCATGATCTGGATGGTCATGGTCGGACTCGGCCTGCTGCTGATCTGCTGGCGGTTGCTGAAGAACAAGGACGGCGACTGGCTCATCGGCGCCAATGTGAAGCTGGCGCTGGTGGTTCTGGCCGTCGTCAGCACGGTCGATCTGGGCGCCGTCGCCGCGGCCTGGAACGTCAGGCACGCCCGCGAGATCGACGGGACCGGCGCCCAGCTGGACCTCGGCTACCTGCGCGATCTCGGCGCCCCGGCGCTGGTGTCGCTGGTCGAGCTGGAACAGGCGGCCGACGATCCGGAACTGCGCGACCGCGCCGCCGCCGTGCGCCGCGACCTGATGGCGCGCCTGCAGGAGGATCAGTCGGAATGGCGCGGCTGGACCTGGCGCAATGCGCGGCGGCTGCAGCGGATCGACGCCCTGACCGCGCATCGGCCTCTGCTGGTTCCGAGGCCCGGCGAACGGATGTGGGACGGCCGCCTGAGGCCCCCGCCGCCGCCCCGGCTCGCACCCTCGGCGACCGTTCCCCCGACCGTGGCCGTCCCGGCCCCGTTGACCTCAGCCTCTGGAGTCTGAACATGGCGATCATGCAGCGCACTGTCCTGGTGGTCGATGACGACCCCCACATCCGCGATCTTCTGACCTTCGCCCTGCGCAAGGCCGGCCTCGCCACGCGCGAGGCGGCGGACGGGGAGGCGGCCCTGAGCGATCTTGAGGCCCATCCTTCCGATCTGGTGGTGCTGGATATCAACATGCCCCGCATGGACGGGATCGAGACCTGCCGCCGCCTGCGCGCCAGGGGCGACGTGCCGGTGCTGTTCCTGTCCTCGCGCGACGACGAGTTCGACCGGGTGCTGGGCATCGAGCTGGGCGCGGACGACTATGTCACCAAGCCTTTCAGCCCTCGCGAGGTGGTGGCGCGGGTGGCCGCCATCCTGCGGCGCACGGCCCGTACGCCGGCGCCCCTCCCGTCGGGGGCGGTGAGCTACGGCCGGCTGACGCTGGACGCCGAAGGCTGGCGCGCCGCCTGGGGCGGAGCCGAGGTGCCGCTGACGGTGACCGAGTTCGCCATCGTGCGCGTGCTGGCGGCCCAGCCCCGCATGGTTTTCACCCGCGACGCCATCATCGACCGGGTGCACGGCCCCGGCTTCGCGATGACCGACCGGACCATCGACAGCCATGTCCGCAACCTGCGCGGCAAGTTCGCGGCGGTGGGCGGCGGAGACGTGGTCGAGACCCGGCCCGGCCTCGGCTACCAGCTCGGACCCTGCGTCGGCGCGGCGGCGTGAGCGACAAGCCGCCCGGGCGCTTCCGGCTGTTCGTGCGGCGGCACTGGCCGGCCCTGAGGCTGCGGACCATCCTGCTTTCGGTGCTGCTGTTCGCGGCCCTTCTGCCCGGCTTCGCGGCCATCTTCCTGCGGGTCTACGAGAACACCCTGGTGCGCCAGACCGAGGCGGAGCTGGTGGCGCAGACCGCCGCCCTGTCGGCCACGGCGGAGGCGTTGTGGCCGGGCTCGCGCCTCACCGCGCCGACCGCGGCGCAGCGGCTGGCGCCCGGCTGGTACCAGCCGGAGGCGGCGACCATCGACCTGGGTTCGACCCCGATACTGCCCGCCCGTCCGCCCGCTCGACCCTCCGGCCCGCCGACTCCGGAGGCCGTCATCGTCGGCCGCCGTCTGGACGTCGTGATGCAGGAGACCAGCCGCACGACGCTGGCCTCGATCATCTTCCTGGACCGCAACGGGGTGGTGGTTCGCGGCTTCGGCGAAGGCGGCAGCTGGAAGGACATCCCGGAGGTCCACGCGGCCTTGTCCGGGCGACCCGCGACGATGCTGCGCCGGAACGCCGCCTATCATCCACGCTATTCGTGGGAGTGGCTCAGCCGCGCCTCGGCCCTGCGCATCCATCACGCCCGGCCGGTAGTGGTGAACGGACAGGTCGAGGGGGTGATCCTGGTCTCCCGGTCGCCGCGCGCCCTGTTCCGGGGCATCTACCAGGACCGCATCAAGATCGCGCTGGGCATCGTCGGGGTGCTGGGTTTCATCGCCTTCCTCGCGGTGCTGGTGTCGCGGGGCATCGCCCGGCCGATCGAGGCGCTCAGCCGGGTCACGCGCGAGGTCGCCAGCGGGGGCGGGTCGGTGCCGCCGCCCCCCAGCACCGCCGCCGTCGAGATCCGGACCCTGTACGAGGACTTCGGCATCATGGCCGAGGCGGTGGAGCGTCGCTCCCGCTACCTGCGCGACTTCGCCGCCGCCGTCAGCCACGAATTCAAGACGCCCCTGGCCGGCATCCAGGGCGCGGTCGAGCTGTTGCAGGATCACGAAGACATGGAGCCCGCGCGGCGGCGCAAATTCCTGGACAACATCGCCGCGGACGGGCGGCGGCTGTCGGGGCTGGTGACGCGGCTGATGGACCTGGCCCGCGCCGACATGGCCCGGCCCGAGGCGGGGCTGTCGATCGACCTGAGGCCGCCCCTGCTGAAGTCCGTCGACGCCTGCTCGCCGGGATTGAACATCACCCTGGACCTGCCTGGGGACCTGCCGCCGGTGGCCGCGCCCGCCGCGACGCTGGAGGTGGTGGTCTCGACCATGCTGGAAAACAGCCGCCAGGCAGGAGCGAAGGCGGTTCGGATCGCGGCGCGGGTGGCGGGCGACTCGGTCATTCTGTCGGTGTCGGACGACGGCCCCGGCGTGGCGCCGGCGGATGCACGACGCATCTTCGAGCCCTTCTTCACCACCCGGCGCAGCGAGGGCGGGGCCGGCCTCGGCCTGTCGATCGCGCGCGCCCTGCTGGCCGCCAATCAGGCGACGCTGGACCTGGCGCCGTCCGAGAGCGGGGCGGTGTTCGAGATCGGACTACCGGTGGCGGAACGCTAAGGCGCTCAGCGCCACTTCGACCCGTCGCCGTGCTTGCCGATGCTTTCCCACTCCGGCGGGGCCGCCTTGTGGATGTACTGTTCCGACACCAGCCAGCCCTTGAGCGGGCGGAGCACGGCCAGGCAGGCGAGGACCAGCAGCGGCATGGTGACCGCGAAATGCACCCAGACCGGCGGGTGGACGGTGAACTCGAACCACATGAACAGGGCCATGCCGATGACGCCGACCAGGCTCATGCCGAAGAATGCCGGGCCGTCCGCCGGGTCCGCGAAGCTGAAGTCCAGTCCACACTTCGGGCAGTTGTCGCGGATCTTGAGGAAGCCCCGCAGCAGTGGACCCTCGCCACAGCGCGGGCAGCGGCAGCGCAGGCCGGTCTTCAGGGTGCTCAGCGGCGGATAGACAGGGTCGCTCATGGCGTTCCGGTTCCTCAATGGCCTGCATGTCGGCCTGTTGAGGGACGGGTGCAACCGGGGCCGTTTGTCGCGGCGTGGAAACCGGTGGCGCGCCGGGGTCCAGTCACCATCCGTTAACCGCGTTTAAAGGGGCGTCGCGCGAGGGTGCGCGCGCATGTCCGGGGCCCGTTCCAGCAAGCGCATCCTGAAGTCGACCGTGGCCGCCGCCGCGGCCGGCGCGGTGGTGCTCGCCCCGCTGGCGCCGCTCTACGCCCAGGAAGCCGGCGCGGCCCTGGATCCGGTCACCATTCGCATCGGCGCCAATGAGGTCTTCACCCGGGTGGAGTTCGCCGGCGTCATCGGCGCCCGGTCGCAAGTCCGGCGTGAGGGCCGGACGGTCATCGTGCGCATCGGCGCCACCGCCGCCCCTGATGTTTCACGTCTGCGCGTCGATCCGCCGCGCGGGGTCGAGAAGGTCGAGACCCGCGCCGTGCGCGGCGGCACCGAGTTGGTCCTGACCCTGGCCGAGGGCGCCGATGTGCGCACCGGTTCAGCCGACGGCGCGGTCTTCGTCAACCTGTACGCCACCGCCCCCGAGGCGCCCGTCGCGCCGGTCGCGGCCGCCCAGGCTGTGGTCGTGCCGGTGGTCTCGCATGTCAGCCCGGAAAAGGTCAGCCTCGACTTCAAGTGGGAACAGCCGGTCGGCGCCGCGGTCTTCCGCCGGGGCGACGCGGTATGGGTGGTGTTCGACACCCCCGCCCGCCTCGACATGGGCGGGGCCAAGGCGCTGGGCCCGGCCACCGGCGCCCACTGGACCGCCGGTCCGGACCACGTCGCCGTCCGTATCGCCGCGCCGCGCGCCCTGCGGGTGTCGGCGACCTCGAACGGCTCGACCTGGACCGTCAGCATCGGCGGCCCGGCGGCCTCGGCCGGCGGCGTCACCGTCGATCGCGACGATACGGGGGAGCCCGCTCTGGTCGCCCGCATGGCCGGGGCGACCAAGGCCATCTGGCTGACCGATCCGATGGCCGGCGACCGCTTCGCCGCCGTCACCGCCCTGGCCCCCGGCAAGGGCTTCGCCGACAGCCGGCAAAGCCTCGACATGTCCCTGTTGCCGACGGCGCACGGTCTGGCGGTCGAGACCCTGGTGTCCGACCTGGCCATCCGGGCCGACGGCGACCTGGTCACCCTGAGCCGCCCGGGCGGCCTGACCCTGTCGGCGCCCTCGGCCGCGCTGGAGACCGCCGAGGACGAGCCGGGCGCGCCGCGCAAGGCCAAGTATCCGGGCCTCATCGTCGAGGGCTGGGAGAGCACCGGCCACGCCACCTTCGCCGCCCGCTATCGCGAGCTTCAGGACGCGGCGGGCGCGGAGTCCGCCGTTGCCGGAGAGAACCCGCGCGCGCCCATCGAGGCGCGCATGGCCTTCGCCCGCTTCCTGGTCGGTTCGGGCCTGTCCTATGAGGGCATCGGCGTGCTGAACGCCATCGTGGCCCAGGCGCCGAACATGGCCGGCGAGCCCGAGGTGCGCGGTCTGCGCGGCGCGGCGCGAGCCTCCATCGGCCGTCTGGACGAAGCCCAGGGCGACTTCGCCTCGGCCGCGGTCGCCGGGGATCCGGCTTCGGCGGTGTGGCGCGGCTATATCGCCTCGAAACAGGGCGACTGGGCCGCCGCGCGCCAGGCCTTCAACGCCGGCGCCGGGGCGGTCGACGACTTCCCGCCGATCTGGCGCGCCCGCTTCGGCGCCGCCCACGCCGAGGCCGCGCTGGAAAGCGGCGACCCGGAAGCCGCCCGCGCCCTGCTGTCCTACGCCTTCAGCCAGAACGCGCCCGCCGCCGACCAACTGGCCGCCCGCAACGTGCAGGCCCGGCTGTTCGAGCAGGACGGCATGGGCGACCGGGCGCTGGCCGTCTATCGCGCCGTCGGCCGCGCGCCGCTGGACAAGGTCGCCGTGCCCGCCAAGCTGGGTCTGATCCGCCTGTCGCTCGAGCGCGGGACAATGAAGCCTGACGAGGCGGCCAAGGAGCTGGAAGCCCTGCGCTGGCGCTGGCGGGGCGACGCCACCGAGCTGGCCGTCATCCGTCAGCTGGGCAAGCTGTACCTGTCTCAGGGGCTGTACCGCGAGGCGCTGACGGCCCTGAAGGGCGCCGGCGGCCGCATGAGCCGCCTGCCGGGCGCGGCGGACCTGTCGATCGATCTGAACAACGCCTTCCGCATGCTGTTCCTCGAAGGCGGCGCCGACGGCCTGCAGCCGGTGCAGGCGCTGGGCCTGTTCTACGACTTCCGCGAACTCACCCCCATCGGCGCCGACGGCGACGAGATGGTCCGCCGCTTGGCCCGCCGCCTGATCGACGTCGACCTGCTGGACCAGGCCGCCGAACTGCTGAAGCACCAGGTCGACAGCCGACTGGAGGGCGTCGCCAAGGCCCAGGTCGCGACCGATTTGGCCACCGTCTATCTGATGGACCGTCAGCCCGAGCAGGCGCTGCAGGCGATCTGGAGCTCGCGCTCGACCCTGCTGCCCACGCCCCTGAACGCCGAGCGCCGGGCGCTGGAGGCCCGGGCCCTGATGAACCTGGGCCGCTACGACCACGCGCTGGAAGTGCTGGGCGCGGACGCCTCGTCCGACGCCAAGGCCGTGAAGGCCGAGATCTTCTGGAAACAGGAGAACTGGGGCGGCGCGGCGGCCCTGTACGAAGCGGCGATGGGCGAGCGTTACCGCAACCCGGCGGCCCTGACCCAGGACGAGGAAGCCCGGCTGATCCGAGCGGGGGTCGGCTATTCGCTGGCGCAGGACACGGCCTCGCTGGGCCGGCTGTCGCGCAACTATCGTCCGTTCGTGGCCGGAGCCCGATCCAAGGTCGCCCTGTCGATCGCGCTGGACGGCTCGGACGGCATGGCCTCGGCGGGCGACTTCGCCGCGCTTAGCGCCTCGGCCGACACCTTCGCCGGCTGGGTCAACGAGATGAAAGCCGAGCTCAGACAGAAAACGGGCGGGAATCGCCCTGCGACTCCCGCCCGTTCCTGAATAGCCCTGGCAGCGGAGCCGTCAGGCTCCGTCGCCGAATGGCTTAGCCGTTGACGGCGTCCTTCAGCGGCTTCGAGACGCGGAAGCGGACGGCCTTCGAGGCGGCGATCTTGATGGTCGCGCCGGTGGCGGGGTTGCGGCCTTCGCGCGCGGCGCGGGCGGCGGTGTCGAACACGCCGAGGTTCGAGATGCGGACGTCGCCGCCCGAGGTCAGCGACTTGTGAATGTTCTTCACGATCGCTTCCAGGACGCGGCCGGCGTCGGCTTGGCTGACGCCCGCGTCTTTGGCGACGGCGGCGATGAGTTCGGCTTGAGTGGTCATTGTGGGTCGTTTCCCGATTGAAGCTCGCCCCCCAATTCAAGGGCGATGACGGACGGATCAACGCCGCTTTTTCTCGGGATGGCAAGCGGGATCGCCGCTGTAAGCCCCACGGGCTGGGGATTTACCCTGTTCCGGACGCCCGCTGGAAGCTCTCGACCAGGCTTCCGGCGACCAGTCTCCAACCGTCCACGAGCACGAAAAAGATCAGTTTGAAGGGCAGTGAAATCACTACCGGGGGGAGCATCATCATGCCCATGGACATGAGCACGCTGGCGACCACCAAATCGATCACAAGGAACGGAACGAAAAGGAGAAATCCGATTTCAAACGCCCGCTTCAACTCGCTGATCATGAAGGCCGGAGTGACCACCCGAAGGGGCAGGTCCACGGCCTGCGCCGGGGCCTCGATGTTGGACAGTCGGGTGAACAGGGCGAGGTCGTCCTGATCGACCTGTCCGAGCATGAAAGTCTTCACAGGTTCCGACGCCGCATCGAAGGCCTGAGGCAGCTCCATCTGCTGGTCCAACAGGGGTCGGATGCCCGAATCATAGGCGTCCTGCCACGTCGGAGCCATGACGATGGCGCTCAGAAACAGGGCCAGGGAGACCAGCACCGCGTTGGGCGGCGACTGCTGCATGCCCAGGGCGGTGCGGAGCAGGGACAGCACCACGACGATTCGCACGAAGCTGGTGGTCATGATCACGATCGACGGCGCCAGCGACAGGACGGTCATCAGGCCGACCAGCTGGACGACCCGCTCGGTCAGGCCCGCGCCGGTGCCCAGGTCGACATTGATCGCCGCGCCGCCGGCGGCGACATCCTGGGCCAGGGCCGCGAGCGGCCAGCACAGGCAGAGCAGGGTGGTCAGCAGGGACAGCAGGGCCGCGCGCTTCAACTCATCGCGCGTCGGCATGACGAAGATGGATTTCAGGCCGGCCCGTCCGCTCACCGGCCCGCCTCCGGTCCGCGCGGCTCAATCAGCTCGCGGCCTTCGCCGAGCAGCAGCAGGCGTTCCTCGTTATCGACCTTGACCAGCACCAGGCGGCGAGCGGGGTCCAGCACCAGGGTCTCGACCACCTGCATGCGGCGTTCGCCGCGCTCGGCGCTGAGCTTGGCCAGCAGCTGCGGGGCGTACCGCCGGGCCGCCCAAGCCGCCAGACCGATGATGCCGAGGGTGAAAGCCAGGGCGAACACGGCCCTGAGCAGATCGAGGAAGTTCATGCGACGGGCCCCGCCGAAGACTGATTCCGGCGCGTCAGACTTCGGCGATCATGGTTAACGTCTCGTTGAGATAACGTCTCATTAACCATGGAGGCGGCATTTTCTGCCCATCGAACCGTGGGCGATCCGCGCCCGGAGACTTTGACGCCCGTGGGCTTCACCGACCTTCCGCTGCTAAGCCAGATCAAGGGCCGCCTGTCCTGGCTGGACGAGCGCCAGCGCGTCATCGCCGAGAACGTGGCCAATGCGGACACGCCCGGCTACGTCGGCCGCGATCTGAACGCGCCGAAGGACTTCGCCGCCGCCCTGCGCAGCGGCGGCGGCCTGCAGATGACCCGGACCAGCGCCATGCATATCGCCCCGGCGGGACAGCGGGCGCGCTTCGACGCCGTCGCCGCGCCGGACTCCGAGACCACGCTCGACGGCAACGCCGTGGTGGTCGAGGAGCAGATGCTGAAGATGGCCGAGAGCCGCATGTCCTACGACGCCGCCATCGGCTTCTATCAGAAGTCGATGCAGATGCTCCGCATGGCCGCCCGCGCGCCCGGCCGTTGATAAACAGGGAATAGCCGATGCCTGATCCCGTCCCCCCGAGAAACAGCGCCATGGCTGTCGCGGCCAGCGCGTTGAAGGCGCAGCAGTCGCGCATGCGCATCATCGCCGAGAACATCGCCAACGCGCAGTCGACGGCCCAGACTGCGGGCGGCGAGCCCTATCGCCGCCAGATCCCCGTCTTCCAGGCGCGCGAAATCGACGGCGCCACCGGCGTGACCCTGGCCGAGGTCCGACCGGATCAGGGCGATTTCCGCTCCGAGTACGACCCATCGCACCCGGCGGCCAACGCCGAGGGCTATGTGCTGCGGCCCAACGTCGACACCCTGGTCGAGGCCATGGACATGCGCGAGGCCCAGCGGGCCTATGAGGCCAACCTGAACGTCATCGAGACGGCGCGGTCGATGGACGCGCGCACCCTCGACATCATCAAGAAGTAGGGCTGACCCATGAACCCCATGATGGCGGCCAAGGCCTATTCGGCGATCCAGGGCGGGGCGATGCCGACCGCGCCGGCCGCCGCGCCCGAGCAGTCCGGCTTCGCCGAGATGCTGACCAACGTCATGGGCGACATGACCCAGACCTCGCGCGCCGCCGAGGGCCAGATGGCCTCCGCCGTGCAGGGGCAGGGCAGCCTGATCGACGTGGTCACCGCCGTCAGCTCGGCCGAGGCCTCGCTGGAAACGGTCATGGCCGTCCGCGACCAGGTGATCGCCGCCTATCAGGAAATCATGCGTATGCCGATCTGACGGCGGCGGCCTGTTCGAGCTGAGCCGGGAACCGGACCCGCGGCCCGGACGCTGCCTCTCCCATATCGAAAGGGAGACCGTCATGCTGAAGGACCGCAACGCGTCCGCCATCGTCGCCGTCAGCGATCTGGCTCGCGCCCGGGCGTTCTACGAGGATACCCTGGGCCTGACCCGCGACGGTGGGAGCGAGGACCAAGGCGTGCTGGGGTTCCGCACCGGGGCGACGCATCTGACCGTCTACAGGTCCGACTTCGCCGGGACGAACAAGGCCAACGCCGTCACCTGGGACATGAAGGGCGACCTCCTCGCGGTGGTGGATGACCTGAGGGCGAAGGGCGTGACGTTCGAGCACTATCCCGACATGGGCTTGACCCTGAACGGAGACATCCACGAGGCTGGCCCCATGAAGCTGGTCTGGTTCAAGGATCCGGACGGCAATATTCTTCATCTGATCGAGGGCATGGAATGATCCGGACGAGGCGCGGCAGCTGTCATTGCGGAGCGGTGAAGTTCGAGTGCGAGATCGATCTGGCGCCTGAGGGACAGCGCTCGCCGCAGCTTCGCCCCGGGCCGTGGTACGCGACCACGCTGCGCTGCAACTGCTCGATCTGCCGCAAGACCCGGATGTGGAAGAACCACGTGCCGTCCGAGGCCTTCCGGCTGCTGGAGGGGGCGGACAACCTGACCCACTACCGGTTCGGCGAAGGCGGGATCGATCACACGTTCTGCAAGACCTGCGGGATCTACGCGTTCGTCCTCGCCAGCGAGCCGGTGATGGGCGGAGACTTCGTGTGCGTGAACGTCGCCGCGCTGGACGACGTCAGCCCCGAAGAACTGGCCGAGGCGCCGATCCGCTACGAGGACGGCGCCGCCGACGAATGGGGCAGGGCGCCGGCGATCACCGGCTACATGTAGCCGGGACTCAGCCTTCCAGCGACACCACCGGCTGTCCGACGACCGGGGCCGACCGACGGCGCGACTTCAGCCAGCCGCGGACGCGGTCCTGGATCGGGGTGTCGATGATCTGGTGGAACAGGAAGGCGAAGACGAAGGCCGCCGCCACGCCCGCGAACCACAGGGCCCACTGCACCGGCGAGGGCAGGGCCAATTTGGCGATCAGCACATTGGCGACCCCGAACCAGGCGATGCGCACGACCTCGTTGGTGATGAACATCGAGAATGACACCTGGGCGGCCTTCTCTACGAATTTGGAGGGGCGCGGCGTCGGCGTGGCGCCGGCGGCCAGGATGATGGTCGAGATGCAGGCCAGCGAGATCAGGGCGTGCTTGTCGAAATACTGGACGAAGGCCAGCAGCAGGGCCGCGCCGATCCCGGCCCAGCCCGCCAGCTTCGGCGCGATCCAGACCTTCTGGGCGAACCAGGCCAGCGACATGCCCAGCACGAACAGCGGCAGGGCGCGGAAGAAGCCGAAGCCCATGGGCATCTGGTAGACGGGATAGCCCAGCAAGGTCCAGGTGATCTGGTTGGCCAGCAGATATAGGCCGACGCCCAGGCCCAGCACGCTCCACGGGCCGAGCTTGATCAGCTGGCGCAGGATCCACGGGAAGGCCAGGTAGCAGCCGACCAGGGCCGAGATCGACCAGCTGGGCGCGTTCCAGCCGTAGCCGCCCGGAACGCCGTAGGCCTGGGTCAGCGTCAGCTGGGCCCACAGCTGGTCCCAGCGGAACCACTCGGGGGCCCGGGGCGCGAACCCCAGGGCGCCGCCGACGACGACCAGCGCGACCAGCGACAGGCCCATGATCAGGTGAGCGGGCAGCACGCGCAGATAGCGCTTCAGGAAGAAGTCGCCCGCGGACATCGAGCCCTTGGCGACTGAGGCGCCGTAGACCCGCATCAGCACATAGCCGCTGTCGATCAGGAAGAAGTTGGTCAGCAGGAAGCCGCCCCGCTCGAACACCGGATGCAGCCCTTCGGCCAGCGGCACGGGGGCCGACATCTGGAAGTGATGCAGGATGATCAGGCTGGCCACAATGAAACGCAACGCGTCGAGCCAGCCGCCCCGAACGATGGGGGGTGTTTCATTTCGGGTCGAAATCGCGGTCCAGGCCATGGGAAGGGCCTCCTTCGAGGCGAATTCCGCAAGGACCGGGCCGTGACGGCTCCGGGTTACAGCTTGCCGAAGGCGACGCCGCGCCAGCGCCAGCCCGCCTCAAGGACGGCGGCCCGCACCGGGTTTTTGATTTCGGTGGTGTCGAACGCGTAGTCGTAGACCTCGCCGAAGGACCCGTCCTCGCGGAAGGCGTAGACGGTCTCGAAGCTCTTTTCGAACGTCTGGCCGCGCGAGGCGCTGCCCCGGGCGCTCAGCGTCGGCACGCCGGCCCGCCATTCGACTTCCCACAACTCATCGACGGACCGGACCTCGCCCTTGGCCTCGTCGAACTTCATCAGGACCTTGAACACCTTCTTGATGCCGGCCTTGGCGAAGAACTCATACCATTTGGCGTCGACGATCCGCCATTCGGCGACCATGTCGACGCCTTCCTTCTTCCCGTCCCGGATGACGAAGGGCGCCGTCGCGCGGTTGACGGCCATCAGGCGCTTGCGCAGGTCAGTCGTGGACTGGCGCCTGGTCCCGGAGGGCGGCGAGCGCGTCCCGGTCAGGAAGTCGAAAAGTCCCATGGTCGTCCCCCGCGCGTTGCCGGGGGACAGTGGTCGATCGCTCGACCGAAGACCAGCGTTCTACGTCCGCGTCAGCCGCAGGAACTCTTCCCGGGTCCGGGGATCGTCGCGCATGACGCCGCTCAGGTGGCTGGTGGTCAGGCTGGCGCCCGGGGCGTTGACGCCGCGCAGGGTCATGCAGCTGTGCTCCGCTTCGATCACCACGCCGACGCCCTGGGGACGCAGCACCTCCTCGATGGCCAGGGCGATCTCGGAGGTCATCTTCTCCTGGATCTGCAGCCGCCGGGCGTAGCCGCGGACCACGCGCGCCAGCTTGGAGATGCCGACGACGCGGTCGGTCGGCAGGTAGCCGACGTGGGCCACGCCGACGACCGGCAGCATATGGTGCTCGCAGAAGCTGACGAAGCGGATGTCCTTCAGCACGACCATCTGGTTGTAGCCGCCGACCTCCTCGAAGGTCCGCTCCAGATAGGCGCGCGGCTCGACCTCATAGCCCTCGAACAGCTCCTTGTAGCTGCGCGCCACCCGCGCCGGCGTGTCCAGCAGGCCCTCGCGGTCGGGATTGTCTCCCGCCCATTCGATCAGGGTGCGAACGGCGGCTTCGGCGTCGGACTGGGTGATGGTCGGCTTGGTCATGGGGCCTTCATAGAGGGGGAGAACGCGAAAGGGGAGGCTCGACGAAACGAACCTCCCCCTGATTTCACGCTTTCCGCCGCCGGTTCCGGATCGTCAGGGCGATGGCCGAGACGAGGAAGTAGAAGGCGCCGAACGCGGCGTAAGGCGCGACGGTCGTGAGGACCGAAGGAACCACGGGAGCGAAGGACTGCTGGATGAAGAACCCGCCCGCCAGCGCGGACTGGGCTCCACTCAGGATCATCGCCCACTGCGCCCCATAGGCGCGCCAGCGGCGAACGCCCGCCAGCAGTTGAAGCAGGCCCGCCAGGATGGCCCAGGCCCCGAACAGTTGAAGCACTCGGGCCATATCGACCTGCATCAACAGGGCGACGCCGAGCGCGACGACGGCGCTGACTCCCAGGTTCAGGGCCTGGGCCGGGTTCGCGCGCAGGCCGCCGTTCGCCAGGGCGTCCCGCGCGTTCGCGACGGCGTCCCACGCCGGATAGAGGACCAGAAGCACGCCTCCGATGAGGGGATTGGCCCCGCCGATGGTGAAGGCCGCCGCGACCCAGGCGGCGGAGACGCCCGCCCTGAGGAAGTAGTAGCGGGTCAATGCGGCGGCGCGTTCGGGGCTGGGAGCGGGGGCGGCCATGCGAAATCCTTGGGAATGAGGAAGCGGGGAGGGTATGATATGCTGCGACATAATATGTCGTGACATATAACACCTATCGAGGTGGCCTGCCTCTGTCCAGAGATTATATGTCGCGATATGTTTTGAGGCGGCCCGGATTCGCTTCGGGAGCCGTCTGAGGAGTCGTTTTGCCCAATCCTGTCCCAACCCTGACCCTGGACCAGCAGCTCTGCTTCTCGCTGTACGGGGCGAGCATGGCGATCAATCGCGCCTACAAACCGCTGCTGGACGCGCTGGAGATCACCTACCCCCAGTATCTGGTGCTCGGTGCCCTTTGGGAGGCCGACGGCCTGACCATCGGCGAGATCGCGGGCAGGCTGGGGCTGGATTCAAGCAATGTGACGCCGCTGGTGAAGCGGATGGAGGGAGCCGGCCTGGTGTCCCGCATCCGCAATCCGGCCGATGAACGTCAGGTGGTGGTGCGCCTTACGAACGCGGGGCGGGACATGCAGGCGCGCAGCACCTGTCTCGGCGAGACCCTGTTCGCCTCCGCCGGCCTCAGCGTCCAGAAGCTGGTGCAGCTGAACAAGGATGTTCAGGCGTTTCGGGACTCGGTGGCCCGTTTCGTCGTCGACCGTTCTCATAGCTGAGGTCCGGCGCCTCCGGTTAGCACCCTGTTAACCACACTCCCGGCATTTCTTGCCCAGTTCGGCTGCGCGTCCTGCGGCCTGTGGAGCGTGGAATGAACGGCGCGGAAGTTCTGGATGTGGGCCGCGACGCCTTGTGGCTGACGATCCAGCTGTGCGCGCCGATCCTGCTGGTCGGGCTGGTCGTCGGCGTGGTCATCGGCCTGGTGCAGGCCCTGACGCAGATCCAGGAGCAGACCCTGATCTACGCGCCCAAGATCATCGCCATCTTCATCTCCCTGCTGCTGTTTCTGCCGCTGATGGGCACCCTGCTGGGCGGCTTCATGCGCACGATCGCCGCCCGCATCGCCGGCATGTGACCGGCCGGTGGAGCCCTGGGCCACTTCTGATCAGGTCTGGCAAGGCGCGCTGATCTTCGCGCGGATCGGCTCTGTGCTGCTGATGCTGCCCGGCGTCGGCGAAAGCTATGTGCCGCCGCGTATCCGCCTGGCCTTCGCCCTCGTCGTGACCCTGGCCCTGTGGCCGGTGGTGGCGGGCGCGCTTCCGGCCCTGCCGCAGACCCTGGGCGCCATGGCCGGCTGGATCATCCGTGAGGTCATCGTGGGCCTGATGATCGGCGCCCTGCTGCGCAGCTTCCTGACCGCCCTGTCGACGGCGGGCGAGATCGTCTCGCTACAGACCACCCTCAGCTTCGCCCAGACGGCCAACCCGCTGCAGGCCCAGCCCGGTTCGACCATCTCGGCCTTCCTGATGCTGCTGGGCACGACGCTGATCTTCGCGACCAACACCCATCACCTGTTCATCGCCGGCCTGGTCGGCTCCTACGAGCTGATCGCTCCGGCCAGACCTCTGGTCACCGGCGACTTCGCCACCCTGGCGATCCGCACGCTGGGCGACAGTTTCGCGCTGGGCGTCCAGCTGTCGGCGCCGCTGCTGGTCTTCGCCCTGATCTTCAACCTCGCCTCTGGGCTGGTCGGGCGAGTCATGCCCCAGTTCCAGGTCTTCTTCGCCGCGGCTCCGCTCAGCGTCATCCTGGGCCTGTCGATCTTTGCTCTAAGCCTCGGCGTGCTCGGCACGGTCTTCATCGACCGCTACCGGGCGCTGGCCCAGATCTTCGCGGGAGGCGCCGGTGGCTGAAGGCGCCGATCCCGAATCGAAGACAGAAGAGGCGACACCGCGAAAACTAGCGGACGCGCGAAAGAAGGGTGATGTCGCCAAGTCCATGGACGTGGGCTCGGCCGCGTCCCTGCTCGGCGCCTCGGCGGTCCTGCTGGGGATGGGGGGCTATTTCGCCACCTCGATGGCCGAGCAGCTGCTGCCCTTCATCGCCGCGCCGCACACCATGCTGGGCGGGCTGGAGACGGGCGCCGGCGTCGAGATCGGCGCCCAGGCCCTGTGGGCCATCGCCCCCTTCCTCGGCGCGGTCATGCTCGCCACCATCATCGGCGGGGCGGGCGGCAACCTGGCTCAGTCCGGCATCATGTTCACCGCCGAAAAGCTGAAGCCGCAGTGGGAGCGCGTCAGCCCCATGGCGGGGTTCAAGCGGATCTTCGGCCCGGACGGCCTGGTGCAGTTCATCAAGACCTTCCTCAAGCTGATAGCCGTCGGAGCCATCTGCTGGATGGTGATGAAGCCGCATATCCGGGAGTTCGAGAACCTGGCGGCCATGCCGCCCGCCGCCATCCTGCCGTTGGCCCGCGACCTGGCCATCGCCCTGATGAGCGCCGCCCTGATCTTCCTCAGCTTCACCGCCGGCGCCGACTATCTGTGGCAGCGCTACCGCTTCAACGAGCGGATGAAGATGTCCAAGGAAGAGCTGAAGGAAGACTACAAGCAGTCCGAGGGCGACCCGCACGTCAAGGCCAAGCTGAAGCAAATCCGGGCCCAGCGCAGCCGCCAGCGGATGATGCAGAACGTGCCCAAGGCCACGGTCATCGTCACCAACCCGACCCACTATTCGGTCGCCCTGCGCTACGAGCCCACCGAGGGCGACGCCGCGCCGGTCTGCGTGGCCAAGGGCGTCGACGCCCTGGCCCTGCGGATCCGCGAGCTCGCGCGCGAGCACAATGTGCCGATCATCGAGAACGTGCAGCTGGCCCGCGCCCTCTACGCCGCCGTCGATGTGGACGAGACGATCCCGCGCGAACATTTCGAAGCCGCAGCGAAAGTGATCGGCTTCGTCATGGGACAGCGCAAGAAACGCTGATTGGTCAACGTCCTTAACGCGGCGTTTACCACGCGCCCGGCATTTTCTGCCCAGCGGGTCGTTCCAGAGTCGCGTGAGTATCGGGGCTAGAGCGCGTGGGCGGCTTCACGGCGGCGTTGCAGAGATTCGGGATCGGCCGACTGACCGTGGTGCTGGGCGTCGCCGCCGGCGTCGCGGCCATGTTGGTCTTCGTCATGCTGCGGATCGGCCAGGCGCCGGATGCGCTGCTGTATTCCAACCTCGACCTGCGCGAAGCCTCGGAAGTCACCACGGCGCTGGACGGCGCCGGCATCAAATACAGCTCCAAGGGCGACGGCTCGACCATCTTCGTCAACCGCGACCAGGTGGGCGAGGCCCGCATGCTGGTGGCGGGCAAGGGGCTCGTGACCTCCGGCAGCGTCGGCTACGAGATCTTCGACAACCAGTCGGTGCTGGGCCAGACCGAATTCCAGCAGAACCTCAACGAAAAGCGCGCCCTCGAAGGCGAGCTGGCCCGCACGATCCAGACCATGCGCGGCATCCAGTCGGCGCGGGTCATGATCGCCCTGCCGCGCCGCGAACTGTTCCAGTCCCAGGCCGCCGAGCCCACGGCCGCGGTGGTCGTCGGCGTGACGGGCGGCCAGCTGACCGGCGCCCAGGTCCAGGCCATCCGCAACGTCGTCGCCTCCTCGGTGCCCAATATGAAGCCTGAGAAGGTCACCCTGACCGACACTTCGAACCGCACCCTCGCGGCCGGGAACGCCGGCGAGGGCTTCAGCTCCGCGTCGGCGGAAGAGGCGCGCGGCCAGACCGAGTCCCAGCTTCAGGCGCGCATCAAGGATATCGTCGAGGGCGTCGTGGGCGTCGGCGGCGCGCGGGTGCAGGTCACCGCCGAGATCGACCACGCCCGCTCCACCACTCAGGAGCAGCGCTACGATCCGGACGGCCAGGTCGTCCGCTCGACCTCGACCAACGGCTCGGAGAGCCAGGACACGACCGGCGCGACCGACGGCGGCGCGACGGCGACCAACAACATTCCGGGCGGTCAGGCTCCGGGCCTGACTCCGCAGGGCTCGCGCGACACCCAGAACACCGAGACCACCAACTACGAGATCTCCAACACCACCACGACCACGGTGAAGGAAGCCGGAGAGATCAAGAAGCTGGCCGTCTCGGTCGCGGTCGACGGCAAGTGGACCCCGGGCGCCAACGGCGGCGAGCCGACCTATGCGGCGCGCACCGCCGAGGAGATCGCCCAGATCAAGTCCCTGGTCGCCGCCGCCGTCGGCATCGATGAGAGCCGGGGCGACAAGATCGAGGTGCTGAACGTCCGCTTCAACCGCGATGTCGCGGCCGCGGGCGGCGAGGAGGGCGGCTCGCCCCTGTTCAACTTCACCAAGAACGACCTGATGCGCGGCGTGGAGTTGCTGGTGCTGCTGATCACCGGCCTGCTGCTGATCTTCTTCGTCCTGCGTCCGCTGCTGAAGGCCGCCACGGGCGGCGCCGGCGCGGGCGCGGGCGGCCAGCCGCAACTGGCCGGACCCGGCGGCCAGCCGGTCACCTCGCTGCAGACCACCATCGTGGGCGGCGCGGGCTCCGCCCTGCCGCAACTGGGCGGTCCGTCCGAGATGGACCAGCGGCTCGACATCGCCCGGATCGAGGGCCAGGTGAAGGCGTCGTCGGTCAAGAAGGTCGCTGACTTCGTCGAGAAGCACCCGGAGGAATCGACCTCGATCCTCCGCAGCTGGGTGCATGAAGGCTGATGTCCGGCGCCCGCATGGTCACCAAGAAGCCTGCTGTCGATGACATCAGGAAACTGACCGGCCCTGAGAAGGCGGCCGTCATCCTGCTGTCGCTGGGCGAGGACCACACCAAGCTGTGGCAGGGGCTGGACGAGGAGGAGATCAAGGAAATCTCCCAGGCCATGGCCTCGCTGGGCACCGTCAGCGCGAGCGTCGTCGAGGAGCTGCTGGTCGAGTTCGTCTCGGGCATGAGCGGCTCGGGCGCGGTCATGGGCAGCTATGAGCAGACCCAGAAGCTGCTGGCCTCCTTCATGCCGGGCGATCGCGTTGACGCCCTGATGGAGGAAATCCGCGGGCCCGCCGGCCGGACCATGTGGGACAAGCTCGGCAATGTGAACGAGGCCGTTCTCGCCAACTATCTGAAGAACGAATACCCGCAGACCGTCGCGGTGATCCTGTCCAAGATCAAACCTGACCACGCCGCCCGCGTGCTGACCAGCCTGCCCGAGGACTTCGCCCTGGAATGCGTGCAGCGGATGCTGCGCATGGAGCCGGTGCAGCGCGACATCCTGGACAAGATCGAGCAGACCCTTCGCACCGAGTTCATGTCGAACCTGGCGCGCACGTCCAAGCGCGACAGCCACGAGCTGATGGCCGACATCTTCAACAGCTTCGACCGCCAGACCGAGGCCCGCTTCATCGGCGCGCTGGAAGAACGCAACCGCGAGGCCGCCGAGCGCATCCGCGCGCTGATGTTCGTGTTCGAGGACCTGGCCAAGCTGGATCCGGGCGGCATCCAGACCCTGCTGCGCGCGGTCGAGAAGGACTCGCTGGGGCTGGCCCTGAAGGGCGCCTCCGAGACCCTGCGCGAACTGTTCTTCTCCAACATGTCCGAGCGCGCGGCCAAGATCATGCGCGAGGACATGGAGTCGATGGGCCCGGTCCGTCTGAAGGACGTCGATCAGGCCCAGATGGCCATGGTTCAGGTCGCCAAGGATCTCGCCGCCAAGGGCGAGATCATGCTGGTCGGCCAGGGCGGCGACGACGAGTTGATTTACTGACATGAGCGCGCAACCCGAAACGAAAGCCTTCTTCTTCGACACCGAGTTCGACGCCGGCGGCGAGGTCGTGCGCGGTTCGAGCTGGCGTCCGACCAAGCGCGCCTGGACCCAGGGCGAGGTCGAGGCGCTGGTGGCGCAGGCTTCGGTGGAGGCGCGCGAGACGGCGCTGGCCGAGGTCGCCAGCATCCAGGCCATGGCCCTGTCGAGCATCGGTCAGGCGCTCGAGGCCGCGGCGCCGGCCCTGACCCAGATCGCCCAGGCTCACCGCGAACAGTCGGCCGAGCTGGCCATGGCCGCCGCCCGGGTCGTCGCCGCCGCCGCTCTGGAGCGCTTCCCGGAGGCGCCGTTGCAGGCTGCGCTGGAAGCCCTGGGGCAGGAGATCGACGCCTCGCCGCGCCTGGTCATCCGCACCGGCGACCTGACCGACGAGACCCGCGCCCGTCTGCAGCAGCTGGGCGCCGACGCGGGCTTCTCTGGCATCGTCGCCTTCCGCGACGAGCCGGGCCTGCCCCCGGCCGCCTTCCGCCTGGAATGGGCCGACGGACGCGCCGACTTCGATCCCGCCGACGCTTTCGCCCGCATGGCCGAAGCGCTGAACTCCGCCCTGGCCGCCGAGGCCGGGCACGCTGAAACCCTGAACGGGAGGTCCTGATGGCGACCGACACCATGGCGTTGGAGGAGTTTCCGGACTCCACCGCCCTCGCAGAACATGAAGAGCACACCGACAAGACCGCGCACGATCTCGCGCCGGTCTTCGACGTGCCCGTCAACATCTCCGCCGTGCTGGGCAAGGCCCACATGTCCGTGGCCCAGCTGCTGAAGCTGAATCGTGGCAGCGTTCTGGAGCTGGACCGCAAGGTCGGGGAGGCGATCGACATCTTCGTCAACAACCGTCTCGTCGCCCGCGGCGAGGTGGTGGTGGTCGAGGACCGTCTGGGCGTGACCATGACGGAAATCATCAAGATCGAGGACAGCAACGCCTGACGGTGTTGCACCCGGACCCGCGGAGCGGACCGGTGCGTAGGATTTGAAGGAGAAGACCCATGCGGCTTCTGGTGGTTGGCAGGCTCAGCGGACAGCTGGCGACGGCGGTGAAGATGGCCATGGCGCACGGCGCCAAGGTCCAGCACGTCGAGCGCGGCGATCAGGCGACGGAGCAACTGCGTCGCGGGCAGGGGGCCGACCTGCTGATGGTCGATTACCGCGTGGACATCGCCGCCCTGATCGCGGCCAACGAGAACGAGCGCATCCACGTGCCGGTGGTGGCCTGCGGCGTCGACGCCGACGCCACGGACGCCGCCAACGCCATCCGCGCGGGGGCCAAGGAGTTCATCCCCCTGCCGCCGGAAGCCGACCTGATCGCGGCGGTGCTGTCGGCGGTCGCCGACGACGAGCGCCCGATGATCTCGGCCGATCCGTCGATGAAGCACGTGATCCAGCTGGCCGACCAGGTCGCGCGCTCGGAAGCCTCGATCCTGATCACCGGCGAAAGCGGCGTCGGTAAGGAAGTCATGGCCCGCTACCTGCACAGCGGGTCCAAGCGCGCCGACCGCCCCTTCATCAGCGTCAACTGCGCGGCCATCCCGGACAATCTGCTGGAGTCGGAACTGTTCGGGCATGAGAAGGGGGCCTTCACGGGCGCCCTGGCCCGCCGCATCGGCAAGTTCGAGGAAGCCGACGGCGGCACCCTGCTGCTGGACGAAATCTCCGAAATGGACGTGCGCCTGCAGGCCAAGCTGCTGCGCGCCATCCAGGAGCGCATCATCGACCGCGTCGGCGGCACCAAGCCCGTTCCGGTCAACATCCGCATCATCGCCACGTCCAACCGCGACCTGGCCCGCTCGGTCAGCGAGGGGACCTTCCGGGAAGACCTGCTGTACCGCCTGAACGTCGTGAACCTGCGCCTGCCGGCGCTGCGTGAGCGCCCGGGCGACATCGCGGCCCTGGCCGACCACTTCGTCAAGAAATACGCCGCCGCCAACGGCGTGCCGGTGCGTCCGATCTCGGCCGAAGCCAAGCGCGCCCTGACCACCCACCGCTGGAACGGCAACGTCCGCGAGCTGGAGAACGCCATGCACCGCGCGGTGCTGCTGGCGGTCGGGCCCGAGATCGACGTCGAGGCCATCCGCCTGCCGGACGGCCAGCCGCTGACCGCCGGCGCCTATGGCGCGGCCGCCGCTGACGCCGGCCCCGCCGCCCGCGCGGCCCACGCCGCCGACGTCGTCACCCGCTCGCACGTCGGCCAGACCGTCGCGCAGATGGAGAAGACCCTGATCCTCGACACCCTGTCGCACTGCCTGGGCAACCGCACCCACGCGGCCAACATCCTGGGCATCTCGATCCGGACCCTGCGCAACAAGCTGAACGAATACGCCGACGAGGGCACGTTGATCCCGGCGCCCCAGTCGGGCGTCGCCTCCAGCGGCTACGCGGCCGCCTGATCCATGACCACGGGAACGGACCGCAGAAGCGTCCTGACCGGCCTCGGCGCGCTGGCTGTGGCCGCGTGCGGGCCCTCGCCTGAAGCGGCGGCCGGCCCTCAGTCGGACACGCCCCACAGGCTCGCCGGCCCGCCGCGGCACCTCGACCTCTCCGGCCTGGAAGCCGCCTATGGCGGACGGATCGGCCTTGATGGCGTGGACACCACGAACCGTCGTCGCGTGGTCTGGCGCAGCAGTGAGCGGTTCGTCTACTGCTCGACCTTCAAGATGTACCTGGCCGCCGCGACGCTGCTGAGGGTGCAGGCCGGTCACGAACGTCTGGATCGGGCGATCCCGATCACCCGCGCCGACATGCTCAACCATGCCCCGACCACGGAGGCGGCGGTCGGTTCGACCCTGACGGTCCAGCAACTGATGCAGGGGACGGTTGAGCTCAGCGACAACCCCGCCGCCAACATCCTGATCCGCGAGATGGGGGGGCTGGACGCTCTGCGCGCCTTCTACCGGGGCATCGGCGACGACAGCACCCGCGTCGATCGGCTCGAGCCGGAAATGAACCGTCTGGACGGCGACAAGGACACGATTACGCCGGCCCAGTCCGTGGACAACATCGAGCGTCTGCTGGTCTCGGCCGAGACTCCGCTGAGCCCAAGCTCGCAGGCTCTCCTGACCCGCTGGATGATCGACACCCCCACCGGTCCGGGCCGGATCAAGGCGGGCGTTCCCGCCGGTTGGACCGTGGCGCACAAGACCGGCACCGGCGGCTATGGTCCGACCAACGACATCGGCGTGCTTACGCCCCCGTCCGGCGCGCCGATCACGCTGGCGATCTACTACCACGCCGACCGCTCTTCATCATCGGAGCAGAACGAAGCGGTCATCGCCGAGGCGACCCGCATCACGCTGAAGGCGCTCGGCCATGACTGACGCTCCCGTCCTGATGAAGGACGGCTACGCCCGTCCCACCGCGCTGGACATGCGCGGCTGGCTGATGCGCGGCGAGGTGCTGATGGCCGTCGGCGTGATCGGCGTGATCATGCTGCTGATCCTGCCGGTGCCAAAATTCCTGCTGGACCTGCTGCTGGCCATTTCGCTGGTCTCGTCCGTGCTGATCCTGATGACGGCCGTGATGATGAAGCGGCCGCTGGACTTCGCCATCTTCCCGACGGTGCTGCTGGTCTCGACCCTGTTCCGTTTGGGCCTGAACCTGGCCTCCACTCGCCTGATCCTGACCCATGGGCAGGAGGGGCACGCCTCCGCCGGTCAGGTCATCGCCGCCTTCGGCGAGCTGATGATGGGCGGCAATTTCATCATCGGGGTGATCATCTTCGCGATCATCCTGGTGGTGAACTTCGTGGTCATCACCAAGGGTTCGACCCGGATCGCTGAAGTGTCCGCCCGCTTCACCCTGGACTCCATGCCGGGCAAGCAGATGGCCATCGATGCCGACCTGTCGTCCGGCCTGATCACCGAAGACCAGGCCAAGCTGCGCCGCAAGGAGCTGGAGCAGGAATCGACCTTCTTCGGGGCCATGGACGGTGCGTCCAAATTCGTGCGCGGCGACGCCGTGGCCGGCCTGATCATCACCTTCATCAACGCCATCGGCGGCATCCTGATCGGCGTCATCTCGCACGGCATGCCGATCAGCGAGGCGGCCAACACCTATATCCAGCTGACCATCGGCGACGGCCTGGTGACCCAGGTCCCGGCCATCATCATCTCGATCGCCGCCGGCTTCCTGGTGTCCAAGGCGGGCGTCGAGGGCACGGCGGACAAGGCCTTCGTCAGCCAGCTGGCCACCAATCCCGTCAGCCTGGGCGTCGTCTCGGCCGCCTCGGCCCTGATCGGCGTCATCCCCGGCATGCCGCTGATCCCCTTCATGGCCCTGGCGGCGGGGGCGGGCTTCATGGCTTGGCGGCTGGGCCGCCAGCGGCTCAAGCCTCAGCCGACAGAGGCCGAGATCGCCCAGGCCGCAGCCGGTCCCAAGGAGGATGTCGAGGAGCCCATCGGCACCGCCCTGACCATCGACGAGGTCAAGATCGAGCTGGGCTATTCCCTGCTGTCGCTGATCAACGATCTGGAGGGCCGCCGCCTGACGGACCAGGTCCGCGCCCTGCGCCGTTCGTTGGCCCAGGAGTACGGCTTCGTCATGCCGTCGGTGCGCATCCTGGACAACATGCGGCTGGGCACCCAGGGCTATGCGATCCGGATCAAGGAGATGGAGGCCGGGACCGGCGAGGTGCGCCTGGGCTCCCTTATGGCCATGGATCCGGCCGGCCGTCAGGTCGAGCTGCCGGGCGAGCACACGCGCGAGCCCGCCTTCGGCCTGCCCGCCACCTGGATCGACGAAAGCCTGCGCGAGGAAGCGACCTTCCGCGGCTACACCATCGTCGATCCGTCGACGGTGCTGACCACCCACCTGACCGAGATCCTCAAGGAGAATATGGCCGACCTGCTCTCCTACGCCGAGGTGCAGAAGCTGCTGAAGGAACTGGGCACGGAAGAGAAGAAGCTGGTCGACGAACTGATCCCCTCGGTGGTCACCGTCACCACCCTGCAGCGCGTCCTGCAGTCCCTGCTGCGCGAGAAGGTCTCGATCCGCGACCTGGCCGCCATTCTGGAGGGGCTGGCCGAGGCCGCGCCGCACACCAGCTCGGTCACCACCCTGGTCGAGCACGTCCGCGCGCGCCTGGCCCGCCAGCTGTGCTGGCAGCACAAGGGCGACGACGGCGCCCTGCCCATCGTCACCCTGTCGCCCGAGTGGGAAGCCGCCTTCGCCGAAAGCCTGATCGGCCCCGGGGAAGACAAGCAACTGGCCATGGCCCCCTCGCGTCTGCAGGACTTCATCCGCGCCGTCCGCGACGTGTTCGAGCGGGCCGCCATGGCGGGCGAGACAGCGGTGCTGCTGACCGGGCCGCAGGTGCGGCCCTACGTGCGCTCCATCATTGAGCGCTTCCGCGGCCAGACCGTGGTCATGAGCCAGAACGAGGTGCACCCCAAGGCGCGCCTGCGGACCATCGGCTCGGTCTAGATCAGTCCACCGAGACCCAGCCGCCGGCCGAGGCGTTGCGGGCCACGTCGTTGGCGGGGCGGGCGATCAGGCCGGACTGGGTTATCCACACGTCGTAGCGCGCGCCGTCGGCCATCGGCATATAGGCCGCGCCGCCGTACAGGGTGTCCACGGCGTCGACGTACTTGCGGTACTTCCGCGCCGTATCCCAGGTGCTGATCTTCCACGGCAGGCCGTTGTCCGCCTCGGTCATCGACAGCGGATGCACGCTGCGCTCGGCGTTGATCTCCTGCTGGATGGACTGATAACGGCCTGACAGGCGGTCCAGCCGGTACTGGGTGTTCAGGCCCAGGACATTGGCCCACGGCTTCCATTTCAGGACCTGGGCCTCGATGCGCCATTCGTCGCCGTGCAGCGGATACAGATTGGTCGCCGCCGGCATGTTCTCGCCGTTGCCGGGCTGGATGACGGTGGCTTCGTAATACTGGGGGCCCAGATGGCGGGTGGTGATGGTCGCCACCGGCCGCTCATAGACCAGCCGCGAATAGGTCTGGACGTCCAGCGCCAGCAGCGCCGCGATCGCCGCCACGGCCATGAAGCCGGCTCCACCGACGCCGCCCAGGAGGCCGGAGACGAGTTTCCCCCGGAACAGGGCCCCCAGGCCCTTGAACAAAAGCACCAGTCCGATCAGTCCCACGACCGCCGGTACGATCCACCACCACCAGACCATTTGCGCCTCTTCCCCCGAACAAGACCCGACGATCTTTACCCTAAATCCTCAACTCGGCGAGAGTTTCTCCCTGCGCGCGACTGGACAGGGCAAAGCGCGACGCTAATGCTCGTATCCGATGAGTTCGGCGTTGCGCGACACGCTTGAGGCCTTGGGCCAGTTTTTGCGGACGCCGACCCTGGGTCGTCGGGTCGCGGGCCTTCTCGCGCTCGCCATTGTCCTGCTGCTGGCCAGCAACGCGGCCACCTTCGTGATGATCCGCCGCACGGCGACCTTCAACGACGAGGTCGAGAAGGCGCAACTGCTGCGCCGCCAGACGCGGACGGTGCTGATCCGGCTGATCGACGCCGAGACCGGGCAACGGGGCTTCCTGCTGACGGGAAACACCGAATACCTCGAGATCAACGACGAGGCCTCCCGCGACCTGCCGAACATCCTGGCCGAGCTGACCGAGCTGTCGCGCGGTGATCCGGACATCGAGCCCCGCGTCGTCCACCTGCGTCAGCTGGCGGAGACCAAGGACGCCGAGCTGGAACGGACCATCGTCATGGCGCGCACCGGGCGTCTGGGGCAGGCCCTCGGGGTGGTGCGCGGCAATGAGGGCAAGGCGACGATGGACGCCTTCCGCAGCGAGGCGTCCAGCATCGACGAGATTCTGGAGACCCGGATGCAGTTCCGGACCCGCCAGTCCGAATGGGCCGGCAGCATCACGGTTCTGGTCAACGCCATCGGCGGCGTGCTGATCATCGTCCTCGCCGGCGTCAGCGCCTGGCTGATCCGCCGCTATGTGGCCGAGATCCAGGCCGCCCGGGACGCGGTGCATCGCATGAACGCGGGTCTGGAAGCCAAGGTCCGCGAGCGAACCTCAGACCTGACCCGCGCCAACGAGGAAATCCAGCGCTTCGCCTATATCGTCAGCCACGACCTGCGCGCGCCCCTGGTCAACGTCATGGGTTACACCTCCGAGCTGGAACAGGTCGGCAAGGTCATCGACAAGGCGATCGTCGAGGCCGAGAGCCGCCGGAAGGTGGACCCTGAGATCATCGTGGCCGTCCGCGAGGACATGCCGGAGGCCATCGGCTTCATTCGCGCCTCGACCGAGAAGATGGACCGGCTGATCAACGCCATCCTGAAGCTGTCCCGCGAAGGCCGCCGGACGCTGGTCCCCGAACTGCTGGACATGACGCAGATGGTGCGGGGCATCGCCGACAGCGTCCGCCACCAGACCGAGTCCGCCGATGCCGAGGTCGTCGTGGAGCCCCTGCCCCGGCTGGACAGCGACCGGCTGTCGGTCGAGCAGGTGTTCGGCAACCTGATCGATAACGCCGTCAAATACCTCGAACAGGGCCGCCCGGGCCGCATCGTCGTTTCGGGAGAGGTGCAGGGCGACTGGAACGTCTACCGCATTGAGGACAACGGCCGGGGCATCTCGCCCAAGGATCACGAGCGCATCTTCGAGCTGTTCCGCCGGTCGGGCCGCCAGGATCGGGCCGGCGAAGGCCTGGGACTGGCGTTCGTGCGCAACAGTGTTCGCCGCCTCGGCGGTGATATCGCAGTGGATTCAGAGCTCGGAAAGGGCTCGACATTCACTCTCAAATTCCCCACACGCCTGACCCTTGCCGGCCCCGGAGATTATTGATGAGCAGTTCCGTCAAGATCGTCATGATCGAGGATGATCTCGGTCACGCCAAGCTGATCGAAAAGAATATCCGCCGCGCCAACATCGCCAATGATATCGCGCACTTCGCCGACGGCAGCTCCGCCCTGGACTATCTGTTCAGCGCCCCCGTCAAGGCCAACGGGCCGCTGCTGATCCTGCTGGACCTGAACCTGCCGGACATGTCGGGCACGGACATTCTGGAGAAGGTCAAGAACGACGAGCGACTGCGCCGCGCGCCGGTGGTCGTCCTGACCACCACGGACGACAAGGTCGAGATCCAGCGCTGCTACGATCTGGGCTGCAACGTCTACATCACCAAGCCGGTCGACTACGAAAGCTTTGCGGGAGCTATCCGCCAGCTCGGGCTTTTCCTGTCCGTCATGCAGGCGCCGGAGATCGAGTGAAGACCCACGGGGAGGTCATCCGCCTGCTCTACATCGACGATGACCGCGGACTGTCGCGGTTGGTCGAGAAGGAGCTCGGGCGTCACGGCTACGCCGTTTCCTGCGCCCCCGACGGGGATGCGGGGCTGAACCTTCTCATCACGCGTCCGGGCGATTTCGACGCCGTCGCCCTGGACCACTACATGCCCGGCCGCGACGGGCTGGACGTATTGCCGGACATCGTCGCTCTGACCGACCCGCCGCCGGTGGTTTATGTGACCGGAGCCCAGGAGGGGCGTATCGCCGTCGCCGCCCTGCGCGCCGGCGCCGCCGACTACGTCATCAAGGACGTGTCCGAGGACTTCACCGCCCTGCTGCGCAACGCGGTCGAGGAAGCGGTGCGGCGCCGCCGCCTGCAGCGCGAGCATGACGAGGCGCAGGAACAGGTCCGCCTCGCCCGCGACCGCGCCGAGGCCATGCTGCGCGAGGTCAACCATCGTGTCGGCAACTCGCTGCAGCTGGTGTCCAGCTTCATGTCGCTACAGCTGCGCCACCTCGCCGATGAGGGCGCCCGGGCGGCGCTGAAGGAATCCCAGGCCCGCATCGAGGCCGTCGCCCACGTCCACCGCCGCCTCTACACCTCGGGCGACATGACCTCCGTGGACATGGACGAGTACCTGAAGGGCCTGATCGACGAGCTGGGCAAGTCGGTCGGACCGGGCGCGGGCTCGCCCGCCATCACGCTTGAGGTCGAGCCCCTGCGGGTGTCGACCGATCAGGCGGTTTCTCTGGGCGTGGTGGTCACCGAACTGGTCACCAATGCGGTGAAGTACGCCTACGCGCCCGGGCAAGGGGGCGAGATCCGCGTCATCCTGCGCGCCGACGCTGACGGCCGCGCCCTGCTGACCGTCGAGGACGACGGCCCGGGCATGGGTGACGGATCCCCCAAGGGCACCGGTCTGGGCGGCAAGATCATCTCGGCCATGGCCTCGGGCCTGCGTTCGACGGTCGAGTTCGACCGGGCGCACAAGGGCGTTCGCGCGCGCCTGGCCTTCGATCTCTGACATGACCGCCGCCTTGCAGTTCGGCGTTGCGGAGCCTGGGCTCGACTATGTCCTGCGCCCCACCGCCTTCGGCCTGGTTTTCCACGACGGCAAGCTGGCCTGTGTTCGGGTCGATCGCGGCGAGGGCAGCTACTACGACCTGCCGGGCGGCGCGGTGGATGGCGACGAGAACGAGGAACAGGCGCTGATCCGCGAGTTCGTGGAGGAGACGGGCATGACCGTTCGCCCCTTCGCCCGCATCGCCGAGGCCTCCCAGTTCTTCCGCAAATCGACCGGCGAGCCTCTCAACAACACCGGCGGCTACTGGATCGCCGAACAGGTCTCGCTGGATCCCTCGGCCAAGGTCGAGGCGGATCACGAGCTGGTCTGGCTGCATCCGCACACCGCCCTGAACGAGTTGCGCCACGACGCCCATGCCTGGGCGGTGGCGGCGTGGTTGCGGCGCAAGACCATTTTTGCTTCAGGTCGGATCGACCTGAATCCAAAAAATGGTCCAGCATCAAACTGGAGCGAAATCTGAGCCGAGCTGGACAGCGTCCAGCTCAACCGATTTCGCTCTAGGGCTGATCTCCGTGCGGTCCCGCACACTGTGACGCGGGCGGGAACATCGCTCCGCCTTCGCCCGTTCTCCTATCGAAGCGCCGTCCTCCCCTCGGCGCTCTTCCAAGGAGACTCTGATGCCCGATCAAGACCGTATCGACGGCGCCGCCAAGAACATCGGCGGCAAGGCCAAGGAACTCGCCGGCAAGATCACCGGCGACGAAAAGCTGAAAGCGGAAGGCAAGGCCGACCAGGCCGCCGGCAAGATCCAGAACGCCGTCGGCGGCCTCAAGGACACCCTGCGCGGCGACAAGCGCAGCTAGGACCGTCCGATCCTGCATTTCGAAGCGCCGCGTTCCCTCCGGGAGCGCGGCGTTCGCGTATCCGCCTGAGGGGAGTCAGTCGCGGCGGCCGAGGTTGATCTTCAGGCCTTCTTCGCGAACCTCCCGGCCGCCGACCGTGCATTCCTCGCGGAAGGCGACCGCGCCCTGGTTCGTGACGGCGGGTCGGGTCGTGCAGTTCCGGTCGCTCAGATCCGGGCCGGCGGGCACGCTGCGGCTCGGCGCGCCGCACTGCATCGCATAGCGGTCGCCGGCCGCTTCCTGGCGGCAGTTGTCCGGCGATCCGCTGGGGCGCAGGCCGGCGGGCAGGGCGTCGCCGAGATTGGCGGCCAGGGCGAGGCGCACGCGGCTTTGGCATGCCTCCATCGGCTCCGAGGCCGCGCGGATCAGGGGGCTGCATTCCGAGCGCTCATAGCCGAACGGATCGGCGCGGGCCCAGTCGGGAATCGCGGGGGCGGCGGCTGTCGCGGTCACTGCGGGAGCGGGCTCCGCGGGCGCGGTCCAGACGACCGGGCCGGGCGCGGCCTGTTGCAGCATCAGGGCGGAAAGCACGGCGGCGGTCAGCATGGGGGGAGCCTCCGAAATGTACGGTCCCACGCTAGCCTATTTCGCCAGCGCCCGCATCGCCTTCTCCAGCCCGTCCAGCGTCAGCGGATACATGCGTTCGTCGATGACATCGCGGATCAGGCCCACGGACGCCGAATAGTTCCAGTACCGCTCCGGCGACGGGTTCAGCCACGCCACCTTGTCCCACTGCTGCGTGGCCCGCTTCAGCCAGACCGCGCCGGCCTCCTCGTTCCAGTGCTCGACCGAGCCGCCGGGCATGGTCACCTCATAGGGGCTCATGGTCGCGTCGCCGACGAAGATGGCGCGCCAGTCGGCGGGGTATTTGTTCAGCACCTCCCAGGTCGGGATCTTCTCGGTGTGCCGGCGCCGGTTGTCCTTCCACACCCCCTCGTAGAGGCAGTTGTGGAAGTAGAAGAATTCGAGGTGTTTGAACTCGGTCTTCGCGGCCGAGAACAGCTCCTCGCACATCTTCACATGGGCATCCATCGAGCCGCCGATGTCGAGGAACAGCAGCACCTTGATCGTGTTGCGCCGCTCGGGCCGCATGTGGATGTCCAGCCAACCCTGGCGCGCCGTGCCGTCGATGGTGGCGTCCATGTCCAGCTCGTCCGCCGCGCCCTGGCGGGCGAAGCGGCGCAGGCGGCGCAGGGCGACCTTGATGTTGCGCGTGCCCAGTTCGACCTGATCGTCCAGGTTCTTGTACTCGCGCTTCTCCCAGACCTTTACGGCCCGGCCCTGCTTGCCGGGGCCGCCGATGCGCACGCCTTCGGGATTGTAGCCGCCGTGGCCGAAGGGGCTGGTCCCGCCGGTGCCGACCCATTTGCTGCCGCCCTCGTGCCGGCCCTTCTGTTCTTCCAGACGCTCTTTCAGCGTCTCCATCAGCTTTTCGAAGCCGCCCATGGCCTCGATCTGGGCCTTCTCCTCGTCTGAGAGGAATTTCTCGTTCAGCAGCCGCAGCCAGTCCTCGGGCAGGTCGGTGGTCAGGTCTTCGCCCGCGCCGACGGTCTCGATCCCCGCGAACACCTTGCCGAACACCTGGTCGAAGCGGTCGTAGTGCTTCTCGTCCTTGACCAGAACGGCGCGCGACAGGTGGTAGAAGTCATCCACCTTTCCGCCGGCCACGCCCTTGTCCATGGCCTCCATCAGATGGAGCCATTCCTTCATCGACACGGGGACTTTCGCGTCGCGCAGGGCGGTGAAGAAGGGCAGGAGCATGCCCCTAACCTGATCGCCGATCAGCCGCGCCGCAAGATGAACTCGTCATCGAACCACGAGCCGACCGGATAGCGGTACTCGCCCGCCTTCTCGAAGCCGTAGGCCTCGTAGAGCTTCTGGGCCTTCAGGTTGCCGCTCCAGACCCCGATCCACATCGGGCCGGTGGTGTTGGCCTGCATCCACTCCAGCGAGATCGCCAGCAGCCGGGTGCCCAGTCCCAGCCCCTGCGCGGCCTTCGAGACGTACAGCCGCCGCAGCTCCGCGTGGCCGGCCTCGCCCTCGGGGTGGGGCAGGGTGTTCGGTCCGGTATTGGCGAAGGCCAGCAGGTCGCCGTCGCGCTCCGCCACCCACCAGGCCGCGCCCGGCTCGGCCAGTTTGGTGCGGATCGTGTCGGCGTTGAAGCTCGCGTCCAGGAAGGCCGTCAGGTCGGCTTCCGGATAGGGAATGGCGAAGCCGTCGGCGGCGACGAAGGTGTCGATGAAGGTCTGGCGGCCCAGGTCGGCCAGCGCCTGTGCGTCTTCGGTGCGGGCGGGGCGGATGATCGCGTCGGTCATCCGCCCCGCTTAGCGTGGGAAGGCGTCCAGCGCGAGCTTGCCGATGGTCGATCCGCTCTCCAGCCGCCGGTGTCCTTCCAGCAGGGCCTCCACCGACAACGGGCCCAGGTTTTCGGTCAGGGTGGTGCGGATCTTCCCGGCGTCCACCAGGGCGGCGACCTGCGTCAGCAGGTCATGCTGGGCCTGGATGTCGGCGGTCTGGTGCATCGGGCGGGCGAACATGAACTCCCAGACGAAGCCCGCGCTCTTGCCCTTCAGCAGTTCGACGGGCAGGCCCTTGAAGTCGTCGATGCAGCCGATCACGCCCTGCACGGCGATCGCGCGGGCCAGGGCCTCGAAATGGCGCGGCGTCTGGGTCAGGGCGGCGATGTATTTCGGCGCACGTTCGCCCGCGGCCTCCAGCGCCTCGTCGATGGGGCCGGTGTGGTCAATGACGGCATGGGCGCCGAGATCGAGGCACCATTGCCGTGTCTCGGGCCGCGAAGCCGTGGCCACGACGCGCAGGTCCGTCACCGCCCGCGCGATCTGGATCAGGGCCGAGCCGACGCCGCCGGCCCCGCCGACGACCAGCAGGGTCTCGTCCTCGTCCTTCCCGGCCTTCATCCGATCGAACAGCAGTTCCCAGGCCGTGATGACCGTCAGGGGCAGGGCGGCGGCTTCGGCGAAGGTCAGCGACTTCGGCTTCGGCCCCACGATTCTCTCATCCACCGCCTGTCGTTCGGCGTTCGAACCCGGCCGATCGATCTGCCCGGCGTAGAAGACCTCGTCCCCGACCTTGAACAGGCTGGCCTCGGCGCCGACCCCGACCACCACCCCCGCGGCGTCGTAGCCCAGGATCGACGGCTGGCCGTCAGTGGGGGTCCGGCCGGCGCGGACCTTGGCGTCGACCGGGTTCAGGCCCACGGCCCGAACCTCGACCAGCAGGTCCCGGGGCCGCGGCGCCGGCTCGGGCGCGTCGAAGGCGATCAGGGCGGCCGGATCGTCAGAGGGGCGCGGGGCGAGGGTTCCGATGGCTTTCATGGTGATCTCCGTTGCGACGGACTCCCACCTGATGCACCTTGCCATTGCTGGCAAGTACGGTCATTTTCTGGATGTAGTACCTGAATGGATACCGCCTCTCACCTCTACCATCGCCCTGTCGAGCGTCGTGTGCGTGATGGGGAATGCGTCGTCGACGCCTCGCTCGACCTGATCGGCGGCAAGTGGAAGGGCATGATCGTCTATCAGCTGCTGACGCAGGAAAACCTGCGCTTCAACGCCTTGCGGCGGCTGGTCGGCGACGTCACCCAGCGGATGCTGACCAAGCAGCTGCGCGAGATGGAGGATGACGGCCTGATCTCCCGCACCGTCTACGCCGAGGTTCCGCCGCGCGTGGAGTATCGCCTGACCGACGCCGGGCGGGATCTGACGCCGGTGGTCCTCGCCCTGAAGGCGTGGGGCGAAAGCCACCTGCGCGTCACCGACCGGGCCTGCGCCTCGTGAGCGCGGTTCTCTTCACCCATCCCGATATGCTGGCCCATCAGCCGGGGCTGGGACATCCGGAAAGCCCGGAGCGGCTGAAGGCGGTGCTGGACGCGCTGGACGACGCCGGCCTGGGCCGCGACCGCCGCGCCGCCGCCGAAGCCTCGGTCGCCGATCTGGAGCGGCTGCACCCGGCGGCCTATGTCGCCCGCCTGCTGGACGCCTCGCCCGCCGAGGGGCTGAACCAGCTGGACGCCGATACCGTCCTTTCGCCCGGCAGCATCCGCGCCGCCCGCCTGGCCGCCGGGGCGGTGGTCGATGCAGTGCGCGCCGTGGCCCGGGGCGAGCTGACCCGCGCCTTCGCCGCCGTCCGTCCGCCCGGCCACCACGCCGAGCCCGACCGCGCCATGGGGTTCTGCCTGTTCTCCAACGTCGCCGTCGCCGCCCGCGTGGCCCAGTCGGAAGGCCTGGTCCGCGTCGCCGTGATCGATTTCGACGTGCACCACGGCAACGGCACCCAGGCGGCGTTCGAGACCGACGACAGCCTGTTTCTGGGCTCCATCCACCAGATGCCGCTCTATCCCGGCACGGGCGCCGCCTCCGAGACCGGCGTCGGCAACATCGTCAACGCGCCCGTCGCGCCCCACGCGGCGCGCGAGGCGTGGCGCGCGACCTTCGCCGGCGGACTGATGCCGGCCTTGCAGGGCTTTCGGCCCGACCTGATTCTGATCTCCTCCGGATTCGACGCGCACCGCCGCGATCCGTTGGCCCACCAGAGCCTGGAGGCCGAGGATTTCGCCTGGGCCACCCGCGCCGTCATAGAGGTCGCGCGTTCGTGCTGCGGCGGGAAGGTTGTCTCATCGCTCGAGGGCGGTTACGACCTAGAAGGGCTGGGCCGTTCGGCGGTCGCCCATGTACAGGCCCTGGGGGAGGAATAAGGACGGTCTGCCAAAGGTTTGGCCCTCCAATGTTATGCCCCTCGCCGCTAGAGACTCATCCTTGGTCGATACCCCCGCGTCCGCGCCGTCAGAGCCTGTCCCGCCCCAAGATCGCGTCAGGGCGGCGCTGGTCGCGGTGCGTCCCGGCGCCATTATCCTGGCCCGCCATGGCGAACCGGCCCTGTCGCGCAAATGCATGCTGACCTCGGACCAGTACCGCGACTGGTGGGCGAAGTATGAGATCGGCGGCCTGCGCGCCGGCCAGACTCCTCCGCCCGAACTGGTCGCCGCCGCCGAGGGCGCGGGCGCCATCTACGCCTCGACCCGCCCCCGTGCGCAGGAGACGGCCGCCGCCGCCGCCGCGGGCAAGGAGGTCATGACCGACGCCCTGTTCATCGAGGCGCCGCTGCCGCCGCCGCACTTCCCCGCCTGGTTCAAGCTGCCGCCGAAATACTGGGGCGCGGTCGCCCGTTTCTGGTGGCACGCCTTCAATCACCACGAGGGTCAGGAGACCCGGCACGAGGCCGAGGCTCGCGCCGAGCAGGCCGCCCAGGTCCTCATCGGACGCGCCGAAAGCGGTCAGGACGTGCTGGTGCTGGCGCACGGCTATTTCAATCACATGGTCGGTCGCCGCCTGAAGGCCGACGGGTGGAAGCTGGTTCACAACCAGGGCTTCCGCTACTGGTCCCAGCGCCGCTACGAGAAGCGCTGAAGCGAAACGGAGGCGTCATGATCCGGCGATCCCTGCTTTCCGGCCTCCTCGGCCTTCTTCTGCTGTTCGGCGCCGGCCCGGTCCTGGCCCAGGATGCCGCGACGCCCGCACCCGCCGGGGTCCGCGTGGCCCTCGTCACCGATCTGGGGACCATCCTCGTCGAGACCGATCCGCGCGCGCCGCTGACCTCGGCCAACTTCCTCCGCTATGTCGACCAGCGCCGTCTCGACGGCCTGACCTTCTATCGCGCCATGCAACTGGGGCCGGACGCGGGCCTGATCCAGGGCGGCGCCAGCGGCGCCCGGGACCGGATCCTGCCGCCCGTGGCGCATGAGCCGACCAGCCAGACCGGCCTGACCCACACCGAAGGCGCCCTGTCGATGGCGCAGAACGCGCCCGGCACGGCGACGGCCGACTTCTTCATCATCGTGGGCAGCCTGACCTCGCTGGACGCCGGCAAGACCACGCCTGACGATCCGGGCTACGCCGTGTTCGGCCATGTGGTCGAGGGCATGGATGTGGTTCGCACCATCCTGGCGGCGCCCAAGTCGCCGACTGAAGGCGAAGGTGTCATGCAGGGCCAGATGCTGGAGCCGCGCGTCCGCATCATCTCCGCCCGCCGAGTCGAGACGCCGGCGCCCTGAGCCGGTCAGGCGTCTTCCGTCGCCTTCTTCGCCTTGTCGATCAGGGTTTTCACCCCGTCCAGCAGATCGGCGAACGCCCCCAGCCGGGTGACGATGTCCACCTCGTCCTGACGCGCCTTGTCGACCGCGGCCTTGGCGTCCTTCGCGGCCTTGAACGCGGCCTCCACCGCTGGGCCGGTTTCGGCCAGCCAGGCCTTGGCGGCGCGCAGCATCTGGGTGTGAAGGCCGTCCAGGTTGGCGTTGATCGCCTTCAGCTTCACCGCGTCGCCGCCGCAGGCCTTGCGGTCCGCCTTGCGGGCGCTCCACGCATCCGAATAGGCCTGAGCGGCCAAGGCGAAGCGCTCCTCATGGGTGCTGCTCATCGGGCGGCCTCCTTCGGCGCGGGGATCAGGGCTGTGATCTCGGCGATGGCCCGGTTCAGGTCCGCGATGTCGGCGGCGCCCACGGTCTCGAAATCGGTGTGGGCCGTCTCCAGCTTGGCCAGGGTGTTCAGGATGGCGTCATAGCGCGCGGCCTGCAGGCGCACCCGGTCATTGGCCTGTCCGCGCAGGAAGGCCAGGGTCGCGCCCCGCGCGCTGGGATTGGACGCCAGGATCTGCTCGGCGTCAGGGACCAGGGTCACGCCCAGGTCGGCGGCCATGGGCTGCAACAGGGGCGATCGCGAGATCAGTCCGGCGTTGTAGAGGGCCTCGACCGCGGCGCCTTCCTGATTAGCGAACGATCCCGACAGGGCGTTGAACAGCCGCATCTCGGCCCCCAGCGACCGGCGCAGCAGGACGACGGCGTCGCGGATGCGGGCGCTGCCGTTGCGCAGCCGGGTCCGTTGCCGGTCGCCGGCCAGCAGCCCCGCGCCCTGACTGATCGCGCTGCCCAGAGGGGCGCTGATCAGGGCGCCCGATCCGGGTTGCAGGATGTCGGCATAGGCGTTGACGCTGGTGGTCAGGCGACCGACCACGGCCTCCATCGCGCCCGCCGCGTCGTACTGCGCCTCCTGTCCCAGCGCCCGATAGGCGTCGGCCAGGGCGGTCAGCGCATCGGCCCTCAGGTTGATCGCCCGGATCAGCTTGCCGACCTCCTGGGCGTTGGCGTCGCTCTGGTCCGCCGGCTCACACTGGTTCGGATCGGCCAGTTCGATGCAGGTCTCCCAGGTGTTGGTGAAGGCCATCAGCTCTTCCTGCCGGTCCAGCCGTCCCGACAGGTCGCGCACCTCCTTCGCCGCAAGGTCCGAGGCCTCCGCGCCGCTCTTGGCCAGATCGGCCGCCTGGTCCCGAGGCACGGAGGCGCAGCCCGCCAGTCCGGCGCACACTCCCGCGATGATCAGCCATCCCCGCATGATCGCTCCCCGCTCTTCCCGAACCTGAACGCGTGTAGTCGGTAACGACGGTATGTGGAACGCCCTTTCAACGCATTGCCGCCACGGGGTCCACTGACTAAGGAAGGTGTTCGTCCGTGGAAGCCCTATGACCGACACTCCCATCCCCGCCGATCTGAGTTTTGAAGACGCGCTGCAGCGCCTGGAGCAGATCGTCCAGAAGCTGGAATCCGGCCAGGCGCCGCTCGAGGAATCGATCGCCCTGTACGAGGAGGGCGCGCGCCTGAAGGCGCATTGCGAGGCGCGGCTGAAGGCCGCCCAACTGCGCGTCGAGAAGATCGTCGTGGGTCCCGACGGCCAGCCGCGCGGCGCCGAGCCGGCGGCGTTCGACTGATGTCCGCGCCGGCCGAAACCATCGGCTTCGACGACTTCATGAAGGTCGATGTTCGCGTCGGCCGGGTGCTAAAGGCCGAGCCGTTCCCGGAGGCCCGCAAGCCCGCCTACAAGCTGACCATCGACTTCGGTCCGGACATCGGGGTCAAGAAGTCCTCGGCCCAGATCACCGTGCACTACACGCTCCAGGAGCTGGAGGGCCGCAAGGTCGCCGCCGTGGTCAACTTCCCGCCGCGGCAGATCGGGCCGGTCCGGTCCGAGGTCCTGACCCTCGGCTTCCCTGACGAGAACGGCGCCGTGGTGCTGGTCGGGGTCGATCGCGACGTTCCCGTGGGCGGGAGGCTGTTCTGAACAAGCCTCACGCCGCCAACTCGCCCGAGCAGGGCGTCATCGACCGGGTGGCCGAGGTCGCCGACCTGGTCACCGTGGCGCTGGATGAATTGCTGCCGCGCGCCGAGGGGCCGGAATCGCGCCTGACCGAGGCCATGCGCTACGCCGCGCTCGGTCCGGGCAAGCGGCTGCGGCCCTTCTTCGCCCTCGAGGCCGCCCAGTTGTTCGACATCGAGGAACGCCCGGTCCTGCGCGCCGCCTGCGCCCTGGAGTGCGTCCACGCCTACAGCCTGGTCCATGACGACCTGCCCTGCATGGACGATGACGACGTCCGGCGCGGCCGTCCGACGGTGCACATCGCCTATGACGAGGCTACCGCCGTCCTCGCCGGCGATGCGCTGCAGACCGCCGCCTTCGACATCATCCTGCACGAGGACACCCACGAGGATCCCGCCATCCGCTGCGAGCTGGCGGCCCGTCTGTCGATGGCGTCCGGCGCGCGCGGCATGGCCGGCGGCCAGATGATCGACCTCCTTGGCGTCCGCGACGACCTGGGCGGCGTGGCCCGCATGCAGCGGCTCAAGACCGGCGCCCTGTTCACCTTCGCCTTCGAGATCCCGCTGATCATCGCCCAGGCCCGCGAGGTGCACCGCCAGGCCCTGACCAGCTTCGCCCACGACATCGGCCTGGCCTACCAGATCGTCGACGACCTGCTGGACGTCGAGGGCGACGAAGACATTCTGGGCAAGGCGGCCCGCAAGGATCACGCCCAGGGCAAGACCAATTTCGTCACCCTGCTGGGCGTCGACCAGGCGCGGCACAGGGTCGCGCACCTGGCGGACCAGGCCCGCGCCCACTTGGACGTGTTCGGGCCCGACGCGGATATCCTTAAGGCCAGCGTGGACTTTGTGCTTCAGCGCCGGTCCTGAAGGCTTGGCGCTGAACGTCACCATCGCGGCCCGCATCCTGAGGGTGAACCACGGCGGTGAGCATGGCGCGATCAGTATCTATAGCGTGCAGATTCTCGCCGCCCAGGTTCGGGCCCCGGACCTGCTGCCTTTCCTGCGGGAGGCGTTGGAGCATGAGCGGACGCATCGGCGCCGGTTCCGGGAGTTGATGCCAACGCGCGAGGCTAAGCCCTGTCGGATGATGTGGATCTGGGGTGTCGGCGGCGCGGTTCTGGGGCTGCTGACGGGGCTTCTGGGCCGCGAGGCCATCCTCGCCTGCACCGAGGCGGTGGAAACGACGGTCCATCGGCATCTGGACGACCAAATCCGCTGGGCCGAGGGGCGGGACGACGAGATGCGTCGTGTCATCTCCGACATTCGCGTGGAGGAGAGCGCTCACATCGACTGGGCCATTGGAAACAGGCGCAGCCGGGACTTTCGATGGTTGGAACATTTGATCAGTGCGGCGACGGAGGCCCTGATCTCGGTTTCGACGAGGGGCGATTCCGTCCGGTTGGCCCGCGAACTTGCCCTCAGGTGAGCGGAATCCCAAAGCCCACAGTGACAACATGGGCTCTCGCCGGAACGCTGCTCTCGCGCTAGATGCACCGTTCCTGCACGGATTTTTCAGATCGCATCGACCTCGACCGCAGCGAAATGCTCTACTGCGTGTTGGAAGACCAAAGGCCTAGGTACGAACCGCCCGCATGCCCGATACCCCGATCCTCGACCAGGTGAAGTTCCCCGCCGATATGCGGGACTTCGACATCGCCCAGCTGAAGCAGTTGGCTGACGACGTGCGGACCGAGACCATCGACGCCGTATCGGTGACCGGCGGCCACCTCGGCGCCGGCCTGGGCGTGGTCGAGCTGACGGTTGCCCTGCACCATGTGTTCGAGACGCCCAGGGACATCCTGATCTGGGACGTCGGTCACCAGTGCTACCCGCACAAGATTCTGACCGGACGCCGCGACCGCATCCGCACCCTGCGTCAGGGCGGCGGCCTGTCGGGCTTCACCAAGCGATCCGAGAGCGAATACGACCCCTTCGGCGCGGCCCACGCCTCGACTTCGATCAGCGCCGCGCTCGGCTTCGCCGCCGCCCGCGACCAGAAGGGCGAGAACAACCGCGTGGTCGCCGTCATCGGCGACGGCTCGATCTCAGCCGGCATGGCCTACGAGGCCATGAACAACGCCGCCGAGGCGACCAATGGCCAACTCATGGTCATCCTCAACGACAACGACATGTCGATCGCCCCCCCAGTCGGCGGCATGAGCGCCTACCTGGCCCGCCAGGTCTCGGGCGGCGCCTATCGCCAGGTCCGCAACATCGGCAAGAAATTCGTCGAACACCTGCCGCGTCCGTTCAAGAACGCCGCCCGCAAGGCCGAGGAGTACGCCCGCGGCATGATCGTAGGCGGCACCTTCTTCGAGGAGCTGGGCTTCTACTATGTCGGTCCCATCGACGGGCACGACATGGACAACCTGGTTCCCATCCTCAAGAACGCCGCCGCCATCACGGATCGCCCGGTGCTGGTCCACGTCGTGACGCAGAAGGGCAAGGGCTACGCCCCGGCCGAAAGCAGCGCCGACAAACTGCATGCCGTGGTCAAGTTCGACGTCGTCTCGGGCAAGCAGTCCAAGCCGGTCTCCAACGCGCCCAGCTACACCAAGGTGTTCGGCACAGAGCTGATCAAGCGGGCTCAGATCGATCCGACGGTGGTGGCCATCACCGCAGCCATGCCCTCGGGCACCGGCCTCGACCTGTTCGGCGCGGCCTTCCCGACCCGCACCTATGACGTCGGCATCGCCGAGCAGCACGCTGTCACCTTCGCCGCCGGCCTCGCCGCCGACGGGATGAAGCCGGTCTGCGCCATCTATTCGACCTTCCTCCAGCGCGGCTACGACCAGGTCGTCCACGACGTGGCTATCCAGTCCCTGCCGGTGCGCTTCGCCATGGACCGCGCCGGCCTGGTCGGCGCTGACGGCTCGACCCACGCGGGCAGCTTCGACATCGGCTACATGGGCGCGCTGCCGGGCATGGTCCTGATGGCCGCCTCGGACGAGGCCGAGCTGGCCGCCATGATCGCCACCAGCCTGGAGATCGACGACCGCCCCTCGGCCTTCCGCTACCCGCGCGGCGACGGCGTCGGGGTCGAGATTCCGGAATTGGCCGCCCCGCTCCAGATCGGCAAGGGCCGCGTCGTGCGCGAGGGCACGACCGTCGCCATCCTGTCGCTGGGCACCCGCCTGCAGGAATCGCTCAAGGCCGCCGACGCCCTGGCCGCGCGCGGCGTCTCGGCCACCGTCGCCGACGCCCGCTTCGCCAAGCCGCTGGATGAGGCGCTGATCCTGCGTCTCGCTCGCGAGCATGAATGCCTGATTACGGTGGAAGAGGGCGCCATGGGCGGCTTCGGCGCCTTCGTGCTCCAGATGCTGGCCGAGAAGGGCGCGTTGGACGGCGGGCTCAAGATCCGCACCCTGCACCTCCCCGACGTCTTCCAGGACCAGGACAGCCCGGCGGTCCAGTACGCCCAGGCCGGCCTGAACGCCGAGCAGATCGCCGCCACGGCCCTGCAGGCCCTGGGCGTCGAGGCGACCCGCGCGGTTCGGGCCTGAGGCAACCTAGAGGCCGGCATGCCGTTTTGAACCGGGGCGGTTCGGAGCGTCGTCATGAAATCCATCGTCCTGTCTCTCGCCCTGGCGCTCGCCGCCGGGCCCGTGCTCGCCCAGGAGGCGTCGGCGGAATCGCCGCCGCCCGAGCAACTGCAGATCTTCCGCACCGGCGACGCGGCCATGAACTGCCGGCAGATTTCCGACGAGGCGGCCGACCTCAGCGCGCAGATGGGGGGCGGGCAGGGCGGCGGAGTGTTCAGTTCGGTCGTCGGCGTCGGCCGCGCGGGCGCCTCCATGCTGATCCCCGGCGCGGGCCTGGCCCTGGCCGGCGCGGACGCCCTGACCCGGCCGGAGCGCGAGCGCCGCGAGGCCCGGGCGCGGTCCATCGAGCAGCGCTGGTACTACCTCAACGGCCTCTACACCGGCTTGCGCTGCGGCGAGGAGCCGGCGATCCCGGCGCCGACGCCGGGCGGATAGACGCGGTTGCGCGGTCGTCGCCGTCACTTTGATGCGGCCCGGTTCGACGGCCCGTGCGCGAATCCTCGCGCAGCACAGCGACCGTTCGCCACGCCCGCTCAAACGGCGAAATAATCGTGCGCATTTTCAATGATCTAAAGCATCCTCGCGCCGCCTTGACCTGCGGGGGTCTCGCCTATAGGTTCCGCGCCGAATTCAGACCCCCTCCGGGGTTCGCCAACCGGCGGATCAAGGAGCGCTGAGGCCGCCATGTCCCTGCCACCGGAATCGCGCGAAGAGGCGATCGCTCGTCTCAACAAGAGCGCATCCGACCTGGAGGCGCGCACCGCGCCGCCGCTCTCTCACGAGGCTGCGGGTCAGGCGGCGGCGGGCCAGGCCTGGAAGATCATCGCCGACCTGTTCGGCGGCGTCTTCGTGGGTCTCGCGATCGGCTTCGGGGTCGATCATTTCGCCGGCACCTCGCCGGTGGGAATTATCGGCGGGGTCCTTCTGGGCTTCGCCCTCTCGGTCTGGATGGCGTGGCGCACGGCGCAGCGTCTCATGGCCGAGGCCAACAAGAGTGGGGAGCCGAAGTCGGTTCCCTTCGACGACGAAGATGAAGGAGCCTGATCGACCGATGGCCGATCCGCTACACCAGTTCCAGATCCAGAAGATCGTCGATCTGCCCGACGTCACCCTGCCGCTCGTCGGCAAGGTCGATCTCGCGTTCACGAACTCGCACCTGGCGATGACCATCGCCTTCGTCGTCGTCGTGGGTTTCCTGACGCTCGTGACCAACGGCGCCAAGGTCGTCCCGGGCCGCATGCAGGCCGTGGGCGAGACCCTCTTCGGCATGATCGACGGACTGACCGAGTCCATCATCGGTCACGACGGCAAGAAATACTTCCCGTTCGTCTTCTCGATCTTCACCTTCATCCTGGCGATGAACCTGCTCGGCATGTTCCTGAGCTTCACCGCCACCTCGCAGTTGGCCATCACGGCCACCTTCGGCGTCATCACCTTCGCGCTGGTGGTCATCGTCGGCATCGTCAAGAACGGTGTCGGCTTCCTGAAGCTGTTCTGGCCGACCGGCGCCCCGCTGGTCATGCGCCCCGTCGTCGGCCTGATCGAGTTCTTCTCGTTCCTGCTGCGCCCCATCACCCTGACGCTTCGTCTGTTCGGCAACATGATGGGCGGCCACATCGCCCTGAAGGTGTTCGCCGGTTTCGTCGCCACCGCGATCATCGGCGGCGCCGGCTGGTTCGGCATCCTGGTCTTCCCGCTGTCGCTGGGCATGACCATCGGCCTGACCGCCCTCGAGTTCCTCGTGGCCTTCCTTCAGGCCTTCGTTTTCGCCGTTCTGACCTGCATCTACCTCAACGATGTGGTCAACCTGGACCACGCCCACTAGGGCCGGACCAGTTCTTTCCAACCCAACCAAAACCTAGACCAACAGGACTGAGACCATGGATCCCCAAGCCGCTAAACTCATTGGCGCCGGCATCGCGATGTGCGGCATGATCGGCGCCGGCATCGGCGTCGGCAACATCTTCGGCCAATTCCTGGCGGGCGCCCTGCGCAACCCGTCGGCCGCCGGCTCGCAAATCGGCAACCTGTTCGTCGGCGCCGCCCTGGCTGAAGCCCTGGGCATCCTGGCCTTCGTCATGGGCATCCTGATCTGGATCTCGTAATCGGCTTCGGCGGCGCGGACCCGGTCCGCGCCGCCGGCTGACGACCTTCCAGACTCTTCTCCAGGCGACCGATGACCGCTCAAGCCCACCCCGTCATGCCCGAAGACGCGACCCACCCGGTCGCGGTCGAGGACACGCACGCCACGACCGAAGCCGCTCACGGCGGTGAACACGAGTCGGGCGGCCTGCCCCAGTTCGAGTTCCAGCACTGGGTCGGCCAGATCGTCTATCTGGTCTTCCTGTTCGCCGTTCTCTACCTCCTGATCGCCAAGATCTTCGCGCCGCGCATGCGTCGCGTGTTCGATGAGCGCGCCTCGACCATTTCGACCGCGGTCGAGACGGCTCGTCAGGTGCAGGCTGAAGCCGCCGGTCAGGCCGAAGCCGCCAAGCGCGAAGTCGAGGAGGCCCGCGCCGCCTCGCGCGCCACGGCCACCGCCGCCAAGACCCGCGTGACCGACGAAGCCAACGCCCGCGCCGCCGCGGAAGAGGCCGTCGTCTCTGCTCGTATCGCCGAGGCGGAAGCTGCGATCGGCAAAACCCGCGACGCCGCCATGGCCAACGTCTCGACCATCGCGTCGGACACCGCCGTAGCGATTGTCGAACGTCTCACCGGTAAAGCGCCGACCGGCGCTGAAGCCGCCGCCGCCGTGAAGGGCGCCGCCTGATGGAATTCTTCAATCCCCATCTCTACGACCTGGCCAACCCGGAACTTTGGGTCGCCATCGGTCTGATCATCTTCTTCGTGATCGCCGCCATCGCCGGCGTGCCCAAGCTGGTCGCGGGCGTGCTCGACGCCAAGGCCGCCAAGATCCAGGCTGAACTCGACGAGGCCGCCCGCCTGCGCGCCGAGGCCGAGGCCCTGCTGGCCCAGATCCGCGCCGAGAAGGCCGAGGCAGAAGCCCAGGCCGCCGAGATGCTGAAGGCCGCCGAAGCCGACGCCCGCCGCATGGAAGAAGAGGCGAAAGCCAAGCTGGAAGAGACCCTGACCCGCCGTCAGGCTCTGGCCGAGCGTCGCATCGCCCAGGCCGAGGCCCAGGCCGCCGCTGAGGTGAAGGCCGCCGCCGCCGATCTGGCCGCCAAGGCCGCCGAACAGATCCTGACCGCCCGTGTGGCTGGCCAGAAGAGCGATCCGCTCCTCGACGCCGCCATCGCTCAGCTGGGCACGCGGCTGAACTGATCAGGCCGTCAGGTCAAAACAATCAGGCCCCGCCGGTTCGCCGGCGGGGCCTTTTTCTTGCTCAGTGGGCCGGGGCGGCGTGGATCGGCGGATGCAGCTTCTCGCGTCGCACCAGCCGGCCGTAGACGTTGCCCAGCACGATGCCGAAGATCGCGTGGCTGACGATCATCCAGGCCAGGGTGCCGAAGCCGCCGCGCATGAAGAACATGCCCATGCCTGCGATCGGCGCGACTGTCAGGCCCATCAGGATGAAGGCGCCCACGGCGAACAGGATGCCCTTCGATTCAGGCGTATCCGTCGGCAGCCGGGGACAGAGGATGGCGAACAGCGGTCCCAGCACCAGGGTGCCGACCACGATGTGCGCGATCCAACCGACCGCTGGAATATCCGGTGTCCTCAGCATGACGGAGAGCAGTTGCGGAAAACTCACCGCCCAGTGCCCGACCGTCATGTTCACGGCCTCGATGATCGAGACCGCCACGGTGGCCGCAAAACCCGCGACCAGACCCTTTTGTACGCGTGACATCATGACCTGCAGCGCCTCCAACGCCTGTTTCCGGTTCTGACAACGCAACGCAAGCATACGCCTCTGACGGGAGAGGACGTTCACTTTGGCGTGCTTCGCAGGTGCGGGAGGAAGCGAGGTCGAACGCGTCAGGGGAAGGCGATGCCGGTCAGCTCCTCCGATGCGGCCCAGAGCTGCTTGGCGACGGAGGCGTCCAGCGCCTGGGATTCGATCTTGCCGCGTCCGGGCGGGCCCTTCATCTCCTGCCAGCCTTGGGGGCCGAAATACTGGCCGCCGGCGACGCCGGGAGCCGTGGCGGCCATCAGGGTCGGTAGGGCGCCCTGGGCCGCCGAATGGCTGAGGAAGGGCGTAATCAGGCTGGTGCCCCATGCGAACAGGGCGCCGCCGTCCACGGCCGGCCCGTTGGTGATCAGGTCGGTCCGCGCGAAGCCCGGATGCGCCGCGACGCTGGTCAGACCCCAGCCGTTCGCCCGGCTGCGGCGATCCAGTTCCAGGGCGAACATCAGCATGGCCAGCTTCGACTGCTGATAGACCGGCCAGGGCCGATAGCCCCGCTCGTAGTTGAGGTCATCCAGACGGATGCGCCCTCCGCGGTGCGCCATGCTGGACAGTTGCACCACCCGGGCTTTCGCCGCCGTCAGCAGGGGCAGCAGGCGCGCCGTCAGGGCGAAATGGGACAGGTAGTTCGTGCCGAACTGCATCTCGAACCCGTCGGCCGTGCTCTGCCGCTTCGGCAGGGCCATGACGCCCGCATTGTTGATCAGCAGGTCGATCGGCCGGCCCGCGGCCAGATATCGGTCCGCGAAGGCCGTGACCGAGGCCAGATCGCCCAGGTCCAGCAGATCGAAGCGCACATTCGCCGACGGATGGCGCGCGCGGATCAGCTGCTCGGCTTCCGCGCCCTTCCTAGGATTGCGGGCCGCCAGCACCACCTCCGCGCCCGCGCCCGCAAGAGCGATGGCCGTTTCCAGCCCCAGCCCGCCGGTCGCGCCGGTCACCACGGCCAGCTTGCCGCTTTGATCGGGAATATCTTTTGTGGTCCACGTCGCCATCGGCTTTATCCTGTCGCTGAAACCAGTCGCCTCGAAGGGCTCCGGCTTGCATATCTGCATCCGGTGCAAATATGCAAGAAGTGCAAGATCACAATTCTTCCAGCGAGCCCGGTCTGCGCGAGCGCAAGCGCGCGGAGACGCACGCCCGCATTCAGACGGAAGGCGTCCGGCTGTTCCTCGAGAAGGGGTTCGAGGCCACGACCCTGGACGAAGTCGCGGCGGCCGCCGACGTCTCGCGGCGGACCCTGCTGAACTATTTCGGCACCAAGGAGGAGATCATCCTCTCGACCAAGGCCGAATTTCCGCAGTTGATCGCCGACGCCGTGGCCGCGCGGCCGGCGGACGAGCCGTTGCTGGATATGGTGGAGAACGCCTTCGTCGATCTGGCGCAGCGCCATCGGTCCGAGGAAATGCGCGCCGTGGCCGCCCTGATCGGCTGCACGCCGTCCCTGCAGCCCGGCGATCAGGCCAAGTACGAGCGGATCGAACGGCTGCTGGCGCAGACCCTGGCGGCCCGCAAGGGACTGCCCGAGGACGACATCAGCTGCCGGGTGGTCGCCGGCGCGGCCGTCAGCATCCTGAAGCTGTCCACGGAGGCCTGGCTGAAAGACTCGTCAGCGAACCCGGAGGTCTTCGGCCGCGCGGCGTTCGCGGCGCTGAGGCGCGTCGCGGGGTGACGGCCTCCCCCGCGCGGCGGGGGAGGCTATCGTGATCAGGCCGCCTGGTTGGAGCCATCCGGGGCGGTCCAGCGCAGCACCGGCGAGCGGGCGGCGCGGGTCTCGTCCAGGCGGCGCAGGGGAGCGTGGAAGGGCGCGCCCTTGAAGCGGTCGACGTCGCCGGCCTTCGCGGCCTCCGCCAGCAGGCGCATCGCGTGGATGAAGCGGTCCAGCTCGGCCTTCGATTCCGTTTCGGTCGGCTCGATCAGCATGGCCCCGTGGACGACCAGCGGGAAATACATGGTCATCGGGTGGAAGCCCTCGTCGATCATCGCCTTGGCGAAGTCGAGCGTGGTGATGTCCGTGCCCTTCAGCCACTCGTCGTCGAACAGGGCCTCGTGCATGCACGGGCCGTCCGGGAAGGCCGGGCTCATCAGGTCCTGCAGGCGGGCCTTGATGTAGTTGGCGTTCAGGACCGCGTCCTCGGCCACCTGACGCAGGCCATCCGAACCATGGCTCAGCATGTAGCTCAGCGCGCGGACGTACATGCCCATCTGGCCCTGGAAGGCGCACAGGCGGCCGAAGGCCTGGGCGGCCTCGTCTTCCTCGCGCTCGACCAGGCGATAGCCGTTGTCGTCGTGCACGACCCACGGGGCCGGGGCGAAGGGAGCCAGGGCCTCGGACAGCACCACCGGACCCGCGCCCGGACCACCGCCGCCGTGGGGCGTCGAGAAGGTCTTGTGCAGGTTGATGTGCATGGCGTCGACGCCCAGGTCGCCCGGGCGGACCCGGCCGACGATGGCGTTGAAGTTGGCGCCGTCGCAGTAGAAATAGGCGCCCGCTTCGTGCGTCAGGCGGCTGATCTCCAGGATGTCGCGCTCGAAGAGGCCGCAGGTGTTGGGGTTGGTCACCATGATGGCGGCGACGTCGTCGCCCAGCTTGGAGGCCAGGTCGGCGACGTCCACGCGGCCGTCGTCGGTTTGGGCCACTTCCACGACCGAATAGCCGACGAAGGCGGCGGTGGCCGGGTTGGTGCCGTGGGCGGAGGTCGGCACCAGAACCTTGCGGCGCTTCTCATGCTGGCCCGAGGCCTCGTGGGCCGCGCGAATGGCCATCAGGCCGCACAGCTCGCCGTGCGCGCCCGCCTTGGGCGACAGGGCGACGGCGGGCATGCCGGTCAGGGTCTTCAGCCAGTGGGCCAGGGTGTTCATCAGCTCCAGCGCGCCCTGCACGGTCGAGATCGGCTGCAGCGGGTGGATGTCCGAGAAGCCGGGCAGGCGGGCCATCTTCTCGTTGAGGCGCGGGTTGTGCTTCATCGTGCACGAGCCCAGCGGATAGATGGCCAGGTCGATGGCGTGGTTCTTCTGCGACAGGCGCACGTAGTGGCGCATGGCCTCGGGCTCGCTCAGGCCCGGCAGGCCGATCGGATCCTTGCGGACCAGGTCGCCGAGGTCCGAACCGGTCGTCTTGGGTTCCGGCAGGTCAACGCCGGTCTTGCCCCAGCCTTCGCCCTCAAAGATCAGGGCTTCGTTCTGCAGCAGGCCGCGGCCGCCGGTCAGGGTGGCGGGCTTCTCGGAAACCTGGTTCGGGGCGGTCGGGCGGCCGACGGTGTTCATGGTGCTCATCGTTCGATCTCCGCTTAGGCCGCCAGGACCGTGGCGAGAGCCTTCGCCAGGAACTTGATGTCGTGATCCAGGGTGGTTTCGGTGGCCGCGACCAGCAGCAAGTCGTCCATGCCCGCGTCGGGGGCCAGACGGCTGTACGGCACGCCCGCCAGCACATGGTGTCCGGCCAGGGTGTCGACCACTTCGGCGGCGTTCTTCGGCAGCTTGATCGCGAACTCGTTGAAGAAGCGCGGGGTCAGGACCTCGACGCCCGGAATGGCGGCCAGGGCGTCGCGGGTCGCCACGGCCTTCTCGTGGTTCAGCAGGGCCAGCTTGCGCAGTCCCGTCTCGCCCAGCAGGCTCATGTGGATGGTGAAGGCCAGGGTGCACAGGCCCGAGTTGGTGCAGATGTTCGACGTCGCCTTGTCGCGGCGGATGTGCTGCTCGCGCGTCGACAAGGTCAGGACGAAGCCGCGCTCGCCGTCGGCGTCCACGGTCTCGCCGGTCAGGCGGCCCGGCATCTGGCGGATCAGCTTCTCGCGGGTGGCGAACAGGCCGACGTAGGGGCCGCCGAAGTTCAGGGCGTTGCCGATCGACTGGCCCTCGGCCGCGACGATGTCCGCGCCCATCTCGCCGGGCGACTTCAGCAGGCCCATCGACACGGCCTCGGTGACCACGACGATCAGCAGGGCGCCGGCGGCGTGAGCGGCCTCGGCGATCTTGGTCACGTCGGTGGCGGTGCCGAAGACGTTCGGGGTCTGGACGACCACGCAGGCTGTGTCCGGGCCGATCTGGGCGATCACGTCCGCCTCGGCGTCCACGGCGGCGGGCAGGGCCAGGGTCTCGACGCCGACGGCGTGGACCACGGTCTCGGTGGCGCGGACGTAGTGCGGGTGCACCCCGCCCGAGATCACCGCCTTGTTGCGGCGGGTCACGCGGGTCGCCATCAGCACGCCCTCGGCCATGGCGGTCGAGCCGTCATAGAGCGAGGCGTTGGCCACCGGCATGCCGGTCAGGTTCGCGACCTGGGTCTGGAACTCGTACAGGTACTGCAGCGTGCCCTGGGCGATTTCCGGCTGGTAGGGGGTGTAGCTGGTCAGGAATTCCGACCGCTGGATCACGTGGTCCACGGTGGCCGGGACGTGGTGCTTGTAGGCGCCGGCGCCGCAGAAGAAGGGCACCGAACCGGCCGAGGCGTTCTTGTTGGCCATGGCCGAGAGCGTGCGCTCGACTTCCAGTTCGCCCGCCACGCGCGGCAGGTCGACGAAGCCTTCGCGGCGCGCCGCCTGCGGCACGTCCACGAACAGGTCGTCGATGGATTTGGCGCCGATCGCGGCCAGCATGGCCTCACGGTCGTCGGGCGTCAGGGGGAGGTAACGCATCTAGACAGCTTTCCCGAAGAGGAGATCGAGGATGAAGGAGCCCGGGCCGGGCTTTGAAGGGCGTCGCACCGCCGGGGCGGGCGTCGGACGGGAGGCGGGTTCGGAGTCCTCGCGGCTTTCGTGGATCTGCTTCAGCAGTTCCAGGAGGTCGTCGGCGGACTCAAACTCGGTGATCTGCGGCGCGAAGATCAGGGGGGCGCGGGGCTCGCCCACGACGCCCGACAGGCGCACCAGGGCTGCGCCCCGGGGATCGCCGAGCAGGAAGCTGTTGGTCCGCGACAGGATCGTCAGGAGCGCCTCGGCGACCGTCGGGGTGAGGACGGGGTACTCGGCGAGCATCCCGTCGGTCTCGTATTCCCCGAACAGGTACAGAAGCGCCCCGTCGTTGAGCCGGACTTCAGCCTCCAGACCGGTCCGCTCCGCGCCGCAGTCAATGAGCGCCGCCTCGACCAGCTGGCGCAGGCCTGGCTGGAACGGCGTCGTCGTCGCGTGGCTGAAGTAGACCGTGAACACCGCGTCAGAGGGTGGCGAGGAAGGCGTCGTAGGCGGCGCGGTCCATCAGGGCGTCCAGCTGCGAGGCGTCCGAGACGCGGATCTTCGCGAACCAGCCTTCGCCTTCCGGGTCGGCGTTGACGGTTTCCGGAGCCGAGGCGAGGACGGCGTTGCCTTCGACGACTTCACCCGACACCGGGGCGTAGACGTCCGAGGCGGCCTTGACGCTCTCGACGACGGCGAAGCTGTCGCCCTTCGAGACGGCCTTGCCGGCGTCCGGGGTCTCGACGAACACCACGTCGCCCAGGGCGTCGGCGGCGTGCTTGGAGATGCCGACGGTGGCGATGTCGCCGTCGACTTTGACCCACTCGTGATCCTTGGTGAAGCGCATGGGAGTGATCCTTAGACCTTGGGTTTGCGGTAGTAGCGTTGGGCGACGAAGGGCATGGCGACGACCTCGGCGGCGGCGGGCTTGCCGCGCACCAGGACCTTCAGGTCCGTGCCCAGTTCGGCGAAGGCGGGGGGCACATAGCCCATGGCGATGTTGCGGCCCAGCGTCGGCGAGGGGCCGCCCGAGGTGACCGTGCCGATGATGTTTCCGTCCAGGTCGGCGATCTCGGCGCCTTCGCGGGCCGGGGCGCCTTCCTTGACGCTCAGGCCGACGCGGACGCGGCTCGGGCCGTCGGCCAGTTCCTTCAGGATGCGGTCGGCGCCGTTGAAGTCAGCGGCTTCCTTGCGCGACTTGGACAGGGCGAAGGTCAGCGCGCCCTCGACCGGGCTGGTCGAGGCGTCGATGTCGTGGCCGTGCAGCGGTAGGCCGGCTTCCAGGCGCAGGCTGTCGCGCGCGCCCAGGCCGATCGGCTTGACGCGGGCGTCCTTCAGGATGGCGTTCCAGATGCGCTCGGCGTCGGCGGCCGGGACCGAGATCTCGTAGCCGTCCTCTCCGGTGTAGCCCGAGCGGGAGACGTAGCAGTCCACGCCGAACAGCATCAGACGCGCGCTGTCCATGAAGCCGAAATCGTTGAAGACCGGATCGTGGGCGGCCATGACCTCGGCGGCCTCGGGCCCCTGGATGGCGATCAGGGCGCGGTCCAGCACGGTCAGCTTGGCGTCGCCCTGCAGGTTGGCTTCCCAGAAGGCGAAGTCCTCGTCCTTGTTGCCGGCGTTGACGACGACGAACAGGCCGTCGTGGTCGGGCTTGCCGGCCATCAGATCGTCGATGATGCCGCCGCTCTCGTTGAGCAGCAGCGAATACTTCTGCCGGCCGGACTTCAGGACCTGGTAGTCGCCGGGCACGAAGCGTTCGAACTGGGTCACGGCGTCCGCGCCGGTGATCTTGCACTGGCCCATGTGCGACACGTCGAACAGGCCGGCGTGCTCGCGGGTCCAGCGGTGCTCGGCCAGCACCCCTTCATACTGCACCGGCATGTCATAGCCGCCGAAGCCGACCATGCGGGCGCCCAGCGCGCGGTGCGCGGCGTTCAGGGGAGTGGTCTTCAAGGCTTGATCGGTCATCAGACTCTCGCGGTCGCGGGTTTTGGCGGAAGCTCCGCCGTCTTCGCGCCCCCGCTGTCCTGAAGCCTGAGAGATTCCGCCCCGGACGTGATCCGGGACTTGCTCCGTCGGCGCGCCATGCGGCGGCTTTCCAGCGTCCGTGCGCTTTCGCGGTCCTTTTGCCTGAGCGTTTCCGGGGCGGTTGCGCCTTCGGCTCCGGGCTCCGTTTCCGGACCCCGATCTCTCCCGCGAGAGCGAGCGGACCTAGGCCCCGACTCCGGCGCGAAGTCAAGCGTGGGCGGGCGGATCGCCGCCAATGACGGGGCGGTGGCGGCGGGTGCTCACGCCATGCGAGCGCGCCCCCATCCGTGCGGCGGCGTTCATTTCGCGTTCAGCTAAAACGACATCCTGTAGCTGTGCTGTACAAGGGAGGTTGGGGATGTGGCGGATCGTATGGATCATCGTCGGTGTCGCGATGCTGGGGGCCGCCCTGCCGGGCTCGGCCTCCGCCCAGACCATGCCGCTGAACGAGTTCATCGCCACGGCCGACCGCATTCCACGCAATCCGCTGGCTCTTCTGCGGTCCGACTATCGTCGCCTTAAGCGCGAGGTCGAAGCTGGCCTGATACTCATCGCCACGGCGCAGTATCGGGCGCGGGAGGCGAACCAGCCGCCTCAGACGTGTCTACCCGAGACCTTCACGTTCAATACCGAGACCGTCCTGAATCAGCTCAAGGCGATCCCCGAACCCCGCCGCCGACGCATGACGATCACCGATGGCCTGCGCGAGGTCATCCGGCGCCAGTACCCGTGCCCGTAGACCGACCCCGTCATCCTGAAGGAGCGATGGGGAGGTGAGGTTCAGACGCTCGCGTACGCCTTCACTTCCGCGATCCGGGCCGCCTTGTCCGCTTCACCGAGGAAGCTGCCCTCGAAGCTGTTGATGGCGATCTGGGTCACCTGCTCGCGGGTCAGGCCCACGGCCTCGGCCAGTCGGGCGTAGTTGGCGTTCACATAGCCGCCGAAATAGGCGGGATCGTCCGAGTTCAGGGTGATGTGCAGGCCCCGGCGCAGCATCTCCGGGACGGGATGGTCCTTCAGGTCGTTGACCACGCAGAGCTTCAGGTTCGACAGGGGGCAGACGGTCAGGGTCATCTGCTCCTTCGCCAACCGTTGGATCAGGCTCTCGTCCTCCATCGAGCGGTTGCCGTGGTCCATGCGGTCGATGTGCAGCAGGTCCAGCGCCTCGTGCACATAGGCGGGCGGGCCTTCCTCGCCGGCGTGGGCGCACAGTTTCAGGCCCAGCTCCCGGGAAGCGGCGAAGACGCGCTGGAACTTCGACGGCGGGTGTCCGACCTCGGACGAATCCAGCCCGACGCCGATGAAGTGGTGCAGGTACGGCTTGGCCATCTCCAGCGTCGCGAAGGCCTCTTCCTCGCTCAGGTGGCGCAGGAAGCTCAGGATCAGCCCCGAGGTCACGCCCAGTTCGGTCTTCGCCCGCTCCATGCCCGCGATCAGGCCTTCCACCACCACGGCGAAGGGCACCCCCCGGTCGGTGTGGGTCTGGGGATCGAAGAAGATCTCGGCGTGGCGGACGTTGTCCGCGGCGGCGCGCTGGAAATAGGCGAAGGCGAGGTCCTCGAAATCCTTCCGCGTCAGCAGGACGTTGGCCCCGGCGTAATAGATGTCCAGGAAGTCCTGCAGGTTTGAGAAGTCATAGGCCGCGCGCACGGCCTCGACGCTGTCGAACGGAATGGCCACGCCGTTGCGCTGCGCCAGCTCGAACATCAGCTCGGGCTCCAGCGAGCCCTCGATGTGAAGATGCAGCTCGGCCTTGGGCAGGCCGGCGATATAGGCGTCGAGCGACATGAGGGGGCTCCTGAAAGGCCCCGCCAGTCTAGCCTACATCCGCTCCGGCGTGTCGATTCCCAGCAGGCTCAGCGTCAGGACCAGTTGATCCAGCGTGGCCTTCGACAGGGCCAGCCGCGACGCCTTGGTCGCGTCGTCCGGTGCCGCCAGCACGGGGCAGGCGGCGTAGAATTTCGAGAACGACTGCGCCAGCCGGTAGGCGTGCTCGGCGATCACGTGCGGCATGCGCTTGTCGTAGGCCTCGGCCGCCGCCTGCGAGAAGGCGTCCAGCGTCAGGGCCAGGTCGCGCTCCGCCGGTTCGGCGATGACGATGGCTCCGGGCCGGGCGCCCTGTTCCTCGCCCCGGCGCAGCAGGGATTTGATGCGCACGGCCTGATACAGCAGGTAGGGACCGGTCTTGCCCTCGAAGCTCATGAAGCGGTCGAGGTCGAAGACGTAGCTGGTGGTCCGGGCGTTCGACAGATCGGCGAACTTCAGGGCGGCGATCGCCACCTTGTGCGCGATGGCCTCGAACGCGTCGGGCGGCAGGTCGTCGCCCAGCTTGGCCTCATGCAGGCGCTCGCGCGCCTTTTCGGTCGCCTGGTCGATCAGGTCGCGCAGCTTCAGGACGCCGCCCGCGCGGGTCTTGAAGGGCTTGCCGTCCTGGCCGTTCATGGTGCCGAAGCCGAGGTGCTCCAGCGCGCCTTCGGCCGCGTAGCCCGCCAGATAGGCGGCGCGGAACACCTGTTCGAAATGCTCGGCCTGCCGCTCGTCAACAACGTACAGGGCCAGATCCGGCGCCAGCGCCTTCCTGCGGTCCAGGATCGTGGCCAGGTCGGTCGTGCCGTACATCGCCGAGCCTTCCGAGCTGATCACCAGCAAGGGCGGCGGGGAGGGGGCCTCGATCACCGAGCCGTCGGCCATCTTCTTCTTGCGGGTCTCGCCGGGCCGGGCGACGTGCACCACCTGCGCCCCGTCGTCGGGGACCAGCAGGCCGGTCGCCTTCAGATGCTCCAGCATCTCGGGCATCTGCGGATCGGCGTCGCTCTCGCCGTTCCACAGGTCGAAATCGACCGACAGGTCGCCGTACTCGCGCTTCAGCGCCTCGCGGCTGACCGCCACGAAATGCTTCCACAGAGCGCAGTAGCCGGGGCGGCCGCCCTGCAGTTCCGCCGTCGCCTTGCGGGCGCGGTCGCGGAAGGCCGGGTCTTCCTTGGCCTTGCCGGCGGCCAGCGGATACAGCCGGTCGAGGTCGCCCAGGGTCACCGGGCTTTCGGCCGGGAAGGGACCGTCGCCCTCGGCCATGAAGGCGTCGGCCAGCCCCTCGTCGCCGCAGGCGACGATCAGCAGGCCCATCTGGAAGCCCCAGTCGCCGAAGTGGGCGTCGCCGGTCACGTCGTCGCCGCGGAAGCGGAACAGCCGCTTCAGGCTTTCGCCGATGATGGCGCTGCGCAGGTGGCCGACGTGCATCGGCTTGGCCACGTTCGGACCGCCGTAGTCGATGACCACCTTGCGGGCTTCGGCGACGACCGCGGCTCCGGCGTGTTCGGCGTCCGTGGCCACCTCGGTCGCGCGCCGGGCCAGGGCGGCGTCGGCGATCTTCAGGTTGATGAAGCCCGGGCCCGCGATCTCGACCGAGGCCAGGCGCGGATCGCCTTCCAGGCGCGCCGCGATCTTGCCGGCCAGCTCACGCGGATTGGCCTTCAGCGCCTTGGCGGCGGCCAGAGCGCCGTTGGACTGGAAGTCGGCCAGGTCGGGCCGGTCCGAGGGGGTGACGCGCGCCAGCGCGGGGTCCACGCCTTCGGCGGCGAAGGCGGCCCAGACCGCTTCGCCCAGTTCCGTTCTGAGATCGGTCATTTACTGGGCCGGGGGCTGGGTCGTGGGGGCGGCGGCGCCCGCGTTGACGCGGAAACGGCTGCCCGATCGGTTGAACTCGGCCATCTGCGGCGTGATGTCGAAGCCGACCAGGATCTCGAAATGGTCGCCCGCGGTCGTGGCCGAGGCGCGCGGGATGACGATCGTGTTGTCCTGGGTGACCGTCGTCGTGGTGGCGCCGTTCTCGAACGTCACCGGCAGGTCGAAATAGGTCTTCTCCAGCACGGCGCTGTTCCGCTCGGTGACGGCGATCCAGTACCGGTAGGTGCGGCCGTCGCCCTGCGCCTGCGGTCCGCGGCCCAGGTTGAACAGCACGCGGGTCTCGACCTGGATCGGCCCGTCGCCCTGGTAGGCGCAGTCGGACACCAGGCCCTCCATCTCGCCGGTGTAGCCGACGTTGGCGGCCGCGACCCGGTCGCCGGTCATTTCGACGTAGCGGGCGGCGTCGTAGAGGATCTTCACATAGGGGCAGGGGCCGGCCGCCGAGCGGCGCTGCAGCGGGGCGATGCGCACCCGACGGGCCCGGTCGCCGGTCTGCTCGCCCGGTTCGGGGCGGTCGCGGCCCGCCGGATCCTGTCCGCGTCCGCCCGGCCGGCTCTGCGCGACGGCGGCGGGCGCGACGGCCGCGAGGGTGGCGGCGACAAGAGCCGAGGCCAGGGAAACCTTCAGGACGCGACGCATCAATGCTCTTCCAGATCACGAGGAGGCGGCGACAGCCCGACGCCGTCCGCACGCTTGCCGCTGATAGCGGCTAAACCGAGGCGCGGCAAACCCGCCGGACGCGGAAACGACGGTGGCGGCGAACGGTCCGAACGACTAGGTTCCGGCCCATGACCGTTCATCAGCCGATCCGACCGGCGGACAAGCGTCCCCTGACCGTGCGCCTCGCCACCCCGCGGGGGTTCTGCGCGGGGGTGGACCGGGCCATCCAGATCGTCGAGCGCGCCATCGAGAAGTACGGCGCCCCGGTCTATGTGCGGCATGAGATCGTGCACAACCGCCACGTCGTCGAGCGGCTGCGCGCCATGGGCGCCGTCTTCGTCAAGGAACTGGACGACTGCCGCGACGACCGTCCGGTGGTCTTCTCCGCCCACGGCGTGCCCAAGTCGGTGCCCGCCACCGCCCGCTCGCGCGAGATGCTGTTCCTGGACGCCACCTGCCCGCTGGTCTCCAAGGTCCATGTCGAGGCCGAGCGCCATCATGCGAACGGCAAGCACATCATCCTGATCGGCCACGCCGGACACCCTGAGGTCGTCGGCACCATGGGCCAGCTTCCGGCCGGGGCCATCAGCCTGGTCGAGACGGTCGAGGACGCCGAGACCTTCCAGCGTCCGGGCGACGCCCCCCTGGCCTATGCGACCCAGACCACCCTGTCGGTGGACGACACCGCCGAGATCCTGGCGGCGCTGAAGCGGCGCTTCCCGGAGCTGCCGGATCCGCACAAGGAAGACATCTGCTACGCCACCACCAACCGTCAGGAGGCCGTGAAGCGGCTGGGCGACGGCTGCGACCTGGTGCTGGTGGTGGGGTCCAAGAATTCGTCCAACTCGGTCCGGCTGGTCGAGGTGGCGATCAAGGCCGGCGCCCGCGACGCCCGGCTGGTGGATGACGCCAGCCACGTCGACTGGACCTGGCTGGACGGGGTGTCGACCCTGGGCATCACCGCCGGGGCCTCGGCGCCCGAACGGCTGATCGAGGATCTGGTGCAGGCCGTCCGCGACCGCTTCGACGCCGATGTGGTCGAGGACGACGGCGAGCGCGAGACCGTCACCTTCAAGCTGCCGCGTGTCCTGACCGCCTGACGCAGGCCGTCATCCCGGGTTCGCACGGCTGTGCTTCGGTGCGGCATCAACCGGGAGCCGACCATGGACGCTGACCGCCGCCGCCTTCTGCTCGCCGCTGGCGGCGGAGCCCTGATGCTTCCGGCCATCGCCAGGGCCATGGGCATCGACGCCGACGTCCGCGCCGGCGACATCACCGACGTCGCCCATGTGGTCATCCTGATGCAGGAGAACCGGTCGTTCGATCACTACTTCGGCGCTCTGCGCGGCGTTCGCGGCTTCGGCGACCGCTTCCCCATCCCGCTGCCGGACACCGCCGATCGCAAGAGCGGGACCTGCTGGGTTCAGGCCAATCCGGGCAAGCCCGGCCGGCCGTCCCTGGTCTCTCCCTTCCCGCTGAACACGGCCGAGGACTTCCGGCTCATGCGGGTCGAGGGCACGCCCCACAGCTGGCCCGACGCCCAGGCCGCCTGGGATGAGGGCCGCATGGCCGCCTGGCCGACCGCCAAGACCGAACATTCCATGGGCTATTTCCGCCAGGAGGACATTCCCTACCAGTACGCCCTGGCCGAGGCCTTCACGGTTTGCGACGCCTACCACTGCTCGATCCAGACCGGCACCAACTCCAACCGGCTGTTCCTCTGGAGCGGGACCAACGATCCGGCCGGGACGCGGGGCGGGCCCTCCATCTCCAATTCGCATGACGCCCTGGCGACGGACGGCGGTCACCCCGACGGCTACCGCTGGACCACCTATCCCGAGCGGCTGCTGGCCGCGGGGGTGAGCTGGCGCATCTATCAGGACATGGCGGACAACTTCACCGACAACCCCACCGCCGGGTTCCAGTCCTTCCGCGACAGCCACGCGGGCGCGCCCGGCGCCGACCCCCGCCTCGCCGCGCTGGCCCTCAGCACCCGACATCTGGACGGCCTGCGCGAAGACGTCCTCACCGGCGCCCTGCCGCAGGTCTCCTGGATCGTCGCCCCGGCCGCGGATTCCGAGCACCCGGGACCATCCAGCCCGGCCCAGGGCGCTGACTACACCGCCCGGGTCATCGAGGCCCTGACCGCCGATCCGACGGTTTGGGCCCGCACCGCCCTGTTCGTCACCTTCGACGAGAACGACGGCTTCTTCGACCACGTTCCCCCGCCGGCGCCCCCGGCGCTGGACGGAGGCGCGGCCTCGCCCGCCATGGGCGGCTCCACGGTCGATACGGCCGGCGAATATCATTTGGCGACCACGCCGAGCGAAGCCCGCGCCGAACGCCCGGAGTTCGTCGGCCGGCCCTACGGCCTGGGGCCCCGCGTGCCGATGTACGTCATCTCGCCCTGGAGCCGGGGCGGCTGGGTCAATTCCCAGGTCTTCGACCACACCTCGGTGATCCGCTTCCTCGAGAGCCGTTTCGGCGTGATGGAGCCCAACATCTCCGCTTGGCGGCGCGCGGTCTGCGGCGACCTGACCGGCGCCTTCGATTTCCACACGCCCAACGCCGTCTTCCCCACGGCCCTGCCGCCGACCGGCGAAACGGCGGCCCGCGCGGCCGCCCTGCCCGGGCAGACCACGCCGACGACCCCCGCCCGGCCGGAAATCCCTCTCCAGGCCGCCGGCTTCCGCCCCTCCCGCGCCCTCCCGTACGTCCTCGGCGTCGACGAGGACCGCGAGAGCGGGGCCGTCGCCCTGACCTTCCGCAATCACGGCGGCGTCGGCGCGGTCTTCCATGTCTACGACCGCCTGCGCCTCGACCGCACGCCCCGCCGCTACACCGTCGGCCCCGGCGGCGCCCTGCGCGGCGTCTGGGCGCCGGGCGCCTATGATCTGTGGATCCTCGGACCCAACGGCTTCCACCGCCATCTGATCGGCGACGCCGCCGGCGGCGAGCTTCGCCTGTCCCTGGCCCAACACCCGGATCGCCGGGAGCTGGTCCTGACCATCTCCAATCCCGGCGATGTCGCGCAGGCGGTTGAGATCATGGACGCCTATCGTCCCGATGCGCCGCCCTGGCTCGGCGAGATCGCGGCGGGCTCGACGGTCAGCCGGCCCCGGTTCGTCGCTCCGACCAAGGGCTGGTACGACCTCTCCCTGCGCCGCCCCGGTGGCGGCGGTTACTTCCGCAGGCTGGCCGGCCGGCTCGAGACGGGCGCGGATTCGGTCAGTGATCCTCTCATGGGCGGCCCGGCGATCATGGATCAGGCCTGACCGGTCCGCGCAGGCTTGCGCAAGCGGAGCCTTTGCCGTTCGGTGGCGTTAACTGCGACCGGGAAAAGGGACTTCTCCATGCGCCTGACAGCCGCCTGCACCACCGCCGTCTCCATTCTGGCCCTCGCCGTCGCGGCCTGTTCACCCGAAGCCGAGCAGCCGCCGGCCCCCATCCCGCCGTCGCCCGCGCCGACCACCCCGGCCGCACCGCCGGTCAGCTACGCCTGCGAAAGCGGCCAGTCGATCACCGTCGCCTACCCGGACGATTCGACCGCCCAGCTGGCCTACAAGGGCCAGGCCTACGCCCTGCGCATCTCCCAGTCGGCCTCGGGCGCGCGCTACGTCGGCTCGGGCGTCGAATGGTGGACCGCCACCCGCGACGGCGCCGAGAGCGCCACTCTCAGCCGTCTGGGTCCCAATGAGGAAGTCGGCACGGCGGTGCTGGAGCGTTGCAGCCGTCCGTCCCCCGGCCCGGTCGTCGCGCCCGGTCCGGTTCCGACGCCCCAGCCGGCGCCCGGCGGCGTCCTGCCCGCCGCCGCGCCCTGCCGCGGTCCCCAGCTGAAGCTGTCCAACGAGGGCGGCGACGCCGGAGCGGGCAACCGGGTTTCCAACATCGGCGTCCAGAACATCGGAACCACGGCCTGCAGCCTGACCGGCTATCCCGGCGTGGTCCTTCAGGATCGCCAGGGCCGCAACCTGACCGCCATCCGCAGCGAGCAGAGCCCCGGCAGCTACTTCACCCAGGGCCAGGCGCCGTCGCCTGTGCTGCTGGCCCCGCAGGCCAAGGCGGCCTTCGAGATCGCCTGGAACGTCATGCCGAACGAGGCCGAGGGCCAGACCACCTGCCCCAATGTGACGCGCCTCCGGGTGACCGCGCCGGGCGACACCGCGGCGGTTTCGATGGACATGGCGTTCAGTCCCTGCAGCAACCGCGTGCGGGTCAGCCCGATCCGTCCGCTGACGCCCACGGGAACGTCCGCGCCCGAGCCCACGGTTTAGGGGGTTCAAACCGTCACGGATTCGGCGTAGCGGAGCGCGCATGACAGCGACCTTCTACGACCGCGTCTCCGCGGAACTCGCCGACATCGACGCCCAGGGGCTGACCAAGCCCGAACGCGTGATCGCCTCCCGTCAGGGACCCGTCATCAAGGTGGGCGGGCGCGATGTCCTGAACTTCTGCGCCAACAACTACCTCGGCCTCGCCGGCGACGAGCGGGTGACCCAGGCGGGCATCAGGGCGCAGGAAAAGTGGGGGGCGGGCACCGCCTCGGTTCGCTTCATCTGCGGTACGCTGGAGATCCACAAGGAGCTGGAGCGGGCCATCGCCGACTACCTCGGCTTTGAAGACACCATCCTGTTCGCCGCCGCCTTCGACGCCAACGGGGGCATCTTCGAGCCCCTGTTCGGCGCCGACGACGCCATCATCTCCGACAGCCTGAACCACGCCTCGATCATCGACGGCGTGCGCCTGTGCAAGGCCAAGCGCTACCGCTTCGCCACTTCGGACATGGCCGATCTGGAAGCCCAGCTGAAGCAGGCCCGGGCCGACGGCGCCAAAGAGATCATCATCGCCACCGACGGCGCCTTCTCGATGGACGGCTATATCGCCAAGCTGAAGGACATCCGGGCGCTGGCCGACCAGTACAACGCCCTGATCATGGTCGACGACTGCCACGCCACCGGCTTCCTCGGCCCGCAGGGGCGCGGCTCCTATGCCTGGAACGGGGTCGAGGTCGACTTCGTGACCGGCACCTTCGGCAAAGCGCTGGGCGGCGCCATGGGCGGCTTCATCTGTGCGAAGTCCAACGTCGTGGCCCTGCTGAAACAGCGCGCCCGGCCCTACCTGTTCTCCAATGCGCTCAGCCCCGCCGTCTGCGGCTCGTCGCTGGAAGCCATCCGCATCGCCGCCGGCGAAGAAGGCGACACGCTGCGCGAACAGCTGTTCGCCAACGCCGCCCGCTATCGCAAGGCGATGACCGAGGCGGGCTTCACCCTGCAGCCGGGCGAGCATCCGATCATCCCGGTCATGCTGGGCGACGCCAAGCTGGCCCAGGACATGGCCGCCCGCCTGCTGGAGCTGGGCGTCTACGTCATCGGTTTCAGCTTCCCGGTGGTGCCGCGCGGCCAGGCTCGCATCCGCACCCAGATGTCGGCGGCGCACACCTTCGAACAGATTGATCAAGTGGTCGCGGCGTTCACGACGGCCGGCAAGGAATTGGGAGTTATCGCATGACCGACACCATGAAGGCCCTGGCCAAGACCCGTCCCGAAGTCGGCCTTGAGCTGATCGACGCCCCGATCCCGGTCGCCGGCGACGAGGATGTGCTGATCAAGGTCAAACGCACCGCCGTCTGCGGCACCGACATCCACATCTGGAACTGGGACGAGTGGTCCCAGAAGAACGTGCCGGTCCCGATGATCACCGGCCACGAGTTCGCCGGCGAGATCGTCGCCATCGGCAAGGACGTGGATCGTCGCCTCAAGATCGGCCAGCGCGTCTCGGCCGAGGGCCACGTCATCGACCTGAACTCCGAAGCGGCCCGCGCGGGCCACTTCCACCTGGACCCCGACACCCGCGGCATCGGCGTCAACCGTCAGGGCGCCTTCGCCGAATACGTCGTGGCCCCGGCCTTCAACGTCATCGAGCTGCCGGACGACGTGCCCTATGAGATCGGCTCGATCCTCGATCCGTTCGGCAACGCCGTGCACACGGCGCAGCAGTTCGACCTGCTGGGCGAGGACGTGCTGGTCACCGGCGCCGGTCCCATCGGCATGATGGCTGCGGCCGTCGCCCGCCACGCCGGCGCGCGCACCGTGGTCCTGACCGACATCAACGACTTCCGCCTGGACCTGGCCCAGAAGGTCGCCCCCGGGGTCCGCACGGTGAACACCACCAAGGAAGACCTGAAGGACGTCATGCACGAGCTGGGCCTGAAGGTCGGCTTCGATGTGGCGCTGGAGATGTCGGGCTCGCCCATCGCCTTCAAGCAATGCGTCGACACCCTGATCATGGGCGGCGGCATGGCTCTGCTGGGCATTCCGTCCAAGCCGATGGAGACCGACTGGGGCCAGATCATCCTCAAGGCCCTTACCATCAAGGGGGTCTACGGCCGCGAGATGTTCACCACTTGGCGCAAGATGCTGGGCCTGCTCAAGGCCGGGCTCGACCTCCAGCCCCTGATCACCCACCAGATGTCGTACGAGAACTACCGCGAGGGCTTCGAGGCCATGCGGTCCGGCCAGTCCGGCAAGGTGGTGCTCAACTGGGACAAGGCGGCCTAGGAGGCGACGCTGACCGCATCGACGCCCTCCGTTCTCGCCTTCCTTGAGGGCGAAGGGACCGATGCGCGCGGGCGCACGATCTTCGACGTCCTGGCGTTCGACGATGCGGCGCTGGAGAACACCCACGATTTCATCCAGTGGCTGTTCCCGCTGACCGAGCCCTCGTCCGCCGTGCCGGAATCGCCCGTGCTCACCGAGGACGAGGCCACGGCCATCTGCGACTCGGTCATGGCCCAGTGCACCTTGGCGGCGGCCACGGACCGGATCGCCGCCTTCTACCGCAACAACGACCATTGGCTGAAGGCGGCGGACCACAACCACCTGCGCATCACCCGCATCATCCGCGCCCTGCGCCGCCTGCGCGGCGACGAGGAGGCGGAGGCCTTCCGCGCGGCCATCCTGGCGAAGGTGACGACGACCGGCGCGCCGGTCAGTCTTCGCAGCCGCGGCTACTGGATGACGGCCTGAGCGCTCATCGCAGGGCCCGGATCAGGGCGGCTTCGAATCCCTTGGCGTCCGGGCCGGGCAGGGCGGCCAGGCCTCCGGCCTCGAACATCTCGAACACCTTCGGATGGACGTAGGACGACCGGCAGACCGTCGGCGTATTGCCCAGCAGGCCGGAAACGGCCCTCACGCAGATGGTGATCTTGCGCTTGGCGTCGGTGGGCGAGGTCGGGGTTTCCGCCTCCCTCAGCGCCCGTGCCGCCGACACGGTCCCCGCCCAGGTGCGGAAGTCCTTGGCTGAAAAGGCCTCGCCCATGGCGTCGCGGATATAGGCGTTCACATCGTCCGACGTGATGGGGCACAAATCGCCATCGGCGTTGCGGTATTTGAACAATTGCTGTCCCGGCAGGTCACGCAACGACCGGACCACGGTCGCCAGCCGCCGGTCGCGCACCTTCACCTCATGCTCCACCCCGCTCTTGCCCTTGAAGGCGAAGGTCAGGGCGGCGCCCTCCAATTCCAGATGCCGCTTGTGCAGGGTGGTCAGACCGTAGGACCGGTTCTGCTTCGCATATTCGGCGTTGCCCACCCGGATCAGGGTGATCTCCAGCAGCCGTACGGCGGTGGCCAGCACCTTGTCCCGGGTCATGCCGCGCCTAGCCAAGTCGGCCTCGACCCGCGCCCGCAGTTTCGGCAGCGCCTTGGCGAAGGCGGGCAGGCGGTCGAACTTGCTCTCCGAGGCGTGGCGGCTCCAGTCGGGGTGATAGCGGTACTGCTTGCGGCCCTTAACGTCCCAGCCGATGGCCTGGATGTGGCCGTTGGCGCGCGGGCAAATCCAGACGTCGGTCCACGCCGGCGGGATGGCCAGCATCCGGATACGGTCCAGCGCCTTGATGTCGGTGATGCGCTTGCCGTCGCGATCCAGATAGCGGAACCCTGTTCCCGACTTCCGGCGAGAGAAGCCGGTCGCCTCGTCGCTGCACCAGGTCAGGCCCTCGGGCACATCGACGTGGGTCACACCCCGACCTCGGGCAAGGTCTCGCGCAGTCCGTGGATCCAATCCCGCGCGGCGTCTCCGCCCCACAGCCGCCAGGCGATATGGCCGGCCGAGGGCTTGTCCTTGTTGTTCCAGTCTCGCCCGTGCTTGTCGACGACGTGGCGGGCGAAATAGCTGTACGTCGACCTGATGTCCCGATCGCTCAGGATCTCCTGGCTCATCAGCTGCTCGGCCCGGCGCACGCCGACCTCGGCGCCGCCGCGCTTGTGCTCGCGGCGCAGCTCCAGTCCTCGCTCCGCAGCGTCCGCGACGGCCTTCGGAGGGGGGCGGTCTTCGTCGGGCAGGACGGGGTGTTCGATCATGGCGAACTCCAACGACGAGCGAACGAAGGCGGTTCCTCTTGACCGCGCGGGCGCGGAGGCGGAGGGCAGGGGGCATGAACTATCGCCACAGCTTCCATGCCGGAAATTTCGCCGATCTGGTCAAGCACGCTCTCGTGCTCTGGCTGCTCGACCGCCGCCGCGCCACCGGCCCCGTGACGGTGATCGACACCCATGCGGGGGCCGGGGTCTACGACCTCAGCGGCGACGGCGTGCGGTCGAAGGAAGCCGAGGCCGGCATCGCGCGTCTGATGGCCGCCGATCGTCGTCCGCCCCTGATCGAGGCCCTGGCCAGGGCGGTCGGCGAACTGAATCCGCACGGCGGCGCGCGCCTCTATCCGGGCTCGCCCCTGCTGATCGCTCGCCGGCTCGGCCGCGACGACCGCTATCTGGGCTTCGAGCTGAACCCGCCGGTGCTGGAGCTGCTGACCGCGGCGCTGGAGCCCTTCCCCCAGGCGACCGCCCGGGGCGGCGACGGCTATGATCAGGCGCGGGCCGAGGCGGCGCATGCGTCCGGCGCCCTGGTCCTGATCGACCCGCCGTTCGAACGGCCCGACGACTATCAGCGCGCCGCTGACACCGCCGCCGCCATCGTCCGCGCCGATCCCCGCGCCATGGTCGCGGTCTGGACCCCGCTGAAGGATCTGGAGACCTTCGACGGCTTCCTGCGCCGGCTGGACGAGGCCGGCGCCAAGCGGGTGCTGGTCGCCGAGGCGCGCCTGCGGCCGCTGACCAATCCGATGAAGATGAACGGCTGCGCCATGGTCGTGCTGAATGCTCCCGCCGGGGCGGAAGACGCCGCGCGCCAGATCTGCGACTGGGTCGCCGGCACGCTGGGCGAGGCCGGAGCGAAGGCCGAGGTCTGGACGGCGTAATTTAGTCGATCACTTCGCCGGGCTCGTACAGGTGCGGCTCGAAGGTGGCGATGGCCATGATCGGCTCCATAGCCTTGGCCACGCCAGCGGTCCGGGCCATGGCCTTCCAGTCCTCGCGTGTGCGCCAGACCGCATAGACCGCCGCTACCTTGCCGTTCAGGCCCCGGTGCAGGGTCGCCGAGATGAAGCCCTCGGCTCCGCGCTGGGCGGCGACCATCACCGCCAGATGTTCCATCAGCAGCGCCTGCTTTTCAGGATCGCAGCGATAGACGTTGATGAGCACTATGGGATCAGCATCGGACATGGCGCGTCCTCTAGACCAGTTTTGCTTCAGGTTTGTACGGTCCGAACCTAAAGAATCCTCTCTCGCCCAACGACGGGAGCGGCGTCTTGTCTGTCCGGCCCACGAGGCCATATCGGGTGGCCCGTGGAGAGCCGAATGACCCGTATCGCCATCCTGAAGACCGGTGCGCCGCCGCCGGCCCTGGCCGAAACCCATGGCGACTATCCGGCCATGTTCGTGACCCTGCTGGGCGACGGGTTCGAGACCACGGTGTTCGACGTGCGGCAGGGCGAATGGCCTGACCCCGTCGGCTTCGACGGCGCCGTCATCACGGGCTCGGCGGCCGGGGTCTATGAGGACGACGCCTGGATCGGCGCCCTGCTGGACTGGATCCGTCTGGCCCGGGGCGAGACCAGGCTGGTCGGCGTCTGCTTCGGCCACCAGGCCATGGCCCAGGCCCTGGGCGGCCGGGTCGAGAAGTCGGACCGGGGCTGGGGCGTCGGCCTGCATCGCTACGACGTGGCCGCGCCGGCGCCGTGGATGACCCCCGCCGCCGCCACGGTCGCCATCCCCGTCTCGCATCAGGACCAGGTGGTCGCCATTCCCGGCGACGCCCTTGTCACCCTGAGCAGCGCCTTCACCCCTTACGCCGGCCTGGCGTGGGGCGAGGACGCCATCAGCTTCCAGGGCCACCCCGAGTTCACCCCCGCCTACGCCTCGGACCTGACCGCCGGGCGGCGCGGGCGGATCGATCCGGTGCTGGTCGACCGGGCGCTGGAGACCCTGGCCCAGCCGAACGACCGGGCCCTGGTCACGGAATGGATTCGCGGCTTTCTCGCGCTGTAAATCTTACTCAAGGAATGCGTGCGAATACGGAGGGACATGTGCCTTTCCCGGTTCGCGCTTACGATTGCAGCAGTGTTCGCCGTCCTCGGCGCCGCTCCCGCGTTCGCACAGCCGGACGCCCGGGGGACGGACGACGGGATGCAGCTGGCGGCCTTCGTGGAGGCTCGGGCCTCCTCGACCACCTTCGCGGCGCTGGAGGCCTTCGGCCATGACGCCATGCGGCGCACCGACCGTGAGGGGCTGAACCGGCTCTACCACGTCACCTGGACCATCCTGAACCAGGGCGAGTTCGAGCGCGCGGCGGTATGGAACGCCCGGCTGGAGGCCGCCGCCCGCCGTCGCCGCGACGCTCGGTACATCGACATCGCCCACCTGAACGCCCTGACCATCCGCTACGATCAGGGCGAGGGCGCCGTGGCCGCGGAGATGAACCGCATGGCCGCCTCCGGCCGCGACTGGTTCGTGCGCGCCCACGCCGCCCGCCTGACCGCCCTGTGGATGATCGACAACGCCCGCGTCGGGGAGGGCCTGCAGCTGTTGAGCCAGGCGGAGGCCGACATTCCCGCCAACGACCCCTTCGCCGCCACCGCCCGCGCGGGCATCTGGGAGGTGGCGGGCATGGGTCTGAAGGCGCTTAACGACGTCAAGGGCGCCGCCGACGCCTTCCGCAAGTTCGAGATCGACTATTCCACCCCGGCCTATCCGCGTCCGGATTTCGACAGCCTCTACAACCTGGCCATGATGGCGGTGAAGGTGGGCGAGATGGACCGCGCCGCCCGCTTCTACGCGGCCCACAACCGGCTGGCCCTGCGTTCCGACCTGCCGACGCTGAAGATCTATGACGCCAGTCTGTGCGCGACCGTCGCCGACGCCCGCCAGGCGCCGCGCGCGGTGCTGGCCTGTCTGGAGCCTTACGGCGAGGACCTCGGCGAGGCCGCCTTCCTGGCCCGGGACGCCCTGCCGCTGCGCGCCGTCGCCCGCGCCCGCACCGGCCAGGCCGCCGCCGCCCGCCGGGACCTGGAGACTCTGCGGCGGCTCGAGGCCGGCGTCGGCGAACAGTCGGACGTGGATCAGGTCGAGGCCGAGGTGTTGTTCGCCGAGGGCCGTCCCGAAGAGGCCTTCCGCATACTGCGCGCCCATATGGCGGCCCAGGAGACTTCGGCGGCCCGAAGCTTCAGCGCCGGCATCCACCAGGTCACCGGCAACATGCAGCAGCAACTGGCCGAGCGCCGCCGCCAGCTGGAGATGGCCCGCGCCAACACCCGGCTGCAGCTGACCGTCACCGTCATCGTCGTCCTGTTCCTGCTGTGCGCCGCCGCGGCGCTGGCGTGGCAGTGGCGGCTGGGCCGATTCCTGCGCGACGCCCGCCGCCGCGCCGAGGAGGCCAACCGCGCCAAGAGCGAGTTCCTGGCCAATATGAGTCACGAGATCCGCACGCCCCTGAACGGCGTGGTCTCCATGGCCGACTCGCTGGCGCGCCGCGATCTCGACGCTCAGGAGCGCGAGATGGTCGAGCTGATCCGCTCGTCCGGGGCGACCCTGGAGCGCCTTCTGTCCGACATCCTGGACAGCGCCAAGATCGAGTCCGGGCAGGTCACCCTCGAACCGGTCGCCTTCGATCTGGAGCAGACCGTCGGCGACGTGGCGGCCCTGTGGCGGGTCAAGGCCGAGGACAAGGGCGTCGCCCTGAACGTCGACTTCGACCCGGCCCTGTCCGGCTTCGTCGAGGGCGACGCGGTCCGCCTGCGCCAGGTCCTCAACAACCTTGTCTCCAACGCCCTGAAATTCACCGCCGAAGGCGAGGTCCGGATCGTCGTGCAGGCGGTCGAGGACGGCCGCGCCGTCTTCCGTGTCAGCGACACCGGCGTCGGCTTCGACGCCGAGCAGAAGGGCCGCATCTTCACCCGTTTCCAGCAGGCCGACGGCTCGATCACCCGGCGCTACGGCGGCACGGGCCTGGGCCTGGCCATCTCCACCGCCCTGGTCGATCTGATGGGCGGCGCGCTGGATTGCGACAGCACGCCGGGCGAGGGCGCGGCCTTCTGGTTCGAGATCGCCCTGCCGCCGGCCGAGCCGGTCGCCGCCGAGGCCGCCGCGCCCGCCGACACGATCGACGTAGCCGCCACGCCCCTGCGCATCCTGCTGGCCGACGACCACCCCGCCAACCGCAAGGTGGTCGAGATCATGTTGGCCGCCACGGCCATGGAGATGGTCGCCGTCGAGGACGGCCGTCAGGCGCTGGACGCCTTCGCGGAAGGCGGCTTCGACCTGGTGCTGATGGACATGCAGATGCCGGTGATGGACGGTCTGAGCGCCACCCGCGCCATCCGCGCGCTGGAGGCCGACCAGGGGCTGCCGCGCACGCCCATGGTGATGCTGACCGCCAACGCCATGGCCGAGCATGTCGCGGCGGGCCGCGCCGCCGGCGCCGACGGCCACCTGACCAAGCCGGTCACCCTGGCCAGTCTGTTCGAGGCAATCCGCAGCGCCCTGGACCCCGAGGGGCCGAGCGGTCAGATCAGGGCCACTTCACCACGGGCGGCATCGAGCTGAGGATCGAATCGACGTTGCCGCCGGTCTTCAGGCCGAAGGTGGTGCCCCGGTCGTACAGCAGGTTGAACTCGACGTAGCGCCCGCGCCGGACCAGCTGTTCCTCGCGCTCCTCCGCCGTCCAGGCCTCGCCCATCCGGCCCGCCACGATCCGCGAATAGACGTCCAGGAAGGCCTCGCCCACGTCGCGGGTGAAGGCGAAGTCGCGATCCCAGCCGCCGCTGTCGTGATGGTCGTAGAAGATCCCGCCGGTGCCGCGCGGCTCGTTGCGGTGGGGCAGGAAGAAATACTCGTCGCACCACGCCTTGAACTTGGGATGCCAGCTGGGATCGTGGGCGTCGCAGGCGGCCTTCATGGCGGCGTGGAAGGCGACGGTGTCGGGCGCATCCTCGCGCCGGTCCACGTCCAGCACGGGCGTCAGGTCCGCCCCGCCGCCGAACCAGCTCTTGGTCGTGGCGATGAAGCGGGTGTTCATATGCACTGCCGGAACCCGCGGGCTCACCGGATGGCAGATCAGGCTCACGCCGGTGGCGAAAAAGCGCGGGTCCTCCGCCGCGCCCGGCACCGTCTTCGCATAGTCCGCCGGGAAGGTTCCGTGCACGGTCGAGACATGGACGCCGACCTTCTCGAACAGGCGGCCGTGCATCATGCCCATGACGCCTCCGCCGCCCTCCTTGCGCTCCCACGGGGTGCGCACGAAGCGGCCGGGCTCGCCGGGGAACAGGTCGGCGGGCGCCTGGTCTTCCAGGGCCTCGAACCCGGCGTGGATGCGGTCGCGCAGGGTTTCGAACCAGGCCCGGGCTTCGGTCTTCTTCTGGGCGAGGGGATCGGCGGCGTCGGTCATGGCGGCTTCCTAGACCATTTTTGCTTCAGGTCGCTTCGACCTGAATCCAAAAAATGGTCCAGCATCAAACTGGAGCGAAATCTGAGCCGAGCCGGACTTCGTCCAACTCGACCGATTTCGCTCTAGGCCCCCGTCGCCTTCGACGAAAGTGCGGCCCGTTGACCGCCCCCGCAACTCTGCCACTGTCGCCGCTTCGTTTTGGGGGAACCGTCCATGATCCGCACCGTCCTTCTGGCCGCCGTCGCCCTGTCCGCCGTCGCCCTCCCGGCGCTGGCCCAGTCGGCGGCGCAGACCGATCCTGGCGAGGCGCGCGCCCGGCGCATCCTGGACGGCACGCCGCTGATCGATGGCCATAACGACCTGCCCTGGGCCCTGCGCGAGAGCCACGGCAACGACCCCTACGCCGTCGACCTGACCCACGACCTGCGCGCCACGACCAAGCTGCACACCGACATTCCCCGCCTGCGCGCCGGCGGCGTGGGCGGCCAGTTCTGGTCCGTCTACGTCCCGGCCGACCTCAGCCCCACCATGGCCGCGCGCGAGACCTGGGAGCAGATCGACACGGTCCGCCGCATCGTCGCCGCCCATCCGGATGTGTTCGAGCTGGCGACCACGGCGGACGACGTCGTCCGCATCCACGGCGAGGGCCGCATCGCCAGCCTGATCGGCATCGAGGGCGGTTATTCGATTGACGATTCGCTGGGCCTGCTGCGCGAGTTCCAGGAGGCCGGGGTCCGCTACATGACCCTGACGCACTCCAAGACCACGACCTGGGCCGACAGCGCCACGGACGCGCCGAAATGGGGCGGCCTGTCGCCGTTCGGCGAGCAGGTGGTCAAGGAGATGAACCGCATCGGCATGATGGTCGACCTCAGCCACGTCTCCGAGGACACCATGCTGGACGCCATGCGGGTCTCGGAGGCGCCGGTGATCTTCTCCCACTCCTCCGCCCGCGCCGTGACCAACCGGACCCGCAACGTGCCCGACAATGTCCTGCGCCTGATGCCCGAGGACGGCGGCGTGGTGATGGTCACCTTCGTGCCCGGCTTCGTCAGCGCCGCCCAGATGGCGTGGAACCAGGAGTTCGCGCTCGAGGCCGACCGTCTGGGCGTCGATCCGGGGGCGGAGACCCCTGACCCGCGCCTGCTCGCCTGGGCCGAGGCCCACCCCCGGCCCCGCGCCACGATCGCCGACGTGGTCGCCCACATCCAGCATGTCCGCGACGTGGCGGGTATCGACCATGTCGGCCTGGGCGGCGACTTCGACGGCGTGGACAGCCTGCCGGACGGCATCACCGGGGTGGACGCCTATCCGCGCATCCTCGCCGCCCTGATGGCCAACGGCTGGACCGAGGCCGACATCCGCAAGCTGGCGGGCGAGAACGTCCTGCGCACCATGCGCGCCGTCGAGGCGGTGGCCGCCGCCAAGCGCGCCGAACGCCCCAGCCTGGCCGCGCCGCTGGCGGGCGGGGCGCCGGAATAGCTAGTTCGAGCGCGCGTCCTCCAGCCGCTCGTAGGCCGGCTGCATCCACCGCTCCGCCAGCGCGCGCAGGCCCTCCGGCGCGGACCGGCGCTTGGCTTCTGCGTCGGCGGTGAACGGCTGGTCGCCCTGTTTGGGATTGCGGCCCGAGGCGGCGGTCAGGCGCGCGATCTCGTCGGGCGTCGGCGTGATCCCGAAATGGGCGGCGACCTCACCCCAGGTCGCGCCGGGCAGTTGGCCGTAGTCGACCAGCAGCCCGGGCGCCCGACCGTGCGCCTCCAGCCCCGCCGCATAGATCGCACCCAGCACCCGGGCGGCGTAGGCGTCCGCATCCGGCTCGGCGTCGATCCCGAACAGGGACGCCGGCAGCAGGCCCGGCACGGTGTGCACCCCGCGCTGGCCCAGGGCGCTGACCAGCACTTCCACCGGATCGCGGTACAGGAAGACCCAGGGCGTCTCGGGGAAGGCCTCGCGGATCAGGTCGTGCTGCAGGGTGTTCCAGGCGTCGAACTTGACGAACAGCCGGCTCTGCCCGGGCGCCCGCGCCTGACCCAGCGCTCCGACCATGGCGCGCAGCAGGGCGACCTGCCGCTCGCGGCCCAGCCGCTCGCCCGCCCGGATGAGGCTGTCCACCGGCCCCGGCTCCGACAGCACCAGCGCCCCGTCCAGCCGACCCAGCAGATGCGCCAGCAGGGTCGAACCGCAGCGCGAGACATGGAAGATGAAGCCGGTCGGCGGGACGCCTGGACTGCGCCCGACCCAGGTCTCCAGTTCCGCCAGCGTCGTTCGCCGCCTGAACAGCGTGTTGGCCGGATGGCGCATCAGCCCGGTGAAGGTGTCGTCCAGGAAGGCCTCGGTGAAGCGCGGGGCGTCGCACCAGATCCATTCCACGACCGACGCCTCGACATCGGCGTCGTCCCAGAAGATGCGGCCGGGCAACCAGCCGTCCAGCGTGGTCACTTCATCCATTGGTCGTTCCAGCGTCGGCGTTCGGCCATCAGGGCCTCGCGCACGGCCTCGGCGGTGAAGGGCAGGCCATGCGCCAGGCCCAGCCGCACGGTCTCCTCGACGAACAGCTCACGGTCGGTGGTGTCGCGCAGGTCGCCGTGCAGGGCGGGTTCGGCCGCGACCAGCGCCCGGAACCGCTCCAGATTGGCCTTGGCCTCGTCAGCCCCGACCTCCGGCTCCACGGACCGGAAGGGATCGTCGGCCTCGAAGGGAATCCGGTCGCGCAGCCAGTCGTTGACGCCCACGTCGATGACCAGATGGATGCGGTCGGTCGCGCCGCCGTTGACCACCCGGTGCGGCTGGCTCAGGTCCAGATACCAGGTATCGCCCGGCGCCATGACCACCCGCCGGTTCCGCAGGTGGAAGCTGACGTCGGGGTTGGTGACCACGGGCACGTGCAGCCGGGCCTCGCCCCGGTCGTAGCCCAGGTCGTAGTCGCGATGCTCCCGGATGACCCCGCCAGGCCCCAGCCGCAGCAGCCGCACCGACCGCAGCGGACAGTCCAGCGTCGCCAGCACCGCGCGGACACCGGGACAGATATCCAGCAGGGGCGTGTCGGCGAAGGCCTCGGCCGTCGCCACCAGGCTGTCGGCGCCCTGCGCCGGACCGCGCAGCACCAGTCCGCTCCAGTCGCCGTCGTAGAAGCCCCGATTGAAATGCGGAATCCAGCCCTCGGCCGACAGGGCGTCGAGATCGGCCGTCAGGGCCGCGGCGTCGAAGGTGAGGGGCAGCCGGAAGCGGTCGATCATGCCCGCAGATTGTATTGGCTGTTCCGGCTCGCGCGTCCAGACGCTTCAGGGCAGGCCGCCGGTCTGGCGCAGCGCTTCGAACAGGGCGATTCCCGCCGACACCGACAGATTCAGCGACCGGGCCTCGGGCCGAAGCGGGATCACCACCCGTTCGTCGGCCGCCGCGTGCACGAAATCAGGCGCGCCCGTCGGTTCGCTGCCGAACAGCAACACATCGTCCGGCCTGAACGCGAAGCCGGGCAGGGGCGTCGCGCCCTTCGTCGTAAACAGCACCAGCCGCCCGGCGCCCCGATCACGCTGGAATTCGTCCCAGCCGGCGTGCCGGGTCATATGGCCGAGGGGGCCGTAATCCAGCGCAGCACGCTTCATCGCCCGGTCATCCAGACGGAAGCCGGTGGGTTCGATCACGTGCAGTTCGACGCCGAAACAGGCGCTCAGCCTGATGCAGGCGCCCACGTTCTGCGGAATGGCCGGTTGAAAAAGGGCGAGACGCATTCTAAGGCCCTCATACGCGCGGCCCGGGGGCTTGTCGCGGCCTGTTTTGCGACCGTTTCGCAAGAAGCGTCAGCAACTTGCGGCTTTCCGCCGCAAACTCGGGCCGGGCGAGATTTCCGGGTTTCCGCTAATGCATTCATGCCGTGACCGCCATGCTCCTTCCCGGGCGTGGAATGCGGCGTACGAGGAGTGAGACGTGGCCGAATCGGTCGTTGAAGGCGAAGGCGGCGACGCCACCCGCCGGGACTTCATCCATATCGCCGCCGGCGCGGCTGCGGTCGGCGCGACCGCCATGGTCGTCTGGCCGTTGATCAATTCGATGAACCCCGCGGCCGATACCCTGGCCCTGGCGTCGATCGAATTCGACATGACCAAGGTCCAGGAAGGCCAGCAGGTCGTGATCAAGTGGCAGGGCAAGCCGGTGTTCGTGCGCTATCGCAGCCCGGCCGAACTGCAGCGCGTGATCGCCGACGATCACGCCAGCGACCTGAAGCAGCCGCAGACCGACGCGGAACGCACCAAGCCGGGCCACGAGAAGTATCTCGTCGTGCTGGGCAACTGCACCCACCTGGGCTGCGTCCCGACCTTCGGCACCGGCGATTTCGGCGGCTGGTTCTGCCCCTGCCACGGTTCGCACTACGACGCCTCGGGCCGCATCCGTAAGGGACCGGCTCCGGCCAACCTCGTGGTGCCGGAGTATGACTTCGTGTCCGACACCCGCATCAAGATCGGCTGAGGACGGATAAGAGAACGATGAGCGATCACGAATCCACCTACGTCCCCAAGACCGGCGTCGAGAAGTGGCTCGACACCCGTCTTCCGATCGTCCGCTTCGGCGCGGACTACATGTCGCTGCCGACTCCGAAGAACCTCAACTACTGGTGGACCTTCGGCGGCATCCTGGCCCTCTGCCTGGTCACGCAGATCGCGACCGGCATCATCCTGGCCATGCACTATGTGCCGAACACCGAACTGGCCTTCGCCTCGGTCGAGCGCATCATGCGTGACGTCAACGGCGGCGACCTGATCCGCTACACCCACGCCAACGGCGCCTCGATGTTCTTCATCGCGGTCTACCTGCACATGCTGCGGGGCCTCTACTATGGGTCCTACAAGGCGCCGCGGGAGATGATCTGGATCGTCGGCTGCGTGATCTTCTTCCTGATGATCGCCACCGCCTTCCTCGGCTACGTCCTGCCGTGGGGCCAGATGTCCTACTGGGGCGCCGAGGTCATCACCAACCTGATCGGGGCCATCCCGGTCGTCGGCGAGCCGATCCTGATCTGGCTGCGCGGCGGCCCGGCGATCGACAACGCCACCCTGAACCGCTTCTTCTCGCTGCACTACCTGCTGCCGTTCGTCATCGCCGGCTGCGTGGTCCTGCACCTGTGGGCCCTGCACCACGCGGGCCAGAACAACCCGGTCGGCATCCTGATCCCGAAGGATCGCGCCAAGAAGGACATGGTCCCGTTCCACCCGTACTTCACGGTCAAGGACGGCTTCGCCATCATCCTGTTCCTGATCCTGTTCGCGGTGTTCGTCTTCTTCATGCCGAACGCCCTGGGCCACGCCGACAACTACATCCCGGCCAACCCGCTGCAGACCCCGGCACACATCGTGCCCGAGTGGTACATGCTGCCCTTCTACGCCATCCTGCGCGCGGTCCCGGACAAGTTCGGCGGCGTGCTGGCGATGTTCGGCGCCATCGGCGTGCTGTTCATCCTGCCGTGGCTGGACACCTCGAAGGTGCGCTCGATGCGCTACCGCCCGACCATGAAGATCTTCTTCGTGATCTTCGTCGTCGTCGGCGTGATCCTGGGCTGGTGCGGCGGTCAGCTGCCGGACGCCGCGGTCGTCCCCGGCATGCCCAGCTTCACCCTGATCGACGGCAAGCTGAACAGCTACCTGTGGCTGACCCGCCTGGCGACGCTCTATTACTTCGCCTTCTTCTTCGTGATCCTCCCCTTGGTGGGTCTGAAGGAGAAGCCGCTCCCGATCCCGGCGACCATTTCGGAACCCGTCCTGTCGGGCAGTGACGAGCACAAGGGCTGATCGCGACCATGATGACCCTCAAGACTCCGATGCGCTCCATGAAGAAGACCCTGGTCCTGATCGCCGCGGCGGCCGGCCTGACCCTCGCCGCCGGCCCCGCGCTGGCGGAAGGCGGCGGCCACCACCTGCGTGACGGCGGCTTCTCGTTCGACGGTCCCTTCGGGACCTTCGATCAGGGCCAGCTGCAACGCGGCTACAAGGTCTACCGCGAGGTCTGCGCGTCCTGCCACAGCATGGACCTGATGCATTTCCGCACGCTCGCGGAACCGGGCGGTCCCTTCTACGACGCGCACCAGGCCAGTCCGGCCGAGAACCGCTTCGTCAAGGCGCTGGCCAAGGAAGTTCAGATCGCGGACATCGACACGGAAACCGGCGAGCCGGTGATGCGTGACGGCACCGCCGCCGACCGCTTCCCGCACCCGTATCCGAACGCCACGGCCGCCGCGGCGGCCAACGGCGGCGCGGCTCCGCCCGACCTGTCGGTGATGGCCAAGGCCCGTCACGGCGGCGCGAACTACATCTACTCGCTGCTGACCGGCTACCACGCCGTGCCGGAGGGTCTCACGATCCGTCCGGGACAGAACTACAACGCCTACATGGCCGGCGACCTGACCCCGTTCTGGACGGGCGACGCGAAGCACGTGCCGGCCGGCGGCTTCATCGCCATGCCCGCGCCGCTGCGCGCCGGCCAGGTGACCTATGACGACGGCACGGCCCAGACGGTCGACAACTACGCCAAGGACGTCGCCGCCTACATCGCCTGGGCCTCGGATCCCAAGCAGGTGGCGCGCAAGCGGGCCGGCGTCGGCACGCTGATCTTCCTGCTGCTGTTCGCGGGCGTGACCTACCTGTCCTACCGCCGCATCTGGAAAGGCGTCGCCCACTAAGGCGCTCTCCACAGGCTGACATGATCGACCCGCCGGAGCCCGCGCTCCGGCGGGTTTTTCATTTCCGTCTCCAGTGCGTTGCCAAGATTGGAAAAGAACTTTAGAACACAAAGTGAAATCAAGGGAGGTCTCCATGATCCGCCGTCTTCGCTCCGTGTCCGCCGCCGCCCTGGCCGTGTTCGCCCTCTCAACGGCGGTTCCCGCCGCCGCTCAGGTCGCGCCCAGCCCGACGGGCAGCCAGGCCCAGCGGACCGCCGTCGGCGCGCTCGACTTCCTGGACGGCGAATGGCGCGGCGAGGCGGTGATCAACATGCCCGGCGGCCGCTTCGTCCTGACCCAGACCGAACGCGTCGGCTCCCTGCTGGGCGGTTCGGTCAAGGTGATCGAAGGGCGGGGTTACGCCGCCGACGGCGCGACCGGCTTCAACGCCCTCGCGATTCTCTCGTGGGACGAGCGGGCCGGACGCTACGGCTTCCGCAGCTACGCCAACGGCTACAGCGGCGACTATCCGTTCGAGCGCACCGAGGACGGGTTCCGCTGGGAAACGCCCGCCGGGCCGAACGCGAAGATCCAGTACGTCGCCACCGTCCGCGACGGCGTCTGGCATGAGGTCGGGGACTATGTCGCCGACGGTCAGCCGCCCCGCCGCTTCATCGAGATGCGCCTGACCCGCGTCGGCGACTCGGCCTGGCCCGCCGGCGGGGCCGTGTCGCCGCAGTAGGCGGCGCCTGATCGACAGCCCCCGAACGGCGCCCTACGGTCCGCCCCCTGTTCAAAAGGCTGAGGGTGTCCCGAGCATGCGTTTGTCCGTCTCTGTCGCCGCGCTGGTCGCCGGCGCGCTCCTGTCCGTCGCGGGCGCCGCCGGCGCCCAGACCCCGGCCTTCGACACCGGCCGGCTGTCCGAGCATGTCCGCGTGCTGTCCGACGACAGCTTCGAGGGCCGGGGCATCGCCACGCCCGCCGAGCAGAAGGTCATCGACTACCTGAGCGCCCAGTACGCCGCCGCCGGCTTCCAGCCGGGCGGACCAAACGGCCAGTGGACCCAGGACGTGACGCTGAACCGCTTCACCGCCTCCAACATCCGCGCCGGCTTCAAGGTCGGCGACACCGCCATCCCGCTGACCCAGGGCCAGCAGATCGTCATCTCCACCCGCCTGCCCAGCCAGCACACCATGCTGATGGACAAGCCGCTGGTCTTCGTCGGCTACGGCATCGACGCGCCCGAGCGGCAGTGGAACGACTTCAAGGACGTGGACGTCCGCGGCAAGGTCATCGTCGTCCTGGTCAACGACGCCGACTTCGAACAGCCGGAGCTCAACACCTTCGGCGGCCGGGCCATGACCTACTACGGCCGCTGGACCTACAAGTACGAAGAGGCGGCCCGCAAGGGCGCCGCCGGCGTCATCATCGTCCACGAAAGCGCGCCCGCCTCCTACGGCTGGGCCACCGTGACCAACAGCTGGTCGGGGCCGCAGTTCGACATCGTCCGCGCCAACGCCGCCGCCGAGCGCGTGCCCATGGAGGCCTGGCTGCAGCGCGACGTCGCGGTCGAGCTGTTCCGCGCCGCCGGTCAGGACTTCGACGCCCTGAAGGTCGCCGCCCGCAGCCGTGACTTCCGCCCGGTCGAACTGACCGGCGCCACCTTCAGCGGCATGTTCGACGTCGCCACGAACCAGGTCACGACCCACAACGTGATCGCCCGCCTGCCGGGCACGACCCATCCGGACGAGACCGTCCTGTTCACCGCCCACTGGGACCACATCGGCGTGGGCGCGCCGGACGCCGAAGGCGATACGATCTTCAACGGCGCGGTCGACAACGCCACCGGCACCGCCGGCCTGCTGGAGCTGGCCCGCGCCTTCGGCGCCGGTCCGCGGCCCCAGCGCTCGATCGTCATGATCAGCTTCACCGCCGAGGAAAGCGGCCTGCTGGGCTCGGAATACTATGCGTCCAACCCGGTCTATCCGCTGGCGACGACGGTCGGCGGCTTCAACGTCGATTCGATGAACGTCTACGGCCGGGTGAACCGCTACGGCATCACCGGCTACGGCCAGTCGGACCTGGACGAGCGCATCGCCGCCGTCGTCGAGACCCAGGGCCGCACCATCCAGCCGGACGCCAACCCGGCCTCGGGCGGCTATTTCCGCTCCGACCACTTCCCGTTGGCCAAGCGCGGCGTGCCGATGACCTACGGCGGCTCGACCGGCGACTTCCGCGACGAGCCGATCGCCGAGCGCCAGGCGTCCCGGTCCGAGTACGGCCGCAGCCGTTATCACCAGGCCGCCGACGAATGGTCGCCCGACTGGGATCTGCGCGGCCAGGTCGAGGATCTGCAGGTCCTCTATTCGGTCGGCCGCGACCTGGCGAACAGCCGCGTCTGGCCGCAGTGGAAGGACGGCTCCGAGTTCGGACCGGCCCGCGCCGCGACGGCGGCCCAGCGGCGGTAGAGACCCCGCGTTTCCCTCCCCCTTGTGGGGAGGGATGTCGGCGCGTCAGCGACGACAGGGTGGGGTCCATATCCGAGCGCTCGGTTCCCCACCCGTCTCGCTTCGCGAGCCACCCTCCCCAGAAGGGGAGGGAGACGGCGCTGACATGACAAAAATGTAAGGAGCGGTCCTTCGGGGCCGCCCTAGAGTGCGCGCCATCAAATCGGGGGATGGAGCCTACTCAATGTTTCGCAAACTGACGGGCGGCATCGCCCTCGCCGCCATGCTTCTGGCGGCCGGCGCCGCCGGGGCCCAGAGCTTCTCGGCCGAGCGAATCAGCAACGACATCCGCACCATCAGCGCGGACGAATACCAGGGCCGCTATCCCGGCGCCGAGGGCGAGCGCATGGTGCTGGCCTGGCTGCAGGGGCAGTATGAGGCCATGGGCCTGCAGCCCGGCGGCCCGAACGGCCAGTGGCTGCAGCCGGTCGAACTGAAGCGCTACACCCCGGTCGCCGGCGGCACGGCCAGCTGGACCGGCCCGGACGGCCAGTCGCACCCGCTGACGGTCGGAACCGACATCGTCCTGCGCGCCGTCACCAACGACGGTCGCGCCTCGATCCGCAATGCGGGCCTGGTCTTCGCCGGCTACGGCATCACGGCGCCCGAGCGGAACTGGGACGACTACGGCGACCTGGATGTGCGCGGCAAGGTCGTGGTGGTCATCGCCGGCGAGCCGGACGGCGAGCGGTTCAACGGCGAATACGCCACCAACTACCAGTCGGGCGCCTACAAGGCCGACGAGGCCTTCCGCCGCGGCGCGGTCGGTGTCGTCACCCTGGTCCCCATGGCCGCCTCATCGCCCCAATGGCAGGGCGCCATGCGCGGCGCGGGTCGCACTCGCACCCTGACGCCCGGCGCGGCGAACCTGGAGTTCTCGGGCGCCATCAACCACGACCTCGCCTTCGCCCTGGCCGCGGCGGCCGGGCTGGGCATGGACAGCTTCGCCAACACCGCCGGCGGGTCGTTCAAGGCCGTGCCGCTGAACGGCGTCACCCTGTCGCTGGACATCTCGGAGACCATCGACACCCTGGTCACCCACAACCTGCTGGCCCGCATTCCCGGGACCGAGCATCCGGAAGAGACCATCATCTACTCGGCCCACTGGGACCACGTCGGCGGCGCCGCCCAGCACCCCAATGTGACCGGCGACAACATCTGGAACGGCGCCTGGGACAACGCCTCGGGCACCATCGGCGTGCTGGAGATGGCGCGTCAGCTCAGCCAGGCCCCGCGCCCGAAGCGCTCCATCGTCTTCGCCCACATGGCGGCCGAGGAGATGGGTCTGCTGGGCGCCTACGGCTACGCCGCCGATCCGGTCTATCCGCTGGAGACGACGGTCGCGGACATCAACATCGACATGCTGCCGCTGTCCGGTTCGACGCGCGACATTCCGATCTTCGGCAAGGGCCAGAACGATCTGGAAGACCGGCTGGAGGCCCTGGCCGCGCCGCTGGGCCGCTACGTCTCGGACGACCACATGCCCGAGGAAGGCTTCTACTACCGGTCGGACCACTTCCCCTTCGCCCGCATGGGCGTGCCGGCGATCATGCCGTGGCACGGCTGGGACTGGGTCGAGGGCGGCCGTGAAGCTGGCGAGGCCGCCTGGCGCGCCAAGTTCGCGGCCGACTATCACAAGCCCTCGGACGAATGGTCGGCGGACTGGAACCTGACGTCGGCGGTCGAGAACCTGACGCTGCTCTACCACCTGGGTCTGGACCTCGCGAACAGCAACGACTGGCCCGGCTGGAAGCCGACCTCCGAGTTCGCCCAGGTGCGCGCCCGTTCGGACGCCGCTCGCCAGTGACGGTCAGCATCCGCCCTCTGACCGGCGACGGCTCGCCGCCGGCGGAGGGCGAGTACGCCCAGGCCTGTGAAGTCAGCGGGGCGACCCGCTGGCTCTACCTGTCGGGCCAGATCCCGGTCGCGCCCGACGGGTCGCTGGCGCCTGACTTCATCGGCCAGTGCGAGCAGGTCTGGGACAACCTGGAGACCCAGCTGCGCGCCGCGGGCCTGACGCTGGACAATCTGGTGAAGGTCACGACCTTCCTGTCCGACCGCGCCTACGCGCTGGAGAACCGCGAGGTCCGCATCCGCCGCCTCGGCGGCCGCCAGACCGCGCTGACGGTGATCGTCACCGGCATCTTCGACGAGGCCTGGCTGGTCGAGATCGAAGCGGTGGCGGCGGGGTGATGACCACCCTCAGCGGCTGTTAACGGGCGTGCCGTAACCAGAGGTGATGAACTGCATTCGCACCATTCTGGCGACCACGCTGGCGCTGCTGCTCGGCTCATGCGGCGAGGTCGAACGGTATCGTGTTTTCACCTCGGTGACGTTTGAGGACGGCGCTACGTCGTCCACCCAGGTGATGGCGGTCGATTGCAGGATCGTGAACCAGCGCTGGCGTCTGCCCACGCTTCATCTGTCGGAAGGCGTGACGCACTGGCTGGCGCGCGCGGATGGATCGGTTCTGGTCCTTGAACCGCTGGAGGCCTGTCGCGGGCGGCGGCCGTCCGACAACCAACCGGTCGATATGTATGATCCCCTCCACCCGCGGGTGGGGACGGCGGATCACAGCAGTTGGCTGTTTGACAGCCGGGACGCGCCCCACAGCGTCGATCAACTGAACACCGGGGATCTGCTCAAGGTGGATCTTGGACTGCGGCTGTCAGCGGTTGAACTGACGACCGGCCCGGCGACGACGGACGCCAACCTCGTGGACGGCTTTCCGGGCCTTCGGACGCTGGACCCGTCAGACCACCGCATCATCTCCAACGGACAATCGCGAATGATCTTCCCGGGCAACTGGGTCGGGGCTCGCGCCGTCCTCTGGAGGCGACGACCGGGCGAGACCTGTGCCGGCCCCGCGCCCACGGAAGCGTGCGCTGAGCAGGTGAGATATCTGCGGGCCACGCCTGCCCCCGACTTCGCCTTGATCCGGATATCCCCGGAGACTCAGGGGGACGCCTACCGGATGACCTATCATGATCCGCGGGGCGTTCTGGCTGGAAGCCAGGGTGTGGTCTGGCGTCCCATGATCTGCGCCGGGCCCCATTGCGGCGTCATACCGGATACGCCGGATTCCCTCGTCCTGCCGGGCCAGAGGGATGATCTGCTGATCGAAGTGCAACTGGTCTATCGGGATATGAACCAACGCTCGTTCGAGCCCTTCTGAGCGGCCTTGTGTCACCTTGGCGGTGAGCGGGAAGATGGGCACGGTGGGGCCCGAAGGGATACTGATGAGCCGCTGGTCGCCGCAGCCCGCACCGCAGGAACCCGACGGCCTGATCCTGTTCGACGGGGTCTGCGTCTTCTGCTCGCGCTGGGTGCGGTTCGTGATCGACCATGATCCTGAGGGGCGGTTCCGCTTCCTGCCGATCCAGTCCGAGGCCGGGCGGGCGCTGGCGATGCGGTACGGCATCGACCCGGAGGCGCCGCAGACCAACGCCGTGGTCCTGGACGGACGCATCTTCTTCAAGTCGGACGCGGCGCTGAGTGTGCTCGGCGTGCTCAGGGACACGCGGCCGTTGGCGGTCTTGAAGGCGGCGCCCCGGGTGCTGCGCGATCCCGTCTACGACCTGATCGCCAAGAACCGCTACGCGATCTTCGGGCGGACGGAGACCTGCATGGCGCCGTCGGCGGCCGACCGGGCGCGCTTCCTCGCATGACCCTGGTGCTGGTGATCGGAGCGGGCGGAGTGTTCGGCTCGCGGCTGGCCGAGGGGCTGCTGCGGCACGGCTTCGGCGTGGTGGTGGCCGGACGGGACCGGGCGCGGGCGGACGCCGTGGCCGAGCGGCTGCGGGCGGCCTTTCCGGACGGGCGGGTCGAGACCGCCGTCATGGACACCGCGACCCTGACCCCGGAGACGCTGAAGGCCACGGGGGCGTCCATCGTCGCCGACATGGCCGGGCCGTTCCAGGGCGCGCAGCCGACGACGGCGCGGGCCGCCATCGCGGCGGGCCTGAATTACGTCGACCTCGCCGACGGCCGGGACTTCGTGAAGGCCTTCCCCACGCTGGACCAGGCGGCGAAGGCGGCGGGCGTCGTGGCCCTGACCGGCTGCAGCTCGACCCCGGCCCTGTCCAACGCCGTGCTGGACCGGCTGACCGAGGGCTGGCGCGAGGTGGTCTCGGTCGAGGCCGCCATCTCGCCCGGCGCGCGGGCACCGAAGGGCCTGTCGGTGATGCAGGCCATCCTGTCGTGGCTGGGACGGCCGGTCATGGTCTTAGACGGCGGCGTCTGGACGATGCGGCGGGGGTGGAGCGGGCTCTACAAGCGCGACTTCGGCAAGGCCGGACAGCGGAGGGTGTCGCTGTGCGAGACGCCGGATCTGGACCTGTTCCCCGTCCGGTTCGCACCGCGGGAGCAGGCGCTGTTCCTGGCGGGAATGGAGCCCTGGCCCCTGCATCTGGAAGGCTGGCTTCTCGGCTGGCTGGTCAGCCTGTTCCGCTTCGATCCCGTACCGCTGGCCAAGCCTCTGCTGGCGCTGGCCAGGCTGCATTCCGTCACGGGTTCGGACCGGGGCGCGATGCGGGTGCAGGCCTATGGCGTGGACGGCGAGGGCCGGGCGGCGCGCGCGGTCTGGCGGCTGGTGGCCGAACCGGGGGAGGGGCCGGTGACGCCCAGCCTGCCCGCGCTGGCGGTGATCCGCGCCATCGCGGCCGGACAGGTCGCGCCGGGCGCGGGGCCTTGCGTCGGCGTGTTGCCGCTGGAAGCGATCGCGGACGAGATGGCGCCGCACGGACTGGCGACGGAGAGGCGGGCGGAGCGGGGCGCGATCTACGCCCGCGCCATCGGCCCGGCGTTCGACGGCCTGCCCGCGCCGATCCGGGCGCTGCATGAGACGCCGGGGCGGTCGCTGTGGCGGGGACGGGCGACGACCGAGGGCGCGTCGAGCCCGCTGGCGGCGCTGGTCGCCCGCATCGTCGGCTTCCCGAAGGCGCAGGCCGACTGTCCGGCGGAGGTGGCCATCGACGCGGACGGCGACCGGTCGGTCTGGCGCCGCCGGATCGGCGGCCATGCCTTCGCCAGCATCCTGTCGTGGCCGCGTCCGGGCGGGCGGGTCAATGAGCGCTTCGGGCCGCTGAGCATGGACCTGGGCCTGACGCCCGAGGACGGGCGGCTGGTCTATCGGGTCGAGGGCTGGCGGGCGGGTCCGATCCCTTTGCCCCGCGCGCTAGGGCCATCGACGCAGGCCTTCGAGGAGGTGGATGAGCAGGGCCGCTTCGTCTTCGACGTGACCATCACCGCGCCGCTGATCGGGCGGCTGGTGCGGTATCGGGGCTGGCTGGAGCGGGAAGCCTGATCCTTCTCCCCTTGGGGGAGAAGGGCTCAGCTCGTCGGAGCCACCGTGGCGCGGGCGATCAGGTCGCGCGCCTGGGCGATGCCGGCTTCGGTAGTCAGGGTCCCGGCCTGGATTTCCTCGGCCCAGTCCATCAGCGGCTTGCCGGTGACGGCGCCGCGGTTGGCCTCTTCTTCCAGGTAGATCCCGCCGTTGGCGGTCGCGACCGCGTCCCAGGCGGCGCGGACGCCGGCCCAGTAGTCCTTGGTGGCGGCCCAGTAGTCGTCGCCGGGCTTGGCGTCATAGTTGTCGACGCGGCGGTAGGTGTTGATCACGTCTTCCTGGACGATGGCGACAGGATCGCCGGCGTCGCCCTCGGCCTGGCCCATCTTCACGTTGTCCTGGATGTGGACCCAGCCCTGCGGGGTCAGGGCGTGGCGGTTGACGCCCAGGTAGCGGTCGTAGATCGGGTTGCGGACCGCGTCGCGGCGGGCGAGCGGGCGCCAGGTGGCGTTGCTGGTCCACTCGGCCAGGCCGTGGTCGTAGTCCCAGTGGCCGACGCCGCCGTAACGGGGGCTGTCGTCGGTCTGCCAGACGGTCTGCGACCAGGCGCCCCGACGTTCCCCGGCCGAAACCGGGGTGACGGTCCAGCGGTTCGGACCGGCGTAGGTCAGGACGGTCTCGGGCTCATAGACCCAGTCCTGGCGCCAGTGCTTGATCACGAAGTGGTTGCCCGCGTCGTCGCCCATGACGAGGATGTGCTGCAGGCTGATGCGCGTGCCGTCGTCGTAGACGACGCGGACGATCTCGTCGCCCGCCGACAGCTTCTCTTCCAGCGGCTCATATCCCTCGCGGAAGCTGACGTTCTCGCGCATGTCGAAACGGACCCGCCATTGCCCCGCCTGGGCGAGGATCGACTGGCGATCCCGCTCGAACTGGCTGGCCGCCGGCGCGTCGACCGAGGCCGCCGCGGCGGCGGGCTCCGCGCCACTCGAGGCTTGGGCCGGGGCGGTCGCCACGAGGGCGGCCAGGACGGTGGTCAGCAGCAGTGCGCGGCGCATGGAGCGTTCCTTCGAATGCGAGTCAGTCGCGTTATCGTCTTCTGGTTTCAGTACCGCAAGGCCAGCGAGAGACCGAAGTTGCGGCCGGGCTGGGTGTAGGCGTCCTTGACCGCCGAAGAGGCGGCGACGCCGCGGACGTCGCTCCACCAGCTGTACTTCTCGTCCAGGACGTTGAAGAGGCCGGCGCGGGCCGTGACGCGGTCGGTAAGGGCGAACCAGGCGGTCAGGTCGACCAGGGTGAAGTCATCGCCGGTGTAGCAGCCGGCGGCCGGGTTGGCCGCGTTGTAGCAGCCCAGACCGTCCGTATCCTCGGCGTCCTTGGCCTGCGACCAGGTCAGGACGGCTTGACCGCCGAAGCGGCCCTGGGGCTCTTCATAGCCGAGGCCGAAGACGACCTTGATCGGGTCGATGGTCGGCAGCTTACGGGTGACGCCGGCGCTGGTGGTCTCGCCGTCGGCATAGGCGAAGGCGAAGCGGGCGCTCACGCCGTTGTCCCAGAAGGCGTTGGCGCTGGCCTCGAAGCCCTGGATCTCGACGTCGGTGAAGTTGATCCACTGGTAGACCATCGGATCGGCCGGGGTGCCTGCGCCGGAGACGACCTGCTGGCTGATGAAGTCCGAGTAGTCGGACTGGAAGACCACGGCCTGGCCCGCGAACGTGCCGCCCAGCAGCGAGATGTCGCGGACGCGGACGCCGAACTCGACGCTCTGGCTGGTTTCCGGCTTCAGGTTCGGGTTCGGCAGCGAGGTGTAACCGAAGGCCAGGTTGGCGAAGTAGTTGTTCACCTGGCTGGGGGTCGGGGCCTTGAAGCCCTCGGCCCAGTTGGCGAACAGGCCGAAGTTGTCATGTCCCCACCAGACCACGCCCAGCTTGGGCGAGACGTGGTCGTCCGACTGGTCGGCGCGCGGGCCCGGATACAGGGGGTCGTTGGCGGTGCTCAGGTCATAGGTGTCCCAGCGGACGGCCGGGACGATGCGCAGGTCGCCGCCCAGCAGGGTGATCTCGTCCTGAACATAGACGCCGCCCAGCGAGAAGTCGGTCTTGGGGAAGGCGCTGGTCGGGAAGGTCTCGCCGGCCGGCGGCACGGTGCCCGAGCGCACGCCCTCCTGGGTGGTCTCGGACCAGTCGCCGCCGACGGTCAGGCGGTTGACGCCGATGGTGCGGGTGAAGTCGGTCGAGACGCCGAACACCTCGTTGTCGAAGGTGTTGTCGCGGCTGCGGTCGACGGCCGGGGTGCGGTCCTCAAAGGTGTACTGGCGGGTCTCGGCGGTCTGGCCGTAGACGGTCAGGCGGCCGCTGTCGAAGCCGAGGACGTCCTTGCCGCGCCAGCCGGCGCTCCAGCCCTCGCGGGTGGTGGTGTCCTCGGCCAGCAGTTGCAGCACGGTGAGGCTGCGGCCGCTGAGGACGTCCGCGGTCATCTCGCTTTCGAAGTAGTCGTAGGTCAGGCGCAGGCTGTGGCCCGGCGCGAAGTCCCAGATGCCCTTGGCCAGGAAGGCGTCGGAGCTGACGTCCATGGGGTTGGCCTGGGTGCGGGCCGAGCCCGTGCCGCCGACGGATCCGGCGTTCTCGGTCTCCTGGGCGTCGCGGCCCGTCCAGGCCAGCATGCCCGAGAAGGCGCCGCTGCGGGCGGCCATCATGCCGGACTTGGTCAGGCCTTCGTCGGCCGAGTTGTAGCCGACGCGCGCGCGGGCGCCGAAGCGCTCGCCGCTGCGAATGAGGTCGGCGGGGTCCTTGGTCGTGAAGGCCACGGCGCCGGCCAGGCCGTCCGAGCCGTACAGGGCCGAGGCCGGGCCGCGCAGGATCTCGACCGAGCGCATGAGGTCGAGGTCGGCGTAGCCGCCGCGGCCGACGCTCTGGGCGCCGAAGGTGAAGCCGTCCGGCACCCGGACGCCGTCGACCAGCATCAGGACGCGGTCGCCGCCCATGCCGCGGATGGTGAAGCCTTCATTGCCGCCGCGGCCGGTCGTGCCCAGGGCGGCGCCGAAGCGCTGGGGTTGGCTGACGACGCTGACGCCCGGCTCGAAGCGGACCAGGTCCTTGATGTCGGTGACCAGCTCGTTCTCGATCTGGGCGGCCGTGATGACGGTGACGGTGGCCGGGGCTTCGTCGGGGCGGACCTCGGTGCGGGTCGCCAGCACGCTGACCGGGGCCAGCTCGGTCGCGTCCTGCTGGGCGGCCGGGGCCGTCTGGGCCATGGCCGAGGGCGCGGCGGCGACGGTCAGGGCGGCGAGCCCGGCGGAGAGGAGAAGCGTGCGCATGTATGGTCCCGCTTGAAGAGGTGGCGGGGCAATTACTGCGAACGACTCTCACAATCAATCGCGATAGGGACGAAGTTGTGGCCTGATGCGAATAAGTCGCAGGTTCTGGCTCAGCGCTTGCGGACGAAGACCGTGCCGGCGGAATAGCCCGCGCCGAAGCTGCAGATCAGGCCGGTGTCGCCGGGCGCGAAACCGTCCTGGTGCAGGTGGAAGGCGATGATCGAACCGGCCGAAGAGGTGTTGGCGTATTCGTCCAGGATGATGACGTTCTCGTCGCCCTCGGGCTCGCGGCCCAGGACCTTGCGGCCGATGAACTGGTTCATGTTGATGTTGGCCTGGTGGAGCCACATCCGCTTCAGGCCCGTGGGATCGACGCCCAGTTCGGCGGCGTGATCGACGATCATGTCCGAGACCATCGGGACCACATCTTTAAAGACCTTTCGGCCCTGCTGGACGAACAGCTTGTCCGGCGCGCCGATCCCCTCGGGAGCGGCGTTGTTCAGGAAGCCGAAATTGTTGCGGATGTTGTTCGAGAAGGTGGTCTTCAGGCGCGTGCCGAGGATCTGCCAGCCGCCCGGAGCGGCCTGGTCTTCCGCCTCGATGATCACGGCGGTGGCGACGTCGCCGAAGATGAAGTGGCTGTCGCGGTCCTTGAAGTTCAGGTGGGCCGAGCAGACTTCCGGGTTGACCATCAGGACGGCCTTGACCGAGCCGGAGGCGATGAAGTCCGCCGCGGTCTTGATGCCGAAGGTGGCCGAGGAACAGGCGACGTTCATGTCGAAGGCGAAGCCGTCGATGCCCAGGGCCTGCTGGACCTCGATGGCCATGGCCGGATAGGCGCGCTGCATGTTGGAGGCGGCGCACAGGACGGCGCCGATCTCCGACACCGGCTTGCCCCAGGCGGCGATGGCGTCCCGGGCGGCCTTCACCGCCATCTCGGCCAGGACCGACAACTCCTCGTTGGAGCGTTCGGGGATGTTCGGGGCCATGCGCTCGGGGTCGAGTACGCCGGCCTTGTCCAGGACGAAGCGCGACTTGATGCCCGAGGCCTTCTCGATGAACTCGACCGACGACGGGGTCAGGGCGGCGACGTCGCCCTCGGCGATCTCGGCGCTGTGGCGTTCGTTGAAGCGCTCGGCGTAGGCGTTGTAGGCGGCCACCAGTTCTTCGTTCGAGATGGACTGGTCGGGCGTGAACAGCCCTGTGGCGGCGATGACGGCGTTGGTCATGGTTCTCTCTAAGCGCCCCTAACGCTCGGCGTGCGACGCCTCGCTGCATGAGGGGCGCGCCCGTTCTGTTTCTGGACTGACTAGATAGGCCTGTCAGGTTCGCCGGTCGAGGTGGGCGAGAACACGTTCGGCGACGGAAAGATGCAGCCGCTCGACCATCTGGCCGTCCACCCGGATCGCGCCCTTGCCCTCGGAATCCGGCGAGGCGAAGGCGGCGACGACGGCGCGGGCCCAAGCGATCTCGGCCTCGGAGGGCGAGAAGACGGCGTTGGCGGGTGCGATCTGGGACGGATGGATCAGGCTCTTGCCGTCGAACCCGTAGAGCCGCCCCTGAGCGCATTCGGCGGCGAAGCCCTCCGCATCAGTGAAGGCGTTGTAGACGCCGTCGATGGCCAGCAGGCCGTGGGCGCGGGCGGCGGCGACGGTGGCGGCCAGCCAGGGCTTCAGCGGTTCGCGATCGGGGGAGGGGCCGGTGCGCAGTTCGGCGGCCAGGTCGTTGACCCCGAGCATCAGGGCCTCCAGCCCATGGAGGCTTGCGATGGCGTCCAGCTGGGCGAGGGCGCGAGGCGTCTCGATCATGGCCCACAGGGCTATGCCCTGAGGCCGGAGGGCGTTCAGGATCTGGGCGGTCCGGGCGTCCACCTTGGGGACGACGATCAGGCCGACGCCGGCCTCTGCGAGCGTCCGGAGATCGTCGGCGCCGTCCCGGGTGTCCAGCCCGTTGATGCGGACGCCGAGGCGCGGGCCGAAACCGCCGGCGCGGACGGCCTCGACGGCGGCGGCGCGGGCGTCGGCCTTGGCCTCGGGCGCGACCGCGTCCTCCAGGTCGAGGACGGCCACGTCACAATCCAGCGTCCGCGCTTTCTCGATGGCGCGCGGATTGCTGGCGGGGAGGAAGAGGGCGGATCTGCTCATGGTCTCATTCTCCGCTCATTCCGGCGAAAGCCGGAACCCAGTGTTTTGGATGACCGGTGTTGAGGTTCGACATTCATCCGCCAATCCCTGAGCGGCAGCGTCAAGCTGGGCAAAACTGGGTCCCGGCTTTCGCCGGGATGAGCGGATTCAAGGACGTCAGACCTTCCCCGTGACCGGCACCAGGGCGCCCGTGATGGCGCGGGCCCCGGGCGAGGCGAGGAACAGGATGACCCGGGCGAGGTCCGCGGGGGCGACCCATTTGGACGGGTCGGCGTCGGGCATGTCCTTGCGGTTCTGTTCGGTGTCGAGGATCGAGGGCAGGACCGCGTTGACGGTGACCGGGGTCGACTTCAGCTCTTCGGCCAGGCCTTCGGTCAGGCGGTGAACGCCGGACTTGGAGGCGGCGTAGGCGCCCATGCCGGCGGCGGCCTTCAGCGCGCCGTTGGCGCCGACGTTGACGATCCGGCCCTCGGGCGAGGCCTTCAGGTGGGGCAGGGCGGCGCGGCTGGCGTTGAGCGCGGTCGACAGGTTCAGGGCGAACATCCTGTCCCAGGCCGGGGCGTCGTCGTCGGTGGTCTGCCAGACGAAGCCGCCGGCGACGTTCAGCAGGGCGTCCAGTCGGCCGAAATGCGCCGCGGCGGCGTCGACGGCCGCCCTGGCCGAGGCCGGGTCGGTGAGGTCGACTCCGCCCAGCTCCAGCACGCCGTCCGGAACCGCATGCCCCAAGGCGTGGTCGATGACGGCGACCTTCAGGCCGTCGGCCAGGGCGGCCTCGACGACGGCGCGGCCGAGAACCCCGTGGCCTCCGGTGACGGCGATGACGCGATCAGACATGGGGAACTCCGGCGAATGAAAAAAACTTGGGTGCGAAGAGTGCGAAACGGGGACTGAAAAACACCGTCCGAACCGTCCGATGCGTTCGGATCGAATTCGGGAAAACGCTACGAAAACAACGAAACCTGGAAGAATTGTCCGGGTTAAATAGCCGGACGGTCCGGGCTCCGCTTCGACCTAGCCGAACACCTTGGCCATCAGTCCTTCAAGAGCATAGGCGTCCGCTGCGTCAAAAGCGGACGTTTCGGTCGCGTCCACGTCAAAGACGGCGATCAGGGCGCCCGAGGCGTCGAAGACCGGGACGACGATCTCGCTGGCCGAGCGGGCGTCGCAGGCGATGTGGCCGGGGAAGGCGTGGACGTCCTCGACGATCTGGGTGGTCCCGGTCGCGGCCGCCGCGCCGCAGACGCCGCGGCCGAAGGCGATTCGCAGGCAGCCGAGCGTGCCCTGGTAGGGGCCGACCACGAGCTCGTCCCGCTTGGTCTCGTCGACGACGTAGAAGCCGGTCCAGAAGAAGACGGGGAAGGCGTCGGCCAGCATGGACGAGACGGTGGCCATGCGGGCGACGCGGTTCGGCTCTCCCTCCAGGACGGCGAGGATCTCGGCCTCGACCTCGGCATAGCGGGCGGCCTTGTCGGCGGGGCGATCGTCGCGGGCGACGTAGGACATGGGGGCAGGGCTCCGGCGGGCGTCGGTCGCATATAGGTCGATGGCGAACGGGAAGCGAGGCCGGGACTTTTCGCCTGACAGGCGAGTTCGCAAGCCGCTGATTCCCGTGGACAACTCCTGAAAGGACACAAAATGGCCGTGTTGCGGCAACGCTTTGTCGCGAAACGGCGTTAACCTTGACAGGTTGTTAACTGGATCGGACTGTCGAAGTCCCGCAATGGTTAACGGCCCGGGGGCGGTGGCGCCGGTACATGGGTGTGCGAGGGGTTATGGCGGACGGCGAACGCGATCACGGAAGACGCTCGCGTTTCGGGGCTTCGCGCGGCCCGATCGCCGTGGTGGCCGTCGCGGGCCTGCTGGGGCTGACCGCCCTGGGCATGGCGTCGTGCGGCGATCGCGGAAACGGCGTGCGCTTCTGGCAGGGCGGCGACAACGCCGCGACCAACAGCTGCCCGCGTCCGGCCTCGATGACCGGGTCCGAATTCAACGCCCAGGAAACCGGCCTGCGCGCCCTGCGCCGCGCGGCCTTCCAGAACGACTTCTTCGCCCAGCTGGAGCTGGGCGCGCGCTATTCGGCGGTGCGCGCGACCGACAAGAACATCGAAGATCCGATCGAGAGCGCCACCTGGCTGGCGATGGCCCTGGCCAACGACGAGGGCTACGCGCCGATCAACCGGGTCAATCGCGGCGGCTGGGGCGGCTGGCGCCCGCTGTCGCGCTATGACGACTGCCGCGCCTTCGAACGGCACGAGGCCTATCGCAAGCTGGACCGGCTGCTGGGGTCGATGACCCTGGACGAGCAGGGGGCGGTGCGCGACCGGGTCATCTACATCCTGTCGACCCAGGACGCCGAGGGGTACCGCACCCTGGCCCGGCTGCACGACAGCCTGTACGGCCCGTTCGGCGAGCCCGAGGACAACCGCGAGGCGCGCGAAGCCTGGGGACGCGGCAATGCGGACCGGGGCCAGGGGCGCGAGCGCAACCGCCGCGGCTATCCGGCGGCGACCAGCCTGTTCCAGCGCAACGACGTGGACGCCTATCTGTACAACTACCTGGCGGTGCAGACCGGCGACGTGGGCGCCTATGTGCTGATGCGCGACTTCGAGCGGTCGGCGCCGAGCCGGGCGCAGTACCAGCGCTTCGTCGAGGTGAAGGCGCGCCAGTGGACGCCGCCGTTCGAATTCTATCCCAACACCGCGCCGCAGTCGGGCGTGCCCTTCTCGGACGAAAGCCGTCCGCGCGGAGACGCCTATGAATATGCGCTGGGCCGGATGGCGGGCGAGCTGCCCTTCATCCACGTGGGCCGCGCCCTGCGCTATCTGGGCGTGACCGACACGGCGGCGCAGCGGCCCGAGGACCTGTCCAAGCGCCAGATCGAGACGCTGGAGGCCATGCTGGGCCACCCGATGGAGGGCCGGCTGTCCTATCTGGAGCGCGTGCGCGCGATTCAGATGGCCGCGGTCAACGGCTCGTCCGAAGCCCAGCTGGTGCTGGCGGTGATGTACGCCGAGGGCATCGGCCTGCCCGCCGACTACGCCCGGGCCTTCAAGTGGTTCGAGGAGGCGGCGCGTCAGGGCAGCCCCGAGGCCAAGTTCGCCATGTCGAGCTATTTCGCGCTCGGCGTCTCGGGCGTGGCTGACCAGGACAAGGCCCAGGCCGTCGCCTTCCGCATCGATTCGGCCCTGTCAGGCTTCGGCCCGTCGGCGAGCCGCCTGCAGGCCGTGCTGGCGCAGGTTTCCCGTTCGCAGCGCCGCTAAGGAGGGCGTGAACCCATGACGACCCGCACATCCTTGAGCCTTCTGGGCGGAGCGGCGGCGATCGCCGCCGCCGTCGCGGCCTTCGCCCTGGGCGCGCCGCCGACCCACGCCCAGGTGGCGGCCAAGGTGGAGAGCCAGACGCGGCCGAATTTCGGCGTCCTGCTGGACCCGCCGACCCGGTCGTACAGCCAGCGCCGCGACCGCGGCCGCTATGACTATCGCCGCCACCGGCCCGACTGGCGCCCCGGCCTGCCGCCGCTGCGGCCGGGCGGGGAGGAGATCGTGCTGGTCGACTGCGGCGGCAATCCGGGCACGGGCGCCGTCGAGGATGCGGTGCGCCGGGTGCGCCCCGGCGGGACGCTGGTGATCCGCGCCCGGGCCGGCGCGTGCGTCGGCTGGCTGAACATCGACAAGCCGATGACCATCATCGGCGAGGGCGGCTTCGACCCGCGCGACTGGGCCAGGGCGTCCGAGCCCACGCTGCAGGCGCCGGACGGCCTGCCCTGCATGACGGTGGCGTCGGGCGTGCGCGTCGAGATCCGAGACATGGTGTTCGCCTCGCCCCGCGCCGGCGACGCCGCCTGCATCGTCGGCTACGGCGCCGAGATCGTCATGAACCGGGTCGGCTTCCACCACGCGGGCGACGAGGCGGCGATCTACGCCGACGGCGGCCTGCTGGACATCCGCAACGCGGTGATCGAGGCCCAGACCATCGCCCCGGCCATCGTGTCGGACGGCGCGGTGCTGAACACCTGGGAGACGGTGGTGTCGGGCGCCCAGTCGGGCATCGAGATCACCCCCGCGGCCGGCCCGGCCTCGCGCCTGACCTCGACGACCCTGAAGGGGACCAATGCGCCCAACGCCTTCGGCCCGCGCAGCATCGGCGTGATCGTGCGCGCCGGCCGCGACTACGGCCGGGTCGAGATCGACAACACCGCCGTCTGCGGCTTCGTCGAGGGCGTGGTGGTCGAGGGCGCCTCGGTCGACATCAAGAACAGCCGCGTCTGCCGCTCGGACAAGGGCGTGGTGCTGTACAGCGGCGAGCTGCGCCTGGCCGACAGCCGGGTGCGGGCCACCACGGTCGGCGTCGCCGCCGCCGCGGGCAACGCGGTGATCGTCAACAACGCCTTCGCCGGCATGCGCGAGGTCATCTATCGCGAACCCCGCGCCAATGTGCAGGCCAGCGGGAACCGGGTCTGGTCGCAATACGCCTGCCGCCCGCAGTTCCGCGACCGATACCGCGGCCGCTACGAGCCCTACTGGCGTCCGGGCGAGGGCTGGGAGTGCGCGCGCGGCTCGTATCCGCGCGACTGGTGGAGCCAGGAAGACGGCCTGCTGGGCGTCGCCTACGCCGACGACGGCTATCAGCTGGACGGCTACGACGACTATCAGGACGGCGAAGGCTGGTACGACCGCGACGGCCGCTATGTGCCGGACAGCCGGTACCGCGGCGACGACCGCTGGAGCCGGGGCGGCGGCGGCTGGGGGCGGTAAGGCTTCGCTGATATCGAAACATGAAACGGCGCTCCGGATCGGGGCGCCGTTTTCGTTTGAGCGTTCAGGTTCGGGATGGCGCGTGCGGGATGGCGTCGGCCATGATGTGGATCACCTGATCCAACCCCGCGGAGACGCCGACGTCCTGCGCCTTGAGCGTGATGTGGACGCGGGGCGCGGCGCCGGGCGGCGGGAGCGCGTCCGAGGCGTGGGCGAGGCCGGAGAGGCGGATGGCTCCGCCGTCGCTGTCGGGCGGCGTCACGGCGGTGATCTCCAGCGCGAAGTCGATCGAGACATCCTTGATCGTTAGCGGGGACATCTCGGTGATGGCCAGGGCCGGGATGGGCATTTTCACCGTTTCGCTCAGAATCTGGCCGTCCGGGCCGGGTCCGGCGGGCCGGGTGAATTCAAATTCGACCGTGCGCGCCTGGAGGGCGTCGCCGTCCGCCGTCGGCTCGAAGCCCGTGGTCCGGATGTAGTCGAGGGTGGCCTGCGATATCTCGACCCTGGCCGCGTGCGCCGCCATCAACGGGTCGGCGAGCAGGTCGGCGAGGGGGCGGCTTTGGCGGGCGGGGTCGGGTTCGCTCATGGTCAGGTGTTCGCCGCGGGGGCCGGGATCGCTTCGAGCCGGAGGGTCATCGTCGCGGGCTTGCGGCCGTCGGCGCCGGGCGTGACCGTGGCGTGGGCGGCGAACCCGTCCGGGGTCAGGTCCGCGACGGACTCCCCAAGCAGAACCAGATCGGCGGGATCGATCTCGAATTCGAGGGTGGCCTCGGTGACCCGCAGGGCGGTCGGGGCGGCGAAGCTCAGCAGGGGGATGTCCACGACCTTCTCCCCGTCCGGACCGGGCAGGCGCACGGTGAGCGCCCGGGGACGGCCGTTCTCGTCGATGAAGCGTTCGAGGTCCGCGCGCTGGGCCGCGTCGATGCGGGCCTGGGCCTCTGTGATGGCGGCGGCGACGGCCTCGGCGAGGCTGCTGAGCGTGAGGGGCGTGCTGGACATGGGAACCGCTCCCGGCGGCAGGGTTCGACGGGCTTGCGGGGCGGTCGAGCCGGGCGGCAGCGAAGCTTACGGTCGCCCGGCTGTCAACGCGGGACGCGTCGGCGACCAGTAGGCCCGGCAGGACTCGAACCTGCAACCAGACCGTTATGAGCGGTCGGCTCTAACCATTGAGCTACGGGCCCCCGGAGCGGAGGACGCCCGGCCTAGCAGGTGGGGCGGCGAGTTGCCAAGCACGCCTTGCCCGCGCCTTCGACCTGTCGGCGTTGTCACGCACATGAACGGTTTCTGCCAGCGGAGCCAAGCCGCCCGTTCAGGCGTATATGGTCATGGTTGGAACACGGACGCCGACGACGGTGTTCGCAACGACAACATCGTCTCTCACGGAGTTTCCCCCGATGATCCGCCCCGTCGCAGCTTCTGGCGCCGCCGTGCTGCCCGCCGTCTCCAACCGCGCTCTGATGATCGGCGGCGCCCTGATGGCCGCGGTCGCTCTGACGGTCGCCGCGCCGTCCGCCCACGCCCAGTCCCAGCCGCAAGGAGGCGCTCCGTTGACCATCCAGGCCGTTACCGAGCGCCCGTCGCTGAACCTGTCGGCCTATGGCGAGGTGAAGGCCACGCCGGACATGGCGACCATCAATTTCGCCGTGGTCACCGAGGCGACGACCGCCGCCGAGGCCATGAGCCAGAACGCCACGCGGATGAACCAGGTGATGGCCGCCCTGCGCCGCGCCGGGATCGCCGAGCGCGACATCCAGACCTCGGGTCTGAACCTGTCGGCCCAGTACGACTACGTTCAGAACGAGCCGCCGAAGCTGCGCGGCTACCAGGCCTCGAACCAGGTGACCGTGGTCATCAACGACCTGACCAAGGTCGGCGCCACCGCCGACGCCGTGGTCTCGGCCGGGGTCAACCAGATCAACGGCATCAGCTTCGGCCTGAAGGATCCGTCGGCGGCCGAGAACCAGGCGCGCCAGGCCGCGGTGCGCAACCTGCAGGCCAAGGCGGCCCTGTACTCGCAGGCCCTGAACACCCCGCTGGGCGGCATCCGCTCGCTGACCGAAGGCGGCGGCTACGGCGGCCCGCAACCGGCCCCGATGTACGCTCGCGCCATGGCCATGGACTCGGCCGGGGGCGGCACCCCGGTCGCGGCCGGCGAGCTGACGATCCGGATCGACATCACCGGCGTCTACGACCTGAACCGCTGATCCGGCGGACAGGCTGAGATGAACGAGGCTCCGGCGTCCGCGCCGGAGCCTTTTTCAATCGACCGACCGCACCAGCATCAGGCCGATCGAGACGCTGAGCAGATGGGCGACGAAGATGATCGCCAGCGAGGTGACGGAATCGAAGTCGAACAGGAACAACGGCAGGGTCCACGGCAGGCCCGTGATCATGCCGGGCAGGAAGGTCACCCGCTCGGGCGGCAGGCCCAGCAGCTCCAGTCCCGGCGTCAGCGCCATCATCAGCGCCACAAGGGCGGCCAGCACCCAGGCGCCGTACAGCACCCAGCGAACCCTGATGATCGTGCGCGTCATGACCGTTCCTCCGGAAGGAGAGGGAAGGCCTAGGCGCGGCTCAGGTCAAGCCGGCCGGATCAGGCCGCCGGCTTGATGTTGTTCTGGTCGTCCAGCAGGACCACGGTCGGGGACCACTGGCGCGCCTCTTCGGAGGGGAGCTGGCCGTAGGTCACCACGATGACCTTGTCGTTCTTCTGCACCAGACGGGCCGCGGCGCCGTTGACGCCGATGACCTTGGACCCGCGCGGGGCCTCGATGGCGTAGGTGGTGAAGCGCGCGCCGTTGGTGATGTTCAGCACATCGACCTGCTCGTGCGGGAAGATGCCCGCGGCGTCCAGCAGGTCCATGTCGATGGCGATGGAGCCTTCATAGTCGAGGTCGGCCTGGGTCACCGTCGCGCGGTGCAGTTTGGCCTTCATCAAGGTGACCAGCATGGGGAGTGCGGTCCGAACATGACGCGGGGCGATAGGCCCCCGCTCGCAGACCGCCCATATAGGGATTTCGGAGCGGCGCATCAATCTCGCTTTCGGCAGCGCACCATGACGATGCTGCGCCGCATTCTCCCATTGCGGGACATTCATTTGACCGCAAGCCCTGCCGCCCTATGGTCAAAATGTGGCCATGACCCGGCCCGCGCTCCGGACGACGTGTCGCCCCCATGAAGCAATTCTTCCTCACGATGGCGGGCGTCTTCGCCGGGCTGTTCCTGTTCTTCGTCATCATCCCCTTCGTCTTCCTGGCGATCGCGATCAGTTCGCTGAGCGCAAAGGAGCCCACGCCGGGGCACACGGTGCTGGAACTGGACCTGCGCGAGGGGCTGACCGACCAGGCGCCGACCAATCCGTTCGCGGTGTTCGGCGGCGGCGGGCTGTCGACCATGCAGATCGTCGACACCCTGGCCCAGGCCGAGACCGACACCCGGGTGAAGGCCCTGCTGATCCGCCTGCCGGAAGGGGGCGTCACCCCGGCCGCCGCCGACGAGATCCGTCAGGCGATCCGCCGCTTCCGCCGCTCGGGCAAGGTCGTCATCGCCCACAGCCAGGGCTTCCAGCCCATCGGCACGACGGTCTCCAGCTACATGCTGGGCGCCGCGGCGTCCGAGCTGTGGATGCAGAACACGGCCAGCTTCCAGCTGGCGGGCTTCTCGGCGGAGAGCGTCTTCCTGGGTCGCGCCTTCGAGAAATACGGCGTCGAGGCCCAGTTCGAGCAGCGCTACGAGTACAAGAACGCGGTCAACGAATACACGCAGAGCGACTTCACCGCCGCCCACCGCGAGGCGATGACGGCGTGGATGACCTCCATCTACGACAGCGCGCTGAACAATGCGGCGCAGGACCGCCGCACGACCCTGCCGCAGCTGAAGGCGGTCATCGAGGCCGGGCCCTATTCGGCCGCCGACGCCCTGCAGCGCCGCCTGATCGACAAGATCGGCCAGGTCGAGGAGGCCGAGGCCGAGGTCAAGCGCCGCGCCGGCAAGGGCGCCGAGATCATGGAGTTCCACGACTACGCGGCCTCGATCGGCGAGCGCGCCGGCTCGGGCAGCGACGCCATCGCCATCGTCAGCGGCGAGGGGGCCATCGTGACCGGCCGCAGCGGCGGGGCCAGCCCGTTCGGCGAGGGCTCGTCCATCACCTCGGACGACACGGCCAAGGCCATCTATGACGCGATCGAGGACAAGGACGTGAAGGCCATCGTCTTCCGCGTGTCGTCGCCCGGCGGCTCGCCGGAGGCCTCGGAGCAGATCCTGGCCGCCGTTCGCGCCGCCAAGGCGGCGGGCAAGCCGGTGGTCGTCTCGATGGGCGAATACGCGGCCTCGGGCGGTTACTGGATCAGCTCGGAAGCCAACTGGATCGTGGCCCAGCCGACGACCCTGACCGGCTCGATCGGGGTGTTCGGCGGCAAGTTCGTACTGGCCGACGCCCTGGGCCGGTTCGGGGTGGACATGCGCCACCTGACCGTCGGCGGCGAATACGCCGACGCCTTCTCCCCCTCGCAGGAGTTCACCCCGGCCCAGCGCGCCGCCTTCGCGGCCCAGATCGACCGGACCTATGAAGAGTTCATCGCCCGCGTCTCGGCCGGTCGCCGTCTGCCGCCCGCCCGGGTGCGCGAGATCGCCCGAGGCCGGGTGTGGACCGGCGCCCAGGCCCGCGGCATCGGCCTGGTGGATCAGCTGGGCGGCATCGAGGAAGCCGTCGCCAAGGCCAAGGAACTGGCCCGCATCCCGGCCGGGACCGAGGTCCGCTTCAAGCGCTATCCGGAAGCCGGTTCGACGTTCGAGGCCCTGTCGAAGATGTTCGGCGTCTCGGGCGAGGCGGCGCGGGTGTTGGTCGGCATCGGCGGGGTCATGAACGACCCGCAGGCGGAGGCGACCGTTCGCCGCATCCAGACCGACCGCGCACGGGCTTCGGGCGCGTCGGTGCTGGCCGAGCAGCCCTACTGACCGGCCCGGACACTCGCCTGTGAAGCGGCCCATCATTGACCGGCCGACCCTATGGACCGACATTGGGGGTTCGGCGTTGTACGCAGCGCCCCTGAAGGTGAAGTCATGACCGAGTCCGAACGCCTGATCTTCGGCCCCGCCGCCCGGCGGCCCTCCAATGGCCTGCTCGCCCCCGTGGTGTGGCTGTTCGGCCTGATCGCCACCCTGGCCGCCATGGCCATCGGCGCCGTGCTGGCGGTGGTGACCGCCGCCGCCGTGGCCGTGATCGCCGTGATCGCCGCCGTGCTGGTGTTCGTGGCCGGCCTGGCCATGCGCGCCCGCCGGACCATGACCCGGCGCGACCGCCGCGCCGACGACGGCGTCATCGAGGCCCGCAAGGTCGGCGACGCCTGGGTCGCCTACGGCTGGGAGCGGACGGGCCGGTAAGGCTGCGCCGCCATGCTGGTCGTCAAGGACGCGCCATCCCCCAATTTCGATACGCGCCGGGCCCCGCCGGACATGCTGGTGCTGCACTACACCGGCATGCAGACGGGCGAGGCCGCGGTCGCGCGGCTGCGGGATCCGAAAGCCCGGGTTTCGGCCCACTACGTCGTCGACGAGGACGGCTCCATCCTGCGGCTGGTCGATGAGGCGCGCCGGGCCTGGCACGCGGGCCGCGGCGGCTGGCAGGGCGAGACCGACTGCAACGCCGCCTCGATCGGCATCGAGATCGTCAATCCGGGCCATGAGTTCGGCTATCGAGACTTCCCCGAGGTCCAGGTCGACGCCGTGATCAGCCTGATCTCGGACATCCGCACCCGCTGGACCATCCCCGACGCCCGCATCATCGGCCATTCCGACATGGCGCCCGAGCGCAAGCAGGATCCGGGCGAGCGCTTCCCTTGGAAACGGCTGGCCGGGGTCGGCCACGGCCTGTGGTTCGAACCCGCGCACGAACGGATCGCCGCCCTGGGCGCGGCGCTGGGGCCGGGCGACGAGGGGCTGGGCGTCATTGTGCTGCGCGCCGGCCTGCACCGGTTGGGCTATACCCTGCCGCCGGGCGGCGACTATGACGAGGCGACCCGCCTGACCGTCGAGGCCTTCCAGCGTCACTGGCGGCCTTCGCAGGTGGACGGCGTCGCCGACGGCGAGACGCGCGCGACCCTGATGGGGGTGCTGCAACTGGCGACAGCGGAGAGCGTCACGGGCGTGTTGCAGTAAGGGGGCGTCCGGAGGACCCAAGGCCCTCCGGACCGGTTTCCTCAGAAGCGGGCGCGCACGCCGAGCACCAGGTTGCGGCCCCGAAGCGGCGCCAGATTGCTGATGAACGAGGCGTGGTTCAGCGCGACCTCATCCAGCAGGTTCGTGCCGCGCACGAAGACCTGTCCGTCGGCGCCCGCGACGGAGACGTCGTAGGCGAGGGTGGCGTTGACCATGTCATAGCCGGGGGTCTCGCGTTCGTAGTCGGCGATGCGGTCCTGTTCGAAGACGCGGACGTACTCCAGATCGCCGGACAGGTCGCCGCGCCGGGCGTCCGCGCGGATCCCCGCCCGCGCCGCCGGGATGCGCGGCAGGTTTCCGCCGTCCTTCAACTCGGCCCGGACCATGTCGCCGAAGACGGTGAAGGACAGGTCGGGACGAACCCGCCAGGTCACATCCCCCTCGACGCCGGTGAAACGCGCATCGGCCTGGGTGTAGCGGATCAGCCGGAAGTCCTCGAACCGGTCCAGGGTGTCGGCATAGATGTACCCGTCATAGTCATACCGGTAGGCGCCGGCCGAGAAGGTCACGGTCCCCGTCGTCTTGCGCACGCCCAGCTCCAGCGACTGCACGGTCTCGACGTCCAGATCGACCGAACCGATCTCATAGGTGTTCGTCGCCAGGTGAACGCCCCGGGCGTACATCTCCTGGGCCGTCGGAGCCCGCTGCGAGCGCGCCACATTGGCCGAGATCACATAGCCCGGCGCCACGGCCCAGCTGGCGCCGGCCGAGATCGAGAACGGGTCATGGCTGCGCGCGGCGCGGCCCTTGGCCGAGGCGTCCTGCCATTCCTGGCGGATCGCGCCTTCGAACCGCCAGTCGCCCAGCCGATACTCCTCGACCACGAACAGGGCGTTGGTCTCGATCCGGCTTTCAGGGATGAAGGATTCGGTTCCGACCGCGGCGAAGTCGCTGCGCCCGTTCTGGACGCCGACCACGCCCCGGAAGCCGGCGATCGGCGCGTGCTGGACCTCGATGCGGGCGTCGTGACCCTCGTTGGAGAAGGTGGTCGCGATCGCGCCGTCGTCGATCTCGTGATGCCGATAGTCGGTGAAGCCGCCGCGGAAGCGGATGCGCTCCACGCCGGCGAAGGGATCGTTGATCTCGCCGCGCACATCGACGCGGCGGCTGACCAGATCGACCGTGGGCGCGCCCTCGTGCTCATGGTCATGATCGTGATCATGGTCGTCCTCGCCATGGTCGTGGCCGCCGCAATGCAGGCTGGAGCCGTGCGGGTGGCAGCTTTCGTACTCGTGGCTGTGGCCCGGCAGGCCGTATTCGCTGCGCTGTTCGGTGAAGGCGGCGCCGAGGTAGCCGCGCGCGCCGATCCACGAGCCGCCCAGGGTCAGGGTGCGGGTGTCGTTGAAGGAGCCCTCCAGCCGGTCGAAGCCTTCGTCTTCCTCGTGCTCGTCTTCCGCATGCTCATGATCGGCGTGGGTCGGCGTGTAGAAGGGGACGTCGTAGTCGTTGGACCGGCGGCCGGCCGCCTCGATCCGCACCGCAAATGATCCCAGGGCGGCGGTCAGGCCGACGACGGCGCTGCGCTCGTCGTCGGCGCCGCCCAGGCGCAGTTCGGCGACGCCGTCATGGCCGCCGGCCGGCAGGCGGGTCGGCACCTTCTTGTCCAGCAGGTTGACCGCTCCGCCGATGGCGCCGCCGCCATAGATCAGGGCGCTGGGGCCGCGCAGGATCTCGACGCCCTCCAGCAGCAGGGGGTCGCCGGAGACGGCGTGGTCGGGCGAGACCTCGGAGGCGTCGAGGATGGCGGCGCCGTCCGTCAGCACCTTGACCCGCGGCGCGGTCTGGCCGCGGATGACCGGGCGGGCGGCTCCGCCGCCGAAGGTGTCGGAGTTGACGCCGGGCAGGCCGCTGAGGGTTTCGCCGAGCGTGGCCTGACGGCGGTGCACCAGGTCGTCGCCGCGGACGACCGCCACATTGGAGATGACGTCCCGACCGGCTCGGCCCAGGGGGTCGGCGGTGACCACGACCTCGTCGAGCTGGGTCGTCGGGCCAGACTGGGGCGGCGTGTCGGGAAGGGCCTGGGCTGCGCCGGCGAGCGCGCTGACGCCGGCGGCGGCGAGAAGGATGGTTCTGGTGTGCATGACAGCCCCGGCTTGATTGAAGAGGGGTCTGTTATGTTATACTATAACAACAATCAAGACGGTTTCCCCCAATGACCTCGGCTCTGTTCACCCATATCGAAGCGCTTCAGGCGGGCCGCCCCTGGGGCGGGTTTCTGGACGCGGGGACCGGGGTCAACTCCAGCCTGTGGAGCACGGCCCTGCCGACGGACCGCTGGTGCGGGGTGACGGGATCGCCGGGTCACGCCGCCCAGGTCTCGCGCGCGGTCGGCGACCGAATGCGGCCGGCGGACCGTCTGATCGTCGGCAACTGGACCGATCCGGCGCTGCTGGCGGGAGAGCGGTTCGAGACCGTGCTGGCCGACTATCTGCTGGGCGCCGTCGAAGGCTTCTCACCCTATTTCCAGGGCGAGCTGTTAGCCCGCCTCAGGCCGCTGGTGGGAGAGACCCTCTATGTCGTCGGCCTGGATCCCTACGTGGTCGGGGCGGCCGGGAGCGACGCGGGACGGCTGGTCCAGGCCATCGGCCGGATGCGGGACGCGGTCCTGCTGCTGGCCGATGAGACGCCCTATCGCGAATATCCCGCCGAATGGGTCGAGGCGTCCCTGGCCCGGTCGGGATTCGTGATCACCGCCTCGCGCCGCTTCGCCAATCGGTACCGCGAAAAGTGGGTGAACGGGCAGCTCGACATGGCGGTGCGGCGCCTGGAGCGGATCCGGGACCGCGGGGTCGCGGAGAGCCTGGCGCGGGAGATCGAGCGTCTGAGGGCGGAAGGCTTGGCCCTGTGCGCGGCCGAGGGCGGGCTGCGCCACGGGCATGACTATGTGATCGCCTGCCGACCCGTTCCTTGACGCCGTCCCTCGAAAAGCTCACCTAGCCCCCGTCAGACGGCCGGGCGGTCGCGGCGGGGGTTATGCTCTCGTCGAGGAAAGTCCGGGCTCCACGGTGAAAAGGCGGCGGGTAACGCCCGCCCGGGGCGACCCGAGGGATAGCGCCACAGAAAGCAAACCTCCGGCCTCGCGAGGCCGGTAAGGGTGAAAGGGTGGGGTAAGAGCCCACCGCGGGACTGGCAACAGGACCGGCATGGCAAGCCCCGCCTGGAGCAAGACCGAATAGGGATGTCGCGTGGGTTTCGGCCTGCAGGGCTCACCGCCCGAGAGCATCCGGGTAGGTCGCGAGAACCGGTCAGCAATGGCCGGTCCAGAGGAATGATCGTCGCCGTCCCCAGACTTCGGTTCGGGGGCGGAACAGAACCCGGCTTACAGGCCGTCTGACCATATTTCTTGCCCTAGCGCTTGCGCCGCGGGCGCTCGCTGTTTGAGGGCAGTTGGCGCGCTAACGCTCGCGACGCGGTCGCTCGCTCCTTGAGCGCGGACGGGGCCGCCGCTCGCCGCGCTAGCGCCCGTCCTCCAGCGTCTTGAGCTGTTCGACGGCGTTGGCGTTGGCGGGATCGAGCGTGAGGGCGCGCCGGTAGTTCTCGATGGCGCGGGCGCGGTCGCCGGAGCGGGCGTACACCTCGGCCAGGCTGTCGTAGGCGTTGCCGCTGTCCGGGTGGAGTTTGACGATCAGCTTCATCAGCGTGAGGGCGTCCGCGACCTGGCCCCGGGACAGCAGACGATAGCCCCAGTTGTTCAGATCGCTTTCGGACAGGGAGGCGGCGCCGTCCCGCGCGACGAGCTCCGCCGCGATCCGTTCGGCCTGGTCGAAGCCTTCCGCTTCCAGCCGCTCGCGCAGGGCGGTCACGCCGGTCAGGGTCATGCCGGGAATGAAGCGGGCGGCGACGGGGTCGGTCAGTTCCTCCGGATAGGCGCCCGCCAGATTGGTCAGGATGATCACCGCCACGCCATCGTCCGGATAGACGGAGAAGGCGGACCGGCCGCCGCCGCTCATGCCGACGGACCGGTGTTCGGGGCGGTCGACGACGACCCAGCCGTTGGCCCATTCGCCGGTCCGGCCGTCGTTGAAGCGGCCCTGGGTCCACAGCGCCTCGAGCGTCGCCGGCTTGAGAATCTGGCCGGCCTGCAGCGCGATCAGCCAGCGCGCCAGGTCCTGACCCGAGCTGTTGATCCCCGCCGCGGCGCGGGTGAAGGGCGGGAACAGCTCGTGCACGTTCTGGAGGCGAGGCGGCTGTCCGTCCGTCGGGCGATTGTAGCGATAGCTGTCGGCCTTGCCGGGGATGAGGTCGAGAGAGTCGCCGAAGCCGGAATGGGTCATGCCCAGCGCGGCGAAGGCGTCCTGGCCCACCACGGCCTCGAAGGCGCGGCCGCGCGCCTGCTCGATGACCCATTGCAGAAGCAGATAGTTGGTCTGGTTGTAAGCGAACCGCTCGCCGGGCGCGGCGCGCAGGGGCTGGTCCGCCAGGGCGGTGATGGCCGAGGTCCGGTCCTGGCCGACATAGCCGCCGTCGCGCGTGATGATGTCAGGCAGGCCCGACATGTGGGTCAGCAACTGGCGCACGGTGATCGGCCGCCAGGCCTGGGGCAGGTCCGCGAGATAGGTCGAGACCGGGGCGTCCAGATCCACCTCGCCGCGCTCGACCAGCCGCAGGATCTCGACGCCGGTGAAGGTCTTGGTCGCGGAGTTGATCGAGAAGACGGTGTCCGGGGTGACCGGGACCGGGGTCTGCAGATTGGCCAGGCCATAGGCGCCCGAGAAGACGACCCGTCCGTCCTTCACGACCACGACCTGCACGCCCGGGATTGAACGCAGGCTCATTTGCCGGCCGACCCAGGCGTCGAGGTCAGCGCGGGTCGAGGGCTGGCTGGAGAGCGGGGGCGACGGCTGGGCCGAGACCGCGACCGGCGCGCCGGCCAGGGCGACGGTGATCGCCAGGGCGAAGATCAGGGGTCGAAACGTCATGGCGGCTCCAGTCGCGGGCCGGCAGGCGACCACTTCGGGTTCCGGTCCGCCAGTGAAGCTTTGGTAATCGGCGCAAGCCGCGTGCCGGCCCGAAAATTTTCATCGCCGGGTGGGATCGGCGGAAGAGTTTTGATCCCCGCGGTTTCGCCGCGTCTTAACCGCTTGGATCGAAAGGGCTGTCAGCATCGATCCACCGTCCGTCCACATGTGCATAGTTCACTGTATGTTCCGGTTTTCGTTCAATTTTGAGCGGGTCTGACGGTTAACGATCGTCAACTAATCCCATTGAGACCCACTCAATCCCATGCTATCCCAGAACCTCAGTAAGGGTGTGGGTGCGCCGGCTGGCGTCAACGGGATTCAGGGGAGCGGGCCTTCAGGGGCTCGAGTGGGCAGGGCGTGTTTCTCTCGACCTATGAGAAACAACTGGACGGCAAGCGCCGCCTGCTGATCCCGCAGGAGTTCCGCACCGCCGACAACGGCGCCGAGCACGGCGTGTTCTGCTTCTTCTCGATCGAGTCCGATTGCCTCGAGGCCGGCGGCGACAAGCTGATGGCCGAGTACGTCTCGATGATCGAGGAGCTGCCCTTCGGCGACGACCTGCGCACCGCCCTGGAAGAGACCTTCTACGCCGGCCAGCGTCCGCTGGCCTATGACGGCGGCGGCCGCATCACCCTGCCGGAAAGCCTGTGCCAGGAAGCCGGTCTGGGCGAGGACGTGGTCATCGTCGGCCTGGGCTCGCGCTTCCAGATCTGGGACCGCGCCCGCTGGACCGCGCGCCGCGACGAGCGCCGGGCGCTGGCGCGGCAGGCCGTGCGAGAGCGCGGCGAGGCGGGCCGCAAGGCGCTGCTGGCCGGACGCCGTCCGGGCGGGGAGGGCGCATGACTTCGCCGCACGCTCCCGTCCTGATCGATGAAGTGATCGAGGCGCTGGCCCCGCGGGCCGGCGACGTGATCATCGACGCGACCTTCGGCGCGGGCGGCTATACGCGCGCCATCCTGAAGACCGGGGCGACGGTGATCGCCCTGGATCGCGACCCGACCGTGCAGCCCCACGCCGATGCGGTGGCCAACGACTATCCCGAGACCTTCCGCCTGATCCGCACGCCGTTCTCCGGGCTGGCCGACGCCTTCGCCCAGACGGATGAGGCGAAGCTGGACGGGGTGGTGTTCGACATCGGCGTGTCGTCGATGCAACTGGACCAGGCCGAGCGCGGCTTCTCCTTCATGCGCGACGGGCCGCTGGACATGCGCATGTCCGATGAAGGCGAGACCGCCGCCGACATCGTCAACACCTGGGACCACGGTCCCATGGCCCATATCTTCAAACTGTACGGCGACGAGCGTCAGTCGGGCCGGGTGGCTACCGCCATCCTGCGCCGCCGCGTCGAGAAGCCGTTCGAGCGCACGCTGGATCTGGCCGAGGTGGTCGAGAAGGCGCTGGGCGGCCGCCGCGGCGCGCCGATCCATCCGGCGACCCGGGTGTTCCAGGCCCTGCGCATCGCCGTGAACGACGAGCTGGGCGAGCTGCGCGCCGGGCTGGAGGCCGCCGAGGCGACGCTGGCGCCCGGCGGGCGGCTGGTCGTGGTGACCTTCCATTCGCTGGAAGACCGGATCGTGAAGGCCTTCCTGACCGAGCGGACCGGCAATGCGCCGGGCGGCTCGCGCCATGCGCCCGTCGCCGTCGAGACACGCAAGCCCAGCTTCACCCTGAGCTTCAAGGGCGCGGTCGAGGCGGGCGAGGCCGAGTTGGCCGCCAACCCTCGCGCCCGGTCGGCCAAGCTGCGCGCCGCCGTCCGCACCGACGCGGCCCCCTGGGGGAGGATCGCCGCATGAACGCCGCGGTCGTCGCCCGGAGCTTCAACCGCCTGTTCGCCTGGAAGGTGCGCGGGATCCGCTGGATCGAGATCATCGGCGTGCTGATGGTCGCGGCCATGATCTTCTCGGTCTATCTGGCCAAGGCCGCCGCCGCGCGCGAGAGCGCCGAGATCGCCGACCTGGAGCGCCAGATCGGCATCAGCGGCCAGCGCGTCCGCCTGCTGAAGGCCGAGGTGGCGCGGCTGGAGCAGCCGGGCCGGCTGGAGGCCCTGTCGCGCGGCGCGGGCCTGGGTCCGGTCGACATGAAGCGGCAGGCCAGCGAGGACAACCTGGCCCAGCTGCAGCCGATCCCCGAGCCGAAGCCGGTGATCATCGTCGCCCCGACTCCGGCCGTGGTTCCCGCCGCCGCGCCCACCGCTCCGGCAGGGGAGGGCGCGCGATGAGCGTCCACGATCCCCACGCCTGGGACCGGGCCGCCCCGCGCGGACCGCGCCCCGTCGTCTACGGCATCCGCCGCCTGCTGCCGTCATGGCGCTGGCTGGCCGAGGCCATGTGGTGGGTCGAGCATTCGTTCGGCCGCGCCCGCGCCGACGCCCGGCCCGAGGAAGACACCCGCGTCCGCATCTTCGTGATCGCCTCGGCGTTCACGGCGGTGTTCTGCTGCCTCGCGCTCGGCGCGGCGCATGCGGCCCTGATGACGCCCAAGGGGGTGATCGGCTCGGCGGCCAATCCGAACGCCGTGGCCCGCGCCGACATCGTCGACCGCAACGGCGCGCTGATGGCGACCAACATCACCCACTACGGCCTGTACATCGATCCCCGCGAGGTCTGGGACCCGACGCTGGCGGCGCAGCAGATCAAGCGCGCCCTGCCGCGCATCTCGACGGCCAAGCTGCGGCGGATCCTGGCGGGCGACCGCCGCCTGATCGCCCTGCCGGGCCTGACTCCGCAGGAGAAGTCCGCCGTCCACGCCCTGGCGCTGGGCGGGGTGACGTTCGAGCCCGAGGATCGCCGGGTCTATCCGCTGGACAGCTCGGCGCGGCACGTGCTGGGCGTGGCCGACAGCGGCGGCCAGGGCCTGACCGGCGCCGAACTGGCCTTCAACGCCGACATCCGCGCCGCCGGGGCGCGGGGCGAAAGCTTCCCGCTGTCGATCGATCTGCGGGTGCAGGGCGTGCTGGAGAACGAACTGGGCGCCGCCGCCTCGGCGGTCGGGGCCAAGGGCGCCGTGGGCGTGGTCGTCGATGCGAGCACCGGCGAGGTGCTGGGCATGTCCAGCTGGCCCACGACCGACGCCCTGAATCGCGTGACCTCGGCCCACTACGAGATGGGCTCGGTGTTCAAGACCTTCACCATCGCCGCCAGCATCGACACCGGCAAGGCGGACATGAACACCATGTTCGACGCCTCGCAGCCCTACATGATCGGCAACCGCCGCATCACCGACTTCCACGCCACGAACAAGATCCTGAGCCTGGAAGAGGTCTACCTGCACTCGTCCAACATCGGCACCTCGCGGATGGCGGTGGAGCTGGGGCCGGACGTGATGCGCGACTATTTCGGCCGGTTCGGCCTGCTGGACGCCGCGCCGATCGAGCTGCACGAGTCGGCCCGGCCGCGCCGTCCGGCCAACTGGGAAGACTCGACCCGGGCCTCGATGTCGTTCGGCTACGGCATCATGATCACCCCGCTGCAGATGGCGGCGGCGACGGTGTCCCTGGTCAACGGCGGCGTCTACCGCCCGCTGTCCCTGCGCCGCGGCGGTTCGGGCGCCGAGGGCCGCCAGGTCGTCAGCCCGGAAACCTCGCGCAGCATCCGCGACCTGATGCGCGCCAACGTGCTGCGCGGCTCGGGCAAGTCGGCGAACGCCCAGGGGCTGCGCGTCGGCGGCAAGACCGGCTCGGCGAACAAACTGGTCAACGGCCGCTATGACCCGCGTCACGGCGTGGGCTCCTTCGCCTCGGTCTTCCCCGCGGACGGTCCGGACACCACCCGCCGCTATGTGGTGTTCGTGCTGATCGACGAACCGGCCCAGGGCTCGCAGCTGGGCGGCGCGGTCGCGGCCCCGACGGTCGGACGCGTCATCGACCGGATCGCCGGCTTCCTGGGCGTCGACCGCGTGGCCGATCCCGTCATCGCTCCGGCGGCGCCCCAATGAGCGCCGTCCGCCTGTCCGACCTGCTGCGCCGCGACGTGTCGTCCGACCCGATGATCACCGGCGTCACCGCCGACAGCCGCAAGGTCGCGCCCGGTTCGCTGTTCGTGGCCCTGCCCGGCACGGCCGCCGACGGACGCGCCTTCATCCCCCAGGCGTTGTCGCAGGGCGCCGCCGCCGTGCTGGCCCCCGCCGACACCGACGCGGCCCTGGCCCCGGTGCTGGTCACCTCCGGCGACGTGCGCCGGGCCTACGCCATCGCCGCGCGCGGCTTCTACGGCGCCCAGCCCGCCCACTGCGTCGCGGTCACCGGAACCAACGGCAAGACCTCGGTCGCCGCCTTCTGCCGCCAGATCTGGGCGGCGCTGGGCCTGACCTCCGCGAGCATGGGCACGCTTGGGGTTTTGAAACAGTCGGGTAACGTTAATCAGGCGTTGACCGGCCCCGGCCTGACCAGCCCGGACGCCGCAGACGCGGCGCGCCTGCTGGCCGAGCTGGCGACGCAGGGCGTGACCCATCTGGCGCTGGAAGCCTCGTCGCACGGCATCGACCAGCGCCGCCTGGACGGGGTGACGCTGAAGGCGGCGGCCTTCACCAACCTGACCCAGGACCACCTGGACTACCACGGCGACATGGAGAGCTACCGGGCCGCCAAGCTGCGCCTGTTCGAGACCCTGCTGCCGCGCGGGCGGACCGCCGTGCTGAACGCCGACAGCGACGCCTATTCCAGCTTCGCCTCGGCCAGCATCATGTCCGGGCTGGGCGTGATGGGCGTGGGCCAGCGCGGGCGGGACCTGGCCCTGGTCGCCCGCCGGGCGGTTCCGGAAGGCCAGCGCCTGACCGTCGACGTGCAGGGCGAACTGCATGAGATCCTGCTGCCGCTGGCCGGGGCCTTCCAGGCGTCGAACGCCCTGGTCGCCGCGGGCCTGTGCATCGCCGCGGGCGAGAGCGCCGGACGCGTGCTGGCGGCGATGGAGAAGATCGAGGGCGCGCAGGGCCGGCTGGAGCGCATTCCGGGCGGCGCAGGGCAGGGCGAGGTCTACGTCGACTACGCCCACACGCCCGACGGGCTGGAGACGGTGCTGAAGGCGCTGCGTCCGCACGCGACGGGCCGGCTGATCGTGGTGTTCGGCGCCGGCGGCGACCGGGACCGGGCCAAGCGGCCCCTGATGGGCGAGATCGCGGGCCGTCTGGCCGACATCGCCATCGTCACCGACGACAACCCCCGCTCGGAAGACCCCGCCTCGATCCGCAAGGCCGTGCGCGAGGGCTGTCCCGACGCGCAGGAGATCGGCGATCGCCGCAAGGCCATCCACCACGCCATCGCCCTGATGCGCGAAGGAGATGTGGTCGTGATCGCCGGAAAAGGGCATGAACAGGGCCAGATCGTCGGCGGGGTGACCCATCCCTTCGACGACGCCACCGAAGCCGCCGAAGCCCTGCGTATCCATGCCTGATTCCGAACCCCTCTGGACGTCCGCCGAGATCGAGGCCGCGACCGGAGGACGCCTGTCCGGCGCCCCCTTCGCGGCGACCGGGATCACCTACAACAGCCGCGAGATCGTTCCGGGCGACCTGTTCGTGGCGCTGAAGGGCGCGCGCGACGGGCACGACTTCGCCGACATGGCCTTCGCCAACGGCGCGGCGGGGGCGATCGTCGAGCGGGCGGTGAACGGTCCGGCCGTGATCACGGGCGACACCCTGCATGCGCTGGAGGCGCTGGGCGTCTTCTCGCGCGAGCGGGCGCCGCAGGTGAAGCGGGGCGCCGTCACCGGCTCGGTCGGCAAGACCAGCGTGACCCAGGCGATCAAGGCGGGCCTCGACCTGGCGGGGCCGGCCCATGCCTCGATCAAGAGCTACAACAACCATATCGGCGTGCCGCTGACCCTGGCCCGGATGCCGCGCTCGGTGGAGCGGGCGGTGTTCGAGATCGGCATGAACGCGCCGGGCGAGATCGCGCCGCTGTCGAAATTCGTCCGGCCGCACGCCGCCTGCGTGACCACGGTGGGGCCGGTGCATATCGAGGCCTTCGCGGACGGCGAGGCCGGGGTGGCGGCCGAGAAGGCGTCGATCTTCGAGGGGCTGGTCCCCGGCGGGACGGCGGTGGCCAACGGCGACGTGGCTCTGTCCGGCGTCGTGTGCGACCGGGCCCGGGCGCTGGGCGCGCGGCTGGTCACCTTCGGGACCGACATGGGGCATGACGCCCGCCTGCTGGACTTCCAGCCGTTCGAAGGCGGGGCGCGGGTCAGGGCCGAGCTCTACGGCAGGCCGCTGGACTTCGAACTGGCGCAGTCGGGCTTCCACTGGGGGCTGAACAGCCTGTGCGTGCTGCTGATGCTGGATGCGCTGGACGTGCCGCTGGAGACGGGGCTGCAGGCGCTGGCCGGGTTCCGGCCGCTGGCGGGACGGGGCGAGACGATCGCCGTGCGCGCGCCCGGCGGGGCCTTCACCCTGATCGACGAAAGCTACAACGCCAATCCGCTGTCGATGGCCGCGGGCTTCCGCAGCCTGGGGGCCAGGCCGGTCGCGACGGGCGGCCGCCGGATCGTGGTGTTGACCGACATGCTGGAGCTGGGCGAGCAGTCGCACGCCCTGCACGAGGGGCTGGCCGAGCCGATCGCCGCCGCCGGGCTGGACCTGGTCCACGCCGCCGGGCCGGAGATGAAGCGGCTGTACGACGTCCTGCCCGCCGCCCGCCGGGGCGAGTGGCGCGAGACCGCCGCCGAACTGGCCGCCGACGCGGCCACGCTTGCAGGCCCGGGCGACATCGTCATGGTCAAGGGATCGAACGGATCGAAAGCCTCGCTGATCGCCAAGGCTCTCGCCGCGCTGGGGGAATAAGAGCGTGTTCTATCTGCTGTATCTCTACTTCCAGGACGTGGCGAAAGACTATCCGCTGCTGCACCTGATCCAGTACCAGACGGTGCGGGTGGCGCTGGCCATGGTCACGGCCATGATCGTCGCAGTGGCCATGGGCAGCCGCTTCATCGCCTGGATGCGGGTCAAGCAGGGCAAGGGCCAGCCGATCCGCTCGGACGGACCGGTCACCCACCTGTCGAAGGTCGGGACCCCGACCATGGGCGGGCTGATGATCCTGGCGGGCATCGCGGTGGCGGTGCTGCTGTGGGGCGACCTGACCAACCCCTACATCTGGATCGTCTCGTTCGTGACCGCCGCCTTCGGCGTGCTGGGCTTCATCGACGACTACGCCAAGGTGACCAAGCAGACCTCGGCCGGGCTGACGTCGAAACAGAAACTGGTGGCGCAGGTGATCGTCTCGGTGATCGCGGGCGTGATGACCGTGGCCTGGATGACGGTGTCGCCGACCTCGCCGGGGCTGGAGACGTCGATCGCCTTCCCCTTCTTCAAGGCGGTGCTGCTGAACATCGGCTGGTTCTATGTGGCCTTCGCCGCCTTCACGATCGTGGGCTTCTCCAACGCGGTGAACCTGACCGACGGTCTGGACGGCCTGGCCATCGTGCCGGTGATGATGGCGGCGGCCGCCTTCGGCATCATCTCCTACCTGGTCGGCAACTTCATCTTCTCCCAGTACCTGGGCGTGCACCACGTGCCGGGCTCGGGCGAGCTGGCCATCTTCTGCGCGGCCATGATCGGCGGGGGCGTGGGCTTCCTCTGGTACAACGCCCCGCCGGCCAAGATCTTCATGGGCGACACCGGTTCGCTGGCCCTGGGCGGCGCCCTGGGCGCCATCGCCGTGGCCACCAAGCATGAGCTGGTGCTGGGCATCGTCGGCGGCCTGTTCGTCGTGGAGGCGGCCTCGGTCATGATCCAGGTCGCCTACTTCAAGGCCACCAAGAAACGCATCTTCCTGATGGCCCCGATCCACCACCATTTCGAGAAGATGGGCTGGCCGGAATCGACCGTGGTGATCCGCTTCTGGATCGTCGCGGGCATGCTGGCCCTGGCCGGCCTCGCCACCCTGAAGCTGCGCTGACGCGATGATCCCGGTTCCCGGCTTCGAAGGGCGGAGGATCGCGGTCTTCGGCCTCGGACGGTCGGGGCTGACGGCCGCGCGCGCGCTGAAGGCGGGCGGCGCCCTGCCGGTGCTGTGGGACGACAGCGTCTCCAGCCGGATGCAGGCGGAGGCGGAAGGGTTCGCCGTCGAGGACCTGACGGTCGCCGACTGGTCGGGCTTCGCCGCGCTGGTGCTGTCGCCGGGCGCGCCCCTGACCCACCCCAAGCCGCACTGGACCGTCGAGAAGGCCAAGGCCGCGGGCGTCGAGGTGATCGGCGACATCGAACTGTTCGCGCGAGCGCTGGCGGCGTTGTCGGAGGGGGAGCGGCCGCGCGTCGTGGCCATCACCGGGACCAACGGCAAGTCGACGACGACGGCGCTGATCGGCTGGGTGCTGAAACAGGCCGGGCTGACGGTGCACGTCGGCGGCAACATCGGCATCGGGGTGCTGGCGCTTCCGGCGCCGACGGCGGACGCCGTCTATGTGATCGAGGTGTCGAGCTATCAACTGGACCTGACGACACGCTTCGCGCCGGACGTGGCGATCCTGACCAACATCTCGCCGGACCATCTGGACCGGCATGGGGGGATGGAGGGGTATGTCGCGGCGAAGGCGCGGATCTTCGCCCATGCCGCGCTGTCGCTGGTCGGGGTGGACGAGGATTGGGGTCGCAGGGTCGTGGATGAACTGACGACCCGAGGCCTTTCGGGTGTTCGCATCTCCACATCCGCTCATCCCGGCGAAAGGCGGGACCCAGTGCTGTCCAGCGAGGCGAAGGCGCGTCGGGACGGCGACCCGAGCGAGGCCGCGCTTACCGATCTTCCAAAGGACTGGGTCCCGGCTTTCGCCGGGATGAGCGGAGAGATGGGGGCTGTACCGGGACAGCTCACCGTCGCGGGAAACGTCATCGCCGAACTCACCGCCGCCCGCTCGCTGCCCGGCCGCCACAACGCCCAGAACGCCGCCTTCGCCTATGCGGCCGCGCGAGCCGTCGGGGTGTCGCATGACGCGGCGGTCGAAGGCCTGCTCACCTTCCCCGGCCTCGCCCACCGGATGGAGACCGTGGGTCACCTCGGCAAGGTGCGGTTCGTCAACGACTCCAAGGCCACCAACGCCGACGCGGCGCGGCAGGCGCTGGCCAGCTATGAGCGCAGCTTCTGGATCGCCGGTGGCCGCGCCAAGGCCGGTGGGATCGACGACCTGGAGGACCTGTTCCCCCGGGTGGTCGAGGCCTTCCTGATCGGCGAGGCCGCCGGGCCGTTCGCGGCAAGGCTGGGCGAGACGCCGCACCGGATCAGCGGTGACATGGCCAGTGCTGTGCAGCAGGCCTATGAGGCCGCCGCCGCGACCGGCCGGGACGAGGTGGTGCTGCTGAGCCCCGCCGCCGCCAGCTTCGATCAGTATCCCGACTTCGAGGCGAGGGGAGAGGCGTTTCGCGCCGCCGTGCTCGCCCTCGGCGCGATCCCTGCGAGCGCCTCATGAGCCAGCAGGGCTATAATCCCGCCTTCTCGCGCAACGACCAGAGCCTGCTGGCGCAGTGGTTCTGGACCGTGGACCGGGGCCTGCTGGCCGCGGCCCTGACTTTGATGGGGCTGGGGGTGGCGTTGAGCTTCGCCTCGTCGCCCGCCGCCATCCTGGCCGACCAGTCGATCTCGGACCCGTTCCACTATTCGTGGCGGATGATGGTGTTCGCGGGCGCGGGGCTGGGGGCGATGCTGACCATGTCCCTGCTGTCGCCGCGCGGCGTGCGGCGGATCGCGGTGCTGGTCCTGCTGGGGGCCATCTGCATCATGGCCCTGCTGCCCTTCATCGGCGACACGGTGAAGGGCGCGGCGCGCTGGATCAACCTGGGGCCGTTCAGCCTGCAGCCGTCCGAGTTCGCCAAGCCCAGCCTGATCGTCTTCGCCGCCTGGATGTTCGCCGAGGCGCAGAAGGGGCAGGGGGTGCCGGGCGTCAGCATCGCCTTCGGGGCCTGGGCCCTGACCGTGGGCCTGCTGCTGATCCAGCCGGACATCGGCCAGACCCTGCTGATCACCACCACCTTCATGGCCGTATTCTTCATGGCCGGGGTGCCGCTGAAGTGGGTGATGGCGCTGGCCGCCGCCGGGGGCGCGGGCGTCGTGGGCCTGTTCTTCACCTTCAGCCACATGCGCGACCGCCTGAGCCGCTTCGGCTCGGACGACGCCGGGGCCACCTACCAGATCGACCGCGCCTCCGAGGCCATCCGGGCGGGCGGGCTGGTCGGCCGGGGCGTGGGCGAGGGGGTGATGAAGCGCTCGGTGCCCGACCTGCACACCGACTTCATCTATTCCGTCGGGGCCGAGGAGTTCGGCCTGGTGCTGAGCCTGGCCATGATCGGCCTGTACGCCTTCATCGTCATCCGCGGGATGCGGCTGGCGATGAAGCTGAACGACCCGTTCGAGCAGGTGGCGGCCGCCGGCCTGTTCATGCTGATCGGGCTGCAGGCCTGCATCAACATCGCGGTGAACCTGAACCTGATCCCGACCAAGGGCATGACCCTGCCCTTCATCAGCTATGGCGGCTCGTCCATGCTGGCCATGGGCCTGACCATGGGGTTCGCCCTGAGCCTGACCCGACGCCGCCCCGGCGCCTATGAGCCCGGAACCACCCTCGGCGCCCGCCGCCGCATCCTGCCTTAGGACTCACCCAGCGCGAGCGGCTTGAGTGAGTTCTGAATCCATGGTTGTTTTTCGACACAACCATTGGGGGATGTAATGCGACTGAACAGGCTCTCCATCATCGGGCTCGTGGCGGCGATTCCGGCCCTTGCGGCCACCGCCAGCGTGGCCCTGCCGCGCGACATGACCATCATCGACTACTACACCGATGCGACGCATCAGGAGCAGGCGGGGACCTACGTCGAATTCTGCTCGGGTCGTCGCACGACGGTGGGCACGGTGACGGCCTTCACGGAAACCACGCGTCACCGGTGCTATAATGGTATCGACTACGATCTGTTGATCTCCGACTGGTACAAGTTCAACTGTGCCCAGCCGGGCGTGACCTGTTTCTTTTACTGAGCCTAAGGCCCGCCATCCGAGCCTGAAGCGGATTGCGTGTGGGGCTGATGACCAGCTTGTCTGAATGCCGGTGAAAGTCTGTGTCGTCGCCGCCGGGGGCACCGGCGGCCACATGTTCCCCGCCGAGGCCCTGTCGCGCGAACTGGCGGGACGCGGCTGGCGCATCGTACTGGCCACCGATCATCGCGGCGAGCAGTACGCCCACGGCTTTCCCGCCGAGGAGCGGCTGGCGCTGGACGCCGCCACCGGGCGCGGGCCCATCGGCATGGCCAAGGCCGGCGTGGCGATCCTGAGGGGGGTGATGCAGGCGCGCGCGGCCCTGACCCGGCTGGACGCCTCGGTCGTGGTCGGCTTCGGCGGCTATCCGTCGGCGCCCGCCCTGCTGGCGGCGCTGAGCCAGAAGCGCCCGACCCTGCTGCATGAGCAGAACGCGGTGCTGGGCCGCACCAACCGCTGGCTGTCGCCCTACGTCGGGGCCATCGCCTCGTCCTTCCCCAACCTGCAGAAGGTCCCGCAGGCGGTGGGTGCGCGCGTGACCCTGATCGGCAATCCGGTGCGGCCGGACATCCGCGCCCTGTTCGACCGGCCCTTCGTCGCCCCGGCGGGCGAGGACCCCATCCATGTGCTGGTCACCGGCGGCAGCCAGGGCGCGCGCATCCTGTCGGAGACCGCGCCGCGCGCGCTGGCGGCCCTGCCCGAGACCCTGCGCCGCCGCCTGAAGGTGCAGCAGCAGTCGCGGCCCGAGACGCTGGAGACCGCGCGCCAGATCTATCTGGAGGCCGGGATCGAGGCCGAAGTGGCCCCCTTCTTCCGCGACATGGCCGCCCGCCTGTCGGCGGCGCACCTGGTCATCGGCCGGGCCGGGGCCTCGACCTGTTCCGAGCTGGCGGTGGCGGCCGTGCCGTCGCTGCTGATCCCGCTGAAGATCGCCATGGACGACCACCAGCGCTTCAACGCCGCCAGCCTGGCTGACGCCGGCGGGGCCGAGGTGATGCTGGAGGACGCGGTGACGGTGGAGGCGATGACGGCGGCGCTGGACGCCATCCTGTCCGACCCCGCCCGCCTGAGGGCCATGAGCGCCGGGGCCCGCTCCGCCGCCCTGCCGGATGCGACGGCGGACCTGGCGGACATGGTGGAAGCCGCCGCGATCACCTGAACGGTTCTGATCGGCGGCTTCGCGCGTTACAGCTTCACCATGCCGACCTTCATCACCGATCTGACCCACGAGGTCTTCCGTCTGTGGCGGGAGTTCTACTGGCTGCCCGAATGGGTGGTGATCAGCGTGATCGTCGTCAGCTGCGTCTTCATCGGCTGGGCGGCGAACCAGCTGGTGTTCTGGCTGCTGCAGCTGGCGGTGAAGAACCGCAGCCTGTTCTGGCGGGGGTCCGTCGGACGGGCGCGGCTGAAGGTGCGGATCGCGGTGATGATCGCGGCCATGGCGCTGGCGGTGACCATCTCTCCGCTGGATCCCGGCCCGTCGCTGGTGATCCGCCAGACCCTGTGGTTCGGCTTCATCCTGACGCTGGGCTGGATGCTGATCGGGGCCAGCGACATGTGGGCGGTGGTCTATCTGCGCCGCTTCAACATGGCCGAGGAAGACAACCTCATCGCCCGCAAGCATGTGACGCAGGCGCGCATCCTGCAGCGGGTGGCGGCCCTGCTCATCGCCATCGTCACCCTGGGGCTGGCGCTGATGACCATCGGCGCGGTGCGGCAGTGGGGCATGAGCCTGCTGGCCTCGGCGGGGGTGGTCGGCATCATCGCCGGCCTGGCGCTGCAGCCGCTGCTGACCAACATGATCGCGGGGGTGCAGATCGCCACGGCCCAGCCGATCCGGCTGGACGACGCCGTGATCGTCGAGGGCGAATGGGGGCAGGTGGAGGAGATCACCTCGACCTATGTGGTGGTCAAGCTGTGGGACTGGCGGCGGATGATCCTGCCGCTCAGCTATTTCATCTCCAAGCCGTTCCAGAACTGGACGCGCGAGACCGCCCGGCTGATCGGCTCGGCCTTCCTGTACGTGGACTATGAGGCGCCGATCGACCGCCTGCGGGCCGAGCTGGAGCGCATCTGCCGGGCCAGCGCCTACTGGGACGGCGACGTGGTCAATCTGCAGGTCACCGACGTCACCGACCGGGTCGCCCAGATCCGCTGCCTGGCCAGCGCCCGCAACGCGCCGACCGCCTTCGATCTGCGCTGCGAGATCCGCGAGAAGATGCTGGCCTTCATGCGCGACCAGTGCCCGGAGGCCCTGCCGAAGCAGCGGCAGCTGAACGCGGGGCTGGGTGAAGACGGGGTGGCGCGCTGAGCCGTAGCGGGGCGCCCTGTCCGGAATAGGAGGAGCAATGCGTATCGCTATTCTGGCAATCGGCATGGCTGGGATCATGGCGCCTTCCGCCCATGCCCAAACCTATGTTCGGGCCGGCACGGAAGGTGGAGCGGTCGTGGCGGTCAATCAGCGACTGCGGCCGGTAGACGGGATTGTTCAGGGCGAGGTGGTCCTTGTTCCCAGGAGCGGCTCAGGTCGAACCTCATACTCGGTGTTGATCGCGGATTATGATTGCGAGCGGCAGACTCGGTCAGTCCGGGCAAGGACCGAGTACAGTTCGAACCGCGATCCGGTGCAGACCAACTTCGAACCACCCCGGGCGACGAGTACCGGCGTTGCGGAGCAGCTTCGGATCATGTGCCGCGCCGCCGACGATGAGGACCGTTATACGATCGAGGAGCTGGTCCATCCGCGAGCGGCTCCGGCGCGACGGTGAGTACGCCGTCGGGATGGGCGTCGCTCCATCTCTAGTCCTTGAGCGCCTCGCGGCCGACGCTGACCGCGTCTTCCAGCGTCCGGACGCCATAGGGTCCGACCGAGTCCGGGTCGCAGGCGGCGGCCAGTAGCTCCGCCGCATCGCCGCCGGGTACGGCGTCATAGGCCGGGGCGGGGTCGGGCGTCGCGGGGCCTTCCGCGCCGCCGGCCTTCACCGCGGCGAAGTCCAGCCGGTCCGCCGTGCGGGCGGCGCAGTCGAACCGCCACCACGACCAGCCGCCCCAATAGGCTTGGTCGCCGACGTGGAAATCCTCTTCCGTCACCTGGAAGGCCCGCAGGCGCACCGCCTCGCCGTCGCGCTCCAGCGAGACCATGTCGGCCAGCACGGCGAACCGGCCGACGCTGATCAGGACGAAGCGGTGCTCGCCCTCGTCGCCATCCTGAGCCTGGCCGGGCAGGGCCGAGGTCGCGAGCAGGGCGGCGGTCAGGGCGGCCTTCAGCAGGAGATGTTTCATCCCGCCATCGTAACCGGACGTTGACCGCGCCGCGAGTACAAGGCGGGCATGACGCGCTTCATGACGCTGGATTTCGCCGACGGGGACCGGGCCGGACTGCTGGGGCAGGTCGCCGCCCTGGCGCGCGCGCCCTACGGCTATGTCGTCACGCCCAACGTCGACCACGTGATCAAGCTGATGGATGGACGGGTGGACGCCGAGGTCTATCGCGGCGCGACCCTGATGACCTGCGATAGTCGGATCCTGGCGCATCTGGCGCGGCTGCGGGGCAAGCGGCTGTCGGTCTATCCGGGCTCGGACATGACGGCGGACCTGCTGGCCTCGGACCACGACCTGACCTTCGGGGTGTTCGGTCCCGATCGCGCCGCCTTCGATGATCTGAAGGTCCTGTATCCGGGCCGCCGTTTCACCTTCATCGAAGCGCCGATGCTGACCCCGGGCACGCCCGAGTGGGACGCGGCGGTGAAGACCGCCTGCACGGTCGAGTGGGACGTGCTGCTGGCCTGCGTCTCCTTCCCCAAGCAGGAGCGCTTCGCCCACGCCCTGCGCGCCGCCGGCCGCCCGTTCGGCGTGACCCTGTGCGTGGGGGCGTCGGTGGACTTCCTGACCGGGAGGCAGCAACGGGCGCCCAAGGTGTTCCAGCAACTGTCGCTGGAATGGCTGCACCGGCTGCTGAACCAGCCCAAGCGGATGTTCCGCCGCTATGTGATCGAGGGGCCGGCGATCTTCGGATGGTTCGTCAGGACGGAAGTGCTGGGGCAGCGGTAGCTTCTCCCCCGAGCGTAGCGACAGGGGGAGGAACTCGGCGCCTAAGCCACCAGCGTTTCCGCCTGCGTCAGGTCCACGCTGACCAGCTGCGACACGCCGCGCTCGGGCATGGTCACGCCATAGAGGCGGTCCATGCGGCTCATGGTCACCGGGTTGTGGGTGATGACGATGAAGCGGGTGTCGGTGCGGTTGCGCATCTCGTTGAGCATCCGGCAGAAGCGGTCGACGTTGGCGTCGTCCAGCGGGGCGTCGACCTCGTCCAGCACGCAGACGGGCGCGGGATTGGCCAGGAAGACGGCGAAGATCAGGGCCGCCGCCGTCAGGGCCTGCTCGCCGCCGGACATCAGGCTCATGACCGCCAGACGCTTGCCGGGCGGGCAGGCGAAGATCTCCAGGCCGGCCTCCAGCGGATCGTCGCTCTCGACCAGTTTCAGCTCGGCCTGACCGCCGCCGAACAGGGCCTCGAACAGGGCCTTGAAGTTGTCGTTGATGACGTCGAAGGCGGCGATCAGACGCTCGCGGCCCTCGGCGTTCAGCTCGTCGATGCCGTCGCGCAGCTTGGCGATGGCGCTGGTCAGGTCCGAGCGCTCGACCTTCATGGTCTGGAGCCGGTCGCCGTATTCGTTGGCCTCTTCCTCGGCCAGCAGGTTGACCGCGCCCAGCTGCTCGCGCTCGCGCTCCAGCCCGAACAGCAGGCTCTCGGCGCCGGCGGCGTCGGGCGGGCGGGCGATGGCGTCGTCGGTCAGCTTCTGGCCCAGTTCCTCGGGCGACATCTGCGCCGTCTCGCGGACGTTGGCGGTGGCGTCGGCCAGACGTTCGGCGGCGGCCTCGGCGCGGGCGGCCAGGCCGGCGCGGGCCTCGCGGGCCTGGGAGGCCGCGCTCTCGGCGGCGCGGGCCGTGCGGTCGGCCTCGCCGGCGGCGCCCTCGGCCACGGACAGGGCGTCAGCGGCGGCCTTGCGGCGAGTCTCGGCCACGGTCAGGGCGTCCAGCAGGGTTGAGCGCTGGGCGGCCAGTTGCTCGGGCGCGTCGGAGGCCTGCTTCAGCTTGGCGGCGGTGGCGCCAGCGTCCTTCTCCAGGGCGACGATGCGGGCCTTGGCGTCCCTGGCGCGGGCGGCCCAGCCGTCGCGCTCGCGCTTCAGTCCCTCGATGCGCGACTGGCGGCCCGCGACCTCGCGCGCCTCGGCGTCGCGCTCGACCCGGGCGGTGGCGGCGGCGCCGCGCGCGGCGTCGGCCGACGCGCGGGCGGCGGTCAGGTCGTCGCGCAGGGCGGCCAGGGTCTCGGACGGGGCCTCGGTCCCCTGAGCCTCGGCCAGGGCGGTCTCGGCGGCCTCGACCTCGGTGGTCAGGCGCACCAGGGTTTCGTCCAGGGCCTGGGCCCGGGCCTCCTTGCGCGCCTGTTCGCGGCCCAGCGCCTCGACGCGGTCGCGGGCGGCGGTCAGGGCCTTGTCGAGCGGGAAGGGCGCGGCGCGGGCGGTCTTCACCGTCTCCTCGGCGGCGCGGAAGGCGTCGCCGGCGGTCTTCAGGGCGGTCTGGGCGGCCTCCAGCGCGGGCTTGCCCTGATCGATCTCGGCTTCCAGCTCGGACAGCCGGGTGCGCTGCGCCAGGCGGACGGCGGCGGGACGCGGGGCCTCGGCGCGCTGGACGAAGCCGTCCCAGCGCCACAGGTCGCCCCCGGTGGTGACCAGGCGGGCGCCTACGGGCAGGGCCTTGGCCAGCGTCGCGATCTCGCCCTTGTCCGCCACGCCGCAGAGGGCGAGACGCGCCTTCAGCTGGTCGGGCGCCGAGACGTGGTCGGCCAGGGGCGTCACGCCCTTGGGCCAGGACGGCGCGGGAACCTCGGCCCCGGCCCAGTGGGCGGCGGCGCGGGCGTCCAGCGCGGCGTCCAGATCGTCACCGAGGGCGGCCGCGAGGGCGGCCTCATAGCCCTTGTCGGCCTGGACCTTGTCGAGCGCGGGCGGATGCTCGCGCTTGCCCTGGACCAGCAGCTGGGCGAGGCCGCGGGCCTCGGTCTGCAGGCGGCCCAGACGGTCCTCGGCGGCGCGGGCGGCCTGGCGAGCCTCCTGCTCGACTCGGGCCTTGTCGCCCCGGTCGGCCTCGGCGCTCTCGACGGCGGCGCGGGCGGCGGCGAGGGCGGCCTGGGCCTGCTCCAGCGCGGTCCTGGCGGCCTCGATCTCGGGCGTTTCGAGCGGGCCGAGGGCCTCGCGCTCGCGCTGGGCGGAGGCCAGCTGGGCCTTGGCGCGTTCGACGCGGGCTTCGGCGTCGCGCTTGCGGGCGTTCTCGGCGGAGACGCGGGCCTCGACGGCGGCGACGGCGCCGGCGACGCGCTCGACCTCGGCGTCGGCGGCCTTACGGGCGTCCTCGGCGGCGGTCAGGGCGGCGTCCAGCTGGGGCCCGCGCGCGGGGGCGGCGGCGATCTCGGCGGTCAGGGTCTCGAAGGCCTCGGTCAGGCGGGCCAGTTCGCTTTCGGCGTCGCCGGCCATGCCGGTCTCGCGCTCGATGTCGGCGGCGATGCGGACGCCTTCGGCCTTGAGGCGGTCGACCTCGGCGCGGGCGGCCTGTTCGGCCATGTCCAGCCGGTCGCGCTCAAGGCTGGCGCGGTGCAGCAGGGCGCCGGCGACGGCGTCCTCCTCGCGGGCGGGCTTCAGGGCTTCCTGGGCGTTGAGCGACGCCGTCTGCGCCCGGCCCGAGGCGGTCGTCGCCTCCAGCACCGCGCGGTCGGCCTCGGCCAGTTCCTGAGCGGCGGTCTCGGCGGCGACGCGGGCGTCGTTCCAGCGGACGAACAGCAGGGAGGCCTGCAGGGCGCGGATCTCGGCGGAGATCTTCTTGTATTTCTCGGCCTGCCGCGCCTCGCGCTTCAGCCGGGTCAGGGTGGTCTCCAGCTCGCGGCCGATGTCGTCCAGCCGTTCGAGGTTGGTCTCGGCGGCCCGGAGGCGCAGCTCGGCCTCGTGGCGGCGGGTGTGCAGGCCGGCGACGCCGCCCGCCTCTTCCAGGATGCGGCGGCGGTTCTGCGGCTTGGCGGCGATCAGCTCGCTGATCTGGCCCTGGCGGACCAGGGCGGGGCTGTTGGCGCCGGTCGAGGCGTCAGCGAACAGCAGCTGGACGTCGCGGGCGCGGACCTCCTTGCCGTTGATGCGGTAGGTCGAGCCCTGGCCCCGGTCGATGCGGCGCGAGACCTCAAGGATCGGGCTGTCGGTGAAGGGCTGGGGCGCACGCCGCTGGGCGTTGTCGATGGTCAGCTGGACTTCGGCGTGGCTGCGCGGCGGGCGGTTGGCGGCCCCGGCGAAGATGACGTCGTCCATGCCCTGGCCGCGCATGGCCTTCGCCGAGTTGGCGCCCATGACCCATCGCAGGCTTTCCAGGACGTTCGACTTGCCGCAGCCGTTCGGCCCCACGATGCCGGTCAGGCCGGGCTCGATATGGAACTCCGACGCGTCGACGAAGGATTTGAAACCGACAAGCCTGAGGCGCTGGAATTGCACCGGCGGCGGGGCTCTAGCGGGCCGCGGCGGCCGCGCGGACAGCGACCTCCAGACCGCCCAGGGAGCGGTCGGTCACGCGGCGGCCGTTGACGAAGAAGGCCGGGGTGGTGGTGGCGTCGGCGGCGATGGCGCCGTCGATATCGCGCTGGAGCGCCGTCCGGGTGGCGGGCAGGTTCACGCAGGCGTCGATCTGGGCCCGGGTGCGGCCGCTGGCGGCGATGGCCGGGTCGTACCAGTCTTCCTGCTTGCCGCCGCGCAGCAGGGCGGCCTGGCCGCTCATCAGGACCGAGGCGACGTCGAAGAATTTGTCCGTCGCCGCGCACCGGGCCAGGGCCGCGGCTGGCATGGACAGCTGTTCCGGATCGGTCGGCAGGTTGCGGAAGACGAACCGCACCTGGCCGGTGTCGATCAGGCGCTGCTTGAACAGCGGGAAGACGAACTGGTGCCAGTCCGCGCAGTGGTGGCAGGTGAAGGAGGCGTACTCGATCACCGTCACCGGCGCGTCGGCCCGGCCCAGCACGCGGTCGGACGCCGTGACGGGCGGCACCGGCTCGGTCGCCGCCGCCCGCGACGGCGCGGAGGCCGTCGCGATGGGCGCCAGCAGAGCCAGCGCCGCAAGCAGCAGGGATCGCCGGAGCGCCGTCACGGCCTGTCCTTACTTGGCCAGGGCGGCGTCGATCGCCGTCGAGAGGTCGGCCAGCGAGGCGCCGCTGTTCGAGCCGGGGGTGATCACGGTCACGCCGTTGACCAGGAAGGTCGGGGTGCCGGTCACGCCGTTGCGCTGGGCGGCGCGGTCGCGGTCGTCGCCGGCCTTCAGGTTGGCCGGATCCTTGATGCAGGCCTCGATCTGCTGGTTCGACAGGCCGGCGCCGTTGCCGATCCGGTAGAGGGTGCTGCGGGGATCCGGGCCCTGCAGTTCGGCGAGGTTGGCCATCAGCTCGTGGACCACGTCGAAATACTTGTCCTCGCCGGCGCAGCGCGCGACCGAGAAGCCGGCGCCGGCGACGTTGGCCGGCGGGGTGCGCAGTTCGCGGAAGACGTAGCGGACCTTCTGGGTGTCGACATACTTGGCCTTGAAGCCGGGCCAGGTCTCCTGCTGCCAGGCGGCGCAGTGGGGGCAGGTGACCGAGGCGTATTCGATGACGGTGACCTTGGCGCCTTCGGCGGCGCCCAGGGCCATGTCGCCGTCGGCCGGGGCGCCGGCGTTGCCGGTGCAGCCGGCCAGGGTCGCCATGGCCGCGAGGGCCGCGGCGGTCATCGCCGCGCGGCGGCTCATGTCGGCGTAACGGAGCTTCATGGGATCTTCCTCACCTCGACGGGATTTCGGAGCATCGCGCGATTCCCCGCAAAGTCGCGCTGCCGTGGTTTTCGAGAACAGGTGCGGCGGAAAAAGGTCAAGCCCTCCGCAGCGAGAACTTCTGCAACACTACCTATTGTCGGCTGCGGCGGCGAAGTTTGGATTGGGGATGAAGTCGCCTTCGATGAGCCCATTCTCCCCGACCTTCCATGCGCCAACGATCGCCTGCGGCGGGACAGCGTCATTTGGGCCGTAGTTGCCTGAAATCCGATAAACCCAGCCCCCCGGATTTTTGGCCGCCTCCGCGACTTCGCCGGGTTCAGGCGTGACCTTGATCGCCTGCGCCGGCTTCTTTCGACCCCACATGTTCGGACATTCCCCGTTTGCTCATTGGAAGAGTGTCGCGGCGAAGTTTTGTCAACGCCGCCCTTCGCCGCGATCCCCAAGAATGACGCGGCCCAGCCTTTCCAGCGCGCCCTTCAGCGCGTCGGGGGCGGCGGCGACGGAGGCCTTGAGCTCGGCTTCCTGATGGGCGGGCAGGGGTGCGGCGGCCGCGGCCTTGCGGGCGGGGAGGACCGGGCTGTCAGGCAGGGGCTTCACCGGCCCCTGGGCGATGCGCAGCTTCTCGACCGTGCCCGGCCCGAGGAACAGGTTCACCCGCTGCAGGATCTCTTCGGACTGGTGCTGGACCAGCAGGGCCGCCGGACCGGCGACGCGGAGTTCCAGGGTTCCGCCGTTCTCGCCCCGGCCCTTGGTCAGTTTCTGCGGGCGGGTGACGCGGGCCAGCCGTTCGCCGACGATCTCGCGCCAGCGGGGCTCCAGCGCGCCCGCGCCGCGCCCAAGCTTGCCGTCCAGCTCCTTGATCAGCCCCTGCAGCGCGCGACCCGCCTTGGGCGCCGGGCGCGGGGCCGGGCGCGTGCGGCGTCGGGACAGGATTTCCCGGGCTTCGGCTTCGGTGGGCAGCGGACGGCGCATTTCCGGGTTATAGCGCGGACGATGGCTTCCGTCCCCGCAGACGTTCCCGAGATCCGCCGCGCCCTGCTGGACTGGTACGACGCCCATGCGCGCGCGTTGGTCTGGCGGTCGCCGCCGGGAACGACGGCGCCGCCCGATCCCTATCGGGTGTGGCTGTCCGAGGTGATGCTGCAGCAGACCACGACGCCGCACGCCACGCCTTATTTCCTGACCTTCACGACCCGCTGGCCGACCGTCTCCGATCTGGCGGCGGCCGAGGACGGCGAGGTCATGGCCGCCTGGGCGGGGTTGGGCTACTACGCCCGCGCCCGCAACCTGCTGGCCTGCGCCCGGGCGGTGGCGGGGGCGCACGGCGGGACCTTCCCGGACACGGAGGCGGGGCTGCTGGCCCTGCCGGGAGTGGGCGCCTATACCGCCGCCGCCGTGGCCGCCATCGCCTTCGGGGAAGCCGCCAATGTGGTGGACGGCAATGTCGAGCGGGTGATGTCACGCCTGTTCGCGGTGGAGACCCCGCTGCCCGCCGCCCGCCCCGAACTGCGAAGGCTGGCCGGATCGCTGGTGCGGGACCAACGGCCCGGCGACTGGGCGCAGGCCCTGATGGACCTGGGCGCGACCGTCTGCCGTCCGAAGTCGCCGCTGTGCGGGGACTGTCCCGTGACGGCCTGGTGCGCCGGCCATGCCTCCGGTCAGCCGGAGCGCTATCCGCTGAAGCTGAAGAAGGCCGAGCGGCCGCATCGGTCGGGCGTCGCCTGGGTGCTGCGCGACGGGCGGGGGCGGGTGGCGCTGGTCCGGCGGCCGGACAAGGGACTGCTGGGCGGAATGCTGGGCCTGCCGACCTCGGACTGGAGCGCCGCGCCTGACCTTGCGCCGCCGGCGGCGGCGGAATGGCGCGAGGCGGGGTTCGTCGAGCATGTCTTCACCCATTTCAGCCTGACGCTGGAGGTGCGGGTCGCTGAGGGGAGCGGTGACTTCGTCTGGACGCCGGTGGAGGAGGCGCTGGGCGCGCTGCCGACCGTGTTCCGGAAGGCGCTGGAGAGAGGATTGGGCGCACCATGACCGACACCGCTCACGCCCTGATCGTCATCGACGTCCAGCGGGCCTTCGTGATCGGCGCCGACGCCGTTCCTGGGCATCAGGCGCTCATGGGTGCGGTGGGCGTGCTGCTGGAGCGAGCCCGCGCGGCGGGCGCGCCGGTGATCTTCCTGCAGAACGACGGCCCCGAGGGCGCGCCGGATCAGCCCGGGACCGACGGCTGGGCGCTGGCCCTCGACGTTCGGCCCGGCGGGATCGTGCTGCGCAAGGAGAAGGACGACGGCTTCGACGGGACGGCGCTGGAGACCTTGCTGAGGGAGCGGTCCGTCGAGGCGATCGCCCTGTGCGGCGTGCTGTCCGAGATGTGCGTGGCGGCCACGGCGCGCGCCGCCCTGGACCGCGGTTTCACGGTGCTGCTGCCCCACGACGCGCACGCGACCTACGACGTGCCGCCCGGTCCCGGCGGATCGCCCGGCGTGCCCGCGGCCCTGGCCGCCCGCGCCGCCGAATGGTCGCTGGGCGACGAGATCGTGATCCCGGGCGCGGCGTACGAGGTGGTCTTCGGCCAGCCCGTCTAGCCCAGGGTCCGCACCTTCACAGCGCCCTCGCGCCGTCGGGGCATGGCCACCGTCCGGTTTCCAAGCTGCTGGAAGGTCAGGTCCACGAGGCCGTCGCCGACCTGAAGGCCCGTGACGTTCAGCCGGTCGATGCCGGCGGGCAAGACCGGATCGTCGATCTCGACCACGCCCTCGACGGCGTCGATGTTCACCCCCAGCGCCGCCTGCAGCATCAGGAAGACCGAGCCCGCGGCCCAGGCCTGGGGCAGGCAGGCGACCGGATAGGCGATGGGGGGCTCTCCCGTCGCGCGTTCGAAGCCGCAGAACAGCTCGGGCAGGCGCAGACGGAAATGGGCCGCCGCCGCATAGATCTCGCCCAGCAGCAGGGCAACCGCGCGGCGCTCGCCGTAGCGGGCCATGCCCGCCGCCGCCATGGCGGTGTCGTGGGGCCAGACCGAGCCGTCGTGATAGCTCATTGGATTGAAGCGGGCCTGACCCGTGGCCAGAGTCCGAACGCCCCAGCCCGAGCGGAACTCGGCCGACAGCAGCCGTCTGGTCACCTTCAGCGCCCGTTCGCGCGACGGCAGGCCGGTGAACAGCAGATGCCCGGCGTTCGAGCCGATGGCCCGGCATTGCGCCCCGTCGCCGTCCAGGGCGATGGCGTAGAAGCCCTCGTCCTCCATCCAGAAGCGGTCCTCGACCAAGGCGCGCACAGCCTCGGCGCGGGCGGCCCATTCGGCCTGCCGGTCATCGCCCAGCGTCTTCGCCAGATCGGCCATGGCCTGCCAGGCGGCGTAGGCGTAGCCCTGCACCTCCAGCAAGGCGATGGGCCCCTGGGGGAAGCGGCCGTCGGCGTGGAAGATGGAGTCCTCGCTGTCTTTCCAGCCCTGGTTGGACAGGCCGGTCTCGGCGCCGCGCTGGTAGCTGATCAGGCCGTTCTTCTGGATGTCGCCGTAGTCCTTCATCCAGCCGATGGCGGCGATCAGATTGGGCCACAGCTCCCGGATCAGCTCGAAATCGCCGGTGCGTCGCGCATAGGCGCCGGCCAGGGCCACGAACAGGCAGGTGGTGTCGACCCCGCCATAGTAGAGGCCGAACGGCACTTCGCCGAGGCCGCTCATCTCGCCGCCGCGCGTCTCGTGCATAATCTTGCCGGGGGCCGAGTCCTGGAAGGCCGAGACCTCGGTCGCCTGACGCTTGGCCAGATAGGTCAGCACCCCCTTGGCCAGCGACGGGTCCAGCCACAGCATCTGCCAGGCGGTGATGATCCCGTCGCGTCCGAACGGCGTCGAGAACCACGGCACCCCCGCATAGGGATAGGGGCCGGTGGGCAGGTCGGTGGTCAGCAGGGCGACGTCGGCCCGGCTCTGGTCCAGCCAGTCGTTGAAGCGTGGGCTGCGTGGGCCCCGCAGCGAGGCGCCCCGGCGGCGACGGCGGCGCATCGCCAGCCGCGCCTCGATGGCGTTCAGGCGGAACCGCGCCTCGTCCGGCTGGTCGCAGCTGTCGAGGCCGCATTCGATGTAGAGGTCGACCCGCTTGCCCATGGGCAGGCTGAACATGAAGTCCGCGCGGGCGCCGGTCAGCCGGGCGGGCGGCTCGGAGAAGGCGAGGCAACTCGTACGTTCGACCTTATCCAACCCGGTGTAGGCGAAGGTGACGCGGCGGCCGTCGTGGGTCGGGGCCTCGGACGCGCCGCGCTTCAGCCGGGGCGTGCCGCGCACCTGGAAGATGTCGGCGAAGTCGGCGCCGAACTCGAAGCCCAGCGGCAGCAGCACGTCCTCGACGCCGTGATTGACCATCCGCACCCGCTCGAACAGCCGCCGGTCCCAGATGAAGCGCCGCCGCTCGATGTGCAGCACCCCCGCCGGGGCCGAACGCCCGCCCATGGGGGGCAGGGGACGGTTGGTCGTGTGGCAGATGAAGAAGACGTTGTCCTGGCTGACGCCCGAACTGAGCCGCGAGGGCCGGACGCCGCCCACGGTCATCACGAAGCGGGACAGCAGGCGGGTGTCATGGTCGAACAGGCCGTCGGCCCCGCCCTTCAGGTCGCCCCAGTGATCGGCCACGCAGAAGGTGTCGGCGTCCTTGAGCGCCATCAACTGCTCGAGGCCGTCGGCTTCCCCGCTGTCGGCGGCGGTCGTCTGGACCGAATAGGCGTCGTCCATGAGGCTCCTCGACGGCGGTTCAGGTCAGTCCCGAGCCTTCCATCCGAATACGGGCGCTTGATGGCCGCCAGAGCGAAATCGGTTCGGATGCGTTCGCATCCGAGTTCAGATTTTGCTCCAGCATCAAGCGAGGGCCTGATTCACGGCATCGATGGATCGCGAAGCGATCCCTCTCAACCGATCAGGCTCTGGTTGGGATAATGGACGAACCCGCGTCGGAGTTCATGCGGAGGCCGCGAAAGTGCGGTCCTCGGTCAGGCGCAGCGGCCTGACCACGTCGTCCAGCGGCGGCTCCGCGAAGGGGCGGCGGGCCAGCAGGTCGCCATAGACGTCCAGATAGCGGCGGGCCATGGCGGTGGAGGAGAAGCGCAGCTCGAACCGCGCCCGGATGGCCTCGCGATCCAGCAGGTGCGCACGGCCGGCGGCGGCCACGGCCTGCTCCAGGGTGTCGACCAGGAAGCCGGTCTCGCCGTCCTCGATGATCTCGGGCGTCGAGCCGCAGCGGAAGGCGACCACCGGCGTGCCGCAGGCCATGGCCTCGATCATCACCAGGCCGAAGGGCTCGGGCCAGTCGATGGGGAACAGCAGGGCCTCGGCCCCGCCCAGGAAGGCCGACTTCTGGTGGTCGCCGATCTCGCCGACGAACTCGACCAGCGGGTTAGCCTCGACCATCGGCCGGATGACGGTTTCCCAATAGGCGGCGTCCGCGGCGTCGACCTTGGCCGCCATCTTCAGCCGCTTGCCTAGCCGCGTGGCGATCTCGATGGCCCGGTCCGGGCGCTTCTCGGGCGAGATGCGGCCGAGGAAGGCGAGATAGCCCTCGGGCCTGTCGTTGAAGACGTAGAGGTCCGCCGGCATGCCGTGATGCACCGTGGCCTTCCAGCCGGCGAAGGGCAGAGGGCGGCGCTGGTCGTCGGAGATCGACACCAGGCCGAACTGCGGCCAGCGCTGGTAGACCCCGGCCAGGTCCTTCAGATCCAGCCGCCCGTGCAGGGTGGTGACGGTCTTGTCCGCCCACCGCTCGAAGAACGGGAAGTGGATCATGTCGGTGTGGAAGTGGATGATGTCGAAGTCGTCGGCGCGCTTCAGCACCTCGGCCAGCATGGTCATGTGGGCGGCGAGGTCGGATTTCAGCGGCGCGGGGTCCAGACGGATCGCCTGGTCGCGCACCGGGACCAGCCGCGCCCGGGTCTCGGCCTCGGCGGAGGCGAACAGGGTGACGTCGTGCCCCAGGTCGACCAGGGCGTCGGTCAGATGGGCGACGACCCGTTCGGTTCCGCCGTAGAGCTTGGGCGGCACGGCTTCGTACAGCGGCGTGACTTGCGCGATCTTCATGGCTCAGGTTCCCGACACCCGACGGGGCGCCGGATTGTCCAACTGTCTCGCAAGTGCGAAGTTCCCCGAACGCGGATTTTTCCTGTGCAAACTGCGCAGGTTACGGCGCGCTCAATGTCGGATACCGCACATTTCTCCGACGGTTAGACCGCCAGCCCCGGGTCGCCTTCAAGGACGTCCTGCCTCAGTTCTGGACGTTCCCCCGCCTTCCAAAGCGAGACGCGGTGAACCACGCGATAGCGCAGCGGTCCGCCGTCGTCCGTCTCGGCGCGCTCCAGCGGTATGGGCATGCAGACGAATTCCGTTTCCAGTTCATCCGGCGTCGCCCGCACCGTCGTGTAGCCGTGGCCGGCGTAGTCCAGGAATTCGAGGTGCGGGGCCAGCTCGGGATTGCTCGCCGCGCGCGCCTGGACGGGGTCTCCCGTCTCCTTCAGGACCAGCGACGACCGCACCCCGTGCATCAGGGTCATGTTCCAGCTGCACTCCATCGCGCCGTCGGGCCGGTCGTGGATATTGAGCGCCCGCAGGGGACGGTCCTTCGGCATGGTCAGCTGCTGGACCTCGCTCAGGGTCTGGGCCGAGATCGAGCCGGTGACGAACTCCACGCCGACCGGATCGAAGGCGCGTGGCGGCAGGGTCTTGGAGGGATAGCCGGCCCAGAAGGCGTGCCGGTCGCCCGCGACGATGGTGAAGCCCGTGATCCCTTCCTGGCGGACCATGTCGAAGACCTCGCCGTGCTCGAGGCCGTAGGCGCCGGTCGTCACGCCATACCCTGCGCCCTTCGGCCACTGGTCCGCGAACGCTTCGGGCAGGTTCTGGGGATCGATGCGGCCCGTGAGCGTGCCGAAGGAATGACCCCAGATCTTCCACGGGGCCTGGGCGGCGCGAAGCCGGTCCTTGAACCAGGCCATCTGCTCAAGGCCGAGGTAGGCTTCCGGCGGCGCGTCCACGTGCGGATTGGGAAACTCGATATCGTCGCCGACGCGAATGACGGCCGGCGGATGGCCGCCCGCGTAGTCCCGGGCCTGATCCAGGGCTTCGAGCATCTGCTCGGGCATGGCGCCGAACTTGATCGCCGGAAGCCCCTCATAGCTGCCGCCCGGCGATCCGAACGACCGGTTGTCGGTCAGGATCATGTCGACGTTCTTGCCGTACCGGAACGCCCGCTGGATCTGCAGCGCCCTGATCGCGGCCAGATTGTTGGGCTCCAGCCCGACGCCCCGCGCGTCCAGCTCGGCCAGCGGCTTGTTCTCGACCGGCGGCGCCTCGAAGACGTCGCCGGCGCCGGGTTTGCGGACGCGCGCGGGCTGGTACTCGTACCAGGCCTGGCTGGCCGCGACCTTCAGCGTCTGGGCCGGCCGGATTTCGCCGTTGATGATCTGCTGGCTCTGGTAGGAGCGCCAGTTGAACTCATGATTGTCCCAGACGGGAACGAACGGCCAGCGGGCCCGGGCGTCCTGCAGGTCGGGGTCCGACAGATAGCCCTTGTAGGCCGTGCGGTAGTCGTCAAGGTCCGCCGGGATGTGGAAGGTGCTGACCTTCTCGCCGGTCGGGTAACGCACGATGTCGCGCAGGCGCCGGCCGCGCTCCACGCCGTTCGGCCGTTCCTCGGGATACCAGACCAGTTCATAGATGAAGTCGCCCAGATGCAGGACGAAGCCCAGCTGTGCGTCACGCGGCCGGCGCGCGTCCTCGTGGATCATGCGGCGATAGGCGTTCAGGGCGCCCTGGGTGACGTCCTGGCAGCTGACGAAGGCGAACGTCACCGCCCGGTCGTCGTCGTCCGCCGGCGCCGTCAGGGTGCGCCCGACGCGGCTGGCGTTCCCCGCCTCGTCGATGAAGCGGTACCAGTACTCCCGCGCCGGCCTCAGTCCCGCGGCCAGGAAGCGGCAGGTCCAGTCTGTCGCCGGGGTCACGGCGACGTCGCCGCGCGCGACCACCCGCGCGAACGCGGGATCGTCGGCGACCTCGACCGTCAGGCGGTGGGACGCCGCGCCCTCGTCCGGCTGGCGGCGCGTCCACAGGATCACGCTGTCCGCCCGGGGATCGCCCGAGGCGACGCCGTGTGGAAACAGGTCGCGACGTTCGCCGCGCGGGACCGGCGCAGCCCGCGCGGACGTCGGTCGGAACGCCAGCGCCGCGCCCAGCGCAGCAGCCTGGGCGGCGAATGCGCGCCGCGACAGTGAGACCTTGTCCATGTCGTCCTCCCGCGGCGAGCAGGCGCTCGCCGCGACGACCGGTCAACTTACAGTCTCGTAACGCGGTTCGCCCGTTTCCGGAGCGGCTCGGCGTGAGCGGCCTACTGCATCCCGGCGCGGATTTCGGCGCGCAGGGCGTCGATCGAGCGCAGGCCCTGGTCCGACTTGAAGCGCCAGTAGGTCCAGCCGTTGCAGGCCGGGGCGTTCTCGAACAGGGCGCCCATCTTGTGGATCGAGCCGCTCAGTTCGCCGGAGACCAGCGAGCCGTCGGCGCGGACGCGGGCCTCGCGCTCGCCCTTGGGGCAGTACAGGCGGTCGCCCGGACGCAGCAGGCCGGCCTCGACCAGGGCGCCGAACGGCACCTTGGGCTCGTTGCGCTTGGAGCCCATGACGGCCAGGTCTTCCGGCGCGGCCGGGATGACGGCCTTGATGCGCTTCTCGGCGACATCGGCGTAGGTCTCGTCCCGCTCGATGCCGATGAAGCGGCGGCCCAGCCGCTTGGCGGCGGCGCCGGTGGTGCCGGTGCCGAAGAAGGGATCCAGCACCACGTCGCCCGGCTTGGTCGCCGACAGAAGAACGCGGTGCAGCAGGGCCTCGGGCTTCTGGGTCGGATGGGCCTTCTTGCCGTCAGCGTCCTTGATCCGCTCGTCGCCGGTGCACAGGGCCAGCGTCCAGTCGGACCGCATCTGCGTGTCTTCATTGAAGGCCTTCAGGGCGTCGTAGTTGAAGGTGTAGCGCTTCTGCTCGCGACTGCGGGCGGCCCAGATCAGGGTTTCGTGGGCGTTGGTGAACCGGGTGCCCTTGAAGTTCGGCATGGGGTTCGACTTGCGCCAGATGATGTCGTTCAGCACCCAGAAACCCAGGTCCTGGATCGCGGTGCCCAGGCGGAAGACGTTGTGATAGCTGCCGATCACCCAGATGGAGCCTTCCGGCTTCAGCACGCGGCGGCACTCTTTCAGCCAGGCGCGGGTGAAGGCGTCGTACTCGGCGAAGCTGTCGAACTTGTCCCAGTCGTCATCGACCGCATCGACCTTGGAGTTGTCGGGGCGCAGCAGGTCGCCGCCCAGCTGGAGGTTATAGGGCGGGTCGGCGAAGACCATGTCGACCGAGGCGTCCGGCAGCGAACGCAGCACCTCGATGCAGTCGCCCCGGTGGATGACGTCGGTCTTGAGTTCGGACATGGAAACGCGGCCCCGGCACAATGAGAACCGACAGGGTGAATCCTTACGGTTAAGGCGGGGTAACCGGCGGGTCGGCTCGTCGCCTCGAAATAAGCCAAGGCCAAGCTGGGGCTTTGCCTACGCGGGGGCGTTGGGCTGTCAGCTCATCCCTTACCGTCAGGACTTCTCGACATGGCCGCTTCGAAAACCCTCTCGCCCGGAACCGGGGGCGAGACCCATCAGACCGCGTCCACGCCCGAGACCCGCCTGACCACAAATCACGGCGTGCCGGTCAGCGACAACCAGAACTCCCTCAAGGCCGGTCCGCGGGGGCCCTCCCTGCTGGAAGACTTCGTCCTGCGCGAGAAGATCCAGCATTTCGACCACGAGCGGATCCCCGAGCGGATCGTCCACGCTCGGGGCTCGGCCGCGCACGGCTTCTTCGAACTGACGGAAAGCCTCGCCGACTTCACCACCGCGAAGATCCTGACGGAGGTCGGCAAGAAGACGGAGCTGTTCACCCGCTTTTCGACGGTCGCCGGCGGGGCCGGATCGGTGGACACGCCGCGCGATGTCCGGGGCTTCGCGGTCAAGATGTATACGGTCGAGGGCAACTGGGACCTCGTGGGCAACAACATCCCGGTCTTCTTCATCCAGGATGCGATCAAGTTTCCGGACCTGATCCATGCGGTGAAGATGGAGGCGGACCGGGGTTACCCGCAGGCGGCCAGCGCCCACGACACCTTCTGGGACTTCGTCGGCCTGATGCCGGAATCGAGCCACATGATCATGTGGGCCATGTCGGACCGGACCATCCCGCGCTCGCTGCGCATGATGGAGGGGTTCGGGGTCAACACCTTCCGTCTGATCAACGCGGCGGGCGATGCGACGCTGGTCAAATTCCACTGGCGTCCCAAGCTGGGCACGCAATCGACCTGCTGGGACGAAGCGGTGAAGATCGCCGGCGCCGATCCCGACTTCCACCGCCGCGATCTGTTCGAGGCCATCGACAAGGGCGACTTCCCCGAGTGGGAGTTCGGCGTCCAGTTGCTGACGCAGGAAGAGGCCGACGCCCTGCCTTTCGACGTGCTGGACGCGACCAAGCTGATCCCTGAGGAGCTTTATCCGATACGGATCGTCGGCCGGATGGTGCTGGACCGGAACCCCGATAATTTCTTCGCCGAGACGGAACAGGTCGCCTTCCTGCCGACCAATATCGTCCCGGGCATCGACTTCTCGGAAGATCCGCTGCTTCAGGGGCGGCTGTTCTCCTATCAGGACACCCAACTGTCGCGGCTGGGCACGCCGAACTTCCATCAGATTCCGATCAATCAGGCCCGGGGCTGCCCGTTCCAGAACCTGCAGCGCGACGGTCAGATGCAGACTTTCGTGCCCAAGGGGCGCGCCAACTATGAGCCCAATAGCCTGGCGGACGCCGGGGAAGAGGGCGGCCCGCGCGAGGACCCCAAGGGCGGCTTCCGCAGCTTCGCGGCGCCGGTCGAGGCGGCCAAGATCCGTATCCGGGCCGAGACGTTCGCCGATCACTACAGCCAGGCGCGCCTCTTCTTCCGGTCACAGACCGAGATCGAGCAGGCCCACCTCGCCAGCGCGCTGGTCTTCGAACTGTCCAAGGTGACGATGGACCACGTTCGCAATCGGGTGCTGGGCAACCTGCGCAACGTCGACGAGACCCTGGCCGCGCGGGTCGCGGATGGTCTGAACGTTCCGCTCCCGGCGGCCAATGACGCCGCCGGCGCGCCGTTCGACATGGACGCTTCGCCCGCCCTGCGCATCGTCGGCAAATATCCCGATACTCTGAAGGGGCGAGCCGTGGGCATCCTCGTCACCGACGGCGCGGACGGCGCCGTGATCGACGCGGTCAAGGCCGCGGCGGAGGCCGAGGGCGCGACGGTCAAGATCGTCGCTCCCAAGATCGGCGGCGTGAAGCTGAAGGGCGGCAAGAAACTGAAGGCCGACGGACAGCTGGCGGGTACGCCGTCCGTCGTGTTCGACGCCGTTGCGCTGGTGCTGTCGGAGGCGGGCTGCGCGGCGCTGTTGAACGAAGGCGCCGCCGTGGATTTCGCGGCCCATGCCTTCGGCCACCTGAAGGCGATCGGGCATACGGCTGAAGCCCAGCCGCTGCTGGACAAGGCCGGCGTCGTGGCGGATGCGGGGGTGATCGATCTGGCGGATGGCGTGGACGCCTGGCTCGAACCCGCGCGCACCCGCCAATGGGAACGCGAGCCCAAGGTGCGCATGCTCGCCTGACGCCGCGCGGAAGCCCGCATCTTCACCGTATCGGGAAAGTGCGGGCGAGTCGCGTTGCGGGCGGAACCGTCACAGGCGCTCACGTTTTGTTACGCGCTCGGCCTCGCCTTGCCGCGCCTTGCGGGGTAAGCGGGGCGCATACGCCGCGAGCGGAGCGAATCCGCCGCGCACAGACCACGGTTCAGGGGCTGTCTATGACGCAGTGGGTGTACGGTTTCGGCGGCGGCTCGGCCGACGGCGACGCTTCGATGAAGAACCTTCTCGGCGGCAAGGGCGCGAACCTGGCCGAGATGTCCTCGCTGGGGCTGCCGGTCCCGCCGGGCTTCACGGTCACCACCGAAGCCTGCAATCATTATTATGCGCAGGGGCAATCGTATCCCGCCGACCTCGCCGCCCAGGTGAAGGCTGGGCTGGCCAAGGTCGAGGGCATCGTCGGCAAGACCTTCGGGGACGCGAAGAACCCGCTGCTGGTCTCGGTCCGCTCGGGCGCCCGCGCCTCGATGCCGGGGATGATGGACACGGTCCTGAACCTGGGCCTCAACGACGAGACGGTCGAGGGACTGGCCGCGCTGAGCGGCGACCGCCGCTTCGCCTTCGACAGCTACCGCCGCTTCATCACCATGTACTCCAACGTGGTGCTGGGCCTCGGCCATGACGATTTCGAGGGCGTGCTGGACGATCACAAGGATCGCCTGGGCGTCACCGTCGACACCGACCTGACGGCCAAGGACTGGGAGAAGGTGGTCGCCGACTACAAGGCTGTGGTCGAGCGCGAACTGGGCCAGCCCTTCCCGCAGGACCCGCACGACCAGCTGTGGGGCGCCGTCGGCGCCGTCTTCGCCAGCTGGATGAACGACCGGGCCAAATTCTATCGCCGCATGCACGACATCCCCGAAAGCTGGGGCACGGCGGTGAACATCCAGTCGATGGTGTTCGGCAATATGGGCGAGACCTCGGCGACGGGCGTGGCCTTCACCCGCAACCCGTCGACCGGTGAAGCCCGGTTGTACGGCGAGTTCCTGATCAACGCCCAGGGCGAGGACGTGGTCGCCGGCATCCGCACGCCGCAGTCGCTGACCAAGGCGGGTCGCGAGGAGATGGGCGAGACGGCGCTGTCGATGGAAGAGGCCATGCCGGTCGTCTTCGGCCAGTTCGTCGAGGTCGTCGGGCGGCTGGAAAGCCACTACCGCGACATGCAGGACATCGAGTTCACGGTCGAGCAGGGCCGTCTGTGGATGCTGCAGACCCGCAACGGCAAGCGCACCGCCAAGTCGGCGCTGAAGATCGCGGTCGATCTGGCCAGCGAAGGCGTGATCTCGCAGGAAGAGGCCGTGTCGCGGGTCGAGCCCGCCGCCCTGGACCAGCTGCTGCACCCGACCCTGGATCCGAACGCCGAGCGCAAGGTGGTCGCCGCCGGCCTGCCGGCCTCGCCGGGCGCGGCCACGGGCAAGATCGTCTTCGACGCCGACGAGGCCGAACGCCTCGCCCAGCTGGGCGACGCGGTCATCCTGGTGCGCGAGGAAACCAGCCCCGAGGACATCCACGGCATGCACGCCGCCCGGGGCATCGTCACGGCGCGCGGCGGCATGACCAGCCACGCGGCGGTGGTCGCGCGCGGCATGGGCCGTCCCTGCGTCTGCGGCATCAACGAGCTGTCGATCAACGACAAGGCCGGGACCTTCACGGCCCGGGGCCGCACCTTCAAGGCGGGCGACATCATCACCATCGACGGCTCGAAGGGCGAGGTGCTCGAGGGCGCCGTCGCGATGATCGAGCCGGAGCTGACGGGCGATTTCCAGACCCTGATGGCTTGGGCCGACAAGGTCCGCCGCCTGCGGGTCCGCGCCAACGCCGAGACCCCGCTGGACGCCCGCACCGCGCGCGGCTTCGGCGCCGAGGGCATCGGCCTGTGCCGGACCGAGCACATGTTCTTCGACGACACCCGGATCGCCGCCGTGCGCGAGATGATCCTGGCCGACGACGAGGCCGGACGCCGCCTGGCGCTGGCCAAGATCGCGCCGTTCCAGAAGGCCGACTTCGTCGAGCTGTTCGAGATCATGTCGGGGCTGCCGGTGACGGTCCGTCTTCTGGACCCGCCGCTGCATGAGTTCATCCCGCACACCGACGAGGACATCGACGCCCTGGCCGCCGGATCGGGCCTGGACGCCGCCAAGCTGAAGCGCCGCGCCAAGGAGCTGCACGAGACCAATCCGATGCTGGGTCACCGGGGCTGCCGCCTGGGCGTCGCCTATCCCGAGATCTATGAGATGCAGGTCCGGGCGGTCATCGAGGCCGCGCTGGAGGTGAAGAAGAGCTCGGGCGTGGCCCCCATTCCGGAGATCATGCACCCGCTGGTCGCCCTCGGGCTGGAGATGAAATACCTGCGCGAGCTGACCGACCGCACGGCCCAGGCGGTCTTCGCCGAAGCCGGCGACACGGTCGAATACCTGGTCGGCACCATGATCGAACTGCCGCGCGCCGCGCTGCGCGCCGGCGACCTGGCCGAGCACGCCCAGTTCTTCAGCTTCGGCACCAACGACCTGACCCAGACCACGTTCGGCATCAGCCGCGACGACTCCGGCCGCTTCCTGCAGGCCTATATGGACAAGGGCATCTTCGAGACCGATCCCTTCGTCCGCCTGGATCAGGAGGGCGTCGGCGACCTGATCCGCATCGCCGCCGAGCGGGGCGGGGCGGTCCGGCCCGACATCAAGATGGGCATCTGCGGCGAACACGGCGGCGACCCGTCCTCGATCGCCTTCTGCGAGGAGGTCGGCCTGAACTACGTCAGCTGCTCGCCCTATCGCGTGCCGATCGCCCGGCTGGCCGCGGCGCAAGCCGCCCTGCACGCCCGTGCGGGGACCGAGCGCGAAAAAGACCGGTAACGCTGGGCCGTAGCCAAGGCCTGGATCGTCAGGGGCCTTGCTCTTCGCGGCTGCGGTTATCGCGCCCGTGGTCGGCTATTGCGTTCGGATGGCTGAGACCGGCAATGCCGAGACAGCGATAGATGGACTGGCTTGGGGATTTCGGCACGCCGGTGGCCTTGATCTGTCTTGCGTTCAGCTTCCGCGCCTCGGCGATCGGCCGGCTGGGGCGGCTGGCCGTCGCGACGGTTGCCGTCCTGCTGGTGTGGCTAGGCGTCCTTGGAATCGCCAATATTTAGTCATTTTTAGTAGAACGGCGTCTGTGCCTGTTGGTCCACAGTCGTTTGCAAGTCGCGTCTGCGGTCTGGAACTCGACCGTTCTCACCCCATTTGTATCCTCGCTGGATGGGGCCGGTGACCGCAGAAGTCACCGCATCTAGAGGATACATAAACTATGCGTAACGTTCTTCTCGCAACCGCTGCTCTTACTCTGATTTCGGCGCCCGCTATGGCGCAAAGCATTTCGAATCCTCAGTATCAAGGGTCGATCGGTTACACGGGCATCGACGCCGACGGCGCGACCCTGGGCGCGATCACCGCGCGCGGCGGCGCCAAGCTGAGCCGCTACTTCGGGGCCGAGGCCGAGCTGTCGGTCGGCGTCAAGGATGACGACGTCAACTTCGGCGCCATCCCGGGCAAGGTCGAGCACCGCTACGACGCCGCCGCCTATGGCGTGGCGACCCTGCCGGTGACCGAGAATTTCGAGCTCTTCGGCCGTCTCGGCTACGGCACCACCGAACTGAAGACCTCGGCGGCCGGCCTCTCGGGGTCGAACAGCACCGAGAGCGTCAACTACGGCGCCGGCGCCAACTACTTCTTCGACGGCCAGAACGGCGTCCGCGCCGACTGGACCCGTCGGGACTTCCGCGGCCGTGACGGCATCGAAGCCGACACCTGGGGCCTCGGCTACGTTCGTCGCTTCTAAGACGACTAGGTCCTGAAAAGACGAAAGGCCCGCCGGTCTCCCGGCGGGCCTTTTTCGTGGTCCTGAACCGGGGTCAGGCGACGCCGGGCTGCAGGGCCCAGCGCATCGAGCCTTCGCCGAATGGGCGGAAGAAGAGGTCGCGGTAGCGTTCGAACGCCTCGACGATCTTGGAGGCCAGGTCCTGGGCGACGGTCTCGCCGCGCTGTCGCTTCATGGCGGCCACGCATTGGACCACGTCCTGCTGGTGAGCCGAACCGCCCATGCGCTTGAGCACCGCGGCGATATCCAGGGCCAGCGGATCGACGGCCTTGCTCCAGGGATTGGTGTTCTGAGCCATGCGGGACACCCCTTGTTCTCAACACTGGCGAACCGGTCGCAAAAACCTGCGTGGGATGCAAGCGTGACCGCGAATTCGTGATCAGGGCGAGCTGGGGAGCCCCTGTGGGCGCACGGCGTTCTTCCGTCATGACCCGAGCTCTGATCCCGGCCTTCGCCGCCGTCCTGCTGATCGCCGCCTGTGATCGCCAGACCGTCAATCCGCCCACCGAACCGGCCGCGCCGATCGCCACGCCCGAGGCCGCTCCGCCCGCCCCGAAGCCGCCCGGGGTCGGCACGGTCATGCCTGGAGCCGGACCGGCCAGCTTCGTCGGCCGCTGGGCCGGGAACCTGGCCTGGTGCGCCAACACCAGCGGCGCACACCAGCCCGTCCTCCTCACGCCGCTGCGGTTCGAAGGCTATGAGAACAGTTGCGCCATCACCTCGCTGGAGCAGGTGGTGGACGGCTACGAGGTCACCCTGGCCTGTCAGGCCGAGGGCGGGGCCTCGCGCGAGCGCGTGCGCCTGTCGGTGCAGGATGATGTGTTGCGCCTGACCTGGCTGAACCGGAACGAGGCGGTGCTGTTGCTCAGGCGCTGCCCGGCGGCCCCCGTCGTCGACGAAGGCCAGCCGGCCGGCTGATCAGTTGAACAGGAAGTTCATCACGTCGCCGTCCTTGACGACATAGGCTTTGCCTTCCGCCCGCAGCTTGCCGGCCTCGCGGGCCTTGGCTTCGCCCTTCAGCGCGACGAAGTCCTCGTAGGCGATGGTCTCGGCGCGGATGAAGCCCTTTTCGAAGTCGGTGTGGATCACGCCGGCGGCCTGCGGGGCGGTGTCGCCGACGTGGATCGTCCAGGCGCGGGCTTCCTTGGGACCAACGGTGAAGTAGGACTGCAGGCCCAGCAGCTTGTAGGCCTCGCGGATCAGGCGGTTCAGGCCCGGCTCGGCCAGGCCCAGGCTTTCCAGGAACTCGGCCTGCTCCTCGGGGTCGAGGACGGCCAGTTCGGAATCGATCTTGGCCGAGATGACGACGGCGTTGGCGTTGTCCTCGGCGGCGCGCTTGGCGACCAGGTCGGACAGCTCATTGCCCTTGTCGGCCGACCCTTCGTCGACGTTGGAGACGTACAGGGCGGGCAGGGAGGTCAGCAGCTGCAGCATGTGCCACGCCTTCTCGTCCTCCTTGTCGACCTTGACCACGCGGGCGGGCTTGCCGGCGCGCAGGGGCTCCAGCGCCATGTTGATCAGGCGCAAGGTCTGCTGGGAGTCCTTGTCGCCGCCCTTGGCCTTCTTCTCGACGTTGACGACCCGCTTCTCGAGGCTTTCGAGGTCGGCCAGCATCAGTTCGGTCTCGATGATGTCGAGGTCCGAGATCGGGTCGATGCGGTTTTCGACGTGGGTGATGTCGTCGTCGATGAAGCAGCGGGCCACGAAGGCCACGGCGTCACAATCCCGAATGTTGGCCAGGAACTGGTTGCCCAGGCCCTCGCCCTTGGACGCGCCGCGCACCAGGCCGGCGATGTCCACGAAGGTGATCCGCGACGGGATGATCTCTTTCGACCCGGCGATGGCGGCCAGGGCCTCCAGGCGCGGCTCGGGCACGGCCACGTCGCCGGTGTTCGGCTCGATGGTGCAGAACGGATAGTTGGCCGCCTGGGCCGCCGCCGTCTTGGTCAGGGCGTTGAACAGGGTGGACTTGCCGACGTTGGGCAGGCCGACGATCGCGACTTTAAGGGCCATGGGTCTCAGCAGCTTTCAATGAGCGCGAGCCTTTAGCGGGTTCAGTCCCGTTTGTCAGGCTCGCGCGCGTCGAACGGCTCTAGTGGGCGGCGTAGACGTCGTCCTCGGTGGTCTTCGGCTGGCCCACGGCGGCCTGCACCACCACCGGAGGGGCCGAGGCGAAAGTCAGGGTCAGGGGCACGGTCTGGCCCGCGACCAGGGGGTTCTCGACGGCCAGCAGCATGATGTGGTTGCCGCCGGGCTTCAGCTCGACCACCTGCCGGGCCGGGAGGGGCAGGCCCTCCTTCAGCTCGCGCATCATCATCATATTGCTTTCGATCTTGCTCTCGTGGATCTCCACGCGCCCGGCGACGGGGGTGGCGATGCTGAGCAGCCTGTCGTCGGCCCCGGCGGTGAGCGTCAGGTAGCAGCCGGTCATCTTGCGGCCGGCGGGCGTCGGGCGGCAGACGGCGTCGGTTACGGCGACGGCGCTCTGTTCACCCGCCGGGACAGGCTTGGGCTCGTTCGAACAGGCGGCCAGCAGGGCGAAGACGGCGATGGGGATCAGGGTACGGTTCATGGGTCGGATGTCTCTCAGGCGGCGGCAGGTCTGGAACGGAAAAGGCTGCGGATCAACCGGTCGATCGCCAGGGCGACGATCAGGCTGGCTCCGGTCAGGGGATAGAGAAGGCAAAGCGGGAGAACGATGGCGAGAACCGCGACGCGCAGGCGCGGGCCGTCCGGGATCGGGGGCGCGCCGATCAGGCCCCGCGACAGCTGCGGCGGACGGCGCTTCCACCACATCATCAGGCCGCTGACGGCCAGCAGCCAGACCCCGATGCAGCCGGCCAGCATGATCCAGCGGTTGATCTGGCCGAACTGCGTCCCCTGGTGGGTGTAGATGCCCCATTCGATCGCCTTCGCGCCGGGGCCGAACTGATCGAAGCCGATATCGCCCAGCAGCTTGCCGTCACCGGCGTCGATGTAGAGCGCGCGGCTGTCCTGAACGCGGCGCACCTGGGCGGTGGCGGTCCAGGCGGTGTTCGCCGCTTGGGGAATGGAGATCGCATATGGGCGCGCCAGACCCTCGGCCTCGGCCCGGGCGATGACGCCGGACAGGGGACCGGCGGCATGGGGCGACGGCGCGGGAAGCACGACGCCCTCCATCGTCCAGCCGGCGCCAGCTGGATGGTCGTGGTGTTCCGCCCGCTGCCAGGCGCCCGCGACCGGGGCCGGCGGCCGTCCCCAGCCGCCGGCCTTGACCGCGCCCATGACCTGATCGCCCCAGACCACCGACCACGGCATGCCGGTGACGGCGAGGAACAGCACCACCCCGCCGACGTAGACGCCGGTCAGGGCGTGCAGGTCTCGCCAGAAGGGGCGGCGACGCACATCCGTGGTGGTCAGGGTCAGGACACCCGCGGTCCGCTTGCGCGGCCACCACAGATAAAGGCCCGTGGCGAACAGGACGATCGTCCAGCCCGCCACGATCTCCACCACGATGTTCATCACGGACCCGAAGAAGGTCAGCGAGTGCAGGGCCTTGATGGTCTCCATGACGCCGCCGTAGCCGGTCACGCCGGTGATCCCGGCGGTGTGGGGATCGACGAAGACGGTGCGCTGTCCGCCGTCCGCCCGGTCCACCCGGACGCGGACGGCCTGATCCGGCCTGTCCGGCATCAGGACGCTGGCCACGCGGCCGCCGCCCGCCCGCGCCGCGGCTTCAACCCAGTCGTCGGGCGAAGCCTGCTGCGCCACGGGCGGAACCTCGGCCATCCGCCGATAGACGGCTCCGTCGATCTCGTCCTTGAACAGATAGAGGCCGCCGGTCAGGGCCAGCAGCATGAGGAAGGGCATGACCAGCACGCCTGCATAGAAATGCCAGCGCCACACGGCGCGGTAGGCGCCGGACAGGGGCGTGGCGGCCGGGGTCTGAATCTCGGTCATCGGACTCACAGGGCCACGCGCAGGCCGACGAAGAACGCGCGCCCCTCGCCGGGATTGAACACGACGGTCGAGGCGGTGCGGGCGTCCGTGATGGCCGAGAACTCGTTCACATGCCGCTCGTCCGTGAGGTTGCGGGCGTCCGCGAACACGGTCAGCCCGTCCTTGACCTCCCAGCTCGCGTTCAGCCCCAGCAAGGTGTAGCCGGGGGCCTTCATCGTATTGGCGTAGTCGACCCAGGCGTCACTGATCCGCCATTCGACCGATGGAGTCAGCGACAGGCCCGACGGATGCCGCCAGGCCAGCTCGGCCCGATAGGCGTGTTCCGGCGCGACCGGCAGGCGGTTGTCGCCCCAGCGCGCGTCATCCACGAAGCGGAAGTCGTTCCACGCATAGGTCTGGCGCAGCAGCAGCGAACCCTGCGCCGGGCCGGTCGGCAGGCGCCAGTCCAGTCCGGCCTCGATCCCCTGGTGCACGGTCTCGCCGGCGTTGAAGGTCGCGGCCGGAATACCAGGGCCGGTGATGAAGTTCAGCAGTTCGCCTTCGATCTCGCTGCGGTAGACGGTCACGTCCCAGGCCAGGGCGCCATGACGGCCGCGCGTGCCGATCTCGGCGGTCCAGGCGTCCTGCACCTTCACCGGCGTGAAGCCGACGAGCGGCGCCTGAACGAGCGCGCCATAGGTCGGAGGCTCGACCGACCGGGTCACATTGGCGAACACCTGGGCGCCGTCCCCGGTCTCCCACAGCAGGCCCAGGCGAGGCGAGAACCATTCGTAGTCGATGTCGTCGTTGTTGGCGGCGTTGACGCGATCCGAGTAGTCGCGCGTGGCCCGGCCGAACGAGCCGCCCGCCACCAGCGCCAGCCGGTCGGTCACGAACAGCCGGCCTTCTGCGAAGACGTCCAGTCCCGTCGCCTTCTGCAGGTTGTCGGCGGTCAGGGCGCCCGCTTGGCCGCCGATGTTGAGGTAGCGCTGGCTGTCGATCTGACCATCGCGATAGCTCAGGCCATAGAACAGGTCGGCGCGCAGGCCGCCCACCTGACCGGTCCAGTCGAAGCGGCCGAACAGGCCGACGGTCTCGCTATTGGTGTTCAGCACCTGGAAGATCGGGTGCCACAGTTCCTTTTCCCAACCCCAGACAGCGCCTTCGAACACGGTCGAATCGTTTAGCCGCCAGCGGGTCTGCAACGTCAGCCGCTTCAGCGTCAGGTCGCGGGCCTGATCGCCGCTGATCGCGCCGGGGTTGGCCATTTCGGGGCGGGTCAGGGCGTCGGCGAGCGACAGCGACCCCGGGATGTCCTGCTTGATGTCGGCCGCCTGATAGGTCAGCCGCACCTCCCGGTCCTCGCCGAATGTCCGGCCCACGTTCAGGGTCAGGCGGGCCTGGCTCTGTTCGCTGTGATCGCGGTAGCCGTCCGATTCCATCGCCGAAACGGCCGCGAACACGTCCCAGTCGCCGGATGTGCGGGCCAGCTGCACGCTGCTCCTCAGGCTGCCGAACGACCCGCCTTCCAGCTGCAGCACGGTGTCGTCCACGGCGGTGCGGCCGGTCGGCGTGATCTGGTTGATCGCCCCGCCCAGCTGGGCTCCGCCGAAGCGCAGGGTGTTGGCCCCCTTGTAGATCTCGATGTAGCGGGCGCTCAGCGGATCCACGCCCTGGAAGTCGGAGAAGCCGTCGGCGTCCGCGAAGGGCACGCCGTCCTGGGCGAACAGCACGCCGCGCTGGTGAAAGCCCTGGGCGAGGCCCGAGCCCCGGATCGACAGGCGGGCCTCCTCGCCATAGCGCTTCTGCGCCAGCACGCCGGGCACGTTGCGCAGGGTGTCGGCGAAGGTCTGGGCGAAGCGATTGGCGTAGCTCTCGGCCGAGACCACGGCCACGGCGCCGGGCGTGCGCGACAGGCGATCACGGGCCTCGGCCACCACGGCGGGGTCTTCGGGATTGCGTCGGGCGGTGACGATGACGGTGTCGAGGGTGGTGGGGTCTTCCGGCCCGGCGACGGGCTCGGAGGCATGGGCGAAGGCGGGCGCGGCGAGGGCCGCGAGCAGCAGGGCGCAGGGCGCCGCAGTGGTCCGGAGGGACATGGGAATTCGATCCTGAAACAGAGAAAGGCCCGCGCCGCCGGACGGCGTGCGGGGTCAGGCGCGGTTCAGCGCCGGGTCTGCTTCAGGCGAGGGGAGGGGCGGTCGAGGGCGGTCGCGGCGGCGCGCGCGCGGGGGGCGGCGGGCTGGCGATCAGGGCCGTGAAGGTGGACGCCGGGGTGACGGCGGGCGTGGCGCAGGGCTGGGGCGCCGGCGGTGTCGGCAGGACCGCGGCGACGGCCATGACGCAGGCGGCGCATTTCGGCGGCGGGACCGAGCGGTCCGGCCGGCCGTCGGCGCCGACGCTGATCGTCTGCGGCCCGTCGCTGGAGCAGAGCACCAGCGTCTCGCCCGGCCGCGCCGCCGCCATGGCGGCGTAGGGCAGCAGGGAACCGAGCACGATCGCGAACGTCGCGGCCATCAGGGCCAGCGAACGCCAGATCGACCAGGATTCGGTCTGCGGACGGGTCACGCGCGGTCCATAGCCGTGAAGACGGCCGACGGGAAGCGCGGCTATTCGCCCTTCTGCGCCGTCTGGCGCGGGCTGAATTTGGGGGCGGGGGCCAGGCGCATGACCTCGCCCTGATAGCGTTCGTCGTCGCCGGCCAGGGCGAAGGGCAGGGCGTCGGCGCAGGCGTTCAGCATGGCTTCCAGCCACGGCTGGTCGGCCTTGGCGAAGTCGCCCAGCACATGCGGCATGACCAGGTGGCTCTCGCCCGGGTGGCCCACCCCCATGCGGGCGCGGCGGAAGTCGGCGCCCAGGTGGCTGATCAGGCTGCGCACGCCGTTCTGGCCCGCCGCCCCGCCGCCGGTCTTCATGCGGAAACGGCCCGGCGCCAGGTCGATCTCGTCATGGAAGACGATGACCTCGCCGGGCTTGATCTTGTAAAAGCGCGCGGCCTCGCCGACGGCCCGGCCGCTTTCGTTCATATAGGTCTGGGGCTTCATCAGAAGCACCTTCACCGGCCCGGCGGCGGTGGCGACCTCGCCTTCGCGGATCACCGACTGGAATTTGGCCCGCTCGGGACCGAACGACCAGCGGCGCGCGATCTCGTCGGCGGCCATGAAGCCGATGTTGTGGCGATTCTTCTCGTATTTCGGGCCCGGGTTGCCCAGGCCGGCGACGATGATCATGGCTCAGGTCCAGACAAGGAAACGGCCCCATCCGTAACCGGAAGGGGCCGCTCCAGAAACAGTCGATCGAAGGGCGATCAGCCTTCGGTCTTTTCGCCTTCAGCGGCGTCGCCCGATTGCTCGGTCGCTTCAACTTCGGCCTCGGCGGCGACTTCGGCGTCGTGGGCTTCGTCAGCGGCGGCCGAGATGGCGGCCGACGACGTCTTGATCGAAGCGATCACGAAGTCGCGGTCGGCGATGGTCGGCTCGACGTCGGAGGGGACCTTCAGGTCCGACCAGCGGATGGTGTCGCCCAGCTTGTGGCCGGCCAGATCGACGATCAGGTCTTCCGGGATGTGGTTCGCCGGAACCTTCACTTCGACCGAGTGACGGACGATTTCCAGCGAGCCGCCCTGACGGAAGGCCGCGCACTGGTCTTCGTTGATGAAGCGGACCTGGATTTCGATCTTGATGGTCTGATTTTCATCGACGCGCATCAGATCGAAATGCAGCGGGCGGTCCGACACCGGGTCGAACTGCACGTCGCGGGCGATGACGGGCTGGGTTTCCTTGCCGTACTTCAGGGTCACCAGGTGACCCAGCAGCTTGCCGGTGTAGAGGGACTTGCGGAAGTCCTTCTCGTTCACCGAGATGGCGACGGGGGCTTTGTCGCCGCCGTACAGGATGCCGGGCACCATGCCGGCGCGACGGGCGGCGCGGGCGCCGCCGGTGCCGACGCCGTCGCGGACGTCCACGTTCAGAATGATCTCGGCCATCTGGCTCGCCTCAACAGAAACAGAAACGCCGCGCCAACCGGGGCCCGCGCGGCGGGGGTCATGAACCCTCGAATTCAAGAGCGCGGGCTATTACACGCTAGCGCCGGAGGACGCAACCGCTGTCGCGCCCTGATCGACTCAACGACCGCTGTTCAGCGCCGCCGTGGCCGAGGTGGAGGCCGCGGCGGCCTCCGCGGCGACGGGCGACTGGACCGGTCCTTCGGCCCCCGCGACGGCGGTCGGGGTCAGCTCAGCCGGGATCGGCGTGATGTTCTGGGCGGTGCAGGTCGACAGGTCGCGGGCGATGTGACGGCCAACGCAGAACATGTCCTCATAGCTGGGTCGCGAGGCCGCAAGGCACTGGAACAGCATCAGTTTGGACATGTTGAGGCAGAACTCGCTGTTCTGGTCGACGGTCATGGCCTCGGTGTTGGCGCGCGAATCCTCGCCGCCGGCGCCCAGGGCGGCCAGGGCGGCCAGGGCCAGCGAACGGACCACCGCCGGGGTGTAGGGCGGGCCCGAGCGGTTGGTGGTCACGCCCAGGCCGCTGCCCGAGTTGGCGGCGGCGAACAGGCGGGCCGATTCTTCGGACGACGGCAGCATCTGGGCCGCCGACAGGGTCTTGGCGCTCTGCAGGCGGACTTCGCGGTTCGGAATGTGGGTGGTGGCCCAGCGGCGGCGAGGGTCGCGGCGTTCCTGGATCGTGTAGGCGTCGCCCTCGACGCCCTCGGCGATGACCAGCATGGCGGCGACGTCGCGGCTCAGGGTGCTGACGATCAGGCCTGCGGCGGCGTCGGCGCCCGGCAGGGTCGCGGCGGTGGCCGGATCGGCGATGATGCGGGCGATCAGCTCCTGGCGGACGGCGGGATCGACGGCGTAGGTGCGCACGCCCTGCACAAACTCGGGCGACTGCAGCGCCAGGATCGAGCCGTAGGCGATCATGCCGCGCGACAGCTGTGCCGGCTCATAGGCGGCGCCCTTGCGGATGGCGGCCTGGATGGCTTCCGCGTCGGTGAAGCCGCCGGGCGGAATGGTGCCGACGTCGCGCATGAACGAGACATAGATGGAGGCGGCCTGGGCCACGCCCTCGTTCATCGACAGGGCCGGCGGCGGGGGCGGCGGCGGGGGCGGAGGCGGGGGAGCGACCGGTTCGTCGGTGGCGCAACCCGCAAGCACGGCGGCGGCGGCGACGGCGGCGAGCGCGAGCCCGCGGCGCATTTGACCCTTGAACATGAAAAACCCCGACCCACGGCGCCCATCCGGCAGGGCGCAGACGACTGACTGGCACATATATCGCGGCGAAAAGGGTTCGCCGAGCGTTAATCCCAGCGTTGCAGGAAGTCCGCCATCACAAGGAGATGATTCTCCTCGCTCGGGAGTTTATCCCGGCCCTGTATTGAGGCGTTCGGTGGCGGTTTGCGGCGTCGATGTCGGGGCCGGCTGAGCGGGCGTGCGGACCGGGGGCGCGGCCGGCGGATCGGACAGGGGCGACACGGTGATGCGCGGCGGCTCCGGGTCGGCGACGCTCAGGGGCGATACGATGACGGAGCCGGCGGGCATGGCCGCGCCGCGCGTGCAGGTGGCGATGTCCCGCACGATGTGCCGCCCGAGACAGAAGACGTCCTCATAGCTGGGACGGGAGGCCGCCAGGCACTGGAACAGGTTCAGCTTGGACTCCGTCAGGCAGGTCTGGCTGACCGGATCGTTCTGCAGCGGATCGGTCCGCGCGGCGTCCGCCGCCTCGCCCAGGGCCGCCAGGGCGGCGATGGCCAGGGCCCGCTCCACGACCGGCGGATAGGGCGGATCGCGCCGCCGGTTGCCGGAGACGCCCAGTCCCGACCCGCTGTGCGCGGCGGCCAGCAGGCGGGCGGCCTCGGGCGCGGAGGGCAGCATGGTCTGGGTCGAGCGCGCCTTGGCGTCCGCCAGCCGGCTGTCACGGCCCACGACCTGGGCGACGGCCCAGGAGCGGCGGGAGTCCGCCTGAATGGCGTAGGCGTCGTTCTCGATCGAATCCGCGGCCCGGTTCAGGCTGGTGATGTCAGCGCGCAGGGTGGTCACGATCAGGCCCGCCGCGGCGTCGGCGCCCGGCAGGTTCAAGGCCCAGCGCGGATCGGCGGCGAGGTTGGCGGCCAGCTGCTCGCGGGTGGCGCGATCGACGGCGTACTGGCGCACCCCCTGCACGAACTCCGGCGACTGCAGCGCGATGATCGAGGCGTAGGCCACCAGACCGCGCGACAGCTGGGCGGGGTCATAGGCCGATCCGCGGCGGATCGCGTCCTGGATCGCCTCGGGGTCCTGGAAGCCGCCCTCGATGGCGGCCATCTCGCGGCTGAAGGCGACATAGACGGACGCGGCCTCGGCGACGCTCTGGTTCAGGCTGATCGGCGGCGGCGTGCGCGCGGCCAGTTCGGCCGCCTGCCGCGCGGCCTCGATCTCGGCGGCCTTCTCGGCGGCGTTCTGCGATGCGCAGCCGGCCAGCAGGGCGGCGACGGCGAGTGCGGCCACGGCGAGGCCGCGGCGCTGGACGAGCGAACCCATCAAGTCTCCTTCGAAAACGACGCCCCGCGTCGAAGTCTCAGGCGCTAATGGGGCGAGACCGTGGACGTTCCCTCGATCAGTCGAAGAGTTTCGACACCGATTCCTCGTTGGCGATGCGCCGGATGGCCTCGCCGATCAGCGGCGCGACCGACACGCGGCGAATCTTGGAGCAGTTCAGGACCTCGTCCGGCTGCTCGATCGAATCGGTGATCACCAGCTCCTTCAGCGGACCGTCGGCCACGCGCTGGACCGCCGGACCCGACAGCACGCCGTGGCTGATGTAGGCCGAGACTTCGGTCGCGCCCTTTTCGATCAGCGCCTTGGCGGCGTTCACCAGGGTGCCGCCCGAATCGACGATGTCGTCGAACAGGATGCATTCGCGCCCCGCCACGTCCCCGATGATGTTCATGACCTCGCTCTCGCCCGCCTTGGGACGGCGCTTGTCGACGATGGCCAGATCGACGTTCAGGCGCTCGGCCAGCGAACGGGCGCGCACCACGCCGCCGACGTCGGGCGAGACGATCATCAGATTGCCGCGCGTGTAGCGGTCCTTGATGTCCTGGGCCAGCACCGGCGTGGCGACCAGGTTGTCGGTCGGGATGTCGAAGAAGCCCTGAATCTGGCCGGCGTGCAGGTCCATGGTCAGGACCCGGTCGGCGCCCGCGCGGGTGATCATATTGGCCACCAGCTTGGCCGAGATCGGCGTGCGGCCGCCGGTCTTCCGGTCCTGCCGGGCATAGCCGAAGTAGGGGACGACCGCCGTGATGCGCTTCGCCGAGGCCCGCACCAGAGCGTCGGTGAGGATCAGCAGCTCCATCAGGTTGTCGTTGGCCGGATAGCTGGTCGACTGGATGATGAAGACGTCCTCGCCGCGGACGTTCTCTTCGATGACGGCGAAGACCTCGTTGTCGGCGAACCGCTTCACCTGGGCCTTGGTCAGGGGCATGTCGAGGTGGGTCGCGATCGCCTGGGACAGCGTCCGGTTGGAGTTGCCAGAGAGCAGCTTCATGTCCGGTCATCCTTTCGCCGTCATCGCCCGGCTGACAATGCCGCCGTTGCGCTGGCGCGCTACATATCAGGGGACGGCTCAGCCACAAGGCGCACGGACGAATTTCTCGCCCGTTCGCGTCGCATTGGCGCGCATCGATCCGCTGGTGTAGAGATCGCGTCTGAATTCCGGGGGCGCCGACGGGTGAGCGCCCGCCGGCCTGTCATGTTGAGGTCGTCCTTGCCTGCTTCGAAGATTCGCACCGGCCTTGTTCTCTCGGCCGTTGCCTTGTCGGTCCTGGCCGTTTCGGCCTGTAATCGCGGCGGAGCCCGTCCGCGCCTGGCCTATGAGGAGCGCCCGGTCGAGGCGCTCTACAACACCGGCTATACGCGCCTGCAGGCGCGCCGCTGGGCCGACGCGATCGACTATTTCCAGGAAGTGGAGCGTCAGCACCCGTATTCGGAATGGTCGCGCCGCGCGATCCTGATGCAGATCTACGCGTATTATCAGGACGATCACTACCAGGAGGCGATCGCCGCCGCCGACCGCTTCATCGCCCTGTTCCCGGGCAATCCCAGCGCGCCCTACGCCTTCTACATGAAGGCCATCTGCAACTTCGAGCAGATCACCGACGTGGGCCGCGACCAGGGCTACGCCCAGGCGGCGCTGGACGGCCTGCGCGATGTCGCCCGCCGCTATCCGGGCACGTCCTACGCAATCGACGCCACGGTCAAGATCGACATGGTCAACGACCAGCTGGCCGGCAAGGAAATGGCCATCGGCCGCTACTATCAGCGCGCCAACCAGCCGCTGGCGGCCATCAACCGCTACAAGACCGTCATCGACAACCAATCCTTCCAGCGCACCTCGCACGCGCCGGAAGCCCTGTATCGCCTGGTCGAGGTCAACCTGCAGCTCGGCCTGAAGGACGAGGCCATGCGCAACGGTTCGGTGCTGGGCTTCAACTATCCGGGCAGCCCCTGGTACGCCGAAGCCTACGCCCTGCTGTCCGAGGAAGGCGCCCGTCCGGACGCCGCCCCGACCGGTCCGCGCGAAAGCTGGCTGCGTCGCCTGATCCCGGGCTGACGTTTTCGCTTTGTTCCGCTATTCCCGGGGTTGTCCCGGGATGCGGTTGCTCCGCATTCTCCGGCGTCGCCTGAGAAAACGATTCGCCTTGCTCCAGCTTCCTGACCGCGTTTCCGGCCGTTCGCTTCTTTCGGGGAGCCTGTCGTGCTGACCGCGCTTTCGATCCGCGACATCGTGCTGGTGGACGTGCTGGACCTCGATGTCCGCGACGGCCTGACCGTGCTGACCGGCGAGACCGGGGCGGGCAAGTCGATCATCCTGGACGCGCTGGGACTGGCCCTGGGCGCACGCGGCGACGCGGGCCTGGTGCGCGCCGGGGCCAAGCAGGCCAGCGCGACCGCCGTCTTCACCGCTCCGGACGACCCGGCCCTGATCGCCCTGATCGCCGACCGGGGCTTCGACGTGACGCCGGGCGAGGAGCTGATCCTGCGCCGCATCGTCGCCGCGGACGGCCGCAGCCGCGCCTTCGTCAACGACCAGCCCGCCGGCGTCGCCGCCCTGCGCGAGATCGGCCAGGCCCTGGTCGAGGTCCACGGGCAGCATGAGACCGTCGGCCTGCTGGACTGGAAGACCCACCGGGCCCTGCTGGACAACTACGGCGGCCTGCAGCCGCAGCTGGACGCCGTAGCCGCCGCCGCCGACGCGCTGAAGACCGCCGAGCGCAGGGTCGCGGATCTGAAGGCCGCCGCCGCCGACGCCGCCGCCCATGCGGAAGAGCTGACCCTCAACCTCGCCGACCTCGACGCCCTGGATCCCCGGGCCGACGAGGAGACCGAACTGGCCGGGGAGCGCGCCCTGCTGGGCGCCGCCGAAAAGGCCATGGCCGACCTTACCGACGCCCGCGCCTCGCTGGGCGGGGACAAGCTGTCGCGCAATCTGTCCGCCGCCCTGCGCGCGGTCGAGCACGCCCGCACCCGCGCCACCCAGTCGGGCGCCGAGGGCGACCACCCCCTGCTGGTCAAGCTGACCGCCGCCGCCGAGGCCATCGACCGGACGCTGGTGGAGGCGGAGGAGGCCCTGGCCTGCGTCGATGCCGCGGCCAACGCCTTCGACGTCGAGCCCGGCCGGCTGGACAAGACGGAAGAGCGGCTGTTCGCCCTGCGCGCCGCGGCCCGCAAGCTGAACACCTCGGTCGAGATGCTGCCCGTGCTGCGCGAGCGCTTCCGCGAGCAGCTGCGCCTGATCGAGGACGGGGCCGACGCCATCACCGCCGCCGAACGCGAAGCCTCGGCCGCGCGCGAGGCCTATGACCTGGCCGCGACCTTCCTGACCTCGGCGCGGGAGGCCGCCGCCGAGCGCCTGACCGCCGCCGTCATGGGGGAGCTGGGTCCGCTGAAGCTGGAGCGCGCCCGTTTCCGCGTCGCCTTCGAGCCGGTGGCCGACGGTCGCCGCGGTCCGCTGGGCGTCGAGACCGTCCGCTTCGAGATCGCCACCAACGCCGGGACCGCCTTCGGTCCGCTGGACGCCATCGCGTCGGGCGGCGAGCTGGCCCGCTTCGCCCTGGCCATGAAGGCGGCGCTGGCGGGGCGCGAGGACCAGCGCCAGCCGGTGATGATCTTCGACGAGGTTGATCAGGGCGTCGGCGGCGCCGTGGCCGAGGCCGTGGGTACGCGGCTGCAGCGTCTGTCCCAGGGCGCCCAGGTGCTGGTCGTCACCCACAGCCCGCAGGTCGCCGCGCGCGGCCACGCCCACTGGAAGGTGCGCAAGTCCGACCACAACGGCCTGACGGCCACCACGGTCGACACGCTGGACGAGGATCAGCGGCTGGAGGAGATCGCCCGCATGCTCTCCGGCGCCACCATCACGGATGAAGCGCGCGGCGCGGCGCGGGCGCTGATCGGCTAGCTGGCCTGCAGCACCTTGCGCAGCGCGCCGTGGATGTCGGTGTTGCCGGCCAGGATCTGCTTGCCGTTCTTGGGATCGCCGTCGATGTCGATCGAGGTGACTATGCCGCCCGCCTCGGTGACGAACAGGATGCCCGCCGCCACGTCCCACGGGTTCAGATTGCGCTCATAATACGCGTCGTACCGGCCCGCGGCGACCCAGGCGAAGTCCAGGGCGGCCGAGCCGAGGCGGCGGATGCCCGCGACGCGCTGGCCGACGGCGTGGATGTCCTTGATGGCCTGGGCGTGGCCGGTCTTGCCGATGAAGGGCAGGCCGGTGGCGATCAGGCTTTCCGACAGGTCGCGGCGACCCGCGACGCGGATGCGCCCGTCGTTCAGGTAGCAGCCCTTGCCCTTCTCGGCCCAGAACATCTCGTTCATGACCGGGTTGTAGGTCACGCCCGCCACGATCTCGGACGAGCCGTCCGGGGCGTAGCGCTCCAGCCCCACCGTGATGGCGAAGTGGGGCATGGCGTGCAGGAAGTTGGTGGTGCCGTCGATCGGATCGACGATCCAGCGGTGCGACTTGTCCGAGCCCTCGATCATGCCGCGTTCCTCACCGAGGAAGCCGTAGCCCGGCCGGGCCTTGGTCAGCAGTTCGAACAGGGTCTCTTCGGCCTTGATGTCGGCGGCGCTGACGAAGTCGCCGGGGCCCTTGCGGGACACCTGCAGCTGGCTGACTTCACCGAAGTCGCGCAGCATCGGGCGGGCGGTCTTGCGGACCGCGTCCATCATGACGGTGAGCAGGGCGGAGGCGAGGGCCATCGGGAATCTCCTGGTCCGCATGTCCTGAAAAGGCGCTCTGGCCCGGACATGCGGAGAAGTTCAAACGCTGATCGGCCCCGGACGGAGCCGATGAAAACTCAGTCCGCGCGGCGGACGTATTCGCCGGTCGTGGTGTCGACGACGATCTTTTCGCCGACGCCCATGTACGGCGGGATCATGATGCGCACGCCGTTGTTGGCGATCGCGGGCTTGTAGGACGACGAGGCGGTCTGGCCCTTCACGGTGGGCTCGGTCTCGACGACTTCCAGATTGACCTGGTCGGGCAGCGACAGGCCGATCGGGCGCTCTTCGTGCAGCTCGATGACGACCTTCATGCCTTCCTGCAGGTAAGGGATACGGTCTTCGCCGACCCAGTCCTTCTGCAGTTCGATCTGCTCGTAGTTTTCGTCGTTCATGAAGACCAGGCTGTCGCCGTTGTCGAACAGGTAGGAGAAGTCGCGCTGCTCCAGCGTGACGCGCTCGACCTTGTCTTCCGAACGGAAGCGTTCGTTCAGCTTGTTGCCGGTCTCGAGGTTCTTGGCCTCGACGTTGGCGAAGGCGCCGCCCTTGCCCGGCTTGACGTGGCTGGCCTTGGTGACGACCCACAGGCCGCCGTTGTGCTGCAGGACCATGCCGGGCTTGATGGTGTTGCCGTTAATCTTGGCCATGATGTCTCGGAGGGGTTGAGGCGCAGCCCTTGCGGCGCGCGCGAGCGGGCGCAGTCCCTAAAGGAAGCCGCGTCATCCGGCAAGGTGGGCATAAAAAGTTGTATTGACTTGGTTAAGCAACCATAGGAATTGAAAATCGCCGTTATGGGAGGGTGCTATGGTCAGCTTGACTCAGGAAGATTTCGCCACGCTGCAAAGCACCAGCGAAGAGGATCTGCTCGGCCAGCTGGGGCTTGCGGTCATGGGCAGCGAAGGTGAATCCGCGTCGCTCAAGAGCCTGCAGGCGGCCTCGCTGGATTTCTCGTGGCCCAACTTCATCCAGGCCGGGATGAACTACTTCAACCGGATCTGGCCGACGGTGAAATCCGTCGTCTGCGAGGCCTATGAGGCCTACAGCGAGGACAACAAGGCGTGGATCGAGCAGGCCGCCACGGCCCTGCTGGCCCTGATCAATGTCGGTTCGGCCATCGCGATCCTGATCGTCAAGATCGCCATCAAGAAGGGTCTCGACACCCTCTGCGCCGCCGACTGAGGCTAGTGGAGGGTCGCCCTGGAGTCGGCCTTCTTCTGCACCATGTTGGCCAGCGCCACCTGTCCGCCCACCGGGGCGGCCAGCTTGCCGGCGCGCGCGTCCAGCTTGCGCGCCTCGTGGGCGAAGGCTGCGGCCATGCCGGCGGACGACATGGCGGCGGCGATCTGCAGGCCCCGGCTGGCCGGGCGCATGGCGATCCAGACGGCGTTCAGCGCCTGGGCCGCCGCCCACAGGCCCATGGCCAGGTTGCGCTCCGGCGCCCGGGGCGCATTCCACACCCGGACCGCCGACAGGGTGGTGGCCGAGAAGACGGCGGGCAGGATCAGGCTCAGGGGGCCGCGCGGCCGCTCGGTGATCGGCGCGTCGGTTTCCGTCAGATGTACGGGGCGGGGGCGGATGGTCCGCTTGGCGAAGGCGGTGGCGGCCAGGGCGAAGCCGACCGTGAGCGCGACGCCCAGCAGGACGTGCGAGGCGTTGCGGCCCTCCGCGTTCAGGAAGCCTGAAGCGGCTTCGCGGGCGTCGTCGATCACGTCGTCGATGTCGGTCATGCTGCCTTGTTCCGTTCTGCCCAACGACAATGACGGGCAAAGGGGCGGGTTCCGCCGGCGCTCTGAGAACGCTCTAACGGTTGGCGGCCAATCGTAGAGCTTCTATCGTCCGGGAGTAGAGCTCGGAGACGCGAATGACGTCGCGCGGATTGGCGCAACTGTTGGCCCTCGCCCTGGCGGCGCTGACGTACTGGACCATCGTGTCCCGACCCGGCGTCATCGGCGATGAGTTCCCGATCGCGATCTATTTCACCATTCTTGTTTTCACGCTCTTCGTGTTCGGCGTGAGCTTTCTAGCCTTGCGTTTGGCGGCCGGCGGTTCGGCGACCTACTGGAGCATGGAGAACCGGGATCAGCTCCGGTCGATCGGGTGGATGATCGTCACGATAAGCGCGGTGATGTTGGTCGGCCACGCGATCCTCGATCGGCTTGATCGCGCCGCCCCTCTCGTCCTGCGTGCTAATTTCTTCGTGGCCATGACGCTCGTGCCGGCGGCGTTCATTGTCTCGGGGAGGGTCAGATGGCCCAGTCGTTCGGCTCATCCCGGCAGGTTTACGCTGTTGCTGCTCTGCTTGGTCGGCCTCGGCGCCGCCGCAGCCTGGAGCTGGATGGCGTGGTCATCTGCGCCCGGCGAGCCCGCCATTCCCTCCCCGGGTCGCCTTCTGTTCGTCGTTCCCGTCGTGATCCTGGCTGCGACCTTGGAGGAGATCGTATTCAGGGTCCTGTTGCAGACCGCGCTGCTGGAGCGGACCGGGTCGCGGTTTCTGGCGGTATTCCTCTCCAGCGTCGCATTCGGACTGATGCACGTTCCCGGACAACTCGCCGAGCCGGTGATGCACGCGGACTGGACGCTGCTCCAGCTGGTGGCGCACGACTACGCACCGGGATTCCTGGTGCAGATCGCGTTTGGCCTGTTGCTCGGCGTGCTCTGGCTCCGAACCGGCTCGCTCGTGCTGATCTCCGGGGTCCACGCACTGTTGAATATGGGCGGCGTGCTGGCGACCGGCCTCTAGTTCCCGGTCGCGCTCTTGTCCGGGGCGATCTCGGTCATGGCCGATTGCAGGTAGTTCTGCTCGCCCAGCTGTTCGATCAGCTTGTGCTGGGCCTCCAGGAAGTCGATGTGCTCCTCGGTGTCGGCCAGGATGCGCATGACCAGGTCACGGCTGACGTAGTCCTTGGCGGCCTCGAACTGGGTGACGGCGGCGACGACCACGTCGCGCGAACCCAGCTCCAACTGCAGGTCGGCGCCCAGGCATTCGATGGCGCTCTCGCCGATCTTCAGCTTGTGCAGGTCCTGCAGGTTGGGCAGGCCGTCCAGGAACAGCACCCGCTTGATCAGCATGTCGGCGTGTTTCATCTCGCCGATGCTCTCGTCGTAGATGATCTGGCCCAGGTGCTTCAGGCCCCAGCTTTCGAACATGCGGGCGTGCAGGAAATACTGGTTCACGGCCGTCAGTTCGTTGGTCAGGATCGCGTTCAGCGTCCGGATGATCGCGGGGTCGCCCTTCATGGCCTCGGTCCTTCAAGCGGCGGCGGCTCCAAGTCCGGAGTCGCCTGATTTCCCGCCGTTCATAACACGAACGAACGCCCTGTGTTCACTTGCGAACACTTATCACGACATTGAAATTGCGAGTAAAAATCGCCCGCAGCGTGGCTGAGAATGCTACTCAGCAGCGAGGGCGAAGGCCTGCCGCGTTTCCTGGATCATCTGGCGCATTTCGCAGACGCATTTGGCGCACTGGGCCTGGCACTGATGCTTGATGAAGACGTCGCGCGGACGCGTCGCGCCCGCCTCGATGGCCGAGGCGACGTCACGTTTGCGAAGGCCGTTGCAGTTGCAGACGTACAAGGAGGCGAACCCACTCAATGCGAATGGTTCGCTATAGCAACGGGAGTGCGGCGAATGCAAGTCGTTCGCATGGGTGCGTCGTTGCCGCACCGCCGGTTCTCTGATCACATCGGCTTCGGGACAGGAGGGGCGCCGTGACCATCAGGACTCTGTTCGCTGCTCTGGGCGTGACCGCGGCGCTGTTCAGCGCGGCGCCGACGGCGGCCTCGGACCGGCCGGGGCTTCCCGCCTTCACCTCCATGGCCCAGCTCAGCGCCTTCCTCGACGCCCATGCGCCGCAGGAGGCGGGGCAGGAGGTCTGCCCGCCCGAGCATCCGGACTGTCCCGACAACACCGAGGTGGAGGATATCGTCGTCACCGGATCGCGGATTACCGCGCCGTCCATCACCAACAACCAGGAAGCCGGGGTCGATGAGGGCGACATCGTCAAGGCGCGCGGCGACACCCTGATCATCCTGCGCCGGGGCCGGCTGTTCACCATCGACACCGGCCAGGGACGGCTGCGGCTCGTCGACCGGATCGACGCCTATCCGCCGGGCGTCGATGGGGAGGACGACTGGTACGACGAGATGCTGGTCTCGGGCGACCGCGTCATCGTCATCGGCTACAGCTACGGACGCGGCGGGACCGAGATCAATCGCTTCCGGCTGGACGCGGCGGGAAACCTGACCTTCGAGGACAGCCACCACCTGGCGTCCGACGACTATTATTCGTCCCGCAACTACGCCTCGCGGCTCGTGGGGGATCAGCTGGTGGTCTATTCGCCCGTCGATCCCTCGACCGGCGATCCCCTGAAGGACCTGCCGCGCCTGACCCGCTGGACGCCCGACGCCGTGGGGCAGGAAGACAAGGACGACGACTACGAGACGATGCCGGGCCGTCCCATCGTCACGGTGGGCGACCTCTATCGCGCGCCGGGCCTGGATGAGGGGGCGCGCGGCCTCGTCTTCCACACCACCATCCGCTGCGCCCTGTCCGCGCCCGAGCTGAGCTGCCGCGCGACGGCGGTGCTGGGGCCGGACTCGCGCAGCTTCTATGTCGCCCCGACGGCGGTCTACGTCTGGATGGTTGAGGAGAGATGGGGGCTTCCGAAGGGGGAGCAGCCCCGCGGCTGGCTGTATCGCATGCCGCTGGACGGCGGCCGTCCGCAGGCGGCGGCCACGGTGGGCGCGCCGATCGACCAGTTCTCCTTCCTCGAACAGCCGGAACTGGGCCGCATCAATGTGCTGGTGGTGGCCGACAACGACGGCGACGGGATGGGGCGGCCCGAGACCGTGGCGGGCGGCGCGGCGCTGCTGCAACTGCCCTTCTCGCGCTTCGGGACCGGCGAGGGCGAGGCGGACCTCTCCGACTACCGGATCCTGCCCGGGGTCGGACAGCAAGGGCGGGCGCAGAACCGGTTCGTCGGCGACTTCCTGCTCTATTCCGCCCAAGTCTACAGCGACCTCCCGTACGCCGAGGACCTGCCGCGTTACGAGAGCCGCCTGATCGTGACGCCGCTGGCTCCGGGACCGACCCTGATCTGGGGCGTGCCGGGCCGGGTCAACCGGATCGAGGCGATGGGGCCGGACGCCCTGGTCGTGTCGGGGGAGACGGACGCCTTCTTCACCACCTTCGCACTTCAGACCCCGCGCCCGACCATCGGCGACCAGTATGTCATGCCCGGCTCGGAAGAGACCGAGAGCCGCAGTCACGCCTTCTTCTACCGGCCTGACTTGGCCAGCGCCGACGGCTCGACCGGGGTGCTGGGCCTCCCGGTCTCGCGCGCCGGGACCGGCCCCGTCGACCCGGATACGGGGGAGCGCGCGACGCTGGAGACCATCACCTACATTCGCCGCAACGGCCTGGGCCGGCTGGGCGAGATCGGCTCGCTGGACGCCGCGCCGCTCAAGGACCGGATCGACGACGGCTGCGTCGCCTCCTGCTACGGCTGGTACGGCGACGCGCGCCCGATCTTCCTCGGCGACCGCATCTTCGCCCTGCTCGGCTATGAGGTGATCGAGGGGCGCGAACGGAACGGCCGCATCCGCGAGGTGCGCCGCATCGACATGACCCCGCCGCCGCCGGAGGGGCCGCGGCCCTACTACGTCGATTGACCTTGGGCCCGGTTCGTCGCACTCCCCGGACATGGCCAGAGAACCCGTCGTCCCGCCGCGTCCGCCGTGTGCGCTGTATCTGATCACGCCGCCGGCGATCCCCGACCTGCCGGCCTTCGCCAGGACGCTGGGCGAGGCGCTGGACGCGGGCGCCGTCGCGGCCCTGCAAATCCGGCTCAAGGAGGTCGATGACGCCGCCGTCCTGGCGGCCGTCGCCGTGCTGAAGCCGGTGGCCGCGGCGCGCGGCGTGGCGGTGATCCTGAACGACCGGCCCGACCTCGCCGCCCGCTCGGGCTGCGACGGGGTGCACGTGGGGCAGGGCGACGCCTCCTACGCCGAGGCGCGCCGGACCATGGGGCCGGACGCCATGATCGGCGTGACCTGCCACGACAGCCGCGAATTGGCCATGGAGGCCGCCGAGGCGGGGGCCGACTACGTCGCCTTCGGGGCCTTCTTCCCGACCGCGACCAAGGAAACGGCGCACCGGCCCGAGCCGGAGATCCTGACCATCTGGCAGGAGACGGTGGAGACGCCCTGCGTCGCCATCGGCGGGATCACGGCCGCCAACGCCGCCGACCTGGCCCGCGCCGGGGCGGATTTCGTGGCCGTCAGCGGAGCCGTCTGGGCCCATCCCGACGGTCCGGCGGCGGCGGTTCGTGAGCTTGATCAGGTGCTTGCGGGGGCCTTCTGACCTTCAGGGGATGTTAGGAAGCGCCCGGTTAGGTAGCGGTGAGACTTTTCGCCTGCCGGACCAGATTATGACGATGAGCCGCGTGCTCGATCCCCAGCCCGTTCCTGTGGTGGAGACCGCGACGCGTTCGCGCGCGGCCCCCGTGGATGCGGCTGCGACGAGCGGCATCGGCCAGCCCCTGGCGCCGATCTTCACCGCCATGGCGGTGATGGTCCTGACGATCATCGCCCTGACCTTCGCCCGCACCGCCGACATGGTCGCGGCCCTCTGGGGCGCCGGCGGCCTGGCGGTCGCGGTGTGGCTGCGCACCTCGCGCGGTCCGCTGTACGACGCCTGCTTCGGCGGCCTGCTGGCCTGCGGTCTGGCCGCGGGCAACCTGCTGGCGGGCAATTCGACCAAGACCACCCTCATGTTCACCGTCGCGAACATGATGGACATCTACTGCGCCGTCCTCATGGCCCGCCGGTTCGCCCCGACGCTGAACCTGGCCTCGGTCGAGGGCGCCAGCCGCTTCCTGGTCAGCGCCGCGGTGCTGGCCCCGCTGCCGGCGGCGGCCCTGGTCGGCGGCATGCTGTGGTGGATCAACGGCGCCGACTTCCTGGAGACGGCCCAGACCTGGTGGTTCGGGCATGCGCTCAGCATCGCCGTGGTCGGCAGCTTCGGTTTGGCCCTGACCAAGCGGGAGGTCCTGCGCTTGCGGTCTCCGGCGCGGGCGACGGAGGCGGTGGTCCTGCTGGGCCTGCTGACGGTCGTGAACATGCTGATCTTCGGCATGCAGTCGCTGCCGATCAGCTTCGTCACCCTGCCGCTGCTTCTGCTCATCGCCGTGCGCCTGCGCCTGCTCGGCGTGACGGCGGCCCTGCTGATCATCAGCGTGCTCGCCATCGGCGGCAGCATGCTGGGGCACGGCCCCTATGTGAGCGCCTTCAATGGGGCGGACCGGGCCATGATGGCCCAACTGCTGGTCCTGTTCGGCTATCTGCCCATCCTGCTGGTGGCGGCCCTGCTGGAGGAGCGCGATCGCCTGTCCGACCGCGCCAAGGCGGGCCAGGTCCGCGCCGAGCGCGCCTCCGAGGCCAAGTCTCGCCTGCTGGCTAACGTGGCGCACGAGATCAAGAGCCCGGTCGGCGGCATCATCGGCATCGGCGAACTGTGGCGCGCCGGCCAGCTGGGTCCGGTCACCCCGACCCAGGGCGAGATGGCCGAGATGCTGGTCAAGACCGCCCGTCAGGTCGAGGCCCTGTCCCACGACCTGCTCGACGTCGCCCGCGCCGAATCCGGCGCCGTGAAGGTCGAGCTGCGGCCGACCGACGTCCCCGGCGTGCTGGACGACGTCCGCCGCGCCACGGCCCTGCGTCCGGAAGCCCAGGGCATCCGCATCGATCTGGTCAGCGAAGGCGACGGCCTGGTGGCCCTGGCCGACTCCCAGCGCCTGGTCCAGGTGATCGGCAACCTGACCTCCAACGCGGTCAAGTACGGCGGGTCCGGCGGGGTGGTTATCCTGCGCGCCAGCCGCATCCATGACGGCGTCCGCATCGAGGTCATCGACCATGGTCCGGGCCTGACGGCCGAGAAGCAGACCCAGTTGTTCGAGCCCTTCAACCGGCTGGGCCTGGAACGCTCGACGGTCGAGGGGCACGGCATCGGCCTGGCCCTGGCCAAGCGTCTGGTCGAACTGCAGGGCGGCTCAATCGGCGTGACCTCGACCCCGGGCGAGGGCGCCTGCTTCTGGGTCGAACTGCCCGCGGCCTGATCGCGCCGACGGCCATCTCCTACCGGCAAACTGGGTCTTTGCGACGTTCCGACGCGCGGCCGAACGCGCATCGACTTTGCCTCAGCTTGGGCGTAAGACCACAAACAGGGTAGGGCTATTCGGAAGGATCCGGCCGTGGAAATTGATGCGCTGCTGCTCTCGCGCCTGCAGTTCGCTTTCACCGTCTCGTACCACATCCTCTTTCCGGCCTTCACGATCGGCCTGGCGGCCTTTCTGGCGGTGCTGGAGGGGCTGTGGCTCTGGACCAAACGGGACGCCTTCAAGACCCTGTATCTGTTTTGGGTGAAGATCTTCGCCATCAGCTTCGGCATGGGCGTCGTCTCGGGCATCGTGCTCAGCTACCAGTTCGGCACCAACTGGTCCGAGTTCATCCGCATCACCGGCGGGGTCATCGGGCCGCTGCTGGCCTATGAGGTCCTGACCGCCTTCTTCCTCGAAGCCTCCTTCCTCGGCGTCATGCTGTTCGGCTGGAAGAAGGTGGGGCCGCGGCTGCACTTCCTGGCCACCGTCCTGGTCGCCGTCGGCACCTCGATCTCGGCCTTCTGGATCCTGTCGGCCAACAGCTGGATGCAGACGCCGCAGGGCTTCGAAGTCCTCGCCGACGGCACCATGCGGGCGACCGACTTCGCCGCCGTCATCTTCAATCCCAGCTTCCCTTCGCGCCTCGTGCACATGCTGCTGGCCGCCTTCCTGACCACCGGCCTGGTGGTCGGCGCGGCCTCGGCCTATCGGGTGCTGAAGGAGCGCGCGAAGGGCCCCGTCGAGGGCTGGACCGAAAGCCGGATCGGACTGGTCATGGCCATCGGCCTGGTCGCCGTCGTCGCGCCGCTGCAACTGGTCGCCGGCCACTGGTCGGGCGAGGTCGCGCACGAGCATCAGCCGCTGAAGACCGCCGCCATCGAGGGCTATTGGGAGACCCGCGCCGACCAGCCGCTGCACCTGTTCGGCATCCCCGACCGCGCGGCCCAGAAGAACCATCTGGAGGTCTCGATCCCGGGCATCGGCAACATGATCCAGAACGTGCCAAAGGACGAGGTCATCAAGGGCCTGGACCAGTGGGCGCCCGACGACCAGCCGCCGGTCGCCATCCCCTTCTTCGCCTTCCGCGTCATGGTCGGCCTGGGCCTGCTGATGATCGCGCTGGGACTGGGCGGGGCCTGGCTCCATTGGCGCAAGCGGCTGTTCGACAGTCCGTGGTTCCTGCGCTTCTGCGTGGCCATGGGGCCGTCCGGCTTCCTCGCCGTGCTGTCGGGCTGGATGGTGACCGAGGTCGGGCGCCAGCCGTGGCTGGTCTACGGCGTGCTGCGCACCCGCGACGCGGTTTCGCCGGTCACCACCGCCGAGGTGGCGACCAGCCTGATCGCCTACATCAGCGTCTATGCGGTGGTCTTCACCGCCGGCGCCATCTTCATCCTGCGCCTGATGGCCGAAGGCCCCGTGGCCGCCGCGGCCGAGCCTGATCCGCGTCAGGACCGCGCCCCCGGCTCGGCCCTGGCCAAGGCGCCGGCGGACACCACTCCCGGAGAGGACGCGTGATGCTGGACCTGCCGCTGATCTGGGCCGGGCTGATCGCCACGGCCGTCCTCCTCTACGTCGTCCTCGACGGCTTCGACCTCGGGGTCGGCATCCTGTTCCCCTTCGCCAGGCGCAAGGAAGAGCGGGATGTGATGATGAACACCGTCGCCCCCGTGTGGGACGGCAACGAGACCTGGCTGGTGCTGGGCGGCGGCGGCCTGCTGGCGGCCTTCCCCGGCGCCTTCTCGGTGCTGATGCCGGCCCTCTATCTGCCGGTGCTGCTGATGCTGGCTGGCCTGATCCTGCGCGGCGTGGCGTTCGAGTTCCGCTTCCGCGCCCGGGATCGGGGCCGTAAATTCTGGACCCAGATGTTCGCCGGCGGCTCGATCCTGACGGCGGTGGCGCAGGGCCTGATCCTGGGCGGCTTCATCCAGGGCGTGACCGTCCAGGGCGGCCGGTTCGCGGGCGGGACCTTCGACTGGCTGACGCCCTACAGCCTGCTGGTCGCGGCGGGCCTGGTGGCCGGCTACGCCCTGCTGGGCGGGGCCTGGCTGATGATGAAGACCAAGGACAACCTGCACGGCGACGCCAAGCGCTGGACCCTGATCTCGGCGGGGGGCGTCGCGGCCCTGCTGGCGGCGGTCAGCCTGGCGACCCTGTACATCCATCCGCGCATCGCCAGCCGCTGGGGCTTCGATCTCAGCAACGGCTTCGCCATCGACTGGGCCGCGCTGGCGCCGTTGCTGGTCATCCCGGCGGTCGGCCTGGCCGGGCTGGCAATGGTCTTCGTGATGGCCCGCAAGGGCTCGCACCGCTGGCCTTTCGTGGGCGCGATCGCGGTCTTCCTGTCCGGCTATCTCGGACTGGCGGCCAGCTTCGTGCCCTATGTCGCCCCCTATGCGCTGGACTACCGGCAGGCGGCGGCGCCCGACAACGCGCTGGCCCTGATGCTGTGGGGCACGGCGTTCATCCTGCCGCTGATCCTGATCTACACGGCCTGGGTCTACTGGGTCTTCCGCGGCAAGGTCGATGAGGAGTCCGGCTATCATCATTGAACCCGTTCCCCCGCCCGGGCCCGGCGAAGCCGGCGGCCCGCTGTGGAAGAAGCTGGCGTGGTTCGTGGCCCTGGCGGTCGCGGCTTCGGCGGTGACCGCCATCGTCGCCTATGGTCTCAGGGCCTTGCCGTTCATGGGCTGAGGGGCGAAGGTCGCGGTCATGAAAGTCTCTGTCGCGTCCGCCGCCGCCGCCCTTCTCCTCGCCGGAGCCGTCCAGGCCCAGACGGCGCCCCCCAGCGGGGCCCAGACCCCGACCCCGGCGCCCGCGCCCGCCGCAGCGCCCGGCGCGGACTTCACCCGCGACCTGAACGCCGGCCCGCCGCGCCCGGCGACCTATCTGGCCCCGGCGCCGGCCCCGGTCACAACGCCTCCGCCCGCCGCCGTCACGCCGGCTCCCGCGACCCCGGCGCCGCGTCCGGCGGCTCCGACCGCCACTCCGGCGCCGACTCCGGCTCCTCGCACCGCGCCTCCGCCCGCCGCCGCGACGACCGTGCCGCAGCCCGCCGCGCCCGCGCCCTCCACGACGACCCGGCCGCCCGCCGCGAGCCCCACGCCCGCGCCGCGTCCCGCGACGCCGGCCCCGACCTCCGCTCCGGCTCCGACGCCGGCGCCTTCAGCGGCCCCGACGCCCGCGCCGGTCGCGCCGCCGCCGCCGCCGCCGGCCGTGTCAACGGTCACGGTGCTGGACGCCGCCGCCCGCGCGGCCCTGCCGTTCACGGTCGAGCTGCCGGCGGGCTTCCAGATCGTCACCGGCCGCCCCGGTCCGGACTTCAAGATCTATACGATCCGCCGCGGCGAGCGCTCATTCGCCATGGTCTATGCCGGTCCGGCCTCGCAGTTCCCGATCTATACCGGCGAGACGGTCGAGGCGGGCGGGCGCGCCAGCGTCGTCGTCACCGAGGACGGCCAGCGGCACGCCATGGAGCATCTGTTCCAGCGTCCGGACGCGCCGCGCGAGGTCCATGTCTGGACCATGACCCTGGACGGCGCCGACCGGGCGCTGGCGGAGCAGATCGCCCAGTCGGTCGACGTCCGCTAGGCGTCAGCTCTCCGACCAGACCGCCAGCTCGGTGCCCGCCGGATCGCGGAAGTGGAACCGCCGCCCGCCGGGGAAGGGGAAGATCGGCTTCAGGATGGTCCCGCCCGCGGCCTCCACCCTGGCCTGCATGGCCTCGATGTCGTCCGCCCAGAGCACGGGCAGGGGCGTCTTCGTGTCATCCGGAGCGGCGTGGGCGTTGAAGCCGCCGTCCAGCCCCTCGTTGAACGCCGCGTACTCCGGCCCGTAGTCGACGAATGTCCAGCCGAAGGCCGCGCCGTAGAAGGCCTTCACCGTCGGCATGTCGCCGCCCGGCAGTTCGAAATAGTCCAGCTTTCCGTCTTCACGCATTGGGGTGTGTCCTGTTGTGGATCGCTATCCGACACACCCCGTTGTGACCCCGTGCGGCGGCCGGCGAAAGGGCCGACCGCGGCGCTTTCGGCTTTTTCCACCGTCCCGCTTGCCAGCCGTTCAAATCCGGGCAAACCTGCAAATCGTTCGCAATCGCAGGAGTCGGCCGATGATCGTGCTGACCACAGGACAGGCTTCCATCACCCGCCTGATGCGCGCGGACGCCGCCCCGCGGTCACAGCACCTCGCGTCGCGCCAGATGGACGGTCATCAGGATCAGGGCGACCAGTCCCAGGCCGCCGCCCAGGCCCAGGGCCGTGTTCACCCGCCAAGCTTCCGTGGCTAGCATGTTGACCGGCATCTGCCAGGGCAGAAAGACGCCCTGCTTGGCCGCGGTCGCCACCACGGCGAAGAAGGTGCCGCCGATCCCGACGACCAGGCCCGGCACGAAGCTGGCGTAGCGCAGCGCGATCCACAGCTGGATCGCGACCATCAGCAGCCCCGCGCCGAACATCATGGCCATGACGCGGGCGTACTGCGCCAGGTCGAACGGTCCGGTGGCGGCCACGGCCGGCTTGATCGAGCCGGCCAGGCTCACCGCCGCCCAGCTGAACGCCAGCACCGCCGCGCTCATCAGGGCCAGCAGGGCCAGCACGCAGATCGCCTTGGCCGCGTACAGCTTCCAGCGGGGCAGGGGCAGGGCGCGCAGGTGGTCCCAGCTCTTCGGGCCATGCTCCATGTGCGCCACCAGGGCGGTCAGGGCCGTCACGCTCATCGGCATCATGAAGAAGGCCCAGACGCCGGCGGCGTTGGTCATCCACATGTCCCAGGGCTGGGCCCTGGTGCTGCGCAGCAGCATGAAGAAGCCGAACACCGCGATCAGCGAGGGCGCGGCGACGGCGAGAAGGGCAGCCAGCGAGCGGTTCAGCTTGCGGGCTTCGACGGACAGGACGGCGAGCATCAGACGGTCTCCGGCTGGAGGTTGGAGGCGGGGGAGGAAACGTCGCGGTAGATGCCTTCCAGCGACCGGGCGCGCGGCCCGATGGCGAAGACGGCCAGGTCGGCCTCGACCAGCGCGCGGTTCAGGGCGGCGGAGGCGGAGCGGGCGTCCTCGCCGGGTTTCAGGCGCGCCACCGCGCCGCCCTCGCCCAGGGTCAGGTCGAAGCCGCGGGCCTTGGCCAGCGCCGCGGCGCGCGGCAGGTCGTCGGTCTGGAAGGCGATCTCGGGGGCCAGTTCGGCCTTCAGCCGTTCCAGCTCGCCCTCCAGCACCAGCCGGCCCTCGCTGAGGATTCCCACGTGCGTCGCCGTCTGCTCGATCTCGCCCAGGAGGTGGCTGGACAGCAGCACTGTCGCCCCGGTCCGCTCGGGCAGGGCGCGCAGGAAGCGGCGCATGTCGGCGATGCCGTCCGGATCCAGCCCGTTGGTCGGTTCGTCCAGGATCAGCACCGGCGGCGCGCCCAGCATGGCCCGGGCCAGGCCCAGGCGCTGCCGCATCCCCAGCGAGAAGTCGCTGACCGGCTTGCCGGCGTGCTCGCGCATCTCGACCACGTCCAGCACGCGGTCGATCTCGGTCTTGGGCAGGCCCAGCAGGGTCCGCGTCAGGTCCAGGTTCTCGCGGCCGGACAGGTTCACATAGAAGCCGTGCGCCTCCAGCAGCGCCCCGACCCGCCGCGCGGCGGCCAGCCGGTCCCGGGCCACGTCCACGCCGGCGACCCGGGCCGCGCCCGAGGTCGGGGCGATCAGGCCCAGCAGCATCTTCAGCGTCGTCGTCTTGCCCGCGCCGTTGCGGCCCAGGAAGCCGTAGACGGCCTTGTCCGGCACGGTCATCGACACGGCGTCGACGGCCAGATGGCGTTTGAATCGGCGCGTCAGGGCGTGGGTTTCAATGGCGGCGTTCATGGTCGGCGCTCTCGATTCGTTTAACTCTCATATAAAGTTGCGAAGCTCTCGTCTTTAAGTCAAGATTAAAGACAAGACAGATTCCGGAGACCCTCATGGCTGCTGCCGACATTGACCGCTTCCGCCTGCGCTGCCGCCAATTCCGCTGGCTGTCGATCTTCATGGTGTGCAGCGTCGGAGCCCTGATGGCGCTGGCCTATATCGTCGCCCCGATGATCGCCTGGACGCGCGGGATGATGGGCTACCCGGACGTGCTGCAGGGCACGCTGCAATACGGCCTGCCGGCCTTCTGCTACCTGTTCGGGGTCTGGTCCATCGGGACGGGCGTGGGCCAGATCGGCAAGGGGCGGCTGATCCAGCCGACCCTCGCCTCGACCCTGCGGCGCGTCGGCCTGGCGCTGGGCATCGGCGGCGTGCTCAGCGTCTTCATCGTGACCAACCTGATGCGCGTCCTGCACATGGGGCAGGGCGGCTTTCTGAATTTCGACGTGGCGGGTATGACGCTGGGCATGATCGGCGGCGCCCTGTTCCTGCTGGGCCGGGTGATCGAACAGGCGGGCAAGGTCCAGGCCGAGCTGGACGAAATGATCTGATGCCCATCTGCGTGACCCTCGACCAGCTGATCGTCCGCAAGGGCCTGAAGGCCCGCGATCTCGCCCAGCAGGTCGGTCTCAGCGAGACCCAGCTGTCCCTGTTCCGCTCGGGCAAGGTGAAGGGCATCCGCTTCCGCACCCTGGCCAAGCTGTGCGCGGCGCTGGAGTGCCGGCCTGCGGACCTGCTGGACTACGACTTCGACCCGGGGGACCTGCTGGGCGACGAGGAGGAGTAGGTCGTGTGGCGGCTTCTGGTTTTGCTGATCCTGTTGGGCGGCTGTGCACGCGTTGAGCATGGAGAGCCCGCAGAGCGGTTCGACACACGCAGGTGGCGTGACGCCGACCTCGCCACCCGAGAACGCGTCTGGATGGCTGAGGACCTGATCAGGACCCACCGCCTCGACGGACTGGACCGGGCCGCCGTCATCGCCCTGCTCGGAGAGTCGACGCCGACCGACGCATGGGGCGCAGGAACGCTCGTCTATGTCCTCGGGCCGGACGGAAGCAGGTTTCCCATCGACAACGCGTGGCTCAGGATCGAGCTGGATTCACGGGGGCGTGTCGAAAGCTATCGGGTGGCGGAGGACTAGCCGCTAGCCCGTCCACCCCCGCCTCTGCGCCCACCTCAGCACCAGCTCCGGCCAGACCGCCGCCGGCTTGCCTTCGATCAGGCGGATCCCGAAACCGTGGCCGCCCTCCTCGAACAGGTGCGCCTCCGCCTTCACGCCCGCGGCCTTCAGCGCCGTCAGCAGCTGCAGGCTGTTCTCCACCGGCACGGTCTCGTCATCCATCGCGTGCAGCAGGACGACCGGCGGCCGCCCGCGCCAGTCCATCCGCTCCAGTGAATAGCGGGCGACGGCCTCCGCCGACGGCGTCTCGCCCAGCATCTCCCGGCGCGACCCGGCGTGCACGAACGGGTCGGCCATGGTCGCCACCGGATAGAGCAGGATCGACAGGTCAGGCCGCATCGACACGGCGTCCACGTCATCGACCGCCGCATAGGTCTGATCCGTCAGCGCCGTCAGCATCCCGGCCAGGTGTCCGCCCGCCGAGGCGCCCAGCACCGCCACCCGCGCCGGGTCCAGTCCGTCCGCCGCCGCGCGCGCCCGCACCAGCCGCAGCGCCCGCTGGGCGTCCTGCAGCGGCGCGTCCGGCCCCGCCGCCCAGCCGTCGCCGGGCAGGCGGTAGCGCAGCACGAAACAGGTGATGCCCGCCGCCGCGAACACCCGCGCGCAGTCCAGGCCCTCCTTGTCGACGACGGCCCATCTGTAGCCGCCGCCGGGGATCAGCAGCAGGCTCGCCCCATTCGGCCGGGCGGGCCGCAGCACCGTCAGGGTCGGATCGGTCGTATAGCGGGCGAAGCGGTCGTGAAACGCCGGATCGGTCGAGCGCTCGGTCACCACCGGCGTCACGGTCACCCGCGCGCCCCCCGGCGCCGCGCCCGGCCACAGGCGGATCGTCTCGGTCGGGTCGGGCGGCGCCACCGTCTGCGACACCGGTGTCATCGTCAGGGCGGGAAGGGGCGTCGCGACGGCTGCGGCCAGGCCCAGCGCGCCTCTGCGGGTGGTGATCATGGGGCGGTCTCCTGAGGCTCAGGCTAGGCCGCCGCCGCCCGCGCCGACAAGCCGCTTGACTCCGCCTCTGAATATAACCATAAAGTTATACAACATTGAGGTTATGAACATGGCCGCTGCCGCCCTGAAGCTGGACGAGACCTTCGCCGCCCTGGCCGACCCGACCCGCCGCGCCATCCTGCGCCGGCTGGCCAAGGGCGAGGCCTCGGTCAGCGAACTGGCTGCGCCCTTCGACATGAGCCAGCCGGCCATCTCGAAACATCTCAAGGTGCTGGAACGGGCGGGGCTGATCTCGACCGGACAGGACGCCCAGCGCCGTCCCCGCAAGCTGGAGCCGGAGGCTCTCGTGATCGCCAACGACTTCCTGATCGAACTGCGCACCCTGTTCGACAGCCGCTATGCGGCGCTCGACGCGGTGCTCGAGGAACTCAAAACGACCGGCGCGACCGGCGACTGATGGAGGATGCCCCGATGACCCTGAAACTGATGACCCCCGGCGACCGCGAGATCCTGATCGAGCGCCGCTTCGCCGCCGCCCGCCCGCAGGTGTGGCGCGCCCTGACCGAGCCCGACCTGGTGCGCAAATGGCTGCTGGGCCCCGACGGCTGGACCATGCCGGTCTGCACCATCGACCTGCGCGTCGGCGGCGAGATGCGCTTCGAATGGGCGCGCGGCGACGCCCGCATGGGCCTGACCAGCACCTTCAAGGAGATCGTGCCGGACGACCGCATGGTCGCGACCGAAAAGTTCGACGAGGACTGGACCGGCGGCGAGACCCTGGTCACCCAGTCCCTGCATGACGACGGCGACGGGACGATCCTGCGCACCCACATCCTCTACGCCTCGCAGGAAGCCCGCGACGGCGCCAAGATGTCGGGCATGACCGACGGCATGGAAGCCGGCTACGCGCGCCTGGACGGGATGTTCGCGGCGGCGGCGTAAGAGCGTCTCCCTCCCCCGTCGTGGGGAGGGATGTCGGCGCGCGGCGACGACAGGGTGGGGGACTGTGCGGCCGCTTGTCCGTGCGACGGTTCCCCACCCGTCTCGCTTCGCGGGCCACCCTCCCCATGAGGGGAGGGAGATTCCTAGATCAAACCAGCTCCACCGCCATGGCCACGGCTTCACCGCCGCCGATGCACAGGCTCGCCACGCCCTTCGTCCCGCCGCGCGCCTGAAGCGCCGCCAGCAGGGTGGCCAGCACCCGGGCGCCCGAGGCGCCGATGGGGTGGCCCAGGGCCGTCGCGCCGCCGTTCACATTCAGCTTGGCGTGAGAAATGCCCAGCTCGCGCATGGCGATCATCGGCACCACGGCGAAGGCCTCGTTGACCTCCCACAGGTCGACGTCGTCGACCGACCAGCCGGCCTTGGCCAGGGTCTTGCGGATCGCCGGGACCGGGGCGGTGGTGAACAGGGCGGGCTCTTGGGCGTGGGCCGAGTGGCCGACGATGCGGGCCAGCACCGGCATGCCCAGCGCCCGCGCCACGCTCTCGCGCGTCACAACCAGGGCGGCGGCGCCGTCCGAGATCGAGGCCGAGGAGGCGGCGGTGATGGTGCCGTCCTTGGCGAAGGCGGGCTTCAGATTGGGGATCTTGGACGGATCGGCCTTGGCGGGCTGTTCGTCCTCGCTGACCGTGACCGGTCCCTTGCGCGACTGGACCTCGACCGGAACCACTTCGCCGGCGAAGGCGCCGCCGGTGACGGCCGCGTTGGCGCGGCTCAGGCTCTCGATGGCGTAGGCGTCCTGGTCCTCGCGGGTGAACTGGTAAGCATTGGCGGTGTCCTGGGCGAACGAGCCCATCGGCTTGCCCGGCTGATAGGCGTCTTCCAGACCGTCCATCATCATCGAGTCGACGATGACGTCGTGGCCGATACGCGCGCCGCCGCGGTGCTTGTTCATCAGGTACGGGGCGCCGGTCATCGACTCCATGCCGCCCGCCACGATGATGTCGGCCGAGCCGGCCCTGATCGAATCCGCGGCCATCATCACGGCCTGCAGGCCCGAGCCGCACATCTTGTTCACCGTCGTCGCCTCGACGTGCTGGCCCAGGCCCGCGCCGATGGCGGCCTGACGGGCCGGGGCCTGACCCAGGCCGGCGGGCAGGACGCAGCCCATGTAGATCTGCTCGACCTTCTCCGGCGCGACGCCCGCGCGCTCGACCGCGGCCCTGACCGCGACGGCGCCCAGCTCAGTGGCCTTGACGCCGGTCAGGGCGCCCTGGAACCCGCCCATGGGCGTGCGGGCGAAGGAACAGATGACGACGGGATCGGACATCGAGAGCATCCTCTAAAAAAACCTACGGCGGCTAGATCGTCCCTTTTCCGGTCCGACGCAAGCCTTTGCGCTGCAGTGCACAATCACTCGGCCGCAGGCAATGGGGCCGGCAGCCAATCGGGACGTCGCACCCGCACCGGACGCCCCTCTACCGTAAGCTCGCCCTCCAGCCGGTCCAGCCGCACCAGGGCCATGGCGACGCCGTCGCGTCCGCTCAGCACCTCGCCGGCGCGCAGGTCCCCGTTCAGCACCTCGGCCCCGAACGGCGGCGGCGGGCCGTCGAATTCCAGCGGCAGCATGCGGTTGCGGATCGCTCCCCGGCGCTTCATGCGCGAGGTCGTCTCCTGGCCGATGAAACAGCCCTTCTGGAAGTCGATGCCGTTCAGCAGGTCGAAATCGGCCTCGATCGGATAGGTCTTGTCCGACGGCGCGTCCGCGCTCGGATCGGGCACGCCGACAGTCAGCCGGTGCGCCTGCCAGTCATCCTCCACGGCGTTGGTGTCCAGCGCGCCGCCATAGCGCCGCCCGCCCAGCGCCGGCTCGCGCGGATCGACCGCGAAACCCTCGACCACGCCGGCCCAGCCGACGAACACCGCGCGGTCGTCCGCCTCGACGGTCACGGCGGCGCGCAGCCTGTACATCGACAGCCGCTGGATCAGGGCGTCCCGCCGCTCAGCCGCCACGTCCAGCAGGACGCTGTCGGGCTGGCCGAAGATGAACAGGTCGAACAGCAGCCGCCCCGGTGGCGACAGCAGGGCGCCGAACCTCAGTTCGCCCTCGCCGATCGTCTCCACGTCCTGCGTCAGCAGATTGTGCAGGAAGGGCTTGGCGTCCGGCCCGCCGATCCGGATCAGGGCGCGGGAGGGCAGGCGGGCGATGCGCGTGGTCATGGGAGGGTAGATAGGGGGTCCGAGTCGTTTCAGCCAAGCCGATGCGCGGTCCGGTCAGGTGTTTCTGACGCCGGGATCAGCCTCGATCGCCGCGTCATAGAAATCCTGTGCAGGCACCCCCAGCGCGTCAGCCTTCTGCATCAACTCGTGAAACGGCATAGGACGGAGAGATTTCCAGGATGTGAGGGAGTGCGGCGGGCTGACTTCCATGTGAAAGCCCGCGATCACCTTGGCTATCTTCAACATTGATGCCTCCGCCTGATCACTGTGCGCTCAACCAAGGAGAGTGACTACTCCCCCACCGCATACCGCGCCGTCACCCCGTCCGGCTGCCAGTCGTGCTCTTCCAGTCGATCCAGCGACCGGACCAGCCGCTCCACGAACATCCTCGGATCGCCCGCCTCGACCGCGGGCCTCAGCCACTCCGTCACCACCGCCCGGGCGGGGAAGAAGCCGACAGGCCCCGGCACGCTCAGCGCCACCTCGATCCCCTCGGCCAGCCAGCCGGCGACCACGACGAACAATCCCTCGGACGCCAGGAAGTCGCTGCGGCGCAGGACGTACAGGGTGATCACCCCCTCATCGATCCCGTCGGGCCGGACGATGATCCCGCTGCGGTCCGGCCGCCAGTCGTCGCTGAGCTCGATCACCCGCCACAGGCAGAACCAGATCCGGCAGGTCTGCGGCCGGATCGCATGCACGGCGCAGCCCGAACCGTCGATGCAATAGCCGCACAGCTCGCCCGTGGGCTTGGCCAGTTCGGGCAGGTCCAGCGGAATGACGCGGCAGCATTCGACGCAGCCGCCGCATTCGCGGTCGGGGAGGAGGGGCAGGCTCATCGCGGAGCGACGCCAGAAAGACGGGACCGGGTCAACTGAAGTCCGTCCGTCCACAGCTTGCTTGCATCAGGGCGTCATGTCCCGCTGACGTGACGAGAATCCCTGTACAACCAGCGCATGGCGGGCCGTTTCCCCATTCTCTACCTCGCCGAGGCCGGCGCAGACGACGCAGTGATGTCCTCGGGCGTGCTCGCGTATCTGGTCGACGCCATGCCGCAGGCCAGCTTCACCATTGTGGGCTCGCCGCAGAGCGCGCCCCTGTTCGCCGATACCCCGCGCCTCGACAAGCTGATCGTGCTGGAGAAGGAGGGCCGCCTCGAATGGCTCGGCCTGTGGAACCAGGTCCGCGCGATCAAATGGGGCCTGATCGTCGACATGCGCGGCACCACCTTCTCGGGCAAGCTCAGCCGCCAGAAGCGGGCCGTGCGCGGCAAGGACGAGGCGGGCGTGCACAAGGTCGAACTGGCCGCCCGCGTGCTGCAGCTGGACGAGGTCCCGGCCCCGCGACTGTTCGTGTCCGACGCCACCCGCGCCTCCATCGAGCCCCTGCTGCCGCAGGACGGCGCGCCCCTGCTGGTCATCGCGCCGGGGGCTGACTGGGTCGGCCGCGAATGGCCGCCCGAACGCTATGCGACCCTCGCCGCCACCCTGACCAACGACGGGCCGCTGGCCGGCGGCCGGGTGGTCGTGCTCGGCGACGAGAAGGACAAGGACGCGGGCCACACCATCCGCCTCGCCATGCCGCGCAACCGCACCAGCGAACTGCCGGGCAAGCTGTCGATGGTGCAGGCCCTGGCGGTGCTGGAGCGGGCGGCCCTCTATCTGGGCGGCGACTCGGTCTGGACCCAGCTGGCGGTCGCCGCCGGCGCGCCGGTGGTGGCGGCCTACGGCCCCTCAGACGAGACGGTGCGCGGGCCCTGGACCGGCGTGGTGGTGCGCGGCCCTCGCTCGGTGGAGGAGTTCCGCAAGATCGATCCGGGCCTCAACCAGGCCATCCTGCACATGAACGAGGTCCCCGCCGACCGCGTGCTCAAGGCCGCCAGGAAGGTGCTGGCCGAGCGGGCGGCCTGAGCCGCCTCAGGTCAGGCCCAGCAGCCAGATGCGCAGCGGATTGGCCGGGTCGGACAGCAGCTTGGCCACCATCGCCAGGCAGACGATCACCAGAAGGGGGCGGATCAGTTTCGGCCCAAACCGCATGGCGGCGTGCGACCCTAGCCAGCCGCCGATCACCTGACCGACCGCCATCATCAGGCCGATCAGCCAAAGCGCATGGCCGCCGATGGCGAAGACCACCACCGAGACGACATTGCTGGCCAGGTTCAGCGCCTTGGTGTGCGCTGTCGCCCGCGTCAGCCCCATACCCAGCAAGGTGACCAGCGCCAGAGCGAAGAAGGACCCGGCGCCCGGTCCGAAGAAACCGTCATAGAAGCCGATGCCGCCGGTCACGGCGCCGAAGGCGAAGGGGGTCAGCCGGGCGTGCACATCCTCATCGCTCGCCTTGGGTCCGACCAGAAAATAGACCGCGATCCCGGCCAGAAGGACGGGCAGCAGGACCATCAGCCAGGTCGTGTCCACGAACGTCACGGTAAAGGCGCCCAGCGCCGCCCCAACCGCCGTCGCGGTCAATGGCCATTTCAGCAGGGCGAAGTCGATCCGCCCCTTGCGCCAGAATGTGTATGTGGCCGCCGCCGTGCCGAAGCTGCCCTGGATCTTGTTGGTCGCGATCGCAGCCACCGGCGGCACGCCCGCCGCCAGCAGGGCCGGAACGGTAATCAGCCCGCCGCCCCCGGCGATGGCGTCCACGAATCCGGCGAGCACCGCCGCGGCGAACAGCAGGGCGAGGATTTCAGGGGCAAGATCGAACATGGCGCGGCTTTACGCCGACCTTCGCCGTTGCGCATCCCGTTTATGCGGCGGAGGCCGTACGTCCATTCCTGGCGCACCCATCGGCTACTCTACGGCCTGTTGCTACCCGACCTATCCGGACGCATCGGACGCTTCGGACGGTGTTTTCGATCCGCCCCGTTCGCACTCTTCGCACTGTCTTTTTTTGCGAGCGCATCCTGCCTTCCGCCCGCTTTCGGACTATTCAGGCGGCCCATGACCTATGACCTGATCGTTCGCGGCGGCGAAGTCGCCAATCACGCCGGACGCGGCCTCGCCGACGTCGGCATCATCGACGGCAAGATCGCCTTCATCGGCGACCTCGGCCAGGCCTCGGCGGGCGAGACGTTCGACGCGACGGGGCTGACGGTCCTGCCGGGGGTCATCGACACCCAGGTCCACTTCCGCGAGCCGGGACTGGAGTGGAAGGAAGATCTGGAGACCGGTTCGCGCGCCGCGGCCTTGGGCGGGGTCACCGCCGTGTTCGAGATGCCGAACACCGAGCCCAACACCACCGATCCGGACACCCTGGCCGACAAGCTGGACCGCGCCCGCGACCGCATGTGGACCGACCACGCCTTCTACATCGGCGGCACCCACGAGAACGCGAAATACCTGGCCGAGCTCGAGCGCCTGCCCGGCTGCTGCGGGGTCAAGGTCTTCATGGGCGCCTCGACCGGCACCCTCCTGGTGGCCGACGACGACGGCGTGCGCGAGGTGCTGCGCCATGTGAAGCGCCGCGCCACCTTCCACTCCGAGGATGAGTACCGCCTCGTGGAGCGCCGCCCCCTGGCCCGCACCGGCGACTGGACCAGCCACCCGGAGGTCCGCGATCCCGAGAGCGCCATCATGTCCACCCGGCGCCTCGTCGGGCTGGCCAGGGAGACCGGCGCCCGCATCCACGTGCTGCACGTGACCACGGCGGAAGAGATCGAGTTCCTGGCCGGGCACAAGGACGTCGCCACCGTCGAGGTCACGCCCCAGCACCTGACCCTGGACGGCGACGAGGCCTATGACCGCCTCAAGGGCTTGGCCCAGATGAATCCGCCGATCCGCAACAACTACCACATCGCCGGCCTGTGGCGGGGGATCGAGCAGGGCGTCGCCGACGTGCTGGGCTCGGACCACGCGCCGCATACGCTGGAGGAGAAGGCCCGTCCGTACCCGGCCTCGCCCTCGGGCATGCCGGGGGTGCAGACCCTGGTGCCGGTCATGCTGACCCACGTCGCCAACGGTCGGCTGACGCTGGACCGCTTCATCGACCTGACCAGCCACGGCGCGAACCGCGTCTTCGGCATCGCCGGCAAAGGCCGCATGGCCGAGGGCTATGACGGCGACCTGACCATCGTCGACCTGAAGGCCAAGCACGTCCTCAGGCACGAGGACATGGCCACCCGCTCGGGCTGGACCCCGTTCGACGGCTTCGAGGCCACCGGCCAGGCCAAGGCCACCATCGTGCGCGGCCGCGTCGTCATGCGCGACGGCGAGCTGCAGGGCGCAGCCCACGGCCGCCCGGTCCGCTTCCAGGAGACCCTGGCCTGATGAAACTCGAAGAGCAGATCGTCCTCGTCACCGGCGGGGCGCGCGGCGTCGGCGCCGCCGTGATCCGCGCCTTCGCCGCCCAGGGCGCCCGCGTCGTCATCAACTTCCGCGCCAGCGAGACCGCCGCCCGCGAACTGGTCGACGAGTTTCCCGAACAGGCCGTCGCCTTCCGCGCCGACGTCACCGATCGCGAGGCGGTGCAGGAGATGGTCGCGATGGCCGAGGACGTCTTCGGCGCCCCGGTCACTACCGTCGTCAACAACGCCCTGGACTACAGCTTCAATGGCGACGGCCGGTCGCAGTTCGCCGACCTCGACTGGTCCGAGCTGGAGGACCAGTTCGCCACCGTCGTGCGCGGCGCCCTGAACGTCATCCAGGCGACTGCGCCGGGCATGGCCGGGATCGGCTTCGGCCGGGTGGTCAACATCGGGACCAACCTGTTCCAGAACCCGGTCGTGCCCTACCACGACTACACCGCCGCCAAGGCCGCCCTGCTCAGCCTGACCCGGACGGCGGCCGCCGACCTCGGTCCGCAGGGGATCACGGTCAACATGGTCTCCGGCGGCCTGCTGCGCACCACGGACGCCAGCGCGGCCACGCCCGAGGCGGTCTTCGACCTGATCGCCGGCATGACGCCGCTGCGGTCGGTCACGACGCCCGAAGAGTTCGCCGACGCCGTCCTGTTCTTCGCCTCGCCCTGGAGCCGGGCGGTGACGGGGCAAAACCTGGTGGTCGACGGCGGGCTGGTGCGGGACTAGATCGAGAAGCTGACGCCGCAGCCGCAGCTGGACGCCGCGTTCGGGTTGCGCACCACGAACTGGGCGCCGGCCAGGTCGTCGACGAAGGCGATCTCGGAGCCCTTGAGGAAGGGCAGGGAGACGGTGTCGACCACGGCGGCCTGGCCGTCGGTCTCGATGCGGATGTCGTCGGCGTCGCCGGCCTCGATCAGTTCGAAGCGGTACTGGAAGCCCGAGCAGCCGCCGCCGTCCACCGCGACGCGCAGCAGCACCGGACGGCCCTCGGCCTCGCCCAGGGCCGCCAGCCGCCGGGCGGCGCTTTCGGACAGGGTCAGCCCATGACCGCCGGTGGGGGCGGAGACGCTGAAGGCGGTGCTGGATTGGACGGTGCTCACGCAGGCCTATATGAGGCGCGGACGGGCGTTCGCAAAGGGCGCCTGAGCGAATGAGCAGCCGAACTTGATCCCTGAGCGCGCGTCCTACGCCGAATATCCCGAGCACAGCCGAGGCCGGCTGTCGCCCGAGCCGATCAGCCGCACCCGCAACGCCTTCGCCCGCGACCGCGACCGGATCATCCACGCCACCGCCTTCCGCCGCCTGAAGGAGAAGACCCAGGTCTTCGTGGCGCACGAGGGCGACCACTACCGCACCCGCCTGACCCACTCGCTGGAGGTGGCCCAGATCGCCCGCTCGCTGGCGCATGCGCTGAGGCTGGACACCGACCTGGCCGAGACGGTGGCCCTGGCCCACGACCTGGGCCATCCGCCCTTCGGCCATGCGGGCGAGGACGAGCTGCAGGCCCAGATGGCCCCGTGGGGCGGCTTCGACCACAACGTCCAGACCTTCCGCGTCGTGACCAAGCTGGAGGAGCGCTATCCCCAGTTCGACGGCCTGAACCTGAGCTGGGAGACGGTCGAGGGCGTGGTCAAGCACAACGGTCCGGTCAGCCATCGGCTGGACGAGCCCGCCTGGCGCGCCATCGCCGACTACGCCCCGGGCTGGGACCTGCGGCTGAACAGCTTCGCCTCGCTGGAGGCCCAGGCCGCCGCCATCGCGGACGACATCGCCTACAACAACCACGACGTGGACGACGGGGTGCAGGCGGGCCTGTTCACCCTGGACGACCTGTCCGACGTGCCCCTGATCGGGCCGGTGCTGCACGGCGTCCGCGCCGACTGGCCGGCCATTGACGAGCGGATGGTCCGTATCGAGGCGGTGCGCCGCATGATCGGGGTCATGATCGAGGACGTGCTGGCCGAGACCGAGCGGCGGCTGGAGGCGGACGGCGTCCGCTCCACGGAGGACGTGCGCACGGCCTCGCGGACGCTGGTGGCCTTCTCGCCGGCCATGCTGGCGGACCTGGGCGTGCTGAGGAAGTTCCTGTTCGAGCGGATGTACCGCCACTATCGCGTCAACCGGACCCGCAGCCAGGCGCGGCGGATCCTGGCCGAGATGTTCCAGCTGTTCATGGCCGAGCCCGAGACCATGCCGCCGGAATGGTCAGGCCCCGCCCAGGGCGGCGACGAGACCCGGCGGGCCCGGGCGGTGTGCGACTATATCGCCGGGATGACCGACCGCTACGCCATCGAGGAACACAAGAAGCTGTTCAGCCTCGACCTGGCGCTCGATCTGTGATTCGTAACCCTCGTCGGGGCGGGTAGAGTAGTTGGCCGACGCGGGCGATTCGCGGTCGGCGACGTTTCCAAGGCGCGGCCATGTCCCACGAAGATCCCTACCGTCCGAATCCGGGCCGCGACCGCGGCGCCTACACCCCGCCGACCGACGACGACCTGCCGTTCGAGCGCGGCGGCTATGATCCGCGCCGCGGCGGCGGACATGGCGGCGGCGGTGGAGGCGGCGGCAAGTCTCCGCCGCTGACCCTGATCATCTCCGGCGTGGTGCTGGTGCTGCTGATCATCGCGGTGGTGGTCTACTATCGCGCCGGTCCGCGCTCCTCGAACGACGCGCCGCCCGCCGTGGGCACGCCCGTCGGCGACATGAAGGCCGCCGCGCCCGTCGACGCCCAGCCGATCGACCCGGAAGCCGGCATCGACGTCTATTCCGGCGCCGAGGCCCCGACCGCGACCCCGACCTTCACCCCGCCGCCCGAAGCGGTCCAGCCGCGTCCCCTGCCGCGTCCGGTCGAAGGCGCGCCCCTGCCGGCGCCGGTGACCCGTCCGACCCCGCCCGCCGTGACGGCGCCGCCGGCCGAGAAGGCCGGGCCCGCCACGCCGCCCGCCGCCGGCGGAACCTCGGGCGTGCAGATCGGCGCCTTCTCGACCCCCGCCATCGCCGAGCGCGAGTACGGCCAGGTCGTCGGCCGCTATCCGTCGCTGACCCGCGGCGCCACCCGCCGGGTGCAGGAGGTGACCTCGTCCTCCGGCTCGACCCTGTACCGCACGACGGTGACGGGCCTCAGCCGCGACCAGGCGACGGCCCTGTGCACCGCCATCAAGTCTGGCGGCGGCGACTGCATCGTGCGCTGACCCCCGGTGACCACGGCGGCGATCTACGGCTGTAGCGGCCATCGGCTGACGGCGGAGGAGAAGGCCTTCTTCGCCGAGGTCAGGCCGTGGGGTTTCATCCTGTTCCGGCGCAATGTGGAGAGCCCGGACCAGGTGCGGGCCCTGACCGCCGAGCTGCGCGACAGCATCGATGATCCGAAGGCCCCCATCCTGATCGACCAGGAGGGCGGCCGGGTCCAGCGCCTGGGGCCGCCGCACTGGCCCAAATACCCGCCGGGCGACGCCTATCTGAAGGCGACCAACGATCCGCTGGCGGCCCGCGAGCTGGTCCGGCTGGGCGCGCGCCTGATGGCGCATGAGCTGAAAGAGGTCGGCATCGACGTCGACTGCGCGCCCGTCCTGGACGTGCCGGTGCCGGGCGCCCACGACATCATCGGCGACCGCGCCTACGCCCGCGATCCGGCGACGGTGACGCAGCTGGGCCGTGCGGCGGCCGAGGGCCTGCTGGCGGGCGGCGTCCTGCCGGTGATCAAGCACATGCCCGGCCACGGCCGCGCCTTCGCCGACACCCACAAGGAACTGCCGACCGTCCATGCGGATCTGGACACCCTGGACGGCTGGGACTTCGCGCCGTTCAAGGCGCTGTCGGACATGCCCATCGGCATGACGGCCCACATCATCTTCACGGCCATAGACCCCAAGCGCCCGGCGACCCAGTCGAAGAAGGCGATCAGGATGATCCGCGAGCGGCTGGGCTTCGGCGGCCTGCTGCTGTCGGACGATCTGGTGATGAACGCCCTGTCCGGCACCCTGACCGAGCGGGCGCGGATGTCGCTCAAGGCCGGCTGCGACCTGGTCATCCACTGGAACGGCGTCATGGACGAGATGCGCCAGGTGGCCGAGGGCGTCGGCAAGCTGAAGGGCGGCGCCCGGCGCCGCGCGGACGCGGCCCTTGCCCGTATCGTTCACACGCCCGAGCCACTGGACTACCGCGAAGCCCGCGACCGGTTCGACGCCCTGATGGGCGGGCGGCTGGAGGCGGCGAAGGGGCCGGACGTGGCGGAGGCGCAGGCGTGAGCCCGGCCTCAACCAGCGCGAAGCGCGGTAGGTCACTGAAATGACCGACGCCTTCCAGCCCAATCTGGACTTCGCGGCCGTCGATCAGGCGGACGAGCGCGACGCCTTCGTGGTCGATCTGGAAGGTTACGAAGGCCCGCTGCACGTGCTGCTGGCGCTGGCGCGGACGCAGAAAGTGGACCTGCTGAAGCTGTCGATCACCCGGCTGGCCGAGCAGTATCTGGCCTTCGTGCACGAGGCGCGGCGGCGCAACTTCGCCCTGGCCGCCGACTATCTCGTGATGGCGTCCTGGCTGGCCTATCTGAAGTCGCGCCTGCTGCTGCCGCGCAACGAGAAGGGCAAGGGCGACGAGGTCCCGGCCGAGGAGATGGCCGCCGCCCTGGCCTTCCGCCTGCAGAAGCTGGAGGCCATGCGCAAGGCGGTGGAGGCGATCCAGTCGCGGCCGCAGCTGAAGCGCGACGTCTTCACCCGCGGCGACCCGGAGGCGCTGGTCATCGTTCCGTCCGACCGCATCGACGCCAGCCTGTATGAGTTGATGGCGGCCTATGTGCAGCAGCGGCGGCGCGAGGAGCAGCGGCGCTACAATCCCGGCCAGCGGGTCGAGGCCTTCCAGCTGGAGGCCGCGCGCGACTGGCTGCGCGAGGTCCTGCCCCGGCTGGAGCAGTGGACGCCGCTGGAGAAGATCGCCCCCGAGAAGCACGGCGACGAGGAAGGCCCCTCGCAGGCCAGCTATACGGCGTCTACCCTGTCGGCCAGTCTGGAGCTGGTGAAGGAGGGGGCCATGGACGTGAAGCAGGCCGAGGCCTTCGCCGACATCTTCCTCAAGCGCCGCGGCCAGGGCCTGCCGCTGGAACTGACCCCATGAGCCTTCAGTTCGCCCCCGACCACATGGAGATCGAGCGCCGCGTCGAGGCGCTGCTGTTCGCCGCCGCCGGGCCGCTGTCGGCCGCCGAGATCGCGCGCCGCCTGCCCGAGGGCGCGGACGTGGGCGGGGCCATCTCGGGCCTGCGCGAACGCTATCAGGGGCGGGGCGTCGAGCTGGAGTGCGTGGCCGACCGCTGGCGCTTCCGCACCGCCGCCGACCTCAGCTTCATGATGACCGAGGAGCGTGAGGAGCCGCGTCGCCTGTCCAAGGCCGCGCTCGAGACCCTGGCCATCATCGCCTACCACCAGCCCTGCACCCGCGCCGAGATCGAGAGCGTGCGCGGCGTGTCCCTGTCCAAGGGCACGCTGGATCTGCTGCTGGAGATGGGGTTCGTGAAGTTGAAGGGCCGCCGCCGCACGCCGGGCCGCCCGGTCACCTACGCCACCGCCGACAAGTTCCTGGAGCATTTCAGCCTGGCCAGCCTGTACGACCTGCCGGGCGTGCAGGAGATGAAGGCGGCGGGCCTGCTGGACCTGTCCATCCCCGTCGGCTTCGAGGTCCCCGACCCCAGCCGCGCGCCGGACGGCGACGAGACCCCGCTGCTGGACGGCGCCGACGACGGCCCGGAGTTCGCGCAGGACTTCGTGTCGGAGGACTGACGGGACGGGCAGGGCGCCCGGGCGTCGGGCTCCGGTGCGGCCAAGTGATTGGTGGTTAGTGATTAGTGGTTCGATGCTGCGCCGCGAGTGCAGGACGACACCTGCCGGTGAAGCGGCCACCCACTAATCACTAACCACTAATCACTTTCCGGACGCCGACGGCGGGTGATGCATTCCCTTCAAACCCCTGCTAACCCGCTTCGATGATCGCTCGCCTTCGCCCCGTTCCGTTCGACCTCGGCCCCGTCCACTTCGTCGGCATAGGCGGCATCGGCATGAGCGGCATCGCCGAGATCATGCTGAAGATCGGCTATGCGGTGCAGGGCTCGGACGCCAAGGCCAGCGCCAACACCGAGCGGCTGGAGAAACTGGGCGCCAAGGTCTTCATCGGCCATGACGCAGCCCACGTCGCCGACGGCGTCTCGGCGGTGGTCTATTCGACGGCGGTCAAGGCCTCGAACCCGGAGATGATGGCCGCGCGCGAGCGCCGCATCCCCCTGGTCCGCCGGGCCGAGATGCTGGCCGAGCTGATGCGGCTGCAGTTCTCCATCGCGGTCGGCGGCACCCACGGCAAGACGACGACGACCTCGATGGTCGCGGCCCTGCTGGACGCCGCCGGGCTGGACCCGACGGTGGTCAACGGCGGGATCATCAACGCCTACGGCACCAACGCCAAGGTCGGCGACGGCGACTGGATCGTTGTCGAGGCCGACGAGAGCGACGGCAGCTTCCTGCGCCTGAAGTCGACGGTGGCGATCGTCACCAACATCGACCCGGAGCACCTGGACCACTACGGCGACTTCGACGGCGTCCGGAAGGCGTTCGTGGACTTCGTCGAGAACATCCCCTTCTACGGCTTCGCCGCCGTCTGCCTGGACCATCCCGAGGTGCAGCGGCTGGTCGCCTCGATCGATAACCGGCGTCTGGTCACCTACGGGATCAATCCGCAGGCCATGGTCCGGGCCGAGAATTGCGACATGGGCCCCGACGGCTGCCGCTTCGACGTGGTGATCCAGCAGCAGGGCGTGGCCGCACTGGAAGAGCCGATCCGCATCGAGGGCCTGCACCTGCCCATGGCCGGCTGGCACAATGTCTCCAACGCCCTGGCCGCCATCGCCGTGGCGCGGGAGCTGGACGTGTCGGACGAAGCCATCAAGTCGGGCCTGGCCGGCTTCGGCGGGGTGAAGCGTCGCTTCACGACCACGGGCGTCGCCAATGGCGTGCGCGTCATCGACGACTACGGCCACCACCCGGTCGAGATCGCCGCCGTGCTGAAGGCCGCGCGCCAGGTGGCCGAGGGCCGCGTCATCGCCGTGGTCCAGCCGCACCGCTACACCCGCCTGCGCGATCTGATGGAGGAGTTCTCTACCTGCTTCTCGGACGCTGACGTGGTGATCGTGGCCGACGTCTATCCGGCGGGCGAGGCGCCCATCGAGGGCGTGGACAAGCACGCGCTGGTCGACGGCATCCGCCGCTTCGGCCACCGCTCGGTGCAGCCGCTGGAGAACGCCGCCGTCCTGCCGCGCACCATCCGCGAAGAGGCGAAGCCCGGCGATCTGGTCGTCCTGCTGGGCGCCGGCGACATCACCAGCTGGGCCTACGCCCTGCCGGCGCAGTTGGAGGCGTTGGGGTAGGCCGCAGCTATCCCAAGTGATCCAGAATCATGTTTCCGGCGACGAAGGCCAGGAAGCCGACCATGACGAAGGCCGTCGCGAACGAGGTCAGCCATTCCTGCCGATCCTTCAGCCTCAGGATCTCGGCGTCGTCCAGGCCGCCCGCCTTCATCCGCTTCTGATCCGCGTCGATGAAGGGGAGCAGCACGGCGAAGCTCAGGGCCATCGGCAAGAAGACGAGAACCAGATTGGCCAGGCTGGAGAAGGAGGCGCGCCCTGCGCTGAACCGGCCGAGGAATTCGTTCAACGCCTGCTGGTGGGACAGCGGCGCATAGGCGGCCAACAGGGATGCGATCCCGATGGCGTAGAGCGCGACGTAGAGCATGATCTGGCCTGGCGTCTTTTTCACGCGAGGGGGCGGCAGGGTCGGCTCCGAGCCGAAGCGGGGCATGGGCGCGCCGACCCGCCAGGCGCCCGAATCCTGCTTGCGCCGGACATGCCATGACCATCGATGCACGGCGCGATGGACGAGCGGCAGTCCCACGAAGGCCAGGAAGGTCGTCAGGATCAGGTTCAGCGCGGCCTCCGCCGTGACCGAGACCCCGGCGTAGACGTTGATCGCATAGACGAACGCGATCCAGCCCAGCAGCATGCCGACCGTCGCGATCAGCCATAACAGAACCAGTGTGAGGATCGCGGCGGGCTTCATGGGGCGAAGCTAGGGGATGGAGGGGTGCGCGGGCCAGTGAAACCGGCGGCGGAGTCGCACGCTAAGGCCAGGCGACCGCTTGCCCCCTTGGACATCGGCTCCGGCGCCGCTATCGGACTTCCCATGACCCGGCTCGACACCCTCCCCACCGTCCGCGGCAAGCTGCTGCTGAATGAACCGCTGGGGCCGTTCACCTGGTTCCGGGTGGGCGGAAACGCCGACGCCCTGTTCATCCCGGCGGACGCCGAGGACCTGGCCGATTTCCTGAAGGCGCTGGACCCGTCCACGCCGGTGACGGTGCTGGGCGTCGGTTCGAACGTCATCGTGCGCGACGGCGGGGTCGAGGGCGTGGTGATCCGGCTGGCCGGGCGTCCGTGGGCGCAAGTGACAACGGACGGCGACACCATCACCGCCGGCGCGGGCGCGCTGGATTCCATGGTGGCCAAGGCCTCGGCCAAGGCGGGCGTCGGCGGGCTGGAGTTCTATGCAGGCATTCCAGGCACCATCGGCGGCGCCCTGACCATGAACGCGGGCTGCTACGGTTCGGAGACCAAGGACATCCTGGTCTCGGCCTGGGGTCTGACTCGCTCGGGCGAGCGCGTGGACTATGCGCTGGCCGACTTCGGCTACACCTACCGCCACTCCGAGGCGCCCGCCGACATCATCTGGGTCGAGGCCGTCTATCGCGGGACGCCCGCCGATCCGGAGGCCGTGTCGGCCAAGATCAGCGAGATCACCAGCCGCCGCGAGCAGACCCAGCCGATCCGCGAGAAGACCGGCGGCTCGACCTTCAAGAACCCCGAGGGTCACTCGTCGTGGAAGCTGGTCGACGAGGCCGGCTGGCGCGGCAAGCTGCACGCGGTCACCGGGGGCGGGGCCATGTTCAGCGAGCTGCACTCCAACTTCATGATCAACCCGGGCGAGGCGACCGCGGCGGACATCGAGGGGCTGGGCGACGCCGTCCGCGCCGACGTGCTGGCCAAGACGGGCGTCCAGCTGGACTGGGAAATCAAGCGCATCGGCCGTCCGGCCTGAAGGACTTAAGTCTCCGTTCACCACGCTTCGCCAAGCTTGGCGGCATGATCTCCTTCCCGCTCCGGCCCGGTCTGACGCCGGTTCGCCTGATCGCGCTTGTCATGCTCGGTCTGACGGCAGGCCTGCTGTCCTACGCCTCCTCGCTGTTCTTCGCGGGCACGCCGGGCATCACCGCCTTCTGGCCGGCCAACGCCCTGGTGCTGGCCTATGTCCTGCGGGTCTGCCGGACGCCGCGGGAGAGCCTGCTGGCGCTGGCGGTGACGCTCGTCGGAATGGTCACGGCCAATCTGGCCATGGGACGGCCGGTCGAGGTCGCCGTGGTCTTCCCGATCGCCAATGTCGTCGAGATCGGCGTCGCCGCCTGGTTCATGCGGCGGATCGCCATGCCGTTGTGCGGTCTGCGCGACCTGCGTCAGTTCCTGCTGGGCGCCGTGCTGGGCGGCCCCTTGGCCTCGACCCTGATCGCCGCCTTCTTCATGTGGGTCCGGCTGGGAATGACCGGAGAGGCGTTGGCGGGGGCGGCGGGCACATGGCTTCTGGCCGACATGATGGGCATGGCCATCGTGGCGCCGTTCGCCCTGTCGCTGGGGTCCGTCGTTCGTGGCGCATGGGTGAAGGGGCTGGCGGCGCCCATGGTCATCTGCGGGGTCTGTTTCGTCCTGTGCTGGCAGGCGCAGGTTCCGGTCGTCTTCCTGGCCTTCCCGCTGGTGGGGTGGGCGGTGCTGAGAGATCGCGACCGGGGCGGAGCCCTGGGCGTGGGAGCCGTGGCCATCGCCGTGATCGGCGCCGCCTTGCTGGGCCAGGGCCCCATCGCGCGCCTGCCGCAGTTCGGCGTGGACCCCGGCATCGCCGTGCCGGTCTTCTTCGGCGCGCTGGTCCTGACCGCCTATCCCCTCGCGGCCCTGCTGAAGGAACTGGATGTCGTCGCCGCCGAACTGGACCGTCGCCGCGCCCAGGCCGAGACGGACAGCGCCGCCAAGTCCCGGCTGATCGGACAGGTCGGCGAGGAGCTGCGTTCGCCCCTGACAGGGGTGGTTACGGTCGCGGAGATGTTGAGAAGCGGCCGCCTGGGCGAACTGAACGAGCGCCAGCGCGACCTGCTGGCCCGGATCGCCGAGAGCGGCGCGGAAATCGAGAGCCTCAGCCACGAGATGGTGGCGCTGGCGGACGGCGGCGGACGGGGATCGCGGGCGTCGTCGGTCGCGGAGGTGGTGGAGGCGGCGATCGGCTCGGCGCGCTTCCGCGCCAATCGGGCCCGGGTCTCGCTGCAGGCGCTGTCCGGCGAGCCCTACTGGCGCGCCGGCATAGACGCCGACCGCCTGAAGCGACTGGTTCAGGACGCCCTGGGCGCCGCCATCGACGCCGCGCCCGCGGGCACGACCGTTCGGGTGGTCGTCGGCCTGGCCGGCGACGATCATCTGGAGGTCACCGTCGAGGATGCCGGCGCGCGGACCCTGACCGAGCGCGAAACGCGGTTCGCCACGGCCCAGCGCACGTCCCCGGCCGCGGACGGGGTGGCCTTTGATCGCGCCGAGCTGCGCCGGCTGGGCGGCGATCTGTGCTTCGGCCCCGGCGCCCTGGGCGGGGGCAGGCTGACGATCGTGCTGGCCCGGGCGCCGAACGAGGCCGCCGTTCGGGCCGCGTGAGCGGCGGCCGGCTGCGGTCGTCGCACGGTCACCCTCAATTTATCTCGCCGGGGGCCGCTTCTGGTTAAGGCTTCTTAACCGTCCCCACGGCAATCGGTTGGGGGGCGCTGAAGATGCCCGGAGCCGATCATGACCCGCCCGCTTTCCGATCTGCACGTCGCCGTCCTGATGGGCGGGCTGTCGTCCGAGCGCGAGGTCTCGCTGAGCTCGGGCGAGCAGTGCGCGAAGGCTCTGGAAGGACAGGTCGCCCGGATCACCCGCGTCGACGCGGGCCGCGACCTGGCCCAGGTGCTGACCGCGCTGCAGCCCGACGTGATCCTGAACGCCCTGCACGGGGAATGGGGCGAGGACGGCTGCGTCCAGGGCATCCTGGAGACCCTGCAGATTCCCTACACCCACTCCGGCGTCCTGGCCTCGGCCCTGACCATGGACAAGGACAAGACCAAGTCGATCCTGCGCGCCGCCGGGGTCGAGGTGCCAGGCGGCGGCCTGTTCGACCGGTTCGAGGTGGCCCGCCGCCACGTCCTGCCGCCTCCCTATGTGATCAAGCCCAACGCCGAGGGATCGTCGGTCGGGGTCTATCTGGTGCCCGAAGGCGCCAACGGCCCGCAGGCCGAGGTCGGCGCGCCCGGCTGGACCTATGGCGACGAGGTGATGGTCGAGCCCTACATCCCCGGCAAGGAGCTGGCGGTCGCGGTGATCGGCGAGGCCTCGGGCCCGCGCGCCCTGACCGTGACCGACATCACGCCGGTGAAGGGCTTCTATGACTATGAGGCCAAGTATGCGCCGGGCGGGTCGGTCCACAAGCTTCCGGCCGAGCTGCCGGCCCATGTGTTCGAGGCCGCGATGCGGGAGGCCGAGCTGGCCCACAAGGCTTTGGGTTGCCGAGGCGTTAGCCGGTCCGACTTCCGTTATGACGATCTTAAGGACGTTCTGGTCCTCTTGGAGGTCAATACCCAGCCAGGCATGACGCCGACCTCGCTCGTCCCCGAGCAGGCCGCCTACTGCGGGATGGCGTACAAAGACCTGGTCCGGTGGATGGTGGAGGACGCCTCATGCCCGCGGTAGTTCGCGGCGGTCGGCGACAGAGTTCGAACCAGCCCGCAAAACGCGGCGCGGCTCCCGCAAACAAGGGGCGCGGCCGCGCACCTCGCAACGCCCAGGCCATTCCCGGCAAGATGGCGGCCATCGGCCGCCTCGACCTGTCGCCGCGCGCCGTGGTGATCTCGATCGCGGCGGGCGTGGTCCTGCTGGGCGCCGTGCTGGCGACCGGGGCGCGGGCCGAGCGGATCGGCGCCTCTATCGGCCACGGCCTGGACGGCGTGACCGCCGGCATGGGTCTGAAGCTGGACAAGGTCTACATCGAGGGCGAGAGCCCCGAGGCCACCGCCGCCATCCAGCGGGCGGTGCAGCTTAACGCCGGTCAGGCCATGACCTCGATCGACCTGAACGCCGTGCGCGAACGGGTCGAGGCGGTGGGCTGGGTCAAGTCGGCGCGGGTCGTGCGCCTGCTGCCCAACACCCTGATCATCGACGTCACCGAGCATGACCGCCTGGCCGTCTGGCAGGTGGCGGGTCAGGCCTGGGTCATCGACGGCCACGGCAAGGTCATCCCGGGCGCCGACGCCGGCCGCTATCCCAATCTTCCGCTGGTCGTGGGCAAAGGCGCCGAACAGGCCGCCGCCGAGGTGCTGCCGCTGATCGCCCAGCGCCCGCGCCTGATGAGCCGGCTGGAGGCCCTGGTGCGCGTGGACGAGCGCCGCTGGGACCTGCGCCTGAAGGACGGCAGCCTGATCCAGCTGCCCGCCACCAACCAGGACGCCGCCCTGATCCAGCTCGACGAGATGGACCAGCGCCGTCGCCTGCTGGAGCTGGGATTCTCCCGGATTGACCTGAGAACGCCGGAAGAGGTCGCCGTCCGGCCCTCGTCCGCCGACGGTAGAGCTTGAGAGGGCAGGGGATGGCTGGACGGTCTGTGGACAAATCTGTTGATGGTCGTGGCGCGGCGGGCCGCGCGCCGGTCGTGGCCGCGCTCGACCTGGGTCAGTCCAAGGTCGGCTGCTTCATCATGAAGCCCGAGGGCGTGCGTCACGCGGACCGGACCATCCGGGTCGCCGGCGCGGGCCACGTTCAGTCGCGCGGCATTAAGGGCGGCGGCATCATCAGCATGGACGAGGCCGCCCAGGCCATCGGCCACGCCGTCGAGCGCGCCGAGCGCGCCGCGGGCTCTCCCGTCTCGGGCGTCGTCGTCACCACGGCCATCGGCCAGATGGCCAGCCACCGCGTCCAGTCGCGCGTCTCCCTGAGCCAGAACCCGGTCGGCGACGCCGACCTGGCCCGCGCCATCGGCATGGCCCTGGCGCAGATTCGCCTGCCCAACCGCCGTCCGATCCACGTCCTGCCGATCGCCTGGTCGGTCGACGGGGCGCGTGGCGTGCACGACCCGCGCTCGATGCGCGGCCATTCTCTGGGCCTCGACCTGCTGGTCGTCTCCATGGCCGAGAGCGCCTTCACGGCGCTGAGCCACTGCCTCGAACTGGCGCACCTGGACCTGCAGGGCGTGGTCGCCGCGCCGGTGGCCTCGTCGCTGGCCGCGCTGGAAGATGACGAGATGGATCTCGGCTGCGTCTGCATCGACATGGGCGGCGGCGCGACCTCGGCGGCGGTCTGGGGCGGACGCAGCCTGCTGCACATCGAATCGCTGAACGTCGGCGGCGACCATGTCACCGCGGACATCGCCCGCGGCCTGTCGACCTCCCGCGCGGGGGCCGAGCGGCTCAAGACCCTGCACGGCTCGGCCATGGCCTCGGCGAACGAGGACCGCGAGATGCTGGAGGCCCCGCCGCGCGGCGAGGATCCGTCCGCCGGGCCGGTCGTGGTGCCGCGCGCCATGCTGAAGACCGTCATCGCCCCGCGCGTGGAGGAGACGCTGGAGCTGCTCCGCGACCGCCTGCGCAGCGCCGGCGTAGGCCTGGAGCCGGGCGCCGGCCTGGTCCTGACCGGCGGCGCGAGCCAGCTGAACGGCGTGCGCGAACTGGCGGTGCGGGTGTTCGACCGCCCGGTCCGCCTGGGCAAGCCCCAACGGGCGCCTCACCTGGCCGACGCCGCCTCCGGCCCGGCCTTCTGTTCGGCCGCGGGCGTGCTGCTGCGGGCCGCCTACGGCCCGCGCGAAGCCGTTTCGGCCCGCAAGCTGATGTCCCGGCAGATCACCGCTGCGGACGCCCCCCGCGCCCACGCCGGCGGCCTGGTGGCCCGCGCCGCGGGCTGGCTGCGCGAGAACCTTTAAGGCGCCGCCGAGGCGAGCCGCGACGCCCCCAGGGTCGCATTTTGCCGCTATCTCGCCGCAAGGGGCGGTTTTTCTCGCTTGGATGGCGAGACTGTGTCCGGATTGTAACAACCGAGGTCTTGAGTGGTCGCCGTGCGGCCACATTCTCTTGTCGCCGCCATCTTTGCTGCTAGCGTGCCGAGAGAAGCAGTGTGCCGTTCTGTGACGGTCGCTGCGTCCTGCATCATCATCGGTTGGGGCCCAACACATGCTAATCAAGCGCAAGTACCTCTTTGGCACGACGATCCTGGCGGGGGTCATGGCTGTGGCGGCTCCGGCCTTCGCGCAGAGCCAACTTCCGGGCGTCACCGTCCAAGGCGAGTCCGCCCAAGACGCGACCGACCTCGGCGAAGTCGTCATCACCGGCACGCGTATCCGTCGTGACCCGACCAACTCGCCGACCCCGCTGATCCAGGTGAACCGCGAGCAGCTGCTGGAAACCGGCCAAGCGACCGTCATCGACTACCTGGCCACCATCCCGGCCCTGTCGAACTCGCAGGTTCCGTCGGACACCACCGGGGCGCTGAACATCGGCGGTCTGTCGCTGGCCAACCTGCGCTCGCTGGGTTCGACCCGCACCCTGACCCTGGTTGACGGCCGTCGCCACGTCTCGTCCTCGTCCGGCACCCTGGCCGTCGACGTCGACTCGATCCCGCGTCTGCTGATCGAGAACATCGAAATCGTCACCGGCGGCGCCTCGTCGGTCTACGGCGCTGACGCCGTCGCCGGCGTGCTGAACTTCGTCCTGCGCAAGGACTTCGAAGGTCTGGAAATCGACGCCCGCTACCGTCAGATCAACCAAGACGGCCAAGCCAACATCGATATCGCGGCCCTGCTGGGTCACAACTTCCTCGACGACCGTCTGAACGTCTATCTGTTCGCCGAGCACGAAGACATCGACCGGATCCGCCCGGCCGACATCGACTGGCTGCGCGACGCCTCGCTGCTGGTCGGCAACGACGCCGATCCGACCGCCGCGCCGTACGACAACCAGATGGACTCGCTGCTGTACAGCGGCCTGCGCACCCTGTCGCGCATGCCCTGGGGCGTCACCGTCCTGGCCAACACGCAACGTCCGAGCGCGACCACCGACCCCGACGTTCCGGCCGGCGCCTGCGCCAGCCGCGCTGGTTTCGCCGACGGCCTGGGCAACCTGAACTTCGTCGCGCCCAGCAGCAACTGCTTCAACCTGGAGCCGGGCAAGACCTACCTGTACGACGGCACGACCCCGCGTCTGGCCAACTTCGGCGTCCGCGTCAGCCAGACCGGCCTGAACCGCACGCTGAACATCGGCGGCGACGGCATCAACCCGAACACCGAGTTCGCGGGCGACACCGCCACGCCGCGTTCGGTTTCGAGCCGCTTCCAGACCGGCCTGAACTTCCGTCTGTCGGACAGCATCAACCTGTATGCTGAAGCCAAGTACACGACCGAAGAAACCGACATCATCACCCAGCCGGTGTTCGGCGACGTCATCATCCGTGACGGCGTGGAAGTCGTGACCCGCGCCAGCGCGGCTCCGGGCGCTGTCCAGACCTTCCGCATCGTCGGCGCCAACGAAGTTCAGCCGATCTTCAACAACCAGACCTTCATCACCCGTCTGGACAACGCCTTCCTGCCGGCCAGCCTGCGCACGCTGATTTCGCAAAACCGCTACCAGCAATACGGCGCCGGCACCGCCAGCGGCCCGGGCGCTCCGACGAACCCGGAAGGTACGGCTGACGGCCTGACGCCGGGCGCCTTCGCCCGTCACCGCTTCTTCTCGAACGACCGGAAGCAGTTCAATACCCGCGACGTGCAGCGTTACGTCGTCGGCGGCAACGGCGACCTGGGCGACTTCGGCTTCATCCGCGACCTGGCGTGGGACCTGTCCTACACCTACGGCAAGATGGAGAACGAGAACCGCGAAGAAGGCGTCGACATCCTGCGCTTCGGCCTGGCGCAAGACGCCGTGGTCGACACGACCGGCGCCCTGGGCACCGTCGGCGCCATCGTCTGCCGGGCGCGCCTGCTGGACCGTCAGGGCCAGTTCGTCGCGGACTACCGTCCGGGCTCGCAGAACCCCACCACGCTGGCCTACGACAAGAGCCTGCGCGCGACCGATCCGTCGGCCATCGACAACTGTAAGCCGCTGAACGTGTTCGGCCCGGGCAACCAGTCGCAGGAAGCCCTGGATTACGTCTACGCCGACCTGACCGTCCGCGAGCAGAACGAACAGCACAACGCGATCTTCTCGCTGGCTGGCCGTCTGTGGGACGTGCTGGGCGCGGGTGAAATGGGCGTCGCCATCGGCGGCGAATACCGCAAGGAAATCGCTTCGGGCATCGGTCGTGACGCCGACACCCGCGGTCGCTGGCTCTTCCTGAACACCGGCGCCGACATGCCGGAAGCCTCCTACGAGTCCAAGGAAGCCTTCGCCGAAATCTCCCTGCCGCTGATCCGCGATCACTGGCTGGGCGAGTACGCCGAACTGTCGGCCTCGTACCGCTACGCCGACTACGATCTGTACGGCAACGCGGACGTCTACGGCGTGAACCTGGTCTACCGTCCGATCCCGGACATCACCTTCAAGACCAGCTACAACACCTCGTTCCGCGCTCCGACGCTGTTCGAAGGCTTCCGCGGCACCGCGCAGACCTTCGCCAACGGCTTCACGGACTCCTGCGACGCCCGGGTCATCTCGCAACTGAGCGACCCGAACCTGCGTAGCCGCCGGATCCAGAACTGTACCGCTCTGGCGGCGCAGCGGGGCGTCACGGGCCTGACCTTCGACTACAGCGACATCAACGACGGCGACGGTACCGTCCGTTACACCCCGATCGACAACGGCCAATACGGCGCGGGTTCGATCGCCGGTGTGAACGCCGGTAACCGCAACCTGAAGCCGGAAACCTCGGACAGCTTCACCTTCACGGTGGGCCTCCAGCCGCGGTTCATCCCGAACTTCTCGCTGGTCCTCGACTACTACGAGATCCAGATCGACGACGTGATCGCCTCGGTTTCGGCCCAGACCGCCGCCAACCTCTGCGTCAACGGCCCGGACAACGGCCAGCCCGCTGGCCCGACGCCGACGCTGAACCAACAGTTCTGCGACAGCATCACGCGTAGCGGCACGAGCTTCCTGGTCACCACCTTCGTCCAGCAGTCGTACAACTACGCCAAGCGCACCACCCGCGGCCTGGACTTCACCGCCCGTTACAGCTTCGACTCGCAAGAGCTGTTCGGCCGCAACTTCGGCACGTTCAACTACTCCCTGCGCGGGTCGTGGCTGATCGAGCAGAAGAACTTCAACAACATCGCTGACCCGAACGACTTCACGGAATCGGCGAGCACGGTCTTCTTCCCGCGCGTTCGTCTGACCTCGCAACTGGCGTGGGCTCCGACCGACGCCCTGACCGTGACCTGGGGTGTCGACTGGCAGTCGTCGCAGAACATCTCGTTCCTGCGTGACTTCGTCCGCAACCCGGACGCTTCGGACGTGAACTACATCGAGACCGGCAACTTCGCCCGTCACGACCTGAACGTTCGCTTCAACGTTCGCGACGACCTGACCCTGTCGGCCGGCGTGACCAACATCTTCGACGCCGAGCAGCCCGCGTGGCTGAACGCGGGCGCGCTGGTCAGCTCGTTCGACCCCTACGGTCGCCGCTTCAACATCGGCCTGAACTACCGTCCCTGGTAAGTCCGGTCTGATCTGAAACGGAAAGGGCGGCTCGAAAGAGCCGCCCTTTTTCGTTGCGCCGATACGAAGGCCCGACCGGCGTCATCCACCGCCGAAGGGCGTTTTCTGTTGTGAAGGTTAATGAAACTCGTGGCTGGAGCTCCGACTCAGCCTATCCGGTAACACTCCCTTAAGCAGTTCGGGCGCTTCCTTAACGCGCTCATAACCAATGCGATTCGGCGGGGTTCTCGCATTGGGACTGCAAGGGCAGGGTCGGAATTAGGGTCGGAAAACATGTCTCTCTCGCTGGTGCGTCCGCAAGCTACGGAATTGAAGCCCCGCATCGTCGTGTTCGGCGTCGGCGGAGCCGGCGGGAACGCCGTCAACAACATGATCGACGCCGGTCTCGAGGGCGTTGAGTTCGTGGTGGCCAACACCGACGCGCAGCACCTGTCGTTCGCCAAGACCGACCGCCGCATCCAGCTGGGCGAGACGATCACGCAAGGCCTGGGCGCCGGCGCCCACCCCGAGGTCGGCATGAACGCCGCCGAGGAATCCGCCGAGGAAATCTTCGGGCACCTGGACGGCGCCCATATGGTCTTCATCACCTGCGGCATGGGCGGCGGCACCGGCACCGGAGCGGCCCCCGTCATCGCCAAATGCGCCCGTGACCGGGGCATCCTGACGGTCGGCGTGGTGACCAAGCCCTTCACTTTCGAAGGCCGTCACCGCATGCGCCTGGCCGAGGCCGGCATCGCCGAGCTGCAGCGCTACGTCGACACCCTGATCGTCATCCCGAACCAGAACCTGTTCCGCGTCGCCAACGAGCGCACGACCTTCGCCGACGCGTTCGGCATGGCCGACCAGGTGCTGCACTCGGGCGTCCGCTCGATCACCGACCTGATGATCCTGCCCGGCCTGATCAACCTGGATTTCGCCGACGTGCGCGCCGTCATGTCCGAGATGGGCAAGGCGATGATGGGCACCGGCGAGGCCACGGGCGACGACCGCGCCCTGATGGCGGCCCAGAACGCCATCGCCAACCCGCTGCTGGACGAAACCTCGCTGAAGGGTGCCAAGGCCGTGCTGGTGAACATCACCGGCGGCATGGACATGACCCTGCTGGAAGTCGATGAGGCCGCCAACGCCATCGCCGGCGAAGTGGACGCGGACGCCAACATCATCTTCGGCGCCGCCTTCGATCCCGCCCTGGACGGCAAGATCCGCGTCTCGGTCGTCGCGACCGGGATGGAAGACCTGGCCGCGGCCAAGGCCCCGCCGTCGACCGGCTCGGTCTTCGAGACCCGCCGTCCGGCCCCCGCCTTCGCGCCGCGCGCGCCGGAGCCGGTTCGCACCGAACGTGCGGCCGAGCCGGTCCGCGCCGAACTGCGCAACCGGGCCGAAGAGGCGCCGATCGTCCCCACCTTTCAGTCCGCTCAGCCGACGTACGGCGCTGTAGCCCAGGCCCCCGAGGCCCGGCCGGAGCCGGTCATCCACGTCGCCGAAGAGCGTACGCTGGAGCCGATCGTCGATCCGTGGGTCGAGGAATACGAATCCGGCCCGCGCGGGGCCGTCGAAAAGACCCCGCAGGCCCAGGGCGAGCTGTACCTGGACCGCGCCGCCGCCGCGGCGGAGCCCGCGCCGCGTCCGGAACCGGCGTACGACGACTATGACGACCGGGACCACCGCAAGAGCGGCTGGAGCCTGTTCGGCAAGAAGCGCACTCAGCCGCAACCGACCTATCCGGCGGGCGGCAATCGCCAGACGGAAATGCGCCAGACCACTCAAACCCAGCCGACCGTCGAGCCGGAACTGGGCCAGGCCGAGGACGATCTCGAGATCCCGTCCTTCCTGCGTCGCCTGGCCAACTAGACCACCTGCGCATCGCCTGCATCGCCGCCCCGGAGGAGACTCCGGGGCGGTTTTGCATCGGCGAGCAGTCGAGAAAGCCGCTTCGCGCGGCGCCCGATGTGCGCGCCCGGCGGGCAAGGAACCGGACGTGATCCTCTTCGCCTTACGGGCGGGGTCCTGTTTCAGGCCGAAACAATCCGAAACCCGACTTTGATTTTCCGCTTGTTCACCATCCTCTAGACCGTGCGTGGGGCGAACTCCGCACGCAGAGGCGGAACGCAAAGATGCAGAGAGTTTGAGTTTGTCGGTCCGCAACGACCATCTCCAGAAGACGACCGTCGCGCCCGCGATCATCGCCGGCGTGGGCGTGCACACGGGCGACCGCGTGCGCCTGGCCGTGCGCCCGGCGCCGGTCGGCACGGGGATCGTCTTCGTGCGCACCGACATCACCGATCGCGACAACCGCATCCCCGTCTCGGGCGAGGCCGTCATCGACGCCCGCCTGAACACCATGATCGAGAACGCCGCCGGTGTGCGCCTGTCGACCATCGAACACCTGATGGCCGCCTTCGCCGCCCTGGGCGTGTCGAACGCCGTCGTCGAGGTGGACGGCCCCGAGCTGCCGATCCTGGACGGGTCGGCGCTGCAGTTCGTTCAGTTGCTGGACCGCGCCGGCTTCCGCCGTCAGCCGGAACCGGTACGCTATATCGAGATCCTTGAGCCGATCCGGGTTCAGGACGCCGACAAGAGCGCCGCCCTGCTGCCCTGCGACCGCTATGAGATGCGGTTCGAGATCGATTTCGACACCCCGGTCATCGGCAACCAGGTCGTGGACTTCGTGGTCGACGAGCAGACCTTCCGCGACGAGATCATGGCCGCCCGCACCTTCGGCTTCGCCCATGAGGTCGAGGCCCTGCGCAAGGCCGGCCTGGCCCGCGGCGGCTCGCTGGAGAACGCCGTGGTCATCGACGGCGACCAGATCCTGAACCCGGGCGGGCTGCGCATGGAGCGCGAGTTCGTGAAGCACAAGGCGCTGGACGCCATCGGCGACCTGTACGTGCTCGGCGCGCCCCTGCTGGGCCGCTATGAGGGCGTGAAGGCCGGCCACGCGATCAATAACCTGCTGGTCCGCGAACTGCTGGCCAACCCGCAGGCCTGGCGCGAAGTCGTGCGCGTGCCCGAGCTGGCGATGGCGGGCTGAGGCCCGTTTGACCGGATCAAACCGGTCTCCGAAAATCCCGCCATGACGATCCGCAACATCCCGGCTGACATGGCCGCCCCTGCCGTCGCGCAGGTGGATGCTATCCTCAACGGCATCCGGCGCGAGCACGGCGTGCACATTCCGTTGGCCATCGAGAGCGGCAGTCGGGCGTGGGGCTTTCCCTCGCCGGACAGCGACTACGACGGGCGCTTCATCTATGTGCGGCCCGCGCGTCAGGCCCTGACCATCTGGCCGCGCCGCGACGTAATCGAGACCCCGCTGGTCGGCGATATGGATGTGAACGGATGGGACCTGTCCAAGGCCCTGCGGCTGCTGCTCAAGGGCAATGCCGTGGTGGTCGAATGGCTTCAGTCGCCGATCCTGTACACCGCTGAACCGTGGTTCCGGGACGAATTGCTGGCCTTCGCGGACCAGTGGCTGGACCGCGAAATGGTGCTGACTCACTACCTGCATCTGGGGCGACGGCAGAAGATTCTGCACCTCGACGACCAGACCGAGGTTCCGCTGAAGAAGGTCTTCTATGTCCTGCACCCGGCGGTGGCGCTGCGCTGGCTGAGACTGCACCCGGGGCGGGCGGTCGCGCCGATGCACCTGCCGACCCTGATGGCTCAATGTGATCCACCGGCGGACCTGGCGGCAATGGTGGAGGACCTGAGAGCGCGCAAGGCGATGACGCGCGAGATGGGGAGGGGTGAAATCCCGGCCGCCTTGTTGCGCTTCATCGAGGCGGAGTTCGCCGCTGTCGAGACTACCGACCGGTCGTTCATTCCACGCTCGGAAGCCGCCGCGCGGGAAGCCGATGCCCTGTTCGAGCGGGTCACCATGCGGCTGGACGGGCTCAGCCCAGGCTGATCGCGCTCATCAGGCGGCCGAAATCCGGCTCGCCGTTCAGATAGGCCCGGCGGTTCGAGAAGAACTGTACCGCGTCCGCTCGGGTGTCGTGGCCGGTCCAGGCCGCCTCGCCCACGCCGGCCTGCTCCAGGCGCCACAGGACGAAGGCGGGCAGGTCGAACAGGCGTTTGTCGGCGGCGGAGCCGGGGCGGAAGAAGCGTTCGCTGCCCGGATCGTGGTGGGCGAAGCGTTCCTCGAAATCCGCGCCGACTTCATATGACGCCTGGGCGATGCAGGGCCCGACGACGGCGACCATGCGCGACGGCTGGGCTCCCAGGGCCTGCATGGCGGCGACGGTGGAATGGACGATGCCGCCCAGCGCGCCCTTCCAGCCCGCATGGGCCGCGCCGACGATCCCGGCGTCCGGATCGGCCAGCAGCACGGGGGCGCAGTCGGCGGTCAGGACGCCGCAGATGACGCCGGGCGCGGCGGTGACGGTGGCGTCGCCCTCGGGGCGCTCGCCCTTCCAGCCCGCCTCGGCCACGCGGGCGACGGCGGAATGGATCTGGTAGCAGGCGGCTAGGTCGTCCGGCAGGCCGCCCATGTGGGCGGCGATCCGGCGGCGGTTTTCGGCGACGGCGGCGGCGTCATCCGTAGAGCCCAAGCCAGCGTTCAGGCTGTCGTAGAGACCGGTCGAGACGCCGCCCTGCCGCGTGAAGAAGCCGTGGCGGATGCCTGCGCGGTCCAGCAGCGGATGTCGGATCGGCTCCAGCGACATGATCAATCCTCGAACCCGGGAACCACCAGGGTATGCGGAGAGAAGATCGCGCAGGCCTTGAACAGGGTTCCCATCTGGTCGTCGCCGGTCAGGCGCGCCAGCTGGCGGTCGATGACCGGGGCGGCGTCGGGGCGGCCGGACTTCAGCCGCTCGGCGCGGTGCTCGATGCCCAGCAGCTTCAGGAACTCGCCCTGGCCCAGGCAGCCGGTCACGTCGGCCCCCGCATGGACGGCGGCTTCCAGCACGATGGGGAAGTCGGCCCATTGGGTCAGGTCGGCCTCGCCCGGATCGGCCAGGGGATCGACCTTCTGGTGGCGGCGCAGGGCCTGCAGGGTGTCGCCGGCCTCTGGCTTGGCGCGGCCGTAGTCGATCAGCAGGGCGGCGCCCGAGGCGGCCTTGACCAGGGTCGTCAGATCGCGGCCGAAGCCCGCCTGCTGCTCGGAAATCTCGAGGGTCTGGCCGGGCTCGACCTCGAAGTCGGGCCGTTTGAAGCCGCCGGTGATCTTCACCAGTCCGAACTGCAGCGCGCCGTCGTCGGTGACGCCCACGCGGCGCTCGGCCCAGCCGTCCTCGGTGCGCACGAACTGGCGGGCGGGCAGGCAGTCCAGCACCTCATTGGCGATCAGGATCACCGGGGCGTCCGTTTCGACCCGGTCCAGGGCCGAGACCCAGCGCGGATGCACGTCGCTGTCGGCCAGCATGCGGGCCTGGGCGGCGCGCAGCGGGGCGCTGGGCTCGATCAGGATCAGGTCGACCGCTTCGAGGAAGTCCGGGGCCAGACGGGCGGCGCGCAGGGCGTCGGCCATCAGGGTGCCGTCGCCGGGGCCGACCTCGACCAGCCGCACCCGTTCGGGCGCGCCCAGCCGACGCCACAGCTCGATGGCCCACAGGCCGATCAGCTCGCCGAACATCTGGCTGATCATCGGCGCGGTGATGAAGTCGCCGGTCGCGCCGATGGCGGGCCGCGTGGCGTAGTAGCCGCCCTGCGGATCATGCAGGCAGCGGGTCACGAAGTCGGCCACCGTCATCGGCCCGGTGAGGGCGATCTCGCGCGCCAGCCGTTCCTTCAGGCTCATGGCGTCAGGCCGAGACGGGCGGGCGGCTCCAGGCGCGCCAGATCAGCCAGGCTCCGACCAGCATCATCGGCGTCGACAGGATCATCCCCATGGTCAGGCCCAGCGGCAGATGGTCCAGACCGGCGTCAGGCTGGCGCACCGTTTCCAGCGTGGCGCGGATCAGGCCGTAGCCCAGCAGGAATAGGCCGGTGACGTAGCCCGGCTTGCGCAGCAGGCCGACCTTCCAGATGGCGAAGGCCAGCAGGCCGAACAGGAAGATCCCCTCCAGCCCGGCCTCGTACAGCTGGCTGGGGTGGCGCGGTTCATTGCCCGCGGGGCAGAAGCCGTACATCCGCTGGATGCTGTCGTTGCAGAAGCGGACGGCCCAGGGGACCGTCGTCTCGCGGCCCCAGAGCTCGCCGTTGATGAAGTTGGCCAGGCGGCCGAACATCAGGCCGAAGGGCGCGGCGGCCAGGGCCACGTCGCCCACGCTCAGGATGCGCACCTTCGAGCGCAGGGCGAAGACCACCACGGCCAGGGTGCAGCCCAGCAGGCCGCCGTGGAAGGACATGCCGCCGTCCCACAGCCGGAACAGGGCGAAATTGTCGGGGCCCATGAACAGCTGCCCGTACAGGTGCGGCTGATAGAACAGGGCGTAGCCGAGACGGCCGCCCAGGATGATGCCGAGGGTGACCCACAGGACCAGGTCGTCCAGCTGCTGAGTGTTGATCGGCGCCTTGCCGGGCGCCCACAAGCGGTCCGTCTTGATGATGCGGGCGGCGTACCACCACCCCAGGACGATGCCCGCCACATAGGCGAGGGCGTACCAGCGGATATCCAGCGGGCCGATGCTGATCAGCACCGGATCGAACTCGGGAAATTGCACGGGCGCTCCTGACGGCGTTTCCTCGGAAACGTGGTTTAGCAAGCGTCGCCGATCCCGTCCCCGAAATTTCCGTAACGCCGGATCGGCGCTTTCGCCGCATGCTCGACAAGGTTTCGTTCACCATATCGGCTCAACCTTCATTAACGATGCTCGCCAGTGTGAGTCGGAGCGCCTGAAAGCCATGCAGACCCGTAATCCCTTCCTCGATGAGTTCTCCAAACTGACCACCGGCGCCATGGGACTGGCCCAGGCGGCGGGCGAGGAGGCCAAGACCGCCATGCGCGCCCAGGCCGACCGTTTCGTCGCCGAAATGGACCTTGTACGGAGAGACGAGTTCGACGCGCTGAAGGCGGAAGTCACGGCTTTGCGTGCGGAAATTGCCGCCCTGAAGGCCCCGAAGACGCCTCGCAAGGGAACGTCCACAGCGTCGGTTCCCCCTCAGGACGCAGCCGGTTGAGCCGAATCTGCGAACCCGCCTACGGTTCCTTAACAGGGCGTGAGTCGCGCCCAAGGAAGACTTGATGGACGCCGCGCGGCCCGAAGAAATCGACACGCCCTACGATCCTCTGGACGTGGTCGAGCATGTGCTGGTGGCGGAAAACCTTCCGTTCGACCGGACCGACGAGGGCGATCTGGCCTTCTCGCTGGCCGGCGACTGGAAGGACTATGAGCTGTGGTTCGCCTGGCGTCCGGAGGGCGACTGCCTTCAACTGTGCTGCGCGCTGGACCTGCAGGCCGCCAAGTCGAAACGCACCGCCGCCTATGAACTGGTCGGCCTGATCAACCAACGCACCTGGATGGGCCATTTCGAGGTCTGGGCCGAGGACGGCGAAATCGTCTTCCGCCATTCGCTGGCCCTGCCGCTGGGCGAGCGTCCGACCCTGGCCCAGGCCGCGTCGATGATTGACGCCGCCGTGGAAGCCGCCGACCGCTACTATCCTGCCTTCGACTTCATGATCCGCGGATCGAAGAAGCCGCAGGAGGCGATCGACGCCTGCCTGTTCGAGACGGTCGGCACCGCCTGATCCCATGACCTCCGATGTCTCCCGTGACGGCGTGGTCCTGGTGGGCTGCGGCCGTCTGGGTTCGGCCATGCTCGAGGGCTGGCTGGCGACCGGCGCGGTCGAGGCGCGCGACCTGATCATCCTGACGCCGTCCGAAAAGCCCGCCGCCGAGGCGGCGCGGGCCCTTGGCGCGCGGATCAATCCGCCCCTGGACCTCCTGCGCCCGGCGAAGACCGTGGTGCTGGCGGTGAAGCCGGCGATGTGGCGCGACGCCCTGCCGCCGCTGGCGCCGTATCTGAATCCCGAAGCCGTGCTGCTGTCCGTGATGGCGGGCGTGCGGGCGGGCGACCTTTTCGCCGCTGCAGGACGTCCGGTGGCGCGGATCATGCCGACCACGGCGGTGGCGCAAGGGCAGGGCGTGGCGGCGGTCTGGTCTGAAGACGTGCGCGGCCTCAGGGCGGCGCAGGCCCTGTTCGCTCCGGTGGCCGATGTGGCGCCGCTGGAGGACGAGGGACTGATGGACGCGGCGACCGCCGTGGCCGGGTCGGCTCCCGCCTTCATCTACGCCTTCGTGCAGGCGCTGGCGGACGCCGGCGTGGCGCAGGGCCTGTCGCCGGAGGCGGCGGCGCGTCTGGCGCGGGGCGCATTGCGCTCGGCGGGCGCCGGACTGGAGACGGGGGAGGGGCTGGACGCCCTGATCGCCCGCATCGCCTCGCCGGGGGGCACGACCCGGGCAGGGCTGGACGCCATGGCCGACGGCGGCGACCTGAAGCGCGCGGCCGAAGCCGCCGTCAGGGCCGCCGTGGACCGGGCGCGATCATTCTAGCGGTTGACGTAACGCCCCGTGGCGAGGTTCGAACTGAACCGGCGGAAGGCGCGGTCGGCGTCCTGCCAGGTGGTGAAGCCGCGCACATCCGCGAGCGTGTTCGAGAACCACTCATAACGCACCGGCTGGACGGTGCCGTCGGCCAGGGTGATCTGCCCTTCGATCTCCGCGCCGCCGATGGAAATGCTGCGCATCGGGTCGAGCCCGGGGCGTTCCGAGATCTGCTGGAAGGTCGGACGGTTGGGCTTGAGATCGGTCAGGACCAGGTCGATCCGCGCGCCGTTCAGGGCGGGCGTCTCGGCGACGGCCTGGGTCACGAGCTGAACCAGCCGGTCGGACTGCTCACGCACTTCGCGCGGGCCCAGTTCTTCGACCTTGTCCTGCAGCTGGGCGCCGACGGTCACGTTGACCGAGGCCGGTTCGGCCAGGGCGGCGCCGGCGAGGGCGGCGGTTACGGCGAATGGAACGATAAAGGTGAGATTGCGCATGGTCAGGCTCTCCAGATCGCCCCCGATCCGTCCATAAAATGGGCCTAGTGGCCCCGCTTCGCAATGCCCGCGCGGCGCGGCCTAGCCCGGCAGGCGGATCACGGCGCGCAGGCCGCCCATGTCGCTGCGTTCCAGGGTGATGTCGCCGCCGTGGCCGCGCGCCACGTCGCGCGCGATCGCCAGACCCAGGCCGACGCCCTTGTGGTTCTGGTTGCGGGAGTCGTCCAGGCGCGAGAAGGGCCGGAAGGCCTCTTCGTGCATGTCGTCGGGAATGCCCGGGCCGTCATCCTCGATGGCGATCTCGAGGCCGCCGGAGGGCAGGGGGCGGGCGCTGAGCCGCACATGTTCGCCGTGGGCGGCGGCGTTGCCCGCCAGGTTGCTGATCGCGCGCTTGAAGGCCAGCGGGCGAAGCGAGGCGGTCAGGTCTTCCGGCGCGCTCACCTCGACCTCGGCGCCGGCGCGGCGGGCGTCTTCGCCGGCGGCGGTCAGCAGGCCGGCGATGGAGATCTCCTGCGCGGGCTCCCCGGCCTCGCCGCGGGCGAAGGCCAGGTATTCGTCAATCATGTGCTCCATCTCGTCCATGTCGCCGCGCATGGCCTCGGCGCGCTTGAACGGAGGAGCGAGGGCCAGTTCCAGCCGCAGGCGGGTCAGGGGTGTGCGCAGGTCGTGGCTGACCGAGGCCAGCAGGGCGGTGCGCTGGTCGATATGGCGCTGGATGCGGTCGCGCATGTTCATGAAGGCCTGGGCCGCGGCCCGGACCTCGCGCGCGCCCGAGGGCTTGAAGCGTTCGCGCGGCTCGCCCCGGCCGAAGGCCTCCGCCGCCTCGGCCAGCCGCTCGATGGCGCGCACCTGGTTGCGGATGAACAGGATGGCCACGCCCATCAGCAGGACGGTGGCGACCAGCAGCCACAGGACGAAGATGTGGGCCTGGGTCGCCACCGCGCGCTCCCGCGGGGCGATGATGCGCAGCACGCCCTGCGGCTGCTGCACCCGGATATCGACGTAGGCGGGGTAGCGCGTGGTGTCGAACCAGACCGGCTGGTCGATCCGCGCCTTCAGCGCCTTCTCCAGGGTGCGGTCGATGACCCCGATGGCGCCGCGCCGCCTGTCGCGGGGCAGGACCTCGCCCTCCTGCAGCGCGATGGACAGGGACATGGAGCGCTGCGCCCGCTCGGCGATGACGTCCAGGTTCTGCGGCGTCGGGTCGTCTGCGTAGCTTTCGGCGGCCCAGGCGATATCGCCCGCCAGCCCGTCGGACAGGCGCGCGGTCACCGTCTGCCAGTGCATGTCGAAGAAGGCCCAGGTCACGGCCACCTGCATGACCAGCACCGGCAGGACGATGATCAGCAGCGACCGGCCCCACAGCGAGGTCGGCAGGCGCCGCTTCAGGAAGCGCGGCCACAAGGTCGCGGGCAGAAGCCGCATGACGCGATCAGTCCGGAGCCAGCATGTAGCCGATGCCGCGCACGGTCTGGAGGTAGCGCGGGTTCTTGGGGTCGGCTTCCAGTTTGCGGCGCAGGCGGGTGACCTGCACGTCCACGGCGCGGCCGGTGATGTCGGCGGTGTCGGGCGACAGGCTCATGCGCTCCACCGGGGCGTGGGCGTGGATGGCCAGGGTCTTCAGAAGCTGGGCCTCGGCCTCGGTCAGGCGCTGGGGCTTGCCGTCCTTGAGCAGTTCCAGCCGCTCCATGTCGAACACCGCCGGTCCCAGCTTGATCTCGCGCGGGGTCAGCGGCTTGCCGCCGGTGCGGCGCAGGATGGCGTCGATGCGCAGGGCCAGTTCGCGCGGATCGAACGGCTTGGACATGTAGTCGTCGGCGCCGCGGGACAGTCCTTCGATACGATCATCCGGATCGCCGCGGGCGGTCAGCAGCAGGACGGGGGTCTTGGAGGTCTCGGCCTTCGACCGGATCCAGGTCGTCAGGTCGAAGCCGCTTTCACCTGGCATCATGACGTCCAGCACGATCAGGTCGAATTCGATCAGTTCGACAAGACGCTTGGCGGCCGCCGCGTGGGCGGCGCCGGTGACCCGATAACCCTCGCGGGTGAGGAATTCTTTCAGCAGTTCACGGATGCGGTCGTCGTCGTCGACGACCAGCAGGTGACGGCCTGCGCCGGGTCCGGCGATGGGGCCCGAGCGGCCATAGGCGCGAACGTCGCTCATGCGGATGCGACCTCAGAGGCGCGACAGGCGTTGACCTGAGCGATTCCGGCGGGTCTAACCCGAGTGATTTCGCGGGAGACGTTCTTCAATGGCCTTCGTTCCTTTCGACGATCGTGACGGTTGGATCTGGATGGACGGCGATTTCGTGCCCTGGCGGGAAGCGAAAACGCACGTTTTGACCCATGCCCTTCATTACGGCTCGTCGGTCTTCGAGGGTGAGCGTATGTATGGCGGCGAAATCTTCAAGCTGACGCCGCACTCGGAACGTCTGCAACGCTCCGCGAACCTGCTGGATTTTGATCTTCCCTACAGCGTGGCCGAGATCGACGCCGCCTGCAAGGAAACCTGCGAAAAGATGGGACTTTCGGACTGCTATGTGCGTCCGGTGGCCTATCGCGGGCCGGAGCAGGTCAGCGTCTCGACGATCAACAACAAGACCCACGTGGCCATCGCCGTGTGGGAGTGGCCCAGCTACTTCGATCCGGAGACCAAGGCGAAGGGGATCCGCCTGGAGTGGGCCAAGTGGCGCCGCCCGGACCCCGCCACCGCCCCGTCGGCGGCCAAGGCCGCGGGCCTGTACATGATCTGCACCATGTCAAAGACCGCCGCCGAGAAGCGCGGCTATTCGGACGCCATGATGCTGGACTGGCGCGGATATGTCGCCGAGGCAACCGGCGCCAACGTCTTCTTCGTCCAGGACGGCGTGCTGCACACCCCGCCCGTCGACGCGATCCTGGACGGCATCACCCGCCAGACGGTGATCGAAATGGCCAAGGCCAAGGGCATCGAGGTGATCGTGCGCCATATCCGCCCGGAAGAACTGGCGACCTTCAGCGAATGCTTCCTGACGGGCACGGCCGCCGAGGTGACGCCGGTGAGCGAAGTCGGCGAATACCGCTTCACCCCCGGCGCCCTCAGCCTCGGCCTGATGGAAGACTACGGCAAGCTGGTGCGCGGCCAGCTCTGACGCGACCGCTTCAGGCGGCGACGGAGACTTTCCGCCGCCGCACCACCGCCCACCAGACCGCGCCGCCGATCACGGCGACGGGCAGCAGCACCGATCCCATCGTGATCAGCAGCGCCAGCATGCCCATGGACAGGCCAAACGCGTCCTGAAGCGCGCGGGCGACCGGCCGGGTCGGGCTGCCGGCGGCCATGACCCCGCCCTCGCGGTAATCGATGGTCAGGCGCGCGGTCAGGACGCGGTCGTTCAGCGCGCGCAACTCGATCTGCTGGGCGTCCTGCTGGCGTTGAAGGTCGGCGATCTGACGTTCGATCTCCAGGCGCTGAGCCACTGTTCCGCCCTGACGGCGCTGGAGGTCGCGGATACGGTCGGCGATCTTGGCGGTGGTCGCCGATCCGGTCTGGGCCACGTCGATGTCGCGGGTGACGTTCTCCCCTTCGGTGATCGAGCTTTCCAGTCGCCCGCCGGCGTTGCGGGCGTCCAGCGCCAGACCGGAGCGGAAGCGGTTGATCCATTCAGGCTGGCCGCGCAGTTCCAGCCTGCCGCCGGCCTGGCGCGAGACCCAGTCCGAGTTGGCCGAGACGACCTGACAATAGCCGGCTCCTGCGGAGGCGCAGGCGAGCTCGTGCCGGCTCATCATCTCGGCCCCCCGGTCCTTGGGCGCGGACAAGACGTAACCGAAGGCGTAGGCGATGCGGGCCACGGGGGCGAGCGGCGCGGAAGCTTCAATGGGCTGCGAGGTGACCTGTTGCGCAGTCGACGCCGTTTCGGTTCGAGCGGCGCGCTTCGCGACCGCAGACGGTCCAGCGGAGACTCCCTCAGGAGCGTCAGAGGCGCGGTCGAAGCCCTCGGTCGCGGGTTCTTGTCCGCAGGCGGACAACGTCAGTGCGCCGGCGGCGGCCAGCATCAGAGCCCTACGCATGTCATTTCTCCCTGTCGCCGTGATGATCACGGTTCCGTGATGGCGCGCCCGGATCGGGGCGAAGTGTGGACGGGAGAAGAGCGGAAGCGTGGCCTTATGCGGCCAGATTTCGGACCGGGTTGACGCTCCGCTTGCCAGACGCGGCGGCGTGGCGTTCAACGGGCTGAAGGGGCCGACGGGGAGTCGGTCGGGGAAAATCGATGTTCAGCCTGCTGAATCTCCAGAGCCTGCTTGGCCTTGTCGTCATCGTGGCGGCCTGCTGGGGCCTGTCCGAGAACAAGCGCGCCTTCCCCTGGAAGCTGGCGATCGGCGCGATCATCGTGCAGGCGGCGCTGGTGCTGGTGCTGTTCAATCCGGCTTCGGGCGGGGTCCTGCACGCGGTGAACGGCGCCGTGGACGGTCTGGCCAAGGCGACGCGCGAGGGCACGAACTTCGTCTTCGGCTATCTGGCCGGCGAGGAGTATCCGCAGCCCTATGCGGTGCAGAACCAGCAGGGCCTGTTCACCTTCGCCTTCCAGGTCCTGCCGCTGATCCTGGTGATCTCCGCCCTGTCGGCCCTGCTCTGGCACTGGAAGATCCTGAAGTGGATCACCTATGGCTTCGGCATCCTGTTCCAGAAGACGATGGGGCTGGGCGGGGCTTCGGCGCTGGCGGTGGCGGCCAACATCTTCCTGGGCATGATCGAGAGCCCGATCGTGATCCGCGCCTATCTGGACAAGCTGACCCGGTCGGAGCTGTTCCTGATGATGGTGGTCGGTTTGGCGACGGTGGCCGGTTCGACCATGGTGGCCTACGCCCTGATGCTGGAAAGCACCCTGACCAACGCCGCGGGGCACGTGCTGGTCGCCTCTATCATTTCGGCGCCGGCGGGCATCCTGCTGGCCCGCATCATCATTCCGGAGACGGCCGGCGAGGGCGGCGCCTTCGCCGAGTACGACTCGCCCCTGAAGTACGACAGCGCCATCGACGCCATCGTGAAAGGCACGTCCGACGGCCTGATGGTGGTGCTGAACATCTCGGCGGTGCTGATCGTCTTTGTGGCGCTGGTGGCCCTGGTGAACATCATGGTCGGTGCGATCTTCCCTGGCATCAGCGTTGAATGGCTGTTGAGCTGGATCTTCGCCCCGGTCGCCTGGCTGACGGGCGTCGAATGGTCGGATGCCCGGGAGGCGGGCCTGTTGCTGGGCGTCAAGCTAACCCAGACCGAGTTCAAGGCCTTCATGGAACTGGGCGCCGTGCCGGGCGGAGCCATAAGCGAGCGCACCCGTATGCTGCTGACCTACGCCCTGTGCGGTTTCGCCAACATCGGTTCGGTGGGCATCACCGTGACCGGCCTGTCCGTGCTGATGCCCGAGCGACGGGAAGAGGTTCTGGGACTGGTGTGGAAGGCGCTGTTCGCGGGCTTCCTGGCCACCCTGATGAGCGCCGCCATTGTCGGCGCGATGCCGGCCTCCATATTCGGCTGAACCGAAAGGCCGATCACATGAAGCTCTACACCTCGCACCGCGCCCCCAACCCGCGCCGCGTGCGCTGGGTCATGGCCGAAAAGGGCGTCCAGGACGTCGAACTGGTCGAGATCGACATCATGGTCGGCGAGCACCGGACGCCCGAGTACCGGGCCAGGGTCGGCGTGCCGCATGTGCCCGCGCTGGAGCTGAAGGATGGCACGACGATCTCGGAATCGGTCGCCATCTGCCGCTATCTGGAGTCGGTCTATCCCGAGCCCAACCTGTTCGGACGTGACGCCAGCGAGCAGGCGGTGATCGAGATGTGGACCCGCCGCTGCGAGTTCTACCTGGCCAATCCGATCATGCTGAACGTGCGCCACTCGCACCCGGCCCTGGTCGCGCTGGAGGCCACGCAGGTGCCGCAGGTGGCCGACTACAACCGGCTGGCCGCCGAGAAATTCATGCGCACCCTCGACCGTCGTCTGGCGGACCACGAGTTCATCGCCTCGGACCGCTTCACCATCGCCGACGTCGTGGCGGTGGTCGGGCTCGATTTCGCGCGGCTGATCAAATACCGGCCGCCCGAGGAGTTCACCCATCTGGCCCGCTGGCTGGAGGCGAGCCGCGCCCGTCCGGCGGCGCAGGCGGGGGTCTGAGCCAGAGCGAAATCGGTTGGGTTGGACGCAGTCCAACTGGGCTCAAAAATGGGCTAGAGCCGGCAGGCGAACGGGCCTTCCTCGGCCGGTTCGAGCGTCTGACCCTGATAGAGCATCGCCACCCGCGGACCGGGGAAGTCGCCGGGACCCTGCAGGAAACGCGGCGCGCCGAAGCGTTCGATGTTGTCCAGCTGGGTGGCCAGGGCGTGCTTGTCCTGGGCCACCACCCGCTCCATGAACAGCCGGATCGCGGCCTGCTTCAGCCAGCCGGGACCGCGTCCCTTCGGCGTGGTGAAGCGGGCGAACAGCCTCAGGGTCGTGGCCGATACCGGGGTGAAGAAGACGGTCACCAGCAGGGTCAGTCCCTTCGGCCCTTCCCACCGCGCCTGGATGATGTTGGGCGCGTGCAGGCGGGTGACGCTGCGCTCGCGCGGCGGCTCCAGCAGGCGGGACATCCAGCCGAGATCGGGCTGCGGCTGGCGGATGATCGATTCCAGCCAGGTCTCGCCGGCGCGGATCGACATCGTCACCGGCATGCGCCGCGTGCTGCGGCGGATGACTCCGTCGTGGACATGGTTCGTATGGAAGGGATCCATGACGTTCTCGAGCGCGTCGAGGGTTCGGCCGCGCCACAGGCCCTGCTCCCACCAGAAGTGATCGTGATCCGCCGCATCCCAGACGCCGAGGTCGGGCAGGTCCGGTCCGCCGGGCTTGAGCCGCACGAAGACGGCGCCGTTGATCTCCTTCGCCTCGACGGCGGCGGCGGACAGCCGGAGACCCTCTCCCTGGCCCAGATCGCAGCCCGCCACCTCGACGCAGGCGCCGTCCGCCCCAAACCGCCAGCCGTGGTAGGGACACTGGACCGCGCCCTCGACCACCCGGCCTTCGGACAGCGGATAGTTGCGGTGCGGGCAGCGGTCGATCAGGGCCGCGGCCCGCCCGTCCGCGCCGTGGAACAGCGCCAGCGGCGTATCGGCGATCGTGCGGGCCAGCGGCCTGCGCTTCAGTTCGCTGGACAGGGCGGCGATCTGCCAACTGCGGGACAGGCTTTCGGGCAGGGGCGTCACGGGCGGCTCCAGCGGTCAGGAGGCAGCGGCTCGCCGTTCCACTCGATGTCGGCGGTCATGGCGGCGGTCAATGATTGATTCTGACGCAAGGCGCGCAGGGTGAAGCCGAACGTATCCGCCAGCGCCCCCGCCAGAGGCCCCCGGTCGCCGGGCAGGGTCAGGGCGTCGAGGCCGTCGCGCCGCTGATCCCGCCAGGCGGTCAGCCGGCCGCGCGGCAGCCCGTAGCGCCACAGGGCGGGGCCGAGATGCCGGGGCCGATCATCGGGCGTCGCTTCGCCCTGTCCGACCAGCGCCAGGCCGAAGGCGGCGCTGCGCCCGAACAGATGCACGCCGCTGGTCGCACGGGGATTGCACTCGATGAGCCAGGGCTGTCCCTGGTCGTCGATGAGGGCGTCGCAGGCGATCTGGCCGGTCCCGGTCTCGGCGGCGAGAACGTCGGCCATGGCGTGCAGGGCCTCGGCGGTGCGCGCGGGGGCTGGATGGAAGACGTAGGCGGCGCCGCCCGGCAGGCGCCAGTCCGAGGCGTAGGCGGCGAAGGCGGTGATCCGGCCCGCGTGGCAGACGGCGTAGAAGGAGACTTCCTCGCCGACAATGCGGCGCTGGACGACCCACGGCTGCTCCGGCGTCGGCTGGAGCGCCGCCAGATCGGCGGGGGACGGCGAGATCCGCGTCCGGCCGCCGAAGCGCGACCAGACCGGCTTGACCACCACATCCCCCATGGCTGCGACGGCGGCGGCGAGGCCCGCGGCGTCGGTCGTTGTGCGGGTCTCCGGCACGGGGAGGGACAACCGCGCGCAGAGGGCCGCGAAGCGGTCCTTGGCGTGCAGGGTCGCCAGCCTGTCCGGACCGGGCGCCAGCAGCCGGTCAGACCAGCCTTCGGCGGCGGCCAGCGCCGACAGGTGGAAGACCTCCTCGCAGGCCGGGATGATCCAGCGGGGCTCCAGCCGGGCGATCAGGGTGCGGAGGTCGGCGGCGAAGGCGGCGGGCCGGGCCACCGGCGAGGCGTAGCGATGCACCGGCCCGGCGCTGTTCGACCAGCGGGCCAGCCGCGCGGGGACGCAGTCGGCCAGGTGCGGCTCGAACCCGGCGGCGCGCAGGCCGCGGGCGAGATCCAGCGCCGAAACGGCCCGGGCGCCGGTGACAAGGACGCGCTCAGCCATCCGACCAGCGCACGCGGCGGCGTTTGACTTCGACGGGTGGCGGCGGGCCTCCGGCCTCGACCGGGACGGCCACGCCGCGCTCCGCCAGCAGGGCTCGCAGGGCCTCCGCCGCTGCATCGACCCGATCCGGCGCGGCCTCGACCACGACACGGGACGGCCCGGCGACGGCGCGCCAGTCCTCGGCGGGCCCTAGGGCGGCGCTGAGCGTCTCCTCCACCGCGCGCGGCGGCACGGCGATCCCGCCCCAGCGCCACAGGTCCTCCAGCCGGCCTTCCACCGGCCGGATCGCCGTCCGGGCCGAGCCGCAGGGGCAGGGGGCGGACAGCGGCTCCAACAGGTCGGGAAGGCGCAGCCGGATCATCGGCTGGGTCGTACGGCGCAGGTCGGTGATGATGGGCAGGAAGCGGTTGGTGCCCGGCACGGGCTCGCGCTCGACGATCAGCACGTCCTCGTTCAGGTGCAGGGTCCCGTGCACGCAAGGCGCGCCGAGGAAGCCCTCGGTGGCCTGATAGATGGGGGCCGGGCGGCTCTCCAGCGTGGCCTCGATCCAGTCGCGCTCGATCTCGCCCATGGGCTCGGCGCCCCAGAACAGGCGGGCGGGCCGCCAGGGGGCGCCGTCCTCCACCCGCCGGGTCAGGTCGGCCAGCACATGGGCGGGGGCGATCAGGATGTGCGGCGCGAAGGCGTCGAGGCGCTCCAGCTTCACCTCGCCCGGGACGTCGAGCCCGAGGAACAGGAAGCGGAAGGGCCCGGCCCCGGACACGTCGCTGTACAGCTTGGACGAGGCGCGCAGGCTGAGCGCGATCCGCTTCTTCCGGAACAGGGCCGACTTGGGCATCAGCCGCGCGATCATGTGGCCCAGATAGGCGGCCCGTTCGGCCTTGCTGCTGATGAACAGCCCGGGCGCTCCCGACGACCCTGAGGAGAAGCCCGCCACCACGCCGGGCGCGACCTCGCCCGAGCCGCCGGTCTCGGCGCTCCGGGCCGCGGCTTCGGCGGCGGCGCGGGTCAGGCCCAGGATGTTCCAGCGGTCGAAGGCGTCGCGCACCGCCTGCGGCGACAGGATGGGGAAGGCTTCCAGCAGTTGGCCGGCGAGGTCGGCCACGGCCGGGGTGCGGGCGATGACGGGCGTCATCTGTCGCCACAGCCGGGCCTGCCGCGCGGCGACGGCGGCGGGCGTGGTCAGCCGCGACCCGGTCCAGCGCGCGTCCAGCCAGGCGCGCAGCACGGCGGGACGATCAATCGCCGACATGGGCCGTCTCGGTGGGAACCTCGCCGCAGTGCGACGGGGTCAGCAGCAGTGCGGGATTGCGGTCCCACAGCCGGTGCAGGGCGGTCAGGGTGTCGCGCCACGGCCCGGTCTGGCCCAGCAGGGCGGTGGTCAGGCGCGGCGGCGGGACGTTGTCGCGCACGGCCCCGCTCGACCAGGCGGCGTCGGCGATCAGGAAACGGGTCTGTCCGTCGTCCTGCCGCACCACCAGGCCCCAGTGGCCGGGGCAGTGACCGGGCAGTTGCACCGCCAGCAGGGAGCCGTCGCCCAGCACGTCCGCGCCGTCCTCGAACGGCGACAGGTCCGGGCCCAGGGGCAGGCGCGGCCGGTCCTCGAAGAAGACAGCGCGGGCGTTGATGTCGGCCGGGGCCAGGTCGGCCAGCACGCCCTGCCGGACGCGGGCGAACCGGCCCAGCCTGCGCACCTGGTCCAGTCCCGCCCGCGCGCAGAAGATGCGGGCTTTGGGGAACCGCTTCAGCCCCGCGACATGGTCGCCGTGGAAGTGGGAGACGATCACCGCCGTCACCTCCTCGGGCCGAACGCCGAAGCCCGGAAGCTGCTCCGCCACCGTCTCGCCGGGCGGCAGGTCGACCGGGGTCATCCAGCGGTAGAGTACCTCCGGAAAGGCCTTCGTCGCTTCGAAGAAGGCGGGATCATAGCCGGTGTCGAACAGGAGCGCGCCTTCGACCGGATGGACGATCAGGGCGGCCAGCGCCGGGAAGACGGCGGGTTTCAGCGATCCGTCGCGGCGGGTCATCACCTCCGGATGCGAACAGGCCCCGGCGCGCAGGATGTGGACCCGGCAGCGGGTCATGCCCGCTCCGCCAGCTTCGGCGCTACCGCCATGGCGGTCTCGACCGCATCATAGCGCGGCTCGTAGCCGATCAGCCGCTTCGCCCCGCTGAGGTCGAAGGTCTGCGACCAGGCCAGGGTCGACAGGGTGTAGGGCGTCAGCATCGGCTCGGGCTGTCCGGGCAACAGGCGGCTGATCGCCTCGGACGCCACCGATAGGACCTGCCCCAGCGCCAGCGGCAGGGGCACGATGCGCACCTCGACGCCCAGTGTCTCGCCCAGCCGCCGGACCAGGTCCGAGATCGGCAGGGGACGGCCCGAGGTGATGTTGACCACCTGCCCCCCGGCGGTCTCGCGATGCTGGTCCGCCAGCAGGAAGGCCCGGGCGGCGTCGCGGCTGTCGGTCAGTTCGACCAGGGCCTTGCCGCCCCGGAACAGCGGGAAGCGGCCCTTCTTCACCAGTTTGAGGATGCGCGGCAGCAGGACCGCATCGTCCGGCCCGATGATGGCGCGGGGGCGAAGGGAGACAGTACGGAAGCCGGGCGCGTCGGCGGCGCGCACCAGCCGCTCGGCCTCGCCCTTGGTGCGGGAATAGGCGTTCAGAGGCTTGGGGTTGGGCGGGCTGTCCTCGGTCAGGCCGGTCTGGTCGCCCCAGCGCGCGAAGACGGAAGGCGAGGAGACGAAGATGAAGCCGTCCACCCCCGCTCGCCTCGCCGCCGCCAGCAGGCGCCGGGTCAGCTCGACATTGGCCAGTTCGAAGTCTGCATCCGGTCCCCAGGGACTGGACAGGGCGGCGGCGTGGAAGACCACGTCGATGTCGCGGCAGGCGGCGTCGGTCTGGTCCAGCAGGTCGCCGCCGAAGGGCTCGGCGCCCATGGCCCTGAGCCGTTCCAGCGCCTCCGGCTTGCGGCCCGAGGCGCGCACGGCGTACCCGGCCTCGACCAGGGCGGCGACCAGCGCCAGGCCCAGTCCGCCGGTGGCGCCGGTGACGAGGGCGCGGCGGCTCATGTGCGGATCACCACGGCGGCGGCGCTGACGCCGGCGGCCGTGCCCAGCAGCAGCACTGTCTTCCCGGAGCCCAGCAGGCCGGTCGCCTGCGCTTCGGCCAGGGCGGTCGGCAGGGAGGCGGCGATCTGGTTGCCGCGGCCGGCGAAGATGTCGATCACCCGCGCCGGATCCCCGCCCATCAGCCGCCGCACGTGCTCGACCCCGGGCGCGCTGGCCTGATGGGGGACGATCACATCGACGGTCTCGCGGGTCAGTCCGGCCTCGCCCAGCACCCGGTCGACCAGGTCGGGCAGGCAACGGGCTGCGGCCTTGAAGATGCCGAAGGCGTCCATGTGGAAGCGTGCGCCCTCGGTCAGGGCCTCAAGCCCGTGCTCGATGCGGATGCGGGTGCCGCCGGAGCGCAGGGTCGCCAGATCCTTGCCGTCGCCATAGGTCTCGAACCCGCGCGCCAGCAGGCCGGGGCCGTTCCGGTCCGCGCCCGCCTCGACGCAGACGGCCGCCGCGCCGTCGCCGAAGATGGCCGCTGCATGCGGCGCCTCCCAGTCCAGACCGGCGGAGGCGATGTCGCTGGATACGATCAGGGCGCGGCGGAAGCGGCCGGTCTCGAATCCCATGGCGGCCACGTCCAGGGCGGCGACGAAGGACAAGCAGGTCTGGTTGACGTCGAAGGCCCAGATGCCGGACTTGCCCAGGCCGAGCGCCTGCTGGATCAGCACCGAGGTCCCGGGGATGGGCTGCTCCATCACCCCGCAGGCGCCGATGATCACGTCCAGGTCGTCGGGCGCCCAGCTGGCCATGGCCAGGGCCTCGCGGGCGGCTTCCGCGCCCATGGCCGAGGTGGTTTCGTCGGGCGAGGCGACGCCGCGGACGGCGATCCCGAACTGGCTCTCGGTCCATCCCGGAGCCTGGCCGAAAACCGCGTCCAGCGCCATGGAGGGGCGTTGTTCGCGCGGCGCGCAGGTCCCGAATCCGGTCAGCGTCATCGGCGTCATGGCCAAAGGCTTAGCCTCGCGGGCCGGGGCCGTCCATCACACCTCAGTGACCGGCCCGCGCCGCCAGCACCTTCAGCACCGCCTCCAGCCCCATGCCGCGGGCGTGCAGCAGGACCAGCAGGTGGTAGATCAGGTCGGCGGCCTCGGAGGCCAGTTCCTCATCCGGCCCGGCGACGCCGGCCAGCGCGGTCTCGACCCCTTCCTCGCCGACCTTCTGGGCGATCCGCTTGGGCCCTTCGGCCAGCAGGCGGGCGGTCCAGCTCTCGGCCGGATCGGCGGCGGCGCGGACGGTGATGGTCTGTTCCAGCCGGGCGAGACGGCCCACGCCGGGCGCATCCTCCTCGCCGAAACAGCTGATCCGATTCAGGTGGCAGGCGTTGCCGACGGGACGGACCTTCAGCACCAGGGCGTCGCCGTCGCAGTCGGCGGTGATGGAGACGACAGACAGCCGATCGCCGGAGGTCTCGCCCTTGCGCCAGCGGCCGCCGCGCGATCGCGAAAAGAACGTCGCCTCGCCGCTGTCCACCGTCTCGTCGAAGGCGGCGCGGTCCATATAGGCGAGGGTCAGCACCTGAAGGGTGGCCGCGTCCTGCACCACCACGGGGATCAAGCCGCCGCCCTTGGCGAAGTCCAGGGTGTTGGGATCGATCATGGTCTCACCTCGACGCCCGACCGGGTCAGGAAGGCCTTCAGTTCGGGGATGGGCAGGGTCCCGGTGTGGAAGACGCTGGCGGCCAGGGCGCCGGACACGTCAGCCTGATCGAAGACGTCGCGGAAATGCTCGGCCGATCCGGCACCGCCCGAGGCGACCAGCGGGACGGTCAGGCGCGACCGGGCGGCGGCCAGCTGGGTCAGGTCATAGCCTTGGCGCACCCCGTCCTCGTCCATGCAGTTCAGCACGATCTCGCCGGCGCCCAGCGTCTGGGCCTCGACGATCCAGTCCAGGGTCCGGCGGCCCGCGCCCCGGCTGGCGGCGGCGTCGCCGGTGTACTGGTGCACGACCCAGTCGTCGCCCGCGCGCTTGGAATCCACGCCGACCACAACGCACTGCGACCCCAGCCGGTCGGCCATTTCGGCGATCAGCTCGGGGCGTTCCAGGGCGGGGGAGTTGATCGACACCTTGTCCGCCCCATGGTCGAGGCAGCGCGCGGCCTGATCGACCGAGCGGATGCCGCCCGCGACGCAGAAGGGAATGTCCAGCAGGCGGGCGATGTCGCGCACCCAGCCGTAGTCGAGGGTGCGGCCCTGCGGGCTCGCGGTGATGTCGTAGAAGACCAGTTCGTCAGCGCCCTGATCGCGATAGCGGGCGGCCAGTTCGGCGGCGTCGCCCATGTCGCGATGGCCCTCGAAGCGGACGCCCTTCACGACCCGGCCGTCCTTCACGTCCAGACAGGGGATGATGCGCCGGGCGGTCATGCGCGCGCGGTTTCCAACGCCTGCGCCAGGGTGAACCGGCCTTCGTACAGGGCGCGGCCGATGATGGCCCCCGACGATCCGACCGAGCGGGCGCCGGTCAGGTCGGTCAGGTCGGCGATCCCGCCCGAAGCTTGCAGCCACAGGTCGGGCCGCCGCTGGTGGATCTCGGCCAGCAGGTCGAGGTTAGGCCCGGTCAGGGCGCCGTCGCGGCCCACGTCAGTGACCAGCAGATGTTTGGCGGCGCCGACCGGATAGCGATCCAAGGCGGTCCACAGATCCACGTCGGCCGCCTCGGTCCAGCCCTTGAGCGCGGGGACATAGCGGTCGCCGTCGGCCTTCACGTCGATGGCCAGGGTGATGCGGTCGGGGCCGAAGCGCTCCAGCCAGCTCAGCACCTCGTCGGGCCGGGTGACCGCCAAGGAGCCGACGACGACCCGGCTGACGCCCGCGCCGAGCAGGCGGTCCACGTCGTCCGCGCTGCGCACGCCGCCGCCGGACTGGATGTGGATGTCGATGGCGGCGGCCAGTTCGCCGATCAGTTCATGTTGCATGGCCCGGCCCGCCTCGGCGCCGTCCAGATCGACGATGTGCGCCCAGGTCGCGCCGGCCGCGCGAAACGCCGCCAGCCGCTTGGCCGGGGCGTCGTCATAGTGGGTCACCTGATCGAACTTGCCGCGCATCAGGCGCACGCAGACGCCGTCCCTGAGGTCGATGGCCGGATAGACGATCACGCGGTCAGCTCCAGGAAGTTCTTGAGAATGCGGGCGCCGGCCTCGGCCGAACGTTCCGGGTGGAACTGGCAGCCCCAGCGGTTGGCCTGGCGCACCACGGCGGGCACCACGCCCCCATAGTCGGCGCGGGCGAGGGTGGCGGGGCTGTCGGGACAGACGAAGCCGTGCACGAAATACGCCCAGGCCTCGCCGCCGATCCCCTCCAGCAGCGGGTCTTCCCGGGTCACGTCCAGCCGGGACCAGCCCATGTGCGGCACCGGCAGGCGCGGGCCCGGCTCCAGCTTGCGAACCCGTCCGGGGATCAGGTCGAGCAGGGGCGTGCCGCCGCCCTCCTCGCTGTCGGCGAAGAGCAGCTGCTGGCCGAGGCAGACCCCCAGCAAGGGGCGGGGAAAGGCGCGGACGGCGTCGGTCAGGCCCAGTTCGTCCAGCCGGGCCATCGCATAGCCCGCCTGACCCACGCCGGGCAGAATCAGCCGTTCGGCCTCGGCCACATCGACGGGATCGCTGGTCAGGCGCACCGCCGCGCCCAGCCGCTCCAGGGCGAACTGCACCGAGGCGACATTGCCTGCGCCATAGGCAAGGACGGTGACCGACTTCACAGGACCCCCTTTGTGCTGGGCACGGCCTCGCCCTCGACGCGGATGGCCTGGCGCAGGGCGCGGCCGAAGGCCTTGTAGGCGGCCTCGGTCTTGTGGTGGTCGTCCTCGCCCTTGACCGAGACATGGATCGCCGCGCCCAGGTGTTCGGCCAGCGACCGGAAGACGTGGGCGGTCAGGTCGGTGCGGTAGTCGCCGATGAAGGGGGTGTCAAAGGTCCCCTCGAACACCGGATAGGGACGACCCGACAGGTCGATCGACACCTGGGCCTCGGCCTCGTCCATGGGCAGGACGAAGCCGTAGCGGGCGATGCCGCGCCGCTCGCCCAGCGCCTGTTTCAGGGCCTGTCCGAGAGCGATGGCCGAGTCCTCGATGGTATGGTGCGGGTCGGTGTGAAGGTCGCCCTCGCACGACAGGGTCAGGGAGAAGCCCCCGTGGGCGGCGATCTGCTCCAGCATGTGGTCGAAGAAGCCGACGCCGGTGGAGATGACGACGGGCGCGGACGCGTCCAGATCGACGGCGCAGACGATGCGCGTCTCCTTGGTGTCGCGCACGGCCTGGCCGATACGGTTGGGCCGCGCCCTGGCCGGAGCGAGGTTGAGCGCGATCAGCAGGCGGTCGTTGACCTCGGCCTTGGCGGAGACGGGCAGGCGCAGGCGTTCGCCCGCGGCCTCGGCGGCGACGCCGTAGCGGGTCAGGGCCGCCAGCACCGCGTCCGGGTTCGACGGGCGGGCGATCAGGACGGGGCCGAAGCCGGGCTCGATCGTCATCTCGCGCGACAGGGCCTTGCCCAGCCGCTCGCGTTCGCGGCGCACGGCGGCCAGCCGTTCCTTCGTCTCGATCAGGCGCGACGGGTCCAGCGCCTGCAGCGCCAGCCGCACCGAAACCTCGGGCAGGGCGTAGGGCTCCAGCACCGTCGCCAGCCGCCCCAGCGCCTCAGGCTGTCCCAAGGCGGCCCCGACGCGGGCGCCGGCCAGGCCGTAGGCCATCGACAGGCTGCGCAGGACGATCAGATTGGCGTGGCCGGCGATGGCCTCGACCGCAGAGGCGGCGTCGGCGTACTCGGCCATGCCCTCGTCGACCACCAGCAGGGCGGGGGCGACCCGCTCGGCCATCTCGGCCACCGCCTCCGGCGAACCGAGCGCGCGCAGGACGACGGCGGCGGTCCCGGCCCCGGCGATGGGACGGCGATAGAGGGCGGCCAGAGCGCGGTAGGGCTCAGCGTCCGGCGCCTCGACCCGCAGGCCGTCCAGCGCCGCGAGGCGGAACACCAGCTCCAGCCCATGCGTCAGGCCGCGCACCGGCAGCACCCGATCGGCGGGCAGGCCGTAGATCTGGCCCATGCGGGCCGCGAGGGCGCTGGGCTCGGCCGGATAGCGGTCCAGACCCTCGCCGCCGGCCACCAGCGGCGCGAAGGGCGCGGGCAGGTTCTTCATCGGCCGGACCTCAGATCGGCGGCGCGGGCGTGCGCCTCCAGCCCTTCCATCCGGGCCAGCTGCGCCGCGACGGGGGACAGGGCGGCGGCCCCGGCCCCGGTCACGGACTGGACCGACATGGAGGTCATGAAGCTGGCGGTGGTGACGCCCCCCATCGTACGGGCGGCGCCGTCGGTGGGCAGGACGTGGCTTGGGCCGGAGGCGTAGTCGCCCAGGGCCTCGGCGGCGTTCGGACCGACGAAGACCGCGCCGGCGGCGGTGATGCGCGGGACCCACTGGTCGGCGTCCAGCGTCTGGATGGCCAGGTGCTCCGGGCCGTACAGGTTGGAGACGTCGCAGGCCTCGGTGATGCTGTTGACCCGGATGGCGCGGCCCTCGGCCAGGGCGGCGCGGGCGATGTCGGCGCGGGGCAGGGTTTCCAGCTGCAGCTCGACCTCTTCCAGCACGGCGTCGATCAGGCCCCGGCTTTCGGACACCAGCAGGACCTGGGCGTCAGGATCGTGCTCGGCCTGGCTCAGCAGGTCGGCGGCGGCCACCACGGCGTCGGCGTCCCGGTCGGCGATGACCAGCAGTTCGGACGGCCCGGCGGGCATGTCGACGGCGGGGCCGCCGGGCAGGGCCGCAGCCTGTTTCTTGGCTTCGGCCACCCAGGCGTTGCCGGGGCCGAACAGCTTGGCGACCGGTTCGATCTCGCCGTCGTCGAATGTCGCGCCGAAGGTCAGGGCGGCGATGGCCTGCGCCCCGCCGATCAGCCACAGGGCGTCCAGCCCCGCTTCGCCGGCGGCGACGATCATGGCGGGGTGAGGCTCGCCGTCCTTCGAAGGCGGGGTCACGGCCACGCGCCGCCCGACCCCCGCCACGCCGGCCGGAATCGCCAGCATGAGCAGGGAGGAGAACAGGGGCGCGGTGCCGCCGGGCACATAGAGGCCCGCCGAACCTACGGGCCGCCAGGCGATGCGCGAGCGCACGCCGGGCCGGGTCTCGACCCAGGCGCTGTCCTCGGGCCTGGTCGCCTCGTGGAAGATGCGGATGTTCTCGGCGGCGATGCGCAGGGCGCGGGTGGCGGCGGGGGGCAGGGAGGCGCGGGCCTCGGAGACGGCCTGTTCGGTGATGGCGATGCGGCGCGGCGCGGCGCCGTCCAGCTTCAGGCCCCAGTCCGCGACGGCGGCGCCGCCCCGGGCCCGCACGTCGTCGAAGATGGCGCGCACGCCGTCGGCGACCGACGCGTCGTTGCGCTGGGCCGGGCGGGCCAGGGCCTCGCGGCGGCCGGCGGCGTCGAGGGAGGACCAGTCGAAACGGCGCATCACATCATCTTCTCGATAGGGAGGACCAGGATGGCCGAGGCCCCGACGGCCTTGAGCTTCTCCAGCGTCTCCCAGAACACGGCTTCCTGGCACACGGCGTGGACGGCCACGGCGTCGTCGCGGCCCATCAGGGGCATGACCGTCGGGGCGCCCGCGCCGGGCAGGATGGCGGTGATCTGTTCCAGCGCCGAGCGGGGCGCGTTCAGCATCACATATTTGGCGCCCTGCGAGGCGACGACGCCGGACATGCGCTCGATGATGCTGTCCAGCAGCTCGGCCAGCTCAGGCTCGGGCGCAACGGGCGAGCGGATCAGCACGGCTTGGGATTCCAGCACCGTGTCCCTAGCCGCCAGACCGTTGGCCTCGATGGTCGCGCCGGTGGAGACCAGGTCGCAGATGGCGTGGGCCAGCTTCAGCCGCGGGGCTACCTCGACCGCGCCGCGCATGGTGACGATGTCGGCCTCGACCCCGGCGGCTTCCAGCCAGCGGCGCAGCACGCGCGGGTAGGAGGTGGCGATCCGCTTGCCGTCCAGCGAGGCCGGCCCGGCGTAGTCCAGCGTCGGCGGCACGGCGATCTTCAGGGTACAGCGGCCGAAGCCCAGCGGCATGATCACCTGCGCCACCGGTCCGCCGTTGCGGCCTTCCTCCAGCACGTTCTCGCCCACGATGCCCAGGTCGCAGACCCCGTCGGCGACGAAGGTCGGGATGTCGTCGTCGCGCACCCGCAGCAGGTCGATGGGGTAGTTCTCGACCCGGTACAGCAGGTCGTTGTTGCCCTTGACCACGCGCAGGCCCGCGTCCCGCACCAGATCAAGGCTGCGTTCGGACAGGCGACCGGATTTCTGGACGGCGATACGGAGCCGTCCCTCGACAGTACTCATGGCGTGAACTCAGGCTTTCAATCGGTCCAGCACCAGGCGGTAGCCCTGATGCGGCATCTCTTTCAGGAACCGGGCGACCCGCACGACCGTGGTCGGGCTGGCCTGGGCCTCGGCGGCGATTTCTCGATAGGACTTGCCGCCCGCGTCCAGCAGGCGGGCCACCTCCCAGCGCTCGGCGAAGGCGCGCAGCTCGGCGGGCGTGCACAGATCGGCCAGGAAGGCGTCGACCTCCTCGGCCGTCTTCAGCGAGAGCAGGGCGTCATGGAGCGCTTTTCGGGCGGGGTTGGTCGTCATGCGTGTTCCATTATGCTGTAACAGTGGAACACGCAAGCGGCGTTTGTTCGGCTTCACCGGAAGCCCTAGAAGACGGCATGGCCAAGCGCCCGACTCCCCCGAAGAAAACCCTGTCCGCCGCCAATCTGTCGGTGCTCGGCGCCGACCGGCTGGCCGGGCTGCTGATGGAGGTCGCGGGCGGCGACGCCCTGTGGAAGCGGCGGCTGCGCATGGAGCTGGCCGGCGAGGTCGGGGCGCCCGACCTGGCGCTGGAGCTGGACAAGCGGCTGACCGCCCTGGGCGACAGCCGGGTGCGGGTGTCCTGGCGCAAGCGGCCCGAACTGGTGCGCGACCTGCAGAGCCTGCGCCGCATGATCGTCGACCGGTTGGCCGAGCTGGACGCCCGGCTGGCCTTCGACCGGATGGTGGCGTGGTTCGACCTCTATCCGGGCCTCGCCGTGCGGGTGAAGGACCCCAAGGGGGAGCTGGCCGTGCTGTTCGACGGCGCGACCGGCGAGCTGGCGACGCTGGCCTCGGCGCTGGGGCCGCAGGGCGCCGTGCCGATCCTGGCCGACGCCCTGGCGACCCGGCTGTCGGAATGGGCCTCGTGGATCGGGCGCGGCGTGGGCGACCTCAGCCCGGCGGTGGCCTCAGGCCTGCTGGCCGAACTGACCGGGGGCAAGCCGCGTCCGACCGGGCGGCTGGCGCTGGTGGTGCGCAAGTTGGCGGAGCGCAGCGGCGATCTGGACGCCTGGATCGCCGCCATTCCCGACGACGACCGCCGTCGGCCCGAGGTCGGCTCAGTCATGGCCACGCGGCTGGCCGCCGCCGGACGGGTGGAGGAGGCGCGCGCCGCGCTGGAGGCTTCGCGTCCCGCCGCCCCGCCGCCTTCGCGCTGGGGCCGCAAGGCCGAGCCCGCGCCGCCACCGCCGGAACAATGGCTGGAGGCCGAGATCGCCGTGCTGGACGCCGAAGGGCGGGACGAGGAGGCGGATCAGGCCCGCTGGATCCTGTTCGAGCGCACCCTGTCTCCCGACGCCTTGCGCGCGATCATCGCCCGGCTGCCGGACTTTGAGGACGTGCCTGCCCTGGACCGCGCCTTCGCCCATGCGGCGGCCTATTTCGACCCGGTGAAGGGGCTGGCCTTCCTGATGACCTGGCCCGCCCTGCGCGAGGCGGCGGAGATGATCGAGGCGCGGGGCGGGGAGCTGCGCGGCGGGCACGAAGACATAGCTCTGTGGGCGTCGCGCCTGTCGGCCCGCTATCCGGCGGCGGCGCTGATCCTGCTGCGGGCCCGGGCGCGGACCCTGGTCCGGCTGGGCTCGGGCATGACCGACGAAGTCGAGGGACTCGTCCATGAGGCCGAAAGCCTCGCGGTCGAAGCCGGCGACGAGGGCCATGCCGCCTTCGTCGCCGGTCTCAGGACCGACATGGGGACCTACAGGCCCCCGCGCCGCTAGTCGCAGCCTGCCGCGGCAGGAGGCATCGGCGGCGAGGCCAGGCCGGTGTTCCAGTTCCAGCCGATGGTCCCGGCGGCGCGGCGGCGGCACATGGTCTGTTCGTGCAGGTCGAACATGCCGGGGAACAGGCCGGTCCCGGGCTCGGGCGCGGCGCGGAAGGCGATATAGGCGCCGGTCTCTCCATAGGCGGCCCAAGCCGGTGCATCCGCCGCGCGGGGCCGGCCGTCCCGGACGAAGCTGGTCCAGTAGCCGACCATGGCGTCCGACAGCCGGGTCTCCTCGGCCGTGTCCGGGACCTTGGGCCAGCGCGGCGGCGTGCGGGCCGGATTGCCGAACATGTAGGGCAGTTCGCTGGCGTGGAAGGCGTGCAGGTTCGCCTCGTCGGCGGCCGGATAGCCGTGGTCGAACAGATAGAGGTAGGAGGACTGTCCCGCCGCCGTCTGCGAACGCACCAGCCGTTCCGAGGTCCAGCCGTACAGGGCGTCGCGGCTGGCCGCGAGGATGCTCTCGCCCATATCCGACGACGGATAGAGACGCAGGAAGGCATCGGCCATGTCGCCGTAGCGTTCGCGGATCACCCGCTCATAGTCGGCCGCTCCGCCCGGCGCCGGCGGGGCCAGCATGCGCAGCGAGCGGATCTCGCCGCTGTTGAAGCCGGCCAGCACCGGAACCTTGGCCTGGCGCCCGCGGTCGAACACATCGACCAGCTGGGCGGGCAGGACGACGCCGTCAACCGCGCCGAAGGTGGCGAAGCCGCCCATGGCCGCGCGGTCGGTCAGCGTCTGCGGATCCATGCCGCGCAGCACGCGCAGGCTGGGCGCCTGGAGCGTGCGCGCCAGGGCCGCGCCCGCGTCCTCCGCCGACGGCGCGCCGAAGCGGGCCGTCTTCAGCTCGGGCGTCGAGATCATGTAGGCGCTCTGGGCGATGGCCCGGTCGAACAGGCCCTGCGCCAGCGGCGAAGTCATCAGATACAGGACGCTGAGGCCCCCGGCGGATTCGCCCGCGATGGTGACGTTGTCCGGATCGCCGCCGAAGGCCGCGATGTTGTCGCGCACCCACTGCAGGGCGCGGACCTGGTCCATCAGGCCGTAGTTGCCCGAGATGTGCGCCGGGCTTTCGGCGCTGAGGTCCGGGTGGGCCAGCCAGCCCAGCACGCCCAGCCGGTAGTTGATCGAGACCACCACCACGCCTTCGCGGGCCAGCCGGACGCCGTCGTACAACGTCTCCTTGCTGGAGCCGGTAACCAGCGCCCCGCCGTGGATCCACACCATCACCGGCGCCTTGCCGGCGGCGGACGGAGTCCAGACGTTCAGCGTCAGGCAGTCCTCGCTGGTCCGGCCCAGGTCGGCCGAATAGATCGACTGGATAAAGGGCGTCGGCTGGATGCAGGCGGCGCCGTACTGGGTCGCGTCGCGGACGCCTTCCCAGCCGGCGGCGGGGGCGGGCGGACGCCAGCGCATCTCCCCGACCGGCGGCGCGGCGTAGGGAATGCCCTTGAAGCCGAGGATGTCGCCCTCCGCCGCGCCCCGCACGGCGCCCGCGGGGGCTGTGACGACGGGTGCGGTCTGGGCCGAGGCGGTGGAGGCGCCGGCCAGCAGAGCGAGCGCCGCGCCGGCGGCGAGGAGTTTGGAGATCATCAGTTCGCTCCCGCTCTGGAGGTGTCGCGGCCCAGCACCTTGGCCAGCCACAGGAACAGGCTGATCGCCACCAGATAGACCGGGATCAGGGTGTAGAGCGCGATCTGCAGCGAGTTCTCCGGGTGCGCCGCGCGGAAGAAGTCGCTGGCCGCGCCGACATAGGTCGGACCCACGGCCATGCCGATGAAGTTCATCACCAGCAGCAGCAGGGCTCCGGACATCACGCGTTGATTGGGCTTCACCTCCTCCTGCACCAGCGCCACTGAGGACGACAGGTAGAAGTAGTTCAGGAAGTTCGGACCCAGCATCAGCACCAGCGCCAGCGGCCACGACGGCGCCCAGACGAAGGCGACGTAGAGCGGCAGGGCCAGCGACAGCGAGAGGGCCGGCAGCAGGGCGTAGGCCTTCTTGGACCGCCGCGTGTAGCGGTCGATCAGCCATCCGGAGGCGAAGATGCCGCCGCCCATGCCGATGGCCACCACCAGCGCGTACCACAGGGCCACGTCGTTCAGGGTCATCCCCTTCTCGCGCATCAGGAACAGCACGGCGAAATTGCCCAGGCCGTAGGTGACGATCTGGGTCACGCCGCTGCCCAGCGAGGCCAGCACCAGGGTCGGGGTGGAGAAGAACATCCTCACCGTGGCCCAGAAGCCGACTCGGGGCGGGGCCGCGGCGTCCGGCGCCCGGTCCAGTCCGCCGCGCCGGGGCTCCTTGACCAGGAAGGGGGTGGCGGCGGCGACGACCAGGCCGACCGCGCCGATGGCGATGAAGGCGTCACGCCAGCTGAAGGCGGCGGCCACCGACGCGCCGAAGGCGATGCCCAGCGCCGCGCCGACGGGCGGTCCCAGGTTGTAGATGCCCAGCGCCATGCCGCGACGGCCGGGCGGGAAGTAGTCGGTGATGATGGCGTAGGACGGCGGCACCCCGCCCGCCTCGCCGAAGCCCACGGTCATGCGCGCCACGGCCAGCTGGCCGAAGCTGCGCGACAGGCCGCAGGCGATGGTCGCCGCGCTCCAGATTCCGCAGGCGACGGACACCACCCAAACCCGGTTGGTCCGGTCCGCCAGCCAGCCCACGGGGATGGCGATGAAGCAGTAGAAGAATGCGAAATACAGCCCGCCCAGCAGGCCCAGCTGTCCGTCGGTGATGTGCAGGGCATCCTGGATCGGCTTGGCCAGGATCGACAGCAGCTGCCGGTCCAGGAAGTTCAGCACATAGACGAACCACAGCACGCCCAGGGCGACCCAGGCGGGCCGTCCCACCGACGGTTTGGCGGCGGGAGGATCTCCGGATTCGATCGGTGTCGCACTCATTCTCGTTTCCTCGGATGCGGGCCTGAGGGCCCGTCTATTTTTCGGGATGGGTCAGCGCGGCGTAGGTGAAGCCGCGGGCCTTGGCGCGGAACTCGTTGCTCACCGGATCGGCCATCCGCTGGATCAGGCCGACGAAGACGATGTCGTTCTCGGGGTCGATCCAGAACCAGGTCCCGCCGCCGCCGCCCCAGCTCAGCGTGCCTTTGCCTTCGCCGAGGCCCAGCCGTTTCGGGTCCTCGGTGATGGCGAAATCGAGCCCGAAGGTCAGGGCTGGGCTGAAGGGCAGCAGACGCAGCGGGTTGTATGTGTTCAGGACGGCGTCGGGGATGACGTTGGTCGCCATCAGGTCGATGGTCTCGGGCTTCAGAATGCGAACGCCGTCCAGCTCGCCCCGGTTCAGGATCATCTGGCAGAAGCGGGCGTAGTCGGTCGCGGTCGAGACCAGGCCTCCGCCGCCGCCCTCGAACCGGGGCGGGCGGGTGTAGTCGTTGATCGGCATGTCGAAGGCGTCGGCGGCGACCTTCAGGCCGCCCGCGCCGTCGTCGCAGTACATCTCGGCCAGCCGGTGAACGTGGTCGGCGGGGACCTGGAAGCCGGTGTCGACCATGCCCAGCGGCGCGAAGATCCGGGTGCGGAGAAACTCGCCGAAGGTCTGGCCTGACAGCCGTTCGACCACCAGCGCCTGCAGGTCGGTGGCGATGGAGTAGAACCACTCGGTTCCCGGCTGGAACATCAGCGGGATCCTCGCCGCGCGCTCGACAAGGTCCTGATAGCCGTGGGCCATCATGACGCCCGCCTCGCGATAGGCGCGCTCGACCGGATGCACGTCGAACAGGCCGTAGCCGAGCCCGGTGGTGTGGCTCATCAGCTCGCGCATCGTGGGCGGCCGGAGGGCGTCCTCGGTCCGCATGGCGCCGTCCTCGGCGAGGCCGGCATAGACCTTCTGGCCCTTCAGCTCGGGCAGATAGTCCGTAACCGGATCGTCGAGGCGCCAACGGCCTTCCTCGAACAGCATCATCATGGCCACGCCGGTCACCGGCTTGGTCATGGAGTAGATGCGGAAGATGGCGTCGCGGCTCAGCGGCGCCGCATCGCCCAGCCGGGCGTGGCCGAAGGTGGTGAAGGCGGCGACCTGTCCGTGGCGCATCAGCAGGGTGGAGGTCCCCGCCACCAGCCCCGCCTCGACCATGCCCGCCATATAGGCGTCGAGGTCGGCGAGACGGGCGGAGTCGAAGCCGAGGGCCTCGGGATCCGGTGCGAACGGAAGGCCGCCGGTCATTCGCGCGTCTGCTTTCGCCGTTCCGCCGCGCGGTCGTGGCAGATGCCGATGAAGCCGTGGGCCATGAAGGAGGCCATCCGCTCCTTGATCGCCTCGAAGTCGTCGGACCGGCATTTGCCGCCCGACAGGTGGTCGATCCGGCCTGTGCGGGCCAGGCTCAGCGTCAGGGCGCCGGTGACGAAGTGATAGCCCCAGAACAGGTCTTCCTCGGTCGCGTCCGGCAGGGCCTGCCGCAGCAGGCCGATGAGGCGCAGCACGACGGGGTCGAACAGCCGGTCCATGACCTCGGCGCCCCAGGCGGGGGTATTGTTGATCTGGGCGCTGAGGGCGCCGAAATGCCGCCATCCGTCGCCGCCGTTCGAGTAGGTGTCCAGGTCGGTATCCAGGAAGGCGCGCAGGGCGCCCTCGACCGTCGGCTTGCCGCCCGCCGCCGCCTCATAGGCGTCCAGGGCCTCCATGCGGCGTCCACTGGTCACGGGCGCCCGGCGCGCCATTACCTTGTCGAACACCTCCTGCTTGTCGGTGAAATAGTAGTGGACCAGCGATTTATGGACCCCGACCTTGTCGGCGATGTCCTTGATCGTCACCCCATAGAAGCCATGCTGCGAGAACAGCTCCTCGGCCGCGTCGAGCAGTTGCTCCAGGCTTTCGGCGCGTTGCTCTGCCTTGCGGCGCGGCTGGCGAGGCGGGGTGGTCATAGGCGGAACCTCAAGGCGGTCCGGCGCGCCACGGTAGAACGCCGACTCGATGGAGACGGCGGTCATCCTATGCGCCTCCATAGGTGGCGCGAAGCACGGCCTTGTTGATCTTGCCCGTGGCCGCCAGAGGCATGGCCGTCACGCGCACGATCCGCTCGGGGATCCACCAGTCGGCGACCTGACCCTTCAACGCGCCCTTCAGATCGGCGTCGTCGATGGTCTGTCCGCGGGCGGGTTCGATCACCATCAGGGGACGCTCGCCCCATTTCGGATCGGATCGGCCGATCACGGCCACCAGTCCGACAGAGGGCAGGGCGCCGACGATCTCCTCGATCTCGACCGGATTGATCCATTCGCCGCCCGACTTGATCAGGTCCTTGGATCGCCCCGCCAGCGTCAGGTTTCCCGCGTCGTCCAGGATGGCCAGGTCGCCGGTGTCGAACCAGCCGCCCGCGTCGATGGCGGCCTCGGCCGCGCCGAAATAGCGGTTCAAGACGCTCTGGCCCCTCACCTTCAGATGGCCGACCACGTTGCGCTGGTCGGGCAGGGGGGCGCCCTCGGCGTCGGTCAGCAGCAGGTCCAGGCCCATGGGCGGGCGGCCCGATCCACGCGCGGCGCCCGGTCGGCGACTGCGCGGCGAGATGGCGCCCAGCGGCGACAGTTCGGTCATGCCCCAGCTGGTCTGCACCGTCGCGCCGAACCGGCGTTCCATCCGCTGCAAGAGGCTGTCGGGGCAGCTGGAGCCGCCGATGATGATGCGCTCCAGGCTGTGGGTCTCGGCGCCGGTGGCGTCCAGATGATCCAGCAGGCCCAGCCAGACGGTCGGCACGCCGACGGCGACGGTCACCTGATGCCGGTCGATCAGCCGGGCCAGGCTGGCGCCGTCCGTGACCCGGCCTGGCAGGACCAGGTCGGCCCCCACCGCAGGCGCCGCGAACGGCAGGCCCCAGGCGTTGGCGTGGAACATGGGCACGGCCACCAGCACGGCGTCGTCGGCCGTCAGGGCCATGGCGTCCGCCTGCAGGGCGCGGGTGGTGTGCAGATAGTTGGAGCGGTGGGTGTAGACGACGCCCTTGGGCGCGCCCGTGGTGCCCGAGGTGAAGCACAGGCCCGCCGGCGCCGTCTCATCGAACCGGCCCCACTCGACCGGACGCCCTCGCTCGGCCAGCAGGGTCTCCAGCTCGCTGACGTCGGCGCGTCCGGCCTCCGCCGCATCGCCGTCCAGCAGGATCAGGTGTTCGAGGCAGGGGCAGGCGGCCAGCAGGGCCTCGGCCATGTCCCGCAGTCCGGCGCCGACCGCCAGCACGCGGTCTTCGGCCTGCACGATCATCGCCGCCAGATGGGCGATCGTCAGGCGGGGATTGAGGGTGTGGCAGACCAGGCCGACGCCCATGGCGCCGTACCAGACCTCGACATGGTGCTGGGTGTTCCAGGCCAGGGTGGCGATGCGCTCGCCGGGCGCCAGCCCGAGGTCGAGCAGGGCGCCCGACAGGCGGTTGGCGCGCTCGCGCAGGGCGGCGTAGCCGAGGAGGGAGTCCGGGCCGTCGACGCCGGCGGTGATCACCCGCGCCTCGCCGTGCCATTTGGCGCCGTGATCCAGGAAGCGGTCCACGGTCAGCGCATAGTCTTGCATGGGGCCGGGGAGCGAGCCGATCATCCTGAAGCGAAATTCCAGACAGTTACAGGGGCCGGCGGACCGGCGAAGGGGGCGGGGCGGCGACCTTCGGCCGCCGCCCTGGCGTCAGGCTCAGAAGGTCTTCATCAGGTTGATGCCGAACTGCCGCGGCGGCCCGGCGTAGCGCAGGCCCGCGTTGACGGCGGCGATGTAGGTCTGGTCGGTCGCGTTGTGCGCATAGGCCGCGACGGTCCAGTCATCGGTCTTGTAGCTGAGCATCAGGTTGACCAGGTCGCGGGCTTCAAGCCGGTCGCCCAGGGCCCGGTTGTTGAAGATGGAGGTCCAGGCCTCGCCGATGTGGGCGTAGTCCATGCGGGGCGACAGGGTCGCGCCGTTCGGCAGCTGGAAATCATACTGCACGCCGATGTTGAAGGTGAACTCCGGCGCATAGCTCTGGGTGTTGCCGTCCAGGTTGAGGCAGTTGGCGGTCGCCGGACCGGTGGTGGCGTTGCACGTGCCGCTGCGCGCGACACGCGGGTCGGCGGCGTAGAACTCGCCCAGCTCCGATTTGGAGACGGCGGCGCCGACATCCACGGTCCAGTCGTCGACGCGCACCTGGGCCGAGGCCTCGACGCCCATCAGAACGGTCTCGTCCGCGACGTTGACGATCGAGCTGAACAGCGGGACGGCCGGATCGCCGACGACGACCTGGAAGCCCTCATAGGTCATGTAGTAGGCGCCCAGCTGAGTGCGGACCCGGCCGCCGAACAGGGTCGATTTCCAGCCCAGCTCGTAGTCGATCACGTCTTCCGGCCCGAAGGAGCTGGCCGGGACATAGAAGTTCGGCGCGTTCAGCCCGCCCATCTTGAAGCCGGTGGCGACGAAGCCGTAGACGAAGTTGTTGTCGTCGATCTTGTAGTTGAGGCTCAGCTTGCCGGTCGTCTTCTCGGCGGTGACCTCGTCGTTCTGCAGCAGGGTCAGGCCGAACGCCGGATAGGTCGTGTAGACGTTGTCGTTGCGCGAGGTGCTTTCCGACCAGCGCGCGCCCAGCTGGATCTGCAGCCGGTCCGAGATGTCGTAGCTGACCTGGCCGAAGACCGCGGTGGTCTCCTTCGGCGTCTCGCCGAAGATGTAGTAGTCGACCACGCCCTCGGGGAAGCCGACGTGATAGGCGCCCTGCGGGAAGGTGGTGACCGGGAAGGTGACGTTGTCCTGCTGCCAGAAGGCGCCCAGCAGCCAGGTCAGGCGCTGGTTGTCGGGCGAGACCAGGTTGATCTCCTGCGACCAGACGTCTTCCTCTACGCGGTCATAGAAGGTGTTGTTCAGCGCGCTGGTGCCGTCCAGGTCGGTCGAGAACTCGCTGATCCCGTCCTGATAGCCGGTGATCGACCGCAGGGTGATCCCGTTGTCGAAGACGTAGCTGACGTTCAGCGACACGCGCGCCGTCACGTCCTTGCCGGAGTGGGGGCCGTTGGCGGTGATCTTGAACGGATCGTTGGTCGCCAGCGCCGGGTCGGCCGGATAGCCGCCGAAGTCCAGGCTGTTGTAGTCGCCCTTCAGCAGCACCCGCAGGGCCGGCGTCGGGGTCCACAGGAAGCTGGCGCGGACGCTGTTCATGTCCACGTCGCCGGGGCTGCCCTTATAGGGGCCGGTGATCTCGTGGAAGCTGCTGCGCTGCTCACTGTTGACGGCGAAGCGGGCGGCCAGGGTGTCGGTGATCGGCACGTTCACCGCGCCCTGGAATTTCAGGTTGTCGTAGTTGCCGACCTGACCCATCACATAGCCGTTCACGCCCGAGAAGTCGGGGTTGCGCGAGGTGATGAAGACCGCGCCGCCCGTGGCGTTGGTGCCCGCGAAGGTGCCCTGCGGTCCGCGCAGCAGCTCGACCGCGCCGATGTCGTAATAGGGCTCGGTCTGGAAGTAGCCGGGGAAGACCGGCACGCCGTCGCGATAGGTGGTCACGCCCACGCCGATGGCGGTGGTGGGCTCCGACTTGCCGATGCCGCGCACGTTGAAGAAATTGCCCTGGCCGAAGTTCTGCACCGTCGTGGACGGGGCCACGAATTGCAGCTGCTCCAACGAGAAGACGCCGCGGTCGTCCAGGCTTTCGCCCGACAGCACGGTGGCCGCGACGGCGGTTTCCTGAAGGTTGGTCGTGCGCCGTTCGGCGGTGACCACCACCTCGCCCAGCGAGGCGACGTCGGCCTGCTGGTCGGTGGATTGGGGCGTGGCGTCCTGAGCCTGCGCGGCTCCGGCCCACAGCAGGACGGCGGCGGATGTCGTCAGCCAGAGCTTGCGCCCCATGGTCTTCCTCCCTCGATGTTTCCTCGGGCGCTCTGACGGCGCCGTGACCATGACCGTCTCACCGATTCAAGTCGTCGTCAATCCTCACTCGCCGGCTAGTGAACATTGACCTTTCGGTCAGGATCATCAGAGTGCGACCGCCCGGAGCCGGGCGACAGCAGCGATGTCCGGAACAGTCGGGAGACCAGCATGACCATCGATCTCAAGGGCCGGGTGGCCATCGTCACGGGCGCCGGCGGCGGCCTGGGCCGCAGCCACGCCATCGCCCTGGCCCGCCACGGCGCCAGGGTGGTGGTCAACGATCTGTCGGCCGCCGCGTGCGACGCGGTCGCCGCCGAGATCACGGCCGCGGGCGGCGAGGCCGTTCCCTGGACGTGCAGCGTCACCGACCGCGAGGGCGTCTTCGCCATGGTCGCGGGCGTGGTCGAGCGCTGGGGCCGGATCGATATCCTGGTCAACAACGCCGGCATCCTGCGCGACCGCACGTTCGCCAACATGGATCTGGACGATTTCGCCCTGGTGGTGGACGTGCACCTGATGGGATCGGTCAACCTGACCAAGGCCGCCTGGCCGCACATGCGCGACAGGGGCTACGGGCGAGTGATCTTCACCACCTCGTCGTCGGGCCTGTACGGAAACTTCGGCCAGGCTAACTACGGCGCGGCCAAGATGGCGCTGGTCGGGCTGATGCAGACCCTGGCGCTGGAAGGCCGCAAGTTCGACATCCGCGTCAACTGCCTGGCCCCCAGCGCGGCGACGCGGATGACCGAGGGCCTCTATTCCGACGATGACCTCAAGGGCCTCTCGACCGACCTGGTCAGCCCGGGCGTGGTCGCCCTGGCCGCCGAGAGCGCGCCGACCCGCACCATCCTGCTGGCGGGGGCTGGGGCCTTCGAGCAGGCGCACATCACGATGACACGGGGCATCCATGTCGGCGACGCCCCCGACGCCGCCGAGCAGATTCGGGCGCAGTGGGCTCGCATCGCCGACCGGACCGAGGAACAGGTCCCCGAATCCGGCGCCGCCCAGTACACCCACGAGATCGGCCATCCTGATCGTGCGGTGGTCGGCGCGCTCGATGCGGCCTGACATCCGGGAACCTTGGTACGCCCGCGATGAATTCTGGGATTCCTGGGCGTAGGCGTTAACGGCGCCTTAATATAAAGGCCAAGCTTCGCCGTCATTTTTGCCGGTGAAGCTTGACCCGTCGCGCTCGCGGCGGACCCGGGGGAAGTCAGAGATGTTGGGTATTGTGAAGTCGGTCTTCGGCCGCGCGGGCTTCTACGCGCGCGCGCTGCTGACGGTGGTCGTGGCCTTGATCGCGTTGGCCGCGCCGTCGGCCGCGTCCGCCCTTTCGGCCGGGTGCAGTGCGATCAATGCCTTGGGTGGAACCTTCACCGTCGATGGCGCGGGCAACGGCACCGACAAGTTCACCGACTTCGCGAGCCAGCCGCTCGCGAACGGTGAGGTCGTGACCTATTCCTGGTCGGGAAACACCAAGGGCGCTTACGTCTACATCCTGTACAGCCAGAACAGCGGCTTCCAATTCGCCCCTGAATCCGTCGAGGATTCGACCGCGGTCAGCGGGTCGGGATCCTTCACCTTCTCGAACATCGCTGCCGGTGACTTCTTCGAAGTCGGCGTGAACGACGACACGATCTACAATACGGGGTCCAATCCCGCGGCTCGTAACAGCACCGTCAACATCACGCTCAGTTGCTCGGCGCCGACTCCGCCCAGCCTGTCGATCAACGATGTGTCCGAGAGCGAAGGCGATACCGGGACCAAGACCTTCACCTTCACCGCCTTCCTGTCGGCCGCCAGCGCGAGCACGGTCACCGTCAACTATGCCACCGCGAACGGCACGGCGACCGCCGGCAGCGATTACACCGCGGTCAGCGGCGTCCTGACGTTCGCACCTGGCGAAACGATGAAAACCATCGCGGTCCTGGCCAACGGCGACGCCCTGGCGGAGCCGAACGAAACCTTTTTCGTGAACCTCAGCGGCGCGACGAATGCGACGATCTCGGACGCTCAAGGCATCGGCACAATCGTCAATGACGACGTGGCGACCCCTCCGACGGTCAGCGCGGTCTTCAACGCGTCTCCCATCAACCTGGGCAGCAGCCGTCAGCTGCAGATCACGATCACCAACCCGACCGCCTCCCCGATGACCGGGGTCTCTCTCGCGGCCGCCGCCTTGCCGGTGAACGTCAACGGCTCCACCCCGGCGACCAACTGCCCCAGCGCGACGGCCAGTTACAACTCCGGGACCAAGGAATTCAGCCTGTCCGGCGGAACGCTCGCCGCCGGCGCCAGCTGTCTGTCCACCCTGACCGTGACGCCGACCGCGACGGGCAGCTACACCTATACGACCGGCGTGGTCTCGGCGACGGGAGCCACCGGAGGCACGGCGACCACCGGCGCCCTGGTCGTCAATTCCCCTCCGACGGTGACGTCGATCAGCCCGACCGCCGGCCCGACCGGCGGCGGCACGACGGTGACGCTCACCGGCGCCAACTTCACCGGGGTGACCGCGGTCACGTTCGGCGCCACGGCGGCCACCGGCTTCACTTTCAACAGCGCGACCTCGATCACCGCCACGGCTCCGGCCGGCGCGGCGGGCACGGTCGATGTTCGTGTCACCACGGGCGCCGGGACCAGCGCGACCAGCGCCGCCGACCAGTTCACCTATGTCACCGCGCCGACTGTGACCTCGGTCTCGCCGACGGCCGGTCCGACCGGCGGCGGGACCACCGTGACCATCACCGGCACGGGTTTCGCGGCCGCGGCCGGCACGGGCGCGGTGAAGTTCGGCGCGACCAATGCGACCTACACCATCAACAGCAACACCCAGATCACCGCCACGTCGCCGGCCAACTCGGCGGGGACTTACGACATCACCGTCACCACCCCGGGCGGAACCAGCGCCACCTCGGCCGCTGACCAGTACACCTATGTCGCTGCGCCGACCGTGACCTCGATCTCGCCGACGGCGGGACCGACCGGCGGCGGCACGACGGTGACGATCTTCGGGACGAATCTCTCCACGGCCACCGCCGTCACCTTCGGGGCCACGGCGGCCACCGGCTTCACGGTCAACAGCGCGACCTCGATCACCGCCACGGCTCCGGCCGGCGCGGCGGGAACGGTGGACGTCCGCGTCACCACCGTGGGCGGGACCAGCGCGACCAACGCCGCAGACCAGTTCACCTATGTTGGAGCGCCGACCGTGACCTCGATCTCGCCGACGGCGGGACCGACCGGCGGCGGGACGACGGTGACGATCACCGGCACACGCTTCTCCGGCGCCACCGCCGTCACCTTCGGGGCCACGGCCGCGACCGGCTTCACGGTCAACAGCGCCACCCAGATCACGGCCACCGCTCCGGCGGGAACCGGCACGGTCGACGTCCGCGTCACCACCCTGGGCGGGACCAGCGCGACCAGCGCCGCTGACCAGTTCACCTATGTCCCCGCGCCGACGGTGACCTCGATCTCGCCGACGGCGGGACCGGCCACGGGCGGGACGTCGGTGACGATCACCGGGACCAACTTCACCGGGGTGACAGCGGTCACCTTCGGCGCCACCTCGGCGACCGGCTTTACGTTCAACAGCGCCACCTCGATCACCGCCACGGCCCCGGCCGGCGCGGCCGGCACAGTCGACGTCCGCGTCACCACCGGCGGCGGAACCAGCGCGACCAGCGCCGCCGACCAGTTCACCTATATCGGAGCGCCGACGGTGACTGCGATCTCGCCGACGGCGGGACCGGCCGCGGGCGGGACCTCGGTGATCATCACGGGAACCCGCTTCACCGGGGCCACCGCCGTCACCTTCGGGGCCACGGCGGCGACCGGCTTCACGGTCGACAGCGCCACCCAGATCACGGCCACGGCTCCAGCCGGCGCGGCGGGGACGATCGATATCCGCGTCACCACGGCGGGTGGGACCAGCGCGACCTCGGCGGCCGACCGGTATATCTATGTCGCGGCGCCGACGGTGACGGCGATCTCGCCGGCGGCGGGCCCGATCTCGGGCGGGACGACGGTGGTCATCACCGGCACGCGTTTCGCGGCGGCGGCCGGAACCGGCGCTGTGAAGTTCGGCGCGACCGACGCCACCTACACCATCAACAGCAACACCCAGATCACCGCCACGGCCCCGGCCAACTCGGCGGGGACCTACGACGTCACCGTCACCACCACGGGCGGGACCAGCGCCACCTCGGCCGCTGACCAGTACACCTATGCCGCGGCGCCGACCGTGACCGACCCCGGCGCCGTCGCGGTCGCCTTCAACACCGCCACGCCGATCAACCTGTCGGGCTCCATCTCGGGCAGCCATTCGACCATCGCGGTGGCGTCGGGTCCGTCGCACGGCTCGACCAGCATTTCGGGCGACGTGGTCACCTACACGCCTGACACCAACTATGCGGGCGCCGACAGCTTCACCTTCACGGCGACAGGCCCAGGCGGGACCTCGGCCACGGCCACGGTCAGCCTGACGGTCAGCCTCGGCGACCAGACCATCACCTTCAATGCGCTGGGGAACGCCTCGCTCTCGGCCTCGCCCCTGACCCTGGCGGCGACGGCGAGCTCGGGCCTGTCGGTGAGCTTCTTCTCGGACACCACCGCGGTCTGCACCGTGTCGGGAACCGGCCTGACCCTGCTGCAGACGGGGATCTGCACAATCCGGGCGGAACAGCCCGGCGACACGACCTGGGCCGCCGCGCCTTCGGTCTCGCGCAGCTTCACGGTCACTCCGGCCCATCTGGTCATCACGGCCGCCCCGGCCTCCGGCCTCGTCGTCGGTCAGAACTACAGCCAGGCCAACACCGTCAGCGGCGGCGTCGCGCCCTACACCTACGCGCTCGCGGCCGGCGCCTTTGTGCCCGGTACGACGCTGAACACCTCGACCGGCGTGGTCTCGGGCACGCCGACCGTGGCGGGTTCGTTCAGCTACATCGTCCGCGTCACCGACAGCCAGGGGACGCCGGTCACCGCCGACACCGGCGTGACCACGGTCACCATCGCCAGAGGCTCGCAGACCCTGGCCTTCACCTCGACGGCGCCGTCCGCCGTGGTGGCCGGTCCGGCCTATGCGGTCACGGCGACGGCGAACTCGGGCCTGACCGTCAACCTCAGCCTCGACGGAACCAGCACGGGCTGCGTGCTCTCGGGCGGGTCGGTGACCTTCACCAGCCCCGGAACCTGCGTCATCAACGCCAACCAGCCCGGCGACAGCAACTGGAACGCCGCGGCCCAGGTCCAGCAGAGCTTCGCCGTCATCGCCAACCCGCCCATCGCCGACGACGCGCCGGGCTGGCTGGTGGCCTACAACAGCACCGGCGCGCCCCTGGACCTGTCGGTCTGGATCAGCGGCGGCGCCCACACCTCGATCGCGGTGGTCACGCCTCCGGCGCACGGCACGACCTCGATCGCCGGTGATGTGGTCACCTACACCCCGACCGCCGGCTATTTCGGCATCGACAGCTTCACCTATACGGCCACCGGCCCGGGCGGGACCTCGAACGTCGCCCTCGTCCATCTGACGGTGGAGACTCCCGCCGCTCCGGCCGTGACGAACCGCAGCGGTGTCGCCGTCGCCTACAACGGCGCCGGTACGGTGATCGACCTCTCCACCTCGATCACCGGCGTGCACGCCTCCATCGCGATCGACACGCCGCCGGCCCACGGCACGGTCACGGTCGCCGGCGACGTGGTCACCTATGTGCCCGCCGCCAACTACTACGGCGCTGACAGCTTCACCTACACGGCCACCGGCCCCGGCGGGACCTCGGCTCCGGCGACCGTCAGCCTGACGGTGGCCAATCCGCCGGCTCCGACGGTTTCGGGCCGTAGCGGCGTCGCCGTCGGCTACAACAGCACCGGCGCGGCGATCGACCTGTCGAGCGCGGTCAGCGGCGTGCACGGCTCCATCGCCGTCGCGACCCCGCCCGCCCACGGCGCGGTCACGATCGCGGGCGACGTGGCCACCTATGTTCCGGCCGCGAGCTACTTCGGTCCGGACAGCTTCACCTATACGGCGACGGGTCCCGGCGGGACCTCGGCTCCGGCCACGGTGTCGCTGACGGTGGCGACCCCGCCGCCGCCGGTCGTCGCGCCCCCGACCACCCCGGTGGTGGTGCCGACGCCGCCCGCCGGCAACGGTCCGCCGCAACCGGTCACCGTCAACCTGGGCAGCCAGAGCAACGGCGTCATCGACGGCTACCGCATCACCGCGACCAGCCAGCACGGCACGGCGTCCATCACCACCGTCGCCGCGCCCCTGGCCCAGACGGCGGGCGCCGACGGTCCGCAAGCCGCGCCCGGCGACTACCAGCTGGTCTACACCCCGGCGGCCAACTTCATGGGCACGGACACCGTGACCGTGGTGGCCTTCGGACCGGGCGGCGACTCCGCGCCGGCGACCTTCACCTTCCAGGTCGCGGGCAAGGCGCCGAACCTGCAAGGGGCGACGCCGTCGAACAGCACCATCGCCTTCACCCCGACCGCCGGCCTGGTGGGCGGTCCGTTCCAGGCCCTGCGCATCACCCGCGCTCCGGCCTTCGGCGTGGCCACCGTCAACGGGCTCACGATCGTCTTCAACCCAGGCGCCGCCAACGGCGGCTCCACCTCCCTGGACTACGTCATCGACCTGCCGTTCGGCGCGTCGGCGGCGGGCCGGATCGACCTGGTCTCCAACCTGGTCCCCGGCGCCCAGGCGCTGACGGCGACGACCGTCCAGGGCCGTCCGGTCACCACCCGGATCAGCGCCGTCCCCGGCGGCCCGTTCAGCGGCGCGGCCGTGGTTTCGATCTCGCCGACGACGGCGGGAACCGCGACCATCACGGGCTCCGGCGCGAACTGGGACCTGACCTTCACCCCGGCCGGGACTTTCTCGGGCGTGGCCACGGTCAGCTTCACCCTGACCAACGCCGCGGGCACGACGGCCAGCACCCTGGCGGTGACGGTCGAGGCGCGCCCCGATCCGTCGCAGGACGCCGAGGTGAGGGGGGTGGCCACCGGTCAGGTGACCTCCGCCCGCCGCTTCGCCGACGCCCAGATCAGCAACTTCCAGCGCCGCCTGCAGGACCTGCATGACGGGGACAACGGATCGTCCAACGGCGTCAGTCTGAACCTCGGCTTCGGCGCCCAGAACGACGCCGACAACGATCCCCGCGCGGCCCTGCGCCGTCAGCTGGGCGCACGCGAAACGATCGATCCGGATACGATCGGTCACGACCGCGACCGCGACATGCTCGGCCTCGACCTGTGGGCCGGGCGTCAGGCCGGACCGGCCGCGGTCAGCTCGACCACGGACCGGCTCAGCGCCGCGCCGCCGTCGTCCGAACCCGGCCGCCGCTCGTCGGTCGGCTTCTGGACCGCCGGTTCGGTGGACTGGGGTCGCCAGGACGCGCAGGGCCAGCGCGACTACCGCTTCACCACCCAGGGCGTCACCGCCGGCCTCGACGTGCGCGTCTCCGATCAGCTGATCGTGGGCGGGGGCCTGGGCTATGGCGAGGACAAGACCAAGATCGGCGACCAGGGCTCGGTCTCCAACGGCAGCGGCCTGACCGGGGCGCTGTACGCCAGCTGGCGTCCGGCCGAGGCCTTCTACATCGACGGCGTCATCGGCTGGTCGAACCTGGACTTCGACTCGCGCCGCTGGGCGGCCGGGCTCGGCGGCCAGCCGGACGCCTACGCCGAAGGCGAACGGTCGGGGGACACCCGCTTCGTGTCGGCCGCCTTCGGCCGCATTCTGCGCGGCGACGGTCAGACCCGTGAGATCTACGCCCGCGTCGATGCGCGCTCGATCTCGCTGGACGGCTTCACCGAGACGGGTGCGGGGCTGGCGTCCCTGGCCTGGGACGCGGTGGACCAGGACAGCCTGTCGGCCAACCTGGGCGCGGCGTGGCGCTGGACGATCGACAACCGCCGCTTCGGCCAGCTGCGGCCGTCGGCGCGGGTCGAGTGGTCGCACGAGTTCGAGGACATCGGCGACCAGGGCGTGCGCTACGCCGACTGGGCCGCCAGCCCGACCTATCTGGTCCCGCTGGACGCCTGGTCGCGCGACAGCCTGCGGCTCGACCTGGGCGCCGACTGGTCGGTCAACGACCGGCTGGTGCTGGGGGTCGGCTACCGCGGCGCCTTCGGCGATGCGAGCTCGAGCCACGGCGGCGAGATCCGCGTCAAGTTCGACTGGTAGGGAGATGGGACCGTTTCGGCGGTTCCTGATCCACTCGAATGCGGAGGGCCGCCCCGGCGACGGGGCGGCCCTTCTGCTGCGCAGGGCGCGCGGGGCGTCGCCAGGACCTCAGCCGCGTCGGGTTCAGGGTCGCGGACCGCACCTGTAGGTGGCCGACCGCATTCTCGCATGACGCGAGAAGTCCTTGGTCGCTTCGCCGGCTTCCCATAGGCTGGTCGGATCAATGTTCCCCGGGGGGCGGAATGGCGGAATCCCACGAACGCGGCAGCGCTTTCGAAACTGCGGCTGAAGAGCTCTTCCGGGCGGCCGGTTTTCGCGTCGATCGGTGCCGGGAGCTGCGCGGGCAGGAATACGACGTCATCGCCTCGCGTCACGAGATCGGAGGTTTCGAGACGCGCATCGCCGTCGAGTGCAAATCCAGGAACGGGAGCGCGGTCTCGAACGACGACGTCTACAGCTTCATCAATGCGTTCCAGGCCACGCAGGCCAGGCTTGGTTTCACGCACGGGATCATCGTCACGGACAGCAAGTTTTCCCGCCAGGCGAGCGAAGCCGCCGCGGATGTCCCGCACATCCGGCTGGTGAGCTTCGCAAGCCTCGAGAGCGAACTCCTGGGGTCCCGCCTTTACCTGGAAGGCGCGATGAAAAATTACAGATCACAGATCAAGCGCCGGCTCATCGATCCGTCGGCTGATGAGGTTGTGGAAGGTCGTCTGGCGCCTGTGCCGCGCCTCATCGACCATCTCCTGGCCGGCGTTGACGACGGCAGGGAGAGCTTTTCGTTCCTGCTGGGAGACTTCGGCAGCGGCAAGACGACGGTGGCTGAGCAGGTGCACAAGGCGCTCGCCGAGCGCTACCTGAACCAGGGAACCGGACTGTTTCCGATCATCCTCTATCTCAGGAATCTGGCCCAGTTCGATACGGACCGCGCCTTCGTCGCGGCGCAGTTGTCTCAACATTCGCCCAGCGCCTCGTTTGAACTGTTCGAGAGAATGCAGAAGGGCGGCAGGTGCGTCCTGATCCTGGACGGATTGGATGAGGTGGCGACCCACGCCACGCAGGATGAGCGGTTTCGCCTGTTTTCACGCGTCATGCGGATCACCCAGCAGGCGAACCACCTGCTCATCACGTCCCGGCCCACCTACTTCAACAATCTTGCGGAGCTGAACGGGCTGATCCGCGATCTGACCAGTCGCGACTTTCAAACATCCGAGCAGTATCACGGGGGGACCAGGGAACCGTCCAAGCCGAGAGGGTTCGCCAACCTTGGCCGCCGGGGCCCCGAGGCGGGCGCGTATCGTCTCTTCGGCCAATGGAACACAAGGCTGTTCTACATAAGGCCCTTCAGCAAAGCGCACATCATCGACTACCTGTCGGCCTTCGAAGCCGAGTTCAATGAGCAGCACGGGCTGAATGTCGACCAGGTCTATGACTTCTTGTCCAAGACCTACGATCTGACGGATCTGGTGACGCGGCCTCTGCTGCTGGAAATGCTGGTCGAGGTCATCATCGCCCCCGGCGCCGTCAGGCTGGATGACCCCAATATCGAAATCGGTCCCGCCAGCCTCTATCGAGATTACGTGGCGCTGCATCTCAACAGGGATTGGGCTGTCCGCCAGTTTTTGAGACGGGAGGAGCGTCTCTCGTTCGCCAGGGCGGCGGCCATCGCCATGCTCGACAACGCCGCCGGCCTCGAAGCCACATACGAGAGCGTGGAAAAGGTCGTGGTGAGCGGCCTGTCCGACATCGCTGACTGGCGGGTCTCGGTCCTGGCGGGGCAGATGGAGAGCGTGGTCAACGATGTCCGTGTGTGCGCCTTCCTGAACGTCACCGCGAACGACAGGATAGAGTTCTCACACAAGTCTTTCATGGAATACTTTGTCGCCGACGTCATCGTTGAGAAGATGTCGAAGCGAACAATCGTCGATGAGTTCGGAAAGAATCTGAACTACGAGATCCTGTACTTTGTCGGAAGTCACAGCCTGATCGATATCGATTACGCGATTAACCTGAGAGATCATCTTGAATTGGCCAGCGCGTCGCAGTCCGAGCGCTATCTCTCGAACGTCAGGATGGCCTTGCTTTATTCCGAGCGGGTATCGGAGTCTAAAAAGTTCTCCGACATTTCCCTGTCCCGCGCCCTTATCCGGAAGAGGCGGTTCGTGGGGTGCCGTTTCGAGCGGTTCAGGATTTCCCAGTTGAGCCTCGAGGAGGTCGAGTTTGACGCCTGCCAGTTCAGCGCCACGTCCTTGACCGGCGAGATTGCGGACACCGCGTTCAAGTCTTGCGTCGGTGAGCTTCAGCTCGGTTCTGTTGTCAGGCGCAGTGCGATGAACGGATGCGCCCTCGCTGTCATCGGCCATGAGGCCAGGTTGCGTCTCGACGAAGTCACCCTGACCAACTGCAGGCTCGCCATCGATGCTGACGAGATCACCCTCTCGCGCGCGACGATGGAGGATGTCGAGATGGCCATCACGGGCGACGGGTCCGTCCGGCTTGAGAACGTGGGAATGATGCGTTCCCGGTTGACGGGGCGAGCCTCGGCGACGGGGTCTCAACCCCCGACGATCAGCATCGACGGAACATTGGACGACTGTTTAATCGCCGGGTTCCGCGTGAGCGCCGACGCCTTTGAGGAGACCGCTGAAAGGCTGGGGAGTTGCTACGGGGTGGTGATGGTCCACGGCTCGCGCGATGCGTTGGCGAAGATTTTCAAGAGGAAACTGGACGGCGGGCAACGCCCGCCGAAATGGCTGATCGACAAACGAATGGTCTATCTCGCCGGCACAAAGTGGAGCCTGCTTGGGGCGGGTGAGGAGGAGTTGACCGATATCGCAAGATCGGGCGACGCCTCCGCGATCCGGAAATGGCTGGGGCGAAGACTCGAAGCGATGGATACGGCCGAATAGCGCTGCTGGTCGCGCTGGTATTGCACAGGTCCGTCTCGGCGTAGCTCCTGGTTTGCGCACCAGAACCAGTGTCTGCATCTCGCGCGAAGCCGAAGTTCGGAATGTCGGATGTCTGCCTGAAGGGCGCCCGAAGCATAGAGCGGTTGAAAGCGCCTGTTCGCCGGCCCCGGCAGTCAAAACGATCAAAGCGTACGCAAACGCCTCATTTTGGGATTCCTGGCCATGGCGGCAGGCGCCCGCCCATGCAAGATGGCCAGGGGAAACGGCGTGCTGACTGATCAACTGTGCGAAAGACTGCTGGAACGCAGTGACCGGCCGTTAATCACGGTTTGCGGTGGCCGCACGGGTCAGCGGGACCGCGTCCTGACCGGACGTCAGCTGAACGAACGGGCCCTGGCGCGCGGTGCGGCTCTGGCGTCGATCCGTAAACCTGACGACGGCCCGCTGGCGCTGATCATGCCGTGCGGCGTCGAGTTTGTCGTCACCCTGGTCGGGGCCCTCTACGCGGGTTTCACGATCACCGCCGTGGCCGCCCCCCGTCCGGGTGTTCAGACCCTGCGGTTCAATCAGATCATCCGCGACTGCACGCCGGCCGCGATCCTGTGTTCCGACGGACTTGCCGGCAAAATAGAGGCGGCGCTGACGTCCGGCGGGATAGCGGGCCTTTCCGTCATCGACGTTGAAGCGCTCGAGGCGGTCGAGGCGCCTCTGATGGCGCCGGTCCAGAGCGGCGACGGGACGCGCCCGGTCATCCTCCAGTACACGTCCGGCTCAACGCGGGCGCCGAAGGCGGTGGCGCTCTCGGGCGCGAACATTGTCGCCAACGCCCAACTGGCGAACGGCACCTGGGGCCTGGACGAGGATGGGGTCGTCCTCAGCTGGCTGCCGCATTTCCATGACCTGGGGCTGATGGGCGGCATCTTCTATCCGATCCTCGCCGGAGGGCGGACCGTGTTGCTGGACCCGCTGCAGATGATCCAGCGGCCGGAGCGCTGGCTGCGCCTGATCAGCGAGCACCGGGCGACCTTCAGCGGCGGCCCCGCCTTCGCCTTCTCGCATTGCCTGCAGAACGTCACTGACGAACAATGCGAAGGGCTGGATCTGTCCCGCTGGCGCAGCGCCTTCTGCGGCGCGGAGCCGGTCCCGGCGTCGCTACTGGCTGCTTTCCGCGAGCGTTTCGGCCCATGGGGTCTGAACCCCAGCGCCGTGTTCGGCTGCTACGGTCTGGCCGAGTTCACCCTGATGGTGGCCGGCGGAAATCCGGACCTTCTCGACGACCGGCCCGCCCCCCCGCCCGGATGTGGCGATATCGAGCCCTGCCGGGTCTCGCCCGAGATGGACGGTGATCTTCGTCTCGTCGATCCGGAGACCTTGAGGATCGCGGCGCCGGGCGAGCCCGGCGAAATCTGGGTCCGGGGGGCTTCGGTCGCGCGGGGCTACCGCAACGCGCCGGCGGAAACGGCGGCGTCGTTCAGCGTCGCGATCGCCGGTGACGGCGCCGGGGGAGACTGGCTCAGGACGGGCGATGTCGGCGTCCGCCAAGGCCACTGGCTGTACGTCACCGGACGTCTGAAGGACCTGCTGTTCTCCAACGGACGCAAGATCCCCGCGACGGATGTGGAATGGCTGGCGGGAGAACAGGATCAGGCGCTCAATCCCATGGCGGCCGCGGCGCTGATGCCGGACGACCTCGCCACGGGAAAGGCGGTGCTGCTGATCGAGCTCAGGCGCCGGGAGCGGGTCGCGGACGAAGTCGTCACCCGCGGCTTGATCCGGCGGGCCGTGGCGGGCGCCTGGGGGATCGAGTTGACGGATATCCGCATCCTGCCCAGCGGAGCCCTGCCGCGCACCAGCAGCGGCAAGGTTCAGCGCCGCCTGCTGGCGAACGCTTGGCGAGACGGGCGGATTGAGGATGCGCTTCAGTGACCGCCACGCCTCTTCGGGACAGTACGCCCGGGTCTTCAGGGCCTCGTCCGGACCGCGCCCGCTTCGTCGTCGACACGGCGGAGGAGGCGACGGAGGTCTTCCGCGACCGGGCATGGGGCGTGACCGCGGTCCTGCCCTATCTGGCGAAGCTTCAAGCCGCGACCGGCGAGGACCTGTCCCTGCTGGCCGACGCCGCGCGCGCGTCGCTGATCTACCAGACCGACGCCGACCACCTCATGACCCGCCGGGCGCTTGCAGCCTTCCTCAGCCCGGCCGGGGTGGACGGTTGGGCGCCGGTGATCGACGGCCACATCCGGGCGGCTCTCGACCGGTTGGCGACGCAGCCGGCGCCGGATCTCGTGCGCGATTTCTCGGACCCGGTTTTCATCGCCTGCATGCGCGACGTGTTCGGACTGGCCATCCCGGATGACGCGGCCTTCCTGCGCGCCGTCTACCAGGCGCGGGTGTTCACCGAACCCCTGCTGCGCCTGCGCGACCTACTGGCGGTCCAGGACGGTTACCGGCATCTGATCGCCGCGGCGTCTGTCCCGACCGCGCCTTCGTATGATCCCGGGACGCCGGCGCCGCTGGTCATGGCTCTGGCGCGGGGCAAGCTGCCCGCCGGGGTGAACGACGCCACCCTGATCGCGTCCATCACGGTGGCCGCCCATACGGCGGCGGAATCGCTGGCCTTCGCCCTGTGGGGCCTGCTCAGGGACGGCGCACCGACCTGGGGCGAGGTGTCGCGCGAGGGCTGGGCCGAGGCGCATCTGGACGCTGTCATCCGCGACTATCCCTCGACCTTGAGGCTGTACCGCGTCGCCCGAACCGGGACGCTGCTGAACGGCCGGCCGGTGCAACCGGGCGATCTGGCGGCGCTGGACATCCCCGCAGCCAACCGGTCGCTCTGCCCGCACGCGGCGGGGGAGGGCGGCCGGGCGTCGCTGTCGTTCGGCGACGGAGTGCACAAATGTCCCGGGGCGGCTCTGGCCCGGCTGATGCTGAGCCGGGCCTTGCCGTCGATGGCCGCGCGCTTCCCGGACCTCCGTCTGGATGAGGCGGGCGTGCGGATCGAGCGGACCCACATGGTGCAGGCGCCGACGGCCCTGCCGTGCCGCCTGACGCCGCCGCTCCAGAAGCGCGCCGCCCGGCTGTGGGAGATTACCGAGCCCCGAACCGCCCGCGCCGTCGCCGTCGACGACGCGCGCTTCAGTCCGCCCGGCATGGAGCCGCACCTGATCGCGCTCCAGGCGGCCAGCGGGCGCGACCTGTCGACCGCGATCCGGGTCGCCCGCAATGCGCCTTTCTTCCAGTCCGGCCCGCGCCATGCGCGCATGCGTCTGCTGGGGTTCGAAGCCCTGGGCTCCAACCGTCTCGTCGCCTGGACGCCGCTGATCGACGCGGAGATCGAGCGCGCGGTGCAGGCCCTTGAGGGGCGAACGGACGTCGATCTGGTCGCGGATTTCTGCGAGCCTCTGTTCCGGGCTGTCTGTCAGCCGATCATGGGGCTTCGGCCGCATGATCCCGCTGTCTTCAACGCACTCGCGCCACTCCTTCAGGAGGTGCTGGAGCCGCTGCGATCGCTGCGGGCCATCCTGAAGGTCCAGGCCATGGTCGACACCCTGCTTGGCCAGTTCGACGAAGATCCCACAGGTCCGGCGAGCGACGGACCGACCTCCCTGCTGTCCCATCTGGCCGCCAGCGGCTGGGACGAGATGGACGCGGAGGATCGCAAGGCCTTCGTGCTGGTCCTCTACGGCGCCAGCTTCAACGTCTCCCACACCCTCGCCAACGCGGTGCTGGCTCTCGCCTCGGCGCCCGTCGATCAGCGCGGCGACCCCGCCGATCCGGCCTGGGTGGCGGCGCATCTCGACACCCGGATCGTGCCCGCCGCGGCGTCTCCGCGTTTCATCTACCGGGTTGCGCGGGCGGAAGGGGAGATCGACGGCGTCGCTTTCCAGCCCAGCGACACGATGCAGCTGCGGTTGGCGGACATCAATCGCGACCTCGCCGCGGGCCATCTGGCGTTCGGGCATGGCCTTCACCGCTGCATCGGCGCGGCCCTGTCGCGCCTCCTTATCCGCAAGGCCGTGCCCGCCCTGTTCGCCCGCTATCCCGATCTGCGTTTCACGGGTGGACAGCCCCGCTATGTCGAAAACTCCCAGACGGTCATTCTGGCCGAACTGCATTGCCGTCTCCATTGACCTTCCCGAGTTTGAAAGTGTGTTCATGACCCCGCCGACCGTCGAACAGGTGACTGACTTCCTGCGCGCCCACATCAGCAGGCGAACCAAGGTCCCGGCCGATCAGATCCCGGGCTCCACCGTGCTGGTCGACTTCGGTCTGGAATCCATCGACGCGGTGCTGATCTCGGGTCACATCGAGGACGAGTTCCAGATCGAGGTCGAGCCGTCGCTGATGTTCGAATTCCAGACGCTGGACGAGGTCGCGGCGGCGGTCGTGGCGCTGTTCGACACCCCATGAGCCGGTTCTATCTGGGTCTGTCGACCTCGGGACATGACCCGGCGTTGGCGATCGTGGATGAGGCCGGCTGCATCCGCTTCGCCGAGGCCACCGAACGCTTCATCCAGGACAAGCGCGCCTGGGGCGCGGCGCCGGATCATGTCGGCCATCTGGAAAGCGCCCTGTCCGCCGTCGGGTTTGACGCCGCCGACGACGAACTGATCGTCTCGACCAGTTGGGCGCGGGTGAAGGCGGACCTTCCGGTGTCGGTGTCCAACGCCTTGCTGCCGGGCTCGGACGGCTTGTGGCTGCGGGGCCTTCAGGCCCAAGCGCAGGCGTCGGCGGGCGAGTCCCTGCTGCGCCTTGGCCTCGCCGAGACCCCCCCGGAGGTCCGGCATTTCGACCACCATCTGTCCCACGCCGTCGCAGCCTGCGGCAGCGCGCCGTTCGCCGATGGCCTCTGTCTGGTCATCGACGGGGAAGGCGAGGTGGGCGCCGCCAGCCTGTTCCGTCTCTCCCACGGCAGGCTGAAGCGGCTGTGGCGATCGTGGGGGCCAGGCAGCCTCGGAACCTTCTACGCCTGGCTGACCGGCCTGTGCGGCTTCGACTGGCGCGCCGGAGAAGAGTGGAAGGTCATGGGCCTGGCCGCCTTCGGCACGCCCGATGCGGGTCTTGTGGACGTGTTGGAGACGATGCTCAACATCGTGGACGGGCGGCCCCAACTGCCGGAGCAGGCGGTGATCGACGCCGTGGTCGCCCGTGCAAGGGCGCATGCGCGCAGGCCCTCCGATCCCATCCAGCAGGCCGCCGACCTCGCCGCCAGCGGTCAGGCCGCCTATGGGCGGCTGGTCGATCGCATCCTGCGAAGCTGCTCGGAACTCGGCGAGCGTAACCTCGTCCTGAGCGGCGGCTGCGCGCTCAACTCCTCCTACAACGGCACGATCGGTGGCCGCTTCGGCTTCGAGGCGGTCCATGTTCCGAGCGCGCCCGCCGATGACGGCAACGCCTTGGGCGCAGCCCTTCTGTCGTGGATGCAGGATCATCCCGAACAGCCGGCCGCGACGGGGCGGATCACGCCCTTCCTCGGAACGACGCCCGACCGGCGGGTCATCGACAGAACGGTCGCGAACTGTGGCTACGGTCACATCTCGGATTGCGCCGGCCCGCAGGGGCTGGCGACGCTCGCCGGTCGGCTGGCGGCGGGCCGGATCATCGGCGTGATGCGCGGCGCGGCCGAGTTCGGTCCGCGCGCCCTTGGCCATCGCTCGATCCTCGCCGATCCCCGCCCGTCGGACATGAAGGACCGGCTCAATCAACGGGTCAAAGGGCGCGAACCCTACCGTCCGTTCGCGCCGATCATTCCCGCGCACCGGGTGAGCGAGTGGTTCGACCGTCCTCAGCCGTCGCCCTACATGTCCTTCACCCTACCGTGGAAGGCGGAGGTCCGCGACCGTGTCCCGGCGGTCGTCCATGCGGATGGGACTGGTCGGCTTCAGACCGTCGAGGCGGCTTCAGATCCGTGGATGAGCGGCCTGCTCGACGCCATGGAGGCGCGGACCGGCGTGCCGATCGTGCTGAACACCAGCTTCAACGTCATGGGCAAACCCATCGTGCACAGCGTGCAGGACGCGATGGCCGTCCTGGCGACCACGGGTCTGGACGGCGTCCTGCTGGATGACGTGCTCGTCGAGAAGGCGGCGTGAAGCCATCTCATTCGTAAGCCTCCAGTTCCTCATCCTCTGGCTGCCGGTCACGGTGGGGGCGTTCGCGCTCGCCTGTCGCTGGCGGCCCACGGCGGCGGTGGGATTGCTGGTGGCCGTGTCGGTCCTGTTCTGCGCGCAGGCCGGGCCGATCGCGCTCGCAGTCCTGACCACATCCATTCTCGGCAATTTCGCCGCTGTCGCGCTCATCGGCCGGCTGGCGCCCGGATCGACGATGCGCAGGCTTGTCGTGGCGGGCGCGATCATCGCGAACTTGGCTCCGCTGGTGGCCTTCAAGGTGGCGCAGCAAGTGCTTCCCGTGGCCCTGCCGCTCGGTCTGGCCTTTTACACCTTGCAGCAGATCACCTTCGTGATCGACGCACAGAAGCCGGGCGTCGAGCGGTTGGGCCTGCTACGTTTTGCGGCTTGGGGCTCCTTCTTCGGGCAGCTTCCGGCAGGCCCGATCGGCGCCTACGGCCGGATAGCGCCCCAGTTCGCCCGGTTGGGCTTCACAGCGCCGACGGGGGCGGATATCGCGCGCGGAGGCGCGCTGGTGCTGGCCGGGGTCGTCAAGAAAACCTGGCTGGCCGATCCCATGGCGCGAAAGGTCGACGCCGTCCTGACCGCGGTGGATCTGGGCGCCGTCACCCCGGTCGAGGCCTGGACCGCCGCCTGGGGCTATACGCTCCAGCTCTACTTGGATTTCTCGGCCTATTCAGACATCGCCATCGGCGTGGGCCTGTGCTTCGGCCTGCTGCTGCCGATCAATTTCAACTCGCCGCTGAAGGCCTCGTCGCCCGGTCAGTATGTGATGCGCTGGCACATGAGCCTGATGACCTTCGTGCGAGATTATGTCTTCGAACCGGTGTTCCGGATCGCCCGCAAACTGCCGATCCAACCGACCAGTCGCCGCTATGGCGTCGCGTGGGCGCTGGCCACATTGGTCGCCTATCTGGTTGTCGCGGCCTGGCACACCGCCGCCCTGCTGCCGTTGCTGCAGGGGCTGGGCGTGGCGGCGCTGCTGATCGTGCTCCAGTTCGCCCGCCAGAACGCCCGCGGCGCGCCTCGACCGATAGGCGTCGTTGAACAGCGCGCCCGGCAGGTCGCTGGTCAGGCTCTGATCCTGATCGCCGTGGCGGTCATCGCGCTGATGCTGAGGGTCGGCGACGGCCAGACGCTGGGCCGGGTGCTTCCCGCGCTCGTCGATGTGCAGGCCATATTTGCGGGCCTGGCGCAGGGCGTCGATCTGGCCGGCGCCTATCCCAATGCGCGCCTGCCAGGTGTGCGGACACTGGCGATGATGGGCGTCGTGACGACGATAGTCCTCGTCTGCCCGAACACCATGCAGATTTTCGGTATCCCCGGCGCCACGCCCGCCCCGGACTGGCTCCGCTGGCGACCGACCCTGCTGTGGGGCGGGTTGACGGTCGGCCTGCTTCTCCTGGCCCTGATCGGCGTCACCCGCCCTGTGCAGCAATACGGCTTCATCTATGCCCAGTTCTGAACCGGACAAGTCGCCCGCCCGGCTGACCCGAGGCTGGTGGATGGGGCTCGGCGCGGGGCTGGCGATCCTCATCGGATATGCGCTGTTCAATGTCGTGGTCGATCCGACCGGTGAATTCGGCCAGTCCGGCCGTCATGCCTTCAACCGAAGCCCTCCGCCCGGCGTGATCGCCCAAGGGGTCGCCGGCGGTAACCCGGCCTTCTTCACGCGCGCCATTCGCGAGCACCAGGGAGATACCTTCCTGATCGGCTCGTCCCGAGCCTGGCGTGGCTTCAACACCTGTTCCCGGCCCGATATCCTGCGGATCGCGGGATCCGCCTGGGGCGTGCGAGAGATGACGCGGGTCGAACGGGCGATCCTGCGCAGTCGCACAGCGCCTGCCACCATGTTGATCGAGGTCGGATTGCCGACGCGCGAACGGCCCGCCATCCTAGATCCCGCGCAGGCTGCCCTGTCCACCGCGTTGTCGCCCCGCACCACCCTGCAGTCCGCGCAGACAGTGGTGCACAGCCTCACCGGCGCTGAGGCCTACCCGGCGACCTACGCGCCTTGCGAGGCGCTGGCTCCCGGTGCACGCGACTGGATCCAGGCCGAGCGCAGCCTTCGCTACACGCTGAGCCAGCTCGATACGTCGCCGACCTCGCTTGCGATGGGACGCAGGAACCTCGCCGGACTTGCGGATCTGGCGGACAATATTTGTCGCCGAACCGGTCTTCGGCACCGGCTCGTCTTCTTTACCCTGCCCGCGACACCCGCCGATGCGCCCGTAAACGGACACGATCGATTGGTCCAGGCCAACGCAGCGCGGATCGCGGCGATGTTCGCCGGGCGTCCGTCGACCGTTGGGGGGTGCGACATTCGTTACCTGAACTTCGCCTCAACCCCGCTGGGGAACGAAGCCGAACAAGCGCTATGGCGTGATCGCGAGCAGTGGACCGACTATTTCCACTTCTCCGCACGCCTCGGCGAAACGGCGCTGAACGCGCTTTTGAGCGCGTCGCCATGAGGCTCGTTTCTTCTGGCGCGTTGCTGACCTGAGTTGGTCCGGCGATGAGTTGGACTCTCTCGGCTAAGAAGCCATTGCTGTGATGGCGACGCCCATCACCGGCGTTCAGCGTCGCCGTCAATGAGCGTGGCTGGCCGACAGTGACTGTGGACGCGATGCCAAGTCCGCCGGTTCGCAGCCCAACTGCTGCGCGAGTTCGAACACCGCGACTGCCGTCGGGTTCTGCTTGCCGTGCTCGAGCGCGCTTGCGTACTGCTGCGTGAACCGAAAGTTTATCCGGTTTACGCGTCAAACATTTCAAATAACGGGAAGAAAATCGCGGTGTGGCGGACAGAGAGGGATTCGAACCCTCGGTACGCTTTCACGTACACACGCTTTCCAAGCGTGCGCGATCGACCACTCCGCCACCTGTCCGTTTCCACGACGCGCGTGAAACGCCGGACGGTCCATCCGGCGAGGGGCGCTGATTAGAACAGTCGGACCCCCTCGGCAAGCGTCGGATGATGGCCCATATGGGCGACGTACGATTTGTCCGGAGTTCCGCCATGCTCTCGCAGAAGACCACCATGCCCACGCCCGGGTCCGCGCTGCCCGGCCGGGCGACACCGGTGACCACCGATGAGGTCCATTTCGTCACCGGCCGCCCGCTGAAAGGACCGCATCCGGAGGGCTTCCAGACCGCCGTCTTCGGCATGGGCTGCTTCTGGGGCGTGGAGCGGGTCTTCTGGTCCCTGCCGGGCGTCTGGGTGACCTCGGCGGGCTATACCGGCGGCTACACTCCCAATCCGACCTATGAAGAGACCTGCACCGGCCTGACCGGCCACGCCGAGGTCGTGCAGGTGGTCTTCAATCCCAAGGAAATTTCCTACGCCGACCTGCTCAAGGTGTTCTGGGAAAACCACGACCCCACCCAAGGCATGCGCCAGGGCGGCGACATCGGCACCACCTACCGCTCGGCCATCTACTATCTGGACGAGGCGCAGCGCGAACAGGCCGAGGCCTCGCGCGCCGCCTACCAGGCGGCCCTGACGGCGGCGGGGCAGGGGGAGATCACCACCGAGATCACCCCGGCGGGCGTCTATTATTTCGCCGAGGATTATCATCAGGGCTATCTGGCCAAGAACCCCGAGGGCTATTGCGGCATCGGCGGGACGGGCGTGACCTGCCCCATCGGCGTCGGCGTCACTTCAGTTTCCGGGGCCTAGGATGGATCGCGCGGGGATCGGCAAGGCCTGTCTGGCCCTTCCTGGGGCGACGCTGGATCACCCGTTCGGCGACCATCACGACGCCTACCGCATCGGCGGCAAGATGTTCGTCATGGTCGGCGAGCAGGGCGGGGTGTCGTTCAAGGTCTCGGACATCGCCTATGAGGTGCTGACCGAGGAGGGCCGCGCCCGCCCGGCCCCCTATCTGGCCCGCGCCAAATGGGTGAACCTGCCAGACCCGTCCGCCTGGCCCGACGACGAACTGGCCGAGCATTTCGCCATCGCCCATTCCATCATCGCGGCGAAGCTGACGAAGAAGCAGCGGGCTGAACTGGGGCTCTGACGGGCGTTGCGCCGCCGGCGCGTTGCACGAATCCGCCAAACGTTGTTCTCTGCCTGTCTTGGGGGAGATCATCATGACCGGCAGACATCTCATCATGGCGGGCGCCTGCGCGCTCGCGCTCGGATCCTGCGATCAGGCGCGGGTCAACGTCACTACCTCGGACGGGCCGCATGTGGTCGCCGCCACGGATATCGAAGCGGGCCGCTATCTGGTGCGCGTCGGGGGCTGCAACGACTGCCACACGCCCGGCTATCCGCAGAGCGGGGGGCAGGTCCCGGAAGCGGAGTGGCTGAAGGGCTCCGGCATGGGCTTCATGGGGCCGTGGGGGACGACCTATCCCCACAACCTGCGCCGCACCGTCGCCGGCATGACCGAGGACGCCTGGGTCCATATGCTCTCGACCCGCCAGGAGTCGGCTCCCATGCCCTGGCCCAGCGTCCGCGCCATGGCCGACGCCGACAAGCGGGCGCTGTACCGCTACATCAAGTCCCTGCCGCTGGAAGGCGACCCGGCTCCGACGGCCCTGCCGCCCGGACAGACCCCGACCACGCCCTACGAGAACATGGCGCCGGTGATCCCGGGAGCCTAGGGCACGGTCAGCGCGCCTTCTCCTCGGCGATCCAGCGGTCCATCCGCTCGTCCAGCAGCGCCATCGGCAGGGGGCCGTCGACCAGCAGGGCGTCGTGGAAGCGGCGCACGTTGAAACGGTCGCCCAGTTCGGTCTCGGCGCGGGTGCGGACCGCGCGCAGGCGGATCTCGCCGACCTTGTAGGCCGTCGCCTGGCCCGGCCAGCCGATATAGCGCTGCAGCTCGGTCTCGATGTTGTGCGGGGCCAGGGCCGAGTTGTCGCGGAAGCAGGCGCGGGCCTGTTCGATGTCCCAGCCCAGCCAGTGAATGCCGGTGTCCGCCACAAGGCGGCAGGCGCGCCACATCTCGTAGCTGAGCCGCCCGAACCGCTCATAGGGGGTGCGGTAGAAGCCCATCTCCTCGCCCAGGAATTCGGCGTACAGCCCCCAGCCTTCGGTGAAGGCGGTCACGTCCACGCCGCGGCGGAAATAGGGGCCTTCCTCGGCCTCCTGCTGCAGGGCGATCTGCAGATGGTGGCCGGGCACCGCCTCGTGCAGCGTCAGGGCCGGAAGCTCGTACAGCGGCCGCTGATCCAGCCGGCTGGTGTTGACGATGTAGCCGCCGGCGATCCCGTTCTCCATCGAGCCGGGGAAGTAGCGGCCGGTGGTGTAGTTGGCCTCGATCTCCGCCGGCACGGGCCGCACGCCATAGGGCGTCCGCGGCAGGGTCCCGAACAGGGCGGGAAGGTGGTCGTCGGACCGCTTGGCCATCTCCGACGCCTTCTCCAGCAAGTCCTCGCGCGTGGTGGCGTAGAACTGCGGGTCGGTGCGCAGGAAGTTCAGGAAGGAGGCGAAGTCGCCGGTCCAGCCCGCGGCCCGCATCTCGGTGTCCATGCGGGCGCGGATGCGCGCCACCTCCTGCAGGCCCAGCTGGTGGACCTGATCGGGCGTCATGTCGGTGGTCGTATAGCCGCGCACCAGGAAGGCGTAGAGCTCGCGCCCGCCGGGCCGGTGGACAAGTCCCAGCGTCTCCGGCGCGCGGGGCAGGTAGTCGTCGCGCAGGAAGCGGACCCAGGCCTGGCGACGCGGCATGATCTGCCGGGCCACTACCCCCTGCGCCCGCGCCAGCAGTTCCGCCTGCTTGTCCGCCGGGATCGAGGCGGGCAGGGCGGCGAACGGCTTCAGCAGCGGGTCGGTCGCGGGCGTCAGCGCCGCTTCCGGCTCCATCAGGCTGAGCGCGTTCTCGACGATCGAGCGGGGCTGGACCAGGCCGGTCGCCAGCCCGCGCCGGGCGTTGGCCAGCTGGTCGTCATAGAGGGCCGGCATGGCCTCCAGCCGGGCGATATAGGCCTCGGCGTCGTCGATGCTGGTGATCCGGGTGACGCTGGCGACATAGCCGAGGCTCTGGCCCGGCCCGCCTTCCGAGCTGAAGGCGTCGATCCGGCCGGTGTCCAGCGGGATGCGGTCGCGGGCGCGCTTGATGACATAGGCCATGAAGGCGTGGTTCAGCCGGTCTTCGTCGTTCAGCCGCGCCGGATCGATGGCCGCCAGCCGGTCGGCGAATCCCTTCAGCGCCGGCTCCTGCGCCACTTCGAACGCGCGCGAGGCGTCGGGCAGACGGCGCAGGGCGTCGCGGTCGCCCTCCATCCCGGCCGAGATCGGATCGACCGACCGCAGATAGATCTCATAGTCGTTCAGCAGGGCCGCCAGGGCCGGGTCCTGGGCGTTGCGCGTCGCGGCGGGCTGGGCCGGGGTCTGTGCCCCGATCTTAGCGAAGGCGGGGGCGGCGCAGGCGGCCAGCAGGGCGGCGCCTGCGACGGCGAGAACGAGCTTCATTTGGGGTCCCTCCCGGATGCGGACGGGACTGCACCGGAGCGCGGGCCTCGCGTCAACCGCAGAAGGCGAAGAACCGCTCGACCCGCTCGTCCGAGCCCGGATGCGGGGCGTAGGCGTGACGGGTCTCGCCCTCCCACACCGCCAGCCAGCCGGTGCGGCGGAAGCGCTGGAACACCGGCTCCCGGGCCTTGGCCTCGGCGGTCAGGAACAGGCCGTCATTGACCTCGGACGCCTCGGCCTCGGCCGGGAAGCGCTCGGTCTCGCCGCCGGACTCCAGATGGATCTCGGACGCCGCGCCGACCGCGGCCAGGGCGCTCAGGGCCAGCTGACCCGAGTGCTTGCGGCAATCCAGGCCGATCTTCAGGTCGTCGCTGGCCTCGGCGCCGTAGGCCAGCCGCGCCTCGTCGCCGTCCTGGTTCAGGTGCCAGTCATAGCCCTGCACCGGCGCGGGCGAGCCGGACGAGGCGGGAGACAGCCCCATGCCCGGCTGGGAGGTGGTGTTACACGCCGCCAGCGCCAGCGTCAGGCCGGCGGCGGCGATCAGGACGGTCAGGCGCATGGGAGAACTCCGGCTCAGCCGGAGCACAGTTCGGCGAAGCGGCGCAGCTTGGCAAGGTGCGCGGTCGGGACTTCGATGGTTCGCCGCTGCTCCCCGACGGCCACGCCCAGCCGTCCGCTGACGCCGAAGGCCGTGAACACGGGGTGATCGGTGCGCAGCGCCAGCTTGATCCCGCCGCCGCGCGCCGCCTCGGACTGGGCCACGGCCGAGGCGTCGCCGGCGGTCACCCGCGCCATGCCCGCGCCGGGCTCGCCGCCGTACAGGGTCAGGCGGGCGACGCTGCTGCCGGGATCGCATTCCAGGGTCGTGCGCAGATTGGCGGTGTCCGGCACCTCATTGGCCAGCACCACGGGCGTGTCGGCGTACAGGGTCCAGGTCCATGCGGTCTCGGGCGGAGCCGCGACCGCGTTCTGGGCGCCCAGTGTCAGCGCCGCCGCGGCGGCCAATATAGCGATCATGCGTTCAGCCCCCGCTGCAAGCCTGTCTGTAAAAGGTGGTCAGGCCTGTTCCGTTCCGCAATAGGCGAAGAAGGCGCCGATCAGGGCGCGCTCCTTGTCGGTGGCGGTCAGTTCGAACCGCCCGGCGTCGCCCTCGACGGCCAGCACGCCCTTGCGGGCCCAATCGCGCAGGGTCGGATCGTTCAGGGAGATGCGGGCCTCGTCGGCTAGCTCGCCGTCCAGCGGGTCGATGGGGGTTTCGTTCATGGAGGCGTGGATCAGGCGCGGGGTGTCGGGCTGCACGTCGCCATAGACCACGGCCTGGGACCGCCCCGGCTCGCAGGTCATCATCAGCGCCAGCTGGTCGGAGTTCTCGACCCCATAGGCCAGCTTGGCCATCCGGCCCTCATGGCTCAGGTGCCAGCCCATTGCCCCAGACGCGGACTGGGTGTCCGAATTCGACGCGCTGGACTGCGCGGCGAACGCGATCAGGCCCAGGGCGGCGACAGCAGGGACAACGAACTTCAGCATGGGACGGACACTCACCTCTGATCGGCAAACGTTGATGTCCGTTAAGAGTTCACAGCTCAGCTGAACGGCGGCTGACCGCCGTGTCCCAAACGCGACACGCCCGCCGGGGTCGCCGGCGGGCGATCAGGGTGACGATCGAGGCCGGCTAGCGTGCGCGAAGCGCCAGGCTGCGTCGGGTCGGGAGGTCCCGAAGGGCCGACGGTCCGCGGCCCGCTAGAATGGGCTGAAGCGCTCCACCAGCGACTGCGCCGCCGGGGTGGCCTGCATGCGGCTGATGTCGCCCCGGCCGCCGTAGCTGATGCGGGCCTCGGCGATCTGGGTGTGGTTGATGGTGTTGGCCGAGGAAATGTCCTCGGGGCGCACGATGCCGGCGACGGTCAGTTCGCGGACCTCGCGATTGGTGCGCACTTCCTGCCGGCCCTGGATCACCAGATTGCCGTTCGGCAGGACGTCGGCGACGACGGCGGCGATGGTCAGGCTGACCTTTTCGGCCCGGTTCACCGAGCCGGAGCCGGTGGCGTTGGCCTGGCCTTCGGTGCCGATCATGTTGGCCGGGTCGAAACCGCCCGGGAAGGCGCGGCCCAGGCTGTTTTCCAGCCCGAAGAAGTGGGTCACCCCGCCCGAGGCCTCGTTGGTGCGGTTGCGGGTGGTCGAGTTGTTCGTCTGGGCGCGGTCGTCGATGTCGATGTTGACGGTCACGATATCGCCGACGCGGCGGGCGCGCTGGTCGCCGAAGAAGGTCCGGGCGCCCGCGCGCCACAGGCTGTTGGCGCTGGCCGCGCGGTCAGCCGCCTGCTGCTCGGGCGAGGGCAGGTAGGTCTGGCTGGTCGGCACCAGGGCCGCCGGATAGCCGATGGGGGCCAGCTCTGGGCCGCGCACCGCTTCGATGGCGGTCGAGCAGGCGCCCAGCGAGAGGGCGGCGACGGTCAGGATCAGGGCGGTACGCATGTGACTTCCCCTAGCGGGCGGCGAACTGTTGGGTGCGGATCGATTGGGCGGCGGGACCGGCGACGGCCTGGCCCGGGCCGGTGGCCACGGCGTCGATGACGCGGTTGGATTGCAGGTTGCGGATGGCCACGCGCTGGCCTTCGGCCGCATTGCCCTCGGCCCGGCCGGTGATGGTCAGGCGCACGCCGCCGGTCTCGTACAGGACCTCGACGATGTCGTTGCGGGCGATGACCCGCTCGGCGGCGCTCGGCGCGCGGGATACGGTGCGCACAGGGGCGGGGGAGGCCGGGCCGGCGGCCGCGACGGCCTCCGGTGCGCTCGCGGACGGAGCGGATGCGGCGTGGCGCACCACGACCCGGCGCAACCCGGTCGGATTTGCCCAGTCCAGCCCCGCCTGACGGGCCATGCCCTGCAACTGGGCGGCCTCGAACACGATAGAAGGGCCCGCGCGGCGGCCGACGACGACGTTCGCCGCCCCGCCCGCGCCGTCGAAGATGTCGCCCAGGGTCACCTGGCCGTCGTCGTCGACCGGATTGGCCCTCAGCGTCACCGGGCCCGCCAGCGCGGGACCGGCTAGGGCGAAGGCGCAGACGGCGCCGAGGATCAGGGCCCTCACGACTTCACCTGCGAGGCGACCGACAGCATCTGGTCGGCGGTGGTGATGACCTTGGAGTTCATCTCATAGGCCCGCTGGGCGATGATCAGGGCCGAGATTTCCGACACCGCGTCCACGTTCGACGACTCGGTGAACTTGTGCAGGATCTCGCCGAAGCCGACCTCGCCCGGCGTGCCGACGTTGGCCGCGCCCGAGGCGGCGGTCTCCAGCAGCAGGTTGTCGCCGATGGCTTCCAGGCCCGCGTCGTTGAAGAAGGTCGCCAGCTCCAGCTGGCCCACGACCGCCGGGGTGGTGCTGCCCTGGGTGAAGACCTGCACCTGGCCGGACTTGGAGATCTGAACGTCGATCGCGTCCTGCGGGATGGTGATGTTGGGCTGCACCGCATAGCCGTCGTCGGTGACCAGCTGGCCTTCGCCGTTGATCGCGAAATTGCCGGCCCGGGTGAAGGCCGTCTCGCCCGAGGGCATCAGGATCTGGAAATAGCCGCGGCCGTCGATGGCCATGTCGTACATGCCGCCGGTGTTGCTCGGGGTGCCTTGCTCGGTGACGCGATAGACCGCCCCGGCCTTCACGCCGGCGCCGATCTGGATGCCGGTCGGGACGACGGTGCCCTGGGTGGACGACTGGGCGCCCATCCGCTCGACGTTCTGGTACAGCAGGTCTTGGAACTCGGCCCGTTGGCGCTTGTAGCCGACGGTGTTCATGTTCGCGATGTTGTTGGAGATGACCTCCACGTTCAGCTGCTGGGCGGCCATGCCCGAGGCGGCGGTTCTGAGCGCGCGCATGTCTCAGTGCTCCCTTATGACACCCGGCCCAGCCGCTCGACCGAGCGGCGGGACAGGTCATTGGTGTTTTCGATCATCCGCGTGACGCTCTCGTAGGCGCGCTGGATCTCGATCAGATTGGTGATCTCGAGGATCGGATTGACGTTGGAGCCCTCCAGCATGCCCTGACGGATCTGGGCCTCGGGGGCTTCGGTGGCCGCGGCGTTGGAGGCGTTGCGGTACAGGCCGTCGCCGCCCTTCTCGAGCGCGCCCAGGCTCTCGAAGCGAACCACCGCCAGGCGGCCGACGACCTGGTCATCCTGGGTGATTGTGCCGTCGGCGCCGACCGAGATCTCGCCCAGGGTGGTGTCCAGGACGATCTCGCCGGCTTCGCCCAGCACGGCCTGGCCCTGCTTGGTGGTCAGCCGGCCCGTGGGGTCCAGGGTGAAGGCGCCGTCGCGGGTGTAGGCCTCGCCGTTCCCGTCCTGCACCTTGAAGAAGGCGCCGTCGCCCTCGATGGCGAAGTCCAGGCTGCGGCCCGTCTGCGACAGGGCGCCCGCCGAGAAGTCGCGCCCGACCCCGTTGTCCAGCACGAAGCTGACGCCCGGGCGGACGAAGGCGTTGCGCGCCCGTTCGCCGACCTCGGAGCCGACCAGCAGCTGCTCGACCTTGAAGCCGTTGGTGTCGGCGTTGGCGATGTTGTTGGCCACGACATCGAGTTCGCGGCGCAGCGTCATCTGGCGTGACAGTCCAACGTAGGCGGCGTTTTCCACGGGCGGCTCCTTTCAGCCCATCCCGTCGCAACGGTCGTGCCAAGAGGGTTAATCCAGTGGTGGCGGGCGTTCGGCCCGATTTACCCCCTGCGGCGCCCGGCAGGATTTGCCGGTTCTAAACGGCTCGTTAACCAAACCCGGCTGAATTGGAGGCTGAGATTCTCAAGGCTTGGGGCGCATGCTGAAGTTCGGCAAAAAGAAGGACGCAGGCGGCGACGCCAACCTGCCCGCCGTGACCGACGGGGAAACCGTCGACGGCGAAGGCGCGCCCGCCAAGAAGAAGCTGCCCCTGCTGTTCATCATCATCCCGGCGGCCCTGGTCGTGCTGGGCGGCGGCGGCGCGGCGGCCTTCGTGATGATGCAGCCCAAGTCCGCCCCGGCGGAAGAGGGACATGGCGAGGCCGCCGGCGGCCACGGCGCCGAGAAGAAGGGCGGCGGTCACGGCGAGGAGAAGAAGAAGGGCGGCGGCGGTCACGGCGGCGGCGCCGAAGGCGAGGCCAACCCCGCGCTGGGTACGATCGCCGCGGGTCCGGACGGGGTCACCTTCTACACCATGCCCGACATGGTGATGAACATTCAGTCGTCCGAGGGCCGTCCGACCTACCTCAAGCTCAAGCTCACCCTGGAGATGCAGGACGCCGAACTGGCCACGCATCTGCAGGAGGAGATGCCGCGCATGAAGGACATGTTCCAGAGCTTCCTGCGCGAGCTGCGCCCTGAGGATCTGGCCGGATCCGCCGGCAGCTTCCAGCTTCGCGCCGAGATCCTGCGCCGCGTCAACCTGATCGCCGCCCCCGGCAAGGTCGACGCCGTGCTGATCGAAGAGATGTTGGTTCAATAGATGACCGACGCCGCCTTCGCCGACGACGCCGACCCGTTCGCCGAGCCCCTGGCCGACGAGCGCCCGGTTGCGTCCGAGCGGGTCCTTAACCAGGACGAGATCGACAGCCTGCTGGGCTTCGACCTCGGCGACGACGACGGCTCCGAACGCTCGGGCATCCGCGCCATCATCAACTCGGCGCTGGTCTCCTACGAGCGCCTGCCGATGCTCGAGATCGTCTTCGACCGCCTGGTGCGGCTGATGACGACCTCCCTGCGCAACTTCACCTCGGACAACGTCGAGGTCAGCCTCGACAACATCTCGTCGATCCGTTTCGGCGACTATCTGAACTCCATCCCGCTGCCCGCCATCCTGGCGGTCTTCCGGGCGGAGGAGCTGGACAACTACGGCCTGCTGACGGTCGATTCCAACCTGATCTATTCGATCGTGGACGTGCTGCTGGGCGGCCGCCGGGGCACAGCGGCCCTGCGCATCGAGGGCCGCCCCTACACTACCATCGAACGCGTGCTGGTGCAGCGGATGGTCGAGGTCATCCTGAACGACGCGCGCCAGGCCTTCGAGCCGCTGACCCCGGTGCATTTCACCCTGGACCGGCTGGAGACCAATCCACGCTTCGCCGCCATCGCGCGCCCGGCCAACGCCGCCATCCTGGTCAAGCTGCGCATCGACATGGAAGACCGCGGCGGCCGGGTCGAACTGCTGCTGCCCTATTCGACGCTGGAGCCCATCCGCAAGATGCTGCTGCAGCAGTTCATGGGTGAGAAGTTCGGCCGCGACAACATTTGGGAAGGCCACTTGGCCACCGAGCTCTGGACCACCGAGACCGAGGTCCGGGTCGTCCTCGACGAACAGCAGGTGCCGCTGTCGCAGGTGCTCGATTTCAAGGTCGGCGACACCCTGATGCTGAACGCCACGCCGGAGTCGCACGTCTCTGTGCGCGCCGGGACCCTGCCGCTGACCATCGGCCGCATGGGCCGCAAGGGCCAGCATATCGCCGTGCGTATCGAGGCCCCGGTGAACGTCGAGGCCGCCTCCAGTCTGGTGAAGGGAAAGCGCTGATGACCGGCATGATTCTGGACGGCGTCTTGATGCTGCTGCTGGTCGCGGCCCTCGGCTACGGCGTGCGGCTGGAGCGCAAGCTCAGCGCCCTGCGCGCGGGCCAGCTGGCCTTCGCCTCCGCGGTGACCGATCTCAACGCCGCCGCCGGCCGCGCCGAGGCCGCCCTGGCCTCGCTGCGCGCCTCGGGGCAGGAGACCGATCTCCTGCACGACCGGATCATCAAGGCCCGCGAGGTGAAGGCCCAGCTGGAAGCCCTGATCGTGCGCGGCGGCGAGTACGCCCCGGCTCGCACCGTCGAGGCTCCCCGCGCCGAGCCGCGCACTGTCGTCCCGGCGCCGAAGCCGGTCGCCGCTCCGGTGTCCGAAGAAGACGCCCGCGCCGCCCGCATGCAGGCCCTGGCCGAACGCATCCAGGGCATGGCCGCCCCGGCCCGCCCCGCCGCCTCCAGCAACGTCCACGCCATTCTCGGCGCGCTCACCGCTAACCAGTCCGCGAAGCAAAGCCTCAACCAGGCGCGCCGTAGCCTGGACGACGATCTGTTCGCCGCCTGATTTTCCCCTGAGGAACTGAGTAACCCGCATGGCCAGGATTCCGCGCCTTCTGCCCCTGATCGCCGTCGCCATCGGCGGCGTGGTGGTGATCCGCGCCATTGGCGTGGCCCCTGGCCTGTTCGAGGGCGCCAAGGCCTGGGCCGAGGAAGCCGTGCCCGCCGGCGCCGCCCCCAAGCCCGCCGCCGCCGTCTGCGCCCTGACGCCCGAGCAGCTGGCCCAGCAGGCGGGCATCTCCCCGGCCGAGCTGCGCATCATCCAGTCGCTGTCGGCCCGCCGCGCCGAGCTGGACGCCCGCGACACCGACATGGCCTCCATGCTGCCCCTGCTGACCGCCGCCGAGCAGAAGCTGGACGCCCGCGTCCAGGCGCTCGAAGCCGTGAAGGCCGAGGTCGCCGCCATGCTGGGTCAGGTGGACGAGAAGCAGAAGGCCGAGACCGACCGTCTGGTCGCCGTCTATTCGGCCATGCGTCCGCGCGAGGCCGCCCGGGTCTTCGCCACCCTCGACGACGATGTGCGCCTGCCGGTCGCCGCCGCCATGCGTCCGCGCACCCTGGCCGCCGTCATGGCCCAGATGGACCCCGCCGCCGCCCGCGTCCTGACCGAGAAGCTGGCGCGCCGCTTCGCCGCCCAGCAGGCCCTGGCCGCCCGCGCCGCCGCGGCCTCCAGCGAGGCTCCGGCCTCCGCGTCGGCTCCCGCCGACGCCGCCGCGCCGCCCGCCGCGACCCCGACGCCCCAGCCGGCCGCCGGCGCTCCCGCCGCCGCCGCTCCGACCCCGCGTCCCGCCGCCGCCCGACCGCCGGCGCGCCGTCCGGCCCAGCGTCCGGCCGCCCGTGCGCCCGCTCCGGCCCCCGCCGAGCCCGCCGGCGAACGCCCCTACCAGCCCGCCGCCTCCGCTCCGGCTCCGGGCGGCTCGCAGCCCCGGCAGTCGGTGCAGTAGGACCGCGACCGCGACCGAAGCAGGAAAAAGGGCCGCTCCCTCGCGGGGGCGGCCCTTTCCTTAGCCGGCGCCCGGCCTCACGGGCGTTCGCAATAGACTGCGTGACCTGCGGTCGGTCTATTCGATGTCCTCGTTCAGCAGGCCGACCTCATTGAAGCCCGCGCCCTTCAGCCCGTTCATCACGCCCATGAAGCGGTCGTAGGACACCTCGGGCTGGGCGCGCAGGAAGATGCGCTCGTCCCGGCAGGCGTCGCCCCGGCCGGTGGCGGCGCAGACGTCGGCGGCCAGGGTCGCCATCCGGGTCTGCTTGTCGCCGATCCAGAGGCCGCCGTCCTCATGCACGCTGACATAGACCGGCTCGCGCGGCTGGCTTTCCATATCCGGCGGCGGCAGGTCCATCTTCAGCGACACCGTCGCCATCGGCGCGGCCACCATGAAGATGATCAGCAGCACCAGCATGATGTCCACGAACGGGGTGACGTTGATGTCCGCGTTCTGGTCGATCGGCGCGCCGCCGTTTCCGCCGGGCCCTGAAAGTCTCGCACCCATGGTTCAATCCTCCCTGTCAGTCCGCCGCGCCGTGCGGCGAACGGCCAAGCTCGCGCCCGGCGCCGGGCGGTTTCAGGGCGGGAAGGGGGCATGAAAAAGGGCCGCCTCCCGTCGGGAAGCGGCCCCTGATCGTTTGAACGGGCGTGAAGCCTATTCGATGTCTTCGTTCAGCAGGCCGACCTTGAAGAAGCCCTGGCCCTGCAGCGTGTTCATGACTTCCATGAACTGGTTGTACTTCACCTCGGCGTCGGCGCGGACGAACACGCGCTCTTCGCGGCAGTTCGGACCGCCCAGGGCGGCGCAAACGTCGGCGGGCAGGTTCGCGATCGAGGATTCCTTGTCCGCGATGTAGATGGCGCCGCTTTCCTGGATGGTGATGTACACCGGATCCTTTTGCTCGGTCGGGTTCACCGGCGGCTGCGCCGGCGGCAGGTCGAGGCGGATCGACACGGTGGCCATCGGGGCGGCGACCATGAAGATGATCAGCAGCACCAGCATGATGTCCACGAACGGCGTGACGTTGATGTCCGCGTTCTGTTCGATGGTGCCGGCCTTGCTGCCCGGTCCGGAAAGTTTGGCGCCCATAATCGGGTGTCTCCATCAGGCCCGGCGCTTGGCGCGGCGAGCGTCACTGAAAGCTTCGGTTCGTCTCTTGGCGTCCCTTAACCGGCTTGTAAAGCGGCTTCGGCCACCTTGGGGTTCCAGAGCGGCGGGTTTGCGCCGAATACCCCTGTCAGGCGAAACGATTCAGGCGGCTCAGCGCCCTTGCGCCAGCTTGAGGAAACGGTCCTTCAGCGCCGCGTCGGTCTTGAACACGCCGGTGAACCGGGTCGTCAGGGTCGAAACGTGGCGATGGTGCACGCCGCGGGTGGTCATGCACTGATGTTCGGCGTCGATCAGGATGGCCACGCCCTGCGGCGCCAGATTCGATTCGATGGCGTCGGCGATCTGGTTGGTCAGCACTTCCTGCGTCTGCAGGCGGCGCGAATAGATTTCCACGACCCGCGCCAGCTTGGAGATGCCGACCACCTTCTCGTTCGGGATGTAGGCGACGTAGGCCTTGCCGATGAAGGGGGCCATGTGGTGCTCGCAGTGGCTCTCCACCTCGATGTCGCGCAGCAGGACCATGTCGTCGTAGCCCTGCACGTCCTCGAACGTGCGGCCCAGCTCCTTGGCCGGATCGGCGTCATAGCCGTCGAACCATTCGCCGTAGGCGTCGACCACCCGTTTCGGCGTGTCGATCAGGCCCGGACGGTCAGGATCGTCGCCCGCCCACGCCAGCAGGGTGCGAACGGCCTTCAGGGCCTCTTCGCGGCTGGGGCGCTGGTCATTGTTGCCGACCAGAACGGGCTTGACGGGGGTAGAGCTCATGAGACGGTTCTCGAACGCGCGGCTTTGTAAGTCGCAAGGGACTGTTTATCAGCTTGGCGGCGTATATGGGACCGCCGGTCCGTGCCGCAAGAAAACTCTCCCGCAAAAGACTTCCTCATGCCGCTGACGATTCACGACACCCTGCACCGCGAAAAGCGCGTGTTCACGCCGCGAGACGAGACCCGGGTGACGCTCTACGTCTGCGGTCCCACGGTCTATGACTTCGCCCATATCGGCAACGCGCGCCCGCCGGTGGTGTTCGACGTTCTGGTCCGCCTGCTGCGCCGCACCTACGGCGCCGACAAGGTGATCTACGCCCGCAACGTCACCGACGTGGACGACAAGATCAATCAGAAGGCCTTCAAGGAAGGCGTGCCGATCAGCGAGATCACGGCCCGCTACGAGGCCGCCTATCTGGAGGACATGGGCCGGCTGAACGTCAGCCCGCCCGACCTGGCCCCCCACGTCACCGACCACATGGACGCCATCGTCGCCCAGATCCAGGCGATCATCGACCACGGCTGCGCCTACGCCGCAGAGGGCCATGTGCTGTTCGACGTCTCGTCCTACGAGACCTACGGCAAGCTGTCGGGCCGCAATCTGGACGACATGATCGCCGGCGCCCGCGTCGAGGTCGCCCCCTACAAGAAGAACCCGCACGACTTCGTCCTGTGGAAGCCGTCCAAGGAGAACGAGCCGTCGTGGCCGTCCCCGTGGGGCGAGGGCCGTCCCGGCTGGCATATCGAGTGCTCGGCCATGATCGAGGCCAACCTCGGCCTGCCGATCGATATCCACGGCGGCGGCATCGACCTGGTCTTCCCGCACCATGAGAACGAGATCGCCCAGGGCGTCTGCGCCCACGGCCACGCCCACGGCGCGGACGCGCACGCCGAATACAGCCGCTACTGGATGCACAACGGCTTCCTGACGCTGGACGGCGAGAAGATGTCCAAGTCGCTGGGCAACATCCTGCTGCCCCACGCCCTGCTGGAGCGGCTGCCGGGCGAGGTGATCCGCTGGGCCCTGCTCTCGGCCCACTATCGTCAGCCGCTGGACTGGAACGAGGCCCTGCTGGAGCAGAGCCGCAAGTCGCTGGACCGCCTCTACGGCGCCCTGCACCGCGCCGCGGCGATCGAGGCCGGTCCCGACTGGCTGCCCGAGGACTTCCTCAAGGCCATCGAGGATGACCTGAACACGCCGGGCGCCTTCGCCGCCCTGTTCGCCCTGTCCAGCGAGATCGAGCGCGGCATGACCGCCGGCGACCACGAGGCCGTCTCGGCCGCCAAGGGAAAACTGCTGGCCGCCGCCGCCATTCTGGGCGTGCTCCAGAATGACCCTGCCGCATGGCTTGAAGGCGAGGTCTCCGACGATCTCCGTGTCGAGGTCGAAGCCCTGCTGGAACAGCGCGCCGCCGCACGCGCCGCCAAGGACTGGCCCGAGGCCGACCGCATCCGCGACCGCCTGAACGCGCTGAACGTTGTGGTCATGGACGGCCCGACGGGGGCGACCTGGCGGGTGAAGGGGTAGGAAGAGCCTTCTCCCTCCCCGTCCGGGGAGGGAGATTCAATTCACGTAATCCGCTTCACGCTCACCGGATCGCTCGCCGGGAACGTCTCTTCCAGGCCCTCGTCGACCAGCGCCTCCTGCCGGCTGTTCGCCTCGCGCGTCTTTTCAGCCAGCTGGTCCGGCTTGCCGTCCTCGCGGGGCGCGCGCTTGGCGTGCGGGGTCTCGGGGTCGCAGTCTTCCTGCGCCTTGTTCAGATGCTCGGTTTGACCGGTCATGTCGGCGCTCCTCAGTTTTTCGGGTGATCTTCGTCGCCGTCCGGGCCGTAGCCCAGGTCGGCGATGTCGTCGTCGGAAAGGGTTTTGGCTTCCCAGTGGGCGGCGCTGGCCTGGGCTCCGCGCGCATTCTCCATCAGGCCGGAATAGACCAGCTCGACCTCGTCGACACCGCGCTGGCCTTGGCTCTCGCCGTCGATCTCGTTCAGCCGCTCGCCGTCCACGCCCAGCAGGGCGTCGGCCTCGGCCTCGATGCCCGAAGCGCCCAGCTCCTCGTCCAGGTCCTCCGGTTCGGCGTCCTCGTCGAAGTCGTCCCGGTCCGCGTCGCCGTCGGCCTGGGTGACATCGAGCACCTGATCCGCCTCGTCCAGCAGGAAGTCGCCGTCCCCCTCATCGTCGAGGTGGGTTTCGTCATAAACTTCAGACTGTTCCTGGTCGTCCTTGTAGTCGTCGAGTTCGGGCATCACGTCCTCCCTGTTCAGGGAAGACAACGCCACGGCTCAGGCGGCGTTCCAGCCACCCGCCACGACCCGGTCCAGCGCCGCCCGCATCCGGTCGATCACCTCGGGCCAGCCGTCCACCGCGCCGCGCACGAAGATCTTCACGTCGGGATAGAAGACGTAGTGGTCGGTGGTCATCAGGTGCCAGTCGTCCGGCGCCGCCACCATCCAGGTCCGGGCCCCGCTCGCGGCGGCGATATTGGTCCCGGCGATGCCCGGCCCCAGCACCACGTCGCAGGCCACCGAGAGGGCGGCCACGTCTTCCAGGTCGTCCTTCAGATTGATCGGCGGGGTCCAGATGAACACGCCCGCGGCCTCCGCCGCCGTCAGGTCCTCGGACACGTCGCCGCACTGCAGGTTGACCATCACGCAGCCCGGCGTGGTCAGGATCGGCTCCCAGCGCTGGAAGCCGGCGGCGAAGAAGGCCGCCCGCGCCCCGGTCATCACCAGGCTCTTCCAGTGCAGCCCGACCTTCAGCCCCTCGGGCAGCTTGGCCAGCTCGCCCCTCCAGTAGGCGACCTTGTCGGGATCGGGCACGATGACCTGACCCGGTCCGGGGAAGCTCTCCAGCGTCGGGCGGTAGACGGCCATCAGGCTGGCGATCGGGACCCAGCAGTCCAGCTTCTGCTCCAGCTCCTCGGCGAAGGGCACGTAGCGGGTCAGGCGGCCTTCCAGCCGGACCGCCTTGTGGCCGCCGACGATCGCCCTGGGGAAGCCGCGCTGGAAGAGGCCGACCATCCGCGCCTCGACGGCCAGATAAACCTGACCCTCCGGCCCCACGGCCTCGATGATGTCGTTCAGGCAGTTGGCGAAGACCAGTTCGTCGGCGATGCCCTGTTCGCCGACCACCAGCACCCGCTTGCCTTGGATGTCCTCGGTCTTGGGATCCCAGCGCGGGGCGTCGACGGCCACGTGCATGGCGTCGGGCAGGTTGGGGTCCAGGCGCACCTCATAGGCCTCGAACGCCTCGGGGATGCGGGCCTCGCCCATCAGCATCAGGGCGCGCGCCATGTTCATCATGGCGACCTCGTAGCCGTTCTCGGCGCCGGGCAGGGCGGCTTCCATGTCCTCGATGGCGCCGGCCACGTCGCCCAGCGGACGGCGGACGTTGGCGCGGTTGTAGCGCGCCTTGGCGAAGGTCGGGTCCAGCCGCAGCGCCTCCTCGAAGAAGGTCAGGGCCTCGTCCAGCCGTCCCTGGTCGTTCAGCACCGTGCCCAGGGTGTTCCACAGCACCGAACTGTCCGCCTCGATCTGCAGCAGCGGCCTCAGGGTCTCGATCGCGTCGGCGTAGCGGTTCTGGTCGCGCATCACGCAGGCCAGGTTGTTGGTCGCCTCGATATGCCCGGGATTGGCCGCCAGGAATTTCAGCAGCAGCTTCTCGGAGATGTCGAGATAGCCCAGCCGCTGCGCCAGCCGGCCCAGGTCGTGGGCGATGTCGGTGTGGTCGGGCAGCAGCTGCAGCGCCGCCTCATAGGCGTGGATGGCCGGACCGAACCGGTTCTGCTTCTCCTGGCAGATCGCCAGCACGTGCCAGGCCAGGCCGTTGGTCTCGTCCAGCTTCAGAGAGTCCAGCGCCCGCTGGGTGGCGCGGTCAAAGTCGTTGACCCGGATCGCCGCCAGCGAAAGCTTCAGCAGTTCCAGCCCCTTGCGCTGGGCCTTCACCGACCGCACGCCCGCCAGCGACTTCGACAGCCGGCTGATGGCGGCGGGGGAGGCGGCGTCGCCCGCTATGCCCTGCGCGGCGGGGGCCGGGGCGTGGGCGGAGGTGTCGTCGAGGGCGGCGGCGGACATGAAGCGACTCGGGGGCGGAGCGGATAGGCAATATGACGATGTCGGCTCACAAGAGATGGTTAACCACGACTGTTTAGCCTGCGTTGGTTCCCGGTTTTCTAAACCGTATGTCCGGGACCCAAGGGGAAGCCGCCCAGATGCCGCTCAAGCTGTCGCTCAAGCCCGGCGAGAAATTCGTCCTGAACGGGGCCGTCGTCCAGAACGGCGACCGTCGCGGCGTCCTGATTCTGCAGAACAAGGCCAGCGTCCTTCGCGAGAAGGACATCATGCAGCTGGAGGACGTGAACTCCCCGGCCAAGCGGATCTATTTCCCCGTCATGATGATGTACCTGGACGAGGCCGCGGCTCCCAAGGTCTACGACGAATTCGCGCTGCGCCTGACCGAGTTCATGGGCGTCACGCGCAACCCCGATGTGCTCGCCGACTGCGTCTCGGCCTCGCGTCACGTCATGGCGCGCGAGTACTACAAGGCGCTGATGTCGGCCCGCAAACTGGTGGATTACGAGGAAGGTCTGGCGAATGTCGCTTCAGGCGTACAAGACCGCAGCCACGCGGGCTGAGACCCCGCGCGAGACCGAGTATCGGTTGTTCGGGCAGGTGACCCGGGCGCTGATGCACGCCTCGACCGTGGACGCCTCGGACATTTCGACCCGGATCGACGCGCTCGACTGGAACCGTCGCCTGTGGTCGACCCTGGCCACGGACTGCTCCAATCCGGACAACGCCATGGACATGGGCCTGCGCGCCCAGATCATCTCGATCAGCCTGTTCGTCGGCCGTCACTCCTCCGCGATCATGCGGGGCGAGGATGATTTCGAAGCCCTGATCGACATCAACAAGATGATCATGCAGGGCCTCGCCCCCGCCCCGGCCCAGGCGGCCTGAGTTCATATCTCCCTCCCCCTTGTGGGGAGGGATGTCGACGCACAGCGACGACAGGGTGGGGGACCGTGCGGCCGCCTGTCCGTGCGGCTGTTCCCCACCCGTCCCGCTTCGCGGTCCACCCTCCCCATGAGGGGAGGGAGAGCTTCTCTCTTCCTGCCTCGCCGCCCCCGGCCAATTCTGCCGACCGGCAGCGCGCGCACGCCTTCCCTTCCAGCAATATCAACAGCTTGGACCGGCCCGGTCCTTGCGTGGGCGTGCGCGAACCAGAACCGGTTCTAAGGCCAGAAGGCCTTTCACAACCGACCAGAATGGAAGGAACTACCCGATGGTTATGTCGGTCAACACGAACGTGGGCGCGCAAGTCGCGCTCCAGAACCTGAACGCGACCAACGCCCAACTGGCGACCACGCAAAACCGGATCAACACCGGCAAGAGCGTGGCCAACGCCAAGGATAACGGCTCCATCTGGGCGATCGCCCAGGGACAACGGGCCGATATCGGGGCGCTGAACGCGGTGAAACAGTCGCTCGATCGCGGTGTCGCCGCTGTCGACGTGGCTCTGGCGGCGGGCGAGACGGTCTCTGACCTCTTGCTGCAGATGAAGGAGAAGGCTCTCGCGGCGACTGATGCGTCGCTCAAGACTGCGGCACGCGCCGCTCTGAACGAGGACTTCAAGGCCCTGCGCGACCAGATCGCCTCGGTGACCAGCAACGCTGACTTCAATGGGATCAACCTGCTGAAGACCGGCGCGACCGGTTTCTCGGCACTGGCCAACGCGCAAGGCACGGCGACCCTTACGGTCGGCGCTGAAGTCATGGCTCTGGGCAGCACGACCGTCACGGTCGCGACGACGCAATCGATCGACACCCTGACCAAGGCGAACGCGTCTCTCGCGGTCGTGTCCGCCTCCATCGACAAGGTTTCGGGCGCCCTGGCGCGTCTGGGCACCAAGTCGAAGGCTCTCACCACTCACGTGACGTTCGTCGGCAAGCTGTCGGACGCTCTCGAAGCGGGTGTGGGCAATCTGGTCGACGCCGATCTGGCGAAGGAAAGCGCCAAGCTCCAGGCCCTGCAGACGAAGCAGCAGCTGGGGGTTCAAGCGCTCTCGATCGCCAACCAGACGCCGCAACTGGTGCTTTCCCTGTTCCAGGGCTGATCACGGCAGGTTCTCGCAGGCGCCGGAGAGGGAGATCTCTCCGGCGTCTCGCGTGTCAGGCTCTAGCCGAAGAGGCCGGTCAGCCAGTGCCAGGCCTGCGGGCCCAGTCCCGTCAGCCAGTGCCAGGCCGGCAACAGGAAGGGTGACACCCACTCCCAGGCCAGCCACACCACGATGCCGCCCACGCACAGCAGGGCGATGGCGCACCAGGCGATCAGGATGGCCAGGCCGTCGCGCTGCACCAGGCCGAAGCCGAACGCGACGATAATCAGGGACGGCACCAGGTTCCCCCCCGGAATGGGCAGGACCAGGATGGTGCACAGCAGGATACAGGCGATGCCGATCAGGACCTCCGACACCTCGCTGGTCATGATCGACAGCCGCGGGCGCGACCACCGCTCGACCTTGCGCAGCGGCGTCATCACCTTGGCGATGGCGGTGCGGTAGCCTTCGCGGTCGATGCTGCTCTTCAGCGCCCAGCGCGGCAGCCACAGCTGATCGCGGCGGATGACCAGCTGGAAGGCGATCAGCAGGATCGGCGCGCCCAGGATGGTGGTCGATCCGGGCACCGCGCCGATCACGGCGCTGACCAGGCCCAGGAACAGCATCAGGGCGCCGAAGCCGCGCTCGCCGAACGCATTGACCAATTCCCCGAGGTACAGCTTCGGGTCGTCCTTGGCGCCGATGTCCTCGATCACCTGCGAGAAGGGGCGTGTGTCGGCCTGATAGTCGTAGTCGGGCATCGGCGACGGGCGATCCGGAGGGGTGATGAACCGATCTAGGGGGGAACCTGCTCCGACGCCACTTAACAAACCTCCATCCGCTCGGCTTGGCGACCGGATGTTGGGAACCCGTCCCGAACCTTGGCCGTTTCCGGTCATCGGGATGTTCCCGATGGGAGGATTTTCATGCGTTTCATGATTGCGTCGGCCGCGCTCGCGGCCCTGACTCTGGCGGCCTGTAGCCAGGGAAGCGACACGACGGAAGGCGAGAAGGCGGGCCAGGCCAGCACTGTGGCACCCTCGGCCTCGATGGATGGCCCCAAACCCGGTCTGTGGCGCGTGACGACGGCCATGGCCGGCATGCCCGGCGGCGCCGCGATGGCTCCGGTCGAGACCTGCATCACCTCCTCGACCTTCGAGGCGCCCGGCGGCTCGGCGGCGACGCCCGGCGCGACCTGCACCACCCAGCCCTTCCGCCGGGACGGCGACGCCATGGTCTCCAGCACGGTCTGCGAGATGCAGGGCGGCATGAAGTCGGAATCGGCCATCCGGGTCTCGGGCGACTTCTCCAGCCGCTACACGATGGAGGTGAAGAGCAAGACGACCGGCGCGCCGGCCCCGATGCCGGAAACCACCATGACGATGACGGCCGAACGCCTCGGCGACTGTCCGGCGGCCTAGTTCGGACGAAAGTATGCGACGACGGCGGTTCCGCGGGGCGGAGCCGCCGTTTCGCTGTCTAGGGCTTCACGTGCTCGGGCTTCCCCTTGCGCTTGGTGTGCGCGAATTCCTCGAGCTGTTTCTCGGTCATCGACAGCATCGATTTCGACGCGCCCTTCAGCTTCGACTTCGGCGTGTCGCCCCGCTTGGCGGACAGGGCGGCTCCGGCGGCCTTCTGCTGGGCGGCGGATTTCGCGGGCATGAGCGGGCTCCGTTTGACTACGCCAAACGGAAACACGCTATTGGTGTTGGGGTTCAAAACGCGGGGAGGGCGTCTTGAAGTTCAAATGGACAAAGAAAAATAAGGACGCCGCCCTCGTATTGGTTGGCTTGGTGCTGACCGCTGCAAGCTTGGGGACGTCGATATGGGCTATTCTAGAAGCCCGGATGGTCGCGAAAAACAGTGGCAGCCTTGATAAGGCTGACATCCGGTTTGGCTTCGGCGACCAACTCGCAGACTTCCCGGAAATGCAAGTTCTAGCGGTGATACCCGATCAATGCCGTGCGGAACCGATCCTGATGGAGTTGCCCTTTACCGTCTTTAATGCGGGCAACAAGGGGGCTCAAGAAGTCTCCGTCGTGATGACGTTTCCTCTAATAGATGGTGCCAGCCCGGTCGTGAATTCTGATATCAACGACATGATGAGAGGCGACTCTCCTCCAGTCGCTAGCGTGATGCGCACAGTTACGGACACACCGAGCCGCAGGCATGTGTCCTATCGCGTCAGCGCGCTCTACCCCAAAATGCTGGTAGGGCTAGGTGAGCCAATTCAAGCCCCGCTCCCTGTGTCGGTCGCTGCTGACGGCATGCTCGTGACTGCCGAATACTCGCTTGAGGTCCCCCTCAACATAACCTTTGACGGCGCAAGCCTCGAAACCGGCAAACTGCATATCACGGCAGTTCGGGGAAAATACGAACCCACCAAGCTGGCTCCGGTCATTTCGCGGCTCGCTAGCAGTCAAGCACAGGCTACCGGGACTGGAGGATGGCGAGGCTGGCTGGCGAGGCAGGTCGGATGGCTTCCTGCAACCCAAGTCTTCATCCTCACAGCGGACGAGTACGAGTGCGGGAGCGCTGATGGCTCCTTTGCCTTCACTCGAAATGTGAGAACCGCGACGGTCTCATAGCGGTAACGATCTTCCAGGTGGTCTAGGCATCGTCGATGCTGACCTGACGGACCGGGCGGTCCGACCAGATCACCCCAGCAGCTCGCGCCCGATCAGGAACCGCCGGATCTCATTCGTCCCCGCGCCGATGTCGTACAGCTTGGCGTCGCGGACCAGCCGCTCGACCGGCCACTCCTTCGTATAGCCGGCGCCGCCCAGGGCCTGCACGGCCTCCAGCGACACCTTCACCGCGTTCTCGCTGGCCAGCAGGATCGCGCCGGCGGCGTCATAGCGGGTCGTCTTGCCCTGATCGCAGGCGCGGGCCACGGCGTAGACGTAGGTGCGGGCGCTGTTCAGGGCCACGTACATGTCGGCCACCTTGGCCTGCATCAGCTGGAACGAGCCGATGGCCTTGCCGAACTGCTTGCGCTCGCGGACGTAGGGCAGGACCACGTCCAGCGCCGCCTGCATGATGCCCAGCGGGCCGCCCGACAGGACGGTGCGCTCATAGTCGAGGCCCGACATCAGGACGCCGGCGCCGCCGCCGACGGGGCCCATGACGTTCTCTTCCGGGACCTCGCAGTCCTCGAACACCAGTTCGGCGGTGTCCGAGCCGCGCATGCCCATCTTGTCCAGCTTCTTGGAGACGCTGAAGCCCTTCATCCCCTTCTCGATCAGGAAGGTGGTGACGCCGCCGTTGCCCTCGCCCGTGCGGGCGTAGACGACCAGGGTGTCGGCGGTCGGGGAGTTGGTGATCCAGAACTTGGTCCCGTTCAGGATGTAGCGGTCGCCCTTCTTGTCGGCGCGGGTGCGCATCGACATGACGTCGGAGCCGGAGCCGGCCTCGGACATGGCCAGCGATCCCAGGTGCTCGCCGGAGATCAGTTTGGGCAGGTATTTCGCCTTCTGCTCGGGCGTGCCCCAGCGGCGGATCTGGTTGACGCACAGGTTGGAGTGGGCGCCGTAGCTCAGGCCGATCGAGGCCGAGGCGCGGGACACCTCCTCCATCGCCACCACATGCTCGAGGTAGCCGAGGCCGAGGCCGCCGTACTCTTCCTCGACGGTGATGCCGTGCAGGCCCAGTTCGCCCATCTCGGGCCACAGGTCGCGGGCGAACTCGTTCTTCTCGTCGATCTCGGCGGCGCGGGGCGCCAGCCGGTCGGCGGCCCAGCGGGCGGTGGTGTCGCGGATCGCGTCGGCGTTTTCGCCGAGGCCGAATTCCATGGATTGGGGCGCGAAGGGAATGCTCATGGCGCGGGCGTAGCACTGCCCGCGCGGGCAGGCAAAGTCAGTCCTTCTTCGTGGCCCGCACGGACAGGTTCCAGGCCGAGACGCCGACGCAGATGACGCCGATCAGGGCCAGCACCCAGGCGATGATCGTGAACTCGTTGGTCGGCAACGGATCGCTGACCGCCTTGCGGAAGGCGGCGGCCGAGGCGGCGCAGGCGAACAGGCCCAGTCCGCCCATGATCAGATAGGGGCCGGTCTCGATCAGGCTGAAGCGTTTGGCCGGGGTCGGGTCGACCTCATGGCGCAGCACGGCCAGCGGCGGCTCGTCCTCGAACAGGGCCTCGCCGGCCGCTTCCGGCGCGGCGCGCTGCTCGGGCGCCCAGGCGTCGCGGGCCGGTTCGGCGAAGTCGGCCTCGACCGCCGGGGTCAGCTCCAGCGGCGGGAAGGGCGACGGCGCGGCGGTGGCGGAGGCCGCGAAGATCGGGGCCGGCGGGAAGACGGGCGTCCGCACCGGCGTTGCGACAGGCTCGGGCTCGGGTTCGGGCGCAGGTTCGGGCGCAGTCGTGACCTCGGGCTCGGGTTCCGGCGCGGGTTCAGGCGCGGGCTCCGGCTCGGCAGGGGCCGTCGGCGCTGCGGTCGGGAAACCGGGCAGGGGGCCGATGATGGCGGCGGCGTAGGGGGAATAGCGCTGCGACTGGGCGATGGCCGTCGGCGGCGGCGGCGTCCACACCTGTCCCTGCGACTGCCACACGGTGGGCAGGGGCAGGACGCGCGGCGCTTCGACCACGGGGGGCTGGGGTTCCGGTTCGGGCTCAGGCGCGACGTCCGCTTCCGGCGCTTCCAGCGCGGTCGGGGTCTCGCCCAGCAGGGAGGCCACGGCGGCGGCCCGGCTCGCGTTCGGATCGAGCTGCGGTTCCGGTTCCGGCTCCGAGACGGGCGGCGGCGGCAAGGGCGCGGTCAGCAGGTCGGACAGCAGAACCGGCGAGGCGGGATCGGCCACGAACAGGGCGCGTTCGGCGGCGCGGCGGCGCAGGGCGGTGTCGGCCGACGGGGTCTCGGGCCAGCCGACCAGGGCGTCCGCCGCCTCTCCGGCGTGGCCGGCGTTCAGTCGTTCCAGCACGTCCGAGCCCAGGAAGCGGTCCACGCCCACCGACACGGCGAAACTGGCCAGGGCGTCGAACTGGTGCTGGTTCAGGACGGTCTCGACCTGTTCGTTCAGCGCCTTGACCACCGGCATCAGGTCGTATTGCAGCAGCAATTCGGCGTCCTGCTCGCCCACCGTCAGCCCCTCGCGGGCCGAGGCGGTGTGGCCGTAGCCGATCACCCAGCGGCCGTCCTCGCGCTGCACGGCGCGCGACCGGAAGCTCTCGAAGCTCTTGATGAGCACCATCCCCGCGCGGGAGACCTTCAGACGGGGCCTGTTCGTGTCGAGCACAGGGGTTTGTTCCAGATCGGGACGGACGCTTCCGCTTGCGGGAACAGCCCGCAAGAGCCGCGCCGCGCGCTGTGGTCACATCAGGACGATGGTCGCCAGGCCCAGGAAGATCAGGAAACCAAAGAAATCCGTCGTCGCTGTGACGAAGACGGCGGAAGACACCGCCGGGTCGAATTTGAATTTCGACAGGGTCAGCGGCGTCAGCACCCCCACGGTCGCCGCCACCAGCAGGTTCAGCACCATCGCCGCCGCGATCACCAGGCCGATCCGCCAGTCCTCGTCCCGGAACCAGAAGGCCGTCGCCAGACCGATCAGCGGAGCCAGCACCAGGCCGTTGGCGAAGCCGACGATCAGTTCGCGCCAGAAGGTGCGCGGGGCGTTGGAGCTGTTCAGCTCGCGGGTGGCCAGGGCGCGCACGGTCACCGTCAGGGCCTGGGTCCCGGCGTTGCCGCCGATGGCCGAGACGATGGGCATCAGGATGGCCAGGGCCACGATGTGCTGGATGGTGCCCTCGAACCAGCCGATGACGCTGGCGCCCAGGGTGGCGGTGGCCAGGTTGATGGCCAGCCAGGGCACGCGGCTGCGCACGATCTCGGGCACGGACGAGCCGCGGTCCTCGTCGGCCACGCCGGCCAGGCGCAGGATGTCCTCGCGGTTCTCTTCCTGAATGATGTTGACGATGTCATCGACGGTGATCTGGCCCACCAGACGCCCCGCGACATCGATCACCGGGGCCGAGATCAGGTGGTATTTCTCGAAGATGTAGGCGACTTCTTCCTGGTCCTGATCGACGGTGATCTCGTTGATCGGCCCCATGATCTCGGTCAGCGTCATGGCGCGCGGGCTGCGCAGCAGCTGGCTGACCGGGACGCCGCCGACGGGGCGGTTCAGCGGATCGACCACATAGATGTCGAAGAACAGCTCGGGCAGCTCCTCGCCCTGCTTGCGGATGTGGTCGATGGTGTCGCCGACGTTCCAGAACTGGGGCGCGGCCATCACCTCGCGCTGCATCAGGCGGCCGGCGGAGTCCTCGGCGTAGCCCAGCGAGCTTTCGATCGCGGCGCGATCGACCTCGGGCATGGCCGCCAGCACCTTCTCGCGCTGGTCGTCCTCCAGATCCTCGACCACCGCGGCGGCGTCGTCGGAGTCCAGTTCCTGCAGCGCCTCCGCCAGGGTCAGGTGCGGAACGCGTTCCAGCACCTCCTCGCGGATGCCGTCGTCCAGTTCGGGCAGGGTGTCGGCCAGCAGTTCGGGCGGTAGCCAGACGACCACCATGGCCCGGTGCTGTTCGGTCAGGAAGCCCATCAGGTCGGCCACGTCGGCCGGGTGCAGGTCTTCCAGCAGCGAGCGCAGCTTCAGGCCGTCGCCGTCGTCGGCGGCGTCGACCACCTTCTCGACGAAGCCCGGCGTCAGGACATAGTCCTCATCCAGGGCGATGTGTTCGATGTCGTCTTCGACGGGCGGCAGGGGGGCGGTTGCGGTGGTGCTCACGCGGCGGCCTCCCTTCGATCTGTCAGATCAGCATCTAGCCGATGATTCGCCCTTGGGGGCGGCTCAAAACCATCCCCGTCCGAAGTGGCGGCCGGTCCCTTGGTAGGGGGACATTTGGCCAAAAATCGATGGTGCGGTCGAGAAGACTCGAACTTCCACGGGTTGCCCCACAGCGACCTCAACGCTGCGCGTCTACCAATTCCGCCACGACCGCTCGCATCGGAGGGCGGCTGATAGCGGAGAGAATGGGGAAAGGGAAGGGGGCGCCGGAAGGCGCAGGAATTAGGGGGCGGGAAATAGGGCGTGGGGCCGGTTCGGGCCTATACTGCGACGCCCTGATCAGGCCGCGCCGGCCATGAAGTCGTAGACGTCGGCGGCTCGCGTCACCGTTATCGCGATGCGATCCTCGCGGATCTCGATCTCGCCGCGTGCGACCGGGTGGTTGTTGGCCAGGATCCAGACCTCGTCGTGCTCCGAGGCATCAAGCGGAATCACCGCCCCCCGGCCCATGCGAAGCAGCTGGCTCATGGGCAGCACGGAGCGCCCCAGGACGACCGAGATCTCGACATCGACGGCTTCGATCTGGCTCACGGGGGACTCTGATACTGAAGAGGACAGGGCGGGGTGGTCTTGCATGGGGCTCCCGATCCCCACATTGGGGGCGACATGCTTTCCCAGTCCTTAAGCGAAACCGTATCAAAGCTGGCCCGGACCGACGGTCGGGCCGTCGAATGGGCGCGTTCGGACGGCTACGTCGACTATCCCGCCGCCGTCGAGGCCATGGAGGCCCGCGCCGCCGCCATCGCGGCGGGCGAGGCGCCCGAGCTGATCTGGCTGCTGGAGCATCCGCCGCTGTACACGGCGGGCGTCTCGTCCAGGGACGGCGACCTGCTCGACGCCGGGCGCTTCCCGGTCCACCGCAGCGGGCGGGGCGGGCAGTTCACCTACCACGGCCCCGGCCAGCGGGTGGCCTATGTGATGCTGGACCTGAACGCGCGCGGCAAGGACGTCCGCGCCTTCGTGCGCGGCCTGGAGCAGTGGATCATCGGCGCCTTGGGCGAGTTCAACGTCGCCGCCGACGTGCGCGAGGGCCGCGTCGGCGTCTGGGTCGAGCGCAAGGGGCCCGGCTGGTCGCGCGAGGACAAGATCGCAGCCATCGGCGTCAAGGTCCGCAAATGGGTCAGCTTCCACGGCGTCAGCCTGAACGTGGAGCCCGACCTGGACCATTTCGGCGGCATCGTGCCGTGCGGAATCCAGGAGCACGGGGTCACCAGCCTGGTCGACCTGGGCGTCCCGGCCACGATGGACGAGGCCGACGAGGCCCTTCGGGTGAGCTTCCGGCGGGTGTTCGGAGAGGTCCAGCCGGGGCGGGCTCCGGTCTGAGCGGAACCCGGGCGCGGCCGGTCACCGGCCGAGACGGCTGTGCCTTGCACCAGACTGAATCGTGGCCGGTTCAGCGGCCGGCGCAGGGGCGGGTTTCAGCGTCACGCCCTTGAGCCAGAGCTTGAGCGCCTCCCAGTGGATGGCGGCGACCACCTTCAGGGTCAAAAGGGGGATCGCCATGACGGCGGACACCAGGGCGCCGTCCGTCAGGGGGCGCCGCTTGCCGGACATCGCGGCCGTGATCATCAGTCCCTGCGCGTCGAACCCGCCGATGGTCAGTTGCAGCCGCTCGTCCGGAACGCGGCCCCTGAACTCGTAGTCCATCTCCATGCCCAGGAAGGGCGAGACATGCAGCGCCTTCGCCGCGCACTGCGAAATCCGGCCGGCGGCCTGATCGGCGGCGGGAACTGGGATCAGATAGGCGTGGCGGACGCCGAACGTGCTGGTGACCTCATAGATCATCGCGGCAAGCCGACCGTCGGGGTGATGGCAGTAGAACAGGCTGATCGGGTTGAAGACGTAGCCGAGCACGCGCGGCATGGTCAGAAGCCGGATTGGGCCGCCGCCGGTGTCTATCCCCGCGCGGGCCAGCAGCGCTTCGACCTGGACCCGAAGGGCCGTGTTCGAGCCGTCGCCATGGTCGCGGTCATGAAAGGACAGGAGATTGAACCGGTTGCGCGAGAACAGCGCAATGCGCTGGTCCAGCCGATCGATCTCCGACAGGTCGAGCAGCAGCCAGAACACGCGGTACGCCAGCCTGTGCGGCCTCGGTCGGAGGCGCTGATGCGCGACCTCTCCGCGGTAGAGGGCGGAGGCCTCGCTCATGCGGCGTCCTCGAAGGCGACGGAGGGGGCCGGGGCCAGATGGATGCGGCCGCTCTCGTTCGGGACGGTCCATGGCCGGCGGACGCCGCCCAACTGCTCCGCGACCGCGAGGCCGGACTGCAGGCCGTCTTCATGGAAGCCGGCCCCGAAATGCGCGCCGCAGAACCAGACCCCGCCCTGGCCCTGCAGGCTCCACAGCGACTTCTGCGCGCGAACGGCGGCCGGGTCGAAGATGGGATGCTCGAACACCTCGGTGCGGAGCAGGGTGTCGGGGCGGGGGGGGCGCGGCGGGTTGAGGGTGACGAACAGATCCCGCCCCGGCAGTCCCTGCAGCCGGTTCATCCAGTAGGTGACGCAAAGTCCGCCATCGACGCCGATGTAGTTCCACGCGGCCCAGGCGCGCCGGCGGCGGGGCATCAGGCTGGCGTCGGAATGCAGGACGGTGAGGTTGCGGCTGTAGCGGAACGCGCCGAGCAGGGCGCGCTCGTCCTCGGTCGGCTGGTCCAGCAGCGCCAGGGCCTGATCGGCGTGCGTTCCGATCACGACGTGGTCGAACCGGGCGACGCCGCCATGAATGTCGCGCACCTCGACGCCCTGCTCCAGCCGCCGGACATGGGTCGCCTGCCGGCCCAGCCGAACGCCTTCGCCGAGCGCGCGCGCCATGGCCGCGACGTACGCCCGGCTGCCCCCGCACACCGTTCGCCAGACGGGCCGGCCGACAAGCTTCAGCAGGCCGTGGTTCTGGCAGAACCGCAGGAAGGACTCCGCCGGATAGTCCATCAGCGTGTGCGCCGGGGAGGACCAGATCGCCGCCGCCATCGGCAGAAGGTGATCGTCGCGGAAGGCCTCGCTGAACCCCTCTCGCTTCAGATAGTCGCCCAGGGTCAGGTCGGAGCCGTTCAGCGCCTCGATCTGCGCCGGGGCGTCGCGATAGAAGCGCATGACTTCGCCCAGCATCGTCCAGAACCGCGGGCGGAATGCGTTGCGCCGCTGTGCGAACAGGGCCGGGGCAGCGTATTCGAAACGGCCCTGGTCAAGCGACACGGCGAAGGACATGTCGGTCGGCCGGCTCTGCACGCCCAGATGATCGAACAGGGCGATCAGGTTGGGGTAGGTCGCCTCGTTGAAGACGATGAAACCCATGTCGACCGGAACCGGAGCATCGCTTGCCCCGTCCACCTCGACGGTATGCGAATGCCCGCCCAGGCGATCCTCGCGTTCGTAGACCACCACCTCATGCCGCCGGGACAGGAGCCAGGCGCACGACAGGGCCGAAACGCCGGAGCCGATGACCGCGATGCGGAGCCGGCGATCAGGGTCGAGGGACGCGGGGTTATGTGACATGCAGACTCCGACGGGGAAATCGGCTTCGATACGTCGAGGCCTCGCCATCGGATGTCGTGATCCAGTTCGACCGGTGCGGCGTATCAGGACCCATGTATGGACACGCGGCCGAACTGCAGGCGGAACGGAGCTTGGTGAGAGCGCGGACGGATGAGCATGCCCGACTGATCCAGGCCGTCGCCGCCGATCGCGACCGCGAGGCCTTCTCGCGGCTGTTCGAATACTTCGCGCCGCGGCTGAAGGCCTACCTGATGCGCTCCGGCGCGCCCGCCGGCGCCGCGGAGGACTTCGCCCAGGACGCCATGCTGACGGTCTGGCGAAAGGCCGATCTGTTCGATCCGTCCCGCGCCGGCGCGGCGACCTGGATCTTCACCATCGCGCGCAATCGCCGCCTCGACGTTCTGCGCCGCGAAGGCCGTGAGGCGGGGCTGCCCGAGTTCGATCTGCGGCCCGATGAACCCCAACGCCCGGACGACCTGTTGACCGAGGCCGACGAGGCCGCGCGGTTGAACCAGGCGATGCGCCGGCTGTCACCCGACGAGATCGCCGTGCTGCGTCTCGCCTTCTTCAAGGGTGACGCCCACTCCGAAATCTCTCACGCCCTGAACCTTCCCCTGGGCACCGTCAAATCACGCATCCGCAAGGCCATGATCAAGTTGAGACTGATACTCGAGCCCGTCAGGGGGCAGGAATGAACGCGTTGCGTCATACCGTTTCCGATGAGCGTCTTCTCGCCTACGCCGCCGGCGGCCTGAGCCCGCCGGAAGCCGTGGTCGTGGCCGCGCATCTGTCGTTCCGCTCTGAAACCGCCGCGTTCGCACGCCAGCTGCAGGCGGTGGGCGGCCGGTTCCTGGATGACATGGAGCCGGAGCCGATGAGCGACAGCGCCCTCGCCGCGGTGCTGGCGCGCACCGAGGTCGATGCGGGCGCGGCCCTGGCCCCGCCGCCGCTGAACGACATGCCCCAACTGCCCGAACCCTTGCGCAGGCTGCCCCTCGGTCCCTGGCGATGGATGGGCCCGGGGGTGAGGGTGCGTGACGTGCACGGGCCGCGGGCGGGGAATTGCCGGGTCATCCTGCTGGAAATCCAGCCGGGCCGCGCCACGCCCAAACATACCCATGGCGGGGTGGAGCTGACCTGCGTGCTGGCCGGCGCCTACGCGACCGAGACCGAGCGGTTCGACGTCGGCGATCTCGAGGAGGCCGACAGCCAGACCGTGCACCAGCCGCGGGTCGTTTCGAACGAGCCGTGCCTTTGCGTCGCCGCGCTGGACGGCCAGATCCTGCTCGACGGCTGGCTCGGAAAGCTGCTGCAGCCGTTCGTGCGGCTGTAGGCGGGCATCCGTTCGCGGCCCTGGGGCGTAGGTCAGGAGACTATCGGAGGTCTGATGCCGATCCTTCTCGTCTGCGCCGCGTCGATCGCTTCCCTGTCGGTCGCCTGGCTGATCGTGCGTCGGACCGGAGACGGCGGTTGGACCGATGTGATCTGGGCGTTTTCGGTCGGACTGATCGGCGGCGCGGCCGCGTTATGGCCCGCGCCCGACGCGTCTCCGGCGCGGCAGGGACTGGTCGCGCTGCTGATCGGCTTCTGGGCGTTGAGGCTCGGCGGCTATCTGGCGGTGCGGACCGCGGGCGCCTCGGCCCCGGATCCCCGCTACGAGGATTTCAAGAAGGGTTGGGGCGGCTGGGGGCTTAAGGCCTGGGGCTTCCTGATGGTCCAGGCGGCGACGGTCGTAGTGCTGGCGGTATCCATCCGGGCGGCGGCGACGCGACCGGACCCCGGGCTCGACTGGCGGGACGGGTTGGCGGGGTGTGTGGTGCTCGTCGCCGTCGCGGGCGAGGCCCTCGCCGACCGTCAGATGGCTGTGTTCCGCCGGGAGTCCTCCAACAGGGGCAAGGTCGCCGACACCGGCCTGTGGGGCTGGTCCCGGCACCCGAACTACTTTTTCGAGTGGACGGTCTGGCTGGCCTGGCCGGTCATGGCGTTCGACCCCGGCCATCCCGCGAGCTGGCTGACGCTGCCGGCGGCCATCCTGATGTGGTGGCTGCTCAATCACGTCAGCGGCGTGCCCATGCTGGAGGCCCAGATGCTGAAGACGCGTCCCGAGGCCTACCGCGCCTACCAGGCCCGCGTCTCCCGGTTCCTGCCCCTGCCTCCGCGATCGCGATGAACCCGGCGCCGGAGGCGCAGGGTCACTCCGCCGGAGCCGGGGCGGGCCTGCCGCCGCCCGCCAGGGCCGATTGACCCAGGATGACGATCGACAGGGCGGTGGTGGCGGCGGCGATCGTCACCCAGAAGCCGGCGCGGGCCCCATACAGGTCCACGATCGAGCCCGAGACGAAGGCGCCCAGGGCCATGCCGATGCCGATGCCGGTCATCACCCAGGTCACGCCTTCGGTCAGGACTTCGGCCGGGACGCGGCGCTCGATCAGTCCAAAGGCCGTGATGAAGGTCGGCGAGATGGCGACCCCGCTGAGGAAGATGGTCGCGGCCAGCAGCCAGACGCTGTCGGCCAGCAGCAACGGCACGGACGTCAGCAGCAGGACCCCCAGGGCGGCCAGCAGCTGGCGGTGCAGCGGAGCCTTGAGGTTCAGCGCCCCGATGATCAGGCCGACGGCGAACGACCCCAGGGCATAGACGCCGATCACCAGGCTGGCGGCGCCGGGCTGGTTCAGCTCGCGGGTCAGGGCGACGGTGCTGACCTCGGCGGTGGCGAAGATGGCGCCGACGAAGATCAGGGCCAGGGTGATGATCTGAACCGGCCGCCGCGTGATGGCCGAGCGGTGCGCGACGCCCTCCGATCCCCGGACCGGCGGTTCGGTGCCGCGCTGGACCACGAAGGCGGTCATGCCCAGGGCCAGGGCCAGCGTCGAGGCGACCAGTCCCGCCTCGGGGAACAGGGCGACCGACAGGCCGACAGAGAGCGAGGCCCCGGCGATGTAGACCAGTTCGTCGGCGGCGGATTCGAAAGCGAAGGCTGTGTTCAGCTCGGGCCGGTCGCGGAACAGCTCCGTCCAGCGGGCCCGGACCATGGCCGGAATGCTGGGCATGGCGGCGGCCAGGAAGGCGAAGACGAACAGGGTCCAGACCGGCCAGCGCTGGTGCGTCGCCAAGATCAGCCCGATGAAGGCGAGGACCGCGACCGCGGCCGTGGGGATCAGCAGCCGGCTCTGTCCGAAGCGATCGACCAGGCGCGAGATCTGCGGAGCGGCCAGGGCGTTGGTCAGGGTGAAGACGGCGGCGACCGCCCCGGCCAGCCAATAGGCGCCGTGGGTCTGGGCCAGCATGGTGACGATGCCGATGGGCGCCATGGCGATGGGCAGGCGGGCGACGAAGCCCGCCGAGGCGAAGCCTGCGGCTCCGGGCGCGCTGAAGATGACTCGGTAGGGATTGGCCATTGGGAAACCGCTTCGATGTGATTACATACGTCTCGTATGTGAGCGAAGTGGTTACATACGCGCCGTATGTCAACGCAATGGAGAAGACTTTTGTCGGCAGGCTCCGTGATCAAGCCGAAACCCCGGGCCGAACGGCTCGCGGCGACTCGCGCGACCCTCATCGCCGCGGCGCGCCGAGCCTTTGGCGAGAAGGGTTACGCCGAGGCGTCGATGGACGATTTCACGGCCGAGGCCGGGCTCACCCGCGGCGCGCTCTACCACCACTTCGGAGACAAGAAGGGGCTGCTGATGGCGGTGATCCTTCAGATCGATTCCGAAATGGCGGCGCGCCTGAACGCGATCTCCGCCGCCGCGCCGGACCGCTGGCAGGGCTTCGTCGACGAGAACGTGGGCTACATCGAGATGGCGCTGGAGCCCGAGATCCAGCGCATCGTGCTGCGCGACGGCCCGGCGGTGCTCGGCGACCCGTCCCAATGGCCCAACAACGACGGCTGCATCGCCGCCATCAGCGCCAGCGTGCAGCGGCTGAAGCGCGAGGGTCTGGTCAGGGACGTCGACGCCGAGGCCGCCGCCCGACTGATCTGCGGGGCCTCGACCTATGCGGCCCAGTGGATCGCCAACGCCGACGACCCGGCGGCCACCGCAAGGCGGGCCATTCCGGCGTTCCAGGCCCTGATGGAAGGCCTGCTGCGCGGGGCGTAGGCGCCGCCGGGATCAACGGCTCCGGCGCGCTGTCGCCCTGGCCACGGTGCTGTGGACAGCGGTCAGTCAGCGGATGGAGCGTAGAGGCTTTCCCTCACTCCCCGACCGGCATCACCGTCGGCAGAGGCTCGGCCCGCTCTCCCCGCTTGTTCCTCAGCCGGTAGCGGCTCTGGTAGGCCCGGCGCTGCTTGGCGACTTCGTACAGGACGATGCCCGAACTGGTGCCTAGGTTCAGGCTTTCGATCATGCCGAACATGGGGATGCTGACGCACAGCGCGCTGCGCTCCACCGCCCGGTCGCTGATGCCGACCGCCTCGCTGCCGAACCACACGGCCAGCTTGGTCTGGACCGTGTAGTCGCCCTCGTCCAGGAAGATGGACGCCTTGCCCTTCACGTGGGGCGAGGTGACGATGGAGGTGAAGCCCTTGCTTTCGAGGTAGTCGAAGCAGTCATCGGTGCTGTCGAACCGTCTCACGAAGGTCCATTTCACCGCCGAGACGGAGATCTTGGAGAGGGCCTTGTCCTCGCGCAGATCCTGCCAGTCGTCGGGCAGGGCGCGTTTGGGGTCGACGACATAGACCTTCTCGACGCCCATGGCGTTCACGTTGCGGATGACCGTGCCGATGTTCTTGATGTCGGACGGGTTCTCGATCACCGCGATCAGGTTCTTGCAGCGGAAATCCTTGATCGCGTCGGCGCGGGCGCGGACCGAGGGCTTGGACTTGGATTTGGCCTCTTCTTCCATGGCGCCGTTCTAGCTTTGCTTCAGGCCGGTGCGCCACCCGCGATCATGCCGGGACGACGGATAGGGCGCCGCCGTCACCGTTCACCGACAGGCGGCGCCGTTGGCCGATGCGGTGTTGCGGGGCTGCGGACCGGCTGGTCGAAAGGCCGCCTGTTCCGTCGGGGTTCTTCCATGCGTCCAACCATCCGCTTCACCGCCACGGTCATGGCCTTCGCCCTGACCGGTCTCGCCTCGAACGCCATGGCCCAGACGCCCGCGCCGGATGTCGATCTGGACGCCGTGTTCGCCGCCGTCGCCCCGACCGGCCCGGGGTGCGCCGTGGGTCTGGCGCGGCCGGGACAGCCGGTCCTGCGCGGCGCCCGGGGCATGGCTGATCTGGAGCATCCCGATCCGCTGACGCCGACCACGATCTTCGAAAGCGGCTCGGTGGCCAAGCAGTTCACCGCCGCCGCCGTGCTGCTGCTGGTTCAGGACGGCAAGCTGGGGCTGGACGACGACATCCGCCTGTATCTGCCCGAGATGCCGGACTACGGGACGCCGATCACCCTCCGGCATCTGCTCACCCACACGAGCGGCCTGCGCGAGCAGTGGAGCCTGCTGGCCCTGACCGGCAATCCGCCCGGAACCCAGGTCCACAGCCAGGCCGTCATCCTGGATCTCGCCTCCCGCCAGAAGGGTCTGAATTTCGCGCCGGGCGCCGAGTTTCTCTACACCAACACCAACTACAGCCTGGCCGCGATCATCGTCGCGCGGGTCAGCGGCCAGAGCCTGCAGGCCTTCACCGACCAACGCCTGTTCAAGCCCCTGGGCATGGGCCAGACCCGCTGGCGCGAGGACTTCCGCACCGTGGTCCCGGGCCGCGCCACCGCCTATGCGCCGGTGGAGGACGGCTTCATCGCCAGCATGCCGTTCACCAATGTCATCGGAAACGGCGGCCTGCTCACCACCCTGGACGACCTGCTGCGCTGGAACGCCTTCCTGGACCGGCCCGCCGGCCTGCCGGGCGGGGCGCAGCTGGTCGCCGCGATGGCGACGCCGGGCCGCCTGACCGACGGAACCGTCACGCCCTACGGCCTGGGGCTCGAGCTCGACCGGGCGCATGGCCTGCCGCGCGTGGGGCACAGCGGCTCGACCGGTGGATACAAGACCTGGACGGCCCGCTATCCCGACGCCGGGATCTCCGTCGCCGTGCTGTGCAACAACGGCGGGATCAATCCCGTCGCGGTGGGCGAGGCGCTGGCGGACCAGGCCCTGGCCGCCGCCGGCCGTTCGGTCGAGGAGCCCATCGTCCCCGCACCGGCGGCGTCCGTACCGGCGGCCGCGTCGGCCGATCTGGCGTCCTATCAGGGCCTGTTCCGGAACCCCGTCACCGGCGAACTGCTGCGGACGGCGCTGCTGGACGGGCGGCTGACGCTCACGCAAGGACGCTCCCAGGACCTGACCCCGCTCGGCGGCGAGCGGTTCAGGCGGGCCGACGGCGACGGCGTCCGCTTCGTCCGCAACGGACAGGGGCCGGCGGAGCTGATCCTGAGCCGTGATGCGAAGGAGACCCGCTACCCCGCGGTCCAGCCGCCCCTCGCGGAGATCGGCGCCTATGCCGGGACGTATTACAGCGTTGAGCTGGACGCCGGGATCGTGGTGGTCCGCCAGGGCGAGGCGCTGGTGATCCGTCAGGCCTTCGGGGTCGAGTGGCCGCTGACGCCACGCTTCGCCGACGGGTTCTCGACCCCCTTGCGCGGCGTCACCACCTTCGTGTTCACGCGCGCGGCGGACGGGCAGGTGGACGGTCTTCGGGCCTGGGCCGGCGGCGCCCGCGACATCGCCTTCGTCCGCCAGTAGGTCAGGCACGGCTTTTCGTCAGGGCACGGCTACGCTTCCGGGACACGGTGGGCGCAGATTCAGGGGATGGCCTGCGATATCGGGTGGCCCCCCGGGTCCGCAGGCCCTATCTGGAGACCATGACCGACGCAGACCGTATTGAAGCCCTTCTGGACATCGTGGACGACAGCCGAACCGAACAGCCCGCCGTGAGCGAGCAGCTGGCTGTGCTGGGACTGGTTGAGCGGCGCGGCAAGGCCCGCTTCTGGCCGACCAATGCGGGCTGGAACCTGATGAGCAGCCTGGGCCGCCCCTTCGACGTCGCATCGAGCGCTCGCCGGGCCTGAACAGCCCTCAGGCGCCGCCCAGCGCCTCGATCAGCACGCCCATGTTCTTGATGTACTCGCCGGTCGAGATCCCCATCACCGGATAGTCCGTGATGTAGGGCGAGGTGTCGGACGCATCCCCCACACGCGTGATGCGGAACTCGCCCGGCGCGACCTGGGGCGAGCCGTCGCCGATGTAGGGATTGCTCACCGCCTTCAGCGGCGTCGGCCAGTAGCCGCGCGCGTTCAGCCCCGCCACCAGTCCCGCGACCACGGCGGGCTCGGCCGGCGGGCGGCGCCCGTCGCTGGTCATGTCCGAGACCGAGATGTCCTGCAGGGTGAAGTAGCGGGGCAGGGCCACCGATCCCCGCGGCGCCAGCAGGGGCGAGCCCTCCGACGCCTGTTCCGGCGTCATCGCCATGAGCCGCGCGTACTCGGCCCGCATCCGCTCGACATTGACCGCCCGGAACGAGCTGTAGTGGATCACCGTGTCGTTGGGATCGCCATCGACATAGTAGGCGCCGTTGACGACGTTCGAGCCCCGGCGATGCACGTACAGCGGCTTGTTGGTCCCCGGCTCGATGAAGGTCGGATGCGTCCGCCCGTCGCGCTGCAGCCGCTGCGGCAGGCGCACGCTGTCCAGCCAGTCCAGCGCCTCGGATACGCGGGCCAGGTATTTCCGGTCGCCGGTGAGGCGGTAGAAGCTGAACAGCTGCTCGATGTTCGCCGCCGTCGTGTGGGTGGCGTAGGCCTCGGGCTCATAGGTTCGGGCGGCGGCGGGCTTCAGCGTGTCGGCGTGGTGCTGGAGGCCCCATCCGGCCTGGGGCGCCGGCTGCTGGCAGGCCAGGAAACAGTCCATGGCCCGCCGGATCGGGTCGTCCAGGCGCCCGCCTCCTTCTCTGGCATTGAGCGTCTGGCGGCAGAAGATCAGGAATTTGATGTTCTCGCCCGCCACATCGTCGTTGAAGGTGATGTAGCCGGTGTAGTCGGGTCGCCCGTGCAGCCCCGCCCCGTCGGTGCGCGGATAGCGCTGGGGCCAGCCGCCGTTCGCATACTGGCTGTCCAGGACGAAGCGGATCGCCTTGTCCAGCGGCGCCCGCCACTCGCGCTCGCGCTTCTCCAGGTACAGCCGCAGCAGGAACTGTGACGCCTCCGACGTCCCCGCGTCGTCGAAGGTCGCGTTGCCGTAGTCGTGGTGGAATTCCTCCATCCGCCAGGCGTTCTTGCCATAGGTCTCGTACCAGCGGCGCAGGCTCTCGGGCCCGGCGGTGTCGATGACGTAGTTCCAGCCGCCCGACGGATGCTGGCCCCGCACCAGGGCCCGAGCCGCGCCGACGGCGGCCTCGTAGAACTGTTCGTCCCCGGTGGCGTGATAGGCGTCCAGGAACAGGTGGCCCATGGTGCCGGTGCCCGGCGGCTGCACCCAGATCATCGTCGGCGCCGCCTCCAGCTCGCCCCAGCGGCGCGAGAAGTCGGGCAGGGCAGACCAGACATAGCCCCCGCCCACCGAGGCCTCCTCGGTCATGAACCGCGTCGCCCGCTTCATGGTCGTCAGCACCGCGGCGCGGTCGGGCGCTGTCGCCTGTGCGCAGGCGGGCCCAGGCGCCGGTAAGGCGGCCAGCAGCGGCGCGGCGGCGCCCGCGGCCAGCAGGCCGCGTCGGGACAGGGTCGATGTCATGCCGGCATCCTCGCGGCGGTCAGAAGGCGCGGCAAGTTGGGTTGTTCCTGACACCGGTGTCAAGGCTGCGCCATCTCTTCTGAAGGATGGAGGACGATCGCGCTAAACCATCACAACCCGGGTCCCCAACGCATTGATCTCCAAGCCAACCCTTCCCCGCCAGCGTCCTATTCCCGGCGTCCCTCCGGCCCCATGGGATAATGAGGGCATGGAAACGACGGCGACATCGAAGGATCGGGACGAGGCGCTGCGGAAGGCGCTGGCCTTCACCTTCCACCGCGAGGACCCCGAAGCCACCATGGCCTCCATCGAGGACCAGGTCGTGAAGGTGATCGTCGACGGCCGTGTGGAGGACGCGGGCCGCCTCATGCGGCTCGGCATGACGGCCGTTCGGTTCTGGCAGGTGAAGGAGCGGTTGCGCGCCCGCCATGCGCCGCCCGCGCCGCCAGAGCCGGAGCCGGAGCCCGAGCCGGACCCCGATCCCGAGCCGGTCGCCCCGCCCATCGTGCTGCGCCCGGCCCAGCGGCCGCCCGAGGCCATGCCCGACGGTTCGGACTGGCGCACCTGGCTGTTCCTGGGCGGACGCGGCGCGGGCAAGACCCAGGCGGGCGCCGAATGGCTGGCCGACCAGGCCGAGGTCCTGGGCAAAGGCGGTCGCCTGGCCCTGATCGGCCCGACCCTGCACGACGTGCGCGAGGTGATGATCGAGGGCGTCTCGGGCCTGCGCGCCCTGCCGCGCTGGACGGCCAAGACCCGTCCGGTGTTCGAAAGCTCGCGCCGCCGCCTGAAATTCGCCAACGGCTGCATCGCCTACGCCTTCTCGGCCGAGGATCCCGACTCCCTGCGCGGCCCCCAGTTCAGCGCCGCCTGGGCCGACGAGTTCTGCGCCTGGCGGGCGTCCGGCGCGCGCGGCGCGGCCGAGACCCTGGCCCTGCTGCGGATGGGATTGCGGCTCCCTCTTCCTCCCCCGGCAGGGGAGGGGGTCTCGACCCATCCCCGCCTTCTGGTGACGACAACACCAAAACCCACCCGCGCCCTGGTCCGCCTCAAGGACGAAGCCTCCTGCGCCGTCACCCACGCGGGCACATCAGACAACGCCGACCACCTCGCCCCTGGCTTCCTCGACGGCCTTCGCGCCCTCTACGGCGGCACGAAACGCGAGGCGCAAGAGCTGGAGGGCAAGATCGTCGAACTCGACGGCTCGCTGTTCACGGCCGAGATGATGGCGCGGGCGCGTTCTCCCTCCCCCTTGTGGGGAGGGATGTCGACGCGCAGCGGCGACAGGGTGGGGTGCGTATCCGAGCGCGCGGTTCCCCACCCGTCTGTCGCTGCGCGACAGCCACCCTCCCCAGGAGGGGAGGGTGAAGGACCCTACGAACGCATCGTCGTCGCCGTCGACCCGCCCGCAACCGCCTCGGGCGACGCCTGCGGCATCATCGCGGCGGCCTCTCGCCTGCGCCCGGACGGCGTCCGCGAGGCGGTGGTGCTGGCCGACCGCTCGGCCCACGGCCTGTCGCCCGAGGAGTGGGCCCGCCGCGCCGTCGCCCTGGCCCGCGAGGTCAAGGCCGGCTGCATCGTCGCCGAGGTCAACCAGGGCGGCGACATGGTCGTCTCGGTCCTCAAGGCCGTCGACCGCCCGATCCCGGTCCGCACCGTCCGCGCCACCAAGGGCAAGGTCCTGCGCGCCGAGCCGGTCGCCGCCCTCTACGAACAGGGCCGGGTCAAGCACGCCGGCCTGTTCGAGGCGCTGGAGGAGGAACTGCTGATGCTCGGTTCGGAGCTCGGCGAAGGCTCGCTGGACCGCGCCGACGCGCTGGTCTGGGCTGTTACGGACCTGCTGCTGGACCGGCCGGGCGTTCGGGGGCCGAGGGTGCGGGTGGTGTGAAGGAGGCTTCGCGCAGAGCGTCCAGCATGCGAACTTCGATAATGGCCGAAGTTCTAAAACTCAAATCTCTGACTTTCCTGGCGGGCGCTCGTTCGGGAAGTGCTCCGCTACACGTTGAAACCCCTTCGGTGACCTTGCTCGTCGGGCCGAATAACTCAGGCAAAAGCCTCAGTCTCCGAGAGATTGAGACTTGGTGTCAGGGCAAGCCCGCCAATGCTGTTGTTATTGGTGAAACAACGTTGACCCTTCCCGATACAGCCAGCGAAGTGAGGGCTATGCTCGTGCCGTTTGAGGCTCAAGCTCCTGAGGGGCAGTTCACCCAGGTCGGACAGACGTGGTTCTCGCGGGCGACTGTTCGTAAAGGTGAGCCCACTTACCGGATGCAAGTGTCCGAACACAATCTCAAAGCAATGTTCGATGAGCGCGACGGTAGCCCAGATGTGTATAATGAGCTCAGATCGATATTTGTGCAGCCGTTTGTCGTTCGTCTGGACGGTCGTACACGCTTCGATTTGATGGACGATAAACCCACTGGTCCGCTTGAACGAGCGCCGGAGAATCATCTCTGGGCGCTGTTTGCTAGTGACGAACGCCGGGAGCAGGTCAGGGCGTTTACCGAGGCGGCTTTCAACGCGCACTTTGTGGTCGATCCGACCGGTATGACCACCTATCGAGCCCGCCTGAGTAATCGAAAGCCTGACGATAAGACCGAAGAGCAAGCGCTTGATGTGCGTGCACGCACATTCCATGGGGCGGCTCCCTTGGTGTCGGGTCTAGGAGACGGGGTTCGGGCATCTATCGGGCTGGTTTCGGCAGTGATGAGTCTACCGTATAAAATTTTGCTGGTGGATGAACCTGAAGCGTTTCTACACCCAACTCTCGCAAGGCGGATGGGTCGCACTTTAGCCAAAGCTGCCCGTGAACGAGACGCCTCGATGGTCATTGCTACTCACAGCGCTGAACTACTTATGGGTTGTTTGCAAGCGAGCCCTGACCTTCGGCTTGTTCGGCTTACATACCAGCCAGGAGCATCAACGGCACGGTCGATCGACACCCAAACCGTTTCAACGTTGATGCAAGACCCGCTGTTGCGATCAGCAAACGCGCTTCGGGCGCTCTTCCATCGCGCTGTCGTCGTCACAGAAGCGGATGCTGATCGTGCATTCTACGAAGAAATAAACGTCCGACTTCTTGAAGATGGTAGAGGAATAGATGATGCAATTTTCCTAAATGCTCAAAATTGGCAAACCATACTTCGGATTGTTGAGCCGCTCAGGCAACTTGGTATTCCTGCGGCTGCGATTTTTGATCTTGACGTGATAATGTCCAGCGAGTTTGCCCCCATCTGGAAGTTAATCCCGGGAGAAGGTGCTGAAAAAAAGGAACTCCAGGCAACTCGTTCAAAGCTGAAGGACATTTTGACGAAACTCGAGAAAAAGGCTTGCAAGGAAAAGGGGGTGGACGCCTTAGATTCTGAGAATAGAGATATGGCGAAGCAATTTATCGCCCGAATGGGTGATTTTGGAATATTCTTTGTGAGCGTAGGCGAGCTTGAAAGTTGGCTCGCTAATATTGGTATTTCAAGAAGCAACAAAGCACACTGGATTACCGCCATGTTTGAACGTCTGGGGAGTGACCCGACGGCCGATGATTATGTGCGTAGCGGAGATGGCGATGTTTGGAATTTTCTGACCGGGATCGAACATTGGATCGCCAATCCTAATCGGCTCGGCATTCCCTAAGGTGCAAGTTCGCTTAGATGGAAGTCCAAACTATTACTTCGGCAATGCCGATATTTCCCTCACCCGAACTCCACCAGCACGTCATCCGCCGCCACCGGATCGCCGGCCTTGGCGCTGACGGCCTTCACCACGCCGTCGCGCTCGGCCTTGAGGATGTTCTGCATCTTCATGGCTTCGATGATGGCGACGGTTTCGCCGGTCTTGACCTCCTGGCCGACGACGACCGGGATGGCCACGACCAGGCCCGGCATGGGGCTGAGCACCATCTTGGAGGTGTCCGCCGCCACCTTCTCCGGCAGGCGGGCGTAGAGGTCGGCCAGGCGGGGGCGCAGCACGCGGACGCGGGCCTTGGCCGCGCGGTGGCGGATCACGAAGCCGTCGGCGACGCGGGCGACGTCGGCGGTGAAGGGCTCGCCATCCAGCTCGGCGCGGAACTGCGGCAGGCCGGGACGCCAGTCGATCTCGGTCAGACGGGCGTGGCCGCCGCCGGTGAAGGCCAGCAGCAGGGCCTCGTCCTCGTCATAGGACAGGTCGACGCCGTGCGGGGCCTTGTCGATGAGGACGACCCAGTCGGTCCGGTCGGACGGGTCGCCGTCCTGCTCGGCCTGGATCTCGTTCATGGCCACGGCGGCGGCGGCGATCAGGCGGACCTGGTGATCGGTCGGGGCCAGGCCGTGGAAGCCGTCGGGGAACTCATCCTTGATGTAGCTGGTCGAGATATTGCCCGAGCGGAAGCGGGGCTGGTCCATGACGGCGGCGAGGAAGGGCACGTTGTGGCCGACGCCGGCCAGATGGGTGTCCTCCAGCGCGCGGGCCATGCCGGTCAGGGCCTCGTCGCGGGTCGGGGCCCAGGCGCACAGCTTGGCGATCATGGGGTCGTAGAACATGCTGATCTCGTCGCCCTCGCGGACGCCGGAATCGTTGCGGACGACATAGCCGTCCTCATGCTCGCCTTCCTCGGGCTGCTCGTAGCGGACCAGGCGGCCGATGGAGGGCAGGAAGCCGCGGTAGGGGTCCTCGGCGTAGATGCGGCTCTCGATGGCCCAGCCGTTGATCTTGAGGTCCTTCTGCTCGAAGGCGAGCGTCTCGCCCCAGGCCGAGCGGATCATCTGTTCGACCAGGTCGACGCCGGTGATCAGTTCGGTGACCGGGTGCTCGACCTGAAGCCGGGTGTTCATCTCCAGGAAGAAGAAGCTCTTGTCCTGGCCGGCGACGAACTCGACCGTGCCGGCCGAGTCATAGTTCACGGCCTTGGCCAGGGCGACGGCCTGGGCGCCCATGGCGGCGCGGGTGGCTTCGTCCAGCAGGGGGGAGGGGGCCTCCTCGATGACCTTCTGGTTCCGGCGCTGGATCGAGCATTCGCGCTCGAACAGGTGGACGACGTTGCCGTGTTTGTCGCCCATCACCTGGATCTCGATGTGGCGCGGGTCGATGATGAATTTCTCGAGGAAGACCCGGTCGTCGCCGAAGGCGTTCAGGGCCTCGGCCTTCACGGCCGCGAAGCCCTCGGCCATGTCGTCGTCGGAGTGGGCGACGCGGATGCCCTTGCCGCCGCCGCCGGCCGAGGCCTTGATCATGACGGGGTAGCCGATCTCGCGGGCGATCTTCACCGCCTCTTCCGTCGATTCGATCAGCCCCATGTGGCCGGGCACGGTGGAGACCCCGGCGTCCTGGGCGAACTTCTTGGAGGTGATCTTGTCGCCCATGGCGTCGATCGCCTCGGGATTCGGGCCGATGAAGGCGATGCCCTCGGCCTTCAGGCGGCGCGCGAAACCGGCGTTCTCGCTCAGGAAGCCGAAACCGGGGTGGACCGCCTCCGCGCCCGTTTGACGCACCGCCTCCACGATCTTGTCCGCCAGCAGGTACGACTGGGCGGCGGGAGCGGGACCGATCAGGACGGCCTCGTCGGCCATCTCCACGGCCAGCGAACCGGCGTCCGCTTCCGAGTACACCTGCACCGTGGCTATGCCCATGCGGCGGCAGGTCTTGATGATGCGGACGGCGATTTCGCCGCGATTGGCGATCAGGATCTTCTTGAACATGAAGGCTCGACTGTGAAGCGGATGATCCGCCTGCGGAGGCGCTTCGCCCCGATTAGGCCGCGATCCGCAGGGAGTAAACCGGATGGGGGCGTTCATCCGAACGGGGTAGAGGCTTGGCAAGTCTGTCACCCTTGGGCTTTAACGTCGCCACGCCCTGTTCAATTCGGCTCCGGAGCCTGACTTCATGTCCCGTTTCCTACCCGCCGCGGCCGCCGCCGCACTGGTTCTCGCTGTCAGCGCCGGCTCCGCCTTCGCCCAGGATTTTCGCGCCCTGGCCCGCCAGGACCTGCAAGCGGCGCATGACGAACTGGCCGCCAACCACCCGGCGCCGGCCATCCCCGGCCAACCCAGCGTCGACTTCCGCGCCTGGCTGGACGCCGGGCTGCAGGACTCGCTGGGCCGGGTCAACCGCGTCAACTCGGGCGATTCCCACGCCTATCTGCTGCGCTACTACGCGGCGGGCTTCCGCGACTCGAACATCCAGATCGCCCCGACCTATGAAGGCCTCGGCCCGTATTTCGGCACGTCCTGGGCCGGTTTCGCCACCGGCTGGCGCGGCGGCAAATATGTCGTGACCTACGTCAAGCCGGGCCTGCGCGGCGCCAATGTGCCGCGCGTCGGCGACACGGTGGTGTCGTGCAACGCCACGCCGATCGAGGAGTTCGCCCGAGACAAGCTGGACCGCTGGGAAGGCAACCTGGACACCGAAGCCGGTCGCGTGACCTCGGCGCCCTACCTGACCTGGAACCGCAACAACCCGTTCGTGAACGGCGTGCCGTCGATCTGCGAGTTCGCCACCGGCAACCGCCGTCCGCGCGCCGTCACCCTGCGCCCCGAGCCGCTGGTCGCCGGCGACCTGGAAGCCGCCTACCGCGCCACCGTCTACATGCCGTCGGCGACCCCGCTGTCGGTCGAGACCGTCAACGGCCGCCCTTGGGTCAACGTCCACTCGTTCGCCGACTCGGCGGGCTGGGACGCCTTCAACTCAGCCGTCGAGGCCCAGGCCGCCCAGCTGCGCGGCCCGCAAGGCTTCGTGCTGGACCTGCGCGCCGCCTCGGGCGCCTCGGCCTACACCTCGACCGCGCGCGGCTATGGCCTGGCCAACCGCATCTGGACGCCGGAGTTCACGACCAGCCGCCAGCCCGCGGCCGGCGCCATCACCTACCGCGCCACCCCGGGCAACCGCACCTGGTACGCCGAGACCCTGGCCCTGATGCAGGCGGACCCGCGCTTCGCCGCCGAAGCCCCGGCCGTGATCGAGCAGACCGCCGCCATCGTGGCCGCCTTCGACGCCGCCATCGCCGCCGGCCAGCCGACCTTCACCCTTGAAGGCCGCGCCTCCACCGCCGACACGGGCGCCGCCAATCCGGTGCAGGGTCCGGTGATCGTCCTGGTCGACGCCGGCTGCTCGGGCGGTTGCCTGGACACGCTGGACCTGATCTCCAAGCTGCCGAACGTCCGCATCGCGGGCACGACGACGGCGACCGACACCATCTTCATCGAACCGACCACCCGTCGCCTGCCGTCGAACTATTCGGAGCTGAGCTACGGCCACAAGGCCTGGACCGCCCGTCCGCGCCCGAACAACACCCCCTACGCCCCGGCCGCCGGCCTGGTGTACACGGGCGACCCGGCCGACCAGGCCGCGGTTCAGGCCTGGGTGGGCACGCTGTTCGGGGGCTGAACCCGGTTTGAGTGAGACAAGGGGCCGGACAGGAAACTGTCCGGCCCTTTTCCTTGGAGGCTGGACCCCTTGCCGTCCGCTTCCTATCTCCACGCCATGACCGACACGCACCGCTCCCCCTCCGGATACGACCTGACGCCGCCGGATGCGGTCGAGCGCGCGCGGCTGGAGGCGGACCTGACGGCCGAGGAGGCGCGGGTCCTGCTGTCGCACGGCACGGAGGCGCCGTTCTGCGGCGTGCTGCTGGGCGAGAAGCGGGCCGGGGTGTTCTGCTGCAGGGAATGCGGCCTGCCGCTGTTCCGGGCCGGGACCAAGTTCGAGAGCGGCACCGGCTGGCCCAGCTTCACCGAACCGGTGGACGAGGCCCATGTCGTCGCCATCACCGACACCAGCTACGGCATGGTGCGGACCGAGACGGTCTGCGCCCGCTGCGGCGGGCATCAGGGGCATGTGTTCCCCGACGGGCCGCCGCCGACCGGACTGCGCTACTGCATCAACTCGGTGGCGCTGGAATTCGTGCCCGAGGGCGAACCGCTGCGCGATCCGTTGCAGCGTGGAGACGGAAACGCCTGACCTTGGCCTTATTCAGGGCTAGGGTGGGTTTGGTACAGGAGTAGGCGCATGGCGGTTTCCGCACTGATGATGGCCGCGGCCCTGATGGGCGGCGATCCCGACGGGGTGATGACGACCGCGCCGGCGACCAATGTCGACCTGACCGCCGTGACCCGGCCTGTGGCCCCGACCGCCGAGGGCGCGGCCCAGCAGGCCGCCGAGCCGCACAACCTGACCACGGACCAGCAGATCGACCGCTGGATCGCCGCGCGCGATCCGGAGGCCCGGCCCTACGCCAACGGAGTCGCCGCCGACCGCGACATCGGCGGCGTCCGCGACACCCGGGTGGACCGCAAGATGCACAGCGAGTTCACCGCCGGCATCGGCACCGGCGGCTATCGCGACTTCGGCATGGCCGTGACCCTACCGATCGGCGAGAACGGCACCCTGGGGCTGAGCTACCGCCAGACCGAGAACAGCCCCTACGGCTATCGCTACCGCGGATACGGCTACGGCCGTTCGCCCTATTTCAACGACGGCGGCTACGCCTTCCCGGGCCGCTACGACGCCGAGATCCCGCTGGAGCACGAACGGCGCGTCGCCCGGCCGGACGGGTTGCCGCTGGGAACAGCCGCCGATTCGAACTTCTGAGATCAGGGGCCCGGTCGAAAGACCGGGCCCTTTCTCTTTCAGCTTCCCTTCGTCCGCCGTCCCAGCGAGGCCAGGACCGGCAGGACGATGAGGGTCAGCAGGGTGGCCGAGGTCAGGCCGCCGATGACGACGGTGGCCAGCGGCTTCTGCACCTCGGCGCCCGGGCCCCACGCAAACGCCATGGGGATGAAGCCCAGCACGGCGACGAGGGCCGTGGTCAGGACCGCGCGAAGGCGGCTGACGGCGCCGGCGACGGCGGCCTGGATCGGCGGCTCGCCGGCCTTGAGGCGCTCCAGAACCGCCTGCATCAGGACCAGGCCGTTGAGGGTGGCCACGCCGGAGACGGCGATGAAGCCGACGGCCGCCGAGATCGACAGGGGCATGCCCCGCGCCGCCAGCGCCAGGGCGCCCCCGACGAGGGCCAGGGGCACTCCGGCGAAGACCAGCGCCGCGTCCCGCACCGAGCGCAGGGCCAGGAACAGCAGGCCGCCGATGGTCAGGAAGACCAGCGGCACGATCAGGGCCAGGCGGGCGGAGGCGCGCTCGAGGTTCTCGAACTGGCCGCCCCAGTCCAGCCAGCCGCCGACCGGAGGCTGGACCTCGGCCGTCACCGCGCGCCGGGCCTCGGCGACGAAGCCGCCCAGATCGCGGCCGCGGACGTTGGCCTGGACCACGATGCGGCGCTTGCCGTTCTCGCGGCTGATCTGGTTGGGGCCTTCCCCCGTCTCGAAGCGGGCGACGGCGGACAGGGGCACGGTCGGGGCGCCCGGTTCGGACTCCTCGGGCATGACCGGCAGCTGGGTCATGATCCCGGGATCGTTGCGCAGGGCGTCGTCGAGGCGGACGACCACGTCGAACCGGCGGTCCCCCTCAAGCACATGGCCGGCCTCGCGTCCGGCCAGGGCGATGGCCAGGGCGTCGGCGGCGTCGGACGCGTGGATGCCCTGGGCGGCCGCGATGGTGCGGTCGACGCGGGCGGTCAGGGTCGGCTGGCCCGAGACCTGTTCGACGCGGACGTCGGCGGCCCCGTCGATGCGCCGCAGGACGGCGGCGACCTGTTCGGCCGAGCGCGTCATGGCCTCGAAGTCGTCGCCATAGACCTTGACCGCGACGTCCGAGCGGACACCGGCGATCAGCTCGTTGAAGCGCATCTGGATCGGCTGGGTGAACTCATAGCTGTTGCCCGGCAGATGGCTGAGCGCCTCCTCCATCCGCTTGACCAGTTCGGCCTTGGGCAGGGACGGGTCGGGCCAGTCCTTGCGGTCCTTCAGCATGACGAAGGTGTCCGAGATGGACGGCGGCATGGGGTCGGACGCCACCTCGGCGGTGCCGGTGCGGGTGAAGACGCGTTCGACCTCGGGCATGGCCTTCAGCGTCGTCTCGACGCGGAACTGCATGGCCTGGCTCTGCTCCAGCGAGGTGGAGGGGACGCGCAGGGCCTGGACCAGGATGTCGCCCTCATCCAGGGTCGGCACGAACTCGCTGCCCAGCATCAGGAAGGCGATGACGCCCGCCGCGAGGGCGGCGCCGGCGCCGGCGAGGACGGCGCGCGGGCGGGCCACGGCGGCCTTGAGCAGGGGCTCGTAGCGGTCGCGGACGGCGCGGCTGATCCTGGTCTCGCCGTCCTCATGCCCCGCCTTGGGCTCGCGGACCCAGAGGGCGGTCAGGGCCGGGACGAAGGTGAAGCTGAGGATGAAGGCGCCGGCCAGGGCCAGCATGACGGTGGCGGCCATGGGGCCGAACATCTTGCCCTCGACCCCCTCGAACATCAGCAGCGGAGCGTAGACCAGCAGGATGATGGCCTGGCCGAAGGCGGCGGGCCGCGCCATTTCGCGGGCGGCGGAGGCGGCGATCGACAGGCGTTCCGCGACCGCCAGGGGGCGACCGGTCTCCTGACGTTTGAGGGACAGGCGGCGCAGGGTGTTCTCGACCACCACCACGGCCCCGTCGACGATCAGGCCGAAGTCCAGCGCGCCGAGGCTGAGCAGGTTGGCGCTGATGCCGAAGCGGTTCATCGCCGTGGCCGCGAACAGGAAGGCGAGGGGGATGACCAGCGCCGTGATGATCGCCGCCCGGACGTTGCCGAGGGCGAAGAAGAGCACGGCGATGACCAGGGCCGCGCCGAGAGCGAGGTTGTGCTCGACCGTGCTGATGGTGGCCTCGACCAGCGCGGTGCGGTCCAGAACCGGGCGGATCATGACGCCGGGCGGCAGGCTGGCCTGGATGGTCTCCAGCTTGGCGCCGACGCGCTGCGCCACGTTGCGGGAGTTCTCGCCCTGCAGCATCAGGGCCGTGCCGACGACGGTCTCATGGCCGTCGGAACTGGCCGAGCCGAGGCGCGGCGCGCGGCCGGTCTCGACCACGGCCACGTCGGAGACGCGGATGACCTGGCCGTTGCGGTTCAGGATCGGGGTGGCGGCCAGTTCCTGAAGCGTGCGGACGCGGGCGTCGGCGCGGACGATCCAGGCCTCGCCCGCGCGGTTGACGTAGCCGGCGCCGGCGATGCGGTTGGCGTGCTCCAGCGCCTCGACCAGCTGGACCAGGCCGACGCCGTAGGCGGCCAGTTTCGCCGGGTCGGGATGGACGGCGTACTCCTTCACATAGCCGCCCAGCACGTCGATGCCGGCGACTCCGTCCACACCGCGCAGCTGGGGCGCGATGATCCAGTCCTGGACGGTGCGGAGGAAGGTCGCCTTCTCGGCGTCGGTGGTCAGGCGTTCGCCCTCGGGCGTGACATAGGGGACGCCGGTCCGGGCGGCGGCGCCCTTCATCTCGACGGTCCAGATGTAGACCTCGCCCAGGCCGGTCACGACCGGCCCCATGGAGGGCGTCAGGCCGTCAGGCAGGTCGGCGCGGGCGTCCTGCATCCGCTCGTTGACCAGGCTGCGGGCGAACCAGATGCTGGTGCTGTCGGTGAAGACGGCGGTGATCTGGGAGAAGCCGTGGCGGGACAGGGAGCGGGTCTCGACTAGGCCGGGCAGGCCGCTGAGGGCGGTCTCGAGCGGGAAGGTGACCTGCCGCTCGACCTCTTCCGGCCCCAGGGCGGGGGCGACGGTGGTGATCTGGACCTGCCGGTTGGTGATGTCCGGCACGGCGTCGATGGGTAGGCGGGTCAGCTCACGCGCGCCGACGGCGGCCCACAGCAGGGCCAGGACGATGATGAGCCAGCGGTGTCGGACCGCCGCGTCGATGATGCGGTTCAACATGATCAGTGCCCGTGCTCCGCCTCGCCCTTGGCCAATTCGGCCTTGAGCAGGAAGGCGCCGGCGCCGGCGATGCGTTCGGTTCCGGTCAGGCCCGAGAGGATCTCGATGCGGCCGCCGGCGGTGGCGCCGGTGACGACGGGACGGGCGCGGAAGCCGTTGGCCTCCCTCACGAAGACCGAGGGGACGCCCTCGACCGTCTGCACGGCATCGGCCGGGACGGTGAGGCCGTCGCCGCCGCCGACCGACAGGCGGGCCGACAGGACGGTTCCGGCGGCGGGGGCGGGTCCCGAAGGCGCGGCGCGGACGACGGCCGTGCCGCCTTCCGTGGCCGGGGCGACGGCGATGACCACGGCCTCCAGTGTCTCGCCGCCGGCGAGGTCGGCGCGCAGCCGGGTTCCGACCGTCAGCAGGCGGGCGGCGGCGGGCGGGGCGTCGAAGACCAGTTCGGCGCGGCGGCTGTCGGCGATCTCGGCGACCTGCAGGGCCTCCTCGTGAAGGGTCACGCCGGGGGCGGCGAGCAGGCGGGTGACCACGCCGTCGGCGGGGCTGCGGATGACCACCACCCCGTCGGAGCCGGGCGAGCCCCAGGCGGCGACGCGGGCGCGGGCGGCGCGCAGGCGGGCGTCGGCGCTGCGCGATTCGGCCTCGCTGACGTCCACGCGGGCGCGGGGCATGTAACCGCGGTCGAACAGGGCGCGGTCGCGGGCGGCGGCGGCGCGGGCGGCCTCGGCGGCGGCGGCGGCGGCGTCCATGTCGGCGCGGGCCGAGGCGCCTTCGGGACTGCGCAGGGTGGCCAGGGCGCCGCCGCGCCGGACGGTCGAGCCGGGGCCGACGTGGACGGCGGTGACGACGCCCGCCAGCGGGGCGTCGACGCGGGCCTCGGCGCCCGGGGCGACGGAGACGCGGCCCGGCAGGCGGTACTCGCTTCCGCCGCCGCGGGTGACGGCGGCCAGGGTGACGCCGGCGGCTGTCGCCTGCTGTTCGGTCATGGCGAGAAAGCCTTCGGGAGCGGCCTCTTCCTCAGCGTGGTCCTCGGCGGGCGGCGGGGCGGGCGAATCGAGCAGGCGGGCGCCGCCGAAGCCGACGCCGAGGGCGGCGATGACGGCGGCGCCGGTCATCAGCCAGTGTTTGCGGGTGGTCATGGAGGTCTCTGGATGGGCCCGCGAACGCGCGGATGCGCGCTCGGGCGAGCCGGGGATCTGATCAGGATGAAGAGCGGGGCGCGACGCGAAAGGCCGCGCCGGATCAGACCCGTGGAGGGCGTTCGAGACCGTAGGCGGCCTGCAGCGGCGCGCCGGGGGACGAGGCCCAGCGCGAGACGCCGTGGCGCTCGTTCGGAAGGGGCAGGGCCGGCGGCGGGGACTGCGGCGCCGCCGCGTGCGGGGCGTGGCAGCAGCCGTGTCCGCAGACGATGACGCAGTGCTCGCAGGCCGGATCCTCACAGGGCGCGGCGGCGCCGGCGGCGGCCGCGGGCGGCGTCTCGTCCGCGCAGGCCACGGCGGCGGTGGCGGGCATGACGGCGACCAGGGCGAACAGCAGCGCGGCCAGAAGGCCGACCTTGTTCAGCAGGGTTTGCGCGCGCCGGAGCATGACGCGGACGTAGCACGGGTCGGCGAGGCTGTCGCGGACAGGGTGTCGCGGGGGCCGCGTCAGACGCAGGCGATCTTCGACGCCACCTCGGCGAGGGAGGGATCGCAGGTCCCGGATGATCCCTTGCAGCAGTCCTCGACGAGGAAGGACAGCAGGGCGCCCATGCGTCCGTAGTCGGCGGCGTAGATGATCGAACGGCCGTCGCGGCGCGAAGCGACGAGGCCGGCGTGGCCGAGGATGGTCAGGCTATTGGACAAGGTGCTGGCGGGAACGCCGACGGCCTGACTCAGCACGCCCGCCGCCAGACCCTCCGGACCGGCCTGGACCAGGGTGCGGAAGATCGACAGGCGGCCTTCATGGGCAAGGGCGGAGAGGACCGGAACGGCGTTCTTCATTTCCATACTTCACGAATATACGAATCATGTGCGAAAGGGAAGGCATGACGCACCTTCCCGCCGTGATCCCGGCCTATCTCGACGTTCCTTCGGAGCAGGCGCTGTCGGCGACGGCGCCGGACCATCCGCCGCGCTTCCTGCTGTTGTACGGTTCGCTGCGGGACCGGTCTTACAGCCGGCTTCTGGTCGAGGAGGCCGACCGGCTGCTGCGCCGCTTCGGGGCCGAGACGCGCATCTATGATCCGCGCGGCCTGCCTCAGCCCGATGACGCGGATCCGGCCCATCCCAAGGTCGCGGAACTGCGCGCGGCCTCGCTGTGGTCCGAGGGGCATGTGTGGTGCAGCCCGGAGCGTCACGGCGCGATGACCGGGATCTTCAAGACGCAGATCGACTGGCTTCCGCTGGAGAGCGGCGGCGTCCGCCCGACCCAGGGCCGGACCCTGGCGGTGATGCAGGTGAATGCGGGGTCGCAGTCGTTCAACACCATCAACCAGCTGCGCGTGCTGGGGCGGTGGATGCGGATGATCACCATTCCGAACCAGTCGTCGGTGGCCAAGGCCTTCAACGAATTCGACGACGAGGGCCGGATGAAGCCTTCGCCCTACTACGACCGGCTGGTCGACGTGATGGAGGAACTGGTCAAGTTCACGCTGCTGACCCGAGGGCGCGCGGACTATCTGGTGGACCGGTACAGCGAGCGGAAGGCGGAGGACCGCCATCCGGCCGCCGCGTCGCTGACGGACGCCGGGGCATGAGCGTGTTCGAGAAATACCTGACGGTCTGGGTGCTGCTGTGCATCGTCGTCGGGGTCGCGCTGGGACACGCCTTCCCGCCGGCGTTCCGGGGGATCGCCGGCCTGGAGATCGCGCACGTCAACCTGCCCGTCGCCGGGCTGATCTGGTTGATGATCATTCCCATGCTGGCGCGCATCGACTTCAGGGCGCTGGGGGCGGTGGCCCGTCACTGGCGCGGGGTGGCCGTCACGGTGGGGGTCAACTGGCTGGTGAAGCCCTTTTCGATGGCCTTGCTGGCGTGGCTGTTCATCGGGACGCTGTTCCGCCCCCTGCTGCCCCCCGGTCAGGTCGAGAGCTATATCGCCGGGCTGATCCTGCTGGCCGCCGCGCCCTGCACGGCGATGGTCTTCGTGTGGAGCCAGCTGACCGAGGGCGATCCGCCGTTCACGCTGAGCCAGGTGGCCCTGAACGACGCGATCATGCTGGTCGCCTTCGCGCCGGTCGTCGCGCTGCTGCTCGGTCTGTCGGCCATTTCGGTCCCGTGGGAGACCCTGCTGGCGTCCGTCGGACTCTACATCATCGTTCCCCTGATCCTGGCCCAGGTCCTGCGATCCGCGGTCCTGCGGCGAGGGCCGGAGGCCCTGGCGGCGCTGCTCAAGGCCCTGTCGCCGGTCTCCTGGCTGGCCTTGCTGGCGACGCTGATCCTGCTGTTCGGCTTCCAGGGCGAGCAGATCGTGCGGCAGCCGCTGGTCATCGCCCTGCTGGCCGTGCCGATCCTGATCCAGGTCTATTTCAACGCGGGCCTGGCCTACGTCCTGAACCGGATGGCGGGAGAGGCGCACCGGGTGGCGGCGCCGTCGGCCCTGATCGGCGCGAGCAATTTCTTCGAACTGGCGGTCGCGGCGGCGATCAGCCTGTTCGGCCTGACCTCGGGCGCGGCGCTGGCGACGGTCGTCGGCGTCCTGATCGAGGTTCCGGTCATGCTGACGGTGGTCGCCATCGTGAATCGGACGCGCGGCTGGTACGATCGTGGGCCCGCCGTCCGCCGCCTGAACAACCAACGGAGGGCCTGACATGGGCGACACTTTCCCCGTCACCATCTACCACAACCCCGGCTGCGGGACGTCGCGCAACGCCCTGGAGATGATCCGGGCCAGCGGGTACGCGCCGACCGTGGTCGATTATCTGGAGGCGGGCTGGGACCGCGCGACCCTGACGCATCTGCTGTCGGCCATGGGCGCGCGCTCGCGCGAGGTGATGCGGACGAAGGGAACGCCGGCCGAGGCGCTGGGCCTGCTGGCCGACGATGTGACCGACGCCGCGATTCTCGAGGCGATGCTGACCCATCCGGTTCTGGTCAACCGGCCCATCGTCGAGACGCCGCTGGGCGTGAGGCTGTGCCGACCGTCCGAGGCGGTCTTCGCCCTTCTGGAGCGGCGACCGGACAGATTCGTGAAGGAGGACGGGGAGGCGGTCTGAACCGGCCGAAACGCAAGCGGGGCCCGACTTTTCAGCCGGGCCCCGCAGGGGTCTTCAGATGGTGCCGCCGGGGGGAATCGAACCCACGACCTCAGCCTTACCAAGGATGCGCTCTACCACTGAGCTACGGCGGCGAAATCTGAGGAAGCGGCCCTATAGCCAACGTCGTGGCGGGGGGGAAGCCCTATTTCCGCTTGGGTGTGAAAAGTTTGGCGGCGGGGTTCGCCTGATCGGAGGGCGACCGTGGACAAGGTTCGCGTTAACGGTGTCGGGGTCTTGCGCGGCGCCGCGACGCGGGCTCTGATCCCCGCATGGACAAGCCCGAGACGACCGCTCCCGAAGCCGCCGCCGTCCCCGAGGCCCCGCCGGCCGCGCCCGCGCCGGCCGCGCCCGCGCCGGTGAAGGCCGCGCCGGCCACGGAAGTGACGACCGGCGTTTCCGGCGCGCCCGCCGGTCCGGCCCGGGCCAAGTCCGAGAAGGCCCTGCGTCTGGCCAAGGCGCTGCGCGACAACCTGCGCCGCCGCAAGGTCGCGGCCAAGCCTGCAAGACCGAGCAACTGAAAGTCATCGGCCGCACCGTTCGCGCGGCCTTTCGCTCCCCCGGCGGACCGCGCTAGATAGCCGATCCCCCTGACGCCCCCGCGCAGGGCCGCAAGAGACCACATGGACAGCATCGCCATCACCGGCGGCGCCCAGCTGAACGGGATCATCCCCGTGAGCGGCGCCAAGAATTCCGCCCTCAAGCTGATGGCCGCCTCGATCCTGACGGATCAGCCGCTGCTGCTGACCAACATGCCGCGCCTGGCGGACACGAAATTCCTGGGCAAGCTGCTGCAGGCGCTGGGCGTCGAGGTGACCGAGCGCGACGGGGCCGACGGGCAGGAGACCCTGTTCCACGGCGCCACGATCAGCTCGACCTTCGCCCCCTATGACCTGGTCCGCCAGATGCGGGCCAGCTTCAATGTGCTGGGGCCGCTGCTGGCGCGCACCGGCGAGGCCAAGGTGTCCCTGCCGGGCGGCTGCACCATCGGGGCGCGTCCGGTGGACCTGCACCTGCAGGCGCTGACCGCCCTGGGCGCCGAGATCGAGCTGGACGAGGGCTATGTCACCGCCCGCGCGCCCAAGGGGCTGCGCGGGGCCGAGATCGAGTTCCCGTTCGTGTCGGTGGGCGCGACCGAGCACGCCCTTCTGGCCGCCGTGATGGCGAACGGGACGACGGTGCTGCGCAAGGCTGCGCGGGAGCCGGAGATCGGCGACCTGGCCCGCTGCCTGACGGCGATGGGCGCGAAGATCGACGGGATCGACACCGACGTCCTGACCATCACCGGCGTGACCTCGCTGGGCGGGGCCGAATGGTCGGTGATCCCGGACCGGATCGAAATGGGCTCCTATGCCGTGGCGGCGGCCATGGCCGGGGGCGAGGTGCGGCTGACCAAGGCGCGCGCCGGGCTGATGACCGCGCTGACGGAGAAGATGGTCGCCGCGGGCGTCGAGGTGACGCCGACCGACGACGGCGTGATCGTGAAGCGCGATCCGAAGCAGCGCCTGCGGGCGGTCAATCTGGAGACCGAGGTCTATCCGGGCTTCGCCACCGACCTGCAGGCCCAGTTCATGACGCTGATGACGACGGCGGAGGGCGAAAGCGTCATCCGCGAGAACATCTTCGAGAACCGCTTCATGCATGCGCCCGAGCTGGCGCGCCTGGGCGCCGACATCCACGTTCACGCGGGCGAGGCGGTGGTGAAGGGGGTCGAGGTGCTGCACGGCGCGCCCGTGATGGCGACCGACCTGCGCGCATCCGTCAGTCTGGTCATCGCGGGCCTTGTCGCCCAGGGTGAAACGACGGTCGGCCGGGTCTATCATCTGGATCGCGGTTTCGAGCGTTTGGAAGAAAAGCTGGGCGCGTGCGGCGCGAACATCCGACGGATCACAGGCGATACGCATGAACACTAAGGTCGAGGGCGTGGCGGACGAAACGGCGATCAAGTCGCCGATGGAGCCCCTGCGTCTGCTGGCCGAGGACGCCGACGACCTGAGCATCATCTCGGTGGCGCTGCAGGACGCGATCATGCGTCCCAAGGACATCGTCTGGGAGCGCAACGCGCGGCTGCTGACCGTGGCGCTGAGCCGGTTCTGCTGGGAATGCGGCGGGACGCGGGTGATGGCGGCCATGCAGTTCGGCGACGTGATCGCGGTGAAGAGCCGCCGCCTGCCGCGCGGGCCGGAGATCGCGCTGGAGCTGCTGGCCATGGAGTTCGAGCCGGGCGAGGCGCCGGGCGGACGCATCATCATGATGTTCGCCGGGGGCGGGGACCTGCGGATCGAGGTGGAATGCCTGGACGCCGTGCTCACCGACCTGTCGGAACGCTGGCCCGCCCGGATCGCCCCGACCCACCTGGAAGGCTCCATCGAGGCGGCGCTGGCGGAGGCGGGCGCCTCGTGAGCGAGCACCGGCTGGTCTCCATCGAACTGGATGCGGCCTCCCTGCCGGCGGCCTCGGCCGAGATCGAGCACGAACGCCGCGTCGCCGTGTTCGACCTGGTCGAGAAGAACAGCTTCGAGCCCGCGGGGGCGGCGACGGGACCCTATTCGCTGAAGCTGTCGTCGCAGGACGGCCGGCTGGTGTTCGACATCGCCGGGCCGCAGTTCGCCAAGGCCCACGGCCTGTCGATGTCGCCGCTGACCAAGGTGATCAAGGACTACATCGACATCTGCGACAGCTACTACGAAGTGCTGCGCGGGACCGACGTGGGCAAGATCGAGGCGATCGACATGGGTCGCCGGGGCCTTCACAACGAAGGCGCCGAACTGCTTAAGGCCAGGCTGGACGGCAAGATCACGGTGGACCACGAAACGGCCCGGCGATTGTTCACGCTGGTGACGGCGCTTTACCGGCGCTGAAGACGGGTCCTCTCCGTTGCGGAGCAATGGGGAGGAGAACTCGACTAGCTCGCCTTTTTCGGGCATATGCCCGCTCCTTCGACGCGCGCTCCGCCCGGCGCGCGGCGTCTACTCGTATCCACCGGGCGTGAGAGGCCGCATGGCTAAGGAAGAACTGCTCGAGTTTCCCGGCGTCGTCAGCGAACTGCTGCCGAACGCGACGTTCCGCGTGACGCTCGAGAACGACCACGAAATCATCGCCCACACCGCGGGCAAGATGCGCAAGAACCGCATCCGCGTGCTGGCCGGCGACAAGGTCCTGGTCGAGATGACGCCCTACGACCTGACCAAGGGCCGCATCACCTATCGCTTCAAGTAAGGGCGGGCTCACATGAGCCTTCGCCCCGAACTGGTGCTGGCCTCGGCCAGCCCGCGCCGCGTGGAGCTGCTGGCGCTGGTCGGGATCAAGCCCGACCGAATCGAACCCGCCGACATCGACGAGACCCCGCTGAAAGGCGAGACGCCGCCGCGTCTGGCCGCGCGCCTGGCCATCGGCAAGGCGCAGGTCGTGGCCGCGCGCGCGCCGGACGCCGTGGTGCTGGCCGCCGACACCGTGGTGTCCGTGGGCCGCCGCTTCCTGGAGAAGGCCGCCGACGAGGCGGAGTGCGTGCGCTTCCTGAAGCTGCTCTCGGGGCGTGGCCACCGCGTCTATACGGGCGTGGCCGTGGCGGCGGGCGGCAAGCTGACCCATCGGGTGGTCGAGACCCGGGTGACCTTCAAGGTCCTGTCCGACGCCGAGATCGCCGCCTACGTCGCCTCGGGCGAATGGAAGGGCAAGGCCGGGGGTTACGGCATCCAGGGCCGGGCCGGAGCCTTCGTGACCCGGCTGGTCGGCAGCTATCCGGCCGTGATGGGCCTGCCGCTGCATGAAAGCGTGAACCTGCTGGCCGGCGCGGGCGTCAGGCCGTGACGCTGGAGGTCTTCCTCGACGACACGCCCGGCGAGCTGAGGGCGGTGGTCGAACGGGACGGCCGGGCCGAACACATACTTATAGAAAGAGCCGATACGCCGCCGCAGACCCGGCTGGGCGCGCGCTCGGTCGCGCGGGTGAGGCAATCCGCCCCCGGGCTGAAGGGCGCCTTCATCGACCTGGGCGGGGGGCTTGAGGCCTTCATGCCGTTGAAGGGCGGGATCTCCGCTCCGGTGGGGGCCAAGGTCGAGGTCGAGATCTCGGCGGAACGGCGCGAGGCCAAGGCGCCGGTGGCGCGCCGGCTGGGCGCGGGGGAGGGGGAGCCCCGCCTGCTGGCCGCCGCGCCGACACTGATTGAAACGCTGGCGCGGATCGCGCCGGGCGCGGAGCCGGCGACGGGCCGGGCGGCGATCGAGGCCGGATGGGCGGCGGTCGAGCAGGCCCAGGGGCCGGCGGCCGTGCCGGGCGGCCAGGTCCACGTCGAGCGCACGCGCGCCATGATCACCGTCGACATCGACCTGAACGCCCACGACATGGGCCGGGCGCACTCGCGCGACGAGACGAATCGCCTGGCCCTGAAGGCGGCGGCGCGGCTGATCCGGCTGAATCGCTGGGGCGGACTGGTGGCGGTCGACCTGATCGGGACCCAGCACGACGGCAAGGCGATCCTGGCGGCGGCCCAAGCGGCGTTCGGCGACGATCCGTCGATCGTCTACGGGCCGGTGAACCGGTTCGGGGTGCTGATGCTGTCGCTGCCGTGGGGGCGGACGCCGCTGGAAGAGGTGCTGTACGCAGAGCCTCGCCTGCGGCTGCTGCGGCCCGAACAGGCGGCGCAGGAGGCGGTCCGGCGGCTCCGGGCCGCGCTGCTGGAGGACACCACGCGGGCGCGGGTGACCCTGACCTGCGCCACGGGAATCGCGGCGCTGGCCGCGCCGCTGGTGGCGCAGCTGGGGCCGCGCGCCCATCTGAAGACCGACGACAGCCTGAAGCCAGGCGATTCCAACATCGAGGCCGAGTGATCATGGCGACCTGCGCCATCTGCCGCCGCGCGCCGGCGGACCCGAAGTACAAACCCTTCTGCTCCAAGCGCTGCGCTGACGTGGATCTGCAACGCTGGTTCACCGGCGGCTACGCCATACCGGTGCGAGAGGACGAGCCCACGGACGAGGGCGGGAACCGTGGTTCGCAAGAAGACTGACAGAGGTGCTTGCCTCCCGAAAGCGGCTCGCTTATAGACCCCGCTCCCTCGCTTCAAAGCGTGCGCCCGGGTAGCTCAGTTGGTAGAGCAGTGGATTGAAAATCCACGTGTCGGTGGTTCGAATCCGCCCCCGGGCACCATCTTCTCGGAAGTATGGCGCCATCTCCTCGGGAGATGCCTTCTCCTCTCAGACAATCTGCCAGGCCATATTCGCCGGAGCGCCTCAGCTTCCGCGGCGAAGACCGCTGTTCGGTATGATCCCATATGCGGAATTTCCCTTATAAGAGGTGGGAACGACCCCGTTAAGACAGGTTAACGGGTCTGGATTTACGGGCGCGTTAGCGGGGTTGGAATGAATTGCTCAATCGGGGTTCATTTTTCCAAAATGATGCTCCGTACACCCTCGCAAAGGGTCGGACTTTCTGCCCAACCATCACGAAATTGACGCTTTCAACCTGAAACTTCCGTGATGAGCGTGCGTGCTCTCCCCCGAGGGGAAAAGCGCCGTTGCGCACTTGACGCTCTGGTATGCGTTCGCCAAAGGAGCTTGACCGCTTTCCTTTGCGAGCGGCCGGGAGGGGTTGGGAAAACGGTTTCCCAAGGCCTGTCGACACCGCCCCGGAAGCCTTAGGCAACCGGAAGCGTTCAGGAGGCGTTCCGCAGATCAGGGTTCAGTGAATCCCGACGCTGCGGGCGAGATTTTCATCGGGAACCGGCCGCCAGATTGGCCTGTTCCCTGGGTTCCACGAGTCAGACACCAAAGCAGGAACTGGCGAACTATGCTCGATTTCAAAAAGACCAACATTCTTCTGGCCATGGCCGGCGCTGCCGTCCTGATGGCTGGTTCGCCGGTCCTCGCGCAGGAAGCCGCTCCGGCCGCTCCCGCCGCCGCGACGGCCACCCCGGCTGACGCCGCCGCCGCCACTCCGGCGCCGGCTGCTGAAGCTGCTCCGGCCGCGGCCGAAGAAGCTGCTCCCGCTGCCGAAGGCGGCGCTCACAAGCTGACCATCGCGACCATGTTCATGGACGCCGGTCTGATCGTTAAGGTCGTCATGATCGGCCTGGTCCTGGCCTCGATCTTCTCGTGGACCCTGCTGCTCATCAAACTGTTCGAGTTCGGCGCCCTGAACCGCGCCACCGACCGCTTCCTGGAAACCTTCCGCTCGGCCCGCACCATCGCGGACATGCGCAAGGTCGCCACCTCGGACGAGTTCGAAGGCAACCCGCTGGCCGACATGGCCGCCGCGGCCACCGACGAAATCGAACTGTCGCGTCAGGCCGGCCTCTCGGTCACCGGCGAACACTCCGACTCGGCCCTGCTGCGCGCGCAGCAAGCCGTCTCGGCGGTTCAGTCGGGTCTGGCCAAGCGCCTCTCGGGCGGCCAACAGTTCCTGGCCTCGGTCGGTTCGACCGGTCCGTTCATCGGTCTGTTCGGCACCGTGTACGGCATCATGAACTCGTTCATCGGTATCGCGAACACCAACACGACCAACCTGGCCGTCGTCGCCCCCGGTATCGCCGAGGCGCTGCTGGCCACGGGTATCGGTCTGTTCGCCGCTATCCCGGCGGTTATCTTCTACAACTACTTCAACACCCGCATCGCGGCGTACGGCACCCGTTCGGACGGCTTCAACGCCGAACTGATCAACGCCATCTCGCGTAACCTCGACAAGGGGGCGTAACCCGGATGGCCGCCAAACTTTCAGGCGGCGGCGGTGGCAAGTGGGCCATTGAGCAGAACTCTGACATCAACGTTACGCCTTTCGTTGATATCATGCTGGTTCTGCTCATCATCTTCATGGTGGCGGCTCCGCTCGCCACTGTGTCGGTGGAGGTGAAGCTGCCGACTGCGGTCGCCAAACCCGCGCAGAATCCGCCCAAGCCGTTCTACGTCTCCATCCAGGACAACGGCCGCGCGTACATCGGTGACAATGAGGTGGAGATCACCTCGGTCGGCGCCGAACTGGGCAAGCTGATCGGCAACAAGCCGCCGTCGGATGAGCGTATCTTCATCCGTGCGGACCAGCAGACCCGATACGGCGACTTCATGCAGGTCATGAACTCCCTCCAGGATCACGGGTTCTATTCCGTGGCTCTGGTCGGTGAAGACCAGTCGACGCAGTAGGGAACGGTGATCTCATGACAGATGTTGAATATCACCGCAGTCGCTACGACCCGCCGCGCAAGAAGGGCTTCCTCGGGGTTCCCCCGGGCGTGCTCCTCGTCAGCGTGCTGTTCGTTCTGGCCCTGTTCGGCCTGCTCGCCATCTACCTGATCAACATGCAGTTCACGCTGCGCGAGGTCCGGTACACGGATGACACCGTTGACGTCGAGCTGATCGAACCGATCCCCGAGCCGCCCCCTCCGCCGCCGCCTCCGCCGCCGCCGACCGATACGCCTCCGCCGCCCAAGCTGCAGGTGCGTGTCCCGGCGATCGTGCCGAACGTGACGCCGGTCGAGCCGGTCCGCATCGAGCCGGTCAAGAAGGAAGACCGGATCGAGAACACCGCACCGCCGGTGATCACCCCGGATCCTCCGCGCCCGGCTCCGGTGCCGGCTCCGGCTCGTCCGTCGCTGATCACTCAGCCGAGCTGGGCCCGTCAGGTCCCGCCGGAGTTCCCGGAACGGGCGTCCGCCCGCGGGATCGAGTCGGGACGGGTGACCCTTCAGTGCACCGTTCAACCGAACGGCAGCCTGTCGAACTGTTCCGTGGTGTCCGAGGACCCCGCGGGCGCCGGCTTCGGCCAGGCCGCTCTGGCTGCGGCTCGCCGGTCGCGGGTTTCGCCCCGCACCGTCGACGGCGCCGCCGAAGGCGCCACCGTTCGCTGGACGACGCGCTTCGTTCCGCCCACGGACTGAGGCGACTGAAACGACTACGGAACGCCCCGGAGGAAACTCCGGGGCGTTTTCGTTTGCGCGACGCGCCGTCCGCCGAGGCTTGCGCGCGCGCGTTTCGCCGGTGATGACTTTCATCCCGGCCAAGCTTTCGCGGAGACCCCCGATGAACCGTTTCCTCCTCGCCGCCCTGGTGACCGCCGGCGCGGCGCTGTCGGCCTGCGCCTACAACGACACCCTGGGGCGCAACCAGTTCCTGATCGTGGATGACGCGGCCCTGACGCAGCAGGCGGACGCCGCCTGGGCCCAGGCGCTGCGCACGCAGAGAATCTCGAACGACGCGGCCGCCCTGAACCGCATCCGCAATGTCGGCGGGCGGATCGTGGACGCCGCCGGCCTGTCGGACCGGCGCTGGGACTATGCGGTCTTTGTCAGCGATGCGCCGAACGCCTTCGTCCTGCCGTCGGGCAAGATCGGGGTGACCACCAGCCTGCTGGCCCTGGTGCGCAACGACGACCAGCTGGCCGCCGTGCTGGGCCACGAGGTCGGCCACGTCGTCGCCCGCCACGCGGCCGAGCGCTATTCGACCAGCGCCGCGACGGGGCTGGTGCTGAGCGGCGTGCAGGGCGTGGCCGGGGACTATGGCCAGGCGGCGGGCGCGATCGGCGGACTGGGGGCCCAGCTGGGCGTGCTGCTGCCCTTCTCGCGCCGGGACGAACTGGAGGCCGACCGTCTGGGCGTCGACTACATGCAGCGCGCCGGCTACCGCCCGGCGGAGTCCATCGCCCTGTGGCGGCTGATGCAGGCCCAGCGGCAGGGGGCGACGCCCGAGTTCGCCTCGACCCACCCCTCGGACACGACGCGGATCAGCGCGCTGGAGGGCTACATCAACAGCCGCGGCTGGAACTGAAGGGGCGGCGCGTGGAAAGTGACTAGTGATTAGTGATTAGTGGATCGCCGGGCCAGAGGCCGGTGCGAACCAGTTGCCGTCCGGGCCACCCACCAATCACTAGCCACTAACCCCTTCGTACGACCCAATTGGTCCTTGATCGCTCCGACCGACGCGGCTAAAGACGCCGCTCGCGCGGATACGTGCAGCCTTAGCTCAGTTGGTTAGAGCGCCGGTTTGTGGAGCCGGAGGTCCTCAGTTCAAACCTGAGAGGCTGTACCATCGCCCTTCCACGCTTCCCCTGACAGTCAGGTCGTCTGCCGCGCCGTTTGTGCGTAGGAAGTGGCTAGTGGTTAGTGACTAGTCGCTCGATGCCGCTGACATAGGCGCAGAGGCGGCAGGCGCGAATGCCTGAGACAGCCACCCACTAATCACTAACCACTAATCACTTGCTGGGCTCCGTTCCCGACCGGTTATGCTCGCCCCCATGAGCAGCGCAAACCCGATCTGGGATCCCCAGCAGTACAGTCGTTTCGAGGCCGAGCGTGATCGCGCGGCGCTGGACCTGCTGCTGCGCCTGCCGGGCGATCTGGAGCCGCGGCGCGTCGTCGACCTGGGCTGTGGGACCGGCCAGCACGCGGCCCTGCTGAAACGCCGCCATCCGGGGGCGACGGTCGTCGGTCTGGATTCGAGCGCGGCCATGCTGGAGCAGGCCCGGGCGCTGGGCGCGGATGTGGATTGGGTGCGGGCCGATCTGGCGACCTGGGACCCCGATGGACCGGTGGACCTGATCTTCGCCAACGCATCGCTTCAATGGCTGCCCGACCATGAGGGGCTGCTGCGGCGGCTGACCGGCCTGCTGGCGCCCGGCGGGGCGATCGCGGTGCAGATGCCGCTGGCCTGGGACACGCTGCACTACCGGACCATGCGCGCCGTCGTCGCCGACGGGCCGTGGTCGGACCGGCTGTCGGCCCGGGAGACGATCCAGGCCCTGCTGAGCCCGGAGGCCTATTACGGCGTGCTGGCCGAGGCCTGCGAGGATGTGGACGTCTGGTCCACCACCTATCTGCACGCCCTGACCGGGCCGAACGCCGTGCTGGAATGGATGAAGGGTACGGCCCTGCGTCCGCATCTGACGGCGCTCAAGGACGATCCGGCTATGCGGGACGCCTATCTTTCCGCGCTGGGCGACGCCCTTTCCGTGGTGTTTCCGCGTCGTCCGGACGGGGTGACGCTTCTGCCGTTCCCGCGTCTGTTCCTGGTGGCGCGTCGGCGACGCGACGGCGGCGGCGCAGGCCGGTGACCGGGCCGTCCAGCTTCTCCAGCTCGACCGTCATGGCGCGGTAGCCGGCGTCCACGGCGGGGGCGAAGGCCTTCCAGTCGCGGATGTCGACGCCGTCCGGCGTGGGCTGCACCAGGATGTCGACGATGGCGCGCGAGCGCTCGATCTCGAGGTCCGTGGTCAGGGTGGCCGAGCGCATCATGATCGAGACGATGGGCGGGCCGCGGCGCCAGGCGCCGGTGGCCAGCAGCCGCCAGATCGAGGGCGGATGTTCGATCAGGGCCGGGTCGACGCCGCGCGCCTGCGACATGTCGATGCCGATGACCGGACCGGAGTTCATCTGGCGCATGACCTCGGCGGGCAGATTGCTGAGCACCGCGCCGTCGACCAGCACCTGGCCGTCTATGACGATGGGCGGCAGCAGGCCCGGGATGGCGATGGAGGCGCGCATGGCGCGGCGCATCAGGCCCCGGCGATGCACCTCGATCCGGCCCGAGGTCAGATTGGTCGAGACGGCGAAGAAGGGCCGGGCCAGGTCGGCCATGTCGATGTCGCCGTAGGCGGCCTGGAGCAGGCCGTCAACTTTCTTGGCGCGGGTCATGGCCAGCATGGGGAAGGTGATGTCGCTGAGCGGGTCGCTGTCCACGAACGAACGGCGGATGCGGTCCTCCAACTCCTCCAGAGACCAGCCCATGGCCGGGCCGGCGGCGACCACTGCGCCCATGGAGCTGCCGCCGACGAAGTCGACCGGGACGCCCGCGTCGCGCAGGGCCCGCAGCGCGCCGATGTGGGAGTAGGCGCGGGCCCCGCCGCCGGACATGACCACGCCGACGCCCATGCCGGTGATGACCCGGGCGATGCGGTCGGCGTCGGCCTGATCGCCCTCGACCGCCTGGAACCAGCGGCCCGGCTGGACCGCGTCGATCCAGACCGCGGTGTTGGCCGGACGGGCCATGCGCGGATCCCGCAACAGGATCAGGTCAGTGCGGCGCTGGGCGTCCAGCACTCCGGCGTGGGGCAGGGGGCGGTTTGGCGGGGCCAGCAGGCACTGGCCGACGACGAAGACGCGGTCGACCTGACGGGCGCACAGGGCGGCCCAGGCGGGCTCATCCGCCTCGGCGACATAGAGGACGAAGTCGTGGGCGTCCTCGACCCGGCTGAACCATTCGGTGGCCGAGGAGAGGGCGGAATGGTCGATGACCTGACAGGTGAAGCCCGAGGCCTCGATGGCGGCGGCGACGCGCTCGACGAAGGCGCGGATGGGCCGGGGGCGGGCCGAGATGAAGCCGAAGACGCTGGGCTCGCCGCCCCCGGAGCGGCGGTCGCGGGCGCGCTGGATCATCAGGCGCGACAGCTCGACCATCAGATCGGGCTCGGTGCGGGCGGCTTCGAAGAAGGCGTCGCGGGGCAGGGCCAGGATCTCTGAATCGCGCAAAGCGACGACGTCAGCGGTGTGCGGACTGCCCGCCAGCATGGCCATCTCGCCCGCGGGCTCGCCGGGCCGGATGACGCCGACGAACTGGGGCGGCTGGTCGTTGGCCTCGCGGCGGAAGACGCCCAGACGGCCGGCGCGCAGCAGGTAGAGGGTGTCGGACGGATCGTCCTCGGCGAACAGGGTCTCTCCCCCGGTCAGGGCGAACCAGCTGGCCGGGGTGTTTCGGCCGCTCTCGAAGATGCGGTGCAGGGCGTCTTCCAGACGATCAGAGCGGGCGGGGGGCATGGCGGCCGGGGTCCAGGGTTCGGGGTCTAGGGTCGGAGCAAGGAACGGGGGACGACACGAGCTGGGAGGATCGCCAGATATGGTTACCGAAACCCCTAAACCCTAGTCCGTAGGACCCGAACTCTACCAGGCGCCGAGTTCCCGCAGTTCCCGCGCCAGATCGTCCGGCAGGTCCGTCGCGTCGGCGCGGGTCAGGTCGGCCGGGGCGTCCTTGCCGTCCAGATAGCGCCAGCCCTGGAAGGGACGGCGGGCCAGGGGCGCGGTGCGGATGACGCGGGCGTCGATGCGGATTTCGCATCGGCTGGCGGGGCCTTCGCCGATGGTGGAGACGTCGAGGATGGGCTGGCGGCACAGGACCGAGCCCTTGATGACCCAGTACAGGGAGCCGCCGTCCTCCAGCTCGGCCGCCCGCTTGGGCGTCATGCGGGTGTGGACGACGCGCCAGTCGCTCAGGGCGGCGTTGCGTTCGAGGGTCTCGACCTCGGAGACGCCGACGCACAGTTTGATCATGTGGAGAGGCATAGGGCTGGATATGGCGCAGGGGATAGGGCGGCGCCAGCGGTGGATGCCAAGCCCACCACTCTGCACCCATCACGCGACATCGCCGCCCGCGAGGCGTACTATCACTCCATGTATGGACTGATCGGCAAGATGACGGCGGTCGCGGGTCAACGTGAGGCGCTGACGGTGATCCTGCTGGACGGCGTGGCGGGCATGCCCGGCTGCCTCAGCTATATCGTCGCCCATGACCCCGCCGACGCGGACGCCATCTGGGTGACCGAGGTCTGGACCGACGAGGCCGCGCATCGGGCCTCGCTGCAGATTCCCGAGGTCAAGGCGGCGATCCGCAAGGGGATGCCGTTGATCGCGACCTTCGGCGACGCGCAGGTCACGACGCCGGTGGGCGGGGTGGGGCTGGGCGGCGTCTAGGTCATGCCTCGGCGGTTTTCACCACCGCCAGGACCACGCCCTCGCCGACCTGTTCGCCGACGGCGACGGAAACGCTTTCGACCACGCCGTCGAACGGGGCGACCAGGGCGTGTTCCATCTTCATGGCCTCGAGCACCACGATGGGCGCGCCCTTGGCGACCGTGTCGCCCGCGGCGGCCGGGGCGGCGACGATCTTGCCGGGCATGGGCGCGCGCAGGGAGCCGTCGGACGCGGGGCCGCCGGTGGCGCTAGCGGCAGGGGCGCGGAACGAGACCTCATAGGCCTGGCCAGCCTCGAACATGACGATGGTGTCGTCGTCGATGGGCCAATGGTCGTCGAGATTGATGAAGACGTCCGGGTCGATCTCAAAGGGTCGGGAAGCGCCGCCGATCCACACCCTTTGCTGGGCGCGGGGCGAAGCGTTGAGACGCAATCCCATGGGCCCCCGGAAGGAGTCCCACGGTGAGTTCCACTCCGATCTCATGGTCTCGTTTTTGCGGAAGTAACGCCCAGCCTGTTGAACAAGGGTGTCCGAGGCCTCGGCCGGGGCGAGGTCGTCCGCCTCCGTTCCGATGAAGCCGGTGTCGACGTCGCCCTCGATGAAGCGGGGATGTTCGAGGCAGTTCACGAGGAAGCCCGCATTGGTCTTGACCGGCCAAATCTGCACCTCGGCGCAGGCGTCGGCCAGCGCGGCGGCCGCTTCCTCGCGGGTGTCCGCGTGCACGATCAGCTTGGCGATCATGGGGTCGTAGAACTGGCTGACCTCGCCGCCCTGCATCACGCCGGTGTCGACGCGGATGTCCTCGGGCATGACGAAGTGGTCCAGCCGGCCGATGCTCGGCAGGAAGCCGTGGGCCGGGTCCTCGGCGTAGAGGCGGGCCTCCATGGCCCAACCATTCATCGGGATATCAGCCTGCTTGAGCGGGATCGGCTCGCCGGCGGCGACGCGGAACTGCCATTCGACCAGGTCGACGCCGGTGATGCTTTCGGTGACCGGGTGCTCGACCTGCAGCCGGGTGTTCATCTCCATGAACCAGATGCGGTCGGCCTTGAGGCCGTTCGAGGCGTCGGCGATGAATTCGATGGTGCCGGCGCCCTGGTAGTTCACGGCCCTGGCGGCGCGGACGGCGGCGTCGGTGACGGCCTTGCGGGTGGCCGCGTCCATGCCGGGGGCCGGGGCCTCCTCGATCACCTTCTGGTGGCGACGCTGCAGCGAGCAGTCGCGCTCATGCAGGTGAACGACCTCGCCGTGGCTGTCGCCGAAGATCTGAACCTCGATGTGGCGCGGGCGGGTGATGTAGCTTTCGATCAGGACGCGCGGGTCGCCGAAGGAGGACTGGCCCTCGCGACGGGCGGAGGCCAGGCCATCGGCGAAGTCTTCGGCCCGGTCGACCTTCTTCATGCCCTTGCCGCCGCCGCCGGCGACGGCCTTGATCAGGACGGGGAAGCCGATCTTGTTCGCCTCGGCGGTCAGGGTCGCGTCCGTCTGATCCTCGCCCTGGTAGCCGGGAGTGACGGGCACGCCGGCCTCGATCATCAGCGTCTTGGCCGCGTCCTTCAGGCCCATGGCGCGGATCGAGGACGGCTGCGGGCCGATCCAGACGATGCCGGCGGCCATGACGGCCTCGGCGAAGTCGGCGTTCTCGGACAGGAAGCCGTAGCCGGGGTGGATGGCCTCGGCGCCGGTTTCCTTCGCGGCGGCCAGGACCTTGTCGGCGACCAGATAGGACTCCCGCGCGGCGGCGGGACCGATCAGCACGGCCTCGTCGGCCTCGCGCACGTGCAGGGCGTTCGCGTCGGCTTCGGAGTAGACGGCGATCGTGCGGATTCCCATCCGCTTGGCGGTGCGGAAGACGCGGCAGGCGATCTCGCCACGATTGGCGACCAGGACGGATTTGAACATGAGGCCGTTCTAGAGCGGTGCGTCGCGAGTGGCGAGGGCTAGTGCCCCGCCATCTCGTTGAAGCCGAGGTAGAGCCACAGGATGGCCAGGATGGCGAAGGTCACCGTGGTCAGGTTCCACAGCACGAACATGCGGACCAGGGTGCCGATGGTGCTGCGCTGGTAGGCGCCCTTCATGTGGATGAAGAGGTGCACCGGGGAGAGCAGCAGCAGCCACCAGGCCCAGGGCGTCAGGATGCCCAGCCCCATGATCACGATCAGCAGCAGCAGCTGGAACGACAGCGAGTGCATCGAGAAGATGACGTGGTCGAAGACATAGAAGCGGCGGTTGAAGGCGAACAGAACGGTCAGCATCAGGGCCGAGACGGGCAGGGCCAGAATGGCGACGCGGTGGGCCCAGATCTCCAGGATCAGGGCGAAGCGCGCCGGGTCCTGACGCACCTGCTCCATGCGCGAGTTGAACCAGTGATCCAGGTCGCGGATTTTCTCGGCGTCGGCGGTGTCGGCCATCTTCGGCGCTGCGTCGGCGCTCGCCTTGGTCTGGGCCGAGACGTCCTCGGCCAGATTGCGGCCGAAGGCGGCCCAATCCCCGCGCGCGGCGGCGATCTGAGTGCGCTTCTCGACTTCGCTCAGGTCCGGATCGGCCATGACCTCGGCTTCATAAGCTTTGGCGGCCTCGCTGCCGGGCGTGATGTTTCGGTGGTTCGTGTCGTCGCCGTCCGCTGTGGCGGCGCCGTGGGTCTCGGTCGAAGCCGCCTCGGCGCCGTGGCCTTCGGCGGCTTCGTGTTTGTCCGCGCCGGCCTTCATGGCGGCGTGGCCGACGAAGAAGGCGACCAGCAGGATGACCAGGAACATGCGGAAGGGCGCGACCTGGGAGGCGCGCTTGCCCTCCAGATACTCGCGGGTCAGCTTGCCGGGACGGCGCAGCAGGTCGGGCAGGGTGGAGAACAGCCGGCCGTCCAGGTGCAGCAGGCTCTCGACCGCCTCGACGGTCAGTTTCCAGATCGACTTGTGGAAGTCCTCCGCCAGCTGGCCGCACTCATGGCAGTGCGGTCCCATCAGCGGCGTCTGGCAGTTGGCGCAGGGCGTGCCGGGCGGGATGTCCGCATGCTGGCGCCGCCACTTCAGCCAGCCGCCGCCCGAGGCGAGACCCGCCGTTTCCAGTTCACCCGACATGATCCCCCCGGCCGATTCTACTCGACTGACGGAGTTCTAGGGACCGCAAGCCTAGCCGGAAAGGCCCAGAAGCATGACGCCCGTCAGGAAGGCGGCGAAGGCCAGCGTGGTCAGGACGCTCAGGGTCAACGCCCGCAGCACCGACTGGACCCATCCGCTGCCGTAGGCGCCCTTCAGGTGCACGGTGGCGTGGACGAAGGCGGCGATCATGATGAGGAAGGTCGCCAGGCCGGTCAGGACGGTCGGCAGCAGGCTGGCCAGGGCGCTCAACAGGGCCAGGAAGCCGAGGCCGTACAGGGCGACCACCGCATGGTGATACAGGCTGAACCGCCGTCGCCAGGCGAACATCAGCCACAGTATGGCGACCGAGATCGGCACGGTCACGAACGACAGCTTGTAGCTGAGACTCTCGATCTTGTATCCGTAGTACTCTGGGTTCTTGCGCAGCTTGGCCAGCAGGTCGAAGAGCCCGGCCGCCGGACCGTTCAGCCCCAGTTCGCGCCTGAGGGCGTCGGGATCGCTGGGATCGACGGCGGTGCGGGTGCCGTCTGGATTGTCGACCCAGAAGCCGGTCTCGCGCCCATCCTCGATGCTGTTGGCCTCGGTGCTGCCGGCCTTCGTGTCGGGGGCCGCCGCCGTGTGGGCCGGCCCGGGCTCGGCCTCGGCCAGGCCCCCGAGGTTCATCATGTGTCGCCCGGTGAAGTTCGGGAACAGGAACAGCAGGAAGACCGCGAACAGGAACAGGTGCAACGGCGCGACATAGCGCGCCCGCCGCCCGGCCATCCATTCACGGCTCAGCTTGCCCGGATTGAAGGCGAGCAGGGGCAGGGTGCGCCACAGGCGGCCGTCGAAATGGGCGATGCCCTCGGCGAACTCCTCGACGAGGTGTTTGAGCTTGTCGTGAAGGTGCGCCTTCTGTCCGCAGGCATGACAGAAGGCGCCGACCATCTCGGTTTCGCAATTGGCGCAGATCGGACCCTTGGGCTTCGTCTTGCGCACCCGTTTCGGCTTTTCCGCCGCGACCGCCCCCGCCGTCATGACCGTTATTCAGCCCATTTGGGTTTGCGCTTGTCGAGGAAGGCGCGGACGCCTTCCTGGCCCTCGTCCGAGACGCGGGCGCGGGCGATGCGCTTGGCGGTCTCGTCCATCAGGCCGCCGTCGATCTTGTGGCCGGAGACGTAGTGAACCAGCCGCTTGGCGTCGCCCATGGCGCCGGGCGCATTGGCGGAGAGGCTGTCGGTCAGCATGGAGACGAACTCGTCCACCGAGCCCTCGGGCAGGACCAGGTCGATCAGACCCGCGTGGGCGGCGTAGTCGGCGTCGAAGATGTTGGCGGTCAGGAACAGCTGGCGCGCGCGTCGGGCGCCGATGGCCTCGACCACATAGGGGGCGATGGTCGCCGGGATCAGGCCCAGCTTGACCTCGGAGAAGGCAAAGCGGGCGCCCTCGACGGCCACGGCCATGTCACAGGCGGCGACGATGCCGGCCCCGCCGCCCATGGCCGAGCCCTCGACGATGGCGCAGGTCAGGGCCGGCACCTCGTGCAGGGCCTTGAGCATCTTCGCCAGGCCCATGGCGTCGTCGCGGTTGTCGCTTTCGCTCCAGCCGGCGGCGTCGCGCATCCAGCCCATGTCTGCGCCCGCGCTGAAGGTGCCGCCCGCGCCGCGCACGAAGACCACGCGCACATGATCGGCGCCGTGCAGGGTCTCGAACGCCTCGAACAGCGCGGCGATGGTCGCGGCGTCGAAGGCGTTGCGCTTCTCGGGGCGGTTGATGGTGACGAAGACCACGCCGTCGGCGGTCGAGTCGATCTGCACCAGGTCGTCATTGGCGTCCGGCGCCGGATCGGCCAGCAGCGGATGGACGATGGCGTTGATCTCGGCGGCCTCGGCGTCGGTGATGTCGAGGGCGTCTTCGGGTTCGGTGGGGGTGGGCTTGTCGGTCATGGGGCCTCCTTCGAAGACGTAACGCGCTCAACGCGGTCCTTATCAGACCGGGCAGCGGTGGACGACCCAATCAGGCGCGTCGCCGTAGGTGAAGGTGAGGGTCTGGCGGTCGTTGGAGAGGATCAGGGTGCGGTATTCCTCCTCCATCCCCTCATAGTCCTCGTACCGGACGTGGATGTTGACGCCGCCCAGCTCGGCCGGGCGGACGGCGAGGACCGTGTCGGCCGCCTCGAAATAGGTGATGAAACCCGCTTCGATGCGGAGGTTCAGGCCGCTTTCACGGTCGCCGCATTTCGACAGGTCGCTGCTCCAGTCGCCGTGGAAGCGCTCGGGGATGGCGGGTTGCGGCTCCTGGGCCTGGGCGGCGGCTGACAGTGTCAGCGCGATCAGGGCGGTCAGATGGATCATTGAGGCTCCTTCGGTGACCTAACGCGCCAATCCGGTTCCTTCTCCCTTGGGGAGAAGGAAGCCGTATCACATCCGGAACACGCCGAAGGTCGTCTCCGGGATCGGGGCGTTCAGCGAGGCGGAGATGGCCAGGCCGAGGACGTCGCGGGTCTGGGCCGGGTCGATGACGCCGTCGTCCCACAGACGGGCGGTGGCGTAGTAGGGATTGCCCTCGTCCTCGTATTTCTGGCGCACCGGGGCCTTGAAGGCTTCCGCCTCCTCCGGGGTCCAGGTCTCGGCGTCACGGTGGACGGTGGCCAGCACACTGGCGGCCTGTTCGCCGCCCATGACGCTGATGCGGCTGTTGGGCCAGGTGAAGAGGAAGCGCGGGCTGTAGGCGCGACCGCACATGCCGTAGTTGCCGGCGCCGAAGCTGCCGCCGATCAGGACGGTGAATTTGGGCACCTCGGCCGAGGCGACGGCGGTGACCAGCTTGGCGCCGTGCTTGGCGATGCCCTCGGCCTCGTACTTGCCGCCGACCATGAAGCCCGAGATGTTCTGCAGGAACAGCAGCGGGATCTTCCGCTTGCAGGCCAGCTCGATGAAGTGGGCGCCCTTCTGGGCGCTTTCGCTGAACAGGACGCCGTTGTTGGCCAGGATGGCGACCGGATAGCCCCAGATGCGGGCGAAGCCGCAAACCAGGCTGGTCCCGTACAGGGCCTTGAACTCGTCCAGCTCGGAACCGTCGACGATGCGGGCGATGACCTCGCGCACGTCATAGGGGGCGCGGACGTCGTCGGGGATGATGCCGTACAGCTGTTCCGGATCCAGCGCGGGCGCGCGCGGCTCGCGCACGTCCAGCGCCACGGACTTCACCGTGTTCAGGTTGGCGACGATCGAGCGGACGATCTCCAGCGCGTGCTCGTCGTTCTCGGCCACATGGTCGACCACGCCCGACTTGCGGCCGTGGGTCTCGGCGCCGCCCAGCTCCTCGGCCGAGATGACCTCGCCCGTCGCGGCCTTCACCAGCGGCGGGCCGGCCAGGAAGATGGTGCCCTGGTTGCGGACGATGACCGTCTCGTCCGACATGGCCGGCACATAGGCGCCGCCGGCGGTGCAGGAGCCCATGACGCAGGCGATCTGCGGGATCGACTTGGCGCTCATGCGGGCCTGGTTGAAGAAGATGCGGCCGAAGTGGTCGCGGTCGGGGAAGACCTCGGCCTGGTGCGGCAGGTTGGCCCCGCCGGAATCGACCAGATAGACGCAGGGCAGGTTGTTCTGCTCGGCGATCTCCTGGGCGCGCAGGTGCTTCTTCACCGTCATGGGGAAGTAGGCGCCGCCCTTCACGGTCGGATCGTTGGCGACGATCATGACCTCGCGGCCCGAGACCCGGCCGACGCCGCAGATCATGCCCGCGCCCGGCGCCTCGTCGTTATACATGCCGCCGGCGGCCAGCTGGCCGACCTCGAGGAAGGGCGAGCCCGGGTCCAGCAGGCGCTCGACCCGGTCGCGGGGCAGCAGCTTGCCGCGCGAGACGTGGCGGTCGCGGCTGGCGTCCGAGCCGCCGCGTCCGGCCTTGGCGACCTTTTCGTACAGCTCGTCGCGCAGGGCGCGGTTGTGGGCGTCCAGCGCCTTGAAGGCGGCGCTGTGGGGATCGATGGCGGACGTCAGCTTGGGCATGTGCGGAGGTTTAGGCGGCTTCGCGGGCAGGGGGAAGCGGGGGTGTTCTCCCTCCCCCGCAGTGGGGAGGGGTGTAGGCGCGTCAGCGGCGACAGGGTGGGGGACCGTGCGGCCGCTCCCCACCCGTCCTCGCTTCGCTCGGCCACCCTCCCCATGAGGGGAGGGAGAAGCCCTCCTTATGCCACCTCTCCCTCAACCCGGGTTGAC